>JAESGX010000069.1_pt1 | contig 188237 bp, 159 predicted proteins | sample 9269801 | NCBI WGS metagenome assembly JAESGX01 (sample SAMN16773122, study PRJNA677054) | algae metagenome | isolation source: Pleurocapsa minor GSE-CHR-MK-17-07R and co-occurring heterotrophs from wet... | place: USA: Lower Calf Creek Falls, Grand Staircase Escalante National Monument, UT ... | reverse complement strand
CCGTCTCGCCTATACCACCGCCATGTTCAACGTCTGCGTCGCCTTGTGGCACAAGCTCAATCCCTTGGCTGAACCCTTCAAAATCAGCATCAAGGACTTCAGCTTATAAAACCCGCACCACTGGTTAGTAGCGAAAACAATGCAACACTGATCTCAGCTTACCATTTGGCTCCAGGAACACGATACAAGAGCCTGTTGAAGTTCATTGCAGACTGACCCGATGATTACGAGGTGCGCCAGGATGATGACAAGAAGGAAGTGTACTGGATACATGTACAGATCACCTTAAACCTGACACGGAAGTCAGCTATTTCCCCGGATTGAGCGTGACTTTCAGCCTTTTGCTCCCGCGCACCGTCACCCGCCTAAACCTACGCGCGGGCAGCAGTCGATTCGCGGCGCGCTCGATTGTTTGCGTCTCCAGCACCAGAAAATGCTCGATCTCGATGCGCCCACCAGCAACCAGTTCCTCCGTCCACACTTCGACCAGCGTCTCAATGACGCGCTCCACGTCGCGGTTGCTCAGCCGCGTGCGCCGTCCGATCTCGCGCACCATCTTCTTTTTGTTCAGGCTCATTCATCCCGCTCCATCTCTCTATTGCCGTCCTTTGCCCGCATACTCTCCAGGCTGACCATCTGCACCGACCCGCCCGCCCGCTGCGCCGTCCGTCGGCGAATGTCTTCCAGCTTCGCCCGTGCAGCCAGGTCGATGCTTGAGGCGGGTTCCACCGGTTCCTCCATGTCGGCCTCCATCCCGCGCTCCAGCAGCAGCGGCTCGGCGTCTCCCTGCGCCGCCAGCCGCGCCTTCCAGTCGATGCGCTCGTAGAAGCGCGTCAGCCGGGCATTGAGGATCACCTGGGTCGCGAAGCCCGCTTCCACATAACGCGCGAAAATGGTGCAGTTGCCCGACTGCGGCGTGATCACCTCATCGACCGTCAGCAGCGGACGCTGGCGCAGCGCGCTGTTCGGATCGTCGGTGTTGGCATCAGTCGTCGCCGTGCCGCTCGCCCGGCTGTAAAACTCGGCTGTGTCGGCATCGCAGCCGCCGTAAATCACCTGCGTCGCCAGACCGGTCAGCAGCGCCTGCGTGCCCTCGCGGCCGTAGATCATCTCGAACTGCCCTTTAGTCTGCGCGCCGATCAGGATGCTGATGCGCCGCTTGCGCACCAGGTTGACATCCGCCACCAGGCTGTCTAATTTGCCCAGCGTCGGGAATTCGTCGAGGATGATGCCGACCGGCGTCGGCAGCGGCCCCTTGTTACGCTCGCCGATCGTGTCGAGGTCGAGCATGAGCTTGCGCAGCGTCGCCCCCAGGTACGAGGCATATACGGCGCGCATCCTGCCCGGACAGGTCAGCACCACGACTGTCGGCTGCGACACGATCAGCTCGGCGTCGAAGTCGGACGCGCAGGTGTTGGCGCGCACGTCGGTCGATGCCCAGCCAGTCAGCGCGGTCGCCAGCGTGGCGATCACGTTCGAGGCGACTTTGCCGTCCGACCCGACCGAGGCGACGAAGCTGTTCGCCAACAGCGCAGCATCGTCTTTCTGCGCCGTGAGCGCGCTGGCCAGCCCTTTGGTGTCGTTCATCGCGTTGTAGATCGCGCCCAGGTTGGGGAAGCGGATCAGGCAGGCGGCCAGCAGCGCGGCGGCGCTGTCGGTCCAGAAACGGTTATCTCCGGCGGCCGATGGCACCAGCACGTCAGCAATCGCGCGGGCGTCCGAGACCGTGCCGATGCCTTCGGCCAGGTTGTAGCGCGGCCCGGCCGGGCTGGTCGGATCATGCACGACGACCAGGTGGCGGGTCACGGCGGCGTATCTGAGGATGTGCGCGGTGATTTCGCCCTGCGGGTCAGCGACAACCAGCGAATGCCCGGACATCATCCGGTCGGCGATGACGGGCAGGATGATGCCCTGCGTCTTGCCCGATCCCGGACCGCCGAGCGTGAGCAGTCCGCGGGCTGCATCTTCACCGCTCAGGCAGAACAGTCCGGTTCCGACGTCGAGACGGCGCTTCTGCTCGCCCCAGAATGCGCCCAGCAGGGTCACGCCTTCGGCATCCGTTCGGCGGAAGCGGCGATACTCGCGCAGGGTGCAGAAGTGTGACGACCCCAACGCTCCCCGTTTGACCGCTGGCGTGCGCAGGCGGTCGAGGCGCTCGCGCAGCCAGCCACCGTCCCGCAGCAGTTGATTGGCCGTGAGCGCAGTCAGCATGAGGATGAACGCCAGAAACATGCCGAACATGAACAGACGCATCGTATTGATGCTGTTCGGCGCGCCGACGATCATCTCGACCAGGTCGCTGGTATTTGAGCGTCCGCGCTGGACGGCAATGTCACCTGTGAGCGTCATGTAAAGCGCTGTCATCGTCAGCAATGAGACAGCATAAGTGACGATGAGCATCGTCCGCTGAAGCAGCCCGGGCTTGGCATGTTCATCATTGGTGCGGCGGATGCCCACCCCGGACACGAGCGCGGTCAGCAGCAGCAGGACGGGCGCGCCGCACAGCAGCGGAACCAGCAGCGGCGTCAGCAGCTCGCGCCCGTCCGTGAACAACCAGTACATCATCGCGTTGATCTCTTGTCCGGTTCGGATGGCTACGAAATATCACGGGACTGTTCGTGTTCGGGTTCTTCGCGCAGCGACCGCCAGTCGATGCCGCGCGCGTCGAGCAGGTCGGCGAAGTGCTGCGTGGCAATCTCGCGAAACAGGCGGTCGTGCCCCTTGGTCGCATTGTTGTAAACCGGCAGTCGGTCGGCGGTCGACGGCGCGGTGCCGGGCAGCACCACGTGCGTGTGCAGGTGTTCCTGCGGCGGCTGGCCGTCTTTGCTTTTGGTCTTTGCCGTGTGCACGACATAGCTGTATTCGGGCAGGTCGAGGCCGCGCTCCATGTAGTAATCCTCGACAACGCGCTCTGTCAGTTCGCACAGCAGCTCGCGGCGCTCATGCGGCAGCACCAGGTCCATCAGATCCGGCGCGGGCGAGACGACCCAGGTCCAGGCGAGCACGTGCTGGCTTTGCAGCGCGTCGCACTGCTTCAGGATTTCGCCATACGACTTGCCCAGGCCGCGGTCGTGCCAGCGCTCGTAGTCCGGGTTCTGCGCCAGATGGTTATTGCGTTTGTCGCGATACTGGAGGTATTTGAGGGTGGCTTTCAGGCCCTGCCTGCCGCTGCCGCGCCCGCTGTGTTTCGGGCTTTTGTAGGCCCAGTCCGGGATGATGATCGGTTTATTCATGCATCTGGCTTCAGGTCGCGTACAGCGGCAATGCGGGCCAGCAGAGACGGCCCATCGCGGCGGGCAGCGATGATGGCTTCGTCGATGGCGGTGTCGTCGGCCAGAATCTCGGCCAGCAGGCAGATGATGATGGTCGTCTGAAAGGTGAGGGCGTGTTCCAACGTATCGATGCGCGCCTGAAGCGATTTCTGAAAGTGGCGTCGGCTGCCGATAATGTCGGCCTGCGCGTCCAGGTAGTGGCGAATCGCCTCGCGGATGAGGTCATTCTGGTTGACGTCGCGCCCCTGCCGGGCGGCAATCTGCGCCAGCAGGTCGTGCATTTCGGGGGTCATGCTGATGCTGCGGCGGATGGTTTTGGTGGCCATAGACGATTCCACATTCTGCACTGGCATTATTTTGCCTGAGTGCAGATGGCCGACCCATGAAATATTGCAGTCCACGGCTGAAATATTTCATGGCTGCCGCGCAATATTTCAGAGCAGCGGGGCTGCCCTGCCGACCGGATTGTGAAATTCATGGGATTATGCTTTTCGGACGTACGCCGAAGGGGTGCGTCCGGTGAGCGGGGACAGGGCCGCTCACGTGCCACGCTGCACCGCATGGTGCGGCGTGGGTGCGCCACGGAGTGGCGTACGCAAGCCCTCACCGGCGTCTGAGGTGACCAGGTTTTACCTGGCTACCCCACCCCGCCGATGATTCAGTGGGACTGAACATGCGATCGGCAGGCCTCCAATGCGCCCGTCTGCGACGGCTGCATTACGGCGGGGTGGGTTCGGCATCGCTTACGCGATGCGGCGCTGCTGCAAGGCAGCGCCACGGGGCCTGATGCGGATGAGTCATTGACCGGAACACCCGGTCGGACGCCCTGCAAAACGGGGCAGAAATGTCTGACATCGAACGCACCTAGGCATCCGCTATGTCCTAAAGGCTCAGAGGCACATCCCTCACCTAAAATCAGCTCAAACGTTCTAAGACGAGATTTATAACCAACTTCGAACCGCAGCCCCCTTCCATTCCCCAGCCCTTTTGTCGTATGCTGTGAGGTAGAACATTTGAGCGTTAATTTTCCGTAACAAGTTAAACGAGTTTATAATCTCAGGCTCAGGTGACCCGTGACCCACACAAAATCCCATCACCTCGAAGCTGCCATTCATGCGCTGCAACAGAAATTCGGGGGAGACGTCGTGCGTCCGCTGACCGAGCTGCGCGCTGCGCGGCCAGGCGGCATCTCCACCGGTTTCCCTCATCTGGATGCCGTGCTCGCCCCTGGTCTCATCCCGGTCGGCGTCATGACCGAGCTGTTCGGGCGGCCGACCTCAGGCATGACCTCACTGGCCTATCGCATCATCCAGCAGGCGCAGGCCAGCAACCGCTACGCGATCTACATCGATCTGGATGGCACCTTCGCGCCTGAACCTGCCGCGCGCGGCGGCGTCGCCCTCGATCGGCTCATCCTCGCCCATCCGGAACACGAGCCGCGCGCGCTCGACCTGGCCCGTGATCTGCTGGCCAGCGCGCAGATCGGCATCATCGTGCTCGATGTCGGCCAGCTGCCCGCCGATGCCGACCGGCTGTATCGCCTGACCAGCTTTCTGCTGCACGCCCAGTGCGTCCTGCTGCGGCTGGAGCTGCTGCCGACTGGTTCCTCGGCACTCCCCATCGCCTCCAGCCCCGCCGGGCTGCGCCTGCTGGTCAAACGGGCGGACTGGCTGTATCGCTTCGGCGACGTGGTCGGCTGTCGCTCATCGGTCTCGGTCCTTAAAGGGCGCCACGGCATGGGACACAGCGCGCTGCTCGACCTGTACTTCGAGGGACAGGAAGCAGGTGCCGACCGATGATTGCCTGCGTCTGCATCCCGTATTTTGCGACAGCCGTGTTCTGCGCCGGTGACGAGCCTGCCTGCGTCGTGCGCTATCGCAAGGCGCGCGGCGAGGTAATGGCCGTCAATGCTGCTGCCGAGGCGGCCGGGATTCAGCCCGGCGTCAGCGCCAGCCGTGCCCGCGCGCTCTGTCCTGCGGCACGCATGATCCTCGCCCAGCCCAGCGTCCTGCGCCGCGCCCGCGAGAAGCTGATCGCGTCGCTCAGCCAGTTCAGCCAGTATCTTCACCTCGTCCGCAGCGATGCGCAGTCCGCCCTCATCACGCTCGACCTCGGCCGACTACGTCCCGATGCCGGTGAGGGCATGGCGCGCCAGATGATCGGCGTCGCCGCGCAGATAGGCTATGCCGCCTCAGTCGGCCTGGCCGCGAATGTCTTCACGGCGAAGGTCGCTGCGATGATAACCGAAGCAGGCCATGTGCGGCTCATCCACGCGGCGCGCACGGTCGACTTCCTCGCGGGGCAGCCCGCGGCGCTGCTGCCCGCCAGCGCGGAAACCGCCCGGCGGCTGGCGCTGTTTGGCCTGGCGCACATCGGCCAGGTGGCCGTCCTGTCGCGGGCCGCGCTGGTCGCCCAGTTTGGCCGCGAAGGCGCGCGCCTGCACCGGCTGGCCAGCGGCGAGGACAGCACGCGCATCGCCTGTTACAGCCCGCCGGAACATACCCTGTTTGAACGCTCGTTTGACACGCCGCTGGAGGACGGGCAGCTCGTCCGCTCCATCCTGCATGCGGCCGCCGCCATGCTGATGGGGCCGCTGGCCGCCTCCGGGCGCTCATGCGGCGAACTCGTGCTCACCCTGCGCCTGGACGGCGGCGGCGAACTGGAACGTATCGCCCACCCGCACGAGCCGTATGCTTCAGCGGCGGCCTGCGGACGCGGCCTGCTGGGCCTGTTCGACAAAATGATCGTGTACGCGCCGGTGCAGGCCATCAGCGTGCAGGCAGGCGCTTTCGCGGCCGTCAAGCCGCAGCAGCTCTCGCTGTTTGGCGATGACCCGTCCGAAAATATGGCCGATCTGCTGCTGCGGGTGAGCGCCCGCTATGGCGAGTCGTACTTCTCCACCGTGGTGCGCCAGCCGGCCACCGTGCCCGACCTGAGCTTCACGCTCGAAACCATCGAAGCAGCATGACGCGGCTGTGGCGCGAGGCGGTCTCCCTGCGCGTCACCCTGCAGGCCGACGCCCCGCATGCGTTCGCCTGGGGCGGGCAGCGGCACACGGTCGTGCAGATCAGCAATCAGTGGCGGGTCGACATGCACTGGTGGAAAGGGCACATCCGCCGCGACTACTACCGCGTCGTCACCGACACCGGACTGGCCGCGCTGATCTATCATGACCTGATCGCTGATACCTGGCAGCTCAGCCAGGTGTACGACTGACCATGGCCTACGTCGAACTGCACGCGCACTCGTGCTACAGCCTGCTCGATGGGGCCTCCACGCCCGAGGCGCTCGTCCAGCGTGCGGCGGCGCTCGACATGCCCGCCCTCTCCCTGACCGAGCATGACGCGCTCTATTCCGCGCCGGAACTCGTCCGTGCCGCCCGCGCCGCTGGCATCCATGCCATCTTTGGCGCCGAACTCACCCTGCACGACCACAGCCACCTGACGCTGCTGGTTCAGGATGCGCGCGGCTGGGCCAATCTGTGCGCGCTCATCAGCGCCGCCCGCCACCATGCGCCCAAGGGGGAAGCCTGCCTGTCGGATGACGACCTGCTGGTGGGGCACGCCGCCGGGCTGATCGCGCTGTCCGGCTGCCGTCGCGGCCGCGTGACCGATGCCATCATGCGCGGTGACATGAGCGGCGCGCAGCGCCACGGGGCGCACCTGCGCGACCTGTTCGGCGCAGATAATCTCTACATCGAGATGCAGCACCATCGGCGGCCGGACGACCATGCGCTGAATCTCCGCCGTGCTGACTTGGCGCGGGCGCTGCGCCTGCCAGTCGTAGCGACCAACAATGTCCACTATGCCGAACAGGCAGGGCACCGGCTGCATGATGTGCTGCTGGCCATCCGCGAAAAAACGCCGCTCGACCATGCCGGCACGCTGTATCCGAACAGCGAGCGCTCCCTGAAATCAGCCGCCGAGCTGGCGCCGCTGTTCCGCGACTTTCCCGGCGCGCTGGAGCGGACGGGCGAGATTGCGGCGCGCTGTACCTTCGTGCTCGGTGACGCGCTGCAAACCCTGCCGCTCATTCCCACGCCGCCGGGCATGGACGCCGACGCCTACCTGCGCCACCTGTGCAGCGCGGGCGGCCTGACCGAGCGTGAGCAGGCCCAGCTGGCGCACGAGCTGGCTGTCATCCGCGCCGCCGGGCTGTCGAATTACTTCCTGGTCGTGTGGGACATCGTGCGCTATGCCCGTGAGCAGGGCATCCTGTGTCAGGGACGCGGCAGCGCGGCCAATTCGCTGGTCGCCTGGCGGCTGGGCATCTCGCCTATTCATCCTTTCGATCACGGACTGGTCTTCGAGCGCTTCCTGTCCGCCGAACGCCGCGTCGTGCCCGACATCGATATCGACTTCGATGCGGCGCGCAGGGAAGAAGTCATCCAGTACGTGTATCGCAAATACGGGCATGCCAGCGCGGCCATGGCCTGCACCTTCAGCACGTTTCGCGCCCGCAGCGCCGTCCGCGATGTGGGCAAGGCGCTTGGCCTGCCGCTGGAAATCCTCGAACACGTGGCATCGGCGCTCGACACCTACCAGGCGCGCGACGTCTCGCATTCCGCCGCCCTGCGCGAGGTGCTGGGCACTCAGCTCGACAATCCGATCTGGCGGCAGATCACCGACCTGACCGGCCAGATCGACCGGCTGCCGCGCCACCTGGGCATCCACAACGGAGGCATGGTCATCAGCGCTGCCCCGCTGTCGCAGCGTGTCCCCACTGAACCGGCCACCATGCCCGACCGTTACGTCGTGCAGTGGGACAAGGACGGGCTGGAAGATATGGGCCTGATCAAGATCGACATTCTCGGCCTGCGCATGCTCTCGGTGCTGGCCGACTGCGCCGCGCTCATCCGGGCGCACGACCCCGCCTTCACGTTCGACGGCCTGACCTGCGACGACCCGGCCGTGTACGAGATGATTTGCCGCGCCGATACGGTCGGCGTCTTTCAGGTCGAGTCGCACGCGCAGATGCAGGTGCTGCCGCGCCTGAAGCCGCGCGCTTTCAACGATCTGGTCATCAGCATTTCATTGATTCGCCCGGGCCCGGTGCAGGGCAATATGGTCCATCCGTACCTGCGCCGCCGCGATGGCGTCGAGGCGGTCGACTGTTTCCATCCGCTGCTGGAACCGGCGCTGGGCGAAACGCTCGGCGTGATCCTGTTTCAGGAGCAGGTGCTCAAGGTCGCCCGCGATGCCGCCGGATTCACGCCCGGCCAGGGCGAGCTGTTGCGCCGCGCGCTGGGCTCGAAAGACCCGGAAACCGCGCTGCAAACCTTCCGTCCGGCTTTCCTGACCGGCGCGGTTGAGCGCGGCATCGCGCCTGAGACGGCCGAGCTGATTTTCGACAAGCTGCGCGCGTTCGCCGGCTACTCGTTTGCCAAAAGCCACGCGGCCAGCTTCGCCGTCATCGTCTACCGCTCTGCCTGGCTGAAGCTGTACCATCCGGCTGAGTTTGCCGCGGCGCTGCTCAACAATCAGCCGATGGGCTTCTGGTCGGAAAGCATCATCGTCAACGATGCCAAGCGGCACGGCCTGACTGTGCACGGCGTCGATATCAACCGCAGCGCGGCGCGGTCGACGACCGACGGTCCCCATATCCATCTGGGGCTGTCGCTGGTGAAGGGCCTGGGCGAGCAGGCCGACGCGATTGTGACGGCGCGGGGCAGTCGCCCGTTTGCGGACCTGCGCGATTTCTGCGCCCGCGTGCGCTTGGCGCGCGGACTGGTCGAGGCGCTCATCCTGGCCGGGGCGATGGATGCCTGGGGCGAGCGTCGCGCCCTGTTGTGGCAGCTTGGGGAAATCGAAGCCTGGCAGCGCACGCCCCTGCCGCTGGCCGCCCACAATGAACCGGTTGCACTGCCCGGCGTCAGCGCCGACGAAGCCCAATACATGGAGGCGGGCGCGGTGGGTTTCGCCCACGGTCAGCATCCGCTGGCGCGCCACCGGGCCGCGCTGGAGGAACAGCGCATCGTCTTCAGCGACCGCCTGGCGGGGTTGAAAGATGGCGCGTGGGCGCAGGTGGTCGGCCTGCTGGTGATGCATCAGGCCCCGCCCACCGCCAAGGGCTTTCATTTCCTCACGCTGGAAGACGAGGCGGGCATGATCAGCGTCATCGTCCGCCCAAAAATCTATGCCCGGTTCCGGGCCGTCATCCGCCACGCGCCGGTCGTCATCCTCACCGGGCGCATCCAGCATGAGAATGCGGTCACCAACATCCTGGCCGAGCATTTCGCCGCGTGGAAAGGTCGATTGTGAAGCAAAACGGCTCATCCATTCCAACATAAAACTTATGATTTGTCTGTAACACTTTTCAGAACCTAGATTGCAGAAGGAATACTGAGATGCCCTTCTTCGACAAACGCCCCGCCGACCTTGACCACAACGACATTACTGAGCTGATCGGATTACCAGAGACCATAACCCTCGATTTCAAGAGGCAGTTGGACGATCAAAATTCCAGTTCAATCCTGAAGTGCATCACTGCTATGGCTAATACGCAGGGTGGACGGATTATCGTTGGCATAGACGAAGATGGCACCTTGGCATCGGAAATCATCGGCATCCCCAATGAGCAACTGGAAAACGTCCGGTCGCGCCTGAGAAACTGGTGTAATGCCCTCATTGACCCCAGGATCCCAAATCTCGACATTCACCCGGTGTCACTGGAGGGCGGCGAAAAATCCGTGATCGTAATTTCGATTCCAGCGCCTACGCTGCTTGCACCGCACCAGGAAAAGAATTCAAGACTGTTCCACAAACGATATCCAGCCGGCAACGATCCCATGACTTATCAGGAACTTCGCATGATGTTCAATCAGGCACTGACATTGGCCGAAACACTTCATACCTATCGGCAACGGCGTGTTGATGCCATTGCCACAGACCGCACTGGCGAAATCCCATTGAACCTTTCAGCAGGGCCAAGGTTTATCGTGCATTTCAACCCACTCAACACAGTGGCTCAGAATGCTCGCCTTGATCTTGAGCCAGTCGCTGAAATTGATGTCGATAGAGGTCCGTTCGAGTTTTCGAATCATGCTAAACGCTACAATCTTGATGGGGTCATCTTCCCTGAAATCACCACATCAACCGAGAGATTTTCTGGTTACGTTCAAGTATTTCGAAACGGAACCATCGAAGCCGTCCACTACATGAGACCAGATTTTATTGAAAGCCACTTCTGTGTGCTGCTCTACTGGTTACAGGACTGGTTAATCCGCTATAGTTGGTTCGCAAAGCTGATCTACTCTGTTTTGCGGATAGATTCTTCAGTCAACGTTATGGCTTCCATGTCGAACATGGGCGAAAGCAAATTAGCGCACTACCATCGTAGCTATCAGCCACATCCGCAAGTCGCAATTGACGGCCGGCAGATATACATGTTTCCAGATGTGACACTAGAAAGCGTGGCTGACTTGGAGAGCCACGGATCGTTACGTCTAGTTTGCGATCTGATGTTCAATGCCGTCGGAGTGTCCAAGTCATCTGACTTCGATGAAAATGGGGCCTTTAGATATCGAGGAAGCAGAGAAACATTTGATTAAGCAATCCGCATAGGCTCCAAAGGATCCATCGCGTCGAAGTCTGTTAGCGTGATGGATCCTTTAGTCAGTGATCGATGCTATTCACATCAAGGACCTAACGAATCACCGGGCTTCCCCCACCCCTACGCGCACACCGTCCCGAGGCTCGTCAGCACCACTCGGCTCCATCCCTCATTTGGACGCCACAGATACTCAACCGCCTGCACACCCTCGTCCAGAATCGCCGAAAACTCAATGATCGGCCTGTTGCCGACAAAGCCTAAGGACAGGTTCCGCAGTTGCTCTGCAAATGCCTGCGTCACCAGCCCGTTATTCACACATCCGCCAACCGAAATGATTGTTCCATTCACTATCGCCCGCTCCAGTCTCCACACGCCCGGCACAGACGCGATCAATCGCTCGAAGGCCCTGTTTGCCGTCCTCGTCAATTCATCCTGAGGATTTACCGTTCTCGTCGGGGCTGTCGTGCGCGTCTGCGTGATGGTCCTTGTCGGCGTGATCGTCCTGGACGGCGTAATGGTCCTCGACGGCGTGATGGTTCTTGTCGGCCTGCTGGTCCGGGTTGGCCATGGCGTACGCGAGGCCGTCGGCTCTCCGGTATCGCTGGGCGTCAGTGTCGGCGCCATTGCGGTCAGTGTGGGATTGATGATTGGTGCGAGTTGCGTCAGCGTCGGATTAAGGAGCGGAGCTAGCGCGGTTTGCATTGGAGGATCTGAGGCCCCTAGTGTTCCCTGAAGTTCAAAAAGACCTGAGGTGGGCGTTGCACTGGGTGGAACCGGGGTCGGCGTATTCGAGGGTGTCGATGATGGTGCGTCAGTCGGAAGCACCATCAGGGTAGGGAGCTCCGCGGACTGCATGGACTGTCCACAGCCGACTAAAGCAAATACGAAAATATTGGCTATCAGCAACTTGATCAAGGTGACGCTCTTTCTTGTGATGAATACCTTGATCGCTATATTACCCAGCTTTTAGCGCCACAAATGTGAAGAAGTTTTTTGCGCATTCACACTGACAGGTGAGGCACCTTTATCCTGAGAATCCTGCTGTAGCGTCTTCTGGCTATTTCGTGCCTAAGGGCGACCTCGCCATTCATAACATTCCAAAACCGAAAAGGAGCCGAAACTCAATCCTGCGATTCGAAACCACCGGTCGTAGAGGAAACCACAGAATACTTCTTGATCGTTATGTGCAGGAAGACGTGACGCGCTTTGGTGACAAGACCTTCTATCGCTATGGACTGGCTGCAATTCAGCAATTGATGCCAAAACCATGAGATTAGAACAGAAAAAACCGAACATTTGCGCAATCATCTGGGGCATGTGGGTAACATGCGATACCGTGGAAAAACATCGTCATGAGGAGAATTTGCTCTTCGGAATCACACCCAAGATGCCCGTCATGACAGATGCACACACTTCTGGTAATATAAAAAACGAGGAAGATGCTGATACATCTTCCTCGCTGAAGAAAAAGGCCCGGTAGCCTAGTGGATAAGGCGCCCTCCTGCTAAGAGTGAAATCGCGGGTTCGAATCCCGCCCGGGCCCATTTCTATCAATTCTACTGCAAAAATGCTTATTATATATTGGCAATTTTCACGAAAGTTTTTGCAACTGAATTTTGATTCCACTCTCAAACAAAAAAAGCCCCGACCTCTCCGGCCGGGGCTTTCTCCTCATTTTACGCACATGCAGAATATCAGTATCCCGCGTGGTGCGACGACCTCGCGCTGGTGCCCTGTGCTTCACCAAGCGGCGCACCAGTCCTTAAGCGCGCTGCCGGCTACATGCCCTAAGCCCAATCCATAACCGCGAAAAAACAGGGCGGCGCATCGCTGCACCGCCCCGTGACCTGCGCCTTAGAACGGAATGTTACGGAACTCGGCTTCGGCGGGCGCGGCAGCATCTTCCTCGGATGCATCGGCGCTGTCGAGGCGGTCCAGCAGCACCAGACGGTTGGCGTCGATGTCCAGGCTCGGCTGAGGCGTGCCGCTCTGGTCCATCCACGCCGACGGACGCAGCCACTCGGCCGTCACCTGCACCAGCGACCCCTTGCGCACGTACTGCCCGGCGATCTCGGCCAGCTTGTTCCAGGCATTCACGCGCACCCACACCGTGTGCTTGTCGCCGCTGCGGTTCTTGCGGCTGACGGCCACCGAAAACGACGCGACGGTCTGCTCACCCACCTGACGCACCTGCGGATCACTGCCCACGAAACCCGTCACCTGCATGTTGAGGCTCGTACCCATGATGTTACTCCTTCGCGCTGACGCGCTTTCGCTATCCATCGGCCCGGTGCCGATTTCTGACCCACTCAAAAGCAGGCGCGTCGAAGCGGCTGGTCACCTGAAAGGCGCTCGGCGTTTTCGGTGAGCGAAGCGGCACAAGCCCGGAGAAAACGCCGAAAGCGACCCCGCCCGCGGGGTTGACCTGCTGCTGCGCCTGCTTAGCGTGGTCAGAATCAAATCGGCACCTGTCTGGCCCGCTGGATGTGAAGCCCGCGCCGGAGGATCACTGGCGTACGCAGTCCATTCAGGGGATTCGTCAAGACAGCTCACAGCTTGCGCTCAGGGGGAAGACCAGCGCGTCATCGGCAGGCAGCCTGCACGGAGCGGGACAAGCTCCCTTGTGGGGGAAGCACGCCATGCGGGTCGAGACGATCGGCATGAGCAAGGCACACTGAGCGTGACAGCCCGATACCCCCGTCAGCATGAGGATGGTGGCTCGCCCGGAGACTGAACAAAGGGTATGCGTTGAGATTGATCCCCTCAGCGGTCACGCACACTGGGGAAGTAGGTGCTCCGGAAGTCGAACAACGCGGGCTGGTCGCTGTGACGAATGCCCTCGTACAGCGCGCCGGTGACCCGATGCAGCGCCGATTGAAGCTTCTCGCGGATGTAAGTCTCGTCCTCATGAGCCAGCAGCGCGTTCGCAGCGCCCGTGAACAGCTCGACCGCGGCGAGCAGGTCGTAGGCCATGCGTCCGTGCCAGCCATGCACGCCGTTGGCATGGGCGGTCGCCGCCTTCAACTCGTCGAGTGCGCGATATGCCAGCAGCATGCCTTTGGCGGTCGCCTCGAAGTCATCCAGCCGCGTGTCGTTGTCGCTGAAGGCGCGCAGGAAGCGCCAGATCGCATCAATGGTGTGCGTGCTCAGGAAGCTGCGGCCACAGCAGACGGCCAGTCGGTGCCACGCGCCGGCGTGACGCTCATCCCCGCACAGCTCCAGGGCAGCGTTCTGCACCGCGACCATCAGGTCGACCACGCGCGCATCGTCGCGGTTGGCATTCAGGTTGGAGGCGACAAACTCGCCAATCGGGTTGTACAGGCTGACATCAAAGCGGTCATGATACCGCTGGCTGGCAGCGGCATTCGGATCAAGCGTCATGAGGTTGTCCTTTGTGTAAGCTAGAGCAGTTGGATGAGGTGCTGCAGGGCGGACAGCAGCGCGGGGTTCGTTGGGCGTCGGTCGATTTCGGCGGTCAGGCGGGCGAAGGCAGCGCCTGCGTCCTGATACAGCGTGAAGACGGCATCGGTATACGAGACGATCCAGGTGCCGGACGGGAGCACGGTCCGCCCGCGACCGGTCAGGCGAAACGAACTTTTGGGCAGTTCATGCAGCGCCCAGCCGGTCGGGCAGACCAGGTTACGCGCGCGTTCGGCTGCCTCCAGCGTCCAGTCGGCCAGCAGCAGCTGACCGTCGGCGACCGCCAGATAGGCCCGCTTGACCGACAGCCCGCCCCACCCGCCGAAGGGCGAGCGCACGATCTTGAGCAGGATGACCGGTCGCCAGTCGAGATGGGTGAGCATAGTCATGGCGCCTCCTCGAACCAGATGCCGCTGAAACGAGCGATTTCACGGGTATCCAGAAAGCGGACATAGATCGTATGGATGCCAATGCTGTAACGATAGTCGGCGCTGTCGCACAGGGGATAGTGACTGACGATGCATTTGCGGCGCGGGTTGACGGTGGATAGTCCGACGATGTGCCCGACGGCGCCCGGCTTAGGCAATTTGGAACGGTGCGTGTTCTGCAGCTTATAATGCAGCATACGGTGTTCTCCTCCAGTAGTCTTCAGATGGATGTCATGATTGAGATTCACAGCGTTTCAGGGCAAATCAACATAGAGGTATTGCGCGTTCAGGTGGAACCGTCGTCTGAATTTGGGGCGATGCTGTGGAAGGTAGCTGTTCGCACAGAGAATCTAAGCGGTCAACATGATGAGATCTACATCATGCCGACAGACTACAAACGCTTTTTGCAGGAATTGATCACCCTTGAGCAGGTTCGCCAGGGAACCGCATCGCTGACGAGCGCCAGTCCCGAAGATCTGCAACTCACGTTTCAAAGTCTGGATCGATCAGGGCACTTCATGCTTGAAGGGCAACTTGGGCATTACACCTACGTTGGAGAGAGGCTGTGCATTCAAAAGCTGATTTTCGCTTTTGACTTTGATCCGTCGTCTTTGCCGCAGTTAGTACGTCAATTCTCTGCATTCCCAGAGTTGAGGCTTTAAGATGACGGCGTAAGGGTCGGTGAAGGCGTGATGTCATCATAAACCCCCGGCCTTCTTCTTGTATAGTTGCTTATTAAAGCACAGTTGATGAGATGCGGCTGCCCGCGCAGCAGCCCTATCCCCTTCAGTTCGAGCGGTTCAAGCTGCTCGAAAATGTCCCTGAGACTCAAGGCATTCAACATGACTCCTTTCGATTTGGACTTTAGGGCAATAATCGACGTGAAAGCTCTCCCATTGGAACCTTTATGAACCGGATTGATCGCCTCTTCGCGCTTCTGCTGCTGCTTCAGGTGAAGCGCCGTCTCACGGCACGCGAGATCGCCGCTCATTTTGAGATTACCGAGCGCACCGTCTATCGTGATATGAAAGCGCTCAGCGAGATGGGTATTCCAGTCGCTGCACAGGCGGGCGAGGGCTATCACCTGCTGGAGACATTCTCGCTGCCGCCAGTGGCCTTTACCGAGGGCGAAGCCAAGGCGATCACGATGGCAGCACGCTGATTCGTCAGGAACAGCAGCGGGTCGCTGCAGCGCGAAACGCTGTCGAGCCTGCATAAACTGCACGCCATCCTCACCCCTGCGCAGCGTGAACAGGTGGAGCAGTTCGCGCTGCTTATCAATCATTACCCGACCGACCCGCCTGTTGACTGGGAAGAGCCTGCGCTGCGCCTTGTCATGCAGGCGGTGCAGCAGCGGCGGGTGCTGCACATCGCGTACCGAAGTTATCAGTCGGACAGCCTAAGCAGCCGGGACATCGAGCCGATGCAGCTGACATTTTCGCAGGGCGCGTGGTATGTCGAAGCCTTCTGCCGCCTGCGCCGGGATCAGCGCAGTTTTCGGCTCAGCCGGGTAGTGAAGATGGAACTTCGGGAGGAGACCTTTATCCCTCGCACCATCATCGCTGCTGCGAGTCAACGCATGGAGGTATGTGTGCATTTTGCTGCCCATGTGCTGCCGCATGTGCGCGAACGCCAGCACTACGCTTTCGTCCGCGAGGAAGAAGATATGATGGTCTATAGTGTCGAGTCGCTGACCGAAATCCAGAACTGGATCCTTGGTTTCGGCGCAGACGCCGATGTGATCGCGCCGGAAGCGCTGCGCGCGTGGCTGCGTGCAGAGGCACAAAGACTCATTTCCCTCCTGACATAAGGGTGTCAGGTGCGTCCGCTATCCTTTCAGTATTCGTTTGTATATCTGAAAGGACAGCATCATGTCATCCGTCGTTGAAATCGTACTGTTTCGTCTTAAAGCAGGGAGCGACACCACCGAATTTCTGCAGGCTGCGCAGGCCACTTTTGACCTGATCTCCTCTTATGAAGGCTATATCAACCGCGAACTGAGCGTTTCGGATGACGGGCAGTGGATTGACGTCGTTCACTGGGCCGACATGCCGACTGCGCTACGCGCCGCAGACCAGTTGATGAGCGCCGCGACGGGTCAGGCATTTGTGGGGTTCATCGATCCTGACACGATGGCGATGCACCATGTCCAGCCACAACTGATCGGTTCAGGCGTGCGCACATAGTCGAAACCGGCAGACGACGTGGACAATTTGTGCTTCAGGATTCGCGTCGTCTGCATTGACCCTTTACACTACCCTTTTCGGCCGGGCTGCGGCAGGAATTCGACCACGCGCAGGCCGTTCTCATCGCGTTCGCGGATGGTCGCATTGGCCACTTCGGGATAGCTGGTCTTGAGCAGGTCACGAATCGCGTCGTTGTCGAGTGCGGACATGGTGGCGGCGTCTTCGACAATGCGCGTCGCGCCGATCTTGAACACGCGGGTCGGCTGAGTGGGGTTGTGGTCGGTCATGGGATTTCTCCTTTAGAATTGACGTGAAAAAGCAAATACGGGTACCAGAATGGGTGACCTACAGTTCGTCACGTTCAGCCGTGACCACATTGCGCTGTACGAACAGTGGTCTGAGGATCCTGAGACAAAACAGTGGCTGGGAACGGTGGATTGAGCCAGGCCGCACCGAAAGCGTTGTTGCTGGCGACCAGGCGTTCCACGTCGCAGCGGACAGCCTGCGTCGCGCCGAAGCGGGTGATGCAGGCTGCCGCCCGTTCCCCTTCGAGTTCGTTGGCGTACGGGGTGACGTTCCAGGCTTTGGCGGCGGCTTCCAGGAACATGCCTTGCCCGGCGAACGGGTCGAGCAGGCGCACGGCGGGCGTGGCGGATGCGCCGAGCGACAGGATCGCCGCGTGGTGTTTGGGTTCGATGGGCAGATAGCCCATGATCATTTTCGACTCTGCGCGGGCCATGAGCTTTCTCGTGCAATAGAAAAAGCATCTGAGTTTCCTGCCTCAGATGCTTTGCGGTCAGTTATCGATAAGATGGTTCAGCGTTCTGGCAGCGCGTTCTTTGTATCGGTATTACGCGGGTTTCACCGGATACTGAACCTCGGTCGTCGAATCGCTGTAATCGTCCGGATTATGCCTGATGTAGACCTCACGGTACGCGCCATTGACCTGATAGTGGTTCGCCTCAATCCATTGCAGGATTGCCGTGTGAAGCTGTGTGAAATCCTCGAAGTTGCCGTGGTGCACCGCAGACGCGACCTGTGTTTCCGGCAGTTCGTACACCTGAATGCGCTCTGTGCCGATCGTCAGAGAGTTCACCGGAACGATGGCTTCTGCGACTTCACCGGTGACCACTTCAGCCGCCTGATGCCAGATTGCAAAGTGGGAACCGGCGATGGTGCATTTTGCCTCTTTGACATAGGTAAAGACTTCCATGAAAGCAGGATTGAGATATTCAGGAACCTGGTCGTTGGTCGGGATGGTGATACGGCGTGATACCACATTCATCGCCGGAACAGTTTTAAGAACCACATCGTACTGTGACATGCTGTCCTCCAGTTCAATTTGTCTGAGACGAGCGGCTATTCGCGCCAATCGTGCCTGCTCCTCAATCACCAGATGTTCGGTCTCGGCATGTTTCAGCATGAGCATTCCTTTCAGCTGATCGACCGATAAACGGTCATTCAGCACATTCCCGATCTGCTCGAGTGAAAAGCCCAGGTCCTTTAGTGCCAGAATGCGATTGAGTCGCGGCAGTTGTGCAACCGAGTAGTAACGGTAGCCTGAAGCACGATCGATATTGCTCGGTTTCAGCAAGCCGATGTCGTCATAGTGACGCAGCGTGACGACCGATACCTGTCCGAGCCGTGCAAAGTCGCCGATTCTGATCATAGTGTTACACCTCCGCGCGAAGTTGATGACAGCATACAGTCTCAGGTAGCCTGAAAGTCAAGCAGCAACATGTCCTTTATGGCAATTGAATAACCCCTGCCGGTCAGCGAGGGGAGACGCCTGTCTATCCAACTCATGAGGCATACGGTCACGTTGAAGCGTCTGCTGCTTCTGCGTCCAGGATGCGCTGGCGCTCGCGCATATTCATGAAGACAATATGCCAGCCTTCAGGGTCCTCGAAGGTGACACCCCCTTTCGACCAGTAGGGATTCTCCGGTTCAACCGGGCTGTATCCGTGTTGGCGCAGACGCTCCACGATGGCCGCGATGGCATCCTGATCGTCGATGTAGAACACCAGCAGGTTATCGCGTGATGGCGGTGCGACAGACGGGCCACCCGGGTGCGCGGTGAATTCCAGGTAGTAATCTTCCCCTGGCAGGCCAAGCATTACACCATCGTAGCCATCGTGACCCCTGAAGCCCCCAATTTCCGGCAGGCCGATGATGTCCCGATAGAAGGTGATAATCGCTTCAAGCTGATTGGTGTGACGGGCCATGCGGACGCTGCGCACGGGCAGATGATCTGGCCACGTTGTCATGACAAAACTCCTCCGAGTCCTTTTTGCGGGCTGATTGTATCACCTGACACTCGGCTAACATTCTCTTGATCCCGCATTGTTTGGAGGGAATTCGTTTCTGTCCGATTTCATCGTGCGCGTCAGCCAGGCAGGCCAGGTCTGCTGACGGTCCATGCGCCGTACTCTGGCGTCAGCACGATGGATAAGGAATCACTTCACGGATTGAGAATTGCCTCAAGATAAGGGTCGCGCCCGGCGAAGAAATCCGTCGACGTGAAGGGGACTGAAATGTCAGGGGAAAACAGCGGTGCATCGCCATAGTCTTCCAGCTTCATCCCGGCGGTGGTCGGATACACGAGCGTCAGCCCCGAGTTTGGTAAGGCCGAAGTAAGGACATTGCCGAAAAAATTCGGGCGTGTGCCTGCTGGTTGTCCGACAATCGTTGCGCCACTCAAGGTCAGATCGGCGATGACGCTGAACCCTGACGAAAATGTGTATCGGCTCATGATGCCATAGACATACAGCGAAGTCTGCTGGAGACGGTAGTGAAACAGCAGGAAAGGCAGATCGCTTCCTCCACGGTTATTGCGAACATCAATGATGAATTTATCGGCACTTTCCTGGCTGGCCGTTTGCAGGGCCTGTGTGGCCGTGGTGACAAACTCGAAGAAGTCCACCTGAGCATCGTTATACTGCAAATAGACGGCATCACTATCCGGAAGATGCACAAACCAGACGGCTCGATCTTCGCTTTCATAGGTACGGTAAACAGGCACGGGGAAACGGTCATAGCCCCTGAAATCGCTGCCAGGAATGGTGTCATAGGTATTCAGGTTCAGATCAAATGTTTCGCCGTCATCCGGCAGGAAAGTGAAGGTCGCCTGGGCAAGATCGGTGACGATGCCACCCAGGTACAGCCGCGCAGGTCGGGCGAAAAGCGCCTCGATGGAAGTCTGACGTCCGTATGGATTGCCTTCGTCGTAGTAGAGCGTATCGTCCAGCTGTGTGACAATCTCATCTACGGATACCCCATTCACAGCGATCAGCGCTGCGCCAATGGCAGGTTGCGCTTCATAGGCCGCCTGAACGACAAACAAACCGTCATCAAAGTAGGCAAGTTTGAGGGGATAGTTGTAGTTTTCCAGCAAATCAGCCCACATGCCGGTCAATGCGATGCCCGTGTGTCCATCACGCACTCTGCCGACGAGCTGCATCAGGCGGAACGTGATTTCCTCGTCAGTCAGTGTGGCGATGTTCTCACGGATATCAGCTGCGAATGCCAGCCAATCCGCTTCGTCAGCCACATAAAAAGCATCCGCATGTCGGGATGTCAGAACCTGCACCACATAATCAAGGTCTTGTGCCCATCGGCCCTCGCGAGTGCTGTCAGGCGCGACCACGATAGCATCGGATGGCAGCGAACGAGAAGCCATATAGCCGATGATGCCCCCGGAAATCAGCAGTGGAAAGAGCAGAAAACCGGGTAAAAGGGCAAGTGCTTTGAGTACATTGGACACGGCCACGAAGATTCCCTTTAACACTAGCCTACGAGTAATTTCCCGAACACGAAGCCCCCAATGACTGCAAACACCGACATGACGATGTTTGTGATCAATACCTGGCGACGCGTTGGCTGATAGAAGTGACTGAGCGCGTAGCCCAGGGTCAACGTGATGGCGATATATGAGATGAACATGGCCAGAAACAACAATGCGAGGTTGATGTAGCCAACGCCAAAGAAGAAAAACGCCGCGGTGCCTATGAGGCCAATGATCGCTGCAAGAGTCATCAGCAAGTGATAACTGCCCTGTTTAACAATCGTCATCACGATTTCTGTCCCGTGTGCTTGTGATGCCGACAGTGTCGCCCAGGGCCAGGGCGAATACCTCCGTCGCGCTGGAGATTTACTCTCTGCAATTTGCAGAGATATCATGGTCAAAGCGTTGACGCTAGATCAGGCGTTCCTGCGCAGAAGATGGCAGCTCGACACGGACGGTTGTTCCCTGACCTATATCGCTTTCGACGATAAGCTGGCCGCCAAATGCCTCCGCCCTTTCGCGTAAGGTCAGTAACCCTAATTGTCCATTACGGGGTGTTGAAGGGGGCTGAAATCCGACGCCATCATCACTGATGCTCACTGTCAGACGCTCTCGTCCCTCCACAAGAGATACGACTACGTGCTTTGCATGAGCATGTTTGACGATATTGTTCAGGCTTTCCTGCACAATTCTAAAAATGGCGACCTGTAACGCCGAAGAAAAGTCCTCCTGCCGAAGCATCAATGACAGTTCAACGGTGATGTGATGGGTTTCCTGCCATTTTTCACATAAGGCTTTCAGTCCGCGTGCCAATCCTGATTCCAGCAGGCCACCTGGACGCAAATCGACCAGCAGGGTTCTCAGTTCAATCAGCGCGTCTTCCGTCATCCGGGAAATATTTTGTGCTTGTCGGACGCTGTCTGATGGATTGCGTTGAATCAGATCTGGCAGGGCGGCGCTGGAAATAGCGATGCTGAACAACTGTTGTGCTAAATCGTCATGGAGATGCCGCGATAATTTGAGCCGCTCTCGCTGTGCAGCATCCAGTTCAGCCTGTATCGTCAGTTCACCATTCAATTTGAGCAAGTGCCGCAGGGCATAAATATTCTGTTGAAGACTATCGGCCATGCTGTTAAATTGCTGCGCCAATATGCCGACTTCGTCCCGCCGGAAATCTCGTACCCGTATCTGCAGATCGCCATCGGCGAACCGCTGGCTGGTGGTCGCAATGCGTGAAATACGATTAAGGAGCGGGCGGGCAAACAGCCAGCTTAACAATGCACTGGCAGGTATGGAAGCCAACATGATGAAGAACGTGATCGTCAACAATAAGCCAGGCAGTTTTTGCACTAAATCAGACAGCCAGTCCAGGATGTTCCCTTGTGTCGGGCTGACGAAGTAGCCAATAACATAATGACCTGTCGCGATCGGCAAGACGACTTCAATCCAGGTATCCCCATTCATCTCGACGACGTTTTCGCCCGCTGATAAACCGACCAGGTGAGGCGCGCACGCCGAAAGATTATCGCCCACAGCACACATGGCAGTACTCTGGGTAAACACAACCTGGTGGCTGGCATCCATCACCATCGCGTAACCGGGAGGCGTGAAATTCAGGGTGTCGTTCTGGGCCGCGGCAGACACATAATGGCTGTCAGGCATCAGCCAGGAAAGAGCGACATCTTCAGCAAAATTCACGTAATCCGCCGGATTCAGCAGTACGGTCGAGACTGCAATTCCCAGCGTGAAAACAGCTGCCAACAATAACGTCGTTAAAGCACCAACGATCACATGGCTGATGAACAGTCGTGCTGCTATAGATGACATATTCATTGGTAATCGCAGGGGAGTACTCATGGCAGGTCGTCCAGTTGGATTAATCCGCGTTTGAGTGCGTAAATCGTCAGTTGGGTGCGATCACGAATGGCAAGCTTTCCCAGAATATTGGCCACATGCGTCCTCACGGTCCCTTCGCTGATGGTGAACTGCTCCGCAATTTGCAGATTCGTGAATCCGCGCGCCATCACGTCGAAGATCTCGCGTTCGCGTTCAGTCAATCGATCCATCTCATCATGCTTGATAACGCTGCGCACCAGAATATCGCTGGTTCCCTGATCAAGTGCCAGTTCGCCGCCAATGACTTTCTCGATGGATTGAATGAGTTCGGCTGGACGGCTGGCTTTGAGGATGTAGCCATGGGCACCGGCCAGTAACGCTTTTTTGACCAGGTGCTCCTCCACCGATGAAGTCAACACCAGAATGCGTGGATTAAAGCCCAGCGCCAGTATCTGCCTGATGCCCTCCAAACCGCCCATACCCGGCATGATCAGGTCCATCAGAATCAGCATCGGCTGTCTGGATTTCGCCAGAATGACCGCTGATTCGGCATCTTTGGCTTCCCCAACGATTTGAATACCAGGATGCGCTTCCAGCAATAAACGCAGGCCCTGGCGCACAATGGCGTGGTCATCCACGATCAGGGTGGTGGTCGGCGACATGGTCAGTCCCTTAAGTCAGCTAAAACGTTATTGGGCGTAAGCCACCCTGCGTTCACGGGTAATTTTTATTCTACAGAGAATTTACGCATGGGATGTCTGCACAGCGCAGAGGGTGCTGCTGCTATTTGCAGAGATTTCGTGCCTGAGCCCATATTACTCATCCGGTATTTATTTTTTGCCGCAACCATGAGTCTGAAAGATCAATCAGACAATGGGAGCAAAACCGTGGTGCGTTTCATACAATGTGTGCTTTTGGTCGTGCTGTTGGGTGTGGGCACGGCCCTCGCAGACGACAGACAAAACCTGCTGGACGAGATTGTGAGTCAGTATGCCCAGGCTGACGATCCCCTGGTGGTCTATGTATCCACGCCGCAGGGGACATGGAGCGCCGCTTCAGGGGTGGCACGGGAAAATGAGCCAACAACCGTGAACGACCGCTTCCGCATCGGCAGTATGTCCAAGACGTTCGTCGCGGTGGTTACGCTGATGCTGGTCGAAGAGGGTGTGTTTGGCCTTGATGACGCTGCCAGCGCATGGTTGCCAGAGGATATCCTGCAAAACATCGCGAACACGCAGTCTGTGACCATTCGGCAGCTGCTGACCATGCGGAGCGGTATTGACGATTATCTGGGGACGGAAGATTTCTGGGCGGCAGTGGAGGCGGATCCACAGCGTGAGTGGACAGCGCAGGACGCGCTGGCTTACTCGTATAATCGGCCCGCACTGTTCGCCCCTGGCGCGGAATTTGCGTACTCTAACTCCAACTATCTGCTGTTGCAGATCATCCTGGAAGAAGCATCATCCATGGGGCTGCACAGCCTCATCCGCGAGCGCATCCTTGAACCCCTGAACATGGCAGACACCTATACCCAGGTGAGCGAATTTTTACCCGGTGGTTTCGTCGATGCCTATGGGGATCTGTATGACGATACCCTGCTGGTGAATTTCAGCGAGATCAACGACGGCGCAGGATTAGGCGACGGGGGACTGGTCTCGAATGTCAATGACCTGCATACCTTCTACCAGGCCCTACTGCAAAGGCAGACGCTTTTGAGCCCGGCAATGATGGAGGAACTGCTGAGTTTCGAGACAGTGGATGACTTTTTCGGCTACAGCCTGGGATTGAATGAATGGAACACCCCTTCGGGTGTCGCATGGGGCCATGCAGGCGGTGTCCTCGGTTTCCTCGGTATCAGCGTGTATTTGCCGGAAGCAGACATGATCGTCATCATCCTCAGCGGGGGGGATTCCATCGCTGTGGAAGACCTGTCCCTGGAAATCACGAGCAGCTTTCTGATGGAAAATCCAGCATCCTGATGATGTTTGCGCCTGGTCATCGATAAGACCATGAGACTCGCCCACCGTAGTCAGCATCATGAAGCCTGGATGCGCGGATAAGACACCCTCGCTGCACCGAAAAGAAAATCGAAACAGGGTGACGAGGCGTAGGCAAAACCCATCAACCCGTTCATGCTTTTTCCCTCAGCATGAACGGGTTGACCAGTTATGAACGGTTTTCAGCCGATTGAAGCGACAATTGCAGCGTCGTAGCGGCGCATCAGGTCGAGCACATCGGCTGAGAAGTATTGGTGCGTTGTGTTCCAACATCTGAATGTCATGTGCTCAATCTGGAAATTCCCACAACACGAGACTGAAACCTGCACGGATATGCTAGAGGACATTAAAAGGTGTAAGATCGAAAAATACAGTGACCTGCCCCCGACTATGTACCAGTAAGAGCGAGAGTCGAACGTGAACGTGCATAGTCTGCTGGGGACAGAAGTCCGAGCGAGCTATGCGTCCAGTGGAGATTTTACTCCTCGTGCCATGCTTCGACGATTTGCCGGGCAGGAAACCTTGTTCACATCTACGAATCACCGACTCGCCGGATGAGCAGTGCCACAGACCGCACATCTCCCCCCAGAGCAGGTATGACAAATGTCAACTCGCCATCGGTGGCTGTTGCCACCTCGGACACAAGCACCTCACCGCGATAGGTGTCCCAGTATGTCAGTTCATACTCGCCCGCCGGGAAGATTGCGCTGATGGTGACGGTGTTTCCCGGAAGCTGAACCTCACGGGTGCGCCGATCAGCCGCCAGCCAGACGATGCCTGTTTCAACATCAGAACAGCCTGCACGCAGAATCTGCCGGTCGCTGACCGTCACGCTGCGGGTGATATTCTCGCTGGCAAAATTGGCCCAGTCGATGGCTGTGGCAAAACGGGCGACGGCCAGCAGGTTATCGCGCAGCTCCGGCAGGATGAAGTGGGGCGATGTATACGGCCAGCGCATGCCGGTTCCGGCGCCACAGGCGGCCAGATGCGCCCAGCTCATGTTGTTATGGTATTCCTGGTCGAACTGCGGATTGACGATCCAGTCGCTGATGGGGCCGCTCTCGCTGTCGAAATACGGGCGCGGCTGGCGGATACTTTCCAGCGACAGGGCCACCCCGCCAGACATCATCGCACCGGGCAGATACGGGTCCGATGGGTCCATGATATCGCCGATATACAGGTGGGTGTTGGCAAAATCAAGCGCCGGATGGTTGTAGATGATTCGGCCCAGCGCGCCTTCGGGCGTGGGCGCGGCCGAGGACACAGTCAGCATATGCGACCGTCCCCAGCGTTCCATCTCATAGTCGCGCACAAAAGCGGCCATTTCATCCACATACGCTGCGATTTCGTCGTTGGAATTCCCCCACCACAGCTCGACCTCGTTCATGATGTCCCAGGCGAAGATGTTTGGAGAATCGCCCCAGCGGTCAATCATGAAGCGCCAGCGATTCTTCTGCGCCTCGATACAGGCGCGTCCGGTCAGCCACTCGCTGCGGGTGGCGCATGGGCCGCCCATGGTGCTGTTGTAGGGATAGCTCTCCCAGCGGTCTGACTGCCAAAAGGTGTCATAAGGCGTCAGCAGCAGATACAGCCCATGGGCCTCGGCCATCGGAATGAAGGCGTCCCAGAAGGCCACCACCTGCTCATTGAACTGCCCGACCGGATTTTCCAGAATGGTTTCAGGCTGCTGGGCATACTCGATCATGATGCGGCTGACGGTGACACCATGTGCGCGCAGATCGCGCACATAGGCTTCTGTCTGTTCGGTCGAGCTGCCGTCGAACAGCGTATTCAGTCCAGGCCAGGAAATAGCATCGTTTTGCCCGATCACGATGAAGCCCTGTCCGGCCTCATCCATAAAGTAGCGTCCGCCTGGGGCTACGGAAATCATCCCCTCATAGGCAGGAAGGGCAATCACAGGGGGGGTGCTGGTCTGCTGTGCGCGCACGGGATTCGCCAGAAGTAAACTAGGGAACAGGAGTAGTGTGAGACATAAACCAAGTGTAAATCCTGGTGCGCGTTTCATGCGTTTACCTTTCAGACAGGCAGGTTGCATTCATATCTGCCGGGTCAGCCTTTTGAGCCGGTCAGCGCGACCGACTCCACGAAATAGCGCTGCAAGGCGAAAAACAGTGCCAGAATGGGCAGCAGCGCGAGGGTGGCACCGGCCATCAGCAGGGTCCAGTTCTGCTCATACATCGAGTCCAGCCGCGCCAGCAGCAGCGGCACCGGGAACAACTCGACCGACCTGAGGTAAATCAGCGGATTGAGGAAATCGTTCCAGCGTGCGATGAATCCCAGCACGAACAGCGTGGCGATGATCGGCCGTGCCAGCGGCATAAAGATGAAGAAATACGTCTGGAACCAGTTGGCGCCATCGACTTTCGCCGCGTCAGACAGGTCGTCTGGCAATGTGGCGAAGAACTGTCGGCTGAGGAAGATGGCGAACGGCGTGCCAAACATCACCGGAATGATGAGCGGATTCCAGGTATTTACCCAGCCCACACGCGAGAACAGGATGAAGGCGGGCACCAGCATCACCACACCGGGGATGGTCAGCGTGGCCAGCAGCAGCCCAAACAGCTTGTCGCGCCCGGGAAACCGCATGCGCGAGAAGGCAAATCCGGCCAGTGTTGCGAAAAACACCTCACCGACGGTCGAGACGATTGCGATGAAGGCCGAGTTCAGAAAGCCGCGCGGAAGCTGGGCAATCTCCCAGGCACGCGTGAAATTTTCCAGCGTGGGATTGGCCGGGATCCATTCTGGCGGCAGCACAAAAATGCTGGTGGGCTGCTTGAACGCCGTCGACACCATCCACAGGAATGGCAGCATCATCACCACCAGCCCGAACAGCAGGATGATGGCCGCCAGCGTCTTCATCAGCAGCGTGCTCTGGCGCGTGTTTAAGGTAAACGACCGGCGTTCGCGCTGTTTGCCTGTAAAGTGCTGTACATCGGTCATGGTATCAGCTTTCGTAATTAACCCAGCGACGGCTGAAATAGAAATTGAGCGCGGTGAAGGCGATGATAATCAGACCGAGAATCCACGCCTGGGCAGAGGCATAGCCCATCTGCGTATCGCGGAAAGCATTCTGCTGAATCACCATCACGGGCGTCGTAGATTCGAAATAGGGGCCGCCTTCCGTCATCAGGAAAGGCTCCTGAAATATCTGGAAGGTGCCGATCATCGAAGTGATGACCAGGAAGAACGTCGTCGGCGTGAGGGCCGGCCAGGTGACGTAGCGAAATCGCTGCCATAAATTGGCGCCATCAATCTGCGCGGCTTCAAGCTGCTGCCGGGGCACATTCTGCAGGCCAGCCAGATAGATGAGGATCTGGTAGCCCAGGCCGCGCCAGATCAGCATGATGATCAGCGCAGGCTTGACCAGCACCGGATCGCCCAGCCAGTTGATGCGCGATTCGAAGCCCAGCAGCCCCAGGAAATAATTGAGCAAGCCGTAATCGGGGTTGAAGATCCACAGCCAGATCAGCGCGAGCGCGGCAATCGGCAGGATGACGGGGGTATAGAAAACCGTGCGCAAAATGCGCGATCCACGCAGGCCCTGATTGAGCGATACCGCAAAAATAATGGCAATTACCAGCGAGATGGGAATCGCCAGCAGCAGGAAGAAAGAGTTAAAAATAGATTTCCAGAAAACGGGATCAATAGCGCCGACGATGATTTGTCGCCCAAACAGGTTGGTCTGGAACCACTCCTGATAGCCTTCGGGCAGGGCAAGTCCTGCGCGCTGAAAACGCGCCTCGCACACATAGGTCGCCCGTGTGATCGGGTCGACCTGTTCCAGCAGCCCGGCCACCTGCGATTCCGGCACACGCTCACGCCCGCAACGGAACATCTGCTCCCCGGTTTCAACATCGATTTCCCGCTGAAGTTCGTTGACAGACAGCGTCAGCAGGCGCGCATAATTCGTCGTGCCCACCCAGGTGGGGTCTCCGGTCATATCCCAGCGTGTGAATCCAAGCAGCAGCGAGCCCATGAGCGGAATGGCGCCAAACAGCAGAAATCCGATAATGGGGGCGGCTACAAAGATGTAGCCCCAGATCATCTCACTGCGCTGCAGTTTGCCTGGGCCACGGCGTCGTGATGATGCGGCCATCAGCTAATCCTTCTTTCGTATTAGGAAGAGGCTGTCCTGGCTTGTGGGGAAGCACAGGCTGTGTGCACGTGCTTCCCCATAGTTTTGAGAGGCTTTAACAGTCAGGCAAAAGCCTAGCTGTCCATGGCGATGCTTTCCCAGGCTTCATCCAGCCCGGCCTGGAATGCATCGGCGCGGTCAGCCAGTTCGTCTTCGGCCAGCACGGTGCCGTCGTTCACGACTGCCGGCCATACGCCGTTCCACCAGTTGTCATCAAACCACTGGCCGTACAGCGGGGTTTCCGTCCACGGGCCGGGGCGCTGGCAGCGGGCCGCTTCCAGGAAGACCTGGGCATTGGCGGGCATTTGGTCGGGCTGCAGGAAGACATCGGTCGCAGCCAGATCGCGCTGGTTGGGAATCTGGAAGCCGAGCGCGGCCTGTTCCGTCTGTCCTTCAGCGCCAGCCAGGAATTCGATGAAGCGGAACGCCAGCGGAGCGTTGGCTTCGCCCGCGCTGCCGCTGATGATGGCCAGCCCAACCGAGCCGGACCAGCCGGAGAAAGCGCAGCCTTCTTCGCCCGGATAGGTGGTCAGTTCGCCGGACGGGCCGACGAAATTGGGAATCACATCCCAGGTGAAGGGCAGCACATTGCGGAAATTGGTCGTGGCCCAGCGGCCGGCCGTGGTCATGGCCACGCGACCCTGCTCAAACAGCGCGCCCCAGCCAATCGATGTGGCTGTTTCGGCGGTCGGGCGGATGTTGTAGATATGATCGAGGTCGGCGACCCACTGGATGGCTTCAATCGTGTTCGGGTCGTCAGCGGCCACGAAGGTGCGCCCGTCCTCGCTGACGATGCGCCCGCCGTTGCCATAGACGATATTCTCGAAGAACACATCGCCGATGCCCCACTGCACGATGTCATTGGGGTTAAAGCCGTCTTCGTTCGGGTGCAGTCCCTGGCTGTCCAGCGTGAGCTGGGTGCCAATCTCGACGACCTGGTCCCAGGTGAGCGGGGTATTCGGATCGGGCAGGGCGACGCCCGCGGCTTCAAACAGGTCTGTATTGATGAAGACCAGTGTCGGGCCGATGTCCTTGGGCAGGGCGTACTGTTCGCCTTCACCGCTGGTGCCGGTCGCGGCATCGTAACGATAGCGTCCCAGCGCAGATGGCCACAGGGCTTCTTCGGTGATGGTCGTGCTGCCTTCAATCAGCGCATCCAGGCTGACAAGCTGGTCGCGCGTGACGAAGCTGTAGAAATTGCCGTCCGGGATGTAGGCGATATCTGGGGGCGTGCCAGCGGCGATGCGCGTATTCAGCGCAGCCACATAGTCGCCGGGGATGTGCTCATAAATAATTTCGACATCATCGTTGTTGGCATTGAATGTATTTGTGAGCTGAGTAAAGACTTCGATTTCTTCGGGGCCACCCCAGCCCACAAACGTCAGTTGTACCGGGTCCTGTGCCCCGGCACTGAGCAAAGGCACTGCCACCAGGGCAAGTGGCACCAGCAGGCGGGCAAAACGGTTCATGACAAACTCCTTTTTTTGTTACCCAACACATGTCGTTGCTCAGGGCGCCCCGGAAGCGCCCTGTTCAGGACCTCATTTGGATTTTCACTCGGCTGACCCGGCGTTTTTCTCGCGCAGTCGCAGCCGCATCAGGATATCCTGGGGATAGTTGCCAAACTTCGCGCCGAAAATGTTGATGCCGCCCGGCACATTGACGTTCTTCACGCCGATGCGCAGCGTGATATACGGGGCCGAGGTCAGGTCAAAGTCGTTGACCGAGACATTCGAGACGCGCACGCCGTCGATATAGGTGCCATCCTGCGTCACGCGCCAGATTTTCAGCAGGCCATACTGGGTGTTCCACTCGTCCCACCACTCAGGGGTGAGGGCGCCGCGCTGCCCGCCAAAATCCCCTGGCGACGTCCACGTGCCAATCTCGACGCCGTTGACCCACATCACGATGTCTGACGGCCAGTCGGGGTTGAAATGGGGCGCTTCAGAGCATAGCTCCGCGCTGATCTGCAGGCTGTCCAGCGTCATGCGCGCCGGAAAACGGTTTGGGAAACGGTATTCCACATAGCCGTGGCGGAACCACAGCAGCTGGGCATGCATGCGGTCGGGATGATAAAAACTGGTGGGGTCGTCCAGCTGGCCGATAATGCCTATTTCGCCCACCAGCCCGCAGGTCGGCTCGACCTGACAGTCGACAAAGGCGCCAATCGGCATGGCGATGTCGATGACGCGATCCTCGGATTTTGCCTGTGGACTGGGAAGCTGGATGGAAAGCTGGTCATAGGTGCGCGAGCAGATTTTTTGCAGGCCGCGATTGGCGGGGCGCAGTTCGGTGCGCACCAGCCCGGCTTCTTCCAGGATGTTGACATGCATGGTGGCGGTCGAAGCAGGCATATTGGTCGCCTCGGCGATTTCATTCAGGCTGCTGATGCGGTTGCTCAGATAGGCCAGAATGGCGATGCGTTTATCCGAGGCCAGCGCCTTCAGGATTTGCTCCAGGCGGCCGTTAGCAGTATGAATATCCAGATTGAGGATACGCGGTGGCTTGATGGGTTGCTGCGATGAATCGGTATCGGTTGTCATGAATAAAGGTACCTGTTGAATGAAACATAAATACATACTTTGATTGATAAAAATATGATAGAATGAAGATGGCCGTCTGTCAATCATCTGGACCATTTCAGGAGTTTTATCATGTCCGAAACTGAAATTATTCACCCCCGTCCACAGCTCACACGTGAGCGATGGATCGATCTGAATGGAATCTGGGGATTTGCTTTCGATGATGATGATCGAGGGCTGACGGATCGCTGGGTCGAGCGTGCGGAAGTATTTGCCGCAGAAATTACTGTGCCATTTCCGCCAGAATCGCAGGCCAGCGGCATCGGTGACAACGGCATGCATCCGGTGGTGTGGTATCGGCGCGTCATCACGGTGGACGACAGCCTGCGTTCGGGCCGACTGCTGCTGCACTTCGGTGCCGTCGATTATCGGGCGCGGGTGTGGGTCAATGGGCAGCTTGTCGCCACACATGAAGGTGGGCACACGCCCTTTCATGCAGATATTACCGATGTGCTGGATGATGGGCCCGAACAGACGATCGTGGTGCGGGCTGAAGATCAGCCGGAAGATACGTCTCAGCCGCGCGGCAAGCAGTTCTGGGAGCTGAAACCACGCGATATCTTTTATACCCGTACGACGGGCATCTGGGGATCCGTGTGGCTGGAGCCGGTGCCACACACGTACATTGCGCGCCTGCGCTGGACACCTATGCCGGAACGCCATCAACTGGGCCTGAGCGTGCACCTGAATCATTTGCCAACGCACCCGCTGCGCCTGCATCTGAAGCTGACGCTGCACGGCGTGACCCTGGCGGAAGATTCGTATCTGTTCCTGCGCGATGAGCTGCGCCGTGACGTCGGCCTGGAAGGGCTGGGCACGATGAACTGGCGCCATGTCACCTGGTCGCCTGATTATCCCAATCTGATTGACGCAGAGATCACGCTGTACGACGGGGACACCGTGCTCGATGCAGTAAAAAGCTATGCCGGCCTGCGTTCTGTGGGCACAGACAGCGGCTTTTTCATGCTGAATGGCTCGCCTGTTTACCTGCGCCTCGTGCTGGGGCAGGGATACTGGCCGGATACCAACCTGACGCCGCCCTCACCGGACGCGCTTCGCGAGGAAGTCCGGCTGATCAAGGCCCTGGGTTTCAACGGCGTGCGCGTGCATCAGAAAGTGGAAGATCCGCGTTTTCTGTACTGGTGCGACCGAATGGGTGTCATGGTCTGGGGCGAAATGGCCAGCGCCTTCAGCTTTAACAACGAGGCCGTCAACCGTTATACGCGAGAGTGGATGGAGGTGGTCGAACGTGATTACAACCATCCCTCGATCATCTGCTGGGTGCCCTTTAACGAAAGCTGGGGCGTCCCCAATCTGGCCACCGATGCATCGCAGGGGCATTATGTGCAGGCGCTTTATCATCTCACCCATGCGCTGGATGCCACCCGCCCGGTGATTGGCAATGACGGGTGGGAGCATATCGTGACCGACGTGCTGGGCATTCATGACTATGCTACCGAATCGGAACCGCTGCGTGAACGCTACGGCACGCCGGAAGCCGTGGCTCACACCCTGACCGCACGCCGACCCCAGTTCAGGGCAATTGTACTCCGCCAGAATGTATCGCAGGGCGCGCCGGTCATGCTGACCGAATGCGGCGGCCTGGCGTATCGGCCTGACCCGGGTAAACCCTGGTTCGGCTACGGCACGGTTGCGGACAGCGCCGCGCTGCTGGAACGCTATAAAGAACTTATTGATGCGATTCTCGACAGTCCGTCCCTGGCCGGGTTCTGCTATACGCAGCTCACCGATGTGCAGCAGGAAGCCAATGGCCTGCTGAATGCAGACCGCACGTCCAAGCTGGATATAAACGCCGTGTATGCCATCAACCGCCGCCCGGCGAAGTCTCTGCCGGGAGAGGTGCTGGTGCATATTCAGCAGGCTGCCGAAATCATGACAGCCAATGCCAACAGCGGCGATCCGGTGTGAGGCGATCCATGCGCCAGGTCTTTATCCGGTGATCAGGGGATATAACCGCGCATACACAAACTGCCTGCGACCCGGCAGCAATTCCATCTGAGAACAAAACAGGAAAGCCGCGTCGGGGGAAACGCGGCTTTCCTGTTGTATAGGGAATAATCGTGGGGCGTAGTACTGCTTATGCGTGCGTGCCATTCGTCGAGCGGACAACTTCTCCGGCTAGGACTTTGCCGTGGCCAGACCGGGCGCGATAGGTGTCATTTGCTCGTGTATGGGTCGAGTCGAGCAGGATGGGTGCATTCTCCGCGCTCGGTGTCCACGTCACTTCCGGCTCGTTGAGCAGCCAGTGATTGACCAGTTCCACACCCTGCATGACCGAATGGTCCATATTGCCGATTTCGTATTTCCAGCCGCCAAAACGACCACGGCTGAAGATATTCCGGCCCATCAGATACGGCTGGATCTGGCCCAGTGCTTTGTTGCGGTCGACCGTGGGCACAGGATAGCTGTAATCGACATCGATCATATAGGTGCTGGCGATCCGGTCCAGGTCTGCCGGCTCGATCAGCTTCGTATTCAACATTCCCTCAATCACACGATCGACAATCGTGTTTTTGTCTTCCGGCTTATGCGGGCTGTAGCTGGTTTCGGTGAGCAGCAGGAAGTGATCCGGGTCTGGCACCAGGTGAGGCGAATAGTTGGACAGGTAGGTGACCCTGTAGAACGGGCTGCTGGTCTCCGGGAAGTACAGCCAGCACTTTTCGCTGGGTGTCGGCCGGGCGATGCCTACACCAACGATATAGCCGCTGGAGTGATGAAGCCCTTCCACCGCAGTGCGCACCTGGTCAGGCGCATGATGCAGCCGACCCACCAGCAGATCGAGCGGCATGGTGGAAAGCAGCAGGTCGTATTCGACCATTTCACCATCGGAGAAATAGACTGCCTGTTCATCTTCGTTGATGCTGATCACGGTCTTGTTCAGTTCCAGGTGGTCGTGAATGTATTTGACGAAGGGGGTATACAGGCCGCCCGTGCCACCATACAGCGGGTACTTGAACTTGTTGTTTGGCCCCCAGCCCTTGTCCGGCTGTTCCAAAATGGTGTTTCTGAGGATGCGTTCCAGGTCGGGAATGGCGACGCGCTCGCCCAGCCAGTCGCGGCTCATATGATCGACCGGATGCGCCCACACCTTGAAATTGTAGGGCTTCATGAAGTACCTGGAGATGGCTTCGCCAAACTGCGCGTCGATCAGATCGCCGAAGGTTTGCGCCTCGCGCACGCGTTCCGGTGTTTTCTGCGCGTCGATCAGCCCGAGGATGCATTCCAGCGCGACTTCGCGCGGCAAATAGCCGACATTGTTCTGAAATGGATAGGGCACAAACCGGTCCATCATCCATACCCAGGCTTCGCGCATGATCTCGGTGTAGTTGTCGCCCAGCAGCTTGTCCACCAGGTCGTCAAAATACTTATAGTGCGAGAACATGACGTGGCCGCCGATATCGTAGGTGAAGCCAGCCGAATCGCTGAAGCTGGTCGCCAGCCCGCCTACGTACGGGTTCCGTTCGTAGATGACCCAGTTGCGATATCCCAGTTCCTGCAGCCTGTATGCCGCTCCCAGTCCGGTTGGGCCCGCGCCCAGGATGACAATCTTCTTCTCCAGTTCATCGTAGGGCATTTTAGTAGCCTCCCTGGGCTTCTTCACGCAAATCAGCGGACCTAAGCGTTGAGGTTGCCTGTTCCATAAGCGCCTTTCTGGAGGGCTGCACCCGATGGCCCATCAGCCTGAGCATGCGGTCCGCGATCACATCCCACGAATGCTGATACAGCAGGCTGTCCTCAAGGCGGCGCTGCCTGATATCCGGCTTGTGCGTCAGGGCCATCTCAACCTGGTTGATGAAATGCGTGTGGGTATGCCCGATGCGCACCACCGATTTGTACAGCTCGATGACATCGTGAATGGGGGTAGAAACGACGGGCTTGCGCGCCGCCAGATACTCCAGCGTTTTGGTGGGGCTGAGGAAGCGCGTCGCATCAGTCAGTGCAAACGGGATCAGCGCCGCATCAAAGCAGGACAGATAGGCCGGCAACTCGTCATACGAGCGCATGCCCGGGTAATGAATGTTTGCGGCCTGGGGGGTGTCGGCAGGGTCGATCTTGACGACAGGCCCAACCAGCACAATCTGCCATTCCGGATGCAGACTTGCCATCTGTTCCAGCAGGTCAAAGTCCATGCGTTCATCGATCACGCCGTAGTAGCCGACCACCGGCAGTTTGCCGGACGGCATGTCCGCTGGCCTGGCCAGGCCACCGTCAGCCGCCTGGCTGAAATGGGCTGAATCGACGCCACTGGGAAACGCGTGGATGTTTCGCGCATAGGGCGCTTTGTCGTAGTACAGGCTGACCCCGCCGGTAAAGACAATATCGGCGCGCTTCAGCAGCTCGCGGTCGAGCGCGCTCAATTGCGCCGGGGCGCCCTTAAACGCAGATAACTGATCCATCACGTCATAAATCACGGATTTGGGTTTCAGCGCCGACAGGAAGTCAGAGGCCATAGGCGTATACAGCCAGACATGTGGATTGCGCACCCGCTGTGCCGCCAGATACTTGTTCAGCAGCGCCGCGTATACGGGCTGCGTCTGGGGCTCGCCATGGCCGATCCAGCGGGGCGCTGCCATCGGGTAGATCATGCGGATGACATGCACCTTTTCGCCATGATCGCCTTCCCACAGATCATGCTCCAGGTACGGTGCACTGGCTTCCGCGGATGCCACCGGTTCCTCGACAAAGAAGACGCGGAAGTGCCGGGACATACGCGACAACAGATGCTGCGGGCGCTGCCAGACAAAGTTCCAGCGCAGATGGCTGATGCAGATGAGATCCTGCATGAGGGTATCCTTTCGATTCGTTAATTTTTTGAGCGTTACCTAGACATCAGTAAACACGATGCGAGGGACAGCCATAAGCGGCATCTGATTCAGAAATAGTTGGTTCAGATGGGGTTAGCGGGGATAGGCTGAATGGTGGAAAGATGCTGCTGCCTGACCCATTCGCGGGCAAGCGGTGGGTAAATCGGGCGGTCGAGGGCGGCCGCATCCACGTAGTCCCAAAGCCCGTTATGGCAGTGCCTGTCATCCACCCATCCCGGATGATTGAGGATGGGATACCAGCACACGCCATAGACCGGAATCTGGGCAGACCGGGCTATCGCGACTTCGCCCATGATGTAGGCGAGCCAAGGCGCACGCAGATCATCCTCCACGCTGGTCTCGGCAATCAGCAGCGGGCGCCCATAGCGATCATACATTTCCTGAAGCAGGCGATGCAGCGGGATGTAGCGATGATCGGTCACAGCCAGCGTGCGGCCGTTGTATTCCCACTGGTTATACGGGTAATAGTTCAGGCCCATAATGTCCAGATAGCGCGGATGTCCGCCCAGTTCCGGCTGTAATAAACCAGAGAGCATGTCCCACGATTCAAACTGCGCGTTTCGATACCCGTGCGCATGATGCGCTTCGTCGGGCCGGTCCGGGTTGGGGACAATGTGCACGAGCGGGTCACAGTGCACGATGCGCGTGCGCGGTCGTACTGCCCACAAGGCCTCAATGCCCCCGATGGCTGCGCGCACAAGCTGGCGTTTCAGCTCGGACCCGCGCCCGGCGGCGTATGGATTCAGATGGCCGCTGTCGCCGCCCGCCCACGAGAAGAAAGAAATCTCATTGATCGGGCAGACGAAAGCATCTTCATCTGTCTCGTCGCGCAGCAGACGAGCAAATGCGGCCGCAAAGCGTTCATAGCGGTTTACAAAGGCGGGCGAGAAAATATCCACATCATCCGGATAGCCGTAATGCAACACGTCCCAGATGACCTGCATATTCAGGGCGCGACCCGCCTGAATGATCGGCAGAACGCCGGAAAAGTCAAATTCTCCGGCGCGCTTCTCGATCAGATGCCAGCGGATGCCCTCACGCACGGTGAAGATCCCCTGCATTTGCAGGCGCAGATAATCGGCATACGCGTGGCGGTCATGCAGTGTGGCGCCGACCAGATCGAGGCGTCTGCCGTCGGGCAGCTTGTGTGTGGAACACTCAAATCCGCCCATGAGAAAGCTTTGGAACATGTGGGGTTTGTGCTCTGCTCGGTTTCTGCTCCAGGGCATTTTCTGGTAGCCCACGCCTGCTTTGGTTCAGACAGAGCTGCTTTGGAATCAAAAGCAAGCTGTGCAGGCGTAACCTCACCATACCATTCGGAACACCGATGCAAGAGGTGCATGTGAACCATGCCGAATAGGTGAAACGGGCCAAGCCATGTGGTGGGCTGAGCCCGGTTGAATGGAGTAACAGGGGGTCAGGCGGGCCCTGATTCTGTTTACACGCCCTCTAATTTCGCTTGTTGCATCCGCCCAGGCTTCAGAACTCGCTGACAATCTGGCCGCCTTCCAGCCACGCGATCATGTTCAACACCAGATAATTCCAGTTCTGGAAGCCGCGATTCAGGATCGGCTCACCATTTTCCGGCTGATAATACTCGTGCATCGCGCCAAAACGCTCGACATCGCGGCCAAACAGGCGCACGGTCGCCTCGGCCAGCGCGCGGGCGTCATCGGTGAAGCCATAGCGAAGCAGCCCGCGAAAGGTCATGTAGTTCGACACGCCCCATACCGGCCCCAGCCAGCACGATGGGTTGCCCGATGCCCGGATGCTGTACATTTTCTCCATCTTCGACAGCGTGCGCACGCCGAACGGGGCATTGAAAGTGCGCCTATTGCGGAAGTGTTCCGTGACCACGCGCTCGGCCTGCTCAGGCGTGGCGATGCCCGCCCACAGCGCCATAAAGCCAGACCACACGCCAATGCGCTGGATCAGGCAGTCCCAGTGGCGCGGCTGGCCGGCATGCAGACCGGTCGCGTAGGGCGGCAGCAGGTTCAGATCGACGCTGTAGAAAAATCCGTCGCGCTCGTCCCAGCAGTGCTCAAGCACAGCGCGGCGCACATCATCCGCGTCGCGCCGCAGCTCCAGCGCCACTTCATCCAGATTGAGCTGTTCAGCCAGATAGACCGCCGCTTCCAGCTCTTTCACCATCAGGCAGTTGAGGTAAATCGAGCCGGAGCTGCGCGGTGGCCGAAAGTATGTGCACGGGTCGTTATCCCCGCCGATCATCAGGTCGCTTTGCCAGAAATAAATCCCGTTGGCGTGGCGATGATGATTGCGGTAGTTGTTCAGGAAGGTCAGCAGATAGTAGAAGCGGTCGCGCAGCCATTCTGCGTCGCCGCCGTTCGTGCGCGTGATGAAGGCGGCATGCTGGGCCAGCACCGGCTTGTGCATGTTCTCGCCATACGGGCCTTTTGCGCGATACACCTCGCCGTCGCGGTTGATCACGATCGGAATCCAGCCGTCCATGCCGCCGCGGTGCAGAAAATTCAGGATGCAGCCCTGTTCGCAGCGCACCGCCTCGTCCAGTCCTGCGCTGTCGCCTGCCTCCAGCAAAATCTGGCGCAGGGCGATATTGCTCAGCCACGAGTCCCAGTCCCACAGCACATCGGCGTACTGCTGGCTGCCCGGCGTGATGAACGGATACGGCATGTTTCCGCCGGCCTGGCGAAACATCCCCTGATAATTGTCGAGCAGATTGGCGCGGATGAGCGCGCTGTAGCGTGATAGTTCGCTCATAGTGACGGGTTATCCATCCAGTGACAGGCGAAAGGCGGAATTGCCACACGAGCCGGCGTACAGCGTATTGGCGTTCGGTTCCAGCGCGACCGTCTTCCAGCGCACCGCCCCCAACCGTGTATCATACACATCGGTCCAGGTGGCCCCGGCATCCCGGCTGACCATGACCGCGCTGCGGCACGATGACCAGTAGAGCGGCTCACAGGCGACGACCAGCAGGTCGCCATAAGCGCCGCCCACGGCCACCGTGGTCGCATTGAAGATGCGTTCGTCAGCCGGAAATAGTTTGTGCCAGGTGTCGCCATAATCGGTGCTGCGCCACAGCCCCTCACGGATGAAGCCTGCATACAGGGTGCCGGGACGTTTGGGGTCGGCCCGCAGCACATTCAGCACGGACGCGCGCTCCTGCTTGAACGGCAGCATGCGGCCGATTGACTGCCAGGTCTGGCCGCCATCGCACGACCGCCACACGCCTTCCGTCCATTCGCCCGCATACAGCGTGCCCTGCCGGTGCGGGTCGGCGACAAACAACTGGTTGGTGCCGCACACGTTCTTGGTCTGCGCGATCACCACCGAGAGCAGCTCGTTTTCGATCCAGAAACGCTCGTGCGGGATACGCGTGATGTATCCGGGCAGGCGAAACGGCAGATCTTCCCATGTGTCGCCCCAGTCGCTGGTCTGGATCACGCCAGCACCGGCCGCCATGATGCCATCCAGATAGGCGTAAAAGCGGCCCGGCTGGAACGGGTCTTCGACCAGCGCATGCACGCTGACGCCCGCCGCCCGCGACTGAAGCTGAAGCAGCGACTCCGCCGTATCGGGCTGGGCATGGCGCTCGAATACCACCTGCGGATCGCGACCGTCCAGGCCGCAGCGCACAATCGAGCATGCGCCATAGCCCTTGATCGCATACAGCACGAAGTCCGGCCGCCAGCGCGACGCCACCACCGCGGTGCTGTCGGGTTGCGTCTTTTCGACAGCGGGCCGGGGCATGGCCGAGAATGTGCGCCCGCCGTCGGTGCTCAGCTTGGGCACATGGTCTGCCATCACCATGAACACGGTGTCCGGGCGGGCAGGATGGACCGTCATATTCTCGATGCACACGTTTTCCATGCCCGCAAACCCATTGGCATCCCAGGTGTGCCCGCCGTCCAGACTGATGCTCACGCCGTACCAGTTGCTCATCAGCAGTTTCAGGCTGTCCTGCGCATCCACGCGCACTTTCGAGACAGCCCAGCCCGCATAGGGCAGCGACATATACGAGGGATAATTGTGCAGGTCCGCCCCCGTGTGCCAGCGCACCAGAGACCACGAGTCGCCGCCATCGATGGTCTCGTACAGCCCGATGGGCGGGACTTCTCCATCATGATTGGGAAAGGTGACCGCCGCGCAGTACAGATGGTCGGGGTCGCGCGGGTCGATGGTCAGCGAGCCAATCTCATACTTCGACAGGCCGGGCGCGTGACAGGTCCAGGTGCGTCCGCCATCGACTGACTTCTGGATGCCGTTCCACACGCACGCGGCGTGCAGCACGTCCGGCGAGCGCGGATCGGCGGCCAGCGCGGCAAAGTCCAGCCCCTCATGCATCACGTCCCACGACATCCCGCCATCCGCAGAGCGATACAGCCGCCCTGCATGCGGCCGCACATAGTCGTACTGCTGGGCCACGAACTCCGGGTTGCGGTCGAAGTGACCCAGCGTGCCCGCATACACCACGCCAGGCTGCGCGGGATGAAAGAAGACGCAGCCGAAACGCTCGTCCTTTAGGCCGGCATAGGTCCAGCTTTCGCCGGTATCCGTGCTGACCCATATACCTGTGCTGTAAGAGCCGACAACCACGCGGGCCGGGTCGTGCGGATCGACCTGGATCATCTCGCCAAAATTGCGCCCCTCGCCATTGCCATAAAAGGTGGCATCGCGGCAGACGATGCGCCACGATTCGCCCGCATCGTCGCTCTTGTGAATCGCCCCGAAGAAGCTACCACCGCGCACCGAGCCGGAACAGCGAAACAGGATGTCAGGATCGTGCGGGCTGATGGCAAAGGTCTGAATGTCGTGCTGGTGGTAACCGGTGATGCCGTTGTTTTTCGTCGCCCACGAGCGGCCCCCGTCCACGCTTTTGAAGACGCCAGCGACGTCCGAGCGCGCATACACGATATTTGGCCGCCGCGGATCCTGCAGCAGCCCGGCGATGAAGCCGCCGCCGTTCATTTTTGCCTGTTCCCAGTGAAAACTGGTCATGTGAAATGCCCCTTCATGAAAGCTTTTACAGCGTTATGAGCCGATACCAGACAGGTTAAATGCCATATATGCGCGCTGCGGTATCGTGGAAAAAGCGGGCCCGCCAGCCGTGCGAATACTGCTCAGTCAGGGCCAGATGTGCCCGCGTCACCAGCGCGATATCCCCGCAAACCGGCCAGTTGCTGCCGTGCATCAGCCGGTCCGCGCCAAACAGTGCGTCAGCAGCGGCCAGATAATCGGGCAAAAAGTCAGTCGTGCCCCAGCCGGAAAACTTCACGGCGATATTGGGCAGGTCCCCGGCCGGGGCAATCGCGCTGCGCCAGTGTGCCAGTGCAGCAGCGGAAAAGTCCCCGCCGCCCATGTGTTCCAGCACAACGGTGAGCGCGGGAAACGCCGCCGCGCACGCAATAATCTCGACCAGGCAGTCAAACGCGGGCAGGATATCCAGCACAAGCCGATGGTCTGCCATCGCATGCAGCGCTCTGGCCAGGGTATCGCCCATGAGGCGCGGGGACAGCCAGTTCAGGCGGATGCCCCTGAATGCGGGATTGCCGGCCAGATGGGCGATACGTTCAGGCGCATCGGCTGCCTCCAGCGGCAGCGACCCGATGACGCCCCAGCGCGGCCCGGCGGCCTTCGCGCAGCCCAGCAGCCACGGGATTTCATCGGCTGAATTGGCTGCTTCCACCAGCAGGCCGCCGGTGATATGCAGCGCCTGCATCGACTCGGCGATGTCATCCAGCGCGTGCTGCCGAAATAACGGCGATCCCGGCGTCATCCACGCATAGCTGAACAGCACGGGATCCCACACATGCAGGTGGGCATCGATCAGGTCGAGCCGTTGGCTGCGCGCCATGCCTCATACTCCTGACGCCCCTCATCGCTCAGCGGATAATACTTCTTCAGGTCGCCCCCCTGCGCCATGCGGATGCGGCTGAACGCCTCCCAGTCTTCATGATCGACGACGTGCTGCGCCAGCAGCGGCGCCACCAGCCGGGGAATCACCACGGCCCCATCGTCGTCGGCAATCATGATATCGCCCGGCAGCACCAGCACGCGGCTGCACGCGATCGGCACGTTATACGCCCACGGGAACAAGCCCGCCTGCGATGCATAATTCGGGGTGAAGCCGCGCGTCCAGACCGGCAGGCCGAGTTTCTGCACCCGTGGCCAGTCGCGGATATACCCGTCGGCCACCACGCCGATGCCACCCTTCGCCTGAAAATACGTGATCAGCATTTCGCCCAGCACGCCGGTGAACGGGTCGCCAAAGGCCTGAATCGCCAGCACGTCGCCCGGACGCGTGGTTTCAAACACGGCCCACAGCGCGCTGTATTTCTCGCTGTATTCCTGGGCGATGCCAGAGGCGATGTCTTCACGCTGCGGCATAAATTGCAGCGTGAGGATGCTGCCGACGATTTTGCTGCCGCCGGTCGCCGGAACAGGCCCCTGGATATATGTCTGGCGGATGCCCATTTTGTGCAGCATGGCGCTGGCGGTCGCGCTGCTGACGCCCTGAAGCCGCTCTATCAGCGCATCGTCGGCGCGGACAACCTCGCCGCCATGGATCGGAAGGGCGATGTCAGGGCGTGGCAGACTGCCATTAGGGGAAACGGGCGTGGGCATGTTAGGGTCCATGATTGGCCTTCATCGAAGGGGTAGAGACACCGGAAAAAAGCAGGCCTTCGCGCTGCAGGGCATCCCACAGCGCAGGGGGAATTTCATGCTGCAGGGCGTCCAGACAGGCGCGCACTTCGGCGGGCGTCTGAAAGCCGACCACGATGGACGCCACCGCCGGATGCAGCAGGGGGAATTGAGTGGCCGCGCTGTGCAGCGGCACGTCATACGAGTGGCACACCTGCGCGATGCGGCGCACCTGGTCGCGGATATCGGGCGGCGCGGGCGCGTGGTTATAGCGTGCCTGTGGGGCATCCCCGCCAGTCGCCAGGATGCCGCTGTTGTAGATGCTGCCCGCGAAAACCGCGATGCCTTTCGCGGCGCAGTAGTCCAGAAACGGCAGCGCGCCCTGCTCCAGCAGGGTGTAGCGACTGGCGAGCATGAAGCAGTCGAAATCGGCATGGCGCGCCAGCTCCAGCGGCACCTGCCACTGATTCATGCCAGCGCCGATCGCCCTGATGACGCCCTGTTCGCGCAGTTCGTTCAGCGCCGGGAAGGTCACATCCAGCACATCGCGCAGAGTGTCGTCGGGGTCGTGCACATGCACGATATCCACGCGGTCCACCTTCAGGCGTTTCAGGCTGCCTTCCAGGCTGCGCAGCACGCCATCCCGCGAGTAATCGCGCCGCGACTGCCCGCCGGAGACATCGAATCCGACTTTGGTGGTGAGGATCAGTTCGTCGCGCGGCACGGCAGCCAGCAGCAGCCCGAGACGCTGTTCCGCGAGGCCAAGCACGTAATTTGGCGCCGTGTCATAGAAGCGGATGCCCGCCGCCCAGGCATATGTCAGGGCGTCCAGTGCCTGCGACTCTGGAATGGGCGCGCCTGGCCCCCAGGCGGGCGCGGTCGCCAGCGGCGCAGTGCCGAAGCCAACCCGAGGGACGTACAGGCCGTGTTTGCCGACCAGCCTGCTGGTCATGGCGTCACCTCCCACGGCTGGGTATACGACGGGTCATGGACGAAACGCGCCATGTCCAGCCGCAGCGTGATCTCAGTCCCGGCAGGCAGCACGATTTCCAGCCAGCGATCTTCAATGTCAAGCGAGACAGTCCGCGTCTCCAGCGGTGGCGCGGCGTATCCGGCAGGGCCGACCGGCCCGGGATACGGGCTGGTGCGCTCGGCATAATGGGCGCGTAAAAAGCGATGCTCGCCAAACGCCCCGGCCTGCACGACCAGCGTGCGCGACTCCAGCAGGTTCAGATTGACCAGATGCAGCACGATATGGTCCGCCTCGATCTTTTCGACCAGCGCGGCCACATCTTCCGGCAGGCCGGGGCGCTGCGCGTCGGCATCGTAATAGCGCACCTGACACAGCAGCAGTCCGCCGTTGTAGATGATCTGCGGCGCGCCCAACGTCAGCTGCACCAGCGCCTCGGTAATCACAGGGTTGTGTTCCTGCCAGTGATGGATGCTCACCTCGCGCAGGTCGGCATCGTCGTGGCGGATTTTCTCCATGCGCCGGGCGACCTGGCCATAACTCTCGGCGAGAATCTGCTCCGGATAGTCCGGATTTTCGCCGCGCAGGTAACACAGCCAGGGCGGCTCGTGGCCGGCATCTTCCTTGCTGCGGAAGGGAATCACCGTTCGCCAGTCGATGTGGCTGGTCTCGCGCAGGTGCTGCACGCGCGCCCAGTCTTCCGGTGCGTGCGTCAGGTTCCACAGGGCGATCGGATAGATTGGCGTGGGTACCTGATAATCAAACCAGCCGGAATCGGCATGGCGATAGGGCACCACAAACAGCGGCAGTTCCGGCGGATGATCATTCAGCATGCCCACCCAGTGATGTCCCAGGCTCATGGCCAGCTCACCCAGCATGCGCGTCTGCCCCAGCGCGTGAATCGCCTCTATCTGGCGGCGCGGCAGGTCAAGCCAGGCCGCGTCACGCGTGAGCAGGAAGGCGTTCGCCCCGCCCACCAGGGCCGCCATGCCGATGTTGTAGTAGCCATGCGGCCAGCTCCAGCCATACAGCCCGCCGTACCATTTGCCGCCCATGTTTTCGCCCACCGCGCCAGACAGGCCCACGTTGTCCGGCAGCAGGCCGCCATTACGCGCAGCACGTTCCTGCCATGCGCCCACGTATTCTGTCACCCATGCCCGGTACTTTTCATCGCCGGTCATCAGGTAGGCATTGGTCACCAGGCTGGTGACGATCAGGTTGGTGGCGACATCCCCGCGGCCCATGCGATGCTGCATGACTTCGCCCATGCGCCGGGCCAGCACAGGATCTTTCAGGTCTTCATAGTCGGACACGCCTTCGACATCCTCATAGGGCAGGCCGTAGGGCGCCATGTACGGATACCAGCCATAGCCAATCTCCGCGCCGTCATCGAAATAGCCCCAGCGCGGGCCGTCGCTGCCGTTATGCGGCGCACGGATGATGCGCTGCTGCGGGTCATAATTCAGGGCGGTCGGGTCTTCATTCAGGTAGAAACCGGCGAAACGCCGGGCGCGTTCGCGCAGCTTTGGGTGCTGCGGGTCGGCCAGGCACAGGAAATAGAAATAGATGTAGCTTTCGCCCTGGTGAAACTGATCGTAGCCGCGTTCGTACTCTTTGCGCACCAGCCCCAGGCGTGTAAGCTGAGCCGTAATACCGTCCCAGTGATGATGCGCCCTGTCGAGCAGATGCGCACCGCCCCCCATCAGATAGAGCAGCGGCCAGTTGTAAAAGCTCTCGTAGAAGTCGTCTGCGCCATCGCGTGACTGAAACGAGTCGTCGTTGTCGTCGCGCCAGATCAGCGAACCATCGGGACGGGTGTATTTTGCCGCAAACGGGAGGGCGGCGTCGTTCATCGCCGCGATGAGCGCGCGCTCCCAGACGGCCCACGAGGGCGGCTGCGCGAGAGGAATGCTGGCTGTGATGGCAATAATTTTCCGCAAATCAGACATATCAACCTGTGTGTTTGACAAACCCCAAAAAACATTTTACACTGAAATTGTAAAGTGGTCAGGCCACTTAGTCAATAGACCAAACACCTTTCGAAATAGAGTTCTTGAGTGCCTAATGAGATGGACGCAGTTGTGAGCAGTTCACCAGAATCGCCCCAGGTCCCTATGACTGCGATCCCAGCTTCGCGCTGGAACCGGCTGCGCGGGCATGTGTTTCGCCGCAACCTCACCTGGTTCCTGATGTCGCTGCCGGCGCTGGCCTGGATCCTGATCTTCAAGTATTTCACGCTGGTGGGGGTGTGGGTCGCGTTTACCGATTATCGCGTTCGCCGCGGCATTTTCGGCAGCGACTTTGTGTGGCTGAAGAATTTTGAGTTCCTGTTCGCCACCGATACAGCCATCCGCGCCACCGTCAACACGATCGTGCTGAATGTGCTGTTCATCGTGGGCGGCACGCTGGGCGCGCTCTTTCTGGCCTGGCTGCTGTACGAGGTCTACACCAGCCGCCTGACGAAGTATTACCAGACGCTGCTGCTGCTGCCGCGCTTTATTTCGTGGGTAGTCGTGGGCTACTTCGTATATGCCCTGCTGGCCACCGACAACGGCCTGATCAACACCACGCTGCGCTCGGCAGGGCTGGACCCGGTGAGCTGGTACACATCGCCGCAGTACTGGCCCATCATCCTGCTGCTCGTCAGCCTGTGGAGCGGCGTGGGCGTCGGCAGCCTGATTTACCTGTCGGGCATGCTGGCGATCGACACCCAGTTATTCGAGGCCGCGCGCATCGACGGGGCCAACAAGTGGCACCAGTTCAAAGACATCATCTTTCCGATGATTCTGCCGCTGGTGGTCATCAATCTGCTGCTGTCGATGGCCTACATCATGAATGCGGATTTCGGCCTGTTTTTCCAGGTGACGCGCAACCAACCGCTACTGTATCCGGCCACCGATGTGCTGGATACCTACATCTACCGCTCGCTGATCGTGACCAATAACGTCAGCATGGCGGCGGCCGCCCAGTTCTATCAGTCCATCATCGGCTTCGCTCTGGTGATCACCTTCAACTGGGTGGTACGCCGCATCGAACGCGCCGACGAACCGATGTCGCTGTTCTAGGGGATATCATGACGACGCCACATCAGCAACTGCTCGCACGCAGACAACGCGACACCGACCTGCTGCTCAACTGGATCAGCCGTTTCAGCCTGCACCTGGTGATTATCATCCTGGCTGTGCTGTGCCTGATACCCCTGCTGCTGATCGTGTCGGCCTCGTTTACGGACGAGATTGCCCTGACGCGCAACGGCTATCAGCTGGTGCCGTCGCAGTTCAGCACAGAAGCCTATGCGCTCATTTTCCGCAATCCGGGCACGATCGTGCGGGCCTATATGGTCACCATTTTCGTGACCGGCTTCGGCACTATTATCTCGCTCACCATCATGTCGCTGCTGGCCTACGCGCTGTCGCGGCCCGATTTCGTGCTGCGCAAGCCGATCTCGCTGATTGTCTTCTTCACCATGCTGTTCAACGGCGGCATCGTGCCTTACTACATCCTGATGACGCAGTATCTGCGCGTGCAGGACACGTTGTTTGCGCTGCTGCTGCCGTACTTCGTGGTTGCCTACTACGTCCTCATCCTGCGCACGTACTTTGCCGCCCTGCCTGCCGAGCTGATCGAAGCAGCACGCATGGATGGCGCCAGTGAGCTGCGCATCTTCTGGTCGATCGCGCTGCCGCTGGCCAAGCCAGCCCTGGCCACCATCGGCCTGTTCACGGCGCTGAGTTACTGGAACGACTGGACGACATCCCTGTATTTCATCCGCGACGCCAACCTGTACCCGCTCCAGTATCTGCTCTACATCATCCAGAGCAATGCGCAGGCGATGCAGCTTCAGGCCACCGTCGGCACGATCAACATGGGCGAGGTGCCCACGCAGACGGCGCGCATGGCGATGGCCGTGCTGGCCACCGGCCCGGCCGCGCTGATCTTTCTGTTCTTTCAGCGCTATCTGGTGCGTGGGGTTACGCTGGGCGCGTTCAAATAGGCATGAGACGGCGCTGGTCGCCGGTGGAAATGCATGCAGGTTTTTCAAAACCGGTCATGAATAAAAGGGAGTTTTGTCATGAAGAATGGGCTTACAAGGCGCGGTTTTCTGAAGGGTATCGGGGCAGCGGCTGCTGCTGGCGGCATGAGTTTCAGTGGTCTGGCCAAACTGGCAGCGGCGCCCGCGCGGCGTTATCAGGGCCTGCCCACGCTGGTCTACATGTTCCCCGGCGGCGTGCAGGCAGACGTGGCCCGTGTGCAGGACGCGCTGAATGCCATTGCCGCGGAACGCATCGGCGCCACGATCGAGCTGCGTGCCGTGGACTGGGGCGCTTATGACACCCAGATCAGCCTGATAAATGCGTCTGGCGAGGCCTATGACCTCGCCTTCACCGCGCCCTGGATCAACAACTACTACACCAATATCGGCCAGGAATATCTGGCGGGCATCGGCGACCTGCTGCCCGAGCTGGCGCCCAATTACTACGCCAGCATGACCCAGGATACCTGGAACGCGGCGCGCGTGGGTGGCGACATCTACGGCGGCATCAACCAGCAGATTTTCGTCAAGCCGTTTGGCCCGTATATCCGCAGTGATGTGCTGGAGGCGATTGGCCTGGCCGATGCCTTCAACAGCATGACCAGCTATGCCGACCTGGAGCCGATCCTGGCCGCTGTGAAGGAATTTGCCGACAGCGACGACACGCTCACACATGCCACGTCCAACCTGGCGCCGCTGAGCATCGCCGAAAACTGGGGCTTTGACCCCATCCTGCAATACCTGGTTGTAAAGGGCACGGACGAATCGGCGCAGGTGCAGATCTATACCCAGACCGATGAATTCGCACAGGCAGTCGAGACCATCCGCCGCTGGTACCTGGCCGGCTATGCGCCGTCTGATGTGCAGCAGTGGACCGAGATGGACGCGGCATGGCAGGCCGGACAGATCGCCGTGCGCGTGGCCGATATCGTCAAGCCCGGCGGCAATGCTGAAGTCGCGGCTCGGTGGGGCTGGGACGTGACCAGCAGGGCGCTGGTGGAGCCGATGCTCACAACCGGCGGCGTGATCGCCACACTGAACGGCGTCGGTTCGGTCAGCGCGAATCCTGAGCTGGCTGTGCGCTATCTGGAACTGGTCAACACCGATCCACTGTTCTATAACACGCTGTGCAAGGGTATCCAGGGCGTGCACTGGGATTGGGAAGATGAAGCGCAGGGCCTGATTCGTCCGGCTGGCGGCGCTGCCAGTTTCGCAGATACCGGCTATAACCCGAATACCGACTGGATGTTTGGCAACGTCTTCAATGCCTACTACACCGATCCTTCGCAGGTAGGTGCATGGCCGGAAACCGCCGAGCTCAACCGCAACGCGCGTTCATCGCCGGTGCTGGGCTTCACCTTTGACGGCAGCAACGTGCAGACAGAACTCGCCTCGATTTCCGCAGTGTCGCGTGAATACGCCGACCCGCTGGGCAGCGGTGTCGTCGAAGACGTGGCGGCTGGCCTGGCGACGCTGAATCAGGCAATGCTGGATGCTGGCATCGAGCGCGTACGCGACGAAATTCAGTCCCAGGTGGATGCCTGGAAGGCGTCGCGCGCGTAGGCCGGGCTTAACCCATTTGGGTACGTGCCTTTCGCGCCAGCAGGCGCAATGGGGCACGTACCCGTTTCAAGGAAAATCGCGTATCATAAGACCTCAATTGGCTAGGTCACCTGGACTTCCATCATGCCCCTTCGATCCCCGGCTTCCAATGCTGGCTTCCGCGGCGCGGTACACCGCGAGGCGATTTCAGACCAGATTACCGATCGCATCCTCTCGATGATTCGGGAGCAGCAGCTTCGTCCTGGTGACCGCCTGCCGCCAGAGCGTGAGCTGGCTGTGCTGATGCAGGTCAGCCGCGCCACTGTGCGCGAGGCGCTGCGTTCGCTGTCGATGATGAACGTGATCGAGCTGCGCCACGGGTCTGGCACCTACGTGACCTCGCTCGAGCCGCAGCTGCTGGTGCAGAATTTCGACCTGGTGTTCTCGCTGAACGACAGTTCGTTTCTGGAGCTGATCGAGGCGCGCAAGGTGATCGAGCCGGGCGCGATTGTGCTGGCGGCGCAGCGCGTCACCGATGCCGAAATGGCCGCGATTCAGGATGTGCTGGCCCGCTCGTGGGAGTGCCTGGCCAGCAATCCGGCCGGCTTTCCCCAGCTCGATATCGAATTTCACAACCTGATCGTCTCACTGTCGGGCAATGCGCTGCTCACACGCATCATGCAGGGCATCTCTCAAATGAGCATCGCCGGTAGCCAGCGCACGGCAGGCGAACGCGGCAGCGTTAGCCCGCAGCGCGTCGAGCGCGCCATCCGCATGCATCAGGGCATCTATGAGGCGCTTGCATCACGCGATGGCGAACTGGCGCGCGGGCGCATGCTTGAGCATCTGCAGCAGGTGGAATACACCCTGCGCGGCCTGTTCATCGACGAGTCATAAGCGCAAAAAGGCGGGATCGTGACATTACTGCGAGACATCATCGGGCAGGCGCTGCCACGATTCAGGCCGGGCCATGCATCGGCACCGGCAAACACTTTCGTGTTCGGCATCATCACGCCAGATGAGCCGTCGTTTTCGCTGTCGGTGGGGCGCGAAGGGGCGCATCTGGCCGACGGCGTGCGCGATGCGGAGTATCTGATTCAGGGCGAGGCCGATGCGCTGATCTGCCTGTTCACGCCAGATGCATCCGGACGCGCCGAGGCAGTCTCGCGCCTTACGATGCGGCCAGACTATCCCTTCAACGACTTTTTACTCTCCATCCTGCTGAACGCGCTCGACCTGGGCATCGACGGGCTGGGGCATAAGGCGCGCCGCTATGATGGACCGTTCCCGTTTCCGCCGCGCTGGCCTGCGCCCGAGAACATCTTTCGGACGCGCCTATATCAGCCGACGCCGCTTCCCGCATACGACCCCGCTGCGCTGCCCGCGCTGATCGCTGACGGGCATCCGGGATGGGCCGCGATGTACGAGTGGGCGTGGAAGCGCGCATTCGCCAACCTGCGCCAGCCGGAGCCGGGCAGCGGCTTCATCGCCAATTTCATCGATCCGGCCTTCAATGCCAACACCTTTTTGTGGGACACCTGCTTTATGGCGCTGTTCATGCGCTATGCCCCGCACACCGGCATCGCGATCGGCTCGCTGGACAATTTCTATGCCAAGCAGCACGACGACGGCTTCATCTGCCGCGAGATCAGCACGTACAGCGGGCGCGATATGTTCGCCCCGCAGGATCCGCGCAGCACCGGCCCGAATATCCTGGCGTGGACGGAATCGCTGCTGGCGCTTTCTGACAGCGAACCTGAGCGCTGGCGAGAGGTGTATCCAGCGCTGGTGGCCTATCACCGCTGGTGGTCGCTGTGGCGGATGCATCCTGACGGCGGCATGTGGACGAGCGGCTGGGGCAGCGGCATGGACAACCAGACGCGCGTGCCCGCTTCGGAATACCATCACCGGGGCTATACCTGGGTCGATGCCAGCATGCAGCAGGCGCTGAGCTGTTATCACCTGCTGCGCATCGGGGACCGCATCGGACGCGACGAATTCCGCGACGAGCTCGAGGCCGAATACGGGCGCCTGTGCGCGCTGATCAATGAGCGCCTGTGGGACGAGGCCTCCGGCTTCTATTACGACCGCGCGCCCGACGGGACGCTGAGCACCACCAAAAGCATCGGCGCGTACTGGGGGCTGCTGGGCGAGGTGATCCCGCCGGAGCGGGCGGCGCGCATGATCGCGCACCTGTCGAATCCCGACACGTTTGGGCGGCCGCATCCGGTGCCGACGATCGCGCACGACAGCCCGGACTACAACCCGCACGGCGGCTACTGGCAGGGCGGCGTGTGGTCGCCCACCAATTATATGGTGCTGCACGGGCTGCATGCACATGGCCATACGGTGCTGGCACACACGCTGGCCGTGCGCCACCTCGATATGCTGGCGCAGGTGTTTGCTGAAACGGGCACTCTGTATGAGAACTATGCCCCGGAAGTTCCCGCACGAGGGGCGCCATCCGGCAAAGATTTCGTCGGCTGGACGGGCCTGAGCGCCATCGCTGTGCCGATTGAGTTCGCCATCGGCCTGCGCCGCGACGATGCTACTACGCTGACGTGGGATATCCGCCTGACCGAACGCCACGGCGTGCTGCGTTTCCCGCTGGCGGAGGGCGGCTATGTCGATGCGGTGTGCGAGGCGCGCCACAGCCCGGCGAAGCCGCCAGGCGTGCGGATTACCACGACCACCCAAATCACCCTCGTGCTTCACTGGGAGGCGCGTGACATTCCGTATCGCCTCGCACCCGGCACGCACGAGCTTGTCCTGAAACACCCGGTCCCAAAACCGAATGACATCACGGAGGGCTGAACATGACCCCTTTTCCTGAATTTGAAGCACGCGCACGGGCGCTCGTCGGCCAGATGACGCTGGAAGAAAAAGCGAGCCAGATGATGCATGGCGCGCCCGCCATCGAGCGGCTGGGCATCCCTGCCTATAACTGGTGGAATGAGGCCCTGCACGGGGTCGCCCGCGCTGGCATTGCCACGGTCTTTCCGCAGGCGATCGGCATGGCCGCGGCATGGAATGTCCCGCTGATGCACGAGGTCGCGTCCGTCATCGGCGATGAGGCGCGCGCCAAACATCATGAGGCCGTCCGCCAGGGGAATACCAGCATCTACACCGGCCTGACGCTGTGGTCGCCTAATATCAATATCTTCCGCGACCCGCGCTGGGGCCGTGGCCAGGAAACTTATGGCGAAGACCCGTACCTGACGGCGCGGATGGGCGTGGCCTATGTGCGTGCGCTGCAAGGCGATCATCCCAAATACCTGAAAGCGGTGGCGACGCCCAAGCATTATGCGGTGCACAGCGGGCCGGAGGGCACGCGCGCCAGCTTCGATGTCTCGCCCACCCGCCGCGACCTGTGGGAGACCTATCTGCCCGCGTTTGAAGCGACCGTGCGTGAAGGTCAGGCCGCATCCATTATGGGCGCGTATAACAGGCTGTTTGGCGAGCCGTGCTGCGCCAGCCCGTTCCTGCTGCAGGACATCCTGCGTGACAGGTGGGGATTCGAGGGCTTTGTCGCCTCGGACTGCGGCGCAATCTACAACATCTATATGTTCCATAAAGTGGTAGATACGCCAGCCGAGGCCGCCGCGCTGGCGGTCAATGCCGGTTGCGACCTCGAATGTCAGTGGTCGCATGTGTATGCGGCGCTGCCGGAGGCCGTCGCGCTGGGGCTGATTACTGAGGAGACGATCGACACATCGCTGGTGCGGCTGCTGGTCGGGCGGATGCGCCTGGGCATGTTTGACCCGCCGGAGCAGGTGCCTTACGCCGGGATTCCCTTCAGTGTGAACGATGCGCCAGAGCATCGGGCGCTGGCGCTGCGTGCCGCCCGCGAGTCGATGGTGCTGCTGAAAAATCAGGCCAGAACCCTGCCGCTGTCGCCGCAGGTGAGACGGATCGCCGTCATCGGGCCGAATGCCGATGAGCCGGAGGTGCTGCTGGGTAACTATAACGGCACGCCCTCGTCCAGCGTGACGCCTTTAGCGGGGATTCGTGCGCTTGCGCCGGTAGGGGCTGAGGTGAATTATGTGCGCGGATGCGGGCTGTTCGCCGAAGATGAGCGCGAATTTGCGGCTGCGGTCGAGGCCGCACAACAGGCCGATGTGGTGATTTTTGTCGCCGGGCTGGCGCAGGCGCTGGAGGGCGAAGAAGGCCAGGTGGAAGGCCTGCCGGAAGGGCTGAAGAGCCAGGGCGACCGCCTGCGCATCGAGCTGCCCGACATTCAGGAACGCCTGCTGCACGCCGTCCACGCGACCGGCATACCTGTCGTGCTGGTGCTGCTGAATGGCAGCGCGCTGGCCGTCACATGGGCGGATGCGCACCTGCCCGCCATCCTTGAGGCATGGTATCCAGGCGAGGAAGGCGGCACCGCGATTGGCGAGGTGTTATTTGGCGCGTACAACCCGGCCGGGCGCCTGCCGGTCACGTTCTATAGAGCGACAGCCGACCTGCCCGACTTTGAAGACTATCACATGCACGGGCGCACCTACCGCTATTTTGCGGGCGAGGCGCTGTACCCCTTCGGCCACGGCCTGAGCTACACAACGTTTGACTACAGCGGCCTGCATGTTGAGTCGGCCGGAACCGGCGGCGACACCCGCGTGCAGGTCAGCGCGACCGTGCGCAATACGGGCGATGTCGCCGGGGATGAGGTGGTGCAGGCCTATATCAGCGCCGGGCGCGATGGCTATCCGCTGCGCCAGCTCGCCGCTTTTGCACGTGTGCATGTGGCGCCCGGGCAGGCGCGTGACATCTCATTCCAGCTTGCCGCGGCGCAGTTCCAGCGCGTGACCGATGACGGTGCGTCTGTGCTGGAAAGCGGGGACTTTTCTGTATGGGTGGGGGGAGGCCAGCCGGGTCATGCCGACGGCCTCGCGGGCAGTGTGCACATTCAGGCCTGATTGGGCCACGCTGGTAGATAGAAAAGTCAGCACGAGCAGAGCCAAGTGCGCCCTGCTCGTGCTGACCCTGCTCAGGGAGTATGACCGACCACAGACAGGTCCAGCGCGACAGCACCGTCATTAGGTTCACAACCGGCACGGTGTGTGTGCCGCTGCATCTATGACTTAAATGCGCCAATAGGCAGTGTGAAGGCGAAGGTCACGCGGTTGTCGCTGCTCTCAACCGTCAGCGTCCCGTCATGCAGGGCAATGATCTCCCGACTGATCGCCAGGCCGAGTCCGCTGCCGCTGCCCTGTTCGCGGGCGGTGTCTGCCCGCCAGAACGGTTGAAACACGTGTGCCGCATCGGTATCGCTCAAATGACTGCCCGTATTCGACACACTAAAACGCACCGACGCATGGAGACGGCTCACGCGCACGGCGATTTCACCGCCGGTGGGCGTATGCCGCAGCGCATTCGTGAGCAGATTCGAGATCACCTGACGGATGCGCGTTACATCGGCAGTGACGGCAGGCAGATCGGGCGCAATCTCACGGATCAGGCGGATATTACCATCGATCATCAGGGGTTCAAAGGCTTCGAGAAACTGGTTTATCAGCTCTGCCGGGTGTATCACCGTTCGTTCAAGTGGCAGACGCTTCGCCTCTGCCAGCGTCAGCACACGCAGGTCTTCGACCAGGCGGGCTAAATGGAGGGTTTGATCATGGGCCACCGCGACATGCGCGCTGTCCAGCGGATACACGCCGTCGAGCATCGCTTCCAGGTGTCCGCGAAGCACCGTCACAGGAGTGCGAAGTTCATGGGCCACGTCCGCCGCCATACGCTGGCGAAGCGTTTCCGCTTCGGCTAATGCCTGCGACATCGTGTTAAACTCCGTCGTCAGCGCATTGACTTCGACTGTGCCGCGCACGTCCACCTGTCGCCCCCACTGTCCAACAGAGAGGTCACGCACCGCTGTGGTGAGTTCACGCAGCGGGCGCGCCAGTGAGTAGGCAAGGATCACCCCGACGAGCAGCGCCAGCACCGTCGCACCAAGCCCAGCGAACAGCAGCCAGCGGTTGGATTCGTCAAGGAATGCCATTTCTGCCGCGCCGAGCGCCTGTATCCCCGGCGACGCGCGGTACAGCCACCCGACCTGAACGCCGTCCACTGCGAGTGGGTGCGCTATCTCCACGAGCGCCGGATTAATCAGCGTGCCTTCAAGTGTGGCGTCAGTGGAGGAGACGATCACGCCATCCAGATCGACAATGGAGTAGGTTGCGCCGCGTCCGCCTTCACCGGCACCCGCGCCATTACCGCCGCTCCCCGACAAGCCGCGCCCGCTTACCTGTGTTTCCGCGCCTGCCCATGTGCCGTTAGCAGCATAATATGCCTCTAACTGCGTGATTTGCTCCGGGTTGATTTCGCTCTCACGGCTGATCACATACTGGCGAAAACCTGCGTCGAGCGTGCGCTGCACCACCAACATCATGGCGCCCACGCCAATCCACGCAGACAGCAGAAATGCCAGCGAAAGCCGGACGGAAAGTCGATTGAACATGTCAGGCTTCTCTGATGCGATAGCCGACGCCAAACACTGTTTCGATATACTGCGGATCGTGCGGATCGGGTTCGATTTTGGCGCGCAGGTTCTTGATATGCACATCAATCGCGCGCTCAAAGGCGGCGAAGCTCTGCCCCTGCAGGCGGTCGAGCAGTTCGGCGCGGGTGAAAACGCGCCCCGGGCGGGCGATCAGCGTGGCCAGCAGGTCGAATTCGGTCGGCGTGAGTTCGATGCGTTGCCCGGCGCGGGTGACGGTGTGCGTCTCGCTGTTGACTTCCAGCTCGCCAGCGCGCCACACGGGTGCGACCGCGCCTAGATCGCCATACACGCGGCGCAGCAAAGCGCGCACATGGGCGACCAGCACGCGCGGGCTGAACGGCTTGGGGAGGTATTCGTCCGCGCCGATCTCTAACCCGGTCACATGATCGATGTCATCGACGCGGGCGGTGAGGAACAGCAGCGGAATTTGACTCTCTTTGCGAATCAGGCGCGCTGCTTCCCAGCCATCCATCTCCGGCATCATCACATCAAGGATGACGAGCGCGGGCTGTTCGTGACGGAAAGCGTAGACCGCCTCGCGCCCATTCTTTGCCGTCACCACCTGCATCCCCGCTTCGATCAAATATGCGCGCACCGTGTCGAGGATCGCCTGTTCGTCGTCTGCGACTAAAATCCTGTGCGTCATACGCACCCCTTTTTCACGCGATTATAGTCGAGGACGCGAAGAACGCAGAGGAAACTGATTTCTCCTCTGCGCTCTCTGCGTTGGGTACCGTTATCTGTTAGCCTGCGCAGTTCTCGAAGGCGCGCAGATGGTTGAACTCTGATGCAGCGCGCAGATTCTGCGCTACATACGTCAGATCGGGGTACGGTTCAAAGGCTGCCAGCATCGCGTCGTACAGATCGAAATTGGTGATTTCCGCCGCCACACCAACTGTACAGGCGTCGTTTACAGTGGCAAACGTGGGCAGATCGAAGGTGGGGACTTCCGGCACGACGATGCCATAGCGATCGAACAGCGTCTCCCATGCGGTGATATGCCGAAGTTCGCTGCGCTGGATATTTGTGAACGGGCGCACTGTGCCAAACTGGTCAATCACTGCGCTGTAAACTGCATAGGCGTGCTGCTCATCCGTCCACCCGTCGACCATCAGGGCAACGACCGCTTCAGGCAGCTCATCGACCGCTGCGGATGGCAAACTCATCATGTAGCCGCCATTCATACGGCTGTTGGCGTTTCCACGCTGAGCGTCGTCATTTCGCCCACCCTGATAGCCATTATTACCCTGTCCGTTGCCGTTGCCGCCATTCCCGCAGTTATTCCCGCAGCCGTTTTGTGCCGCTGCCACCGAGATACCGAGGGCAAAGATGACGACCAGCGCGAATAGGGCGATGAAGCTTCGCTTTGTGTTCATTTAGGATCCTGTCTCGCATTACCTGTCAAACTGTCTTCAGGATAGCGTGGAGATGTGTAGAAGTGATGTGTACGACGTGTCGCGGTTGTGTGGGTCTGGCGGTCGGGCGCTTTCACCGTATGGGTGACGCCACCCATGGCCTGCCTGTGACGAGGGGATACCGTCTCCTGGGCTGCGCCATCAGGCTGGGGGCAGACAACAAAAACTCCCCTGGCACATCTGCCAGGGGAGAAGTGGTGCACTTGAAACCTGAACGTGCGTTTTAGTTGGTGGTGGTGTTGGTGATGTCCCTGCGGACGCTTGTCACCACTTCACGCGGGTCAGGCGAGCCAATGATGCCACCGGCCGCGCTGGCGAAAGCCGCCACCAGCATCGAGGCGAACACCACACCGGCCAAAGCAGAGATCGTATCGGCGGCCTGCTGGCCAACTTCACGCGCAGTCGCTTCGGCTTCTGTGCGGAACTGGGCGATCGTCGTCTCCCAGCGATTCACGGTCTCGGTCGCTTCGACCTGGGAGATGCCCGTGCGCTCGGTCAGCAGTGTGATCACACTCTGGCGCTCTTCATCGGTCGGTTCTGTGTTGGCCAGGAAGCCAGCCACAGCGCGCGTCACTTCGATTTCATTCAGGGTCGGCCCCGTCTCGGCAGCAAGCGTACCGCTGGCGACTTCGTTGCCCTCTGCATCGGTTGTCGTGTCCACACCGGCGGCGGAGGCGGCACGGCGCAGCAGCGCGGTCACTTCAACGCCCACGCCCTGCAGTGAGCTGGTTTCCAGATCGACTGCCTCAGCCACTGCCGGGCTGATGGCCGTCAGGCCCTGCCCAATGGCGCTGATGCCGGACGAGACTGCGCCCGTCGCTGCGCCCACCAGGTTACCAATAGAGGTGGTCAGCAGCACGACGGTGATCAGGAAGGCGACTGCCCACTGCACCAGCCCATTCAGCATGCCGTCGAGGTTGTCCGAGAAACCGGACAGGCGTCCCGCGACCAGACCACCGAAAAACAGCGACAGAATGTTTGCGCCCAGAATCCACACGGCCGCGCTGGTGCCCAGCTCGGATGCAATCGGGTTGCTCTGCGTGGACGGGTTGATGGTGCCGGCGCCGATGGCCAGGCCGAGCATGTTCAGCCCGATCATCGAAACCAGTGAAACCGCCACGCCGGCCAGAATGGCGCCCCAGGAAACGCGGCGCTGGACTGCTGGCTTCACTTCTGTCGTAACCACATCGACCGCACGCGCATTCTCAGCGCGGTAGTCGCGTTCGTAATTGATTGTAGCCATGTTTAAATCTCCCTTAGCGAGTGAGTGAGCGGCCGAAAAGCAGCGTGCCGATGAACAGGACCAGCATCACCAGGAAGATGATCTGGACGAGACCTGCTGCGGCACCGGCGATACCACCAAAGCCCAGCACAGCCGCAACAACAGCGATAATGAGGAACAGAACTGCCAACCCAACCATGGGGTTACTCCTTGTTTCAATACAAAACCTTACAGGCAGTATGACAGGAGTTGGCCGCTATGCTGAGGGGAAGGGGATGGATATTCAGTTAAGCCGGTTGGGGGGCATGCGTGTAGGCTTGTTTGATTTTTGGGGACTGCGCCCGGGTTGATATTCAGTCCGTACGCGGGGTACAACTGTAACTGAAGCATATTCTTTGCTTGCGTGTTGCCTCAAGTTGAAAGGGAATGATTTGTCTGTCCAAAATTTACCCATCATTGTGGTCGGGCTTGTATCTCCGTTTAGCTGTGGCGCGGTCAGACGCACGTCGGATATATGGACACTTAAATTCAAATTCTATGCCTGGCGTGGTCCAGATGGTGTGTTGAGGCGGGATTCGCTTCTGGTGCACGGTGACATGATAGAAGAAGCTCTTCAACAGCACATGAATCAAATTCGGTCCTATAACATTATCGCGGTGAGTGTCGTCCTTCAGGAAGATGGTTCGGCAGTATTTCTTGAACTGATTGGCGATAGGTCCAACGCAGATGATGAGTTGCAGCAAGTAGCGGCCGACATGCTAAAGCCGCGGACGTACGAACATCCACAGCTTGGCGTCTTCACCTTCAATCGTGATAGTTATTGCTGGGAGAATAGTCTGGACTGGGCAGGTAGCGCAGTAACCTTTAGCCTAAATGGAGACGAAACACCAGTTCCCGACACGGAATTGCTTCAGACCGCTATGACCCTGTTTGACCAGCAGGCTGTTTGGAGCCAGCGCGTCTCAGAGTATGCGGTTCAAGAACTGCTGCAGCTGAAGAACAACGTTTGGCTGGATGAGGATGAAGCGCCTTTAACTCCGCAGGACTTTGTCGCACGGATGAAACTTGTAACAATTTCCATCGATGGTGGTGACAGTCTTGGGTTCTGGCACGATGATGGTGATCTGTTTTGGGGCCATACAATCCTGATTTCGGGTAGCCTGCATGATGGACCTACCGACGCAGAAATTGCAGGTTAGATGAATTGACCTGTTGCTTACAGATTACAGGGTGCACTGTTCGTTATCTGCATCCCTGACTTAATTGCTGCAACAGTCTGTACTTCCTGCCTGCATTTAACAATCAACACTGCTCAAACTGCATATACTGAACAGATAAGCTGTTCAGGAGGCTGTCATGCAGATGCGCGTATTCCTGCTGCTGTTCATCGGTTTTATGCTTCGTTTTGAGCCGATGTCCTCGTTTCAAACCCCTGTGCCTGAACAGATTGTTGAACGCTGCATCTCGGCGCCGACCGAACCGGATGCGTCGTGGATTTTTGAAGGCACGATCATGACGTTCCGCAGATCAGACGGCATCCACGGCTTTCGGTCCGACACGCCATCGCGCTATTACATCGCGTTCGATAATGACACCGAATTCGGCAGATTTGGCGCAGTCTCGCCGGATGGCCAATGGTTCGCGTCGTTTATAGGAACAAGGGAAAGCGTCTATTCGCTAAGTTTCAGCTCAGAATTTTTCGTCACTCACGTTCGGGTTGTGTCTACGCAGCCTGATCGGGAAACGTACCTTGTTCCCTTTGAAGCCTATGATTATTCACAGGACGCGCGATTTACGCCCATCTACTGGGTGAGCAACACGGAATTGGCAGCCTATGATTACAGGTCCTGGAACGCGGCGTGGCACATTGTGGATCCCTTTGAGGGAACATCGCTCCCCGTAACAGATCCACCAGCCCCTGAATCTTACGTGGCAGTGGGGAGAACCTATTTCATCGGTATTCCCGCCTATTCTGCCGGTGCAGCAATCAATGAAACGCGAACAATTATCCCATCCTCGCAGTCAAGACCGGCACGTCTGTACATACGAGATGATGAGGTCGTATACGATACCTGCATTGATGCCGAAAGCTGGGCTGTATCGCCCAGCGGAATGCAGGTTGCAGTCAGTTTGGGCGACCGCGATGGCTTCGTGTACGTGATTGACCTGCAAGACTGGGCCGCATATCGGCTGGATCTGGCGGCTAATCGCGTAATTGCGTGGGTGCCAGACGCGGACGATTAAGTGAACGCATCCAGGCCAGCCCCCGTTGAATCTTTATTGAGAATTGCACACAAACCCGTTATACTGAAAGTAACTTGTGAAATATTTCTCAATATCTCATGGAGGCTGACATGGAGCGTGACTTTGCGGGGCGTGTGGCGCTGGTCACCGGAGCGAGTGGTGGCATCGGGCGGGCGACGGCGCAGATGTTTGCGGCGCGCGGCGCGAAGGTCGCTGTGGTGGATGTGAAGGATGCGGAAGGTGCCGAGACCGTTGACCTGATCAGGCGGGCAGGCGGCGAGGCTTTCTACATGCGCGTGGATGTCTCTGACGAAGCGGCCGTCCGGGCGATGGTCGAGAAGACCGTCGCGACCTACGGCGGCCTGAACCATGCGGTCAACAATGCCGGCATCCTGGGCCAGTTCATGCCGCTGCACATGATCGAGACCTCAAAGTTCGACCAGATCATCGCGGTCAACCTGCGCGGCGTGTTCCTGGGCATGAAGTATCAGATCGCGCACATGCTGGAACACGGCGGCGGCACCATTGTGAACGTGTCCTCGGCTGCCGGCCTGCACGCACAGCCGAACCTGGCCGCTTATTCGGCCAGCAAGCATGGCGTGCTCGGGCTGACGCGCACGGCGGGCGTCGAGTATGCCGCAAAGGGCATCCGTATCAACTCGGTGCATCCGGGCGGCGTCATCACGCCGATGACGACGGCCATCTTCGCCAGCATGAGCGAGGAGGCCCGCAAGGCCGCGCAGGAAGTGCCAGACCAGCACCCGCTGGGGCGCTCGGCGCAGCCTGAAGAGCAGGCCGCAGTCATTTGCTTCCTGTCCTCAGATGCAGCCTCGAACGTGGTGGCGGCGGCATTCTCGGTCGATGGCGGGCTAACGCAGGTCTAGCCAGTCACCAGACGATCGCATAGAGAGCCAGTTATCACATCAGCACCCCGTCCATGATGTCATTGATGGGGCGCTGCTATGTTTTGTGCCCGGTAAAAACAGACTGGCACTATAATCAGCACTGACGCCACCTCAGTCATGGTGGACGCCTGAGGATGATGTGTATGACCCGCTCGTATGATTCCGGCATCACCATTGCCGCACATGCTTCTGTCGATTTACAAACCCATACGCAGCTCAGTGATGGGGCGTGGACACCGGAGGCGCTTCTCGACCACTTTGTGCAGTCCGGCTTTGCAACCGCGGCGATCACGGATCATGACCGCGCAGACACGCTCGATGTCATTCAGCAGATGGCGCGTGAGCGTGCGTTTCCGCTGCTCGTCGCCGCAGAAATGACGACCCGCTGGCGTAACAGCATCGTCGATATTCTGTGCTTCGGCTTCGAAAACAATCCGGGGCCACTACAGGCGCTTTGCGATGCCATCCTTCAGGCTCAAACCGATACTTCCAGGCGGGTCTATCACCATCTTGTGCAGGGTGGATACCTGCCGCGCAGCGATGAATCAGACCTGGCATCCATTGTCGCCGCAACGACATGCCGACAGCCGCATCTGCTGTTTGACCTGTTTGTCGCTCACAATCCAGGTCTCGAAAACGATTTCGAGGTGATGAAAGCAGCGGGATACCAGTTGTGCACCAATCCGACGGATGCAGTTGTTGAAGCCGTGCATCGCTGCGGTGGGGTGGCGCTGATCGCGCATCCGGGGCGAACCGACGGCTATGCCACATTCGACGCGGATTTGCTCGACCAGTTCCGTGCAGAAATACCCATCGATGGTATCGAGGTATATTATCCGCGGCACACGCCCGAACAGACCGCTTTGTATCAGGCCTATGCCGACCAGGTTGGATGGTTTGTAAGCTCAGGCTCAGACTCGCACAGGCCAGATCAGCCACCTGTCAAATATCGCGCTGAGCTGTCGCGCAGATTGCTCGAACGCCTGGATATTCGCGTAATGTGAAGTCGGGCGCGTGCTGTCATCAACCCTGCCCGACCCTGCATTCCGCGCTCACAGTGCTGGCCCCGGCTTACTCTGAGCGGAGACAGCGAAAGCCATAATCCCAGTTTGCGGCGGTAGGGAAGAAATCGTAGCGAACCGCGGTACGCAGGACGAACGGACTGTTGTCAAACCATGAGCCGCCCCGCAGCACGCGCCACGCCTCGGCGTTGCTGCCCTCAGACGATTCCCGTCCGTCGTTCATGTCATAGGGATACGCCGAACTGGCGGTGCTCGTCCATTCCCAGACATTGCCGCTCATGTCCAGTGCCCCCACCCAGGAGGCGCCCTCAGGAATACTGCCCACGCTTGCGGTCCCCAGCGCCATGTCGCGTAGCCAGATTGTCTTGCTCTCGTCCCATTCGTTGCCCCACGGATAGACCCAGGATTCCGGGCCGCGCGCGGCATATTCCCATTCGGCTTCTGTGGGCAGCCGTGCGCCGCGCAGCAGGCAGAAGTCACGAGCTTCAAACCAGGTGATATTTTCAACCGGGCGGTCGGCGCCGCTGAATGAAGGCGCGCGCATCGCGATGCCGCCGAAAGAAGCGAACTGCGCCTGCGTCACTTCTGTCTGGTCGATCCAGAACGGCTCATCGAAGCACACCTCGTGGCGTGGCCCTTCGTTCGACACTACAGTGTCGTCTTCTGTCCCCATCATGAAACAGCCCGCGGGCACCAGCACCATGGGCACACCCTCGAACTCCTGCACAACGGCGCTGTCTGGATCTGCCTGCATGGTCGCCTGAAGGCCCGCCTGCTGCGTGGCGCGCGGGGTGAGCGTGAGCTGCGCGGTGGGGGTGCGCGTCACGACTGTCTGCTGCACGGTGTCTGATGCCAGCAGTCTCATGCCAGTCAGCAGGACAGCGCACAACAGGGCAAGCAGAGCGGCGAAGCGCAGCGGGCGTGTGTGGGTCATGATGTCATCTCAGGGTTATGAAAGGGCAGGTCTTGCGCGTGATGCATCACTCACGCTGCCTGACAGGGTACTGCATTTTCTGCACAGGGACAACTCCGCTCGATGATGATCTGGAAGCACGCTTTCCCAGACTGCTGCATGCGGTATTGACCCGATCTTCGGCACGCCCGACTTCATCTGGCTGAAGTACACCCGATCGATTCCGCCGTAGTATCAGGCCAATGGTTACCACCACAGGCCGAATCAATGGGACGAAACGTATCATGAACCCTCAGCCGAATAACCACCCGTATCTGTTGATCGACGACATTGCGGCTCTGCTGGAAGATGCGCCAGCCGACAGCATTATCAGCCGCACGATCCATAAGGACGAAAACAGCAATGTCGTGCTGTTTGCTTTTGCCCCTGGGCAGGCCCTTTCCGAACACACCGCTGCATCGTCTGCCATCATTCAGATTTTGTCGGGCGAAGCCGTGATCGGGCTAGGCGAAGATTCCTGTGAAGCCCATGCCGGCACGTGGATTCATATGCAGGCGCGTTTGCCGCACAGCGTGGTCGCAAAAACCCCGCTCGTTATGCTGCTGATCATGCTGCAAAAGAACAACCGTCCAGCAGAAGCATAAGATTGCCCCATACGCGCGCTTTTCGTCACTGGTCGCAGGCGGTTAAAGCTTCCCGACGCACTGCGATCATGTGGCTGGCAGGGAAGATGTTTTGAGCGGTGCGTCCTCACACGCTGATGCTGAGCCAGTCGCGAACGAGGGCTGTCAGCTGCTCTCGAACCTGATGGACATGCTGCAGCGAGTCAAACGTGATCGTCCCTCTGATGTTAGAGTTCCACGCGATCAGGCCGGTAGGATCCGTCATGACGGGAACGGCTTTTTTATCCTCTTTCGTGACCGCGCCCCTGTGCAGGATCAGTTTGACTTTCCCTTCTTTATTCATCAGGTTCATGGTCAGTCGATCCTCACCCTCAAATACAAAATTGGGGGCGTTCCATTTCAGGGTTTCCGCCAGTCGCGGTTCTGCCGACAAAATCACCTGCCTGAGCGCATCCACCTGCGCTTTTGTGTCGCCGGACTGGTGTGCATAGAATGCGTCCAGCGTCTTAAACTTTTCCATCTCGCTTTTCCTTTTGCGTTATGTCCGGCTGAAAAACTATTTTGCGTAAGATGTGAGTATAGCTCATGTGTTCTGTTTTGTCGTCAATCTGATAAGATGCCTCGCGTGAAATTCAGCAATAAGTTGTTCTTCGTTTGACACAAAGGTAAGCTAGAATACAAGGCCTTGACAGGCCATTTGAGGTTACTGCGGCCAATCAGGGTTCAGATTAATTCAGCGAACCGGGAGTGACACTTGATGGACTCCGCAGCAGGATACACCTTGCCACGTGCCACGCCCGAAAGCCAGGGCGTCGCTTCGTCTGCCATTCTTCAGTTTGTTGAGACGGTCGAGCGCCAGAAGCAGGAACTGCACAGCTTTATGCTGCTGCGCCATGGCCAAGTGGTCGCGGAAGGCTGGTGGTCGCCGTATGGGCCCGAGCATCCCCACCTGATGTTTTCCCTCAGCAAGAGCTTTACCTCGACCGCCGTGGGGATGGCGGTTGCCGAAGGATATTTCTCCATCGACGATCCGGTGTTGTCGTTTTTTCCGGACGAAACCGTTGCAGCAGGGAATGACCTGCTGGCGACGATGTGTGTGCGCCACCTGCTGTCGATGTCCACCGGGCAGGCGGTCGATAGCTGGTCGAGTATGGTGGGTCGCCCCGACGGCAACTGGATCGCTGGTTTTCTGGAGGTGCCGGTGGTCCATGCGCCGGGAAGCCACTTCGTGTACAACACCGGGGCGACTTATATGCTGTCTGCCATTGTGCAGAAGACGACCGGCATGAAGCTGGTGGACTTTCTGCAAGCGCGCCTGTTTGCCCCGCTGGGCATCGAAGGCGCCTCGTGGCAGGAGTCGCCCCAGGGAATTACGGCTGGCGGCATTGGCCTGAGCATCAAAACAGAGGACATCGCCCGATTCGGGCAGTTTTACCTGCAAAAGGGAAACTGGCAGGGCAGCCAGCTACTGCCTGAAGCGTGGGTCGAAGAAGCGACATCTGCCCGGATTTCAAACAGCGATGGTGTCCAGCCGGACTGGTCGCAGGGGTACGGCTATCAGTTCTGGCGCTGTCGCCATGATGCCTACCGGGGCGACGGCGTGTTTGGCCAGTATTGCATCGTCATGCCCCGGCAGGATGCGGTGCTTGCCATCACGAGCGGCCTCGATGTGTTTGACATGCAGGGGCCGCTGAACCTGGTATGGGATATCCTGCTTCCAGCGATGCAGCCTGACGCGCTGCCCGACGATGCCGCCGCACAGGCTGCCCTGGCCGGGAAGTTGTCCGGACTGAGCCTGAAACCTGTGCAGGGACGAGCGTCGTCGCCCATCGCAGCACAGATTTCGGGGCGGACGTATGCGGTCGATGCCAATGCGCTGGGAATCGACCGTATCGCCTTCGATTTCAGCGGGGCGGACTGCACGCTCAGCGTCAGGACGGGGACGGGCGACGAGACAATCCCATGTGGGTATGGCACGTGGCAGCGCGGACAGCCGACCGCCCTGTTCGGCCAACCCCTGCTGTTTGGCCGCACGCCAGTCATGACCAGCGGCGCATGGACAGCCGAAGATGTGTTTACGATGGTCGTTCGGCTGGTGGAGACACCGTTTTACCATACGGCGGTTTGCCATTTTGCCGGAGACGGGATACTCATTGACATACGGATCAATGTCTCGCTGGAGTCGATGGAGCCCGTGCTGCTGCTGGCGTATCCGGCCTGAGGGGTGCAGATGAAAGGGAGTGACGTTGCGGAGAAAAGTGCAGTGCTGCACACCCTTGTGCGGCTGTTACTCGTGTTGATGACTGTGAGCATGTCGGGAGCACACGCACGGGGCATTCCACGAACTTCATGACCGATACCCGGCAGCGACTCTGCCGTCCCGGTCGCGTTGGCTGGCTGAGATGCTTGTCAATTCAGTTCATTGGGGGGATAAAGCCAGTATGTTGAACCTGATCTTAAAGCTATATCGACTGATGTCCGTATTGGTCTTGTGCGTGCTCTCCAGCGGGGCCAATTCGACATTTGCCCAGGACACACTACCGCCGATTGTGGCCGTTCAATGGAGCCCCGATGGGCAGAAATACGCCGTGCTTGATGCGCTCGGAACACTCCAGGTATTCCACACCTCCGACGATTCTCTTGATTTCTCGTCTTCAACGCCCACTCACTTACTCCCTGTAGCATCACTTGAATGGAGCCCAAGCGGCGCGCATCTTGCGGCTGGTATTGGATATCAGGTGTTGATCTGGGATGCCGAAACCTGGTCACTGTCAAGTCAATTTATCTCGGGCGAAGTGGACGGGGAGGTCGTGATTCCCAATGACCAGATACGTTTCCCTGAATCCGTTATTTCCCTAAACTGGAGCGGCGATGGCGGTTACCTCATCGCGGGAAGCGCCGGATTTGTCACCAGTGTGTGGGACTTCGCACAATCGAGCCTGATATTTCAAAGAGTCGATGTTTCAGGGGGAGGTCCTGGACGGGTGTGGTTGGGCGATGGCTGGATGAGTGACGGGGTAAGCCGACTAAATGCGCTTACAGGGGAAGATGTAACTATACGCCGAAACACGTTGCAGAACCCACCGTATAATGGCGGAGGTGTTTACGCAGCAGAGCCCAATCCCCAGGCATGGACAACTGGCTGGGCGACCCTGTTTGGAAGCCTCAGCGTTGTAGACCTGCGGACCATGGAGGGGATTGCGTCGATCCAGGTGGCTGGGAGAACACCGGACAACTACGCGCTACGGCTGACTGATTTGTCATGGGATGCGTCAGGCCAGTATGTGGGCACGATCGACAATGCCGGCAATGTGTTCGTGGTGAACGTGACGCGTGAAGAAGTCAGTCTGGTGCAGCAGTTCCCGGCAGATCTTTACTCTATTGATTGGAATCCGACCAGCAATGACCTGCTGATTGGTGGGCTTGACAATCAGGGGGCTCCATTTCTGTTCATGCTCGATGCCAGCGGCCATGCGGGGGTTCCTGATTTGCCGACCGATACGCCATGAGAGGCGTCTATACCTGGCAGCGACTCCGCCGTCCTGATCGCGCTGGCTGGCTATCGCGAACGAATCTGAAACAGAACATATGTTTGCTGCTGCGGTATCTCTGTGTAGAATAAGCTCTACAAGATATGCAGGGAGGCATCATGGCCAAACACCGGATCTATACGATGAGTGTCTCAAGCGTCTATCCGCATTACGTGACGAAGGCGGAGAAAAAAGGGCGCACCAAAACAGAAGTCGATGAAATTCTGCGCTGGTTGACAGGCTACAGCCAGGACGAGCTGGAAGCACAACTCGAAAAGCAGACCGACTTTGAGACCTTCTTTGCCGATGCCCCGCACATGAATCCATCGCGCGCGCTGATCAAAGGCGTGATTTGTGGCGTCCGTGTGGAAGAGATCGAAGAGCCGACCATGCGCGAGATTCGCTACCTGGACAAACTGGTCGATGAACTGGCCAGGGGCAAGACGATGGAGAAGATTTTCAGGAAAGCTTAGTCGTGAGGGTGACCAGCCCCCTGATTTATTTCACACGCTGCGCGCGCCAGAACAGACTTCCCGGAACCTGTTTGTCTTTGGAAGGATTGAGTTGAGAAGTCAACTGGAAGCCTTGATGAGGACTTCAGAGGTCACAGCTTTAGCGATTGCGTCGCTCAGCAACGGACATCTGAATGACGTGCATGTTTTTGGCGAGACAAATACTGATACGGTCTGGACGGTTGCTTCGCTGACAAAACCAGTCTTTGCCTACGGCGTGATGCTGCTGGTTCAGAAAGGGTTGATCGAACTGGATCGTCCCCTGCAAACCTATTTGCCCAGCCCGTATCTCGATGACCCGGTATTTCTGCCCCACATGACCGCTCGACATGCCCTAAGTCATACGACCGGGTTTCCAAACTGGCGCGATTCCGACGGGTTACGCGCAGCATTTATGCCGGGAACCAGGTTCAGCTATTCATCTGAGGGACTGACTTACCTGCAGTACGTAGTTGAATCCATCATCGGGATGCCGGTTTCCACTTATCTGGCTGAACAGGTCTTTCGTCCGCTGGGGATGCATCGAACTGAACTCAAGTCAGAAAGCGTGACTGATCTGCCCCCGATGCTGCACTTTCTCAGTGAAAGCCTGATGGCCAACAGCGCGCTGAGCCTGCGGACGACGGTGGAAGACTACGGGCGATTTATGGCTGCGATACTGGACAATGCGCCCGAAATTGCTGAGATGACGCGTCCTCAGATTGCCATTCAGGATGTTCCCAACCTTCATTGGGGACTTGGCTGGGGACTGCAAACCAGTCCATCTGATCTCAGTTTCTGGCATTGGGGGGCGCGAGGTATGCCAAGAACGATGAATTTTGTAATTGGCTTCCCGGCAAAGCGCAGCGCTCTCGTCATTTTCACCAACCACGCGAACGGGCTGTATCTGTGCAGAAGTATTGTCGAGCTTTGGTCGGGTGAGCCTGATATGCCAGCATTCGAATGGCTGCTTCCCGCGCAGGATTGGCGACCAGACGGCAAGCGGCAGCGGCAATCTGACAACTGAATACGGTCGATTCCCGGTTTAGTGGAGTGATTGAAGACTTGACGAGTCGTTTCGTTGAGGACAATAAACCAACAGCGGGAGCAAGGCCAATGTGCCCTGCTCCCGCTGTGTATTTATGAATGCCAGTCAAGATTGTGTCCCTCTGGGTGGCGCCGTTCGTTCATCACCATTCCCCAATCGATGATCGAAAGCGCGGCTGAATCGCTTTTCTTCAGTCTTCCCACGCGGAGGAATAGACCCATGCGCTCAAACCTTGTTGACAAATATAGCTACAATGTTTATAGTTTTTCTAAAGGCTATCTACGCTGTAGACAGGTTTTCAGGTGATCAAATTTGCCATACTTGCGCTCCTTTATCAGCATGAAGCCCACGGATATGAAATCAGCCGACAGCTCAGCCTGACCCTGAAGAATGACTGGGACATCAAGGCGGGTCACATCGCTGTGACGTTAGGCAGGCTCGAACAGGCGGGGCTGGTGGACTTTCGGCTGGAAGAAGCGGACGCCGCCCCGGATCGAAAAGTCTATCGACTGAACGAGCAGGGCGTGCAGGCGTTGCGCGACTGGTACTTGCAGGCCGAGATCCGCGATTACCGAATGGGCGATTCGTTTTACCTCAAACTGATATTCAGCCTGACCGGGGCGCCTGTTATGCCTGAAGAAGTGCTGCTCAACCAGCGCCGCCGCCTCTACCAGGAACTGCATCAGGTCATGGAGATGCAGGCGCAAACCAACCCGCAGAGCGAACTTCCGCTGCTGCTGCTGCTGGAAACTGTTGTACTGCATATCGAAGCTGATATTCGCTGGCTGGAAACCTGTTCGCAGCGCATCGCTGACCTCAAGCAGTACCAACCTGGCACACCCTCCCCCCAACCTCGTGGACGCCCCAGGCAAAATTAGGAAAGGTGCATCATGATCATCCGTACCGAGAATCTCGTGAAGCAGTTTGGCAAAACAGCAGTCCTGAGGGGGATCAACCTGCACGTTCAGGCGGGCGAGTTCGTCGCGGTGACGGGGCAAAGTGGCAGCGGCAAGAGCACACTGCTGCACCTGATTGGCGGGCTGGATCGGCCGACGGGCGGGAAAGTCTGGCTGGAAGACCATGACCTCGGTACGCTGACCGATGACCAACTGGCGGCTGTGCGCCGTCAGAAAATCGGCTATATCTTCCAGATCTACAACCTGATTCCGGTCGTCAACGCGCGTGAGAATGTCGCCATGCCGCTGATCCTCGACGGTGTCTCCCGAAAGGAAGCGCTGACGCGGGCCGATCGGGTGCTGGACATGGTTGGCCTGAATGGCCTGGAGCGGATGTTCCCCGCTGAACTCTCCGGGGGACAGCAGCAGCGGGTCGCCATCGCGCGCGCGCTCGTCATCGAGCCGTCTATCATTCTCGCGGATGAACCGACTGGGGCACTGGATACCCGCACTGGCGATGACATCATGACACTCCTTCGTCACACCCTGCGCCACACGCAGCGCACCGTGGTTGTGGTGACGCACGATCCCCGGATTGCTGCCCGTACCGATCGCATAATCACCCTGCGCGACGGGATGATTGAGGATGTGATGTCGCTGGCACATCACGCAGCCCCTTCAGCCGCTGTGCTGACAATTCAGGGAGGCCTGTGATGACGCCGTTTCTGCCACGCTTCATACCCCTCGCGCTGCGCTATATGCAACGGCGCAAACTGCGCACAGCTTTCACGATGCTGGCTATCCTGTTTGGCGTCATGGTGTTGTTTGGCACATCGACGGCCATGCCGGTTATCCGGGATGCGAAAATCCTCAGTATCGCCAGCACGCTCAGTGCCGGCGAGAATGCTGAGAATGACACCTCCCTCGATCTATCCGTTGCGCTGATGAACAGCTTCGGCATGCTCTCGTTGTTTGTGGGCGGATTTCTGATCTTTAACACGTATCGTGCGGTGCTGGTCGAGCGCCAGCGCGACCTCGCGCTGCTGCGCATTGTCGGCGCAACCCGCCGTCAAATTGGACAGCTCATTCTGGCGGAGGCGCTGTTTCAGGGGCTGGTCGGCTCCCTGCTGGGACTTCTCTCCGGATGGGTTTTCGCAGGCTGGCTGATTCGCTTCATCTACGACACTGGCATTCTCCCCAATATAGATGTGCCCGCGCTTGGTGTGCCACCCCTTGATGCGCTCCTCATCGCAATCGGCCTGGGCATTGGGACGGCGCTGCTGGCGGCTTATCTGCCCGCGCGGCGTGCCGGGCTGATGTCTCCGCTGGCTGCCCTGCGTCCCACAGCTCCAGACACGGAACGCAGATCGACCCGAATCGGCTGGATTGCTGGCGCTGTTTGCCTGATTGCCGCTGCGGCCATGCTGATGATTAGCGGGCAAATCGCGATGTTGGCGGGATTTCTCTGCCTGCTGGGTGTCGTCCTGATGATGCCCGGCATCATCCGCGTGAGCATCCCGCTGCTACTCCCGCTGCTGCGTCGATTCTTTCCCCGCAGCGCAGATATCGCCAGCGGTAACATCATGCGCCAGCCCAGGCGCAGCGCCGTCACCGCCAATTCGCTGATGGTGGCGTTTGCCGTGTTTGTCGCTTCCGCTGCCATGGTGGACGCGATGCACTCGTACATGGTGCGCCTGTTCACGTTTCATCTGGCATCAGATTACCTTGTGATGGATCAGGGCAATATGCTGACCATGATTACCAGCAACATGGACAACCAGCGCGTGCTCGATTCGCAAATGGTTGCACAGATCAACGCGTCACCAGAGGTTGAGGCTGTCACCGGCATCCGTGTGGGGCAGACGACGTACCAGGGGCAGTCGCTCATGCTGGTCGGCATCGACCCATCGCGTACCGCGCTGCGTCCGCTGGACTTTGCTGCCCATGTCGGGACGATTGATGAGGCGCTTGCAATGATTCAGAACGAACGCGCCGTTTTTGTGACGCCGGAGGTCACGCGCCTGTATGGTATTCAAATAAACGATTCGCTGCCCCTGACAACGGATTCAGGAAGTACACAGCCGTATCGCGTGGCTGGAATTGTTGCGGATATGACTGTAGGGACCGGGAAACTGGGGCTGGTGCTCTCGCAGCAGCATTTGAGCGAAGATTTCGGTGTTCAAGACGATCTGGTGCTGTATCTCAACCTCGTTGATGACGCCGATCCCGCTTCAGTGCGCCAACTCCTGGCGGGGAATGCAATTCTGGTGGATGTCGCTCCGTTCCGGCAGATGGGTATCTCTGGCGTGACAGATGTCACCAAGTCGGTCTATTTGTTTGCGCTCCTGGTGATCGCCCCTGCGCTGCTGGGACTCGTCAATACACTGGTCATCAGCATTCATGAGCGCACCCGTGAGATCGGGATCATGCGGGCGATCGGCAGCGGAGAGCAGTTGATTATGCGTATGGTGCTGATGGAGACGCTGCTACTGAGTATCATCGGCGGTGTGGCTGGTATCCTCGCGGGGCTGATCTGCGGCGCGAGCCTGGTGGCGATTTTTGCCCCGACGACGGTCGTCTCGACCCTGGGGAGCATGGAATTTCAGTTTCCTGTCATCGGTATGATCATCGCGCTGGTGGGTGGCACTGCTATCGCCCTGCTGGCCAGCCTGAGCCCTGCGCGTCGCGCGGCCCGCATGAGCGTTGTGGATACGCTGCGGTTTGAGTAAGCTGAAGCAGCGATACTATGTCTTGTCGCGTGCTGTAACGCGCAAAAGATGCCGGGGATGTGGGCACCAGCGCGTCGCAGATGTCCCGTGATAATACAGACAGCGGGAGCAGGGCACATTGGCCTTGCTCCCGCTGTCTGTTTATAGATTTACTGCTCGCTGTCGCAGCAGCGCGGGCAAGCCTAGCCCATTGCGTTCAGCACGGCCTGCGGCACCAGCACGGCATCGATCACGTGCACGATACCATTGCTGGCCGTCAGGTCGGTCTGGATGACGTTGACGGTACCATTCAGCACTACGCCACCGTCGACGATCGAAATCGCGACCGACTCACCCTGGAGCGTGGCCACACTTTGGCCGTCCAGCGTGACCACGGTGCTGGCGGGCACTGCGCCAGCCACGACGTGGTACAGCAGCACGGTCGAAACCAGATCAGGCTGGGCCAGCAGCTGCTCGGCCGTCAGGTTGAGCTGCGTCAGCAGGGCGGCGAAGGCAGCGTCGGTGGGCGCAAACACGGTCAGCGGATCGGTGCCGGTCAGCGCGGCCAGGATGGCGGGGTCAGCAGCCTGCACAGCGGCCAGCAGAATGGTGAATTCAGCCGGATTGCCCTGGGTGGCGGCGATGACCAGTTCCGCCAGGTTCGGCGCAGCGGGTTCGATGCCAACAGCGGTGCGCAGCTCGGTCGCGCGTTCGCTGTTCACCGTGAACAGGGCGACGCTCGGGTTGGCCAGCGTGCCAGTGGCGGCCACGAAGTAGATGTTACCGGCTTCGAGGGTGGTGCCCGGCAGATCGATCACGACGGGCGTGGTGGCGCCGTTCGGCACGACCGAGAGGTCATAGGTGCCAGCGGGCACTTCCAGCGTGAACAGACCGTCGTTGTCGCCCAGCGTGCCGGGGTAAGCGAGCTGGCGGACGAGTGCGGTGGTGCCGTTGGCCAGCACATCGACCGCGGGCGCATCTTCAATAGCGTGGAACAGCGTCACGCGGACGTTGCCGTCGGCCACAGGGCTGTAATCCTGGGCGATGATGGCGGGGGCCAGCGTGCCGGCCTCCAGCGAACCGATGGCGGCAACCGTGATGAACTGGCCAGCCGGCAGGTCAAACGTCGCGGGGCCAATGGCGGCCTGGTCGACCGAGGTGCCAGCAGGCGCGACCGCAATTTCGTACGATCCGGCGGGCAGCGTGATCCATTCGGTCAGCTGATTGAATTCCAGGCTGGTGATGGCGGCGTCGCCGTTCACATACACATCCACGGCCGGGGTGTCCGGCGACAGGTGCGCGACCTGAATGTTGACGAAGCCGGTATCGGCGGTCATTTCTTCCATGGCCATGCCCAGCGCTTCAATCACCGACGTGGGCAGCAGCACATTGTCGATCACGTGGATGGTGCCATTGCTGGCGGCGATGTCGGTCTGCACGACGTTGACGATGTCATTCAGCACGACGCCACCATCCACGATCGAAATCGCGATGGCGCTGTCGGGCAGCAGGGTGCTCACGCTCTGGCCATCCAGCGCGACCACATCAGCGGCCAGCACGTTGCCTTCGACGACGTGATAGAGCAGCACCTGCGTCAGCAGTTCCTGATTGGCCAGCAGCTCGTCAGCCGTCAGATTCAGCGAGGACAGCAGGTTTGCAAAGGCCTGATTGGTGGGGGCAAAAACCGTCAGCGGGCCGGGGCCGCTCAGGGCTTCGGCGATGGCGGGGTCAGCCGCCAGCACCGCGGCGACCAGCGTCGAGAATTCTGGATTGCCGGATGCCACATCGACGATATTTCCCTGCGCTGCGACAGGAACCGCCAGAAGACTGATTACAAATATTACTAACAGTACAACACGCCAATTACGCATAGAGTGCCTTCCTTTTCTCTGAAGTAAAGTCGAACGCTCGGACAGTCAATCTGAGTGCACATTCGATAGATATAGATCGGATGCCGGGCGCGGAAGGATCACTTTCTGGCGTAACTGTTCACGGGATTCTCATGTGCTTCATGAAACACTTAACAGGCCGATGCTCAGATATTACCGACAATAAGATGGGGTGTGGTGGGCATGCTGGTGCCGCCTTCCGGCTCGATACTCACGCCGATATGGCTGTAGTCTTCGATCGGCTGGGCTGCCTGAAAGATCAGCACCCCGACGCCGGATGCATCCAGCTCAAACGTGCCCAGGCTGAGCGATTGGCCTTCGCCGCGCACCAGCCAGAGCTGATACGTCTCTTCGGTCTCCAGCACGGGCAGGCCGGTGACCACCAGCGCCCCGATCTGGTCATCAGAGTTCCATACAAATGAGGCTTTGGCAGCCTCTGCGTTGCTTTCGGCGGGCAGCAGCGCCCGGTGATGGTTGGCGGTATTCAGCACCCAGGCATCCGCACCTGCCAGGCCAGGATTGGCCACCGTCTCCAGGCGCTCGCCCAGCGTCTGCGTGATGGCTTCCGTGTAGGTGGCCAGCGAGGCCTGCTGCTCGCGGCGCAGGCCGTCGATTTGCAGCGCCCAGAAGACCTGGCTGCCCACAAAGAGCAGGGCGGCGCAGGCTGCCACAGCAGCACCCACCCCCAGGCCGCCCCGCTGCGCGCTGGCGCGCTGAAACACAGGCTTCGGGTTTGCCGTCATGGGCCCACGTCTTTCCGGCGCGCTGTGGATTTTTGCCGCTCCGTTGGGCTGCCGCAGATGGGTCGCCGGTCCTGGCTGCGGCGCGGCTGCGACAGGCAGCGTATGGACGGCATGTTTTGGCTGTTTTTGTGCCGCGTGATGGGCTGGCGTCTTCATGGGAAGTCGACGCAGCAGCGCCTCGACCGGCGGCGGCGCTTCGTTGAGCGGGCTCAGCGTCAGCAGGGTATCGCCAATGAGCCGGTAATCGTCGAGTGCGACCTGCGCATCAGGGCACAGCGGCAGCAGCGCTTCCACCGCCCGCGCTTCATCTGCCGAGGCCGTCCCCAGCGCATAGGATGGGAGCATGCTCAACAGATGGTGACAGAGTGGTTCCAGCGACTCGGCAGAGGTATGTTCGTTTCCCATGATTGGTTCACAACTATGCGTACAAACTCATTAAACCATCGATTGCCAGAGAAAGCCTATAAACGTTCGTTGATGGCTTCGTGCCACCAGTCGCGCAGTTTCTCCAGGCTTAAACGCAGACGAGACTTTATCGTTCCCGTGGGTATTTGCAACCGCTCGGCAATCTCGGCCGCGGTCAGCCCGCGAAAATAAGTCAGCAGCAGCACATCGCGCTGCTCTTTGGGAAGCCGCTGCATCAGCGACCGCAGCAGGGCGGTGTCTTCCGCCAGCACACTGACCGTTTTCACGCCTAAATGCTCGGCCAGTTCATCAAACGACTCGGTGTGATCGCTGGTGCGGACTTTTTCATGGCGCAGGCGGTCGATCGCCATGTGCCGTGCCACAGACATCATCCAGCTGCTCAGCCGACCCTTTTCCGGGCTCCATTTGTGCGGCGACTGCCAGATCAGCAGAAACACATCCTGCATGATCTCCTCGGCCAGCACACGATTTTGCAGCACATACAGGGCCAGGTTGAACACTGGCCGGGCATAGCGCGCATAAAGTTCCGTCAGGGCCTGCTGGTTGCCCTGGGTAATCTGCTGGATGAGGGCAAGATCATCGGTCGTTTGGTCATGTACCATAAAGATGTTCTATGCTGATGCAGCAAACCTCAGTCGCAAGCCTTCGCGTTTATAGTATACGTAAGACTGCATATCGTCACCTGAGTAAATGGCTAAGAAATACAGGCGCGCTGTGTTCTGCCGACCGGTCATGCCGCATGCCGTCAGCCGTCATCAGCGCCACAGCATGCCGCTGGTGATGCTCCCCCCACCGCCCGTGATTGTCATACTATGGGCTTGACAATACTGTGTAACGCACAGTAGTATGTATTGTATGGTACTGTGAGGCACATAGCTTTAGGGCAGGAGGAAAGAGAGCCTTACACGTTCAGATCCACACCCTTCATCTATCCGCACTGAATGACACCTCAGGTTCGCCTTATCCGCTCAGGATGCCAGGCTTGGCGGCGCCTTGTCAGCGTCGGGTGTAAACAGGTCCGAAGGGAAATGTATTCGTATGGTTACAACAGGGAGATATTCACATGCTCGATAGACGTATTCAACTTTCCGGCGCCTGGGCGATGGTCATGCTGCTTTATCTGATGGGCGATGTGCTGCGCATTTACAGCGGCGACTTTGCCCGCGTGTTTGAAAGTCCTCAGCCTGACGAACTGAAATGGTTCGCGGCCGCCGTCATCATGCTCATCCCCATCTCGATGGTGTTCCTGTCGCTGGTGCTGCCGCGCTCGATCGGCCGCTGGGCCAATATTGTGGTGGCTGTCGGGTTCTTCGCCTTTGTGCTGGTCGACATTGGCAGTTATCCCGGCGCCTATGACAAGTTCCTGCTGGCCGTCAGCCTGGTCATCAATGTCGTGACGGTGTGGCTGGCCTGGCGCTGGCCGGCGACAGGCACACCCCTGGCCGCGAAGGCATAATCCGCAGCCGATGGCCTCAGGGGCTATCAGCCATGCAGGATAAAACAGCCAAAACGCTGTCTCACACCGAGGCGGCGTTTTGCGCCTCTGCTGGCTTTGTCAGTTGGGTGAGGGGTAGTTCGCGGACAGTGCGGCCCGCACAGAAATCGCATGGCGCATGGTGTTCCAGACAGACCAGACCGGGCTGTGCACATGGGAGCTTAATTATCTGTACAGCTCAATTCCCTGGCTGAACCTTTCAAAATCAGCATCAAGGACTTCAGCTTATAAAACCCGCACCACTGATTATTAACCTGAGATTATAGACGCAATTCCTCAAACTAAAGCAGATTGTGAATTAACTGGGGTTGCAAATTTCTATCAAATAAGCCAAATTTTCTTTGGTATCGCTGCTTAAATCATTTTGGTCACTATGAAGATATTGATATAATTGTTCACAGATTATTTTTCTCAATTTGCTTTGATGCTCTAGTAACTCAGGATTCGTAGCATTAGTTTCTACAGATTGCCCGCAGATTAGCAGAAGTTCAGATGCTAACTCTTTGTACCTAAAATCAGGTAATTTCATCAAGCTAAACAACACAGGAACCAAATCGAATACAAGGGCGTTGAGTTCACCCATAGAAAACTCAATGCCCTGAGTTATATCATAGAAACCCTGCGAACATTCCGCCTCTTCATCCGAATTAAGCTTTACAAGAGCAATTCTTATATCTAAACGTGGTGCATTTTGCTTATAGATATCCCAGTTTACTCTATCGATTATGCTCAGCATGGTTTGTCCCTTATTAATGGGAATATGAGTACAATTTCAGGCTATTGAAACGGGACAAACTCACCTGTCAAGTAATTGTAGTAATTAACAGCTAACCCTCTGTGACGAAATCGATGCCTGTGCGTCAGGCGAAGAGGCACGTCTCATCGCTCAGCTAGCCCACATTCTGCTGCCCGAAAAACGCCCGAATCTCCCCCAGCACGCGCTGCGGATGCTGCTCCGGGAACCAGTGATTGACGTCTTCCAGCACCACCATATGGCAGTTTGGGCGCCCAGCCATGGCGCGCTCGAAGGCCGCGGTCGAGGGCAGGCGGTCGATCGGGCTGCGGATATACAGCACGGGAAACGCGAAGTCGAGGAAAGCGGGCCGCGCGCGCAGGCCGATCAGGTCAAACGGCAGCAGGAACGGGCGCAGCGGCCCGTACCAGTAGTGATAGGTGTCCATGTGCAGCGTGTCGTTCTGGTCAGACTGATAGCCGCCGCGCTCGACGATCATCCTGGCCACGAAGCGCTGCACGGCTGGCACGCGCACGTAATAGGGCAGGCCAAACAGCGCGGAATAGGCCCAGCCGATGGCGCGCAGGCCGTGCTCCCACACGTCATAGCGAAACGACGAGGCCACCGACAGCGCCACCAGCGCCTCGATGCCGCCGCGCAGGTCAGGATGCGTCCGCACGAATTTCCACGTACAGGTCGCGCCCCAGTCGTGGGCGACGATGATGATTTTCCCGGTGGGGCTGGCGGCGATGCGCTCGCTCAATAGCGCGTCGACCTCCGGCTGGAGTGGCTCGCGGACCAGCGCGCCCAGTGATGGGTAATTCGGGTTGGTGAAGCGGTTTGGAAAGGCGATCGTATAGATCTGCCGGTCGCGCAGCCACGGCTGCCCCTGTTCGTCGGCGGTCATGTACTCGGTAAACATCAACGGCGAATCGGGAAAGCCGTGAATGAACACCACGGGCGAGCGCGTCCCGGTTTCCTGCAGGCACTCAAGGCGGCAATACATGGGCGGAACTTCCTGCTGGGCTGACGGCGATGCCTCTATCATATGCGGATATCACCCGTTTTGCCGTGGGTCTGGCGTTTTAGCCCCGGCACTGCTGAATCTCGCGTAGGCCAAACGCCGACTTCGCCTGTATCTTCACGGTGGTCAAGCGTCGCGTGGATTTTGCATAATGAGCGTGGATGGGTTCCTATACCCAGCGCACAACCTCAGCCCAGGCAGGAGTCCCCGTTATTGAATCAATCGGTCCGCAGCACACCTGCACACCTCACCATGATCGCCCTGATCGGAATCGTGGTGATCGCCGCCGTTTTACGGTTCATCCGCCTCGACTATGCACCTTCCGGCGGACATGGGGACGTTTCGTGGATTGGCATCAATGCGATTGACTGGGTAGATCGGGGCGTCATCCCGTTTTATATCCGTGAACTGTATTCCCCGGAATTTTTGCCCGTTTACGCGACCGGCGTGCTGACCCAGCTCATCGGGGTGTCGTATCTGCCGCAGCGGATTTTCACCGCCAGCATGGGTGTGCTGTTTGTGCTGCTGCTGTATCCGGCCACCACCTGGCTGATCGGTGCCGACCGTGCAGAGTCGTTTCGTCGGCGTGCGGGCCTGTTCGCGGCACTGGCGGGCGCACTCAGCCTGCACATTATCGGCATGAATCGCCTGGGCATGGAGTCGCCGCCCTTCCTGACTGGCGTCGCGCTGTTCACCTGGCTCACGGCGCGCGCGTGGCAGCGCAGCGGCGAAGCTGGAAACACGATGCGCTGGGTTTTGGCCGGCATGGCGCTGGCGCTCAACCAGTACCTGTATCTGCCTGCGCGCCTGCTGCCGATTGTGGTGGCGTTGTGGATGGCCTCCCTGCTGATCACCCAGCCCGCCCGCTTTCGCGCCAGTTTTCGGGGATGGCTCACCCTGGCGCTGGTCTCGCTGATCTTTACGCTGCCCGCGCTGGGCCTGTTCCTGTATGCGCCGGAAGCCTTCAGCGGACGCGCCGATGCGGGAAGTTCGACCACCGGCGGCTGGCTGTGGCTGTATGACACCTCGGCTTATGGGGGCCCAGTCAGCCTGGTGCTGCAAAATATCGTCCTGAGCCTGCAAGGCATCCTCTCGTCCTGGAGAGGGGCCTATACCATTATGGGCCTGCCGATCCTGTCGCCTGTGTTTGCAGCGGGCTTTGTGGTCGCAGTCCTGCTGGCCCTTCGCTCACGGCGGCAGATCGCCTTTACGTGGAGCCTGTTGGCCATTCCGGTCCTGCTGATCACCGATCTGATCAGCGGCGCTGTGGTCGAAATCCACGCGCTGCACCAGATGGGGACCGTTCCGTTCATTTGCATCCTCGCGGGCCTGGGGCTGGCGTGGCTGTGGGACAGGCTGAGTTTTCAGCGGATGGCCTGGGTGCAGCACCTTTTACGCGGCGCGCTGATGATCGGATTGTTCGCACCCACCGTCGTGAATATGTCCACCTATCTGAACGTCTTCATCCCGTCTGAATACACAGATCCCCAGTGGAGCTGGCGAAAAGCACAGACGGATGTCGATATCGGGCGCTATGTGTCACAGCACAGCGATCAGGCCTTTCTGCTGCCGTATTCAGAATATATTCGCCCCGATGTGGCATGGACGTTGGCCGCCGGTTTTCGCGAGCGCGCCAGCGCCATCGATGCCGAGGGCAGGCTGAATATTCAGAATCCTCCGTCAACGCTGACGGTGATCCACATGCAGGTTCCGGACCGCGCGCGCCACGACGGGTATCCGGCAAGACCGGATGATCGGCTGTGGGTGCTGCTGCACGACAACACTGTGTATCTGCTGCCGCCGCTGACGGACGATCAGACGCGCGCGGTGATGGAAGATGGCCCGGGCATCCCGCTGGTGGACGCGAGCCGTACCCAGGTCGCGGAATTTGTGTCACTGCCGACACCCGACGGATTGTTTGCCGCGCGCGACGTGATCGATCAGCCGATGAATGCGGTCTTTGACGGGCGGGTGAGGCTGCTGGGATACAGCGCGCCGGTTGATGAGCTTCAGCCGGGGATATCGATGCATGTCACCCTGTTCTGGCAGGCGCTTGAAGCGCTCCCGGTCGATTACGAGGTCTTCGCGCAGCTTTGGACTGATGATGGGCAGGCGATGGCCAGCGCCCATGTGTATCCGTTCAGCGGCATGTATCGCTCGCGGATATGGCGCACGAATGAAATCATCGCCACCCATCACTATCTGGAAGTGCCGCAGGATGCCACCCCCGGACGCTATACGCTGATTGGCGGTATGTTCAGTTATCTGCTCAATCAGGCGGTGAGCGTGGAAGGCGAAAATGCCGACCCGGCGCTGCAAATCGCACGCCTGGGCACGTTCCTGCTGCCCCGCCAGCCAGATACCGCCGAAGCGGCCCCGATCACGCCGATTCGGCTGGGCGAACAGCTTCAGATCGACGGCTTCGCGATCACCCGAGACGGCATCGCGCTGGCCGATGAGCCCGTGCAGCGCGGCAGCAGCTATGATATTCAGATCACCTGGGAAGCATTGGCCAGCATGCCAACCGATTATCACGTATTCATCCATCTGACGACCGATCCCCAGGCTCCCCCGCCTGCCCAACTGGATGAGGTCATTGGGGACAGCTACCCGGCGAGCATCTGGCAGGTAGGCGAACGCCTGACGGAGACCTATGCGTTAGCGGTTCCCGACGAACTGGAACCGGGGACGTATCAGCTGGTGATCGGCGTGTACGATGCGACGACCGGCGCCCGCCTCGGCACCTCAGCGGGAGAGATGATTATTCCGCTAATTGAGGCCGTGGACGTGACCGAATGATGACCCAGAGGTCAGGCTGATGCGCGGGGCTGCGGGGTAATGGTAAACGGCTTGGTTTACTGTCGCCAATAGCCGATATGCGTATCGCATAACAGGAGGCGAACAATGGGACTCGGCATCACCGACAAGTTTCATGTCCTGAAAAATCTGGAATCGATAGGATCGAGCTCTGTTGTCTCTGTAAAGCGGGTGTTTCGTTTTGTGGATGAAATACAGCAGGACAACCATCATTGGCCGGTTCAGATCGAATTTGATAACGGGTCGTTCCTGTTATTCGATGCCGCGACCGATGGCATGTCGATTAAAGCCGACGTCAAAGCATGGGAAGGAGACCCAGTCCTGCGTGAGCCGAATGAGCACACGCTGGCCTATGTGCGCGAGTATGGTTATCTGCGGCTGGTGAATGTCTCTGATGTGGCCCCCTATTCCTTTCTGATGGGCAGGCGTCCCCATCAGTTTGAGCCCATCGTGGAGAATATCGGTGATGAAAGCGATCAGCGCGACAGATATCTGGCAGGGATTCGCTTCTATCTGGGCGAACATCAGCTCATTTTCATCGCAATCATGGAAGAATGCAGGGTTCTGCCGGATGTCACCGATGCGCAATTAGACCGCTGGTCTTTTAAGGCAATAAAGCAGTACAACTCAGGCGAATGAGCGCACAGATTGCCCGGCCAGTGAGGCTGATGCATACGCCGAGCGTAAAACGGGAATTTGTAGAATTTTGTATAATTTAGTAGATTTACTTAGAATTTTTGCTTTCCAGGGAACATGAAAAATTATGTTGAGCCGTTCTGCCGCTGCCATCGTCTTCTCCGTTATGGTTTCGTTCGCCATGTCGCTTTCAATGTCGTTTGTATTGACCGCCATGAATGTTGGTTTCACGCAGGCTTTTCTTCAGGCATGGCTGGAGAGTCTGATCATCAGCCTGATCGTATCCATCCCCATTTCACTACTCGTGGTACCGCTCATCCAACGGGTCGTTCAGGGCTGGACAAAACCTTCCTGACGACAGGTTAGCCCGTACCCGCCCGCATGACCTTATCCCCGGCGGATATGCCGTGCGAGGTCAGGCTGATGCGTGTGCCGAGCGCGCTTTCGATGGCCGCGATGACCGAATCGCCATTGGGCGGGGCGGCCTGATACTCTGGCGTCACGCGAAACAGGTCGCGGGTGACGGCGGCCTGCGCATCCTGATCGCCCGCCAGCGGCGGCGTGAGCGCATAAGGCTGGCCGTCGAGCGTGTAGGCGTCGCACCACTGCCACGCGGGCAGGTTGGCCAGGCGATCCATATGCGTCAGCGCGAGCGAATCGATGCCGCCGCAGGCCTGCATGGCATAGCGGGCGGCGACCGCATCAAACCAGCCGACGCGAAATCCGCCCTGCCAGGCCGACAGCCCGTTGTGTCTTTCGGGCAGCAGCGGCGACAGCTCGGGCGCTTCGGTGACGAATGGCCCCGCCCCGTGCCGCGTGAAATAGGTTCGCAGGACGCCCAGCCGGTGCACGTCCCCCTGATACGCCGCCTCACCCAGAAGATTGAGCGCGTTGGCAAAGGTGGTATTCGACCACGTGTTGTAGGGCGGAAACCCAACATCCTGGTCCAGCAGCACGCCCTGCGCGCCCTCAAACAGCACAGGGCCCGGCGCACGCAGCAGCGCGGCCAGATCGCTCTCGTCGGCGATGCGAAAACGACGCGTGATGTCGCGATAGTCGGCCAGCAGATCGGCGGAGAAATCGCGCTCGAACAGCGCCAGCGAGGCGCGGGCCTCCGGCATATCGGGCAGTTCGGTCAGGATGGGCCCAAGCTGCGCCCGCTTGGCCTCGCGGATGGCGGCCAGTTTGCGGCGCGCCACTGCCCCGTCAGCCAGATCGCCCATGCGCAGGGCGGACTCCGGCATCGCCAGCGCGTCGGCGGCCGTCTCGCCGATGCCCATGCCGCAGCTTCCGTGCCGGTTCGCCCCGCGTGCCAGCTCTTTCAGCCGGTTGGCGGCCTGCTGGTACGGCGTGATAACCAGCGCGTCGCGGTCGATGGACAGGCGCGCATAGCAGTCGGTCACGCCCAGCGCGATCAGGTGCGCGGCCTCGTTTTCCAGCGCCAGCGGATCGATCAGCGTGTGGCGCGAAAAATACGAGCGCACGCCGGGGACGAACGTCGCCGCGCCGAACTGCGAGAATGTGTGCCAGCGGCCGTCGGGCGTCACCACATTATGCGCGGCCTGCGCCCCGCCGTTGAAGCGCACGACTGTGTGTGCGCCATGCTGCCGCGCCAGAAAATCGACCAGCGTGCCTTTGCCGGCATCGCCATAGCCGAGGTCGGTCACGAGGATGGCGCGGCGGTCAGGGGGTGTGGGCATGGGAATCGCCTGATCATGATGCGAAAGGGATATCTCAGCGCCTCACCCCGTTTCGCTTCGCTCAACTGCCCCTCTCCACAACGTGGAGAGGGGCAAAAACCCGTCAGGGTTTTGGGGTGAGGCGGGCTGGAAAGCCCATTTTGCCGATTTGTCAGCGCAGAATTTGCCGCCCCTTACAACCGTTTCGTGCCGCGCTGGCCGGAATCGTCATCGGATTTCAGCGTGCCAGCGCCCTTCACGCCGCCGACATCCAGCACCGAGAGCGACTTGTCCAGTTCGTCGATGCGGTTTTTGGCTGTGCCCGCCGCGCGCAGGTGCTCCAGGCCCTGCTCCAGCGTGATGGTGCGTTCGGTCAGGCCGATGGCCAGCGCGATCGTTTCCGAGACATCATCGCCGTGGTTGAGCAGTATGACGTTCTGCGGCGTCAGGTACGAGCGCCAGAACTGACGCGTGAATTCGTCGCTTCCGGCCGAGGTCTCGGTAGGGATGATGACGAACACGTGATAGCGTTCCTTCACCTGTGCCACCAGCTTGTCGAACGGGATATCGGCGCTCAGCTTGCGGTTGAAAATCTGCTGAATCTCGCTGGCTTTGACGCTATCGTAGCCCGGCTCGTCGGTGATGACGAACAGGTAGCCCTTGCGCTTGCGCTTCTCCCAGCAGTCGATGGCGGTATGGTTGGCCGCCAGGTAAAACATCAGTTCGGCCGATTCGCGCGAGTCACAGCCGCCGGCCAGCGGCCCGCTGATAATCATATTTTCCAGGTGCATATCCATGCGGTTGTCCGACTCGAACTGGCCGACCTGTACTGCGACCGGGTTGCACGAGCCGTTGCTGAAGGCCGAAAACATGATCTGCGGGTGGGGAATATATTCCCGGTCCAGCAGCAGCCCCAGCAGCTGGGGCAGGTCGCTGTGGATGGCGCGGATGACATTGCCCATCGAGCCGGTCACGTCCAGCCCGATCATGATCGAATTGGAATCAGGATGCTCGGCGCTGTCGCGGCTCTCGCGCACCTCCAGCCCATACGGATTAAGCGTGGGATGCACGCCCGTCGCGCCGTTGCTGTAGGCGAAGGCATCCTGCCCGCCGCGCTGGCTGGCACGTGCCGAATAGGTGTTGACTGACCAAACTCCGCTGCCCATGTGTGATATCCCCCTCAGAACCGTGTAAAAATGAATCGCGTTAAAAGTGGGAAGTTAAAAGTTAAAAAGGACGACGTCGGGTGGGTACAGCGTGAGCATCAATGCCGCCCCTTTTCACTTTCGCCTTTTAACCTTTAACTTCCCTTCCCCGGCATAGTGAACACGCGGAACGTCCGCGGCCCCCACAGCGACTCGATCAGCCGGTCAAATTCGTCCAGCGCGTCCCAGGCGGACTGCGGGCGGCGCGATGGGTCGTCGTGCAGGAAGCGGGCAAAGTACGCCGCCATCTCCGGCTCCAGCAGGTAATGTTCTGGCGTGCCGCCGTGCATTTTGGCCCCGATGACATACAACATTGTGCGCGCCGCCAGGTGCAGGTCAGCGGCCGCGGACGGCACTTGCTTCGCCAGAATTTCCGGCGGATACCAGCCCTCATACGAGGTGCTGATGGCGGTCATCGGGCTGCCCGCGCCAGACGCCGGCCTGCGCACCGAGAAGCCCCAGCCGGTCAGCGCCAGCTTGTGGTCGCGCGGCTCGATCAGCACATAGGGCGGCAGCACCGCGCCATGAATCACGCCGCTGGCATGGGCAAAGCCCAGCACATTCAGCAGCCGCCGCCACATCCAGGCCATGTCTTTCGGGTGGATGCCGCCGGAGTATTCGGCGCGCACTTCCTCCAGCGAATACAGCTCGGCGGGCGAGGCGATGTGCGCGTGCATGGTGAGGATATTCACCTGCCGCGGCGGGTCGCCCGATGCATCGGAGAACAGGAACGATTCCAGCAGCGAAGGCAGGAACGGGCGGAACTTGTCGAAATTGTGGGCGGACTGCAAATGGCTGAGCGCCCGCGCTTCCTGCTCCACCAGGTCGTTGTCGGCCGCGTGGGTGGCGATGCGGAACATGCCTGTCCACGTTTCGCCCTCGGCGCTGAAGGTGCATTTATAGACCGTGCAGATGTCGTCTTTCGACAGCAATTTCGACACGGCATAGGCGTGCGTGGGTGTGGCGACCGCGACCGCATCTTTGGCATCGGCCACGGAAAATTCGCTGATGAGCAGGGTGGACTGGCAGGCAGGGCAGGTGAGGAGCGCGTTGGCCCGCGTGCTTTCGGGCAGCGCACGGCCGCAGTTGGGGCATTTGAAGTCTTTGATCGCCATCAAACCATCATCCCGGTGGACGGAGCATATGGACATCCTATGCCCTCATTCTAGCCGGAATCTGTAAACGCGCTGGCCTGCGCCCGCATAAGCCCCATGAATTGAGGGATTTGGCGAAAAGCAGCACGTAGTCAAATTGTAAAACGTGAGGATATGTTTTCAGTCCGCATGTCTTGATTGCTGCAGGCTTTCAGCCGATGTAGAAGCGTTCAACGGCATCGATGTCCTGTTTTGCAATGCTGATTGCTTCCCGCACCCTTTTGATGTTCTCCAGGTTATACGTCAGGCTTGCCGGATCGAAATCGGTTCGCGCTTCAAAAGCTATTTGCATCACATCCAGTTCATGTTCCAACTGAGTCAGCGTTTCGACTGTCAGTGGATGGCGGCCATCTTCATCCCGGTTGATAAATAAGATTTCAGCACCTGCATACCATAAAAGATCGAGTTTGTGCGCCTCGATAATGGGACGCCAGTGCTCCTGCCAATTACGCTGCGCGGATACAGGGGTGTAAAAATCGGGACGGTTTTCGTCCTTGAATTTGATAGAAAGTCTGTAAGCCATGCTGCACTCACTCTACACTGGCATCGGGCGGATACCCTTATTGTACAGAGAATCTGAGCATTTCCGGCATTCAGCCACGTGTGTGCATCTAAGGCCCGGGCGTCGTTTCAGGTACGGCGGCTGGCGCAAGCGTCTTCATCCGGCGGAGCTGCGGCGACAGCCAGGCGACAATGCCTGTGACGACGATCGTGCCCACGCCGCCGAAGACCGCCGCGCCGACCGCGCCCAGCAGACGGGCTGCGACTCCGGACTCGAATCCGCCCAGCTCATTGGACGCGCCGATAAAGATGCTGTTGACCGCGCCCACGCGTCCGCGCATCGCATCTGGCGTGTGCATCAGGATGAGCGTGTGCCGCACGACCACGCTGACATTGTCGAGCGCGCCCAGCAGCGCCAGCATCGCGACCGAAAACCAGAACGACGTCGACAGGCCAAAGGCGATCGTCGCTGCGCCAAAGCCCACCACCGCCAGCAGCATCGTCCAGCCCGCGTAGCGGAACGGCGGACGGCGCGTGAGATAGATCGCCATGGCCACTGCACCAATCGACGACGCGGCGCGCATGATGCCCAGCCCCAGCGCATCGGTGTACAGGATATCGGCCGCAAAGATGGGCAGCAGGAAGGTGACGCCGCCCAGCAGCACCGCCACCATGTCCAGCGAAATGGCCGCCAGGATGGTCGGCGTGGCGCGCAGGAAGCGCCAGCCCTCGCGCACTGCCTGGAGCGGTGACTCGGTCGTCGCTGTGTAGGCACGCGGTGTCCCGCGCATGAGCAGGATCGCGGCGATCAGCACGCCACCCGCCGCCGCGTTGAGCAGATACACAAACGTGGCCGAGCCGGCCAGCCCGATGATCATGCCTCCCACGGCGGGGCCAATGATCGCCGATAGCTGCCACACGCTCGAACTCCACGCCGCGGCACTGAAGAAATAGGCTTCGGGAATGATGAGCGGCGTCAGCGCGCCCTCGGCAGGATTGTTGAAGGCGCGCGCGGTGCCGATCAGCGCCAGCACGCCATAAATCAGCACGAGTGGCCCCTGAGCCAGCGACAAAACAGCCAGCGCGAGCGAGCAGGCGATGAGGACCATCTGCGAGATCAGCACGATGCGTTTGCGGTCGTAACGGTCAGCGATATAGCCGCCGTACAGGCCGAAGGTGAGCACCGGCAGAATCTGCACCAGGCCGATCAGCCCGAGCGCCAGGGCGTCACCCGTGCGCGCATATAATTCCCAGCCGATGCCTACACTGACGGTCATCTCGCCAATCTGCGCGATAAAGCGGCCGATAATCAGCAGGCGAAAGTCACGAAAGCGAAGCGCGGCGTAGGGGTCGCGCTCTGGCAGTGGCGCAGGGGTGGATGACATGTGGTCTGATGCTCACGGTGACAGGCGCTGAACAAGTGGCGCGATTGTACACGATACGGCGGTAAGTCCATGCAGCACCAAAATTGCCCGCCGTGCCACAGGCTGCGCGCTGTTTGCCTACCTGCCCAGCGTGTCCGGCTCCACCGCCCACTGATACTGCGGCGGCAGCAGTGTGCCCGCCTGCCCGAGCAGCGCGCGGGCGGCCATGTGCGGCCAGTATGGATCGCGCAGCATTGCCCGCCCCAGCAGCACCAGGTCGGCCTGGCCGTCGCGCACGATGGCGTCGGCCTGGGCTGGCTCGCTGATCATGCCCACGGCGGCGGTGGGGACGCCTGTTTCGCGGCGTATAGCCTCGGCAAACGGCACCTGATAGCCGGGCCCGACCGGGATTTTCACCCGCGCCGTGCCGCCTGAACTGCAATCGATCAGGTCGGCGCCCGCCTGGCCCAGCAGGCGCGACAGCGCGATCGAGTCGTCCAGCGTCCAGCCCTCGGGCAGCCAGTCGGTGCAGCTCAGCCGCACCGAGATCGGCAGGTCGTCCGGCCACACGGCGCGCACGGCCTTGAGCACGGACAGCGTCAGGCGCGTGCGGTTCTCGAAGCTGCCGCCATACGCATCCGTCCGCTGGTTGGAGATAGGGGAGTGAAAGCTGTGCAGCAGGTAGCCGTGCGCCGCGTGGATTTCCAGCCAGCGGAAGCCAGCCTTGAGCGCCCGCCGCGCCGCGTTCATGAAGCCGCTCACGATCATGTCAAAGTCGGCCTCGGTCATGGTGGTCGGCGTTCGATAGCCCTCGCCAAACGGGATGGCGCTCGGCCCGATCGGCTGCCAGCCGCCGTCGGCATCGCTGAGGGGATGCCCGCCTGTCCACGGCGACGATGTCCCGGCCTTGCGCCCCGCATGGGCGATCTGAATGCCCGGCACAGCGCCCTGCGAGCTGATGAACTCCGTCACCCGCTTCAGCGGCGCGATATGGTCATCGCTCCACAGGCCGACGCACCCCGGCGTGATGCGCCCGCGCGCTTCGACGCCGGTCGCCTCCATGATAATTAGCCCCGCGCCGCCGGTCGCGCGTGCGCCCAGATGCGCCAGGTGCCAGTCATTGGCCAGGCCATCGACCGCGCTGTACTGGCACATCGGCGACAGGCCGATGCGGTTGCGCAGGGTGACGCCGCGCAGGGAAAATGGGTCAAATAAATGGGTCATGGTGTGGGGTTATCCCTTCAACGCCGGGACGACTTTTTCGCCCAGCAAACGAATGCCGTGGTCGGACGGCAGGCCGTGCGGCGTGCCAAATTCCACGCGTGACGCGCCCGCCGCGAACAGCGCCTCGGCCTGGCGGATCAGGTCGTCTGGCGAGCCAGCGAAAGCGAATTTCTCCAGCAGGTCATCGCTGATGAGCGCGGCGGCGGCGTCCCAGTTTTCCGCCTCGACCTCGCGCTGGAGCCGCGCCACCAGCTCCGGCTCGACCTGCACGGTCGGGTCGAGCGGGGCGACCACCGGCAGATACAGCGCGACCGAACGCTTGGCGGCGGCGCGGGCGCGGTCACGATCTTCGTCCACGATGCACACGGCCCCGGCCACCACGCCAACCGTCCCGACCGGGCGGCCTGCTTTGGCCTCGCCCGCCGCGATATAGCCCTGAATCACCGGCACGACATCCGGGTTGGCCGAGCCGCCAATCTTGACCTCATCGGCGATTTCCCCAGCCACGGCGCATAAGGCACGCCCCCACGAGCCGATCAGCAGCGGGATGCGCGTTTTCGGCAGCGGATAGGGCGCCCGCACATGCGGCGCAATCTGATACACCTCGCCCTGATAGCCACCCGTCCGGCCTGCCAGCAGATAGTCGATCACCGCGGCGGCCTCGCGGATGGCCTGAATCGGCCTGGCCGATTCGTGAATGCCGTGGTCGCCCAGCCACGCGCCGCGTGCCAGCCCGATATACACGCCGCCCGCCGCCAGCTCGCTCAGCAGGGCGGCCTGCGCCGCGATGTCAATCGGGTGCATGCGCGATGGCGGAATCGCGGCCACGCCCAGCTGCGCCCGTTTCAGGTGCGGGGCCATCAGCAGCAGCGCGGCAAAGCCGGGATGATAGGGCGCGTCGCAGTACACGGTGACCTTGTCGAACGCGTACTGGTCGATCACCTGCGCCAGCCGAATGTACTCGGCGGCTGATTTATCCGTCTGGAGGGCGATGCTGATCTGTCGTGTGCTCATGTCAGGTCGTCGCTATTCAGGGTGCGTTTGCCGATACGTTCGATGCGCATGATCAGGCGTTCGTCGGGGTCGGGGCAGGCCACCAGCGAGTCGCTTTCCAGCCAGTCGTTGGCGGCTAGCTGGCGCTGTTTGGCGGCCAGCAGCGGCAGCACCGCGCTGAGCGCATACATGCAGAAGTGTTTGCCGGGCGGGATGCGCACGCGGCTGCTCTCGGTCAGTTCGAAATAATCACCAACGCTTAGCCCGCACACAGATCGCCCTTCGATGCGCTCGACGGTGACGCGCAGGTCATATAGTTCAAATGGACGGGTCATTTTTTGGTTTCTCTATGCTGTACCTGTCATGTCCGATGCTGATCACTGGCGGGCGCGTCGCGCCCATAGGCCTTGCCGTTTCCTCGTAGGGGCTTGGCATGCCAAGCCCCATAGGTACCAAGTTAAGGAATTTTCGCTGAGGATTCAGTTGGATTTTGGTCCTCCAGGGCGGACACATAGGTCCGCCCCTACTCGGAGTCGCTCGGATTTGAAGGAAAAAACTCGCGATTGCAACTGTTTGTCCGCGAGGAATGTAGGGGCGGACCTGCGTGTCCGCCCGGCAAATAGGAGAAGAATCGTCTTAACTTGGTGCCAATGGGGCTTGGCATGTGTCACACGACATAGGGTTATGCACCAATAAAAACGACACGGATGTTATACCCCATCGAAAGAAACAATTGCTGTACGTACATCTGATCCATTTCCAACAAGCGGAGCCGGATGAAGAAGTCAGCGATACCAACGTTAGCCCCAGTGAACCTGCTTGGGTAAAAGGGTGTAACTACATAGCGCAAATTAGGGTATATCCCAACATCGTGTGACACATGCCAAGCCCCTACCAAGTCGCTGAATGCTTTCCATGCAGACAATGAAATCTGGCCACCAGACCGCTTCTGCCTTTTCAACCAGCCTCACCCCGGAAGCTGGCGGCTGAGCGCAGCGAAGCGGGGTGAGGCGAAACGATCATGCACCCCGGAAATGCGGGATGACCTCGCGGCCCAGGATGGCAATCGCCTCCAGCGGGTCGGGGCCCAGCGGCGGACCAAAGCTTAAATGGCGGACGCCCTGCGCGACCAATGGCTCCAGCCGGGCGATCAGGTCGCGGCCAGTGCCGACCACGCCGATGCGCAGCATCTCCGGCGTGACCATCGCGGCGGCGCGTTCGGCGTCATGCTCGACCATGATGGCCTGCTCGATCGGGCGGAAGTCCTCCTGCGTCAGCCCCAGCCGGTCCCAGATCAGCGGGCTCATGGCGTGGCCGTAATAGGCGATCTTGTGGCGCAGCACATGCTCGGCCGCGGCGCGGTCATCAGACAGCGACACCCAGATGCACGCGGCCAGGTCGAGTGACTCGGCGGAGCGCCCGGCCTGACGCAGGCCGTCCTGCACATACGGCAGCACCGTCTCGTAATGCTCCGGCGGCAGCAGCAGCGGCAGGCCGCCATCGGCCAATGCGCCGGTCGCGGTCAGCATTTTGGGCGAGAGCGCGCCGATATAAATTGGCACCTGGCGCAGCGGCGTAAAGCGCAGATAGGCCTCGTCGGTCCACTGGAGGAAGGCCCCGTCTGAGGCCGCCTTTTCGCCCGCGAATAACCGGCGCAGCGCGCTGATCGTCTCGGTGACGGCGGTCAGCGGGCGGGTCTGTTCGATGCCCACCCATTTGAGGAATTCCGCCGCGCCGGACGACAGACCCAGGTTGAAGCGGCCGCCGGAGACCTCGTCCAGCGTGGCCGCCATCATCGCCATTTCGGCCGGATGCAGCGTATACGGGTTGACGATGCACGTGCCGATTTCGATGCGCGTCGTCGCCAGCGCCACCGCCGTCAGGATGACCGGCGCGCTGCGCAAAAACAGGTCATCGCTGACCCAGAACTGATCGATTCCGGCGGCCTCGGCAGCCTGCGCCAGCCGCACATAGTCGGCGGCGGGCAGGTCATTGTTGAAGCGCAGGCTGAATTTCACTGCGCCGCCCCGATGACGGCATCCATCTCGATCTCGACCAGGTGCTGCGGGTCAATCAGCTTGCTGACCTCGACCATCGTCGTGACCGGGCGGATGGCCCCGAAGAACTCGCCGTGCTTGCGGCCGACGGCCTCCCACTGGCTGATATCGGTCACGAACATGCGCACGCGCACCACATCGGCCAGCGTCGCGCCGCAGTCATGCAGCGCCTTCTCGATCTTGCGGATGATGTACTCGGTCTGTGCAGCGGCATCACCCACGCCGATGACATTGCCCTCGGCATCGCTGGCCGTCGTGCCGGAGACGAACACCAGGTCGCCAACGCGCACCGCCCGCGAATAGCCGACGATGGTTTCCCACGGGGTGCCGGTTGAAATATTGAGGCGCTGTTTCATCATGCCTACTCGATCACAATCAGCGACTGCCAGCCGTTGGTCAGCTTTTCGCCGCCGCCCGGGCGCACCACGACCACATCTTCCACGCGCGACGAGAAGCCGCCATAGCGCGTGATGCTCGGCTCGATGGTGAACAGCATGCCTTCCTTGAGCACGGTCGTGTCGGTGCGCGTGAGGAAGGGCGGCTCGTGCACGTCCACGCCGATGCCGTGGCCGAGGCGATGGCGGAATTCCGGGCCGAAACCGGCGTCCTCGACGACCTGGCGCGCGGCAGCATCGACTTCCTCGGCGGTCGCGCCCACTTTCAGCGCGGCCACGCCGGCGGCCTGCGAGGCCATGACGGTGTTATACACGCGTTGGAATGTTTCATCGGGCGCGCCAAACGCCACCGTGCGCCCGTAGTCGTAGCAGTAGCCGTGCAGCACCGCGCCAAAGTCAAACAGCAGCGAGACGGGCGGATTGAGCGGGCGATGCCACTTTTTGTCGCGGTCACCGAAGATCAGCGCGTAATCCGGGCCGGAGTTGTACATCGAGGTGGTGAACGACGGCCCCAGCGAGCCATGCTTGCGCATCTGGAAATCGACTTCGCTGATGATGTCCAGCTCGGTCATGCCCAGCTTGAGCTGCTTGAGCACATCGGCAAAGGCGGCCTCGGTGACAGCCCCGGCCTCGCGCATCAGGGCGATTTCTTCTTCAGACTTGACCACACGCAGCTGGCGCAGCATGTCGGTCGCCGACACGAACACCGCATCGGGCAGCAGCTTTTGCAGGTTGATGGCCGTCTCGCCCTCGCTCCAGTTGCTGATGGCGACTTTCGGGCGGGCGGGCAGGTTGAAGCTTTTCAGGATGTCGCCCACCAGCGCGGCCGGGTCGTCCCAGTCGCCCAGCACGCGAATCTGCACGCCGCTCAGACGCTCCAGCCCGCCAAACTCGGCGGTCATGCGCGGCAGCGTCAGGATGGGCTCGTGGTTCTGCGAAATCCAGGCGCCTTCCAGCCACGCGCCGGGGTGCAGTGTCGCGCCAAAATTCTTGACATCGCGCGGGACGCCGGTCAGATATTGCAGGTCGGACGAGATTGGAAAGAAAGCGACATCTGCGTCGAGCAGGCTGCGAAACTGCTGGATGCGCTGGCTGTAATCCATTTTAAAAACCCTCAACCCATATTCAGGAGAACAGAATAAGCCTGTGGACTATAACGCACGGCGGAAAAAAGGCCTACAGGTCCACAAATTGGTTTTGGCAACTTCGTAATCTTTCGTTACACTCCCATAGCTTTATCTTTTCGTTAAATTTAGTGGGCACTACATCAACGCGGGGTGAAACAATGAAACGTTTTCTACTGTTGTGTTTCGCTGCACTTCTGATGATCGCTGGCGTGGTTTCGGCGCAAGACGAAACTGTGCTGGTCGTCGGTCATGCGGAAAGCACCGACTCGCTCGATCCGGCGCGTGGCTATACGCAGACGACCGGCATCATCAATAAAGTCACGTATGAGACGCTGGTGACCTTCCCCAGCGACAGTGCCAGCGAAATCGTGCCGCTGCTGGCCACCGACTGGACCATCTCTGAAGATGGCCTCACCTATACCTTCAACCTGCGCGCCGGCGTCACCTTCGCCAACGGCGATCCGCTGACGGCTGATGACGTGGTGTTCAGCGTCAACCGCCTGGCCAATGTGGTGGGCAACCCGTCGTTCCTCGCCGCCAACATCGCCAGCGTCACCGCTGATGATGAAGACACGGTCACCTTTGTGCTGAATGCCGTCGATCCGGCCTTCCTGTCCAACCTGTCCAACAGCGCCTTCGGCATCACCAACGACGCCCAGGTGATTGACGCGGGTGGCTCGGCTGCTGAAGATGCCGCCACGGCTGACGCTGCCGAAACTTTCCTGAACGGCACCTCGGCCGGCACCGGCCCGTACATCCTGGAAGCCTGGGAATCGGACGTGCAGACCGTGCTCGTGCGCAACCCGACGTACTGGGGAACCGCGCCGTTCTTCGACCGTATCATCATCGTCAACATTCCTGAGGCGGCCACCCAGGCTGTCGCGCTGGAATCCGGCGAAATTGATATCGCGCTTGACCTGACCTCGGACCAGATGCCCGGCTTTGAAGGCAACGCCGATATCGCCGTGGCCAGCGTGCCCGGCAACATCGTGCACTTCCTGCTGATGAACAACAATCCGGATATCGGTGGCCCGATGTCCAACCCGCTGGTGCAGCGTGCTGTGCGTCTGGCGCTGGACTATGAAGGATTCGCGACCCTGTGGGGCGGCATCAACCCCGGCACCATCATGGCCGTCGGCCAGCAGTACGCGTTCACGCCAGAGCAGGGCATCGCCCGCGACCTGGATGCCGCCCGTGCACTGCTGACGGAAGCTGGCTATCCGGAAGGCTTCGACATCACCCTTCAGTACCCGACCTTCACCTTCCAGGGCGTCAACATGGACACCAACGCCCAGAAGATTCAGTCGGACCTGGCCGAAGTGGGCATCAACGTCACGCTGGAACCGGGTGAACTGAGCGTCTCGCTGGAGCAGTACCGCACTGGCCAGCAGGGCTTCGGCTACTGGTTCTGGGGCCCGGACGTGCTCGACTCGATCGACGTGCTGTCGTTCCTGCCCGGTGGCAAGGTTGGCGCTGAACGTGCCAACTGGACCGATGAAAACTCGGAAGCCGTCATCCAGGAACTGCGCGAAGCGGCCCGCGTCGCCACCGACCCGGCCGAGCGTGAACAGCTGTTCACCGACATTCAGACCTACCTGCAGGAAAATGGCCCCTGGGCTCCGTTCCTGCAGCCGAACGTCCAGACTGCCTTCCGTGCTGATCTTCAGGGCTATGTCTGGCATCCGCAGTGGCTGATTGACCTCGCGATCCTCAGCCGATAATCACACTATCAAGCCCATCTGCTGCGCCGGAGTACCCCTCCGGCGCAGCTATCAGGGGCAAGTTCACACACTATGCCGATTTATCTGTTCATCTTCCGCCGCATCCTGTTCACCATCCCGCTGCTGCTCGGCATCACGGTGGTCGCGTTTATACTCGCGAACGCTGTGCCTGCTGATCCGATCAACGCCAATCTGCCCTCTAATCAGCTCAATAATCCTGAACTGGTGGAGGCTTTCCGGCGCGAATGGGGCCTGGACAAGCCGCCCGTCGAGCAGTATCTGACGTATCTGGGCAATCTGCTGCAGGGTAACCTGGGCCGGTCGATCCGGTCGCGCCAGCCGATTGCGGAGGATATTGGCCGTTTCCTGCCTGCGACGATCGAGCTGTCCACCGTGGCGACGATTCTGGGCGTCACTTTTGGCGTGAGCTTCGGCGTGATTTCGGCTGTGTGGAAAAACACACCGGTCGATTTCCTCGTGCGCACGTTAGGGCTGATCGGCATCAGCGTGCCGCTGTTTGTGCTGGCGCTGGTGGGGCTGACGGTGTTTCACGCGGAGCTGGGCTGGGTGGCAGGGCCGGGGCGATTGAGCGTCAGGCTCAGTCCGCCGCCCAATGTGACTGGTATGTACCTGATCGACAGCCTGCTGGCTGGCCAGTGGAATGTGTTTCAGGATGCGCTCTCGCGCCTGATTCTGCCCAGCATGGTGCTGGCGCTGTACATCACCGGCATGATCAGCCGCATCACGCGTTCGTCGATGCTGGATGTGCTGCGCGCAGACTACATCCGCACGGCGCGCTCGAAAGGCCTGCGCGAACGCTTCGTCGTGCTGCGCCACGGCCTGTCGAATGCCATGATCCCGATCGTGACGGCGATTGGCCTGTCGTATGGCGTGCTGCTGGCAGGCGCCGTGCTGACCGAATCGATCTTCGCCTGGCCGGGCATTGGCCGCTACATGTTCAGCGCGTCCACCGGGCAGGACTTTCCTGCCATCATGGGCGTGAGCATTCTGATTGCCTTTATCTACGTCGTCGTCAATCTGGTTGTCGATGTCCTCTATTATTTCCTTGACCCCCGCGTCCGCGCGGCGTAAGCGCGCACGCCGGATCGTCAGCATCTTCCTCAAAAATCCGCTGCTGCTGGTCGGCAGTCTGGTGCTGCTTGTCTGGCTGCTGGTGTTGTTCTTGGCGCCCAACCTGGCCACGCACGACATCCTGCAGCAGAATGTCAGTGTGCGCCTGCAGCCGCCCAGCGGCGAGCATCTGTGGGGCACCGACGAGCTGGGACGCGACATTTACAGCCGTGTGCTGTATGGCGCGCGCATCACCCTGCCCGCGGGCATCATCGTCATCGTGATCGGCAGCATCATCGGCACGGTCATCGGGGCAGTCGCCGGTTTCTACGGCGGCCTGCTGGACGAACTGCTGATGCGCCTGACGGAACTGTTTATGGCCTTTCCCACGATCATCCTGGCGATGGCCATCACCGCTGCCCTGGGGCCAGACATCCGCAACGCGATCATCGCGCTGGTGGTGGTGTGGTGGCCCAGCTATGCGCGCCTGGTGCGCGGGCTGGTGCTGAAGGTCAAACGCGCCGAATATGTGGAAGCGGCGCAGTGCCTGGGCGCCCGCCGCAGTTATATCCTGTGGCGCACGGTGCTGCCCAACTGCCTCGGCCCCACCATCGTGCTGACCACGCTCGATATCGGCAGCGCCATCCTCACTTTCGCCGGTCTCAGCTTCCTCGGCCTCGGCCCGGAGCCGACCTCGCCGGAATGGGGGCGCATGGTCGCCGTCGGCATCGACTATTTCGACCAGTGGTGGACGTGGCTGTTTGCGGGCGCGGCGACCGCCAGCGTGGTGCTGGCCTTCAATTTCATCGGCGACAGCCTGCGCGACCTGTTCAACCCCGAACTGCGCTAAGCCCTCTTTACCCCGAATACAAACCATGTCGGTTTTGCAGGGGTTTGGCATGTGTCACATGACATAGGTAACAAGTTAGGGAATTCTCGCTGAGGATTCAGTCGGATTTTGGTCCTCCAGGGCGGACCTGCGTGTCCGCCCGGCAAATAGGAGAAGAATCGTCTTAACTTGGTGCCCATGGGCAAGGCGTGCCTTTTGCCCCTACCTGTGTCCGCTCCACCTTCTGAATCCAGACCCAGCGATTTCCAATTCCACTGCGACCCCAAAACAACCCCAGCATAGATTTCAATGGCTTGACGAAAAAGAACAAGCGTTCTATCCTGTAAGCAGCCTGGCGCACATGAGGGGATCATGGCATGAGCGAAGTTCGTGTTCTGGTAGGGACCCGCAAAGGTGCGTTCATCCTGCGTTCGGATGAACAGCGCAAAGACTGGACAGTTGACGGCCCGCACTTTCCCGGCTGGGAAATCTATCACATCACCGGCACACCGGCCGACCCAAATCGTCTGTACGTGTCGCAGTCTGGCGGCTGGTTTGGCCAGGTGATTCAGCGGTCGGACGATGCTGGCAAGACCTGGGAAGCCGTCAGCAACGACTTCAGCTATGACGGCGTGCCGGGCACCCATCAGTGGTACGACGGCACCCAGCATCCGTGGGAATTCAAGCGCGTGTGGCATCTGGAGCCGTCGCCTGCCGACCCGGACTCGGTGTATGCGGGCGTGGAAGACGCGGCGCTGTTTCATTCTGCCGACGGCGGCCGGTCATGGCGCGAGCTGTCTGGCCTGCGCGATGTCCAGGGGGACCAGTGGCAGCCGGGCGCGGGCGGCATGTGCCTGCACACCATCGTCATCAGCCCCGACGACCCGAAGCGCATCTTCGTCGCCATTTCCGCGGCGGGCGCGTTCCGCACGGATGACGGCGGTGCCACCTGGATGCCCATCAACAAGGGTCTCAGGTCGAACATGGAGCTGCCTGACGCCGATGCGGATGTGGGCCACTGCGTGCACAGCATCGCGCTGCACCCGTCGCGCCCGGGCACGCTGTATATGCAGAAACACTGGGACGTGATGCGCACCGATAATGCCGGCGACCTGTGGCACGAGGTGAGCGGCAATCTGCCCAGCGACTTCGGCTTCCCGATTGCCGTGCATGCCCACGAACCAGAGACAATTTATGTGGTGCCGATCACCAGCGATTCGCATCATTTTCCGCCTGAGGGCAAGCTGCGCGTGTACCGCAGCCGTTCAGGCGGGAACTCGTGGGAGGCGCTGACCAACGGCCTGCCGCAGGACAACTGCTACGTGAATGTGCTGCGCAACGCGTTTGCCGTGGACACGCTGCCGTCGTGCGGGGTGTATTTCGGCACGACTGGCGGGCAGGTGTATGCCTCGGCGGATTCGGGTGATAGCTGGGCGCCAATCGTGCGCGATCTGCCGCCTGTGCTGTCGGTCGAGGTGCAGGTGCTGCCGTGATCGTAGTCACACTGCCTATGCATCTGCGCGATCTGGCGCGGGTGACCGGCCCGGTCACGCTCGATGTGCCGGAGCCCGTCACCCGCCAGGCGATCCTCGACGCGCTGGAGGCCGCTTATCCGATGCTGCGCGGCACCATCCGCGATGCGTCGACCCGTGAACGGCGCGCCTTCATTCGCTTCTTTGCCTGCGGCGAGGACCTGTCACACGAGCCGGCCGATTCCGCGCTGCCCGTTGAAGTCACTGCGGGTAAAGAGCCGTTTCGCATCATCGGGGCGATGGCTGGCGGCTGATTGGCTGTCGCCCGTCAGTCGGACGCCGGCGTGATCGTCACCGCGTCGGCGCCCAGGCTGCCCCTGGTGCAGACCAGCGCGATGCCGCCGTCTGTCAGCGGGCGGTTGGTGTCGTGCAGGTCAAACAGGGGCACGTCATCGGCCCATGCGCGCAGGTGATTCCCCTGCACATGCAGGCGCAGATTCACCGTGCGCTCGTATTCCCACGCGAACGGCGCTTCAGCCAGGATAGTCCGCCCGTCGAGCGCCTTGACCAGCCGGATGTGCTGATCATCGCACAGCAGCAGCGCATAATAGCGGCGCATGCCCTGCACGCGCGCGGCGATGCCCGCCTCCGCCCCGATATACGCCGTAATCTCCGTCGATACCTGATAATCGTCCCACTCGCGCCCGCCGATCATGGCCAGGCCGGTGCCGGCATTCTGGCATGCCCGAAACGACTCCGGGAACCAGTGGTCGAGATGATCCATGCCATTCACCCAGGCGCGCCCCCAGATTGCCCCGCCGCCGTCCGGGCGCCGAAACACGGTGTTTGGCACGCCGCCCCAGGTCAGGTAATCGAGATACAGCGTTCCGTCGGCGCGGGTGGCCGGCGTGCCCAGCTCCAGCCCGATGGCTGCAATTGGCGCTCCGCCCATGTCCGGCACGGTCCAGGCCAGGCTCGTGCTCTCGCCGGCGGCCAGCAGGTGCGACGGGCCATAAACGCGCTCCAGCGATTCGTCGGCGCGGTAGACCTGTACGAAAAGGCGGGCGCTGACGGGCGCGCTGCACGCGTCATCGGCGCTGATGCCCAGCGTCACCGTCTGCCCGGGATACAGCGTGGGCGAGGCGTGCAGCTGATACCAGTGGATATGAATGGCTTCCGGCGGGATAAACGTCGGCGTGCTGATGCGGACGGCAGTGTGCGGGGTGAGCGCGTGGCAGCGGATCGCCAGGCTGCGCGAGCCGGTCGCGCTGTGGCCGGGCACATTGTCCAGCGTGGCAGACGCGCCGCCTGCGATGGGCTGTTCGACCATGAAACCCTGCACCGACCCCGGCAGTTCGAAATGAAAGCGACTGCCCCCTTTGGGACGCAGGGCAGGCTCGCCCGCCAGCCTGCGCGCCGTATTGACCAGATGCAGCGTCTCGGTGACGGCATCGGTGATGGCGCGTCCGCCGTCGGCGGTGGGCAGATACAGCCGATCCGCGACCGGCCCGCGCCAGTCCGGGCCGGATTCCAGCGCGGCCAGCCCGCCGCGGATGCCGAGCAGACAGCCCAGGTTGCCCGCGTTGCAGTCGGTATCGTTGCCCGATGTGTTGACGATCATCATCGCCCGCTGGAAATCGTCCGCGCCGTACAGCAGCCCCAGCACGATCAGCGCGTGGTTGGGCACGATGTGGCAGTTGCCGCGCCATTTGTCGTAGCCATAATGCGCCGCGACTTTCGCCCGCGCCTCGCGCCAGTCGGCATGGGCCGCGTGCCAGTCGCGCACATCGCCCACCATCCGGCGAATCACGCTGTCGGCGGGGATGAGCGCCAGCGCGGTATCGAGCAGGGTGTCAACGCGCGCCTCGCTGTAGGCCAGCGACTCCATCGCCGCCAGCACCTGCGCGCCATAGACCGCCTCGCCATCATGGCTGACGGATGCCGCCCGCCGCGCCAGGTCGGCGGCGCGTTCCGGGTCGCCGGGCACGACCATCGCCCAGCCGTCGATGAAAATCTGCGCGCCGATCTGCTCGGCAACCGTCCTGCCATTCAGCGCGATCGAGCCGCTGTGCGGGGCGCTGACGCCCTGCTTCAGGCGCAAATAGACCGTGTGCTCGGTCGAATTGCCCATGCCGCCCCACCACAGGATCGTTTTGTTTTCGATGATGTAATTCAGCCACGTCTGGCCGATTTGCGCGGGGGTGATGGCCGGGTCGAAGCCGTAATCAGCCAGCGCGCGCACGAACGTGAAGGTGCCCGACAGGTCGTCGTCGGTGACGATCAGCGGCATGCCGCGCTTCTCGTGCACGTAATACTGAATCTCGCCCAGCTCTGCCAGGATGCGCTCGTGCGGCCAGTTCTCAAACGGCCGCCCCAGGTACACGCCGATCATCTTGCCCAGCACGCCGGCGTAGGTGCGTTCGAGGTAGTCTGCGGGAAAAATCGTCATGATGCGTGCTCACCTGAGTCGGGCTGGTCAGGCCTATGAGCATAGCGCAACCGACCGCGAAAATCGTGCCCGGTCGCCCGAAATGCCGCCCGGTTTTGTGCCCCTGCATTCCGCCACGCCGTAAAAAAGCCATAAAGACTTTATGCCCTGCACGCGGACGATGCGCGCTGTTGGCCGCCATCGGTGTGTGAAAAGTATGAAACCGTACTATAGTGCAGAGGAAGTTCTTACATGATCTATTAACGAAAGACAGACTGTAATGGCAAGAAAAGCGCTGTTCGTACCTGGTCTGTTCGTGATTTCCCTGCTTTTAGGGCAGTGGGGGCTGACGCGCAGCGTCGTCGCGCAGGGCGAGACGCTGGCTCCTGTGCAGTGTCCCACGGCAACCCCCACGCCTACCCCGACGTTTACCGTGACGCCAATCCCCAGCCTGACGCCCACCCCAACCGGCGTGGCGACCCTCATCGGCGATGTCGTGTGGGAGGACTGGAACCAGAATGGCCGCCAGGACAGCGGTGAGCCGGGAAGCGCCGGCATCATCGTGCAGCTTTGGGACAGCGGCACCACGCTGCTGGCACACACGCAGACGGATGCAAGTGGCCGCTATGCCCTGACTGCCTATGCCCCCGGACAGTTTCGCGTGCGCGTGCTGCTGCCGGGCGGGGGCGATGTGTTTGCGCCGCAGGATGTGGTCGACGAGGATGCCGCGACCGATGACGAGGCGCTCGACAGCGATATCATCGCGACCGGCAGTGAGCAGGGCTTCAGCGATATCATCCTGCTGACCGGCGACAGCCTGATCGATGTCCGGCAGACGGCTGACCTGGACGCGGGCATCATTCGCTGCGGCGTGCGGGTTAGCTCCGGCGAGGGCACGCCAGCGACGGGTAATCCGGCCTCCGCCACAGCTCCCGCCCCAACAGACGTGCCTGTCGCCTCGCTGACGGTGACCGGCACCGCGCTTCCGTCGCTGACCGCAACCTTCACGCAGACGCCACTTGTGGCCACATCCACCGACATGCCCGCGGATGTCCCGACAGCGACGCCGACCGATGTGCCCAGCAATACGCCCAGCGCCACGCCCTCTCCCAGTCCGACTGGTACGCAGACCCCCAGCCCCACTGCTGGCCCCGGCCTGACGCTTATCCCGGTCACGCTGGTACAGCTTGGCACGCTTTCATTCGACTTTCCGACGCCGACGCGCACGCCGACACCGATCAACATGGGCAATTTCGTGTGGGACGATCTCGATCAGGACGGCCGTCAGGACGCCGGCGAGCCCGGTCTGGCGGGCGTGACGGTGCAGTTGTGGAATTCGGCCAAGTCGCAGCTGCTGGGCAGCACGGTGACCAATGCCAGCGGCATTTACACGCTGATCGCGCCGCTGCCCGGAAACTATCGCGTGCGCATCGTGCTGCCCGACGCTGGCGACCAGTTCTCGCCGATGAATCAGGCCGGCGGCGATGACACCGATGACAGCGACTTTAACCCATCCGGCGGCGATATCGGCTTCACCGATGTCATCAGCATCGCCAGCAATGTGATTTCGATCACCAGCATCGACGGCGGCATCATCCTCTTCCGGACGCCAACGCCAACTCGCACGCCGACCCCCATCAACATGGGCAATTTCGTGTGGGACGACCTCGACCAGGACGGCCGTCAGGACGCGGGCGAGCCAGGCCTGGCAGGCGTGACGGTGCAATTGTGGAATTCGGCCAAGTCGCAGCTGCTGGGCAGCGCGGTGACCAATGCCAGCGGCATTTACACGCTGATCGCGCCGCTGCCCGGCAACTATCGCGTGCGCATCGTGCTGCCGGACGCTGGCGACCAGTTCTCGCCGATGAATCAGGCCGGCGGCGACGACACCGATGACAGCGACTTTAACCCGTCTGGCAGCGATATCGGCTTCACCGATGTCATCAGCATCGCCAGCAATGTGATTTCAATCACCAGCATCGACGGCGGCATCATCCGCTTCAGGACGCCAACGCCAACGCGTACGCCGACCCCGATCAATCTGGGCAATTTCGTGTGGGATGATCTCGACCAGGACGGACGCCAGGACGCGGGCGAGCCCGGCCTGGCGGGCGTGACGGTGCAGCTGTGGAATTCGGCCAAGACGCAGCTGCTGGGCAGCGCGGTGACCAATGCCAGCGGCATTTACACGCTGATCGCGCCGCTGCCGGGCAACTATCGCGTGCGCATCGTGCTGCCGGACGCTGGCGACCAGTTCTCGCCGATGAATCAGGCCGGCGGCGACGACACCGATGACAGCGACTTTAACCCGTCTGGCAGCGATATCGGCTTCACCGATGTCATCAGCATCGCCAGCAATGTGATTTCAATCACCAGCATCGACGGCGGCATCATCCGCTTCAGGACGCCGACGCCGACACGTACGCCGACACCGATCAATCTGGGCAATTTCGTGTGGGACGACCTGGATCAGGACGGACGTCACGACCTGGGCGAGCCTGGCCTGGCAGGAGTCACGGTGCAGTTGTGGAACTCGGCCATGACGCAGCTGCTGGCCGTCACGGTGACGAGCGACAGCGGCAATTATACGGTCGTGGCGCCGCTGCCCGGCAACTATCGCGTGCGCGTGGTGCTGCCTGATGCGGGAGACGAGTTCTCGCCCAAGGATGTTGGCGCCGACGACAGTGTCGACAGCGATATTAATCCCAGCGGCGCGGCGCTCGGCTTCACGGATGTCATCAGCATCGCCAGCAACGTGATCTCGATTACGAATATTGACGTGGGCATCATTACAGAATCACCGCTGCTGATCGCGCCTGCCATCCCGCTGACGCTGTCCGCGCCGGTCCTTCAGCCGCTGTCTGGCAACGTGTGCGCGGGCTTCCGGCTCTCGTCACCGCTGGACGGCCTGCCGAATGGCTTCGTCACCTTTTACTGGGATCCTGCGGCTGTGCCAATGAGCTATCAGGTGCAGGTGCTGGAAGGCGGCCGCGTGCTGGCGACCTTTGACGGCGGGACGGGCACCAATGCCAGCGGCGATGTCAGCAGTGGGGCGATTGGCGGGGCGTTCTCGTTCACGGTGCGCGTGGTCGGCTTCCTGAATGGCAGCCAGGTGTGCACCAGCGAGGCCAATCTGCTGCGCGAGTCCGGCGGCGGGCCTCCACCTGTCATTGTCCCGACGCCCACGCCGACGCGCTGCCCGGTGACCCGGCAGTGCTAGGGGCGGGTGGGTAAGTGAGGGGAATTCTCAGTGGGCGGCCCGCGAGCCGCCCACGTGCTTTACCCATAGAAAGTAAAAGAACGTTTAACCGCCAAGACGCCAAGAACGCCAGGACATCATGAACAACCGGCGACTGGGTAAACATTGATCCCTATCACAGCTAGATAGGTCGGACTATTCGCCACCAGACGGCTCCTATCCTTCTAATTTTGGCGTTCTTGGCGTCTTGGCGGTTCAAATCATCGTTAAAGTAAAGCGCATGGGGCGTTAGCCCTGCGGCTTCGCCCCCAGGGCGCTGTCCATGTAAATGAGTGAGGTCAGCTCGGTCTGGAAGCGGCAGGCATCCCCGCGGATGTAATTCCGGCCCACATGCAGCGGCACTTCCTCGCCGTCGCCCACGCGCGTATAGGCCGTGCGCTCCACTAGCATCAGCGGGGCGTTGCGCTTGACCTGCAACAGGCTGGCGATTTCCCCGGTCGCGGCAATCGACTCCAGATAGTCTTCGGCGCGATGCACGGTCAGGCCGTATTTCTCGGTCAGCAGCGCATACAGCGACAGATAATCTTTCTCATTGAGGAAACTGGGCACGAGCTGCATCGGCGTATACGACGAATTGAGCATGATGGGCGCGCCATGCACACAGCGCAGGCGCTGCAAAAAAATGACCGGATCGCCCGGTGCGATGCGCAGCTGGCGCGCCAGGTCTGCCGTGGCGGGCACGACTTCGCACAGGCGCACGATATTTTCCAGCAGCACGCCGCTTTTACGGAACTGTTCGGTGAAGCTGTATACGCTGTTCAGCGGCTGCACAAAGCGCACCGGGGCTACATAGGTGCCGCTGCCGTGGCGCCGGTCCAGCAGGCCGGCATACAGCAGGGCATCGAGCGCCTGGCGAATCGTGGTGCGGCTGACATTCAGCAGCGTCATCAGCGTGCGCTCTGAAGGCATCTTCATGCCCGGATACCACTGGCCGCCGCGAATCTTCTCGCGGATCAGCCGCTCCGTCTGCAAGTGCAGGGGAATATCGCTGTCGGGGTTGAGGGGGTGCAGGCCCCACTCGTCGGTGCTGCTCAGGCGGCTCATGTGCTTTGGCTTTAGGTAAGAGATAACATGGCGTTCCGGTGCATAGCATAACGATCATAAACGGCATCGTAAACCCCGCGCTGCGCCCCGCCGGGGACATAGGTGCGGGTGATATGGGTGGTGCGCCGGGCGGCATCTGCCGGGGAGGCATACCAGCCGCAGCCGACGCCCGCCAGCAGCGCGGCGCCCTTCGCGCCAAATTCGCTGCCCTGCGGCACCTGAATCTCCGCGCCCAGCACGTCAGCGATGATCTGGCACCAGACGGGGCTGTTGGCGCCGCCACCCACCAGCACGACCTGCGTCAATTCAGGCGCGCCCATGGCGGCATAACAATCGCGGATGGCCAGCGCGACGCCCTCCAGCACGGCCCGCAGCAGATGGGCGCGCGTGTGGGCTGGCGACAGCCCGGCGAATCCGGCGCGGGCGTGCGGCGCGACGACCGGCGCGATGATGCCCACGTCGCTCAGGTAGGGCAGATAGGTCAGGCCCAGGCTGCCGGGCGGAATTTCCGCCGCGATGCCCTCCAGCCACGCATAGATGCCCGCTCCACGCTGCGCCTGTTCCGCCGCAAAACATGTATCAATAATCCAGTCGAGATTGGTCGTGCCGGCGATATTGGCCATCATGCGCAGCCACGTCCCGCCAGCCTGCACAAATTGCAGGCCGACATCGGGCGGCGTCCATGAGGGCTCATCCATGACGATCCCGCTCAGGCAGGTCGTCCCCAGCACGATGCAGGCCGTGCCTGCCGCATACGCGCCCGCGCCCAGCGTGCTGGCCGGTACGTCGCCCGCGCCGACCACGACAGGCGTGCCCGCCAGCAGGCCAGTCTGCGCGGCGGCTTCCGGCGTGACTGCTGCCCCGGCAATCGCCTCCGAGGGCAGCACTGGCGGGAATTTCTCGCGTACAGAGGCCACATGCAGCAATTCAAAAGCGCGCGCGCTGTAGGTTCTGGCACGGATGTCGCCGGGCATCACGCTGGCCTCGGTCGTGTCGGTGGCCAGTGCGCCGGTCAGGCGAAAGCGCAGCCAGTCCTTGCAGCACAGGATGGTGCTCGTACGCGCCAGCACGTCCGGCTCATGCGTCATCAGCCAGCGCGTGACGGGCAGCGTGCAGCCGGACTGCATGACCGCGCCGGTCAGCTCGAAGATGCTGTGCATGAATCCGGGTGACTCGGCCTCGCGCTGATCGAGCATGGCCTGCGTGCGCCCGTCGTTCCACAGGATGGCGCGGCGCGTGGGCCGTCCGGATGCGTCGATCGGCCACACACCGACCATGTTGGCGGTGATGCCCACGCCCGCGATTTGTTCTCCGGTGATGCCTGCTTTGTCGCAGGCCGCCCGAATGGTCGCGCACACCTGCGCCCAGATGTCGTCCATATCGGCTTCCGACCAGCCGGGCTGCGGCGCACTCACCGCGCTCGGCTGCGACGCGGCGCTGACCTCATGGCCGTCCGCGTCAAACAGGGCCGCTTTAATCGCCGAGGTTCCGGCATCAATGCCGAGCAGATAGCGCATACTTTCAGCCTCCGCGCACGGCCGCGGTCGCGGCATCCACCAGCGCACGAGCAGTGCCGTAAAACAAATCGTTCACCTGTTCCGGCCCCCAGCCGAGGTTGTCGCAGGCGCGTTTCATCGCCCGAAGCTGCTCATAGCCCATAAACGTGCATTTCAGCGGGGAGGCCGGATTGCTCAGGCTCCACGGGAAGGGCTTGCGCGTGAGCGTGACGCGCTGGCCGTTGAGCATGAACAGCAGGCCGCGCACGGTCGCCACCGGGATATCAGACCCGTACATCACGCGGCCGGCGGGCATGTGCGCGCAGATCGCTTCCACCACTTCGGCGGACTGCACGACCGAAAAGTCGAAATACATATTCGGCAGGACGGCCACCCGGCCGAGAGCGCGCTCGATCAGCGAACGGCTGTAGGCCCGGCCGCCATGCGCCAGGATCACGCGGGCATTGGGATAGTGCGCCGCGATGTATTCGAGGTCGGCCAGATTATCGGGGTCGGGCAGGCGCGTGTTGCGCGGCACATGCAGCATGATGATCAGGCCGTGCGCGTGGGCCACTTCCAGGGCCGCGTCGGTGACGAAATCGCGTACGCGGATTTCCTCGATGCCCTTCCACGTGACATAGCTCAGGTACGGCTTGAAGCCGCTGAAGCCGCCCGCCTGAATCTGCGCCCACAGCGTCTCGGCGTCGTCTTGCAGGCCGGGCACCAGCAGGCCGTAGCGATGCTGCCCGTCGATATTGCCGCCCACGTAGGCGTTATTGGCCTCGCGGTCGATAATCGTCAGCGGCATGCCGAAGGCCAGGTAATCCACCTGCCGCCCCGGAAAGAGCAGGCTGTAGGCTTCTTCCAGCTCTGGCACGGACACGCTTTCCGCCTCAAACACCAGCCCGACGCGCTCTTCGGCAAACGGGCGCAGGCAGTGTTCCGGCAGCCAGGCGTGCGTGTGCACATCGAAGATGCGCCGTGGCAGCCAGTCGGCAAATTCCTCGTCGAAGATCGCGCGGTCTACGCTGGCATAATAGTCCAGCTCGTCGATCAGGCTCATGGCAGGCGCGCCACCTCGCGCAGGCCGACATCGGCGGTGCGCCCGTGCGCCGCATCCGAGCGATACCACGCGTCCAGCGTGGAGATGACGGCTTCGGCTTCATAGAGCGAGGCCGTGTTGTCGGTGTCCCAGCGGCGGATGCGGTCGAGCATGGCGTGAATCTCACCGGAATAATTTTCGTCCACCACCAGCGAATTGCCGACGGTGCTGGCCGCCGCGCTGTCCCACGAATGCCAGCCGGCCGCGTAGCCGTGATTCGGATTGCGCACATACAGCTTGTAGGCCGAAGGCTGGATGCCGACATGCAGCGTGCCGTCGGTGCCATAGACTTCGATGCGCCAGGCCTCCACCCACGGATGCGCTTCCCAGGCGGTCATGTCGAGCGTGGCCAGGAAGCGCGGATAGTTCAGGATGGCCGCGCCGGCATCCTCGTATTTCAGGCCGCCGATGGGCATGGTGACGGTCGCGCCCAGTCCAGACAGCGTGTCTTCCTTGAAGCCGTGCGCGATGATCGGTTCGCCCGCCGGCATGCGCAGCATCCGCCCGGTGACGGTGTCCGGCGTGCCCAGCAGGTATACCAGCAGATGCACGGCGTGGCAGGCATCGGTGTAGCACAGGCCGCCCATGTTATCGGGCACGCTCTGCCAGATTTCGCGAGAGCCGCCGCAGGGCGTGGCCGCATGCATGCGCACCAGCGAGACCGGCCCGAGGACGCCCTCGGCGAGGATGCGTTTGGCATGGGCGACGCCCGCGCCGTGGCGCAGCATGTAGCCCACCTGGAACGGGATGTCGTGCTTGCGCACCTCGTCCAGCATCTCGCGCATGGCGGCCAGGCTGCTCGCGCCCGGCTTTTCCAGCAGGATGGCCTGATTGCGCGCCGTGGCCATGCGCACATAGCGCGGGTTGGCCGTGTCCCAGCCTTCGATCAGCGCGAAATTCACGCCCGGCTCGTCCAGCAGCGTCTCCGGGTCGGCATACGCTTTCAGGCCATAGACGCGCTCCAGCTCGCTGGTTAAATGGCTGTCCGGGTCATAGCAGCCCACCAGCTCGACATCGGCCTCGGCCTTCAGCAGCTCGATGCGCGGGAAAATATGCGGATGCGTGCAGCCCACAAATGCGACGCGAATGGTCATGACGGGGTTCCTTTCACGAAAGAGAGAGCGTAAGAGTTAAAAGTTAAAAGGCGAAAAAAGGTAAAAGGCAAAAGTTAAAAGTTAAAAAGAACGGTTGACGGGATTCCTGGCGGGCGTGTCGCGCCCCTAAAAAAAAGCTACACAACATCGGATGTTCGACGCTACTCCGTAGTAGTAGTAGGGGCAAGGCATGCCTTGCCCCTACTACCCCATCGAGTCCCGTGTTTTGCAGGGACGGAATGAGGGGAGAGGTTGTTCTGTGAACCGGCCTGCCAGCATCATTTCGGAACAACCCTGTATATGTCTGCTGCGGGCGCGTCGCGACGCGCCCCTACACCCCCCCAACCGAATGAAGCAGAAACAAACTTGTGTGATAATCCGTGTACAGACAACCCATGATGACCTGCTGAATACGCCGTTGTAGGGGCTCGTCGCGACGAGCCCGTTGATGCCCGGTATCAGACAAGCATCTAAACAGAAACCCCCTTGAAATACTCATAGACTGGCCGCCAGCGCGCCCAGTTCGGTCGGGCGCTGCGTGACAGCTCGCTGTACAGGCCATACAGCACCTGGTAGGCCTCGTGATGCGCCGCGTTCGGTTCGTAGGTGGCGCTGGGGCGTACCATCCGCCCGACGGCCTGTTCTACCGAGGCAAAGCGGCCCGCGCCGACGCCCGCCAGCAGCGCGGCCCCGCGTGCGCCATACTCGCTGCCGGACGGAATCGTGATGCGCGCCCCGGTGGCATCGGCGAACATCTGCGCCCAGAAGGCAGAGCGCGCCCCGCCGCCGACCAGGATAATTTCCTCGACGGGCTGCTCCATGGCGCGGTAGCAGTCGGTCATCGCCAGCGCGACGCCCTCGTACACGGCGCGAATCAGGTCGGCGCGGGTGTGTTCCAGCGACAGGCCGAAGAACTGGCCGCGCGCGTTCGGGTCGACAAACGGCGAGTTGATGCCGGTCGTGTTCAGGTAGGGCAGGAAGACCAGCCCGCGTGCGCCCAGTGGCGAGGCAGACACGGTCGCCTCGATCAGGCTGTACACATTCTGGCCGGTTTCAGCCGCGATGCGCCGTTCTTCGCCGGCCAGCGTGCTCACCATCCAGTCGATCGAGAGCGTTCCGGAAGTATTGATCAGCGAGCGCGCCCAGCCGCCGTCAGGCATCCACGCCTGCACGCCGGTCTCGGTCGGCACCAGCGAGGGCGCCTCCAGAATCAGCGTATTCAGCAGGCTGGTGCCCAGCACGCTGCATGCCTGTCCCGGACGGCAGGCCCCGCCGCCCACCAGCGACGCCACCACATCGACCGCGCCCGCTACGACCGGCGTACCCGCGCGCAGGCCGGTCTGTCGGGAAGCCTCGGCGGTCACCGTGCCGGTGATGGCATGCGAGGGTGCAATCGGCGGCAGGCAGTCGGCCAGATGGGACAATCCGGCCTCGTCCAGCAGCGGCAGGCTGTAGGCGCGGGTATGGATGTCACCGGGAAAATAGGCGGCGTCGGCCTCGTCGGTGTGGATATCGCCGGTCAGGTTCCAGCGCAGCCAGTCTTTGTGAAAGAACAGCCAGCGCGTCCGGGCCAGTGTGTCCGGTTCGTGTTCGTGCAGCCAGTGCAGCAGCACCAGCGGATAACCGGGGAAAAGCGCGTTTCCGCCGATGGCGAAGCTGCGCGCATGGAAGCCATCCGCCTGCCACGTCTCCAGCGTTTTGACAGCGCGCCCGTCATTCCACAGGATAGCAGGGCGGACGGGCTGGCCGTCGGCATCGATGGCCCAGAAACCGCAGGCCGTGCCGCACAGGCCAATCGCATCGATCTGGTCGGCGTCCACCTGCGTCAGCACCTCGCGGATGGTCTCCGCGGTCAGCGCCCAGGCGGCGCGCATATCGCATTCGGAATGGATGCCATCGTTGGTGACGGGCATGTCGCGGCGCGCAATGGCGACTTCTTTGCCGTCCAGGTCAAAGACCACGCTTTTGACGACCGACGTGCCTGAGTCGATGCCCAGCAGATAGCTCATGATGCGCGCCGCCGCCCGTAGACCATGACCGCGGCCACCAATAGCACGCCTTTCAGCACGAACTGCCAGTTGGCGGGCACGCCGGTCAGGTTGAGCACATTACTGAGGATGGTCAGGATCCACACGCCGGCCAGCGTGCCCCACACGGAGCCGCTGCCGCCGGTCAGGCTGGTGCCGCCGAGGATCGTCACGGTGATCGCGTCAAAGGCGAAACTCTCGCCAATGAACGGGTCGCCTGCGCGGGAGCGTGCGGCCAGAAAGACGCCGCCCATTGAGGCCAGCAGCCCGCTGAGCATGAACGCCAGCAGCTTGATGCGGTTGGTCGACATGCCAGACAGGCGGGTGGCGGCCTCGTTGCTGCCCACCGCGTAGATATGCCGTCCGAGGCGCGTGTAACGCAGGCCCAGCCAGGCAATCACGGTGGAGCCGATGATAATCAGGAAGGGAATCGGGACGCCGAACAGCTCGTCGATGAAGAAGGGCGAGAACTCACGCGGAATAGTCGCCTGCGGATTCTGGCGAAACTGGAGCGCCAGCCCCTGCACCAGCGACAGCGTGGCCAGCGTGACCATGAACGGTGCCAGCTTGAAACGGTTGACGACCGTGCCGTTGATGAAGCCGACGATCAGGCCCACCCCCAGCCCGGCCAGCACGCTGGCGATCATGCTTTCGGGCGTCGGTTTCATCAGCGCGGCCATCACGACGACCGTCAGGCTGACGGTCGACCCGGCTGACAGGTCGATGCCGCCAGCTAGCATGATGATCGTCTGGCCGATGCCGACCAGCATCAGCGCGGCTGACTGGCGCATGATGTTGGGGAAGTTGCGCGGGTTGGTAAACGACTCGGAGATGAGGGCCGCGATAATCGTGATGATGATCAGCACGATCCAGATCAGCAGCGTGTTGCGGTTGCGCTTCACGAAGGCGCGCAGGCGGGGTCGCGTCGGCGCTGCCGTGGTGGTCGTGGCTGAGAGGGTGGACTGTGCGGTCATATCGTTTTCGTTTCACCTGAGGCTAAAGGGACGTCCGTGCCGGTGGCGACCTGCATGATGCTTTCTTCAGTCGCCTCGTCGCCGGGGAATTCTGCTGCGATGGTGCCGCGGTGCATCACCAGGATGCGGTGGCACAGCCCGATCAGCTCCAGCAGTTCGCTGGAGACAATCAGGATGCCCATGCCATCGCGCGCCATCTGATAGACCAGATGGTAAATTTCCATTTTGGCGCCGATATCCACGCCGCGCGTGGGCTCCTGAATGACCATCAGGCTGGGCGGCTGCACCATCCATTTGCCCAGCACCGCTTTCTGCTGGTTGCCGCCGCTTAACAGGCGGACGCTTTGCTCGGCGCTGGGGGTGCGGATATTGAGCGCGTCGATCATGCGCTGGGCGGCAGAGCGTTCGGCGCGTGCGCCCACGAACCCGCCACGCGTCAGCATGGGCAGGTTGGGTAGGGCGATGTTCTCGCGCACGCTCAGCTTCAGCGCCAGGCCGTCACGCTTACGGTCGTCGCTGACGAGGGCGATGCCCGCGCGAATCGCCTGCCGGGGCGACTGAATGCGGACGGCTGTGCCATTGACCGCAATCGTGCCGGAGCGCACAGGCTCCAGGCCGAACAGCGAACGCGCCAGCTCGCGCTGGCCCTGGCCCTCCAGCCCCGCAAAGCCGACGATTTCGCCGGGCAGAATCTGAAACGAGATATCGTGCAGCACGCCAGACTGAAGCTGCCGCACTTCCAGCAGCGGCGTCTTGTGGGTGGGATAATGCTTGGCCGGGAAGATATCTTTCAGGTCGCGCCCGACCATCAGCGTGACGATCTGCGGCTTGGTCAGCGCGCTGGTGGGGTGCGTGCCCACCAGACAGCCGTCCTTGAGCACAGTCACGCGGTCGCTGATGTGCAGCACTTCTTCCAGCCTGTGCGAGATGAAGATGATGCCCGCGCCAGCCGTTTTCAGCCGCTCGATCACGCCGAACAGATGCTCCACTTCCAGCGCATTCAGCGCGGCGGTCGGCTCGTCCATGATGATCAGGCGTGCATCTTCGGCCAGCGACTTGGCAATTTCGACCAGCTGCTGCTGCGCGACGGTCAGTTCGCTGGCGGGCAGGGTGGGGGAAATATTGGTCTTGAGCAGCGCCAGAATGGCAGCGGCCTGCTGATTCATCGCGCGCCAGTCGATCAGCCCCCAGCGGTTGCGCGGCTCACGGTTGAGCAGGATGTTCTCGGCCACTGTCAGGTCGGGCAGCAGGTTAAATTCCTGGTAGATGATGCGGATGCCGCGCGCCTGCGCCTCGTGCGGGGTGCGCAGCATAATTGGCTGGCCTTCCCACAGCAGCTGGCCTTCGTCCGGCTGATACACGCCGGACATGATTTTCATCAGCGTGCTCTTGCCCGCGCCATTTTCACCCACCAGCGCATGCACTTCGCCCGCGGCCACGTCGAACGAGACGCCGGCCAGCGCCTTCACGCCGGGAAACGATTTTGAAATATTTTCGACTCGAAAGAATGGTGTACTCATGAATGCTTTTGATCTCTTGGGTGCCGTGAATGGCATTATTTCCAGCCTCACCCCGCTTCGCCTTCGCTCAGCCGCCCCTCTCCACAACGTGGAGAGGGGCAGGAACCGACAGGTTCCGGGGTGAGGCTGTTTTTAGAATCAGCCGAGCAGCCATCATTTAGGGCGTACATCCAGCCTCACCCCGCTTCGCCTTCGCTCAGCCGCCCCTCTCCACAACGTGGAGAGGGGCAGGAACCGAAAGGTTCCGGGGTGAGGCGTCGCGGACAAACTAGCTGCTGGCTTCTTCTTCCAGCAGGTACAGCGCGTCAGCGGCTTCCTGAGACAGGCGCGAATTCGCCCAGTAAGCATCCGAGTATTCGGGGCGCACGTACTGGTCGACGGTGTCTTCGAAGATCACCGGAACCTGGAGTTCGTAGTACGAGTTGACCGGGATGCCCTGCAGAATCTGGAGTGCAGCCTGCAATGCGACGCGGCTCTGCCAGGTCGGCTCGCTGGCGCTCATGGCGCGGAAGCCGTCATCGAGGCGTTCCTGCCAGGCCAGCAGGAAGCCGTTGTTGTCTTCACCGGTCATCGGCACGAGGTCGCGGCCAGCGGCTTCAAAAGCGTCGATGGCGCCCTGGGTCATCGCGCCACCCTGGCTCCACACACCGTCGATTTCGGGGTAGGCGGCCAGCATACGCTCGGTGGCCAGACGGCCCTGGTCATACGCCCAAGCGGCGTCTTCTTCAGCGAGGATGGTGATGCCTTCGCCGCCATCCGGGCAGGCCTCAATCGCATCCTGCAGGCCCTGGCGGCGCAGGTCGCTGGTGCTGATGCCGGTCACGCCATTGAGCACGATGATGCTGCCCTGGCATTCCAGCTCGTTCATCAGCCAGTCGCCACCGGCGCGGCCAAACAGCACCGGGTTGGCCAGCAGCTTGGTCACATAGACATCGGTATTCACGTTGGCGGCAAACACGACCACCGGGATACCCGCGTCAGCGGCTTCTTCCACGGCGGGCACGATGGCGTCGGGCGAGACCGGGATGAGCAGCAGCGCATCCACGCCGCGCACGATCATGTCTTCAATCTGCGAAATCTGGGTGTCGGCATCACCTTCAGAGCTGACGATGATGAATTCCTCGATCTGCGGATAGAGGGTGGCTTCGTCGCGCACTTCTTCCACGATCTGCACGGTCCACGAGTTGGCGGTCGACCAGTTGATGAAGCCGATGGTGTACGGCGGCTCCTTCTGGAACTGGAGCGTTTCGATCATTTCACCGATCGGGTCGGCGATGGTGGTGTCGGTCAGATAGTTGGTCGACTGCATGCTGACGATGTCGTCTTCCTGTGCGAAGGCCACTGCGCCCAGGCTGAGCGCGGCTGCCACCAAAGCGGAACCGACGAATAATTTACGGACGTTCATGGGAAATGTCTCCTTGAAAAAAGTAATCTGGACAGGGTTAGCCGTGCGCTGCGCTGATCTTCAAATGCCTCCTCTGTGCGTGTCTACTCCTGTTGTCGGGAATACAGGGCCAATGCGATCAGGATGATCAGCCCCTCGGCGATGCGTCGGCCGCTGGTGGGCAGCGCGAGCACCGTGAGGATGCTGTACAACACCATGAGAAAGAGCGTGCCGCCAAATGTGCCCCAGATCGTGCCGCGCCCGCCCTCGAAGGAAGTCCCCCCGATAACCGCGGCGGCGATGCTGCTGAGCAGAAAGTCGGTGCCGACTTCCAGCGTGCCCACGCCGATGAACGACACCAGCAGCAGGCCGCCAGCCGACGCCATCAGCGCGCTGAACACATAGGCCAGCAGCGTGACGCGGTTGTCGTTGACGCCAGACAGGAAGGCGGCGCGCCGGTTCGAGCCGACGGCGGTGAGCTGGCGGCCGTAGGCGGTGCGCGCCAGCAGCAGCGCGATCACCAGCGTGACGCCTATCCACACCAGTGCGGCGGTGGGAATCACGCCGGCCACGAAGCCGTTGCCCCAGAAACGGAAGCTGTCGGGAATACTGCCACGCGGCGCGCCGCCTGAGTAAATCAGCGCGGCCCCGAACACGATCAGGTTGGTGCCCAGCGTGGCGATGAAGGGTGTCACTTTGAAGCGGGTGATCAGCAGGCCGTTCACCAAGCCGATGACGACGCCGATGGCCAGCACCAGCAGCACGACCGGCACCACGTTTTCGTCGCGGCCATTGATGAGCTGCGCGCCCAGCACGTCGGCCAGAATGACGACCGACCCGACCGACAGGTCGAGGCCGCCGCTCATCAGCACGACGGTCTGGCCGATGGCAACCAGGCCGATGGTCGCGCCCTGGCGAATCAGGCTGAGCAGGTTGCTCGGCTCGACGGAACGCGGCGACAGCACCCCCAGCACCACGATCATCAGGATGAGCGCGAAAAACACGCGCGGAATCAGCCTGAAAACGGGACTGTTTAGCCGGTTTAGCCCTGCGCGGGCGGTTGTCATGCCGGCCATCGGCTACTCCACCTCAAGGATCATGTCGATTTCGACGGGCGCGTCGCTGGGCAGCACGGGCACGCCAATCGCCGTGCGCGCATGTTTGCCCGCCTCGCCCAGCACGCTCACCAGCAGGTCAGACGCGGCGTTGATGACCAGCGGCTGCTGCGTGAACGTCGGCGCGCTGGCCACGAATCCGTTGACTTTGAGCACGGCGGTGATGCGGTCCAGCGAGCCCAGGTGTTCGTGGGCCGCGGCCAGCAGGTTGAGCATACACAGGCGGGCGCATTCTTGGCCTTCTTCCAGCGTGACGGCCTCGCCCAGCTTGCCTTTGTAGGCATAGCCGGCCTTGCTTTTGGGCGTCTGCCCGGCCAGGTACACGGTGCGTCCAGTCTGGCGGGCGCGGACATAGCTGTATTTCACAGGTTCCAGCTCAGGCAGGGACAGGCCCAGCGCGTGCAGGCGTTCAAGTGCGTTCATCGGCTACTCCTGGCGATCAATGGTCAGCAGGCGCATCGGCGTGCGCACAAACAGGGCATCCAGGTCGTCTTCGCTCAGGCCGGCCTCGCGCAGCCACGGCACGACGCGCTCGAGCATGAAGGTGAAGCCGGGGCCGCCGCCATAGCTGGTGAAATACGACTTGCGGGCGATGTCCATCGACAGCGCGAGCTGGTCGCGGAAGCCGGCCAGCACCATGCGCACCACAAACTCGATGCGCGTCTTGTCGGGATAATACTTTTCCTTGGCGAACTGGTCATAGCCGAAGGTGACGCCGGTATTGGCCAGCGCAACGTGATACTCCCAGTCCATCAGGCGGTCGAGGTGGCCGATCAGGATGCGCTCGACAGGCACGCCGCCTTCACGCAGCAGGGTGACCTGTTCCAGCGCCATCGTGCCCGCTTCGGTATGCGTCGAGACGGGCGCGCCGGTCTCGCGCTGGGCGATGGCGACAGCGGCAAAAATCTTCGCTTCGGTGTCAGTGATTTTATTCTTGCTGGAGCCGGCCTTGAGGATGCCCGCCCGGACGCCGGTGCCGTCGATGCCTTCGTGAATATCGCGGATCATCTCGTCGGCGATCTGCGTCACGGTCTTGCCGGAGGCCAGCGGCTCGGCAGACTTGCCCTTGATGTAGCCGGTCACGCTGATGATGTGCACGCCTGTCGCCTCGGAAATGCGCTTCAGGGCGGCGGCATCACGCCCGTAGTCGGCGGGCGACATCTCGACCACGGCCCGGCCGCCTGCGGCTGCAAACAGGCGCATCTCCTCGACGGCGCGTTCTTCGCTGGGCAGATACAGGTCTTCGTCCGGCTCGCCATCCAGTGGACGCCCGATCAAATGCTCATGCAGGTGGGTGAAGCCGAGTTGTGCGGGATCAATATCCCCGCGAACCGTGCGAATAAAAGGCGTCAAAAGGTTTTCCTCAAAAATCAAAATATTCTTGTACTGGTAACTACCACTTGAGTATAGGGAGGATTTTTTCGGTTGTCAAAGAAGCTGTGGACTTAAAATGACAAGGTCTGTATTCCAGATCCTTTTCTCGCGCCTGCACAACCTGTGACAAACCTGTAAAAATCGCCATCGCTGCGACCCGCACGGCCCCATGCATGGGACTGAATACCCGGCGTGTGCGCTGAAGCTGTACCTCCCTGATATGGTCCGGGCAGTAGCAGCATTGTGAACACACCCCACCTAAATTGTTATTTTTACAGAGTTATGATTTAATTCATCACAGCCTTTATTACAGGTGTGATTGTGCAATTCCGCCGCCTGCCTGAGCGTAGGACGAAATATATTATTTTATACGATTATTGCGTAATGAATTGGACCGACAATACCTTTCAACGTGGATGTTTCGTCACAGATAACCTGAAACACCAACACCGCGTGTGCATGACTGAATGACGCGTATGGGGGCGCGTTCCATGCCGGAGCATGAAAAGCCAAAGCATCAGCGGCCTGTTGTCGAACAGGTCGAAACCGATCACGAAACTCAGGTCGCCCCTGTTCAGGGGTCGCTGACGAAGGCCGCTGCGCCGTCGATGCAGCCGCGCAAAATTGCCACATTGCAGCGGCTGATTGGCAATCGTGCCACGCGCAGCATGGTCAGGCCTGCGCCCGCAAAGGCGATGCCGCAACCAGACAGCCTGGAACACGAGTTTACCTCGGACGAATGGGTGCCGGTGGACGCTGCGGCTGAAAGCGCAGGCCCGGAAATGGCCGCGCCGCCCGCACCCCCGCCGCCGACAATCTCCAATGGAGCGCTCCAGCGCCGTATTCAGCGTGAAGGGGGCGACACCCCGCCACCCAAACAGTCAGACGAGAAGGATGGCTTCCTCAAGCTGATTCCGCCCTCGTCAAACTCGCGCTATATGCTGCTGAGCGAAGTCACCAATGCGGTGGCCGAGGAAGAAAAGATTTCCGGGCGCAAAGGCCTGGCCGCCAAGACCGCCTATATCATCGTCACCAGCGCCATTTACGCGTTCGACAGCAGCGGCAGCGGCGGCGTGTCGGTGCCGATCAAGCCGGACACCGTGTTTCCCGGCGCGGGCTATTACCTGAGCGTGCGCGGCTATCCCACCTGGAAGGTGCTGTCTGAGAAAGCGGGCGTGCGCGGTTTCCGCGATTTCACGCTGGAGAACGCGGCCGAGTCGCAGATGGCCCGCTGGATGGGCGCGGACGGCTACGCCAAACTGAAAAAATTCATCGAAGGCTCGGGGTCTGACGGCATCATCATGGTCGTCAATCCCGGCCAGGACATTGACGACGGCGATACCGGCGAACACGATGGCGATGCCGGCAACGAAGAATGGGCCAAGTCGCAGGTCAAGCAGGTTGGCGGCATGATCTCCAGGCTGCGCAAGGAAGCCAAAGAACGCAAGCTGAAGGAACAGGGCAAAGGCGACAAGGACGAAGGCGGCGCGGACGGCGGCGGGGGCAGCGGCGGCAAAGACGAGAAAAGCGATAAGCACGTCGGGGATGACGCCGAAGACAAACTTCCCGATGGCGTGTGGCATCAGTCGGGCAAAGGCAGCGACGGCAAGCAGTACATCATCATCACGGTGGACGGGGCGCTGCGCCGCCTGGAGCTGCTGGACGACGAAAATCCGGTCAAACTGCTCAAACGCATCGAAGAAGCGACGCGTGCACTGCGCAAGGCCCGCGACGCCAGCCAGAGTGTGATGGTCGCCAATGGGGCCAAGACCACCGGCATGACCGGCAAAGAGGTGTTTGGCGATACTGGCCCCGGCGAACAGCCGCCCACGACCGGCTTCAAGACGCCCGCGATCGTGGGCAAGGAGGCAGGCCCCAAACCGAACGCGCCCCCGTATCCCGCCAACATCATCAATTACGGCCCGGATACGACCGTCATCGGCGCGACCAACCGCTTCTCGATGGAGCTTGATTTTGCCCTGGCAGGCAGCGATATGCTCAGCCAGGTGACGGCGCGCATGCAGCCGATCCGCTACTACTGGGAGCTGATCGACGTCACCAATGTGAATCCTGAAGCGCACCAGGCCGTGGCCGAGAAGACTTCGATTGGCTCCAACCAGGCGGTTCGCGCCACCTCTGGCCCGATGGCCGACCTGGAACGCGACCTGAAGAATGCCGGTGAAGACACGCTGGCCGACCTGAAAGACCTGACCGCCCACCCCGAGACTGCCCTGCTGAACTGGCAGGCGCGTGCCGCGTGGCTGGGCGTGATTGCCGTCAGCAATGTGGTGCAGATGGGCGGGTCGCTGATCAGCAGCTACGTCTCGCTGGTCTCCACGCCGCTGAACGAACGCAGCATCGGCTTCGCCAAGGAAGGCGATTACATCATCCGCTGTGTCGCTTCGCCGGTGCCATCCGACCGTGTGCCGGAGGACAAGCGGATTGTGCGTGCGCCCAGCGTGCGCGCCATCCCGATTCGCGTGCAGAAGGTGAATACGCGCGCGCAGGAAACGCTGGATCAAAAGCCGGAAGATATCGCCGCCATGGAGAAGAAACTGGCGGAGATGAAGGATGGCGACGAGAAGGTCAAACTACAGGCGATGCTGAAGCAGCGCCAGAACGAAAATACGCCCGAAGCGGTCAATCGCCAGCTGAAGGCGACCGAAGACAAGCTGCGCGTGCTGTATGACCTGGAAATGGCCGACCGCGAGCAGACGCCGCGTGCCAAGCGCACGGTGGAATCACGCCTGCTGGATGTGCAGCTTCAGCTCATGAATATCCCGCGTGACGAGTATCGGCGCGGCCTGCTGGAGCAGTCCAAACAGCTCAGCGCAATCCTGGACAGCACCGTCGCGTTGGGCGACAAAATCGAGGGTGCAAATTATCGCCCGGATGTCGTGCTGGCCTCTGAAGAAAACGGCCAGGTCATCCGCATGCTGATGATGCTGGGCGAGGCCAAAGGCTCAAAAGATGGCAAGCGCGTCTATAACCTGATCGACGTGACCAGCCCGAAGACGCGCGGCTCGTATGAGGGGCGTAGCTCGAAAACCGGCAACGACGGCCACGCCGAGGCCATCCGCAACGCATTTGTGAATTTCCGCGAGAACAATGGCTATGGTCGCGGGACGCTGGCGCTGAAGCTGCCCCAGAAACTGCATGATGACCTCGGCTTTGAGGTGCCGCTGGACGGGCAGATGCGCAGCGCGCCGGGCACGCTGGAGCGCGCGATGAGCCGCCTGCGCGACCTGGCGACCGCGGCGGAAATCGCCGGCATGATCCTGTCCGGGCCGGTGGGTCTGGCCGTGGGCACGGTGGGCGGCGTGGCGGGTGCGATTACTGCGATCCACAGCATGTCGAAGCGCGCCAATGGTGAACGCCTGGAGTGGGACTTCCAGACCGGCATGGAAATCCTCGCTATCGTGGGCGGGGCCGTGTCGCTGGCGCAGGCGGGCAGTTTTGTCGCTGGCCAGACGAAGCGCTTCGCCAAGACGGCCCAGAAGGTCGATGGGGGCCTGCATATAGTCGGCGTCGGCCTGATGGCAGGGCAGGTGGTCCTGATACCCACCCAGCTGATACTGGAACTGAAAGAAATTGACGAGCAAGCCGAGGCGAAGAATATGTCGCCGGGTGAGATTGCAGCAGCCCGTGCCGAGGCGCTGCTGGGCGCGGTGAAGGCGGGCGTCGTCACCGTCATTTCAGCGGGCGGTGGCTTCGGCTACGACCCGCTGGCGCCCAAAAGCAATCAGAAAGGCAAGGCGCCCAGCGAGGATATCCCCGAAGCTGGCCCGAACAAGCCCGCCGAAACGCAGACGCCCGAAGTGAAAATTCCGGAGATGCCGCCCGGCCCTGTGCCGCGTGAGCTGACCGGCCAGGTCGACGTGACGCCTGATGTGAAGCCGCCGACCCCGGATGCACCGACGACGACCGCGCCCAAGCCTGCGACGCCCGCCAAGCCGGTCGCGCCGGGGCCGGCGCTGAGCCAGGTGAGCAAGTCGAACCTGATGTTTGAGCTCAATAAGGTGCTGGGCGCGGATGACCTGCCAAAGACGGGCCGTGTCCGCATCAGCGACAATCTGGATGCCCAGTGGCAGGAGGCCAAAGGCAGCCCGATGCCCGCCGACGTGGTGGGCTACCGCGACCCGACCTCGGGTATGCTGTATCTGGACAGCACCCGCATGACGGCGCAAATGCGCGACGTGCTGACCAACGCACTCAAACAAAAGTCACGCGCCAGCAAGCTGGCCCGCGCCGCGCTGGGCGATGCCGTGTGCGATGCCTTCCAGGAGCGCATGTACGAACGGCTGATCAGCGATCCGCAGTACACGCCGCCCGCCAAAGACGCCGCCGTCGCGACGGCTGATGTGCTGCTGTCGCGCCTGGAGGGGGCGGCCGGTGTCGATGCGGTGGCCGATGCACTCCTGCATGGCACGATGCCAGGCTTGCGCAGTGCGTTGTCCGAAAAGATGGGCGCTGCACGGGCGAATGCGATCGAGGCGCTGATCAAATCCGGCCAGTATATCCGCGCCGCTGTGCTGCTCGATCCGCCGAACAATACCGCCCGCAGCGCCTATGGCGAGGCCTTCTCCGCGGGCGTGGAAGACCTGATGGCGGCGGATGCCGGTGCCAAGCCGCGCAATCCGGAACGGCTGGCCGTGATGCGCGAAATCGCCGGGATCGTCGGCGTGGATGCGCTGACGATGGCGCTGCTGAAGGGCGAGATCGCGCCTGTGCGGGCCATGCTGGAAAAGGCGATTGGCAAGCAGTTCACCGAGCAGCTGATTGCGGCGCTGACTGAGGGCAATCTGCCCAGGGCGAAGAAATCGCTGCAGGAGATTGTCGATCCGGTGCCGGACCCGAAAGCCAAAGACGCCAAGCCCGAAGCGGAAAAAGGCAAGAAGCCGAAGACCGGCAAAAAGGGCCAGGACAAGCAGGCCGAGGCGAAAACCGAGGCCCTGCCCGAACCCGCCAAAGACCCGACAGCCCAGCAGCCCGCCCAGCCCGATGCCACGGCGCAGGAGGCTCCAAAGCCGAAAGCATCGCTGGGGCCCAACGGGACGCAGCTGGCCGATATCGTGAAGAACAATACAAAGGGCGATCATGGGGCCCTGGCCGAAAGCGTGATCAAGGAGGCGGGCAGCTTCAAGAAACTGCGTGAGATGGTGCGCGACGGCCTGTTTGGCAACAGCGAAGCGAACATGAAGCTGGCGCAGAAGCTGCTGCAGGATGCCCGCGTCGAAATGACCACGCGTGTGATGCAGGAAATCGTCGCGCAGGTGCAGAAGAAATATCCGGGCATGGAGATCACGCTGGAAGACATGGGCACGCCCGGCTTCGGCAGCGACCGCGACATCACCGCCAAAGCTGATGGGCAAGGCGTGCCGGTTAATCAGAAGGTGCAGGCCAGCGCGGAAGTGGTCGATCTGGCGTATCAGAAGCTGCGGGAGCTGGGGCTGGACCCGGATACCGTGCTGGACAGCAATTTTTACACCGAGCTGCATGAAGGCAAGATCAAGGCCAGCAGCCCCGAAGAAGCACGCGCCATCGCCTACGACCAGTCGGTGGTGAGCATGGCCGAGCAGCGCATGCAGATGGACGATGCGCAGTGGCAGGCGTTTCGTGAGCGCCAGCTGGCCAGCCTGCCAGCCGTCGAGAAACCGACCGGCAGTCTGGATGTCATGCAGCAGCAGGCCCGCCAGCGCGTCGAGCAGCAGCTCAATTCGGCTGAGGCGATGGTCGAATCGCGCCTGGGTGGGAACGGCACCTCGAGCGCCGCTGAGCGCAAGATGCTGAACGAGAAGCGGCTGAAGCTGCTGGAAGCCCGCCGCGCCGAACTGCGCGAGATGATGGGGCGCACGCCGCCTGCCACTGCCCGCGAAATTCGCGCGCTGATGGCCGAGGTCAAGATGCTGGAGCCGGATGCCTATGGCACGCGCGCCGCCAAGGAAGGCGTGGTCGATACGCAGCAGGCGATGGCCCGCGGCGAGACCTGGCAGGATGCAGCGGATGTGTGGGACAGGCGCCAGAGGCAGAAGCGGGCAGGCACCCGTGCCGAGATGCTGCAACGGCTGGCGCAGGAAGCGTCGGCCAGCCTGGCGAAGATGTATGGCCATGCCAAGCCGTATGGCAATTCTGCCTCGGATGCGCGCGCGCTGGCCAAGTATCTGGGGCGCGTGTATCACGCCTTCCAGGAGGCCGGGCTGGGCGGCATGAAGCATCCGTTCATCGACAAGACGGGCTCGATTGTGGCGTCGAAGCACGAGGCCGCCGCCGATGCTGCCACCCTGACCGAACTGCGCACGTGGGCGCAGGATGTCGGCATGACGAATGTCACCGATGCCCAGCTGATCGACCGTTTTGTGGCCGAGGCGCAGAAGCTGGGCAACGATATCACCGCCCGCCTGCGCGCTGCCGAGGCAATGGACCACGTGTTTGAGTATCCGGGCGACATCATGCCCAAACAGCTTGAGCCCACGCTGTGGTCGGATGCCGCGCCCAGCCCGCAAAGCCCTCAGCAGGGCGAATTGCTGGCGCAGGCGCTGCGTGGCAGCATGCAGAAGCCGACTGTGCATGATCCTGAACTGAAAAAGCATGTCGATGCCAATTACCGCGAGAATGCCAAAATCGGCAGCGGCAGCACGGCCGACGCCATCCGCCACGAGCGCTCAACCGGCCAGAAAGTGGGCGAGAAAGAACACACGCAGAAGGGCCAGGACACGATCAACGGTCTGCGCCACTGGCTGGATACGCATCCGCTGGACCATCCCGATATCAAGACGGCCGAGCAGTTCAGCCAGCGCAAGAATGACCGCATTGCCGCTGAAAACATCATCAGGGATATTGAGGATGCGCTGAAATCGCCGGAGCTGGCGAAGCCGCCCGAGCCTGCCAAAACGCCTGAGAAGGCCAAGCCATGACAATTTTTGCTGATGAAATGGTGCCGATGATCCTGCGGGCCGTCCCTGATTTTGGGCCGGCCTGGCAGGCGCATGTCGACTACTGGCAGGGCAAATCAGCCGGGGTGTGTGGCGATATGCAGGCGTTCACCGGATACGTGATCGACGGCCTGCGCGCGGGTGCCCCGCTGGATATGGCGGCCATCTTCGGCCTGATCGAGATGCTGCTGGTGGACGGCGACGAACCGGTCTCGACTGCCGCCGCCACCTGTTTTCTGGAAGACCTGCTCAACAATGCGGACGCGGGCCATCTTGACTACGACTGGTTTATGCCGTGGGTGGGGCCAGAATCGCGCCGCTACTGCGACGCCTGGGATGATTTCAGCAACTCAGGCGAATGAACCGCGCATGAGTGATCGCAGAACCCCTGAATTCTGCATGGAATGGGTTTTCACACCCTCCTATAATGAGATCAGTGCCTTTTCTGACAGACCGAAATACAGTGCCTGAAATTTTGGCTCCGCCTGAACAGTTCAACCACATCACCCAACTCGCGCAGCAGGAGTGGCAGCAGCTTCAGCGCCTGCTGGAGGCTGCCCGAAGCAACGCCCCGATCGATGCCTTTGTTTCCCAGGTCGCCCTGTATGCACACCCCGACACACGGCAGATTCTCGATGCCAGCACAAACGCGTCTGCTGTGCTGGGGTATCCGCGTGAGGCGCTGCTGGCGCTGACGCTGGATGACGTGGAGGCACCCCATCCAGCCGCGCAGCAGACCGTGCGCGCCTATCAGGAGTCGGACGTCAGCATCGTGGAATACGACGGAACTTTCCGGCATGCGGATGGCCGTCTGCTGGACATGCATGTGCAGAAACGGAGCATCGTGCATGAGGGCAGGCCCGTGCTGCGCGCCCTGCTGGACGAACTGTCATTGTCGAGACGCCTGGCTGGTGAGCTGCTGCGTCGGGAAGCCAGCAGCACCTATCAGTTCAGTGAAAAGCTGAAAACCCTCAATGAAATCCAGCTTGAGCTGGGGGCGATGCCCTCGTTTGATGATGTGTGCCGCCGAGGGGTTGCGCTGGGGGTCGAGCGTTTGGGCTTTGACCGCATGAGCCTGTGGTTTCTTGAAGAAGAAACGGGCATGATGTGCGGCACCTATGGCATCGATGAGGCGGGCAATCTGCGCGATGAACGCGCCCAGCAGTGGGACTATCGCGGCAGCTTTGTCGTCGACTTCGTCGAGGGCGGCCGCCAGCCGCGCATTCAGCAGCATGCCCCGATCTATAACGACAGAACGGAAGTCATCGGCTATGGCTGGCATGTGTCTGCCCCGATTGTGGATGCCGGCCGGTTTATCGGCTTTATCGCCTGCGACAATTATCTGGGTCGGCAGCCCATGCACGGGTATCAGCCAGAGCTGCTGCGCCTGTATGGGGCCAGCATCGGCCACATCGCCTCGCGCCAGCGCGAGCGGGAAACCATTCGCCGCCTGCGCCAGCAGGAAATGGAACTGCGCCTGGAGCAGGAGCGCGGCCTGATCCTGAAAAACTTCGTGCGCGATGTCGGGCATGAATTCCGCACGCCGCTGGCGGTCATTTCGGTCAGCAGCTATCTGCTGACACGGCTGACGGACGCCGACGCGCGTGCCACCCACATCACGCAGATTCAGCAGCAGCAGTCATACCTGAACAAGATGGTCGATGACATGCTCTACATCATTCAGCTGGGCGCGGGGCACGACGCGCAGCCGCAGGCGGTCGATCTGGCGGCGCTGGCGCGCGCCAACATCAGCGTGCTGGAACAGGTCAGCAGCGCGAAAGGTATTGTCTGGTGTATCGAGATGGAGGCAACGCGGCCTGTGCCGGGCGATGCCGACCAGCTGGGGCGGGCGATCCTGGAGCTGCTGCGCAATGCCGTGGAGTACAGCCATGACGGCGGAACCGTGAGCGTGCGGCTGGCGCAGGACGACGAGGGGGTGCGCCTGTCGGTGCAGGACGGCGGCATCGGCATCGACCCGGCGGACCATCAGCGCATCTTCAATCGCTTCTACCGGGTCAACGAAGCCCGCACCACGCGCGGCAGCGGACTCGGCCTGAGCATCGCCCGGCTGATTGTCGACGGGCACGGCGGCGACATCAGCGTCGACAGCGCGCCGGGCCGCGGCAGCCTTTTCACCATCACGCTGCCTGCACCTGTCGCGCCGCGCTGAAAAGCCCGCCTAGCGCCCCTGCGCCTTGCGCATTACATAATCCGCCTCGCTGAGGATAAACTCGATCGCGCCGGTCACGGTCGGGTCTGGCGGGGTAGTGGCCGGCACGTCATACACGGCAGAGCTGCCCAGCGCGGCCCCTTTCGGACCAAACGTGATTTGTGCCGCGCCCACCTGCCCCAGCGCGATATTCTGCAGCATCAGCACGCGCGCGTCCGGGTCAAAGGCGGTCGCGTCTGACGGGATGAGCACGATGTTCAGCGTGGCCGGGTTGCCGTCTGGCTGCGGCGGCACAAACAGGCGGGCGCCTTTTAGCCGGCGCGACTGTCCCTCGCCCAGCAGCGCCATGCGGCACGACGGCTGCATTTTGGCGATATTCTGCGGGTGCAGATGCGTCGCGTTGGCGGCGTCATAGCCCATCGCGTCAAGCGCAAACAGGCTGCTGCGCCCGCCAGTGACCGCGTTATGCCACACCTGCATATCCGCGCTGCCGCCCAGGTCCAGCAGCAGGGCGGCGGATCCCGCCTGTGCGGCCTGCCCTTTCATGCCTTTCAGCATCGTGAACAGGCGCGGCGCAAAGCCCAGCTCGCCGCGCAGATTGGCCGTGTAGAGGATTGTCAGCGGTGCTTCCACTGGGCCGGTCGCTCTTCTACGAAGGCCGCCATGCCCTCGTGCTTGTCTTCGGTGGCAAAGGTGAGGAAGAAGCTTTTCTTCTCGTATTCCAGCCCGGCCGACAGCGGCAGTTCTTCGGCTTTGTTGATGGCATCCTTGATCAGCCGGACGGACACGCGGGGCAGCGCCGCGACTTTGCCGGCCAGCGCGACGGCCTCGGCCAGATAGCTGTCCAGCGGATACACGCGATTGACCAGCCCGGCGGCCTCGGCTTCCTCGGCGGTCAGGTTGCGGCTGCCCAGCATGACCTCCATGGCGACCGCTTTGCCCACCGCGCGCGTCAGCCGCTGTGTGCCGCCCGCGCCCGGCATGATGCCGATGCCGACTTCCGGCTGGCCGAATTTCGCGCTCTCGCTGGCGACGATCATGTCGCACATCATCGCCATTTCGCAGCCGCCGCCCAGCGCCCACCCGCTGACCGCCGCGATGACCGGCTTCGCCAGCGCGGACAGGCGGCGCCAGTCGGTGAAGTCGTCCGTCAGCATATCGACGGGCGAGGCCTCGCGCATCTGCTTGATGTCTGCGCCTGCCGCAAAGGCCTTGTCCGAGCCGGTCAGCACCATACAGCCGATGGTCTCGTCGCGGTCAAAGGACTCCAGCGCGCTGAAAATTTCGCCGGTAATCTGGGCGTTGAGCGCGTTCAGCGCCGCCGGACGGTTCAGCCGCACCAGCCCCACGCCGGGGGCCGGGGTCTCGGTCAGGATGGTTTCATAGGTCATGGGGATGCCTCCGCAGCACGAATCTTATGCCCACCAGTATAGCGCGTGCGGCAGCCAGAGAAACGGGGCGGGTTCAATCCCTGCCCTGCCCGCACATCGGGTGCATCAGCGCCCCTCGGCTGAGGGCGCCATGTCTCCGATGATGCCCTGCTCAACCAGGTCGGCGTTGATGCCATAGCCCGCGGCGGCGCCCTGGGCCACGGCGATGGCCACGCTCCGAATCGGCGAGGACAGGTCACCGGCCGCATACACCCCCGCGACGCTGGTGCGGCCACGCAAATCGACCTGCACCACCTGGTGTACATTCATTTGGCACCCCAGGTCGTGCGCGAAGGGCGTGCGATGGCTGGTCTTTGGGCGGATGAACAGCGCGTCGCAGGCCAGCGTTGAGCCGTCGGCAAAGCGGATTGCCTGAATCTGGCTGTCTGTGCTTTCGAGGCGGCTGACCGGCGTTTCCGCCAGGCGAATCCCCAGACTGGCGATTTTCTCGCGCTGCTCGGGCGTTGGCTGCCACAGCCCGCCCGTCACCAGCGTCAGCGCGGGCGTCAGGTTGCGCATCAGCAGCAGCAGATGCATGGCGGCCTCATCCGTCCCATAGACGGCGACAGCCTTGCCACACACTTCATAGCCATCGCAGTACGGGCAGTGAAAGACGCTTTTGCCCCATAAGGGCTCGATACCTTCCAGTGCAGGCAAGGCATCGTGCAGGCCGGTGGCCAGCAGCACGGTGCGCGCATCATGCGCTTGTCCACTGGCATCCAGCACCGTGAAACCGTGCGCGGTCGCGGTGATGGTGACCGCCGTGGCAGATTTCAGCGTCACCGTGGCATACGGAGCGAGCTGGTCACGGGCTGTCTGCAGCAGCTGCGCCGGCGCAGTGCCGTCCTGCGTCAGAAACCCGTGCGAGGCATGGGTGAAGCGGTTACACGGCTTCTGATCGTCCAGAACGACGACGTTCCTGAGCGAGCGGCCGAGGATCAATGCGGCGCTCAGCCCGGCGCTGCTGCCCCCAATGATGACGGTATCCAGCATGACGGTCCCCTATGCGATGGTCGGATGAAATAATTCACTGCGATAGCAGGTGCGCGCAGGGCGGGACTAAGGACTATGTGCGCACATAGCGGAAGTAACCTTCCATGCCGCCGCGTGGGTCGATGTCGGAGTATTCAAGGCTATAGTCCTGCTGGGATTCCACCCAGCGCTGTATACCCATGAACAGGGCGTGCGGAAATATCAGCCTTTCACGCCCATCCATGATGACCCGCGCGTCGTCCAGCAACCAGCCCACCACGAGCGTGTCGGGCCTGGTGGCTTCGAGCTCAGCGATGATCTCTTGCAGGTCAGTCATGAGGGTTCACCGGCGCTTGCTGTGCACATACTTGCAGTAGCCCTCAATGCCGCCCCGCGGGTCGACATCCTCTTCGACAAGCGTGTAATAGCCCAGCGACCCTATCCAGCGGTTCATGTCGCCGAACGCGCTGCGCGGAAAATTCATGAAGGTGCCACCGTCCAGCCGTGCGCTGGCATCATAGAGTGCCCAGAACAGCTCGACTGTGCGTGGTTGCTCCGCCAGCACGATGTCCATGAAGGTGCTCAGATGGTCGCTCATCGCCTCATCCCCGGGATGTTTTTTACCCAGTGTAGCACTGCTCTCTCAGCCCTGCATGGCCGCACGCAGTCGACTTGCTGACGCGCTGATTTGTCCGGCTTCCACGCCGCGCAGCACAACCGGCAGGTCCGGGCGGATGCGGGCCAGGAAACTGATATAGTCTTCCTGATCGAGCGCGCCCTCGCCAAACGGCAGCAGGCCTTCGTCGATGCCGCCTGCTGGCAGGTCGGCGGCCTGCGCCAGCACGAAGCGATGCTCCCAGCGCGACAGCAGCCCGCGCACGAATGCGTCTGGACCAGCCTGTCGCTCCCACAGGAAGCCATACGGGCTGAGCACAAACTGAAGATGGTCGGACCGGAAGCGGTCGGCCAGCTCGGTCATGTGCACCTGCGTGCGGATGACCGAATGCACATGCGGCTCCAGCGCCAGCAGGGCATGCGCATCCTGCGCGGCGGGCAGCAGCGCATCCAGCGCGTCAAACAGGCGCTGACGGGCATCTGCGCGCCAGTTTTCCGGGCTGTTTGCCTGGTCATCGACTGGATGGCGGGTGCCGCCGCCGGTCACCACGATGGCCGTCCCCAGCCGACGCGCCGCATTCAGGCAGGCGCGCACGAACGCGATATTGTGCTGCCAGCGGGCCTCGTCTTTCGCGGCCAGATTGTGGTTCGCGCCCAGCGCCACGATGGCGATATCGGCCTCCTCCAGCGCGAGACGCAGCGCATCGCCAGCGGACGCATCGCGCACGACCTGTTCCAGCAGCGTCCCTTCCAGCATGAGGCCATACACGCCCTGCTGACGGCACACGTCGGCCAGCGCATGCGGATCGTGTGTATCCATTAATGCACTGGAAACGGCCAGGCGCGGCCTCCGGCTCTGGCGCGAAATGCCCGGCAGCAGCCATTCGGTGAAGGCGATGTCGCGCGCGACCAGTGGGGCTGTGCGGCGCATCGTTTCCAGCATGATCCAGCCGTCATAGCCGATGGCGCGCAGCGCGGTCACGCAGGCCGGGTAGTCCACCAGGCCGGTGCCGAGCACGCCATCACCCGGGCGTATGCCGGTGTCCTTGAAATGCACCTGCCGGATGAGCGGCGCCTGCGCGTGAATCTCGGCTGCGCTGTCCATGCCGCGCGCCACCATATTGGCCACGTCGAAGTACACGCCGAAATGCGCGTGCTGAAGCGCGTCGGCCATCGCCAGGATATCGCGTGATGGCAGTGTGCTTTCCATCAGCAGATGCACGCCGTGCGCCTGCGCCTCCGGCAGCAGACGGCTGAATCCGCGGATGGCCCGCGCGATGTCGTCGGGCGTTTCCAGGTCCGCGCTGACGAAGAACGGGACGAGGATATGCTTCGCGCCCAGCGCCGCCGCCCAGCGCATGGCGATGCGGATATCTTTGTCTGCTTCAGCAGCCACGGCCTCATCGGCCGACGCGATGCCGCCGCTGTTCAGCTCGAACATCATCAGCGAGGGAATCTCCAGCCCGGCAGCCGCCTTTGCTTCCGCCAGCCTGTTCAGGCGCGCACCGTCGCGAAGCTGCTGCCGCGTGAGCATGATTTCCAGCCCGTGCAGGCCGAGTCGGTTTGCCGCGATAAAACGGTCTCGGTCATCCTGAATGTCGTCGAAGAGCTGTTCCACCGCGCCCAGTCGCATTATGACCCTCCGTCCGCTTCGCCATAGGTGAAGGCCGTCTTGATATACAGGTTCGGCTTTTCAGCGATCAGCGCATAGGCCTCGGCTGCTGACGCGTAGGGGAAGACGTGGCCGAGCAAAGGCGCGGTGACCAGCCGTCCTTCGCGCATCAGCGCCAGAATCGTGCTTTCCATGCGCGCCAGATCCCATAAGGGTGCGCGCCGGTGCGGCATGCCCCAGACCGGCATGCTGGAGATCATCGTCAGGCGGTTGTGGTGCCACTCCGCGCCAAACTCGAAGGGCATCTGGCCTTTATAGTAGCTGGCGGCCACCACCCGTCCGCACGGACGGGCGCTGCGCACCGCCTGCTGCAAAGCCATCAGCGAGCCCGAAATTTCGATAGCGGTATCGACGCCTTTGCGGCCGGTCAGGTCGCGCATGTGCAGCGCGACATCGCCTTCCGCCGGGTTGAGCACAGCCGTCGCGCCCAGCTGCGCGGCCAGCGCCAGCCGTTCTGGCAGCAGATCGACAGCGATCACGCTGGCGCCGCTCATGCGCGCAAACTGCACGGCCAGCAGTCCGATGGCGCCCATGCCGAAGATGGCGACGTGGTCGCCCAGGCTGATTTGCGCGTCATGCACGGCCGAGAGCGCGAAAATGGCCGGGTCGGTGAAGATGGCCATTTGCGGATCGATGTCGCCCAGGCGATACAGGCGCGGCGGGCGCACAACATTGGTGGGGCGGTGCGGCATCGGCGCCAGCACCAGCTCACCGACGGAAAATCCGCGCACATCGGCGCCCGTCTCGGTCACGCGGCCAACGCCCCATGAGCCTAGGTTGAGCGGGTAAATCTGCTGATTTTCTTTTTCGCGGAAAAGCCGGTATTCCGGGTCGAAGTCGTGGGTGGCGAATGGGGTTTTGCCCTCGTACATCGCCATTTCTGTGCCGTGCTTGAGGCCGGTCAGCACCGTCTGCACGCGTACTTCGTCGGGTTTCAGCGGCGGCTCGCTGTACTCGCGAAAGACGATCTGCTTTGGCCCGGCCAGCACAAATTCCATCATGGTCGCTCATCTCCAGCATCTATCGGCAGGGCACCAGTGTAACATTGTAGTAGTTCAGAGGCTATTGTGGCGCCACAATTCGGAATATGAGCCTGCTAATATTCAATAACCCAGTCATCATCCTCTAAATCAATTAGCTCAATTGCCTTCTTGCAGGTTCTGTAGATTTGTTGGGCAGAAAGATGTGTTTCCACAAAGTACTCAATACCGCTTATCTGTGCAATTGACATTGGCCTTCTGAAAGAAGATCCATCAGTCGAAATTAATTGACTTAGATGAGAAGCCATCTGTAAGAATTTTTCTGTGTCGATTGATGCTATTTCCTTTAACGTAACTGTTAGTACCTCTCTCCATGATGAAACTGGTAGCAATTGCTTCAAGAAGAATATGTTAACTGGAACAGTGCCTGTAACAATTGCTTTTGCATCGACTAGTATCCCGGTTTCCGCAGCTTCCCCAAAATATGGCCATATTGTGAGAACTTGATCTGCTAAGATTGATGACCTTTTTTCTATGGCATCTGCATTCCAAATTTCTATGTCTTGAAAATATCGATTTAATTCAAGATGACTTTGTGACAGAAGTTCCTTCTTCTTACTAAAAAGGCTGTTTGAAAGTTCTGAGTTGTAACCAGTTAAGGTGAGATTTCCTAAGGTATTCAACATAAGGTCAAAATCAGTTTGCCACGTCGCTCCTAAGTGTTTTTTCCATTCATCACTCAAAGTCTGAGGCATGACATGCTCAATAGTCAGTAAATCAAATGGTACTCCTTCTTTGTGACCAAATGATGACTCAAGACGTTCAAGAATATGTCTGCAGCGTTTCTCGCGATCCTGACGACCGTACAGTTCTGCTCTTTGCAGTTCTGCTCTGAACTGATTGTCAGTAGGGTACCGTTTTGTTTGAAGAATAGACTTTACAGCGTTAACAAGTCTGTCTTTAGAATTCACCGCCTGTTGAAACAGGCTTGGGAAAATCTTTCGTAGATCATTTGACGGTATACCACATATTATTCTGCGGAGCACAAAGTTTTCGACCACATCGAGTATCTCAATAAATTCGTCTTTGCGAATCTCATCAAGAGCATAGTGATGATAGCAGTTAAGCAAAAATGGGTAAGTTGTCGTCATGTCAAGTCTTTTAATATAGAATAGCCGTTTTGAAATTTGGGGGTCAGGCTCGAAATTCGGATCGATGAATCTTTTGTAGTATGTTGCGTGATTAGCCAAATCCTTCAATATATCCATAGCATTATTCATGCTTATTTGATCTTTGAGAGAAAAATATACATTGTCACTCCTCACATCTAATCCTGATTTCATAATGTAGTGACGAATAAATTCAGTCAAATCATCTCGTAAGTCGCGTTGCATTGGCATCCAATAAGTTTCATAAAGCGTATCATGCTCTTTGCTATGCAGACGCATGAAGAAGAAATTTCTGATAAGGTCAGCTTGCGTAAGGGGCCTTCCCTTGGCGTTCAAACTTTCAAATACTAAATGAGCATTATCTTCTGCACCTAAGACAATACTAACAACCGAGAATTTGGAAATAATCGTGTTAGTCAGTATTCTAAGGTCAATAGAACTTCTTCTGATCTCACGCTCAAAGAACAAATAACAGCTGTATAAATCTGAAATTTCGTTAATTTCTCCACGCTCAGAATCGATTAGCTTACTAAAATGACTTCTATCTGATTGTGTTGGTAATAATTTGTATCGATCTGTGTCTTCTTTAAACTTGTTGATCAGATATGTTTCGTTTATTTCTTGAGATAATCTATCCTCGTTGAACGATGCTAGATCTCTGATTACAGCCATTAGTACAAAAATTGTTGTCAGCCGCTGCTGTCCATCTATCAACAAATACTTTCCAACACCTTCAGGTACTGAAACCGTAGGCATAGTGACAATTGATCCGATAAAATGGCTCTTTATGTCAGGATTTTCAACTAGTTCAACAATGTCCTCCCAAAGTACTTTCCATTGTTCTTTACGCCAGCTGTAGGCTCTTTGAAACAGAGGGACAACATATTGGACTGTTCCTTCAACAATTTTTTGTAGTTTTGTCTCATTGGCGTTCAATGGCGAATTCCTTACGTCTAAAAAGCGAACTCAGATAATGACGTTGTAATGATAGTCTAAAATTCCACTGTTTGCACGCCGACTACCTGAAACCAGAACGGGTCCGGGGTGGGGTTGGAGTACAGCGTCATGCCCAGCCTGCGCATGACGGCCTGGCTAGCGAGGTTCTCGTGTTCGGTGGTGGCGACCACGCGGCGCGCATGCAGGGTCGTCAGGATGAAGTGCATCAGCGCGGATGCCGCTTCGCTGGCGTAACCGTGGCCGCGATGCGCCGTCCGCGTCATCCAGAACAGGCCAAATTCTGGCGACACTTTCGCGTCGACGGGCGCGTTGGCCGGGCGAAAAGCGTCCAGCACGTGCCACGGCACCACCGTCTGCACCAGCCCGACCGAGCCAATCAGCTCGCCGGTATCGGCGAGCGTCACGGCATAGTCGCCATAGGGCGGCTGATACAGGCGGGCGAGCTGGCGGTAATTCAGCTGCGTCCAGGTCAGCCATTCGCGCGTGGCGTTTTCGTCCAGCGGCGCGTCGAATGCCTCGTGGTTCAGGTGCATAAAGGCATGCAAATCGTCGTCGTTGAAGGGCCGAATCGCCAGCCGGGCGGTGCTGAGCTGTAGCGTCATGTTTTGTCTCCGCCTAAAGACCGATAAAAATGGGACAATCTACCTCTGGTGAACCGTCGTGAACCCAATTATACTGACGGGCAGTGTAATCACAAGACAGGCAGTAAACGCTATGCCGATTCTCTCCGCCTCCAAAGTAAGCTGCGCGTTTGGCGCAAATATCATTTTCAGCGATGTCAATGTGGCGGTCGAAAACGACGCGCACATCGGCCTGGTCGGGCCCAACGGCGCTGGCAAGACCTCGCTGCTGGTCATGCTGGCTGGCCTGGAACAGCCCGCATCGCCGGGCAGCGTCAGCCTGCAGACGGGCATCCGCATCGGCTATCTGCGCCAGGAAGCCCTGCAGGCCTTCACCGATGTCACGACGCCGCTGTATGACGAGATGAACGCGGTGTTCGACCCGGTGCGCGTGCTGGAACAGCGCATGCGTGACCTGGAACACCAGATGACCGAGCCGGACTGCGACTTTGACACCGTGATGGCCGATTATGGCGAAACGATGGAAGATTTCGAGCAGCGCGGCGGCTACGAATACGAGACGCTGATCGCGCAGACGCTGGGCGGCCTGGGCTTCACCGAGTCCGATTACAGCACGCCGATTGCCAAGCTGAGCGGCGGCCAGAAGACGCGCGCCCTGCTGGCGAAAATGCTGCTGGAACGCCCACATCTGCTGATCCTGGACGAGCCGACCAATCACCTGGACGTGGGTGCGATCGAATGGCTGGAAGGCACGATTTCGCGCTGGAAAGGCGCGGTCATCATCGTCAGCCATGACCGCTACTTCCTCGACCATGCAGTCTCGACGATCTGGTATCTGCATCGCGGCGGCATTGACGCCTACAAGGGCAATTACAGCGCCTATCTCATGCAGCGCGCCGAGCGTGAGGCCCTGGCGCTGAAGCAGTATGAGCAGGAAATGGAACGCATGTGGAACGAGTTCGACTATATCAAGAAGAACATCGACCGCGACGCGACCAATCCGCAGGCCGTAGGGCGACTGCGCCGCCTCAGTCGTGACGTGTGGGCGATTCGTGAGCTGGGCTTCGTTGGCTACATGAACAGCGGCAAGTGGAGCGAGACCGGGCTGGGCGGCATCCGCCCGCTGACGGTGGCCGAGATGGACAAGGAACTGCGCTCGATCAAGCCGCCGGTGCGCAAGGCCCCGCAGATGCGCGTGCGTATGAAGGACCCGCCGCGCAGCGGTGAGTATGTGGTGCGCGGGCGCGGGCTGGGCGTCGGCTTTCCAGAGCGATTCCTGTTTGAGACCGGCGAATTCGAGCTGGGGCGCGGCCAGGTGGCGGCGCTGATTGGCGACAACGGCACCGGCAAGACCACCTTCCTGAAGACGATTCTGGGCGAGCAGGATGCGCTCTACGGCAAATGCAATCTGGGCCTGAATGTGGAAGTGGGCTACTTCTCGCAGGCGCACGAAGGCCTGAACATGGAGCAAACGGTTGTCGAGGCGCTGATCGATGCCAAGGGCATGACCGTGCCGGAGGCGCGCCATCTGCTGGCGCAGTACCTGTTCCGCGGCGACGATGTGTTCAAGAAGGTGGGCGACCTGTCGGGCGGCGAGCGCGGTAAGCTGGCACTGGCCATCCTGTCGGTCAAAGGCGCGAATTTCTTCGTGCTCGACGAGCCGACCAATCACCTCGATATCCCGGCACAGGAGACGCTGGAAAGCGTGCTGGATGCCTTCGAGGGCACCATCCTGATCGTGTCACACGACCGCTTCCTGGTGGACCGGCTGGCGCAGGTGATCTGGCATATCGAAGACGGCGCGATGGTCACCTTCAACGGCTCGTATCAGGACTACCTGTCGCGCCGTGAAGCGATCAAGCGCGAGGCGAAAGCGCGCCGCGCTGCCGAAGTCAGCCAGCGATCGACGCGCGATAATTCGGTCCGCAATCAGGAGCGCAAATCGGCCAAAGAGATGGCGCAGATTGAGGCGCAGATCCATTCGATTGAAGGCGCGATGAAAGAGCTGACCGGCCTGATCGAACGGGCCAAGTCGCCCAACGATGTGGCCCAGCTGGGCCGTCAGTATGCCGATCATCAGGCGCAGCTGGAAGGCCTGGTGGCGCAGTGGAGTGAATTCACCCAGCAGGCCTAACCGCCTGTATCAGAATAGGCTTATGGGGGCGCCCTGCACGAACCTGCATCCTGTACTATAGTGGATGAAGGCGGCAGGGCGCCCTGTTTTTGTTTTTGGGCCTTCTTCTGTGAGGAATCATAATGCTGATGAACCATGTGCGCAGGTTGTTTCCGGTCCTGGTCGTGGCGGTTGTGTGCGCAGCGTGGGGACTGGTGCAGGTGTCGGCGCAGGAGGCTACGCCTGCCGAGCCAGTGACGCTGTCGGATGCTTTCACCCGGGAAAATCAGGAAGTCAGCTTTCCCGTCGCGCTGAGTGAGGGCGGGCAGTTTGTGCTGGTGGTAGATACGTCAGCATTTGCATTTTTGACGCTCACCAGCCCATCAGGCGATGAGATCATTAATTCCTCAACTGGACGCCTGTTCCTCAGCCCGAATGTCTCGCTGACGATGCCGGTCATCGCGCCTGAGTCGGGCGAGTATGTGCTCACGCTGCTCTCTGGTGTTGTCTCGGAAGAGACGACGGTGACGGCCAGGGTGATTCCGATGGAAGCTGTGCCGGAAATCGAGCTGAACACCATTTATGAGGAGTCGCTGGGCCAAAACAGCGCCAATCTGTATGCGGTCCAGGTGCAGCAGGGCGACCTGCTCAATCCGCAGGTCTTCACCCGCAATTTTGACGCCAGCGTGCGCATCGGCATGCAGCGCACCCCCTCGACTGGGTTTGACGGCCTGACTGAATTCGAGAACTTCTTCCTGCTGCGCACGGCACCCTACCGTGTGCCCGAAGATGGCCTCGCGATTGTGGCGGTTTACAGCCGCGTCTACGGCCAGTCTGGCAATTATGTGTTCGGCGTGATGCGGCCAGAGGGTCTGCCCGTGCTGGCCGATGATGGCACGCCGCGTGCCGGCGCGCTGAACAACGACAATCAGTTGTTTGAGCAGGCGCGTTTCGAGGCGGTCGCTGGCGACCTGTATGCGCTCACCATCACGTCTGAAATCACGCCGTCGTATCAGGTGGAGGTCACCAGCCCGTCCAATACGCTGGTGGCGCAGACCAATCCGTTCACCGCTGGCGTCGAGAATCCGGAGACGGTGACGATCCCGCTGCTGCCGATTCTGGAGTCGGGCGAGTTTATCGCCACGATCCATCCCAGCGGGACCGCCGAGATTCTGGAAGGTGGCTACGCGCTCGTGCTGACGCGTGTGACCCCGCCTGAGATTGACGATGACCTCGTCATCATGCTGTCATCGGCCTATGACCAGGCGTTTGGCGCGGCGTCGTTTGAGGGTGAGGCGGATGTGCCGGTCACGATCACGCTGACCAGCCTGACCGGGCAAGACATCAATCCCGCCGTGCGTGCTTATCAGGCGGGCGAGCTGCTGCTGGAGCATCTGCCAACCAGCGAAGTGGCCGCCAGCGAGATTGTGCTGACGGTCACGCCGGACAGCGACGGGCCGGTCACGCTGATTTTCTCGCAGGACGGCTATCGCCCGCAGAGCGGCACGCGCTGGGAAATTTCGCTCAGCGCCGAATAATTGTGCGGGCCGCGTGCGCTTATGCTTCGTGCGCGGCGCGCCATTCGCGGGCCAGCAGGCCGTAATGCAGCGCGTCAAAGGCCTGCCCGTCGCGCAGCACGGCCTCGCGCCAGGTGCCTTCCAGCACAAAGCCGAGCTTTTCATACAGCCTGCGGGCGATGGTGTTATAGCTGAATACGGTGAGCTGGATGCGGTTCAGGTTGAGCTCATCGAAACAGAAACGCATGAGCAGGCCCATCGCCTCGCTTCCCAGCCCCAGGCCGCGATGCTCTGCCTCGCCAATGGCGATGCTCACCCAGCCGGAGCGGCTGGACCACGAAATGCCATCTACGGCGCACTGGCCCACGATATCGTCGCTGTAGAGCGTACGAATGGCGAATGGGTACGACGTGGTCGATTTTTCTTCGCCCTCGATGTGGCCGCGCACACGCGACTCTGCAAACGGATAAATCGCGTTGCCGTCATACAGGCGGGCAAATGTGCTGTCTTCATACCAGCGGGCGATGTGCGGGGCATCCTCCGGCGTGAGTGCGGTCAGGCGCAGGCGTGCGCCGGAAAACAACGGCTTTTCAGACAGGCTCATGGCATGCGACCTTTCCGGGTGCGCCGACGCACGATCCATCCCACTCCCAGCACGACGCCCCCGGCCAGCCATGCCGCCAGCGCGATGAACGGGACGCTGCGCACGCTGTCGACGGCCCAGCCACGCAGGTCGAACGGGCAGGTGTCAGCGGGGATGCCCGCGCCCATCACCGGCAGCACGAAGGGTTGGGCGGGGTCGTCGGCCGGAAACAGCACGATAGCGCCGGGGCCGGGCGCAAGCTCGACCGGGCTGTCCTGCGCCTGCGCGGTTACCAGCCCGGCATAGGGCACGCCGTCCAGCGTGAACGATACGCCCAATAGTCCGCTGACGCGTGTGGTCTGGCCGGGAAACAGGCGGGCAAGCGTCAGCGCCAGCGCATCGGCGCGCATGGCATTCTGGGGTTCTGGCAGGTCTGGGGAGATGGCGCGTGCGCCGGTCTGGCGCAGCAGCGAGGCGGCCTCACAGGCGGCAGGCGCACCCAGCGCGGGATCGTCACCCTGCGCAGCGGGGATGTCCTGCCACGACCAGTCATGCAGGATGCCGCCGCGTGTCCAGGCGAGCACGGCGGCCAAAGCCAGCGCCCCAGCCAGCCAGACAATCACGATATTTCGCAGGCGCATATGACTAGCGGGCTGCACTGCCGGGGAAGAGCCAGGCCAGCGCCTCTGGCAGCACGCTGCGGAATCCGACCAGCGAGTGCCCGCTGCCGGTCTCGACAAAGCGATAATCCAGCTCACGGCGACCAGACAGCCAGCCGCGCACCTGATAGGCGGGGCGGATAAAGCGGCCACGGGCCTCATAGCGGCCGACCGACTGGAAGATGCGTCCGGGCAGCGTCGACGACGTTTGCAGGCGGCGCAGCACATCCTGCGTCGGCTCGGCCAGCGGACCCTTGCCCCCCAGCGGCGGCGAAATCGCCAGCAGATGATTGAACAGCGACGGGCTGCGCAGGGCGGCTGACGCGGCGGCATGCGCGCCTTCAGCCACGCCGCCGATGCCGATACGGGCGCTGTTGATGTAATAACGCGCCTGAATATACGGGACCAGCTCGGTGAGCAGGAACACGGTGAAGCGTTCCGCGTCGAAATATTCGGCGGTGCGCGAGACGCCTTCCGCGCTCTGCATCATGGCGATGACCGAGGGCTGCATGCGGTTATGCTTGATCAGCGCATCGGCGATGGCGGGCACCTGTAACGGGCCGGACGCCCATTGGCCGTCGGTCAGCACCAGCAGCGGATAGGTGGAGGTCGCGTTGTAGTCGGGCGGAATATACACCCACAGCTTGCGCCCGCTGAAGCCCAGCTCGCTGCTGGACAGGCTGTATTCGAACACGCGGCCACGGGGAACCCGCGGGAACGCTGACCAGTCCGGGAAGGGGCGCGCCTGCGGCATGCGCAGCACCGAGACATCCATCTGGGCGGTCTGAAGCTTGAGCGGGTTGAGCGAATCAATACCCCAGTGCTTGCCCACGCGTGCCGCCAGGTCTTTGTCGCCGGCCAGCGGAGTCATCGGGTCATCGATGACGATCATGTAGTCGAGCAGGTCATCCGGCCGGAAGGGGGCCGTCACATACCAGAAATGCGTGCCTTTAAGCTGCGTCATCGGGGCGAATGGGGGGTCGCCGGGCAGCGTGTCCAGGTTGAGCGCGGCACTGGTGGTGCCGGCGCGCCGCAGCACGAAGGTGGCCTTGTCGTCTTCCACCCACGGCCAGACCGTGCGGCTGGCCAGCAGCGCGTCCACCAGCGCGACCCGTGCGTGATCGGTTGGCGCCGCCTGTGCTTCGTCTAAAAATGCTGCAAACGAACTCCAGTCAGGCATACCTGGTCGCTCCCCATGTGGCCAACATCCGTCATAATGCTGTTCATTCTAACAGTTTTGGGGGCGGCGCGCATAAACCAGTGGTCCGGGCCCGCGTGCTGCGCCAGCGTATGGGATCAGTCATACAATCGGCCGCGAAAATCTGTATAATGCGTGGCGTTTGCACGCATCATCAAGGAAGTGGTGAATGGAGCCAGCACACGCGCACCCGCACGGCAACGAATACATCAAGACGCTTTCGCTGACCGTCGTCATCCCCTGCTATAACGAAGTGACTACCCTGCTGCCCATCCTGGAGCAGGTGGAGGCTGTCGGGCTGGCCGATGAGATCATCATCGTCGATGACGGTTCCGTGGACGGCACGCGCGAACTACTGAAGACACTGGAGCAGGAAGCGCGCCCGCATGTGCGCATCCTGTATCATCAGGTGAACCAGGGCAAAGGCGCGGCGCTGGTGACCGGCTTTGCGGCCGCCACCTGCGATGTCATCCTGATTCAGGACGCCGACCTGGAATATGACCCGCGCGAGTATCCCGTGCTGCTGAGGCCGATGGAAGAAGGCCGCTCGAAGGTCATTTATGGGTCGCGCTTTCTGGGCGGCCCGCGCAAGGCGATGAACTTCTGGAATATGGTGGCCAACAAGTCGCTCACACTGGCGACCAATGTGCTCTACAACGCCATCCTCAGCGATATGGAAACCTGCTACAAGGTGTTCCGCCGCGAGGTGGTGCAGGATATGAAGATTCACGCGCGCGGCTTTGAGTTTGAGCCGGAAGTGACGGCCAAGGTGCTCAAGAAGGGCATCCGCATCTACGAGGTGCCGATTTCGTATAACGGCCGCGAGTGGACCGAAGGCAAGAAGATCAAGTGGACGGACGGCCCGATCGCCCTGTGGACGCTGATTAAATACCGCTTCGTCGATTAGCGGCCCGCCCGCCAGCCGACGGCTATAACAGCCTCATCCCCAACCTCTGATGATATGCAGGGGCGGGGGATGGGGTTGTTTTTGTTTCAATGAATTTACTCTGAAATCTGAAACCCTCGATAAATGACTTCGTTGTGGAAATTTACGTATTCTTGATTAATCTGATGCTCTGGGTGTAGCGTCAGCGCGTTCCAATCAATCTGGATTGTCCCAAGATCCAGTTCCGCATGATGATTTGGACAAACACATAATATGTTTGACGGGAGATCTGGCCCTGAATGTCTGCCAAGTGGACGGATATGATGTGCTTCACAATAAAAGGTTTGGTCAGCTTTCTGAATTGTATAAGAACATATCTGGCATCGATAATTATGAAGACGTTTCACTAACTGTGTCATTCTGGTATTGCGAATGATTCGTGATTGAATAAATACCACGCGCTTTTGTTCTGCTAATTGAGCGGTTTCAGTTTCAGATGTTGTGATGATATCTGTCTCAGGATCTGTGTAGTCTCGTAAGCCCCAAATTCCCGAACCAATTCCCTCAACAGAGTAAAACGGGTCTTCACGGCCATTGTAAATCTGCGTGTCTGACGAGTTTTCCTGTAATGTTCTTCGCACCGTAGCGTGCCATGTTTCGGCAAAAGGCTCTTTGCGAATCGAATCGACTTCGGCGTATATTTGCGACAAAGTCGCAACGCCACCAAGATTCGTGATTGCTTCGACGATATAGTCAACCCAGCGCAAAGCTTTACTGTTCACAATATGTTCTCCAAATTTGATGAAAATTTCTTGGCCTGACTTTTGCCTTGATTCAACAACTGATGAAACCCCGGCCTGATGACCGCTTGCGGAGCCATCAGGCCAGCATGTCTCATGCCCGGACGGGCTCGCCCACCAGCGCCGACACAATCTCGCGGAAGACCTCGGTATGCCGGTCGATATCGGCCTCGGTCGTCTGCGGCGAAATCAGCGCCATGTTGTGGAACGGCGTCATCAGGATGCCGCGGTTGAGCGACGCCAGATGCATATAGCGGTCCAGCTCGTCATCGACGCTGGCCGCGGCTTCCCCGCCATTGACCGGCGGATTCTCGATGAACCAGTATTCGGCGCGGCAGCCCAGCTGCTCCACATGCCACGGCAGGTTGAACTCGCGCATGACCCCCTCCACGCCCGCGGCAAAGCGCCCCGCCAGCGGGATCGTGCGGTCATAGGCGTCCTGCGTCAGCACATGCTCCAGCGTGGCGCGCATGGCGGCGATGCTCAGCGCGTTGCCCGCCAGCGTGCCGCCGATGCCGCCCGTGTCGGCCTTGTCGACGCTGGTGCCCAGGCGCACGCGCTCGGCCACTTCTTCGGTCATGCCATACACGGCGGCGGGCACGCCCCCGGCAATCGGTTTGCCCAGCGTCAGCATGTCCGGTTGCAGGCCATGCGCGGCGGTATAGCCGCCCGGCCCGGTGCAGATGGTGTGTGTCTCGTCCATGATGAGCAGCGTGCCCGTCTCGCGGGTGATGCGCCGCAGCGCGTCATGAAAGCCCGGCTCTGGCTGCACGATGCCGATGTTGGTCATGACCGGCTCGGCCAGCACGCAGGCCACGTCGCCGGGTTCCAGCGCGGCTTCCAGCGCCGCGATATCGTTGAATTCAACCACGCGGGTGGTCATCGCCTGGTTGACGGGCGGGCCGATATTGCCGCGCCGGGGAACTGCCACGCCGTTTTGCAGCGTGATAAACGTCTCGTCGACGGTGCCGTGATAGCACCAGTTGAAAATCAGGATGAGGTTGCGCTGGGTGATCTGGCGCGCCAGCCGAATCGCAAAGCGGTTGGCGTCGGTGGCGGTCAGCGCAAACTGCCAGTAGGGCAGGCCGAAACGCCGTGCCAGTTCTTCGCCCACCCAGATGGCATCTTCGATGGGGAGCATGAAGGTGAGCCCGCGCATGGCCTGCTGATAAATGGCCTGCACGGTCACGTCGGGGGCATGGCCGGTCATCGCGCCTGTGTCACCCAGGCACAGGTCGAGATAGGTGTGGCCATCGACATCGGTGAAGTGTGCGCCTTTGGCGTCGCGCACAAACAGGGGAAAGCTGCCCGCCCATTTCACCATCCAGTTCATGGGGACGCCGGCCAGCAGATGTTTTTGTGCTTGCTGGGAAAGCTGCTGGCTGCGCGGATGCAGCCGCAGGTATAGCTCTTCTTCGGCCTGCAAAAGCTGCCGCAGGCGTGATCGGTCTGGCGTAAACACAAGGGATCCTTTCGGTTACGGGTCGTCCTGCAGGATGAGATATTGCTCGAATGCGGTATTTGTGAAATTCTGGGTGTAGGTATCCACCATAGCAGCACTGCACCTTTCGGTAGGCTCGAACGATCGTATAAAAGTATATCAAAAATGCCCCGATTGCGATGGCGAGGGACGGGGAAAGCGCGTCAAAAAGCACACAGGGCCGCCTGACGATTGCGCCGGGCGGCCCTGTATAAGCTGTTGAGATGTCGGGTGCCGTTACGAGGCCGGCTCGACGAAATATGCGTCCACGCCTTCGGCCGTCCAGCCGGTGATGCCGTTATACTCCACCTGCCACCACACGATGTCCTCGTAGCAGCCGGGTCCGCCGATCACATTGAACACGCCGCCCACGGGAATCTCGCCGCGAATCTGGGCGCTGGTGGTGCCGACTGCGCGAATCCGGTTGGCGCCGCCGGGCAGCACGACGGCTGTCCCACCCACGGTCAGGCGCGGCGGCAGGGCGGTTGGGCACGAGAACTGCTCGATATCCGACGCGGCAATCTGCGTCAGCGTCGCGTTGATGGGCATGACCCAGCGCTGCCCGCCCCAGGAAATCGCCTGCACCGATCCGTCCGGGCTGGGCGCTGCGAACGGGATAAACTCGCCATTGCGCCACAGCGTGAAGTCACGCTCGCGCACGCGGGTTTGCGGGTTGAATGGCGTGTAGGCAAACGACTGGCCGTCCGGCGACAGATAGAAGCCCGCGCTGCCATCCGTCGAGAGGAAGCCCACGGGGAAGTCCTCGATAATCAGATTGCCGTCCGAGCCCACGACCTGGCCGACCAGGTAGCTGGTGGACTGCCCGGCGAGCTGCTGCTCATATGGGCGGAAGCCGACCAGCTGCAGGGCGACGCTGCCGATGGGCACATTGATGCTGACAATCTCCGGCATGCTGGGGGTGGTGAACTCGGCCCCCGACAGGATATCCATCATCACCCAATGCGTGTTGGCTGCGTCGTACTGGGTATAGTACGAGCGCCCCTGATGCTCGGTGAACAGGCGCACAAACGGCGCGGTATCGCCCACGTCGGGGACCACATGCGCCCCGATCAGCGCGCCCTGCCGTGAATACACCAGGATCTCATTAACATAGCCATTGGGCGAATCCGGGAAAAAGCTGCTGGAAATCAGCGCGATCCCCGCATCCATCCACAGGACCGGCAGCGGACCGGGCACGCCATACTGCTGTGGCAGGTCCAGCGGGAAAGGCGTATACGAATCGAGCGCGACGCTGTACACGCCCAGCCGAAGCGTTGAATCGGCAAACAGATAGTCGGTCCAGGCGACGCCGGATCCATCAGGCGCCCATGAACCCCCCGAACGCGCGATCACATTATCCGGCTGCGTGCTGTCGAAGAAATAGGCCGGGTCTGGCTGGCCGGCGATGCGGCGCGCGTCCCCCGTGACGGTGTCGATGATCCACATATTGCTCACCATCGGCCCGCTGAAGCCGCCGGTGCGCTCGATCGCGTCGATGCCCACCTGCGGGATCGAGGTGTAGGTGGCAAAGCGCCCGTCCGGCGAGGTGCTGAGATCGCTGTTATACGGGTACTCGGTCAGCTGCCGATAGCCGCGATTTTCGACCGCGAACAGGTCGTAGTCGCTGATGATGACCGGCTGCACGCCGTCCGTCTGCCCGCTGACTGCCCCATGTGCTGCCAGCATGATGCCCAGCGCGAGCGCTGCTGTCCCCCATTTTTGTTTCATACACGTCCCCCGTCCCCTGCATGTGAAAAGTCATTTTATCACTTTAGAGGATGGCTGCCCGGTTCGCCTATGGGACTTTGGACGGAGATGGCGGCATGTCGGGCAGCGTGAACCAGAAGCATGACCCGTGTCCCGGCTCGGAGTCGACATCGATCTGGCCGCCATGCGCTTCCACGATGCGGCGCGTGATCGACAGCCCCAGCCCGGTGCTCTTTTCGCCGCCGGTGGGCAGCGCAGACAGCCGGGCGAATGCCTGGAACAGGTGCTGACGATCGGCCTCGTTGATGCCCGGCCCCTCATCCTGCACGCTGATGCGCCATGCATCCTGCTGATGCTGCGCCGCGACGATGACGGTGCTGCCCGGCGGCGCATACTTGACCGCGTTCGAGATCAGGTTGTCCAGCACCTGGCGCAGCAGGGCGGGGTCGGCCAGGACGATGCCTGTCGCGACAGGCGTGACGACCACCCGGGTGTCCTTGTTCATGGCCAGCTTGTGGTGCCGCGCGGCAATTTCGGCGATGTACGGCGCCAGCGCGACCTGCTGGCGGGCCAGCTTCATCTGGCCGGATTCGATCTGTGTGATGTCCAGCAGGTCATTGAGCAGGCCCAGCATGAAGCGCGTTTGTTGGCGCATATCGCCCAGCATGGCCTCGACGTCCTCGCGCGGCATGTCGATACCGGGCATCAGCAGCAGCTCCAGCGCCATCTGGATATTGCTGATCGGATTGCGCAGGTCGTGCGCGGCGATGCCCAGAAACGTGTTCTTCATCTCGTTGAGCTTGCGCAGCTCGACATTCTGCTGGTCAATCTTCCCGCGCTGCTCGATGATTTCCGAGATCAGCCGGCCTTTCTCCAGGATGACAGACATCCGCGAGGCAATCTGCTGGAACAGCTCGACATGCGCGTCCCGGTAGGCATCTGGCACCATGCTGGAGAAAAACAGGAATCCCACCGGCGATCCGTTGACGATCAGCGGGCATGTCAGCGAGGCGCGGATGCCTTCGTTCACGATCAGCCGGGTCGATGCCGAATGAGGCTTTTGCTCAAGATAGGCGCGCAGATCGTTGATGATGCGCGGCTGGCCCGTTTGCAGGATGGTTTCCAGGCTGCTGCCCGCCAGTGCTGCCGCATATCCGCTACCCAGCAGCACATTTGGCAGATTGCTCTTGGCCCAGCGTGCGCGCACGATCGGGCCTTTGTCCGTGGATTCGATCAGCGCAAAGCCGATCCTGTCGTAGGGGATCAGCTTGCGGAATTCCGTGAACACGTTCTCCAGGATTTCATCCAGCAGCAGGCCGGAATTGAGCTGGAGGGTGATGGTATTGAGCGTCTCCGTCTCGCGATAGCGCTTTTCAATATTGTGGGCCAGCTGACTCAGCGCCACGCCCAGCTGACTGATTTGGTCATAAGGCGTGATGGGAATCTCCAGATGCTCAAACTGGCCGTCACGAAGGTGTTCTATCGCGTCGATATACTCCGGTATTCGTCCGTCGACTTCCTGATCGGACATCGTTTTGCTCCACGGTGCATGCGTTCATCAATATCCTAATCTTACACCTGAATGCGATGCACTTAATGGAGACTTTGCCGCTTCCGCAAAGTGGCTACCCGCGTTCCACAGCCAGTCCGTGGCGCACCCAGTTCATCGTGCCGCCGACGACGTTATAGACGGTCGTGAACCCTTTCTGGCCCAGCAGCGCAGCGGCCGACTGGCTGCGTCCACCGCTGGCGCAGATCACCGCGACCGGCTGCTCCGGGTCCAGCTCGCTCACGCGCCGGGCGACTTCCGCCAGCGGCATCAGCACTGCGCCGGGCACGTGCCCCTGCGCATATTCCCACGGCTCGCGCACATCGATGACGACCGGGCGGCTGCCATTGCCGTGCTCCAGCAGTTCGCCCAGTTCTTCGGGCTGAATATCGCGCACGTCACCCGCCGTGGTGGGCAGGCCCAGCGCCTCCCAGGTCTCCAGGCTGTCAGCCAGATAGCCGGCGACCGTGTCGTAACCCACGCGCGCCAGGCTGTAGACGACGTGGCGATAGTCGTTGACGTCGTCCAGCAGCAGCACGATCGGCACGTCTGGCGGCAGCACGAAACCGACGCGGTTGCTGAGCTGGTCATCGGCCTCCAGATGCACCGAGCCAGGGATATGCTTCGCCTTGTAGGCGGCCTTCGGACGGGCATCCAGCAGCGCGGCCCCGCGCCGGAACTGCGCGACGGCGTCCTGCGTGCCCAGCGGGCGCGGCGCGACTTCGCCGAGCGGGCGCGGCCCCTGCCGGTTGATCTGCTTGATGCGCTTGTGGTTGCCCGGCTGTTCGGGCAGGCTGGTGGTGGCAAACGTGATGTAGTCCTCGCGCTCGTGCACCTGAAGCGCGGGATTATGGCGGCGCTCAAAGCCGAGTGTCGAGCTGCGCACCGCGCCGATCGATTTGCCGCACAGCGATCCGGCGCCGTGTCCGGGCAGGATCATCACGCCGTCGGCCAGCGTCAGGTATTCATTGTGCAGGCTGTCGTGCATATGCCCGGCCAGTTCGCGCGCCGCTTCAATGCCCACCAGGTCTGGCCGGCCAGCGTCGCCCACAAACAGCGTGTCGCCGGTCAGCGCCATCCACGGCTCATCGGCGCGCGTCTTGTCCAGCACCAGCAGGGTGATGCTCTCCGGCGTATGGCCGGGGGTGAAGCGCACCTGAAACTCGACATTTCCCAGCGTGATGCTGTCGCCGCCCTTCAGGGCGCGATGCTCGAAGGCGGCGTTCGCGGCCTCATGCACGAAGATGTCAGCGCCTGTCCGGGTGGCCAGCTCGGTATTGCCGGAGACGTGGTCTGCGTGCAGATGCGTCTCGATGATGTGCGTGATGGTCATGCCGTGTGCGGCGGCCACATCCAGGTATTTCTGCACATCGCGGTCTGGGTCGATGACGGCGGCGATGCCCCCACCCTCACACCCGATCAGATAGGACGCGCATCCGAGGCCGTCGATAAAGAACTGCTGCATATACATTGGGGTTTCCTCACAGATTACAGGAGTTGGCGTAGATTGTCGTAAAGCAGAAAGAGCGCCAGGGCGATCACCAGCAGCGCGAATGCCTTGCGCAGGCGCGCCGCATCCAGTCGTTTGCCCAGCCGCGCACCGGCAAAGGTGCCGGCCACGCCCGCGGCGATAAAAATCACGATCAGGGGCACATCGAGCGTGATGCCGCTCAGGTGGCCCATGAAACCGGCCAGGCTGTTCATGGCGATCACCACCAGCGAGGTGCCCACTGCCTGATGAATCGGCATGCGCACCAGCATCACCAGTGCTGGCACGATCAGGAAGCCGCCGCCCACGCCCAAGATGCCGGTCACCAGGCCAACACCCGCGCCGCCTGCAAACACCTTCCACACTTTCAGGTCGTCGGTGCAGTCGGGGTTGAAGCGGGCTGGCTTCTGGCGCATCAGCAGCGTGCCGACGGCCAGCATGAGCAGCGCGAAGGCGATCATCAGCGCGGTCGGCGAGACCTGTTTGGACAGGCCCGCTGACAGGTACGAGACGACCATGCCAGTGCCGCCAAAAATCAGCGCGACTCGCCAGTTCAGCGTCCCCTGCGAACGATGGAAAAAGGCGCCCAGCGCGCTGTTGGTGCCCACGATCGCCAGCGACGTCGTCACGGCGACCTGCGGGCTGAGCCCGAGCAGGTACACCAGCGCGGGCACCGTCAGGATGGAGCCGCCACCCCCCAGCAGGCCAAGCGACCCGCCGATGCCGAAGCCGAGCGTCAGGATGAGCAGCAGCGTGGGCATTATTTGCCTTTTTTGACGGGATAGCCAGCCATCTGCCAGCTCATCATGCCGCCACGCAGGTTCAGCGCATTCAGGCCAGCCCGCGCCAGCTGCCCGGCGGCCGCGCTGCTGCGTGAGCCGGAACGACACACGCACAGAATTTCCGTTTCGCGGGGCAGTTCGCCCAGGCGGTTCGCCAGTTCCCCCAGGGGGATCAGCTTTGCGCCAGGAATATGCCCATCGCGGAACTCGTCGGGCTGACGCACATCCAGGATGAGCAGCGGCCGCTTTTCGTCGATGCGTGCTTTTGCATCGGCTGGATTCAGGGCATTGCTATTGCTGCCAAACAACGATTTGAAGAAGTTCATTCCGAGTCCCCGTGTGTGACGTTATTCGAGAGGTAAGCCCTGGGCCGTCCAGGCATTCAGCCCGCCCAGATCGGAGATGCCGCTGTATCCCGCCTCCGCCAGAATCTGCGCTGCCTGCGCGCTGCGATTCCCGCTGCGGCAGTACACCACGATTTGCTGGTTCATCGGCACTTCTGCCAGGCGGCCTGCCAGGTCATCCACGGGAATATTGACCGCACCGGCGATGTGGCCGGTCGCAAATTCTTCCGGCGTGCGCACATCGATCAGCAGATGCGAGGACATGTCCGCGCTGAACTGCGCCTGATAGTCCGCTGGCGTGATATCCTGCACGACGGCGGGGCTGCTGGTGCCACCTGTCAGGCTGCCGCTGACCAGCACCAGCCCAACCACCAGCGCGATCCCAATCCCCACAGCCCGTACGATTTGACGATTACTCATCATGTGCTCCGCTTGTTTTCCTTATGCCCCTCACTGTACGACGAACCCTCTATGCATGGTTAGAGTCAGCGCCTTATAATGAGCTATAAGCGCCGACTTATGGCATCAGGGGTTCGTCATGCTTGATCTCTACAAACTGCATATTTTTTCGACGGTGGTGCAGGAAGGCAGTTTCAGCGCGGCGGCGGGCCGCCTGTTCATGACGCAGTCCGGCGTGAGCCAGCACATCCGCGAGCTGGAAAGCAGCCTGGGCAGGCAGCTTTTTCAGCGCGGATGGCGCGGCGTGCGGCTGACCTCACATGGGGAAATCCTGAACCAGTATGCGGGGGAAATTTTCGCGCTGGTGGCGAAGGCCGAGTATGCGCTGACGGATATCGAGCAGCTTTCCAGCGGGCGCGTGAGCCTGGGCGCGACGCCGGGCATCGGCATTTATCTGGCCCCGGACTGGGTCCAGGGTTTTCGCGCCCGCTATCCACAGCTCACCGTCGCGCTGCAAACTGGCGTGACGACCGAGATTGTGGGCGAGGTGCTGGCGGGTCGGCTGGAACTGGGCTTTGTGGAGGGGGAGCCAGCCGAGGGGCAGGCGCGGCTGGCATCGCTGGTGCTGGACGAGATCGAGCAGCAGGTGGTGGTGGGCAGTCGGCATCCGTTTTGCGCGCAGCAGCAGGTGCGACTGGATGACCTGCGCCAGCAGCCGCTGATCGTGCGCCAGGCGAAAAGCCAGTCGCGCGTCTGGCTGGAGCGCGTGCTGCGCCAGCATGACATTGAGCCGCTCATCGGCGCGGAGTTCGACAATCTGGAGTCGATGAAGCGGGCTGTGTCGGTGGGCCAGTGCGCGGCGGTAATGCCTGCTTACGTCGTGCAGGCGGAAGTGGAGCAGGGTCTGCTGCACCTGCTTCCGCTGGAGGGCAGGCCGCTCACGCGCAGCCTGAAACTGGTGTGGGATGCGACGTCGCATTTCTCGCCCATCGCCAGCGCGTTCCTGGGCGAGATGAGCACGCGCTATCCCGCCCTGGGGCCGCTGCTGGGGCAGATGAACGCGTGAGCGATTCCCTCAGACCGTGACCGATTAGCCGTCCCAGGCGGCCTGAAGCCCGGCCATATCGAGCTTCTTCATGCCCAGCAGGGCCTGCATGACCCGGCCAGAGCGCGCCGCGTCGGGCGTGCTCATCAGCTCATTCAGCAGGCTGGGGATAATCTGCCACGAGACGCCGTATTTGTCTTTCAGCCAGCCGCACTGCTCAGCTGCCGGATCCGCCGAAAGCTGATCCCAGAAATGATCCAGCTCCTCCTGCGTGCTGACCTGCACGAAGAATGAAATCGCCTCGGTGAAGGTGAAGTCGTGGCCCAGCCCGCCGTCAGAGGCCATGAATTCCTGCCCGCTGAGGTGAAACAGCGCGTGCTGCACGGTCGCGCCTTCATGCGTGATCGCGTCGATGCCGGAGCCGGCGAACAGGCTGGTATACAAGCGAATGGCTTCCTCGGCCCTGCCGTGCTGGTCGCGCACAAACATCAGGAAAGGCGTGATCTTCTGGGCGCGCGGCGCCAGGCTGAGCTGCCACGACACGCCGAATTTGTCCGCCACCCAGCCAAATTTCGCGCTGAAGGGATAGGCCTGAAGCGGCATGAGGATGCTGCCGCCGTCAGACAGGCGCGCCCACAACGCATCGATTTCGGCTTCCGTGGCGCAGTTGACAAAGAACGAGACGGCTGGGGTGAAATTGAAGGCCGGGCCCCCGTCCAGCGCCATGAACTGCTGGCCCGCCAGCTCGAACGAGCCGTTGAGGACGTTGCCTTTATTGGGGCCATCCTCATAGCGGGTCACCGACAGGATGCGCGCATCGCCGAAAGCGGACACGTAGAACGCCATCGCTTCTTCGGCACAGTTGTTGAACCACAGGTAAGGGGTAATTTTCTGCATCTTCGCACGCTCCTTGATTGCGCTGATTGAAAGTTGATTTTAGCTCATTTGTTCTTATGATGCAATAGGGTGCACGGGCAAGCTTCAGCGGCAGGGTCGCCTCACGGGAGCGGGCACGCTACACTGAGGGCACTGAACAAAGGATCCGTTATGCACACGACGTTTGGCTATTTCGACCTGATCGAGACCTTCCCAAAGGCCGGATGCGCCGTATGCAATCTGCTGCAGCGCGACGTGACGCACCTGCTCGATTCCATCCTGTACGAGTATTCGGTGGACAGGTCGATGCAGGCGGGATTCCGCGCCAGCCGCGGCCTGTGCAATCAGCACGGCTGGCAGTTCACCAAACTGGGCAATGCGCTCAGCGCCGCGGTGTTGTACGAAGCCGCGCTGGACGAAGTGCTGACGGTGATGGAGGCATCCGGGCCGGATGAGCGCACCCGACAAGGGGGATGGCTTGGTGGGTTGTTCGGGCGCGTCCAGCCCAGCGCGCTGGCCGAGGCGCTGATGCCGAAGCAGCCATGCGCCGCCTGCGCCGCCCAGGACGCCGCCGAAGCGCGTTACGTGACTGTGATAGGCGAGCAGATTCAGGATGAGCGCATCCGCGAGGCATATCGCGCCTCAGAAGGGCTGTGCCTGCCGCATTTCCGGCAGACGCTGGCGCATGCGCAGGACGGCGACTCGGCAAAGCTGCTGCTGGCGCTGCAAAAAGATATCTGGTCGCGCCTGCGCGCTGAGCTGAATGAATTCATGCGCAAGAGCGATTATCAGAACGCGGGCGAAAAGATGGGCGCGGAAGGCACCAGCTGGCAGCGCGTGGTGGCGCGGCTGGCGGGCGAGCACGGCGTGTTTGGCCTGCGCCGCAGCGGACGCTGAGCGGGATGCCGGGGCAGGCATCACTTTCGCCCGCGTTTCGTGTTACAGTTTCAGGGCTGTGACAGCCCGTGACTGCGCCTGCCCGACCTTAGGAAATAGCCCTGATGCAGACATCCCCTCCACTGCCTGACAGCGACGGCGCGCTGGCCCGCCTGCTGGCTGGAAATCGCCGCTATATCGCCATGCGCCAGCTCCATCCACGCCAGACATCCGAACAGCGCCAGACGCTGCTGGAAGGCCAGAATCCGATTGCTGCCGTGCTGAGCTGCTCTGATTCGCGCGTGCCGTCCGAGCTGATTTTCGATCAGGGTCTGGGCGATCTGTTCATTGTGCGCACAGCAGGGCACGCGGTCAACGAAGTCGTGCTGGCCAGCGTGGAATTCGCCGTGCATGTGCTGAAAGTGCCGCTGGTGCTGGTGCTGGGCCACGCGCAGTGTGGCGCGGTGTCCGCTGCTGTCAGCGACAAGCCGCTGCCGGGGCATATGGCCAGCCTGAAGACGGCGCTGCGTCCGGCTGTCGATGCCACGATGGATCACGCCGGCGACCCGCTGGACAATGCGATTCGGGCGCATGTGCGCCTCACCGCAGAGCAGTTGTGGGCCGAGAGCGCCATCCTGGGCGATGCTGTCGCGCACGAGCGCATCAAAATCACGCCTGCATATTACGACCTGAACACAGGCAGCGTCGAACTGCTGTAAGCGTCCCTGAATCTCGGCGGCTGCGTACTAACTCAACGCCTCAAGCAATGCCCGCGCGATCAGCTTCTGGCCTGCCAGTGATGGATGCAGGCCATCATAGAGATAGTCTGGATGCGGCGGCACGCCAAAGAGGTGTTGCAGCTCCACAACCGGGCCTTTCTGTCGGCGCACGATGTCGGCCACCCGCGCCACATCTTCGTTCAACCAGATCAGCCCTGGCGCCATATCCCCGTGACTGCGTATCCTGTCGGGGATGACTGGCGTCGGCGTCATCCACACCCAGCGGGCGGATGTCCGCGTCGCGGCGAAATCGCGCAGCTGGGCCAGATTCTTTTCCGTTTCTTCCGGGCTGACTTCGGGTTTGAGCGCTTTGTCGCCATACCTGCGGGCATCATTGGTGCCTGCCATGCAAATGATCCAGTCAGGCTTTTCAGCGGCAATGTCGTAGAAAACGCGATAGAACATCTGCGTCGTCGTTTGGCCTGAGATGCCCGCGTTGACCACCCGAATATGATCGTCGGGGCGCTGGAGGTCGAGCAAAGCGCGCAGAATCTCAAGCCATGAGTGCCAGTCGTCGGTGATGCTGTCGCCCAGCCCGACGATGGTTGAGCCTGGCGCGAACGGGAGACGCATTACCCGCGCAGCAACATCCGGTTCAGCGAGAAGCTCTGCTGCTGCCTGCCGGGTGACGGCGGCACACTCCGCTTTTACCTGACGATAGGTTTCGACGGGGATGCCAAACAGCGCGGCGATGGCCGTCTCGGTGAGCGCAGGATTTGTCTTCTCAGGGTGACTGTAGCGGAGGTATGCCGTGAGCTGCTCGTGACTCAGTTCGCTCATCGCTGTTTTTCCAGATGTCGTGGCTCATGGGACTGAACCATACCGCAAAACCTGTGCAGGTGAAAATTCTGATCGGGGAACACTCAGGCTGTTCCGTAGGCCGGTTGAACGCAGCACCGGAACAGCCTGAGAGATGAACGCGTTTTTGCCTAGCCTTTGACCGATCCCTGTAGCAGGGCCGAGATGATCTGCCGCTGAAACAGCACGAAAGCGATCAGCGTGGGCAGCAGAATCAGAATGGTGCCGGCGCACAGCAACGGGACATTGGTCGCATAGTGTCCCTGGAACGCGCCGAGGGCACCCGCCATCGTGCGTTCTGCCGGGTCTTCGACCAGCACCAGCGCCAGCAAAAACTGGTTCCACGTCCAGACGGACATCAGGATGCCCAGCGACGCCATCGGCGGGCGCGCCAGCGGCAGATGAATACGCCAGAACAAATCCCACAGCGTGGCCCCGTCGACGCGGGCTGCCTCGGAAATCTCGATCGGCATGTTAACAAAATGGGCGCGCATCCAGTACACGGCAAATGGCATGTACAGCGCGATCAGCGGCAGCACGATGGCAAGCCGTGTATTGTAAATGCCCAGCGCGCGCTCCAGATAATACAGCGGGACGATAATGCCGCTGAACGGGAGCGTTAAGCCAAACACGAACAACGCGAGCAGGATGCCAGAGCCAGGGATGCGCAGCTGGCCGATGGCAAATCCAGCCATGGTTGAAATGATCAGCGCGATGGGCACCACTGCGATCACGAGATAGACGCTGGAGCCTAGCAGGACGGTCATATTCGCCACGTTGAAGGCTTCAATGAAGTTGCCCCACTGCGGTTCGGCAGGCCATTCCAGCCCCCTCGGCACCGTGTTGGACGGGTGAAGGGCGGTGATGAAGATGCTGATGAAGGGCAGAATGGTGACGACCATCAGCACCACCAGCATGATTCGTCCGGAATACAGCTCGGTACGGCTAATCCTCATTACTTTATCTCCCGGTTGAGGCGCTGAATGGGGATGATGATGACCAGCACCAGCAGGGTCAGAATCACAGCCAGGGCCGACGCCGGGCCAATACGCTGCTCGGTAAAGGCCAGAATATATATCTGGATACCGGGGACAGCGGTCGCGTTGCCCGGCCCCCCTGCCGTGGAAATATAGACGATGTCAAAGGCGGCCAGCGCAGCAATCACCGTCACCGTCAGGCACACACCAATCTCATTCCGCAGCAGCGGGACGGTGATGCTGATGAACTCGTTGAACCAGCTGGCGCCGTCGATACGCGCCGACTCGTACAGCGCCGGGTCGAGCTTTGACATACCCGTCCACAGCAGGACGGTGCAAAAGCCCAGCAGCACCCACACGCCAATGAGGCCGACCGCGGGAAGCGCCCACGTGAAGTCGCCAAGCCATGCACGGGTGAGCGCGCTCAGCCCAACCGCTTCCAGAAGCTCGTTAATCAGGCCGGGCAGCGCCAGCAGCCAGCCCCAGATAATGCCGGCCGCGACCAGCGGGATAATCTGCGGCAGGAACAGCACGGTGCGAGACACCGCCCCCAGCCGCCCGGTCGCCATACGGTGCATCACGCTGGCGACCACCAGGCCGAGCGCCACCGGGATGAAACTGAAGAAGAAAACAAGGCGAAATGAATTAAGAATGGTCCCCAGCAGATCGGGGTCTGAGAGGACACGGGTGTAATTATCGAATCCCACCCACGTCATCGGGCCAATACCGTTCCAGCGGAAGAATGAGTACTGAATGCTCATCAGCAGCGGAAGCAGGACGAACATGGCATACATCAGCAGCGCTGGCAGGACGAACAGCCAGCCAATGATGGCTTCCCGGCGCGCGTTTTTACTTTTGGTGGTAGGTCGGGAGGCCGCGAGAGCCGCGGGACGATTGTCTGACGTGGTCATAGTTTTGTCTCTTTTAAGAAGGGGCCGCGGGACAATGCCCGCGGCCCCCGACTAATTATTCAGAGAGCTGCAGTTCGTACTCGGCCTGAACTGCCTGGAGCAGACCAGCGGCATCCTGCAGTCCGCCGACCATTTCCTGAAGTTCAGGAGTCCAGCCCTGGGCGAAGATCGCGCTGGTGGCGTTGGCGATGAAGTCCATCGACGTGCCAGCTTCACCGACCACCGGGCCGGCGGCGAGGGTCTCGTTGGTGATCGAGCCTTCAGCGACCGGCGGCATTTCCAGACCGGACGGGCCACCGGGGTTAGAACCACCGACATCCACGCCGATCTGGCGGGCGACTTCATTGGTAGCGACCCAGTTGAGGAAGAACGCGGCGCAGTCCGCATTGACGGCGTTGGCAGCGATGCCGAACGTCAGCGGGGCGGACATGGCGGCGGGTGAACCACCTTCTTCGGCCGGCGGCATCAGGAAGAAGCCGACGTTGCCGGGCATGGAGGCGTCATAGCCAGCGTTCTGCCAGTCGCCGTTGAAGATGAAGACACCTTCGCCTGCGCCGAAGCGGGCCTGGGCATCCGTGTACTCAATCGCGTTGATATCTTCGGGGAAATAGCCGTTGGTGATCCAGTCCTGCAGGTGCTGGGCAGCAACCAGATTCTCAGGGGTATCGATGGTCGCACCGGGGGTCTGGAAGATCCAGTCGTTGATCGGGCCCACGGGACCAACCGATGCCATCAGCGCCTGCAGCGGGAAGGCGAGGCCCATGCCACTGCGCGCGCTGCCCCACTGCATGATCGGCAGCAGGTCGGCTTCCTTGGCGGCGGCGAGCAGCGCTTCGAACTCGGCCAGTGTCGCGGGCGGTTCGGTCATGCCAATCTGCTCGGCCTGTTCACGGTTGTAGAAGATACCGGTCAGGCTGTAGTTGAGGCCCATCGCATAGAGCGAGCCAGCGCCACGGGTGCCATCTTCGGCGACGCGGTTCTGGTTCAGCTGCGGCACCGGCCAGTCGTTCCAGCCAAAAGCCTCGGCATAGGTGTCAAGGTTCATCACCAGGCCCTGGGTGGCAAACGAGACCAGCGTGGGCAGGCGGATCAGATCAGGCGGATTGTCGCCAGAGAGCAAACGCGGCGTCGCGTTGATCAGATTGGCGAACTGGTCCTGGCTGATATCCCAGGTGACATTCGGATACTGGACCGAAAACTCTTCGGTCAGGCGGAAGGGCAGGTCGAAGCCGGTTTCGAAATAGCCACGGACGGTGATCGGCTCGGTGCCGCAGTTGGGGACATCCTGGGCGGCGACACTGGGGGTCTTCACAGCAACTGCGAAGATTCCCAGTACGGCGGCTGTGGAGAGGCTGAGGTGAAGCAGGCGTTTCATGTTAATTTCTCCCGTAGTTAGTATCAGGTGCAATAATTTGCGTGCGTAAGTCAGGCGATATCCCGACTTTTCTTTTCATGGCCACTTTCGATAGGCAGCTCCTTTCCGATCAGGCAACTCTCTTTGTTCCAGATAGCGTCCACAGAATGTGCGCCAGTCCATGCTGGCGTGTTTCTGGTAACTTCCTATGATTTACGGGTATGGTTCCGCCTAAGCCAAACCATACTGCTGCGTTGTATTCCGCACGACCAGCTCCAGCGGGGGCAGGTGACGCGGGGTCACTTTTCCCGGCGTCATGAGCATGTCCAGCAGCATCTGCATGCCCAGATACCCGCTTTGCTCCAGATGCTGGCGCACGGTTGTCAGCCCGACATAGCGACTCAACTGCACATCGTCAAACCCAATGACCGAGATATCTTCCGGCACACGCAGCCCGGATTCACGGACCGCCTGAATACAGCCGACTGCCTGGATGTCCGACATCGCGAAGATCGCAGTGGGCGGCTCTGGCAGGGTCAAGAGCTGCCGGGTCAGCCGGTGTGCCGTTTCTTCGCCGTGCATACCCAGGCACACATAGTCTGCGTTAACGGGGATGTCGTACTCTGCCAGTGCGGAGAGGTACCCCTTGTAACGCAGGTCACTGGTTGGGATGCCATAGTTGTTGGTCAGTTCGTCACCGACATAAGCCACGCGGCGATGCCCAAGCTGGAGCAGGTGCTGCGTCGCCAGGTAGCCACCATGCACGTTGTCAGTGCTGATGCCGTTTGTGTCGCCGGTAAACACATCGCTGAGGATGACAAACGGGATGCCCGCCTGCTTCAGCAGGTCGCGTTCCTCATCGGAAATATTCAGCGTGGTGATCAGCAGGCCATCGACGGTCGACTGGTCGACAATGGTCAGCAGCTGCTCATGCTGGCGGTCAGGCTCGCTCACCGTATAGAGAATGAGGTTGAAGTCATTGTCCTGGTGGCTGAGGGCCATCTGCATGCCGCGCAAGCGCTCGACAAATGAAGGCGGCGTGATGTAGGGCAGCATGGCGCCAATATTACGATGCTGCACGCCAGTCGAAAGCTGGCGGGCCACCTTGCTGCGGCGGAAACCAAGCTCCTGGATCACGCTCAGCACTTTTTCCTGCGTCTCCGGGCTGACCCGCGTGCTGTTGTTGAGCACGCGCGAGACGGTCCCGACGCCGACGCCGGCGGCTTTTGCAACATCGTAAATGGTTGGATTGGCCATGCAAATCCTGACCACACTTAAGCCGACAATCACCTGTGGAACCGCTTCCATAATAGTAAAACGCATTTTGGAAGGGCTGTCAAGTGTCGGAAATCCGCGCTCATCTCAACTGTTGTCTGCGCTCAGGCGCAGGCCTGGCTGGAGGATTTGGATATTCAGATTGCGAACCGGCGGAGGGGCTGTAAGCATTGTTGAATTCCGAAGGCCGCGTAAACGGGTGTCATGCCTGCGCAAAACGTCAATGCTTCTTTGAGGGTCTCAAAGGCCGGTTCTGGTGTATGAATACGACATATGCATTACTATGAGAATATATGCGCTTAATGGAGCAGGTCTCATTGCTGCTGAAGCCCATGCTGTGACAAGCGGATATGTAGTTGTGAAGGCACAGTCTGCCAACCCGTCCCGTCATTCGTCACGCGGTTAGCGAAAACTCTCTGCTTTATGCTCCCGGAGTCTTTAACGGGTTCGTTTGAAGGGTGTACTTAAATTATGGGCGATTCCGCGCAGCGAAACTTACACGTCAAAGCCGACCCGACGCACGCCCCGGTCAATTCCCCTCGACAGGAAACACGAAGTGCGGCGGCTGCCACCGCCAGCTCTCACGCTCCCGGAACATGGGATGGCAACAGCCGCCCCGATAATCTGCTCCAGTTGCAGCGCGTCATCGGAAATTCTGCCATCAACCGGCTGATTCAGCGTTCCCACCAGCAGGGCTGCGGCTGTTCGGCCTGTTCAGGTGGCGCAATCAGCGAGACCCAGGCGCAGCGCTCGATTCAGCGCCAGACAGCCGAGTCTGATGCACATGTCGCCGGGTGCGGCTGCGCGAGCTGTGCATCGATTCAGCGCACCCTCGACCCGCAGCAGGCTGCACATGCTCCTGTCAAAATTCAGCGGCTTATGTCCCCAGGCGCGTTTAAAAAGAAGACCAGGGCGATGGGCTTCCGCAATCTGATCAAGCCCATCGATAAAGCCGTGGCCGCCTACGCCAGCACTGCCACAGCATTGTCACCCGAGGCGAAAATACAGGCGCTTCAGGAGATTATTGCCTTATGCGATACCTACCTCAATGACCCCAAGCGCAAGAAGTCCGCGCGTCGTGATGGCGTCGATGCCCTGAAGCAGGATGCAGAAGCGGATATCCTCCAGTTGCAGTCGGTGACGCCGGAACAAACGCAGTCGGTCGAGACCACGCCAGAGCAGACACAGTCGGTTGAGACGACACCAGAGCAGACCCAGTCGGTTGAGACGACGTCGGAACAAACGCAGTCAGTCGAGACGACGCCGGAGCAGACACAGTCGGTCGAGACGACGCCGGAGCAAACGCAGTCGGTCGAGACCACGCCTGAAGTAACCCAGTCGGTCGAGACAACGCCGGAACAAACGCAGTCGGTTGAGACGACACCAGAGCAAACGCAGTCAGTCGAGACCACGCCTGAAGTAACCCAGTCGGTCGAGACGACACCGGAGCAGACACAGTCGGTTGAGACCACGCCGGAACAAACGCAGTCGGTCGAGACCACGCCTGAAGTAACCCAGTCGGTTGAGACCACGCCGGAGCAAACGCAGTCGGTCGAGACGACCCCCGTTGATCCGCAGAAGACCGCTGCATCCGAGTACCTCAAACGACTCGAAAATAAGGAAGATATTTTTGCCGGTGCCACCCTGTCGCGCGCCCAGATTCTTGACTTGCTGGAGACGCATCTGAGCGCTGCGGAGTTCACCCGCGCGGCATCGCTGATGATCATCAATGTGCCGGCCAGTGTCGTCGAGGGAGACAAGGCGCGCACGGTCGCCCTCAGCCATCTGGAAATTCTGCTCAAGGATAAGTCCGTTGCGCGCAACCTGCTGAACAAGAATACAGCCGTTGTCGTCGTCCCGAAAAACAAGAAGATGACTGACCTGCCGCAGTTTGCGTCGCTGAAAGGCAAAAAGACGTTCGATGGCCGCGATTGGGATACTGTGCGCGGTTCCGGCGGCATGGAAATCAACGGGGCAATCTATGTGGCCGTGACGGAAGAAAACACCCTGGGTACGGATGCAGAAGGTGATGTGTCGGGCACGGATTGGTGCTATGCGTCGGGATACTCCACCACAACTCATGAAATTGCCCACGTGGTGGACATCCACGGCCTGTCGGCGGAAGACCGCAAGAAGGTCGATGATCTGTATAAGGCCAAGAAGCAGAAACAAACGGCGGGCGAAGTCGTCGAGTGGATTGACGGCTTCGACTACGACAAGCCCGGAAAGAAGAAAGACGAGGCGCAGGCTGCCTATAATGAATGGGCGCTGGACCTGCCTGGCACCCTGACGACCGCCGGTATGGCCGACGAAAACGATCGCAAAAGCACGATTGCCTGGGTGAAATATCTGCTGGTCGATGGTGGGGCGTATGCGGATAACAATTACACGACCTGGCTGAAGCATGTGGGGGTCATTGATGGGAACACCATCAAGAAGAAAGATGGCACCCTGTTTGCCAACATCAGCACGATATCCAAGAAAGTCGTGTTTGGCGGGAAGCAAACCAACTATGCCTCGTCGCATCGCTTGGAGTATTTTGCCCAGAGCGCGAATGCTTTCTTCGGGACCAATGTGGGCACTGAGCCGTATACTCATGACCTGTGGGATGCGGCTGGTGAGCCCGAGAAGGGCACTCGCCGCAATGGCAAAAGCGAAGTGGCGCGTATCGAGCCTGAACTGAAGGCCCTGTTTGACCGCATTTTCGGCTCTCAGGACATCACCGATGCCAATCCGCGCGACAAGGTGAAGAAAGAAAAAGAAGCAGCAGCAGGTGGCACGGGTGGCTGATGGCCGGGGGGAAATAACTGATGGGTTATGTCGATACGCCGGTCCGTGCAATCAGGCATTTCAATGTGTACATGGGCGAGAGGGTGGTGCTCAGCGCCGAGGATACCCCGGGCCGCCTGTATTCGGTGGCCTCGCCCCCGCCCGGCGGAGCGCCGCCGCACCCGTTTGTGAATGCGCGCGCCTATGATGCCTTCAGCGAAGGGGACCTGGCGACCATCCTGTGGAATGCCGCTGACTTTGATGACTTTCTGGTGCAGTTGATCGCAGAGGGCATGAATACTGCCTCATGGAACGACTCATCGGCCGCGCCCCGCATCGCGCCCCGGCGGCTGTTTCGCGGAGATGCGCTGGTCGGCGCCGTCTGGGAGAGCGCCGGTCAGTTCACGGCGCTGACGCATCAGCCGCCTTATGACGCGCTGGTCTTCAGCCATGCCATGCTGACCGCCTATGCCATCAGCGAAGCCGACACGCTGTTGCGCCTGGTGCAGGAAACCTCTGCATTCAGCGAGCTGAGCCAGCGCTTGCAGGACGCGGGCTACACGCTGCAAACAGCCGGGGGGTAAGCGCGGCTGTCTGGCGACAGGCTGGTGCCTGAGGCGCGTGGTTTCACGCCGGCCCAGGAGATTTGTTTGTAACCCTGCTTGTCTTATTCCCACGCTTTTGGGAAATTCATGCCTTCCCCAAGGATTCTGTATTCCTTTATTTCAACAACCTTTTTCATCAACTAAACTATGTATACTCTGTAAAGTGGGTCTTTATCTTATCTGTGCCCTGCTCTTTAATCTTGATTGCAACAGGATTCCCAAATGCTCTCGATTCATGAACAGCTTGAGCTTGACCGCAAGGGCTTGCTTGACCTGACGCTAAGAAACAAGCTGATTAATTTCAAACTCACCAGGGCGCAAGGCATTCAGATTGACGATGAAAAGAGTGATGAGCTTTACCGAATTCTGGTGCTCAATGGGAAATCGATGGATTTTTTGGCTATACCGGAGATGGATGACGATCTGGTGTTCAGGAAAGTCACCTATTTTCAGGAAGACCAGTATTATCCTCGGATGACGGCCCTGGTGCTGGCCTTCCAGACCTGCGAAATTGTTCCCTACACTGAAGCTGCTGAAGACGGAGAACAGCCAGCTGACGACGCACAGAGCAAGGACCCGTCGCGCCACACGGACAATCATCTGCAAACCCCTTATTCCGATTTCGAGCTTCAAAAGCGACTGCTGGAGACAGCGGCAGCCGCACGTGAGCATATCGAGGAGAAGGGCGTTAATGTTCTGTATCTCGCGCTGGGCGAACTGCACTGGTATCAGGAAGAAAAATCGGAGCAGGTGTTACGTGCGCCGCTGATTCTTGTGCCAATTGAAATCAACCGCAAATCGATCGATGCGCGCTTCATGATCCGCTATGACGGCGCAGGTATCAATGACAACCCGGCCCTGCGCGAAAAACTCAAGCTGGACTTCAAAATCACGATTCCACCCCTGGCTTCTGAAGAAAGCGACGAGGCTGATATCAAACCGTCTGAGTATTTTCAGAAGATACGGGAAGCCGTTGCGCTGAAAGCCGGCTGGACTGTCGTGGAAGATGCCATCAATGTGGCGTCATTCTCTTTCAATAAGCTGCTGATGTTTAAGGATCTGGATTCCGCGCAGTGGCCGGTGAATGATCAGCCGTCAAAACATCCGATTATTAGCCAGCTTTTGCAGACAGGCTTCTCGGATTCGGTCAATAATGCCGCGCCATCGCTCAGCCGTGAGGAGATGGATGGCTATCTGGCCCTCAACAAAAATAACCACATTATTGACGCAGACAGCACACAGGCGCAGGCTGTACAGGCAGTGTCTAAAGGCAAGACGATCGCTATTCAGGGCCCGCCTGGTACTGGCAAGTCGCAAACCATCGCCAACATCATCGCTGAAGCTGTGGGCAACGGCAAAACGGTGTTATTTGTTGCCGAAAAACTGGCTGCCCTGGAAGTCGTCAAGCGCAGGCTCGAGAAGGTCGGGTTTGGTGATCTGTGTCTTGAACTGCACAGCCATAAGGCGAAACGCAAAGCGGTCATCGACGAGCTTAACCGCGTCCGTAGCCTACACCAGCCAAAACCCTATAACGCCGAACCTCTCAAAAGCCTGGGAGAAATCCGCGCGACGCTGAATGCCTACAGCGATGCAGTCAATACTCCTGTCAACCAAACCAGAGTTACGCCGTATCGGGCCTTTGGCGAACTCCTGCGCCTGAGCACCAAGATGGCGAATCAGGATTGGCCTTCCTGGTCAAATTCATCTGCGGTGACCTGGACCGATCAGGCATTTGTTGAAAAGCGCAGCCAGGTTGAAGTGTGGAAACGCACGATTGAGCAATATGGCCAACCACATAAGAACCTATTCTGGGGCTGCGAGATTACGACGAACGCGCCTAATACTGCGAACGAAGTTCGCCGGTTGTCACGAAAGGCATTGGAAGCGTTAGAGAATCTTGAACGCCAGACGCGCCAGTTTGCTGTTGATATTCACCTCGGAGAAATCGGCCCTGCCATCGAGCATGTGCTGGCCGTGGCAAAAATTGCACAAGCACTCGCCGCGTTGATTCGCAGCCCGGATGCCTGCCTGAATCCTGCCGACTGGAAACGCTACTCGTTTGAAGTGGACCAGGCCCAGGAAGCCTGCCAGCAGCTGATCAGCACCGCCGCTGCACAGGCAATGGTGAGTGATGCAGAGCGTTTTGCCGCGTCTGACTTCGAAGGGATTGCATCCACTATCAAAAACAGTCCTTCAGGCCTGTTTAGCTTTCTCAATGGGAAACTGCGCGCTGCAAAACGCGATCTCCAGAGCATGGTTACAGGGCTGCCTGGGTCGCGCGAGGAGCTGCTGGTGCTGCTGGATAAACTGACGATTTATCATGGTGCCTTGAAGCAGCTGCAAAAGGTCAGGCGCGAAGGTCAGTATCTGTTTGGGGATGCGTGGAAGTCTGCCAGCGAACGGCCAGATGTCATCATAGAGATGATCGAGGCAGGCAATAGACTGCGACGTGCGGCACAAAGCCTGCCCGGGGTGTCGGATGCGGTGAGCCACCCCCAGATTATGGCACGCACCAAAGAGAATCGCGGCCTGATAGAAGCAATGGCGGGCCATGTCGATGAATTTGAGGCCGCAGCCCGTGAATTGTTCGAACGCGTCAGCTTTATCGTACGCAAGCGTTTTGGGGTGCCCGATCTTGCAGACTGCAACACGCAGGACATGATTTTGATGCTGCAAAGCTGGACCAGTGCAGCAGATGAGATTGCAAATCTGGCGGAGGTGAATCGGGCCACTGCGACGCTTCAGAATGCCGGGCTGAAAAGCTTTGTGGAGGCTACACAGAATTGGCCGAAAGCCGCAGAGTCGGCGCTGGAGCTGTTTGACTATGCCTACTTTGATGCTCTCGTCAATTATGCGCTGGAAACACGCCCGGCCCTGGCGAACTTTCAGCGTCTCTCTCACGAAGACAAGCTGAATAAATTCCGCATGCTCGATAAGGAACTGCTGACCTATAACAAAACCCGTACGCTGATGGCCCACTACCAGAAAACGCGTGCCAGTTCTACCGTCGGCCAGGCCGGCATTCTGCAGAAAGAGCTGGCCAAGACGCGCAGGTGGAGAACCATCCGCCGTCTGATCGCTGATGCTTATGATTCCATTCTGCGCCTGAAGCCCATCTTCATGATGAGCCCGCTGTCGGTGGCGAATTATCTGCAGCCGGGCACGGTGCAGTTTGATCTGGTCGTTTTTGACGAGGCCAGCCAGATTCGTCCGGCAGATGCCTACGGCGCGATCCTGCGCGGCAAACAGGTCGTGGTGGTAGGTGATAGCAGGCAGCTTCCGCCTACCAGCTTCTTTGATTCAGGGGGTGATGTCGAGGAAGACGAGGCCTCAAGCAACTATGAAAGCATCCTCGGCAAATTCAACAGCCAGGGTGTTCCGGATCATATGCTGCGCTGGCATTATCGCAGCGCCCACGAAACCCTGATTGCCGTATCCAACCAGGAATTTTACGAGAACAGGCTGCTGCTCGCCCCCAGCCCGCTGCGTGACAGCGCTGAACTCGGTCTCAAATATCGCTATCTTCCCGATACACATTACAAGCCGGGCGCGTCCGTGAATCAGGGTGAGGCCGAGGCTGTCGCGCAAGCCGTCATCGACCATGCGCGTAAATATCCTAATCTGTCGCTTGGCGTGGCCGCATTCAGCATCAAGCAAACGCAAGTTATTCGCGATGCTGTGGAGCGCCTTAGAGCAGCCGATACCTCTACGGAAGACTTTTTCAACATGCCGTCTGACGAGCCATTTTTCATCAAGAATCTGGAGAATGTGCAGGGTGATGAGCGCGACGTGATTTTCATCAGCGTGGGTTATGGCAAGACGGCTGACGGGAAAGTTTCGCTTAATTTTGGCCCGCTTAATCGGGACGGTGGCGAACGTCGCCTGAACGTGCTGATCACGCGTGCGCGTCTGCGCTGCGAGGTTTTCACCAATCTCTCCGCGGATGACCTGAATCTGGAGGGGAATAATTCGCGCGGCTTGTTGGGTCTAAAGCGCTATCTCAAATATGCTGAGACGGGGATTCTGGATATGCCCGTCACCAGCGGCCGGGGTGCTGACAGCGTATTTGAGGAAATGGTGGCGGAAAGGCTGCGTGATGTGGGCTATGAAGTACATCATCAGATAGGTACGGCGGGATTCTTTGTCGATCTCGCCATTGTCGATCCGTCCCGACCAGGCAATTACCTGCTTGGCATCGAGTGTGACGGCGCCTCATATCACAGTTCCGCCTCTGCCAGAGACCGAGACCGCCTGCGCCAGAACATTCTGGAGAGCAAAGGCTGGAAAATTCACCGCATCTGGAGCACTGACTGGTTCCGCAATCCAGGGCGGGAAATCGAGCGGGTGGTCGAGACGGTCAGGCAGATTCAGTCCGGTGGCAGCAGCACATTGCCAGTGGCTGCAACGAAGGCTGAAGTAGACGTTACGCCCCTGCGTGAAAACATTGGCACAGATGTCAGCTTTACCACACAAACTACCGAGGTCGTGTTTCTACCCTACAGGGAGAGTGCACGGCCAGCCTGGCCGAACATCATGTATCCATCTATAGACACGGTCCCGCCGGACCTGATTCGCAAGGCTATCGACCACGTGATTCTGACTGAGGCGCCCATCCATTCAGACGTTCTGGTTAAACGTGTGGCTGGATTCTTCATTTTGGGCAATGTGACACAGAAAGTGAAGACGCACATCGAAGCGCATATCGGCAGTGCTGAATTGGGCAGATCAGGCCCTTATATCTGGATGAAGAATGGCTTGCATCAGCCCAGGAACCGTGCCAACTTGCCCGTCGCAATGAAGAAACAGGAATATGTGGCAGATATCGAGATTCTCTATGGCTGCCTGGAAGTGATTCGGCAGCATCAGCCGATCCTGCCGGAAGAAGTGCAGCGGCAGTTGTGGAATGCGTTCGGCTTCCAGCGTGTAAATACGGAGATGAAAACGCGTACGGATGTTCACATTCAGAAGCTGCTCGATGCGGGGCATGTCTCCAGCCGCAATCAATATTTAACTGTGCAGGAGAAATCTGCGCCTTAAGTCAACTTCTCGCCAGCGAATTTACAGACATTCGCATCTGCGCCACGCATGCCCAACGTAAGAGTGCACATGCGTGGCGTTTTTCAACCACACCCCGCTCATCCGTTCTGCGGTTCGCCCAGCGCGGCAGCTTCCGCCTGCGCGCGCACCTCATACGCTATGCGCGCCACACGCACATCCTCGACGTGGTTTTCTGACCACGCGCACAATAGTTTGAGCGGCTCTACCAGCGTGCTGCCCAGCGGCGTAAGCGAGTATTCCACGCGCGGCGGCGTGACCGGATAGACCTTGCGCCGCACCAGCCCATTCTGCTCCAGCCGACGCAGCGTCAGCGTCAGCATACGCGTCGAAACCCCGCTCAGCAGCACCTTTAGCTGCGTGTGACGCAGTGTTTTGTCATGCAAATGGTAGATGATCAGAATGGCCCACTTGTCTGCGACCAGCTCCAGCACGCCGCGCAGGCCGAAGGTATCCGGATGCATACAGTTCCTTTTAGTAACTAAAGCACATAAAGAGCACTATATCACAACAATGTGTGTATCACACTTCCTTATCCTGAATTCTACAATACGGGTATCGATGACTGGAAGTGATAAGGTGGCATCCAATGACCCAACCCCAAATTCTCGTGACAGGCGCAAGCGGCACCGTCGGCAGTGCGCTGCTCGCGCAGCTTGCCCAGCTTGGTATTCCGGCGCGCGCAGGCGTGCGCACCCTCCCCGCCGTGCCGACAAGCGATCTGATCACCTATGTCCACTTTGATTTTGGTGATCCCGTGCTGATGGATGCCGCCATGCAGGGCATCCGTACGCTGTTTCTGCTGACGCCAAACGCAGCCGATGCGGTGGCGTACGCACAGGCGGCGGTGCAGGCAGCCCGGCAGGCTGGCATTGCGCACATCGTGCGGCTGTCGGCCTACAGCACGCCAGACGAAATGCACAACCCGCATCGCATTATCGATGCTTTGCTCGCCGAGAGCGGCATCCCGTTTACTGTGCTCCAGCCTGGTCCGTTCATGCAGAATTTCGTCTTTGCTTTCGGACCGACAATTCGCGCGCAGTCGGCGCTGTATGAGCCGCTGATGGATGCGCGCGTCAGCTACATCGATGCCCGCGATATCGCCCGTACTGCCGCTGTGATCCTCAGCGATCCCTCGGCACATGCTGGCGCAACGTACGTGCTGACCGGACCGGAAGCCCTCTCGGACTACGATATCGCCAGCATTCTGACCGACGTGACCGGCCGCCCGATTCAGTATGTCCCCATCTCCGATGACGCGGCGCGTGCCTCGCTGACGGGGATTGGGCTGCCCGAACCTGTGGTTGAGTCTGTAATCGGGCTTTACGGGCTGATGCGCGCCGGTAAACGCTCGCATGTCACGACGCATATCGAGCACATTACCGGACAACCCGCCACGTCGTTCGCCGTCTTCGCCCGTGACTACGCCTCCGCATTTACCAGTTAATGCGGAGGCAGAGAGAAGTCCATCCTTATGTTTCTTGTTGAAGCGCGCACGCAGATTTCCGCCCCGCCCGCCGTGGTATGGGGCGTACTGATGGATATGGGACGCTATAAGGAGTGGAGCACGCTGCTGCATGCCGAGCAAACCACCCCGCCGCAGCCAGGCCAGACGATCCGCCTGCGCCTCTCGATGCCGAACGGACCGACCTACAGCTTCCAGCCGCTGGTGATTACGCTGGAACGCGATCGTCACTTTGCATGGAGCCAGCAGACGGGCATGAAAGGCATTTTCGATGGCGAACATCATTTCGTGCTGTCGCCGGTCGATTCGAACGGGACACTGCTGCATAACTACGAGCGTTACAGCGGGCTGCTGTCGCCGATCATCCAGCGCCTGCCGATGATGCGCTCGGCAGCGTCTGGCTTCAGCACGATGAATGACGAAATAAAGCGGCGCAGCGAACAGCTTGTATCAGGTGAATCAGTCATGATGCATCAGGAGGTGCAGACACGATGATCGAGGTTATCCGCTGGGACCAACTGGAACCCGTGGACTGGGGCTGGATTCAGATGCGCAGCCCGGTGCTGTATCAGCAGCCGTATGGCACGCTGGCGGTCTTCACCGATGGGGTGATGCATCCCGGCCAGGGATTTGACCGGCATCCGCATCGTAACCTGGAAATCGTGTCGATTATCCTGGAAGGCGAGGTGACGCATCAGGATTCGACCGGCAACGTGACGCGCATGGCGGCGGGCAGCGTCCAGCGCATTACGGCGGGGGCGGGCATTTATCATGCCGAACATACCACTTCGCCCGAAGCCGTGCGCATGTTCCAGATATGGTTCATTCCTTCGGCGCCGAACCTGAAGCCGGATTATGCCCGCATGGATTTTGCCGCTGTACAGCCGAAGAACACGCTGCATCCGATCGTCCTTCCTGCGGCTGGGCATCAGGGGACGGATACGCTGCTGACGATGCAGGCGGACGGGCGGGTATTCGTCGCGGCACTCGACGCGGGTGCCACCGTGCGCCATACACTGCCCGCCGGGCGCAAGCTGTTTGTGTATGCCACCAGCGGACGCATTCAGGTCAACGGGCTGGCGCTGGCTGAGCAGGACCATGCCCGCGTGCAGGCCGTGCCAGAGGTGACCATCACCGGAGAAACCGCCGCGCAGTGTGTCGTCATTGACGTGCCTGTCCTCGACGGGCAGTTGCGCTGACAGATTGCGTAGGCGCGCGAACAGGGGCGGTGAGAAACACCATCTCGACCGCCCCGCATATTTATGGTTTGAATCAAGGAGATTCAATTCGTGGTCTGGGCGGTTTGCGTGGCTGCCGCGCCCACGACCGCATTAGCAGATGGGCACTGACGCGATGACTGCCAAGATGAAACAGCGCTCGCCCACGAACGGCGCGGCCCAAGCGTGAATAAGTTTGTGAAGGTCGTTACTGGGATGGCGTCTCTATTGCAGCAAGCGGAATGCTATCTACGTCTACATTCTCCGGCAGCCAACCGATACACGATGGACTGAAACCGCAGTCACTCAGTTGACGATAGTCGCTGCCGTCAGAGCGCATGATGCCCGATCCCCACGCGTTGCCAGTATCTATGCTGTATCCTAGAATGACCCAATCACCGGAAGCATCCCATTTTGCTTCAACGATGTTGCCTGCATAGCTTGAATTTGGGTCAGGGTCAAAGTCAGGAACAGGGAAGCGAATGGCATCGCCTGACACGATATCGGTCAACTCGCTGTATGCCGATATCGAATATCGCCCATCCGGTGACACGAATTCGATTTGACTTAAGAAGGGAGAGATTTCATCGGACAGTGGGTTAGCTACGTCATACTCTTCATAACTCACTTCCTGCTTCGTGACATCTCCATCCGTATTCATAGTGATTTGATATACGCCTGTTGTCGCCAAATTACCAAAACTCTCCTCTACTGCATAATAATAGACTTCATGATTATCCTGTGACCATCTTACAGATATATCTCGTGGGCTACCAAGAAATGGGAAGTCATGCGCCGTTGCGACAATCCCGTTCGCTCCGACATCAATCAGCCAGTAAGTTCGGTAACGACAAAAAGGGTCACAATCGTCAAAACTGCCTGAGACAAGTATATATTGACTATTTGGACTCCACTCCATGTAAGATACGTTCGGCAGAGGATTTAAAGCGCTAACAGATGCGCTATGGTTAACCGAAACAATAGTACTTCTTCCCTGAGAATTTTGAGATATAGATGATGCAAACCAGTCGCCGTCAGGCGAAAAACCAGGTCCAAATATAGGAACATGATCGCCTATATCGAAGCTATGACTGTCACTTCCATCTGCACGTTCAACAATTATGCTGCTGTATTGGGATGAGTAATAATATATATAAGGTATATGCTCCTGAGCCATACTCTCTGGGGTCAACATAAATAGGCATGCGACAGACAGTATCAACGCATACTTTTTCATTTGCTAAAGCCCCCTTCAAATTGCGGTTGAGATGAGCTTATCATCTCAACCGCAATCATGCACATTGATACGTCGCTAACAGGCCGGAACGATGACGTACATATTAGACAACGCATCAGGGAGGTGGATGAATTGCTACGCTGGTTTCAATGCGCTTGGCAGAAGGTAGGGGAGATAGGCACCTCGCAGCTTTGCCAAGTACGATTCGAGGTCGGCCGCACCCAGTCGTGCTGAAGGGACCTGGATTCGACCCGGGATCAACGGATCGAATCCAGAGCGTGTGGATTGTCAGGTCGACACCTGCCCTTCAAGGCGGGGATCAGACACGGTCTCGACACGCGCTGTGCCTCGCGTCACCCAACTGAGGAAACGCAGCGAACTGGGCGAGGGCGGCCGAAGCAAGCCATTGACCTGCATGCGATACCACTGCCTGGTAGACAGCCAGCGCCGCATCGTCAGCAGAAAACTGGCATCGCGCCCCGCCGTGCGCTCGAAGACCCAGGCGTCGCTGGTGGCTGCATCGTAGATGGTTTGCGCCGCGCGCGAGGGATGATTTACCACGCCATCCTTGTGTGCGCTGAGGAAATTGCGCACATACGGCGCATACACGCTGGCGTCGCCCTCTTTTGCTGGGTCCATCTTGGTGAATATATTCGATGCGTGGGTGCCAGGCAGCACCGTGCGCACCCGAATGCCAAACGGAGCCAGCTCGATGTTCATCGCTTCCGAGATGCCCGCCACAGCCCATTTTGACGAGGAATAGACGCCGAAAACAGGGAATGCGATGCGGGCGCTGAGCGATGCGACGTTCACGAAGGTGCCACCGCCGTTTTCCCGAAAATGGGGAATGAACGCCTTCATGACCTTCATGACGCCAAACACGTTTGTTCGATATTGCGCCTCAATCTGTTCCATCGAGGTCAGCTCCAGCGGGCCATACTGTGCATAGCCAGCGTTGTTGACCACGACATCAATTCTGCCGAAAGCACGTATGGTTGCTTTGGCGACCTGATCTACCGCGTCGAAGTCGGTCACATCAAGCGTGAAGACGCGCACATTGGGCAAATCCCCAAATAGTCCGGGGGTGACGCGGCGCATCGTAGCGGCGACGTTCCAGCCCTTTTCTGCGAAGATTCGGACGGCCTCAGCGCCAATACCAGATGACGCCCCGGTGATGAATACGGTCTTGCTGGTCATGTTTCTGCTCCTGTAAAAGTCTGACACCGGAAATAATGACTGAGTAGTCAGTCATTCATGAATAAATTTTTAGGTGCTGATACTTCTCCAGAACATTTCAAAGCCAATAGCTGGGTAATCGACCGCTGGATCTCCCTGTGCCGCCTGAATATGCTGCACCGTAGCCGCAGACATGCTGTTCATGACGGCGGCTACATAGTCCACTGGCAGGTTTCTGATGTGGCCTGTGGCAATGCTGGCAAGCGCCAGAGCATTTACTGCATCGAAGGGTTCATTCCCCTGAGCCCTGACCTCATCGGGCAGCGCGTAGGACGTGGTGATCTGCTGAAGCACGATGAAATGCGACGGCTGGTTCAGGCCCCATTCGATAAAGCGGTGCCAAATATGGGCCAGCCTGTCGCGCATAGACGGCTGCTGGTCAAAGTCTGCCATAACGTATGCGGCAACAGCGCGCTTGAGCGTCAGGTACACCTCGATGATCAGATCGTCTTTTGTGCGAAAATACGTGAACAGTGTCCCGTCTGCAATGCGGGCGGTGCGCGCAATCTGCGCGGTCGGCGTGTTCCAGAAGCCGTGACGTGCGAAGTTCTCAATAGAGGCGTCAAGAATTGCCTGGTACTTGTCTTTGCTTTTGTTTTGCGTAGTCATGTATGCATCCAGATATGACTGAGTACTCAATCATTATTGACCTTACGAGGGATATCTGTCAAGCGCCAGGTGTTAAGAAATGCATGAGTATCATTGTGGAAGAAAGTCAAGGGAACGTACCCAGTATTATCCCTGCACCGCTGAGAAAATTCACCGATGCTGCCGAAAACAAAAAACCGGGGAGGAATATGCTCGCCGGCTTTGCAGGAAGCTGTTCGAATCAGCTCCAGTCGTGCTGGGGGACCTGGATTCGAACCAGGATTAACGGATCCAAAGTCCGCTGTCCTGCCGTTGGACGATCCCCCACTGTGTCAGGGTATGGTATCACACCTTGCCGGGCAGACTCAAGAGGGGTTACAGGCCGTCGCGCAGCCAGAAGGGCAGCAGCGCCTGCGCCTGCCCGCTGGCCACGGCACGCGCATTGGTCAGCAGATGGCCCAGCCAGGCCGCTGGCAGCAGGCCTGCCGCCCACGCCCGCGCCGTCTGCCCTGCCCGTTCGATGACCGAGGGCGCCGGGGCGTCGTCGTCCGTCCAGAACACGACCGGCGCGTCGTCTGGCAGCTTCGCCAGCGCACGGGCCTTCGCCAGCGCGTCGCGCAGATCGCCCAGCCCATCGATCAGCCCGTGGCTGAGGGCCTGTTCGCCCGTCCACACGCGCCCGCCTGCCACCGCATCGACTGCCGCTTCCGACAGACCGCGTTTCTGTGCTGTGCGTTTCACAAACAGGTCATAGGCATACAGCACGCCATCGCGCACCAGCGCCCGCTGCGCCTCGCTGAACGGGACGTTCGTGCTGTACAGGTCGGCATTGGCCCCGCGCTTGAACTGCGCCGTGGTTACATGCAGCTTGTCGAACAGCGTCTGCGTGTTCGGCTTGGCCGTAATCACGCCGATGCTGCCGGTGATCGTGCCCGGCTGGGCGATGATATGCGCCGCGCTGGTCGCGATCCAGTAGCCGCCGCTGGCCGCCACGCCGTTCATGTATGCCACCAGTGGCACATGCGTTGCCAGGGTGTCGAGCGCCGCGCCCATGTGGGCCGCCGCCGTCACCGCGCCGCCGCCGCTGTCGATCATCAGCACGACTGCGCCGATGCTTTCGTCTTTGAGCAGGGCGCGCACCTGCCGCACCACGGTCGCATCGCCAGCGCGGTCTTCGCCCAGCAGCGGGACTGGTATGGGGAGGGGGATATCGCCAGGCGCGCCGCCGCTTTCGCCGGGCACCATCAGCCCGGCCACGGTCAGCACCGCGACGCGCTTCGGCCCCGCCTGTTTACGCGGCTGACGAATCAGCTTGCGGCGCGCCTCGTCCCAGCGCACCAGCCGTTTGACGCCCAGCCGGGTGGGGAGTTCGTCTTCATAGCACAGCCCGTCGACAAAGCCGCTTTCCAGCGCCTGCGTGTCGTGACAGGGCGCGCTGTCGATCATGGCCCGGATGTCGTCAGGCGACTTTTTGCGTCCTTCGGCCATCCCGCGCACGAGCTGGTCGTAGCGCGAATCGAGCAGCCAGTTCACCTGCGCCCGGCTCTCGTCGGACATGGCGCTGGCCGCGACCTGCTCGAAGGCGCTTTTGTACGGCGAGATGGCGATCACGTCGACCGACACGCCTGCCTGGGCGAGCAGGTCTTTCAGGAAGAAGGCTTCGCTTTGCAGGCCGGTCACAGCAAAGTCGGCGGTGGGCTGAAGCAGAATTTCATCGGCGATGCTGGCCAGATAATAGGCCGTGTTGTCGTAGCCCTGCGCGTAGCACACGATGCGCTTGCCGCGTGCTTTCAGGCGCAGCATCATCCCGCGCAGCGTTTGCAGGTCGGCCAGCGGCATCGCCAGCCCGCGCAGCGTCAGCACAATCGTTTTGGGGCGTGGGTCATGCGCGATCTGGTCGAAGATGGTTTCCAGCTGCCACAGGCTGAGCGGCGCCGGGCCGAACAAACGCCGCTGCACAAACCCGCGCGGCTCTGGCGTGGCGGGAATCGTCCCCGCCAGCGTGAGCATAATTACATCAAGGTCTTTGTGGCGCAGCCGTCGCCGGTTGACCAGCGACAGGCGCGCCCGGCCCAGCGCCCGGAAGGGATTCAGGCGGCGCAGCAGTTTCCTGAGCAGCTTTGCGGGGAAGGATCGCTTGTCGGCCACGCGCTATGCCCGGCGCCAGGTCAGCGTGCGCTTCAGATGGCCTTCCGCCGACGCATCCGCTTCAAGGATCAGCGTAGCGCCATCATCCTCGAAGGTGTAGCGCCGCAGCTGCTGCGTGTTGACGTAGGCGGGAAAAGAGCTGCCGATGACGAAATGGGTGACGGTGCCGGCATCCGCATTGACGACAAAGGTGCCGAAATAGCCCATGAATTCGGTGCGCGCCGTGTGAATGCTGTTCATCGAAATGCCGCTGCGGCGGTTGCGGCGCATCACCTGCACGCTCATCCAGCCATTGGGCTGATACAGCAGCACGCCGACCGGCTTGTCGCCATAGGTGCCAGCAGAAGTGCCGTCCCGGCGCAGCGTTGCATCTGCGACCAGTTCCCACGACCCTACGAATTGTTCTTTGACCGCGTTCACGGGAGTATTCATCAGATTGCCTCTTGTTTTGCCACACACTGCGCGCAGGGTTACTGGCTATCAGTGTACCGCGTTACGAGAGTACATCGAAAAGTTTGGGGGTGAGCAGCCACACCAGGCGGCCGCGCATCGGCTGATAGTCGATGATATCGACGCGGGCCATGCCGCCGCGCTTGACCTCGCAGTCGGCGCCGGTCAGCTCCTGAATCACCAGGCTGAAGCTGGGCTCGTGGCCGACAAACATGACGTGGTCATTCGGCCCCAGGTCGCGGGTGAGCGTCTCCACGCGCGCGGCATCAAAGCCGAAATTCAGCTCGTCGCGCACCTGCACGGCGACCGAGAAGGCCTGTCCGAGGATGTCGGCGGTCTGGCGCGCGCGGATGAGCGGGCTGGAATACAGGCGCGTCAGCTCGACATCGACCGCGTGCAGGAATTTGGCCGCGTGATGCGTGCGCACGATGCCGCGATTGGTCAGCCGCCGCTCGGCGTCAGGCAGCGCCAGCTCGTGTGGCTGCGCTTCGGCATGGCGGAAAAAATACAAACGCATCGGCAGACCTTCAGGTGCGGACTCAACAGGCATAATTTTTCCAGTATACGCAAATTGCGCTTCACAAACAGGCCGCGGATTGTTAAGGCTTTGCGCACGGGTGAGACATCAAGCGAAGCGCATCACGCTGGCCGCGCCGCCCTGAATCACCAGCAGCTCGCCCGGCTGGGTGTAGTCGTTCTCATTGGCGCGAGAGAATGCCCCCGTCGTGATCAGGTGCTTCAGCGCGGCGATGATCGCCCCGTGCGTGCAGATCCAGATATGCTGATGGGGCGACGCCTGCATCTCGTCCACGAAGGCGCGCACGCGGTCGCGCACGGCCTCAAACGACTCGTCGATCTGTTCGTTCAGGCGCGTATCGACGGTGAACGGCCTGCCCGTCAGCTCGGTGACGATATCGGCCGTCTGGCGGCAGCGGATCAGCTCTGACCGTGCGCCAAAGTCATACGGCACATTGACCAGATATTTGCCAATCGTGCGGATGGGGGGGATGCCTTCGGGCAGCACTTCGGCCGTCAGGATGCGGTCGCCATAGCCAGTCCTGCTGTGGGTGGCCAGCCCGTGACGAAAAATATGCCAGGTGCGGTCACTGGGGGTCATGAATCAGGGTTTCCTCGTAGACGGATACAATCTGGCTGGCGATCGTGCGCCAGTTCAGGTCTTTCACCTTGCGCAGCACATTGCGGCTGATCTGGGCGCGTTTGGCCGTGTCGGTCAGCAGCAGCTCGACCTGCGTGGCCAGCAGCAGCGGATTATTCACCGAGGTGATCAGTAATTCGTGCTTTTCATCGATCAGGCTGGAAATGCCGGCCACGTTGGTGGTGATGACCGGCGTGCCGCAGGCCATCGCCTCGGCCGCCACCATGCCAAACGACTCGTAGTGCGACGGCATGACGACGACATCGGCGGCGCTGTAGTAGGTGGGCAGCACGTCCTGCTGCTGCTGCCCAGCGAAATGCACCACGCTGTCCAGCTTCAGCAGCGCGCGCAGGCGCTCCAGCTTTTGCAGCTCTTTGGACCACTGTTCTTTCGGCTGCGAGATATCCCCGCCGATGATCCACAGGCATACGCCCAGGTCCGGGCGGCGCTCGCGCATGATTTTGAGCGCATACAGCAGCGAATCGATGCCCTTCAGCGGCTCGATGCGCCCGCAGAACAGGATATGGCGCGAACAGTCGTCCATGCCCAGCGCGGCTTTCGCCTGGTCACGCGGGACGGGCCGAAAGTGCGCCAGGTCCACGCCGGGCGGGATGACGACCACTTTGTCGGCCGGGGCCTGATACAGATACTGCACATAGCCCATATCGCTCTCGCTGGGGGCGATGATGCGCTGCACCTCGCGCACCAGCCGGTATTCGGCCTCCACGCGCTGGACATCTTCATACTCGCTGTCGTTGCGCGCCACCAGATTCTTCATCAGCGCCAGCGTGTGAAAGGTCATCGTGATGGGCAGCGGATAGGCCAGCGCCTTCACGATATCCAGCCCGGCCAGCCCGGACAGGTAATAATGGCAGTGCATGACGTCATAGTGCGCGCCTTGTTCGGCGATAAACGCCAGCGTGTTGCGCACGAATTCGGGCAGATGCTGCGCGAGCTGCTTCTTGGGGACCGGGCTTTCCGGCCCGGCAGGCACGTGAATCACGCGGAACAGCGGGTCGACCTGCACGACATGCGGCTGATCGTCGTCCTGGCTGCGCGTGAACACGTCGACGGCGATGCCCATGCGCGAGAGCTGTTTCGATAATTCCAGCACATACACATTCATGCCGCCGGTTTCCTTGCCCTCCTGGGACGCCAGCGGGCAGGTGTGAAATGAGATCATGGCGACGGAACGAATGGGCACGTCAGGCACTCCGGTTGCAGGGACACCACGCATTGTACATCCGGCATATGAGACCCACACTAACAATTCATGCAGGGTCAGTCAGCGGCAGGGTGGGGATGGCATCGGCTTAGCGGGCGAGCAGGATATCTGCCAGGGCATCGGCAATCCCGGCAGGCGCAGCGTGCTGTGCGGCATGGCTGTCGAGGGGCAGGTGGAGACGGGTGCTGCTGATGGTGGCGTGAAACGCCTGGTGAACCGGCACCGGCCAGCTGGCAGACTCGGCCAGCCCCACCAGCGCAGCGGCGGCCCGTGGGTTTGGCGCGGCCAGCGCATTGACCGCCCTGCCGATGAATTTAGCCAGCACAGATGGATCGTTCTGGCGCTGGGCCAGCAGCAGGCAGGCCAGCAGATTACGCTGCGCATGTATTGTTTGGCCGCGCAGCAGCAGCGTCCCCGCGAAATACCACAGGGTGTGTGCACCAATTAATGCGTTTGCGCCCGTTTGCGGCAGCAGCGCATCCACCAGCTGCATGTGCGCGCCAATGTCGAAAGCGTCAGGCTGGAGCCCATGCAGACTGCGGAAATAAGCCGAGGCCAGCACGGCCAGGGTGTCGCCTGATGCGATGCCCACGGTGTAAGCGCGCTCGAAATGGACCAGCGCACGTGCGGGGTCGCCCAGCGCCAGGTAACACTCGCCCATATTGACATGCAGGAAGCCGACATGCCAGGTGACGTGCGGTGGCAGCCAGCGGAAGAACGCCTCGCCGGCGCTGGCGGTCGCCGCCATGTCTCCGCGCAGGAAGGCGATCGTCGGGCGGACAGCGCGGGCGATCAGCTCCAGATACAAATTGCCGCCAGTCGCCTGAATCTGCTCCGCCAGCGCATCAGCCTGGCGCAGGCGTGGCTCCAGCACGTCGGGCGCCTGGCCGTCCTGCGCCAGACCCAGCGTGAGCAGGACAGCCGCGCAGCCCGCCTCAAACTGATACTGCATGTCGGGCGCATCGGCCAGCAGGGCGATGCACTTTTCGGCGTAGGCCATCATGTCCGGGCGGCGCGCGCGCAATGCAAACAGCGCGCGATACCAGTACAGGCGGCCTGCCAGAATGGGCTGTGCGGCCTCGCTGATATGCGTCAGCGTCTCCGCATAAATGACGTCGCATTCATGCCAGATATTCGCCAGGTCGGTGTAGCACCCGCCAGACGCCGCGTGCAGCAGCAGGTCATACAGGCCGTGGCTGAGCGCGTACTGCCAGCCTGCCACCATGTGGGCCTGCTCAGCGTGCATGGCGGGCAGCAGGCTGATATCGAGCGTCAGCGCCAGCCGGTTGGATTCGCGCGCAGCAAAGCCCAGATAGTATTCTGCGTGGCGCCGCCGAAAGCCATCCAGCAGGTCTGGCAGGCATTCCGGCGTCTCACTGACAAACTGGCGCAGCAGGTTCTGCATCATGAAACGCGCCTCGCCAGAGCGCTGAATCAGCGCCTTGTAGACCAGGCGCTTCAGCGCGCGCGGATCCGCGCCGGTCACGATCTCGGCGGCCTCCAGCGTGAAGCTGTCGCTGAAGACCGACAGCCCGACCAGAATGTGCCGTTCGCTGGCGCTCAGCAGCGCCCATGACCAGTCAAAAACGGCGCGGATGCTGCGATGGCGCGGCTCGCGGTCACGCGCCTCGGTGGATAAAAAGTCGATATTCTGCGCGATGCGCTCGCGAATCTGACGCAGGTCCAGCATGCCGATCCAGCCAGCAGCCAGCTCAATTGCCAGTGGCATGCCGTTGACCATACTGCAGATCAGGGCAATCTCGTGCAATTGCGCTGCATCCGGCGTGAAACCCGCCTGGAATGCGCGGGCACGCTGCACAAAAAGCTGGGCCGCCGGCGAGGCTGCGCGCGCCTCGGCCCCTGGATGAGCAGGCAGGGCCAGCCCCTCCAGCGGAAACAGCACTTCGCCTTGCAGGTGCAGGGCCTGGCGCGCCGTCACCAGGATGGTGAGCTGGTCGGTCTGCGCCAGCAGGTCGGTGATGCGGGTGCTGCTGGCATCCAGATGTTCAAAGCTGTCGAGGATGAGCAGGGCGGGCTGTTCGTGGAAAAAGGCGCGCAGGTCTTGCAGGGGATCGGCGGACAAGCCCGTGGGCAATTTCAGCGCGGTGGCGACAGCCGCCAGCGGATCACCGGATGCATCCAGCCGCGCCAGCGAGGCAAACACGATGCGCCGTTCAGGGGAGATGAACTGACGCGCTGCCTCCACCGCCAGATGCGTCTTGCCGATGCCTCCGATGCCATACACGGTGATCTGGCGCACCTGGCTGTCAGACAGCAGCGCCATCAGGTCGTGCAGCTCGCGTTCGCGCCCCACCAATGGGCTGAGCAGCAGCGATGCGGGCAGGCCCGTTGCGCTGTGACCGGCCAGCGGGGCGGGCGGGGATGCGCGCATCTGACGCAGCTTTTGCGCGGCCTGGGTGCGGTTGCTGACATGCAGCTTGCTGAAGATTTCTTTCAGGTACCACTTGACGGTGTGCAGCGTCAGCCCGGTGCGCTCGGCTATTTCAGTGTTGGTCATGCCTTCGGCCAGGAACGCAAGAATCTCCAGCTCGCGGCGCGTCATCTGCGGTGCGGCGGCCTGCGTGTCGGACAACATTCCGTGCATCCTTCCTGAGCGACATCTTGCTGCTGAAATGCAAAATTTCGATAAAAAACGGCTCCGCCCACTCTTAAGAGGGGTGACGACCCCCCCCGCCCTTATTCTACGCTGTTTTACATCTTTCGCTTGATGAGGTGCTTTTGAAATGAATGCGTTAAAACGACTGTTTTCCCTGGGGATGCTGCTGGTTGTGCTGTTGGCCGCAGCTTCCGTCGCCTTTGCCATTGAGCTGCCCGCGTCGCCCTGGTATGCCGTGACCTGGGTGCCATCGACCGACCGCCTGCACTGGATCACCCCGGCTGGCGAACAGGCCAGCATCAGCCGCCCGCAGATGCCCGGTGAGACGGGCGACCTGGCGCAGACGACCGTGCGCATCGCGCCGAATGGTCGCCAGCTTGTCATGATGACCCCCCTCAACAGCGGCCGCTGGGGCATCGGCTTTTACGACCTGGCGACCGGCCAGTGGATTCAGACGCACGAGGCCCAGCCGGATGAAGGCCCTGCGCCGCTGATGAGCCTGGACTTCACCACAGTGTCCGGGCATTTCGCCACGGTGCTGCGCAACCAGGCCAGCGGAGACTGGCGCATCCTCGTGTTTGAGACGGCGACGGGGAATGCGGTCGCGCAGCTGAACCGCACCGATGCCTTCCTGCCGCAGACGTTCTACAGCGACACCAACTGGCATCCTGTGATCGCGTCGTTTGGCATCGATGAGGGGCTGGGGACGCTGGATATGCGCCTGCAGCATGTGTCGATCGCCCCGCCGCCCTACTACGCCGTGCCCTCGTTCCGCTGGTATCCGCTGCCCCCGCCGGTGCTGGCCGCCGCGCCCGTCGTGCCTGACGTGCTGCTGTATACCCCGCTGATCGGCCTGGATGTGTTCAAGACCACGGGCCAGGTCGTGATTGGCACGTTTGATTCGAACCAGGGGGCGCAGCCGTCCCCGTCGATTGGCAACCGCATCGTCACGCTTCAGGGCGGGCAGGCTGTGCCCAGCGTGCTGGTCAGTGACGACGCGTATACGCTGAACAACCCGCAGTGGCTGCGCGGCAACGAGTGGGTCGGCTATCGCGTGCAGAATGATGGCCTGTTTCAGCCGCACTTTGCCGTGACGACCGCCGCTAACGGCGGGGACGGCCTGCCGCTGGGGCCGAATATCGGCGCCATTCATGGCACGCCGGATGGTTTCGTCGCGGTCGATGCGCTGGCCTGGCGCCTGTATCATGCCACCGACCTGACGATGGAAGGCTTCGCAGCGGTTTTCGGCACGACCGTGTTTGAGAGCGGCCAGCCGTTCAGCGTAATCTATGTCACCCCTGAAGGCGCAACCTTTGGCCTGACCACGCTGGCTACGCCGATCGTGCCCCCCGGCCTCGATATCGCCCAGCCGGGCGTCGCATCGCCCACGCCTGGCCTGGACATCGCCGTGCTGCCGACGGCCACGCCGTCCCCTGGCCTGGATATGGCGGCCCCGGTCGATAACTGCCCCGGCGCCCCGGCACCGCGCATGATTCCCGGCGCACCCGGCATGGTCAGCTTCACCAATGGGCAGGCGCTTAACCTGCGCTCGACACCCGCCGGAGCGATTTCCGGCCAGCTTCCCGAAGGCACCGTGTTTGCGGTGATGAATGTCGCCCCGCAGTGCGTCAATGGGTACCTGTGGTGGAATCTTCAGCTCAACAATGCCAGCACGTACTGGGCTGCTGAAGGCGACAACGACGGCTATTTCATGGAGCCGCACACGCCCGTCGTGCCGAATCCCCCGCTCGGCTTCGTCCCGACCGCCACGCCGACCGCGCAGCTGGGCATCCTGGTGCTGCCGACCGCCACGCCGCAGTTGGGCATCCAGGCAGTACCGACGGCCACGCCGACCGCACAGCTGGGCATCCTGGTCGCCCCGGCCGCGACCAATCCGCCGCGTGCCCAGACCTGCCCGAATTCGCCCCCGGCGCGCCTGTCGGTGGGTGGCAACGCCTTCGTTTCGAACAATGATGGCACGCTGGCCATGTACCCCGGCGTCAACGATGCCATCCCGACCCAGCAGCTGCCTTACCTGCGCATCATGTCAGTCATCGGCGGGCCGCAGTGCCGCGAAGCAAGCGGCACGCGTATGTGGCAGGTGTCCGTCTCGATCAATGGCCAGCAGGTGATCGGCTGGGTGTCCGAAGGATTTGGCGGCCTGTACTACGTGCAGCCGGGCCTGCCCGCCTGATTTCAGCCGGAAAAACGAAAGCGCAACCGCCTCACAGGATTCATGTCTGTGGGGCGGTTTTGTGCGTCGCCTGCGGTCCCCGTGACCTCATCAGATTTCCCATCCGCATACAACGCCCACCGCGGGTGAGTCATGTCATCAAATGTCTTACGTCTCACGCTCAAGGCGCGTAATGCACTCAACGAGTGAGTCCCGAACCCGTTCAACCTGTTCCACGGACAGGCGTTTCTTCAGGAGGTCCAGCGCTTCGTTTTTGTCCATCATATAGGCGAGCGCGTAGGCACTGTTCTCTCTGACCCGTTCATGTGGACTGTCCAGCAAGTGCAGAATTGCAGGAATTGCCGTTTTGTAATCCAGCTCGGCCAGCGCAAATACCAGATAAGCCTTTACCCACAAATCGTTTTCCTTGAGCAAATGATTCAGCAGCGCATCGCCGGCTTTCACATCGGCAATCTTACCCAGCGACTCTGCCGCGCTGCACCGAACATCTATCGCTGGGTCGTCCAGGCAGGCAATCAGCGCAGGAACCGCCGATCTGGCACGCCGCCGACCCAGCGTGTCGGAAATAAGCACGCGTGTATTCTCGTCTTCGGCCTGCTGAAGCGCACGAATCATGTCGACAATCCGCGCATTCTTTTCGATCCAGTTTAAGCCCTTAAGACTGGGCGGTTCCAGGCGCTCAATAATTTGTGCTGCGCTCAGCTTATCCATTCTTCGATCACTCCTTTATAAACAGGGAGGATTTTTCTATTTCGATCTGTATTTGGTATGCTGTCCCCGTGATTGTATCAAATGTTCATCCTCATAAAATCCGCACCACGGGTGAGTAACACGATTGGCGTCAAATATAAACAGAGCCACCAGAGTTTGGAGGATGTGAATCATGCAAAAAGTGTTAGCAATTTACTTTCGAAAAGACAAACTGTATCTTCAACCAGATGTATATCCAGTTACGCTCAGAGGAAAATTTTATGATGTGTCTCCTTTAGGAGGAGATGATATTTTCCTGTGCGACCCCGTTGAAAATGATCTTGCTGCGATCATAGATGTTGCACTGGATAAATCCGGCACGAAAGTATTTCAGGATAAAGATGAAATTGAACGTCGCAGGAAGGCGCAGGTGAACCCGCTTCTTAAGATGGTGAAGGTAAGGTCATATCGACAATTCCAAAAAGGAACTGGACTGTGCCAGGTGGTAAAGACAGATACAAAAATAATTCTAGAACTAATGTTGCCCGAGAAAAAGAATCGTGGTTGGCAAGGTATAAAGGATGGTGTCACCGAAATGCCGTTGTCAGCCGGTTATCAGATGATCGTTGCGAGGGCAATTCTGGCTCACCTGCTCAACCCCGCCAATCGCTACCCGGAAGAATAAGAGGAGGCATGATATTTGCCCTGCTGCCAATCGCTTCTGCGGTCACGGGTGAGTTACAACAGTGATGTCATCATTGATATCCGGAGGGTACGATGGAAGAGTCTGTGATTGTGTATTACCGAGATGGCGCAGTGTATTTACAAGCCTTGGTTTTACCGACTGATATGTCAGGAAAATGGATGATTATGGGAATGCTTACTGCAAAGTCCATTATTGTTGTACAGCCAACTCGTACAGATCTTGCAACAAGAATTCCAGAAGCCCTGTCGTATTCAATTGCCATTGCTTTTACTGATCTAATCGAAGTCGAAAATTATAAAAAGGCCTACTCTAAACTACTATTAAAATTGTCACGTACAAAGTCTTATAAACAGTTTGATAAAGGTGCAACTCAACTAATACTGTCCAGGCGGGACAATAAAATACGACTCGATCTAGGTTACCCTGATGTAAAACATCGTGCATGGGTGGGGAAAGGAGGTTATGAAAGTGACATACTTTTTGACGCCCCCTTCAACTACGAAGAAATTGCAGAAGCGATGCTGAAGCACCTGCTCAACCCCGCCAATCGCTACCCGGAAGCATAAGAGGAGGCATTATATTTGCCCTGCTGCCAATCGCTTCTGCGGTCACGGGTGAGTTACATGATTGGTGTCAATTATAAACAGAGCCACCAGAGTTTCGGGGATGTAAATCATGGAAAGAGTGACATTGATCTATTTTCGAAAAAATAAGCTATATCTTGAACCACTTGTATATCCAATTACAAATGCAGGTCAATCCTATAATGTAGGTCTCTTGGGCGGGGATGATATTTTCCTGTGCGACCCCGTTGAAAATGATCTTGCTGCGATCATAGATGTCGCCCTTGATTACTCAGGCATGAAAGTATTCCGGGACAAGGATGAAATTGACCATAGCAGGAAGGCGCAGGTGAACCCGCTTCTGAAGATGGTGAAGGTAAGGTCATATCGACAATTTCAAAAAGGAACTGGACTGTGCCAGGTGGTAAAGAAAGACACAAACCTACTTCTAAAACTAATGTTGCCCGAGAAAAAGAATCGCGGTTGGCAAGGTATAAAGGATGGTGTCACCGAAATGCCTTTGTCAGCCGGTTACCAGGTGATCGTTGCCAGGGCAATTTTGGCTCACCTGCTCAACCCCGCCAATCGCTACCCGGAAGAATAAGAGGAGGCATGATATTTGCCCTGCTGCCAATCGCTTCTGCACCACGGGTGAGTTACAAGATTGGCGTCAAACATAAATAGTGCCACCAGAGTTTCGAGGATGTGAATCATGCAAAAAATGGTGCTGATCTATTTTCGAAATAGTAAGCTATATCTTGAACCACTTGTATATCCAATAACACACACGGGTGAGTTTTATGATGTGTCTCCTTTAGGCGGGGATGATATCTTGCTATGCGATCCTATTGAAAATGATCTTGCTGCGGTCATAGATGTTGCCCTCGATTACTCAGGCACAAAAGTATTTCAGGATAAAGATGAAATCGACCGTCGCAGTAAGGCGCAGGTGAACTCTCTTCTGAAAATGGTGAAGGTAAGGTCATATCGACAGTTTCAAAAAGGAACTGGACTGTGCTGGGTGGTAAAGAAAGACACAAACCTACTTCTAAAACTAATGTTGCCCGAGAAAAAGAATCGTGGTTGGCAAGGTATAAAGGATGGTGTCACTGAACTGCCCTTGTCAGCCGGTTACCAGGTGATCGTTGCCAGGGCAGCTTTGGCTCACCTGCTCAACCCCGCCAATCGTTACCCGGAAGAATAAGGGCAGGCATGATGTATGCTTTGCTGCCAATCGCTTCTGCACCACGGGTGAGTAACGCGATTGGCGTCAAATATAGACAGAGCCACCAGAGTTTCGAGGATGTGAATCATGGACAGAGTGGTAGCAATCTACTTTCGAAATAACAAACTGTATCTTCAACCAGATGTATATCCCGTTACGCTCAGAGGAAAATTTTATGATGTGTCTCCTTTAGGAGGAGATGATATTTTCCTGTGCGACCCCGTCGAAACTGATCTTGCTGCGATCATAGATACTGCACTGGATAAGTCCGGCACGAAAGTGTTCCAGGACAAGGATGAAATTGACCATAGCAGGAAGGCGCAGGTGAACCCGCTTCTGAAGATGGTAAAGGTAAGGTCATATCGACAATTCCAAAAAGGAACTGGACTGTGCTGTGTGGTAAAGACAGATACAAAAATAATTCTTGAACTAATGTTTCCGGAGAAAAAGAATCGCGGGTGGCAAGGCACGAGGGATGGTGTCACCGAAATGCCTTTGTCAGCCGGTTATCAGATGATCGTTGCCAGGGCAGCTTTGGCTCACCTGCTCAATCCCGCCAATCGCTACCCGGAAGAATAATATGAATGATCGCTTGAGCTTTCTCGATCAGGCTGTTGAGAGATTACGTCGTATTGACTATGGCAACTTCACGGGCGATCGTTCCGAGGTTATTCCCCTGATGGATGAGTTTTTTCGCCGGATGCAACTTTGGGGGAAAAAACTGGAGGGTGATCGGTTTACTCGGGGCTACTTTGACGTTGCCGAGCGCATTGCACCTGAAATACGTTTGTCACAGGAAGAAGTTGAAGCACTTGGTCAGGATATTTCCAAAGCAGGAAGAACTGCCAGACTCATTTTGTCCTGGTATCTACAGTGGATCAATCTGAAGGATGCTCACGTTCAGGATCAAGGAATACTTCCTGATCCATACGAGCCATTTATTTGTGTATTGGAAATGGGATGTCTACCTATAAACCAGTGGTGCGGGTTTTATAAGCTGAAGTCCTTGATGCTGATTTTGAAGGGTTCAGCCAAGGGATTGAGCTTGTGCCACAAGGCGACGCAGACGTTGAACATGGCGGTGGTATAGGCGAGACGGG
>JAESGX010000068.1_pt1 | contig 194383 bp, 166 predicted proteins | sample 9269801 | NCBI WGS metagenome assembly JAESGX01 (sample SAMN16773122, study PRJNA677054) | algae metagenome | isolation source: Pleurocapsa minor GSE-CHR-MK-17-07R and co-occurring heterotrophs from wet... | place: USA: Lower Calf Creek Falls, Grand Staircase Escalante National Monument, UT ... | reverse complement strand
GGATGTGAAGGGCTAAGGGCCCGTCACATCCATCGCTGCTCTTGGTCTGGCACGCCTTGCGGCGTGACGGATGTGAAGGGCTAAGGGCCCGTCACATCCATCGCTGCTCTTGGTCTGGCACGCCTTGCGGCGTGACGGATGCGAAGGGCTAAGGGCTCGTCACATCCATCGCTGCTCTTGGTTTGGCACGCCTTGCGGCGTGACGGATGTGAAGCGCTGATCCGGCGCGGCCGGATCAGCACCGAAGGTCCAGGAAACTGAGTTTCCTGGCGGGGTTGGAGGGGGCGGCGCCCCCTCGTCTCACGTCATCGCCACTGCCACCCACCGCTGAAACCCCGGCCGCTCACCGATCGCCGCATACCAGGCGCCCAGCGCCGGGAAGTGCGGCATACCCTCGACCCGCACTTCCTCCCCGAACCACCGCCGCGCGTAGCAGCCCAGCACGATGTCGGCGATCGTCATCGCGGCACCGTCGATGAACGGCCCGCCATGCTTCGCGATATGCGTATCCAGCATGGCCCAGCATTCGCCCGCCGCCTTCATCGCCGCCATGACGACCGCCATGTCGCGCTTGTCCGCCGGCGTCCGCACCATGCCCCAGAACAGGTTGCGCTCGGCCGGCCCCAGCGTGGAGAGCTGCCAGTCCATCCAGCGGTCGGCCGAAGCGCGCGCGGCCGGGTCCGCCGGGTACAGCGCGCTGGCGTGCTTCATCGCCAGGTAGCGCAGGATCGAATTGGATTCGTACAGGGCGAAGGCGCCGTCCTCGATGGTCGGCACGCGCCCGTTCGGGTTCATCGCGCGGTAGCCGGGCGTGTTCACAACGCCATGCTCCATGCCGGCATCGCTGCGTTCATACGCAATGCCGGTCTCCTCCAGCATCCACAGCACCTTCTTCACATTGACCGAGTTCACCCGGCCCCAGAGCTTCAGCATCACGCGTTGCCTCCTCCCGCGCGCTTACAGCGCGACCTTCTGCTCGATCGCGTCCCAGATCGCCTTCTCCAGATGCACGCCGTCGAAGCGCGCGATCTCCTGAAGCCCGGTGGGGGAGGTCACGTTGATCTCGGTCAGCAACCCGCCGATCACGTCGATGCCCACGAAGATCATGCCGCGCTTCTTCAGCTCCGGGCCGATCGCGGCGCAGATCTCGCGTTCGCGTTCGGTCAGTTTCGTCGGTTCCGGGCGGCCGCCGACATGCATGTTGGACCGCGCCTCGCCGGCCGCCGGCACGCGGTTGATGGCACCCATCGCCACGCCATCCACCAGGATGATGCGCTTGTCGCCCTCACGCACCGCGGGGACGTATTTCTGGATCATCAGGGGCTCGCGGGAGCGTTCGGTGAACATCTCGACCAGCGCGTTCATGTTCGGGTCCTCGGGGCGCAGGTGGAACACGCCCGCGCCGCCATTGCCGAACAGCGGCTTGACGATGATGTCGCCGTGCTCGGCGCGGAAATCCGCGATGCGGCGGCGGTCGGCGGTGACCATCGTGACGGGCATCAGGTCCGGGAAATGCGTGACGAACAGCTTTTCGGGCGCGTTGCGGACCGAGGCCGGGTCGTTCACCACCAGCGTCTTCGGATGGATGTGCTCGAGGATATGCGTGGCGGTGATGTAGCCCATGTCGAAGGGCGGGTCCTGGCGCATCAGCACCACGTCGGCGCCGCTGCCGAGGTCGAGTTCCTCCTCGCCGCCCAGGCTGAAGTGGTTGCCCTTTTCGCGCCGCACCTGCACCGGCCGCGCCCAGGCGGTGACGCGCCCGCCGCGCAGCGCGAGGTCGCGCACATGGTAGTGCCACAGCGCATGGCCGCGCGCCTGGGCTTCGAGCATCAGGGCGAAGGTGGAATCGCCGTCGATGTTGATGGTCTCGATCGGGTCCATCTGGACCGCGACGCGGAGGCTGCGGGTCATGGGCGCATGTCCTGATACTGGTCCGGGACGGACCGCTTGGAAGCGTCGTGCCATTGCGCGCGCGAATGCGCCAGGGGTGGGCGGGCTGCGGAAGGTTCGGCAACCCAGCGTTGTTTTAGGTTAACGCGATACGATTTCCGGTTAGCAACTGCCCGGGACGTGGCATAAGTTTCGGCATCCTTAAGGGCCTTCGGGCCCTGTGATGCGGCAGGACGCCGCGCCCCTCGTGCTGCACCGAGACGCGCCATGTCCATGACCCCGCCCCTCGACCCCTTGATGCTGTGGGTCCACGACCCGCTCCTGCCGGCGGCACCGCTGGCCGGCCAGGATCCCGAACTGGCCCCGGCCGTGGTCGGCGCGCTGGCCGCCGCAGCGGATGCGCCGCCGGCGCCCGTGCTTCCCGCGGCGGTGCCGCAGGCCGCGCCGGGCGCGCCTGTGCCGGACATCCTGCACGCCTCGCCGCCGGTGGCCGTCGCGGTGCCCGACGCCGCGCCCGCCTTCGCCCTGGTGCCGGAGGACGCCTTCCCCACCATCGCCGAACTCGACGCGATGCTGGCCGACAGCTACCTGCCGGAACCGGGCCTCGATGCCGCGACGCGCGCCGAACTGGCCGAGGCGCTCGGCCTCGATCCCGCGCTCATCGACGATGCGGAGGCCTTCATGGCGGCGCTGCTGGCGCTGGAGCCGCCGCCCGAGCCTGCGCTGCCCGAGCCCGACGCCGGCCAGCCGCTGTGGGATCCGGCGTGGCCCGGGGCGTTGCCGGACGACTGGCTACTGGGTTGACCGGCGGGATCCTTGAATGGATGCGTAGATACTAATATAGTGGCGGCGCCACCCCTGCACCCCGGATGCCGCCCATGACCCTGCCGACCATCACTGCCGGCCGCGCCGCGGCCCTGCTCCGCGACAACGCCGCCGTGCTGGTCGATGTGCGGGAGGCCGATGAACGCGCGCGGGCGCATGTGCCGGGCTCGCTGCATCTGCCGTTGTCGCGCCTGGAGCAGGCTGAACCGCTGCCGCATGGCGGCCGGAGCGTCGTTTTCCACTGCGCGTCGGGCGCGCGCACGGCGCAGGACGCGGCGCGGCTGGGCGCGCTGGCCGGGTTGGGCGAAGCCTTCGTCGTGGCAGGCGGCATGGCCGCGCTGCGCCAGGCGGGCCTGGCGGTGGCGCAGGACCGCGGCGCGCCGCTGCCGCTGATGCGCCAGGTGCAGATCGCCGCCGGGTCGCTGGTGTTGGCGGGCGTGCTGCTGGGCGCCCTGGTCGCGCCGGCCTTCTACGGCATCGCCGGCTTCGTCGGCGCCGGGCTGGTCTTCGCCGGCGTCTCGGGCTTCTGCGGCATGGCGCAGCTGCTGGCGCGGATGCCATGGAACCGTCGCCGCGACGAATTCTCAACAAATCCTTAACGGACCCGTCACCATCCCGTGAGGGATGCAGTGGCGTCGGCGCCCTATCCGGCAGGCAAGTCGAACACCTGCCGGAGAGTATCATGTCGGGCACACAGCTCAGCGCCACCACCTCCTTTACACTCGCCCACACCGCGGCGAACGGCTCCGTCGCGCTGGACGCCGAAGTGGCGGCCTTCGACGCGCAGACCGGCCTGATCTTCGTGATCGGCCCGGATGGCGTGGATGCCATCGATGCGGCGACGGGCGTCATCCTGGGCACGCTGGACACGAGCGCCTTCGGCGCCGTCAACTCCGTGGCGGCGAAGGACGGCGTCATCGCCGTGGCCCTGCAGGCCGACCCCAAGACCGACCCCGGCGTGGTGGTGGTGGCGGATGTCGTGCGCCTGGGCGACGACGTGTCGGTGGTGGCGCGGAGCTTCGGCGGGCAGCCCTTTGTGACGGTCGGCGCCCAGCCGGACCAGATCGGCTTCACCCCCGACGGCACCAGGCTGCTGACGGCGAACGAGGGCGAGCCGAACTCCTACGGCGCCGTCGACAGCGTCGACCCGGTCGGGTCGGTCAGCATCATCGATATCGCGACCGGCGCCGTGCAGACCGCCGACTTCTCCGCCTTCAACGGCCAGGAGGCCGCGCTGCGCGCCGCCGGGGTGCGGATCTTTGGGCCCGGCGCGAGCGTCGCGCAGGACCTCGAGCCCGAATACGTCGCGGTCGACCCGAACGACCCCACCAAGGCGTATGTGACGTTGCAGGAAGCCAACGCCATCGCGGTGCTCGACCTCACGACCGCGACCTTCACCGACATCATCCCGCTCGGCTTCAAGGACCACGGGCTGGCGGGCAACGAGATCTCCGCCAACGACCAGGACAACGTCTTCGCGCCGGCCACCTTCGACAACGTCTTCGGCATGTACATGCCCGATGGCATCACGGCGGTGGATGTCGGCGGCACCACCTACCTGATCACGGCGAATGAGGGCGACAGCCGCACCGACTGGCCGGGCTTCAGCGAGGAAGCGCGGATATCCTCGCTCTCGCTCGACCCGACCGCTTTCCCGGACGATCCGAACGACGCCGACACCACGCCCGAGATCGTCGAGGCGATCGGCCGGCTGACCGTCACGAACGCGCTCGGCGACACCGATGGCGATGGCGACTTCGACCAGCTGCATGTCTTCGGCGGCCGGTCCTTCAGCGTGTGGAACACCGACGGCACGCTGGTCTTCGACAGCGGCAACATGCTGGACGAGATCATCGCCACGCAGTTCCCCGGCAGCTACGACGAGAACCGCGACGACAACAAGGGCGTGGAGCCCGAGAGCATCACCATCGGCCAGGTCGGCGCCGACACCTTCGTGTTCGTGGCGCTGGAACGCGCCGACGGCGTCGCCGCCTTCCGCATGGACGGCCCGGCCGACTTCACCTTCGCCGGCTTCTTCACCACGCCGGGCGACGACGCGCCGGAAGTGATCACCTTCATCCCGGCCGAGGACGCGCCCGGCGGCAAGGCGATGCTGGTGGTGCCGAACGAGGACAGCGCCACCACCACCGCCTACGAGCTGAACGCCACCTTCAAGCTGCAGCTGCTGCATTTCTCGGATGCCGAGGCGGGGCTGCTGGCGTCGACCACCGCGCCGAACCTGGCCGCGCTGGTCGATGCCTTCGAGGACGACTACGCGAATACGCTGATCCTGGCCGGCGGCGACAACTACATCCCGAGCCCCTTCTTCGCGGCCGGCACCGACCCCACGGTCGCCGCGACGCATACGCGCGGCGACAATCCCGGCGCGGCGGATATCGAGATACACAATCGGATCGGCGTGGAAGCCTCGACCGTCGGCAACCATGAATTCGACTTCGGCACGCGCGTCTTCTCCGACGCGGTGGCGGATGCCGCCTTCCCGTATCTCACGGCGAACCTCGATTTCTCGGGCGATGCCGACATCCGCGGCCGCTACACCGAGACGGTGGGCGTGAACGGCCTTGAGGACGTCAGCGCGCTGGCCGGACGCATCGTGCCCTCCGCCGTGGTGGACAAGGGCGGCGAGAAGATCGGCCTGGTCGGCGTGACCACGCAGATCCTGGAATCCATCGCCTCGACCGGCGGGGTCGAGGTGAAGGGCTTCGCCGGCGACGGGCTCGAAGCCAACGACATGGCGCTGCTCGCCGCGCAGCTCCAGCTGGTGATCGACGACCTGACCTTGCAGGGCGTCGACAAGATCATCCTGATGTCCCACCTCCAGCAGATCGCCTTCGAGGTCCAGCTCGCGACGCTGCTCGAGGACGTGGACATCATCCTCGCCGCCGGGTCGAACACCCGCCTGGGCGATGAGACCGACGAGGCGGTGGCCTTCCCCGGCCATGCGGCGGACTTCGCCGGCACCTACCCGCTGCTGGCCGAGGGCGCGGATGGCGGCACCACGCTGATCGTGAACACCGACAACGAATTCACCTACCTGGGTCGCCTCGTGGTGGAGTTCGACGACCAGGGCCGCATCATCACCGACAGCCTCGATCCCGCGATCAACGGCGCCTATGCCGCGACGCGCGAGAACGTCGCCGAGGCCTGGGGCGTCGATGAGGCCGACCTCGACGCTACCGCCTTCGCCGAGGGCACCAAGGGTGCCGAGGTCAAGGAGATCACCGACGCCGTGCAGGCCGTGATCGCCGCCAAGGATGGCGAGATCTGGGGCTTCACCGACGTCTACCTGGAAGGCGAGCGCAACCAGGTCCGCAACCAGGAGACCAATTTCGGCAACCTCACCGCGGATGCGAACGCCTATGTCGCGCAGCAGGCACTGGGCGCGGAGGCGCTGGTGGTATCGCTGAAGAATGGCGGCGGCATCCGCACCGCGATCGGCGCGGTGGACGTGGTGACCGGCGAGAAGGACCCGCCGATCGCCAACCCGTCCGCCGGCAAGCCGGAAGGCGCGGTCTCGACGCTCGACATCGAGAATTCGCTGCGCTTCAACAACCGCCTGGTGGTGTTCGACACCTCGGCGGCCGGGCTGAAGGCGATCCTGGAGCATGGCTTCGCCAGCCTGGGCAACCAGGGGCGCTTCCCGCAGCTGGGCGGGCTGTCGATCTCCTACGACCCCGGCCTGCCGGCGGGGTCGCGCGTGCTGAGCGTCGCGGCGATCGACGAGAACGGCGCCATCGTCGCGCGCATCATCGAGGACGGCGCGGTCAGCGCCTCGGCGCCCGCGCTCATCAGCGTGGTGACGCTGAGCTTCCTGGCGCAGGGCGGCGACGGCTACCCGATCAAGGCGAATGGCGAGAACTTCCGCTACCTGCTGGAGGACGGCACGCTCGGCCCGGTGCTCGACGAGACCACCGACATCTCGGTCGCGCCGACCGGCGCGCTGGGCGAACAGCAGGTGCTGAAGGAATTCCTGCAGGAATTCCACGCCACGCCGGGCGAGGCGTTCGACCAGGCCGACACGGCGACGTCCGGCGACACGCGCATCCAGAACCTGGATGTGCGCGACGATACGGTGCTGGACGGCATCGTGCGGCTGGGCTCGGGGCTGCTGGCCGGTGGGCTGGGCGACGACAGCCTCACGGGGATGGGCGGCGCGGACTTCCTCCTGGGCGGGCTGGGCGACGATACCCTGACCGGTGCCATCGGGAATGACAGCATCAACGGCGGCGGTGACGACGACCTGCTGCTCGGCCAGTCCGGTCAGGACACGATCGTGGGCAGCGCCGGCAACGACACGGTCCTGGCGGGCACCGGCCATGACAGCGTCGATGCCGGCGATGGCGACGACCTGGTGGCGGGCGAGAACGGCAACGACATCATGCTTGGTGGTGCCGGTCTCGACACGCTGACCGGTTCGACCGGCAACGACACCATCGATGGCGGTGCCGACGACGACGTGCTGGACGGCGGCATCGGACTGGACAGCCTGCTGGGCGGCGCGGGCGACGACCTGATCGATGGCGGCTTCGCGGCGGATACGCTGGCGGGCGGCGACGGCAACGACACCGTGCTGGCCGGATACGGCGACGACAGCATCGATGGCGAGGACGGCGACGACCTGCTCGAAGGCAGCTTTGGCCGCGACTGGATCGTCGGTGGCGTGGGCGAGGACACGCTGCTGGGCGGCTTCAGCGACGACACGCTGGACGGCGGCGCGGATGACGACGTGGTCGACGGCGGGCTGGGCGTGGACAGCCTGGTCGGCGGCGAGGGTGCCGACACGCTGCGTGGCGATGCGGGCCGCGACACGCTGGCGGGCGGTGAGGGTGACGACCTGCTCACCGGCGGCATCGCCGGGGACCTGTTCATCTTCGGCGCCGGCACCGGCCACGACACGATCACCGATCTCGGCGGGAACGATCGCATTCGCATCGAGGACGCGATCACGGTCGCGAACGAGGCGGTCTTCGACGCCGATGGCGACGGGGCGTTCGACGACCTGCTGTTCACGCTCAGCGATGGCGGGTCGATCGCGCTGATCGACGTGACCCGGGTCAGCATCGCGAACTTCGAATTCGCCTGACCCTCAGGGGGAATGCGCCGCGCGGCGCATTCCCCTGCTACACGCCGAGCACCGCCGCGGCCTCGCGTACCGCGGCTTCCAGCGCGCCTTCGGCGAAGGGCGAGACCAGCCCGGCGGACGCCACCAGCCCCTGGAAGGGCATCGACCCGCCGCGCCCGCACAGCGCGACATAGGCATCGAGCGCACCCTTCGCGTCGCGCCGCGACCACACCCAGAACTGCAGCGCGACGCACAGCGCCAGCGTGTAGTCGATGTAGTAGAAGGGCGAATTGTAGATGTGCGCCTTCGCCTGCCAGCGCCCGCCCTTCGCCGGGTAGGCGAGGTCGCCGTAATCGGTCCACGGCATGTAGAGGCGCTCCAGCCGCTGCCACATCGCGTGGCGTTCCGCAGGCGTCGCATTCGGGTTGGCGTAGACCTCGTGCTGGAAATGGTCGACGCAGACGCCATAGGGCAGGAAGGCCAGCGCCTGCACGAGGTGCATGGCGCGGTAGCGGTCGGCGGCGTTCTCGCCCACCAGCAGGCCCATCTGCGGATGCGACAGGTATTCGAGGCCCATGGAGTGGATCTCGGCCGCCTCCATCGTCGGCCAGAGGTAGTCCACGCCCGGCTGGTGGCGGCTTTCCCAGCATTGGAAGGCGTGGCCCATCTCGTGCGTGAAGACGCCGATGTCGCCATGCGTGCCGTTGAAATTGGCGAAGATGAAGGGCGCGCCGACGCTCGGGAAGGACGTGCAGAAGCCGCCGCCGGCCTTGCCCGGGCGGTTCTTCAGGTCGAGGAAGCCGCCCTGGCGCATCATGGCGTAGAAGCCGGCCAGGCGCGGATCCATGCGGTCGAACATGGTCTGCGCGGCGGCCACCAACGTGTCGTGGTCGCCGGCCGGCTTGGGGTTGCCGGCGGGGTCGATCAGCGCCTCGTCCCAATAGCGCAGGCGGTCCCAGCCATGGGTGGCGCGGCGCGCCTCCAGGATGCGCGCGACCAGCGGCGTGACGTGGCGCGCGACGGCGTCGCGATACCGCGCCACATCCGCCGGGCCGTAGTCCAGCCGCCGCATGCGGCGATAGGCCAGCGGCGTGAAGGTGGCGTCGCCCAGCTTGCGCGCCATGCCGGTGCGAAGCTTGACCAATTGGTCGTAGATCTCGTCCAGCGCCGCGCCGTTCTGCGCGAAGAAATCCCAGCGTGCGGCCTCGGCCTCGTGGCGGGTGGCGCGGTCGGGGTCCTCGGCAAACGGGGCGAGGCCCGAGAGGTTCACCTCGCGCCCCTTCACCGTGACCTTCGCGCCGGCCAGCAACGCGGTGTAGCGGGCGGACAGGCGGCTTTCCTCCTCGCTCTCGGCGGCGATGGAGGGGTCAAAGGCGGTGATGTCGGTCTCCCACAGCGCCACGGCATGGGCGCCCGCGGCGGCGTCCAGACCGGCGCGGTCGGGGTCGGCCAGCAGGCGGCGCTTCAGCGCGGTCTCGTGCGTCGCGGCCTCGGGGGCCAGGGCATCGGCGTATTCGCGCGCGGCCACCGCATCCTTGTCCGTGGTGTCCTGCGCGAAGCGCAGATGCACCAGGGACGACCAGGTGTCGTAATCGCGCCGCGCGGCATCCCACATGGCCAGCGCGCCGGCGCGATCCCCGGCATCGAGGCGCGCGTCGATCGCGGCATGGGTGGCGGCCAGGCTGTCGCGGTCCGGTCGCGGGGCGGTGATGGCGTCGAAGCGGAGCGTCATGGCGTGGTCCGTGCTGGGTCGCATTCAGGTGGCGGCAGCGGGCGGGTGGCGTCAAGCAGGGCCGCGGTCCAGGATGCGCCAGCCGCGCGCAGCCGACCCTGCGCGCCCTGTCTTGTCGCGCGCAGCCGCCACACCAACCCTGCGCGCCTGCCCGGAGCCCGCCATGCCACGCCTCATGTCCACCCTCGCCATCGCCGGCCTGCTGCGCGAGGCCGCGCCGGCGATCGAGGCGGCGCTCGGTGCAGCGCTGGAGGTCGAACTGGCGCCGACCCGCGCGTTGGAAACCCGCATCCGTGGCGGCGAACGCGCCGACGCCGCCGTGCTGACCGCCGAAGCCATCGCCGCGCTGTCGGCCGAGGGCGTGCTGGACGGCACGACCGCGCGCTCGCTGGCGCATTCGCGCGTCGGCATCGCGGTGAAGGCGGGCGTGGCGCATCCCGACATCTCGGACGTGGCGGCGCTGCGGCGGCTGCTGCTCGACGTGCCATCGCTCTGCTACTCGCGCGCCGGTGCCTCCGGCATCTTCTTCGCGGAGCTGATCGAACGCCTGGGCATTGCCGCCGAGGTGAACGCGAAGGCCGTCGTCATCCCGCAGGGCTTCACGGCGGAGAAGCTGGTGACCGGCGAAGCGGCCATCGCCTTCCAGCAGGTCAGCGAATTGATGGACGTGCCGGGCATCGAGGTGGTCGGCGCGCTGCCCGATGGCGCGCAGACCATCGCGGTGTTCTCCGGGGCTGCCTTCGCCGGCGCGTCGGATGGGGCGCGCGTGCTGGCGGCGGTCGCGGCGTGCTGCACGCCGGCGGCGCTGCTGGCGAAGGGCCTGGACGCGCCGGGTTAAGCGGCGGCGAGCGCCGCGCCGCGCTGCCAGCGCATCGCGCGGCGCAACAGCCACAGCGCGATCGCCAGGTTCACCAGGTTCCAGGCGATGCCGTTCCACATCGCCGCGCGATACGACCCCGTCGCGTCGAAGATGGCGCCGGCCATCCACCCGCCCAGCGCCATCCCCACCAGCGTGGAGGACAGCGCGATGCCCACGCGCGTGCCGGCCTGCGCGGGCGGGAAATACTCGCGCACGATCATGGCGTAGGACGGCACGATGCCGCCCTGGAACAGGCCGAACACCGCGCTGACCGCGAACAGCGCGACCATGCCGTCCGACGGCAGGAACAGGAACAGCGCCAAGCCCTGAAGCACCGACCCAAGTGCGAGCGTCCGCAGCCCGCCAATGCGGTCCATCACCACGCCGAAGACCAGGCGCGAGACGATCCCCGCCGCCAGCATGACCGACAGCATCTCCGCCCCGCGCTGCGCGCCGTAGCCGAGGTCCACGCAATAGGCGACGATGTGCACCTGCGGCATCGCCATGGCGACGCAGCAGGCGACCCCCGCCGCGCCCAGGATGGCTTGCAGCACATTCGGATGCAGGCCGAGCGGCAGCACGGCCGGCGCGCCCGCCGCGCGTGGTGGCGGTGCGGGCGGCAGCGGCGGCCGCGCGCGCAACGCCAGCGCCAGCGGCAGCATGGTCACGATGCACACCACGCCCATCGCCAGGTGCGCGTGGCGCCAGCCGATGGTGTCCACGCCCCATTGCAGCAGCGGCGGCCAGACCGTGCCGGCCATGTAGTTGCCCGATGCCGCCAGCGCCACCGCGATGCCGCGCCGGCGCGAGAACCACAGCGAGGCATCGGCGATCAGCGGCCCGAACACCGCCGCTGCGCCGAAGCAGCCCATCAGCACGCCATAGGCCAGCCCGAAGACGAAGATGGATGGCGCCAGCGCCGCCGCCACGCCGCCCGCCGCCAGCGAGACCGCGGCGACCATCACCGGCACCATGGTGCCGAAGCGGTCCGACAGCCGCCCCATCAGCACGCCGCCGAAGACGAAGCCGACCATGGTCATGGTGTAGGGCAGCGAGGCATCGGCGCGCGCCGTGCCGAATTCCGCCTGCACCGCCGGCAGCATCACCACCACCGACCACATCGGCGCGCTGCCGATCATGCACAGCAGCACGATGGCGGCCAGGCGCAGCCAGGCGCGGCGTGAGTCGATCAGTCCTGCCGCGTCGGCGTGGCGCATGGTGTTTTCTCCCGGACGGGCATGGTGGCATGGCTCCGGTGGCGGGGCCATGCGGGGCGGCAACAGCCGCTTAACCCGTGCGCGCCTAGGGTGCCGCGATGCGATACGCTTTTCTTTATCTGCTCGGCAGCGCAGCCGCGCTGCTGCTTGCTGCCGCCTGGCCGCGCGCCGGGCATCCGGTGCTGGTCGTCCTGCCGCCTGGCGCGGCGGTGGGTCCGGCCTTCATGGCCGAAGGCTGGCGCATCCAGCGCATGGTCCAGGCCGGTCCCGTCGCCATGCTGGTTGCCGCGCCCGAATCCCCGGCGGCGCAGCCGGGCGTGCTGCGCCGTGCGGCCGGCGCCGTGCTGGCCGTCTCCGCGCGGGCTTCGGTCGATTGCGCTCCCGCCACTGGAAAAGGTGCCTGACCGCCATGGATCTCTCCCGGCTTCGTGGCCGCACCGGCGTTTTCCTGATCGCGTTGCTGTGGGGGCTGGTGCTGCTCACGCCGATCGTCGCGTTGCTGCAGGGGCGCGCCAGCGAGGACGCCTGGATCGGCACCGCGCTGCTGGCGGCGGCGGCGCTGGTCGCGACGGCGTCCGCCCGCGGCGGCGCGGGCGCGCCGGCCGCGCGCCATGCGATCGCGGTGGCGCTGATGTTCGGCGTCTCGGTGCATGTCTGGCTGGCGCCGCCGGGCTTCGCCATCGACCTGCACATGGCCTATTTCGCGGGCCTGGCGCTGCTCGCGGGCTTCGTTGACTGGCGGACCATCGTGCTCGGCGCGGCGACGGTGGCGGTGCATCACCTGGTGCTGAACTTCGCCGCGCCGGCCTGGGTATTCGGCGTGGCCGAGGGCAGCCTGGCCCGCGTGCTGCTGCACGCCGTGGTGCTGGTGGTCGAGGCCGCGGCGCTGGTGGCGATGACGCGCGGCCTCGAAGCCGCCGCCGCCACCGCCGCGGACGCCCTGGCCGAGGCGCGGTCCGCACGCGAGGCCGAGGCGGCCGAGGCCGCGCGCCGCCACGCGCAGGAGGAAGCCGCCGCGGCGGCAGCCCGCGCCGCGCGCCACGGCATCGCGACATCGGTGGAGGACAGCATCGGGCGCGTCGTCGTCGGCGTGGAGGATGCGTCGGGCCAGCTCGACGGTGCGGCGCGGCGGATCTCGACCGCGGCGCATGAGGGCGTGGCCGGCGCGGAATCCGCGCGCGGCGCGGTGGGCGAAGCGGCCGGCGGGGTGCAGACCGTCGCCGCCGCTGCCGAGGAACTGGCCGCCGCGGTCAACGAGATCACGCGCCAGGTCGCGCAGGCCTCCGCCGTCGCGCGCACCGCCGCCGAGCGCGCCGATGCCACCGGCGAGATCGTCCGCGGCCTGTCCGATGGCGCGAGCCGCATCGGCGACGTGGTGCGCCTGATCGGCGAGATCGCCGGCCAGACCAACCTGCTCGCGCTCAACGCGACCATCGAGGCGGCGCGCGCCGGCGAGGCCGGCAAGGGCTTCGCCGTGGTGGCGAGCGAGGTGAAGGCGCTGGCCGGCCAGACCGCCAAGGCGACCGAGGAGATCGGCGCGCAGGTCGGTGCCATCCAGGCCGCGACCGATGGCGCCGTCGCCGCGATCCGCGGCATCGCCGAGGTGGTGCAGGAGGTCAACCAGGTCGCCGCCACCATCGCCGCCGCAGTCGAGCAGCAGGGGGCCGCGACGCGCGAGATTGCCGCCGCGACCGCCGGCGTGGCGCGCGGCACCGATGCGGCCGCCGAGGCCGTCAGCACGGCGGCTGATCGCATGGCGCGCACCGCCGCCGAGGTCGCCGCGCTGGAGCGCATGGCCCAGGACCTGCGCGGCGAGGCGGGTGCGCTGCGCGGCGCGCTGGGGTCGACGCTGGACGGGCTGCGCGCGGCCTGAAGCCGGGGCTACAGCCCCATCAGGTCCAGCGTGCGGCCGATGATCTTCGCCTCGTCGAAGCGGTCCAGCGCGCGGGCGCGGCCGGCTTCGCCCATGCGCGCGCGCAGCGCCGGGTCGGTGGCCAGGCGCGACAGCGCGGCGCCCAGCGGCGCGTCCTGCATGGGCGGCACCAGGAAGCCAGTCTCGCCGTCCACCACCTGTTCGCGCGGGCCGCTGATGTCGGACGCGACCACCGGCAGGCCGGTCATCATGGCCTCGATCACGCTCATGGGCAGGCCCTCGAAATGCGAGGGCAGGCAGAAGACGTCGGCGGCCGCGAGGATGCGCGCGACGTCGTGGCGGTAGCCCAGGCGGCGGATGCGGCGGCCGAGCAACGCCTCGGCGCGCGCGAAATGCGGGTCGAGGTCCTCGCCATGGTCCGAGGCGAGGCGTTCGCCCACCACCCACAGCACGGCGTTGTCGGGCGTGGCCTCCATCGCGCGCAGCAGTTCCGGGTGGCCCTTGTGGCGCACCAGGCGGGAGACGCAGGCGATGACGCAGTCATCCGGCGCTGCGCCGAGTTCCGCGCGGACCGCCGCGCGCGCCGCCGCATCCGGGTGGAACAGCGCCGGGTCGCGCCCGTTCAGCACGGCCGTCGCGTGGGGGTGAATTTTCAGGCGCCGCGCATCCGCCGCCTCCTCCTCGCTGACGGTGAGGAAGGTGTCGGTCAGCCGGCCGCCCAGGCGTTCCATCTGCAGCGACAGCGTGCGGCGCCACCACGGCCCCGGCTGATTGAACAGGAAGCCGTGGCAGGTATAGGCGATGCGTTCCACCCCGGCTGCCTTCGCCGCCAGGCGCGCCAGCAGGCCGCTGATCGGCATGTGCGCGTGCACCAGGTCGAAGCGCTCGCGCTTGAACAGATCGACCAGCGCACGGTAGGCGCGCGCCTGGGCGGCCGGGTTCAGGTTGCGCGCCATCGGCACCGTCTCGATGCGGAAGCCTTCGGCGCGCGCGACATCGAGCAGCGGGCCTTCGGCGGATACGCCCACCACCTCGTGCCCGCGCGCGCGCGCGGCGCGCATCACCGGCAGCAGGAAGTGCCGCAGCGAGAAATCCACATTGGTGACTTCGCAGATCTTCATGCGCCGGCGGGCTTACGCCGGATTGCCTGCGGGGGGAACGGCCCGCCTGCTGCGCCCGTCAGGGGGGGCGGTTGCGCGCGCCGGCGCTGGCGCGGTCGCTCAGCCCTCGCCGCCGGCCCCGCGGGTGCCCTGGATCATCGCCATGAATTCGCGCCGCGTCGACGCATCGTCGCGGAAGGCACCGAGCATGCGCGACGTCACCATCGATACGCCGGTCTTGTGGACGCCGCGCGTGGTCATGCATTGGTGCACGGCCTCGAACACCACGGCCACGCCCTTGGGCTGCAGAACCTCGTTGATGACGTTGGCCACCTGCGCGGTCAGCTTCTCCTGGATCTGCAGGCGCTTGCCGAAGGCCTCGACCACGCGGGCGAGCTTGCTGATGCCGACCACGCGGCCGTTCGGCAGGTAGCCGACATGCGCCTTTCCGATGATCGGGCACATGTGGTGTTCGCACATGCTCTCGACGCGGATGTCGCGCAGCACGACCATTTCGTCATAGCCCTCGACCTCGTCGAAGGAGCGGGCGAGCAGTTCCGCCGGGTCTTCCTCGTAGCCGCAGAACCACTCGCGATACGCCTTCGCAACGCGCTTGGGGGTGTCGAGCAGGCCTTCGCGGTTGGGGTCGTCGCCGGCCCACAGCAGCAGGGTGCGGATGGCCTCCTCCGCCTGCTGCTGGGTGGGGCGCGGCAGCGTCTTGGCCGGGTCTTCCGCGGTGCGGGGGGCGGGCAGGTGGATGTTCACGGGTCGCGGTTCTTTCCAGGGGCGCGCGGCGCCCCGTCACGTCACGGCGCCGTCCTCGAACCGTTACTTGGGGGTGGTGCCGGAACCCGCAACCCGCCCGTCAATGAACCCGGCCCGAGGGCTGGTGCGGGCTGTCCAGGCTGAAGGCCGGGATGTCGACGTCGAAGCCCTCGCCGCTGTCGGTCACCACCATGTGGTAGGCGCCCTGCATGAAGCCGGATGCGGTCGCGAGCGGCGTGCCCGAGGTGTATTCGAAGCGCCCGCCGGGTTCGAGTACCGGGGTCTCCCCGATCACGCCCGCGCCATGCACGGTCTGGGTGCGGCCCAGCCCGTCGGTGATGCGCCAGGTGCGGCGCAACAGCTTCACCGTCTCCCGCCCTGTATTCGCGATCTCGACGCGGTAGGCCCAGACGAACTGCCCGCTCTCGGGCTCCGACTGGTCCGCGAGGTAGAAGGCGCGCACGCTGACACGTATGCCGCGCGTGATCGCGCTGAACTCTTCCTTCCTTGCCATGATGGCGGCCACTCCCTTGCCGCCATTTGAGGCGCTGTGCCGCCGCTTGTCCATAAGCGATGCTGCGTCGTGCGGTGCTGCAATGACGCGGATCAAGCGCGGCGCATCGCCGCCGTCGCGACGCCGGCGCCCATCAGCATGGTGCCGCCCACGCGGTTGAAGGCGCGGCGCACCGCGGGACGCCCCACCGCACCCGACAGCCGCGCGGCCAGCAGCGCATAGAGTCCCGCATTGATCGCCGCCAGGCTGACGAAGGTCGCCACCAGCAGCGCCGCCTGCGGCAGGAACGGCGCGCCGGCATCGACGAACAGCGGCACGAAGGCGACGAAGAACGCGATGCCCTTCGGGTTCAGCGCCGTGACCAAATAGGCGTCTCGAAAGGCGCGCCGCGAGGAGACGGGCGTGCCCGCGCCCTTGGCCACCGGTGCGCGCCACAGCCGGATGCCGAGCCACACCAGATACGCCGCGCCCGCCAGCTTCAGCGCCGTGAACAGCGTGGCCGATGCCGCGAGCAGCGCGCCGAGCCCCGCCAGGGACAGCGTCATGGCCGTCAGGTCGCCCAGCGCCACCCCGGCCACTAGCGGCAGCGCCGCGCGCGACCCGCCGCCCAGCGACTGGCCGATCACCAGCAGGATGGTCGGCCCCGGGATCGCCAGCATCACCGCGGTGGCGGCAACGAAGGCGATCCAGGTCTCGAGCGTCACGCGCTATTCCGCCGCGCGCGCCGGCGCGGCATTGGCGGCATCGAGCGCCTGCGACAGGTCGTCGATGATGTCCTCGACATCTTCCAGCCCGACCGACAGGCGCACCGTGCCGTCGCTGATGCCTAGGCGCGCGCGTTCCTCCGCGCCCACGCGCATATGCGTGGTGGTTGCCGGGTGCGTGGCGAGCGACTTCGAATCGCCGAGGTTGTTCGAGATGTCGATCAGCTCCATCGCGTCCATGAAGCGGAAGCAAGCCTCCTTGCCGCCCTTGAGGTCGAAGGTGACCAGCGTGCCGCCCGCGCTCATCTGCGCCATCGCCAGCTTCTGCTGCGGATGGTCGGCGCGGAACGGGTACAGCACGCGCGCGATCTCGCTGCGTTCGGCCAGCATGTCGGCCACCGCCGCGGCATTGCGGCACATGGCGGGCACGCGCAGGTGCAGCGTCTCGAGCCCCTTCAAGATGACCCAGGCGTTGAACGGGCTCATTGACGGGCCGGTGTTGCGGATGAAGGGCTGCAGCACGTCCTCGACCCACTTCTTCGTGCCCATCACGCAGCCGCCCAGCACGCGGCCCTGGCCGTCGAAATGCTTGGTGGCGGAATAGACGACGATGTCCGCGCCGTACTGCATCGGCTTCTGCAGCAGCGGCGTGGCAAACACGTTGTCCACCACCACCAGCGCGCCGGCCTTGTGCGCCAGGTCGCAGACCGCCTTCAGGTCCACGATCTCCAGCATAGGGTTGGAAGGCGTTTCCAGCAGCACCATGGTGGCTGGCGTGGAGAGCGCGCGCGCCCAGGCCTCGAGGTCCGCGCCGTCGACGAATTCGGTGGCGATGCCGTAGCGCGGCAGCAGCGTCGAGACGATCCAGTGGCACGACCCGAACAACGCGCGCGACGCCACCACGCGGTCGCCGGCCTTGAGGTGCGACAGCATCGCCGCATGCACCGCGGCCATGCCGGTGGCGGTGGCGCGGCAGGCCTCGGCCCCTTCCAGCGCGGCGAGGCGCGCTTCCAGCATCGCGACCGTGGGGTTGCCGAAGCGCGAATACTGGTAGTGCACCTCGGTGCCGGCGAAGGTCGCCTCGGCCTGGGCGGCGCTGTCGTAGACGAAGCCGGAGGTGAGGAACATCGCCTCCGATGTCTCGTCGAAGCCGGAGCGCATCTGGCCGCCGCGCACGAGCTGCGTGGCGGGGCGGAGCGGGCGGGTGGAACGAGACCTGGCCATGGGGCGGACCCTTCGCGAATATCCGGCGTCCGGCCCCTTCGCGGGCGGGGAATGCGTAGCACCCGGCATTCCCACGGCCGTTTAGCGCGCTTGTTTTCCGCACCGTTCTCGATGCGACCCCGAAGGGACCTCGCCGCAAGCTGGCCGGACAAATCGCGAGGGGCGTTTCCGCCGATGCTGTCGTTACGCCTCGGCGGGGCTGGCGGTCAAGCCGCGCGGCACCGGCGGCGCGGTGAAGTGCTCCCGCCCGTCGAGCAGGAAGGGTGGCGGCGCGCCGCGCGCAGCCGCGGCATAGAGGGCGCCGACCGCCAGTTCGGCCGCATCGTCGCGGTAGTTGGTCGAGCGCCCGCCGCCCGGATAGACCGTGAGTTCGCCGAGCCAGGCGCGCCCCGCCACGCCCATGAAATCCACGCGCAGATAGGCCCAGCCGTCCGACAGGCGCCGCGCCATGTCGAGCAGCGGCGCGGGGTCGATGCCGTCGGGGAAGCCGGCCGTGGCGGGGTCGGCATAGAGCGCGAGTGGGCGCAGCGCGCCATCGAAGCAGCCACTGATCTTGTCGCCGCCGGCGGGATATCGGTTCACGCGGATGTATTGCGGCACGCCCCCGAAGCAGTACAGGCAGATGTCGTCCGGCTTCGCGAAGCCCGGATGGTTCAGCAGCGGTTCCACGACGATGCGCGGCGGGACGTCGCGATAGGCCCATTCCAGGCGTTCGCGCCACATGCTGCGGCCCAGCCATTCGTCCATGCGCGCGCCGATGGCGGCGCGGTTGGCCCGCGCGGTATCGCGCACCACGATGTTCCAGCCCGACCCGTGGCTGGCCTTCAGGATGCAGGACCGCGGCAGCCTGCCCCAGTCGATCGCGCCGGCGCTGTCGAGCACCTGCAATGGCGGCACGGTCGGGTCATGACCCAGCACGCCACGCACATGCGCGCGCATGCCCGCCTTGTCGACCACCACCGGCAGGCGCGGGTCGCGGTCGAGAATCAGACGGCGGAGCATCCATTCCACATAGCGGCGCGGCGGGTCGAGTTCCGGCCAGGCGCCGAAATCCTTGTGGAAGCGGTGCACAAGGCGCCGCGCCACGAGGCGTTCCTCCTCGGGCAAGCCTTCCCGGTGGATCCAGGCGATGCACGCGTCGCGGTTCATCCGCGGTCCTTGTCCGGTGTGGCACGGGGCTTCTTGCCCGCACCCGCCCCGCCCGACTATACGTCGGGCTGCGCGGGCGTAGCTCAATGGTAGAGCTCTTGGTTCCCAACCAAGTGACGAGGGTTCGATTCCCTTCGCCCGCTCCAGCGCTCCCCCCGGGCCGCCCGTTTGCCCGGGCCGCTTACCGCGGCGCCCGTCCACCAGCGCCGCTTACCGCGGCGCCTATCTATCCGCGCCGCTTACCGCGGTGCCTATCGATCCGCGCCGCTTACCGCGGCGCCTATCTGTCCGCGCCGCTTACCGCGGCGACGTCCCCGGCACCGTCACCGACATCGGATCGCTGCCCTGCGCGTCGCGCGCGCGGCGCACGCGGGATTCCAGGTCGGCCAGTTCGGTGCGGCGTTCGTTCAGCCGGGCTTCCGTCGCGGCGATCTGACCGGCGATCTCGGCGCGGCGGCGCTCGGCCGTCGCGACCTCGGCGCGCATGGCGTCGAGCTGGCGCGCCACCTCGCCGCGCTGGCGCTCGGCCGCGGCCACGGCGGCGCGCAGGCTGTCGGCCTGGCCGGCCACCTCGCCACGGCGCCGGTCGGCAGTCGCCACTTCGCCGCGCAGGGCCTCGACCTGCGCCGCGAGTTCGGCCCGGCGGCGGTCCGATGCCGCCACCTCGCCGCGCAGGCTTTCGATCTGCGCGGCCAGTTCGGCGCGCTGGCGCTGGGTGGTGGCCATGTCGCCGCGCAGCCCCTCGGCCTGCCGCGCCAGGTCCTGGCGCTGGCGGTCGGAGGCGGTCAGTTCCTGGCGCAGCGCCTCGGCCTGGCGTTGCAGCGATTCTGCCTCCCCGCGCGAGGCCGTCACGGCGCCGGCGGCGCGGCGGGCTTCCTCGACCTGGGCGCGGGCGCGTTCGGCTTCCTGCTCGGCGGTGCGGCCGGCGGCGGTGGCGCGGCGCTCGGCCTCCTCGGCGGCGGTGCGGCGGTCGGCGAGTGTCCGTTCGGCGGCGCTCGCCTCGCCGCGCAGGGCGGCCAGGCGGCGTTCCTCGCCGGCGGTGCTCTCGCGCAGCGCCGCCAGCCGCTGCTCGGCGGCGGCGACGGCGGTGCGGAGTTCGGTGGCGCGGGCCTGCAAGCCGCGCACTTCATTCGCGGTCTGGTCGCGCGTGGCGGTCAGGCGGCTGATTTCGCCTTCCAGTTGGGTCACGGTCTGGCGGCGGGCCACGGATTCACCCTCCGCGATATTCACCGCCTGGCGCGCGGCGGCCAGGCGCTGTTCCTGTTCGCGCAGCGCCGCGGTGGTCTGGTTGGTGCGCGCCTGCAGGTCCGTGAGGCGCTGCTGCTCGGTGCCGGCGCGCTGGGTCAGGTCGGCCAGGCGCTGTTCGCCCGCCGTCGCCTCGGCGCGCAGCCCATCGCGGCGGCGGGTCTCGGCCTCGGCCGCCTGGCGCAGGCCGGCCAGGCGGGTTTCCTCGGCCGCGGTGCGCTGGCCGAGGCCGGCGAGGCGGCGTTCCTCCTCCGCCGCGCGGGCGTTCAGGCCGGCCACGCGCGCATCGGCATTCGTGATGTCGCCGCGCAGCGCGGCCAGGCGGCGGTCCTCGGCATTGGCGCCGTCGCGCAGCGCGGCGAGGCGGCGGTCGGCCTCGGCGACCTCGCCACGGCGCTGTTCGCCCAGGGCGGCGGCCTGTGCGGCCTCGGCCTGGAGGGCGGCGAGGCGGCGCGTTTCCTCATCCAGGCGCTGGCGCAGTTGCGTCGATTCCTGATCGGCCGAGGTGCGGCCCTGCTGCGCCGAACCGAGGTCGCGCTGCGCGATGGCGAGGCGGCGCTCGATGGCGGCGAGGTCCCCGCGCGCGCGGCGTTCGGCGGCGAGCGTGGTCTCCAGTTCCCCGACGCGGGTGGTGAGTTCGGCCCCGCGGGCCTGCGCGCCGGCCAGGTCGCGCTCGAGCCCGGCGACCCGGTCGGTGTTCTGCACGGAATAGCCGCAGGCGGGCAGGACGGCCACCGAGGCAAGCAGGGCCAGCCTGGCGATGGCGCGGGTGCTGGTCATGGGCGGGGGCCTTTTCGTTGGTCGCGGCAGGGGGGGAATCGGGCAGGCTATCGTGCCGAACATAATGGGCCGGGGACAGGACTGGCGAGTCCAGCGCCCGACGGTTGCAAAGAGACTCTTGTTCGCCCTCAGACGCCGGGCGCCCGCGTCCGCGGGCTTGGCTTGCGCGCTGTGGGCTGGTGAGCCGGGCGGGGCTGATGGTTTGGGCGCGGTCGCGCCGTGCGCTCCCGGATCGCGGCCGGGCCGCGATCCGATTCTTTTTTCGCCCTCATGCGCGTCGTGCCGGAGGCACGCCTACCAGGCGCGTCGTGCCGGAGGCACGCCTACGGCGTGACACGCCCGCATACGCGGGCTTGGCTTGCGCGCCGTGGGCTGCTGCGCCGGGCGCGGCTGTGATGGTTTGGGCGCGGTCGCGCTGTGCGCTCCCGGATCGCGGCAAGGCCGCGATCCGTTTGGTCTTCGCCTGCGGGCGCCGTGCGGTCAGATGCGCTTCGCCGCCGCCACCGCCGCTGCCGACCCGCTGCCGACGATCCAGGCCCAGGCCCTCAGCACGGGGCCATAGGCGGGGCCCTGGCCGGCCTCGCGCGCCTCGTCGCGGTGGTGGACCTCCTCCTCGCGGCAGTGTTCGAGCAGGGCGTGGATGTGCGGCAGGATGCCCTCCGCCGCCAGCCGGTCGGTCTGGGCGCGGTAGTGGTGGTCGACGAAGGTCTCGACCGCATCGACCGTGGCGAAGACCGCGCGCGGGCCGAACAGCGCCGGCAGCGCGCCGGTCAGCCAGCCCGCCACTCGCCAGATCGGCAGCAGGCGGGACCGGTCGGCGGGCGCCAGCAGGCCTTCCAGCAAATCCAGGTGGCCCTGTTCCGTGGCGCGGTGGCGGCTGGCGAAGTCGCGCACGGCCGCGTTGCGGCTGACCGCCAGGATGCCGTCGTAGATGCGGACGGCGCCGGTCTCGCCGGCGTGGTCGGAGCGCAATTCGCCGACCAGCCAGGCGGGCAGGGGTTCGGTCATCGTGGTGGTGCTCATGCCGGGGACATGGCGCGGCGGCGCCTGGGGTCAATCTGTGCGGCGGCGCCTGGGGTCAATCTGTGCGGCGGCGCCTGGGGTCAATCCGCGCGGTGGCGTCGGGCGTCAATCCGGACCCTGGTCGAGCCCGGCGCGCAGGCTGCCATCGGGGTCGTCGACCAGGCCCTCGCGCAGGAACAGGTCGATCAGCACCAGGTTGACGTTGAACTTGATGGTGTCGGTGGCGCGCACCGCCTCCAGCAGCCGCGTCGCGGGCCACAGCTCGAAGCGTTCGACCTCGTCGTCGCCAGGGGTCGGCGTCACGCCCTCCGGGATGTCGAGGTCGAACACATGCAGCACGTCGCGGCGCAGTCCTTCGCCGTTCGACATGACGTAGGAGACGCGGCCTGCAGGCCGCGCGGTGGCGGCGAGGTCGGGCGGCAGGCGCGCTTCCTCGGCGGCTTCCTTGATGAGGCATTCCTCCGGGCCGAGGCCCGCTGGGATGCCGCCGGCCACGACGTTGTCGAGCTGCCCGGGCGCCACCGCCTTGTCGCGTGCGCGGATGCCGACCCAGACATGCAGCCCGTCGGCACGGCGCACCAGCCCGTTCACATGCACGCCCTGCGACATCACGCCGAAGGCCGGCAGCGCGCCACGGTCGAGCATGCCGAGCACGGGGCCGGCGGAGGTCTCGCGCACATCGAACGCCTCGTTGCGGATGCGGAGGAAGCCGCCGGCGGCGAGGGCGGGCAGCGCCTGGGCCAGCGCCTCGCTGCGCGCGCCTGGGCTTCGCAGCCGGGCGGCCAGCGCCACGCCGTCGTTGTCGAAGTGGAAATCGCGCGGGCGGAAGGTCAGCGCCTGCGCCAGGTCCGGCGAGACCCAGCCGACCTGGGCCGCCCCCGCGCGGAACGGGATGAGCCCGGCCGGCGAGGCGATGTTGTTGCAGGCGGCGATGTGGCGGGCCAGGGCGGTGTCGGGCATGGGGCAGGTGTAGCGCCCGCGCGCCGCGCCGGCATCCCCTTCGCGGCCTCACCGCGACGCCATAGGCTGGCGCGGGTTTTCAGGGAGAGGCGATCGTGGCGCTGCAACGCATGATGCTCGAGATCGGGATGGGCACCGATATCCGCGGCGCGGACTATACCAAGGCGGCCGTCCGCGCCCTGCGCGACGCGCTGTGGCACAATTCCCTGACGATCGGCGCCGCCGTGAACCAGCCGACCGACGCCATGCGGGTCGAGATCCTGGTCGGCGTGCCCAAGCCCGACCAGGTCGATCACGCCGCCCTGCTGGAGATCCTGCCGCATGGCACCGGCAGCGTGACGGTGGTCGAGGGCGGGCTGGAAATCCCGAATGACGAGGGCACCAGCACGACCGTCATCGCCAATTGCTGCGCCATCGTGCGCCTCGACATCCAGGAGACGCGGTCGTGACCCTCAAGCGCATCATTCTGGAAATGGGGTCCGGCAACGACCTGCATGGCGGGGACTACACCAAGGCGGCGCTGCGCGCGGTGCAGGATGCGCTGCATCATTCCTCGCTGGCCTTCATCCGCACGCTGGGGCTCGACATCCGCACCATGCAGGTGGAGGTCACCATCGGCGTGCAGCGGCCCGACCTGGTGGATATCGAGGCGGTGCGCGCGTCCCTTCCCTATGGCGTGGTGACCGCACGGGCGGTGAAGGGCGGGCTGGATGTGCCGGCGGAGCGCAAGCACGACCTGGCGGTGATCGCCGCCGCCGCGATCGCGGTGCGCTTCGACCTGCCCTGACGGCGGCGCGGCGGCCGCCTGTCAGCGCGTCGCGCTGAGCGATTGCGCGCTGCGGATGCTGGCGCTGCGGGCAGAGGCTGAACGCCGCACGGCATGACGGCAGCGTCAGTTCAGCCGCTGGCGCAGTTCCTCGACCAGGGTGCGGATGCGCGCGGCGGCCTCGCCCTCGGGCACCAGCACGAGAAACCGGTCGAGGCATGACAGCGCGGCGCCGATCCGGTCCAGCCGCTGGTTCATCAGCCCGGCCTCGCGCCACAGCGCGGCGGCGTCCGGCGCCAGGCGCAGCATGTCCTCGGTGCAGGCCAGCGCGCCTTCCAGCGCGCCGGCGCGCAGCCGCCGCAGCTTGATGTTGTTCTGCAGGCGCAGCAGCACGTCGCGCTTGTTCACCGGGCGCAGCACGCCGGGGCGCAGCTCCGCCGCCTCGCCCTCGACGCGCTTGAGCAGGCCGCGCAGCGCCGGCGCCTCCAGCGCCGCGCCGCCGGCGAAGACATCGACCACCGCCTGGCCGCGCGGCGCTTCCAGCGCGATCAGGAAATGCCCGGGGAAATCGACGCCATGGGCGGCCCAGCCGGCGGCCTCCGCGGCATGCAGCCACAGGATGCCGAGCGCGACCGGCAGGCCGCGCCGGCGTTCCAGCACCTGGATCAGGTTGGCATTGGCCGGGTCGTCATAGGTTTCGCTGTCGCCGGCCAGGCGGAATGTGTCGTGCAGCACCGCGGCCAGGCAGGCGCGCCGGGCCTGCGGGTCGCCGGCGTCGGCGGCGTGGTCGGCGGCGGCGGCCGAGACAGCGGCACGGGCAATGGCGGTCAGCGTGGCGGAGGCCTCGCGCCAATCGGCTTCGGGCGCATCCACCCGGGCGAATTGCAGGGCGGTGGCGGCGAGGTCGATCTCGGCATCGGGCAGCTGGCCGGCGGCCTCGATGGCGGCACGGGCCTCGGCCCCGGCGGCGGACTGCATGGCGGGTGGCATGGGGCGAGTGTCGCGGGGCCGGGCGGCGACATCAAGGCAGCAGCGCGAATCGCATGCGAAGGGTCAAGGCCGACGTCTCGAAACTGAAAAGTTTTCTTCTTTTATAGCGGTTCATCATTTGTTAAGCATTGTTCCGGCGGCGCCAGGCGGCTGATTCCGGCCCCCGCACACGGCACCGCCCACCCGGAGAACACCATGCGCCAAGCCATCGCCACCCCCCGCCATCCGCTGCCCGCCGCGGCCGCCCTGCTGGGGCTGTTGGCTCTCGCGGGCTGCGGCAGCGCCCTGTCGGACGGTTCGGCCCTGGGCGGGGAGGCACGCCCCGCCGCCTATCCCGGCCGCATCACCCTGAATTCCGACCCGGCCGGCGCGCGCTGCATCCTGACCAACACCGCCGACGGCAGCCGCATCGGCGAGGTCACCACCCCCGCCCAGGTGCCGCTGGCGCGCGGCACCGCCATCATCCAGGCCGCCTGCAGCGCGCCCGGCCATGCCGAGACCACCATCGCGCTGCGCCCGGTGCGCGACTTCGCCGAGGGCATCCACCACCCGCAGCCGATCGGCTCCGGCATCATCCAGAACGCCGCGGTGGTCCGCAGCGGCAGCACCCGCCGCTACAACGACACGACCGTGGTGATGCCGCCGCAGACCTTCGCCTCGGCGCAGGCCCGCGACGCCTGGTTCGCCGACCGCGCGACGGCCATCCGCGCAGCCGCGGCGCCGAACATCGCCCGCGCGCAGCGGTCGCCGAGCGCGACCATCGATACGGCCGAGGTGCTGCAGGGCTACCTGGCGGCGGATCTCGCGGCGCTCGAACAGCAGAAGGCGGCGGCGCGGGTGGCGGCGCCAGAAGCGCGGCGGCGGTAAAGGAAGGTCGGGGGAGGAACACCTCCCCCGAATCCCCCTCCGTTTTTTGGCCGTTCAGCGCAGCAGGACGGGCAGCAGCGCGTCCAGGCGCACGATGCCCTCGGGCGTGGCGCGCAGGCGGCCCTGCGGCGTCCATTCCAGGTAGGCCTCGTCCAGAAGGGCGGCGAGCATCGCGGCGTCGACCGCCTGCGCGAAGGGCAGGCCGGACCGCGCGGCGATGCGGTCGGGGTCGATGCCCTCGGCCAGGCGCAGGCCCATCAGCAGGGCCTCGCGTGCGCGGTCCTGGGGGATCAGAACCTCCTCCTCGGTCGCGGCGTGGCCTTGCCGTTCGACGCGGCGCGCCCATTCCTCCGGGGCGCGGTGGCGGCGCGTGGCGACCATGCGCCCATCCGTCAGCAGCCGCTGGTGCGCGCCCGCGCCGATGCCGAGGTAGTCGCCATACCGCCAATAGGCCAGGTTGTGCCGGCTCTCCGCGCCGGGCTTCGCGTAGTTGCTGACCTCGTAGGGCAGCAGGCCGAAGCGCGCGGCTTCCTCGGCGGTCGCGTGGTACAGCCGGGCGGCGTCGTCGCCCTCCGGAAGCGCGAAGTCGCCGCGCGCATGCAAAGTGGCGAACTGCGTGCCGGGCTCGATGGTGAGCTGGTAGAGCGAGAGATGGTCGGCGGCCAGCGCCAGCGCGCGGCGCAGTTCGGCGCGCCAGGCGGCCTCGGCCTGGCCGGGGCGGGCGTAGATCAGGTCGAAGGACAGGCGCGGGAAGATCGCCCGCGCGGCCTCCAGCGCGGCGATCGCCTGCTGGGTGTCGTGCCGGCGGCCGAGGAAGCGCAGCGCGTCTTCCTCCAGCGACTGCACGCCAAGGCTCGCGCGGTTCACGCCGGCGTCGCGGAAGGCGGCCAACTTGCCGATCTCGACGCTGGTCGGGTTGGCTTCCAGCGTGATCTCGATATCCGGCGCGGCATCGAACAGCGCGCGCGCATCGGCGATCAGCGCGGCCACCGTATCGGGCGACATCAGCGATGGCGTGCCGCCGCCGAAGAAGATGCTGGCAAGGGGGCGGCGGCCGACCCGCGCGGCCTCATGCGCCAGTTCGCGCCGCAGGGCGGCGGCGAAGCGCGCCTCGTCCACCCTGTCGCGAACATGGGAATTGAAGTCGCAATACGGGCACTTGGCGGCGCAGAAGGGCCAGTGGATGTAGAGGGCGAGGGGTTCGGTCACCGGCGGGATATGGCGCGTCACGGGCGCGCTGTCGAAGGGGGGACGACGCGGGCTGCCCCGCCGGTGCGCGGGGCGCTATAGCAGGTCATCACCCTGCCGGAACCGCCCATGCCCCGCATCACAGCCCTGCATGCCGCCCTTCTGCTGGTGCTGTTCCTGATCCTCACGGCCCGGGTGCTGCGTGTGCGCTTCCGCACGCAGATCGTGCTGGGCACGGCCGGCGACCGAAGGCTGGAACGCGCGGCGCGGGTACATGCGAATTTCGCGGAATACGTGCCGATCTTCCTGGCGGCGCTGCTGGCGGCGGAACTCTGCGGCGCGCCGGGCTGGGCGCTGCATGGCGCCGGCGCGGCGATGCTGGCCGGGCGCGTGGCGCATGCGGTGGGCATGTCGGCCGACCCGGACATCGTGCCGCTGCGCGCCGGCGGGATGCTGCTGACCCTGGGCGCGCTGGCCGCCGCCTGCGCCCTGGCCCTGGCGGCGGCGTTGGGGGCATGAGCGGGTCCTCGGTCGAGCGCGTGCGCGCCGCCCTGCTGGCCGCCGGCCACCCCGACACCATCCAGGCTTTCCCCGAGGGTACGCGCTCCGCCGCCGAGGCCGCCGCCGCGGTCGGCTGCGACGTGGCGCAGATCGCCAAATCCATCGTCTTCCGCGCCGGCGCGCGCGCCGTGCTGGTGGTGGCCTCCGGCGCCAACCGGGTGGACATGGGCAAGGTCGCCTCCGCCATCGGACAACCGGTGAAGCGCGCCGACGGCGCCTGGGTGCGCGACACCACGGGCTTCGCGATCGGCGGCGTCTCCCCGGTCGGGCACCTGGCGCCGCCGATCCTGCTGCTGGATGCCGACCTGATGGCGCTGGAACCGGTCTGGGCAGCCGCCGGATCGCCCCAACATGTCTTCCGCACCACGCCGGGCGACCTGCTCCGCATCACCGGGGCCGCCGTGGCGGAGGTCCGGGACGCGGGCTGATGCTGCAGGCGACGGCATTCTGGGCGGCGCTGCTCGCGCCGGTCTACCTGTGGCTGTCGCTACGCGTGATCGGGCTGCGGCGGCGGCTGAAGGTCGGGATCGGCACGGGCGGGCAGCCGGCCATCGAACGCGCCATGCGCGCCCAGGCGAATTTCGCGGAATACGTGCCCTTCGCGCTGCTGCTGCTGGCACTGGCCGAGGCCGGTGGCGCACCTGCAGCGGTCATCCACGCCCTGGGCGCCACGCTGCTGGCCGGGCGCGCCGCGCATGGCTGGGGGATCACGCGGGAGAAGGAAGACTTCCGGTTTCGCGTGGCGGGGATGGGCGCGACCTTCGGCGTGATCGGCTGCGGGGCCATCGCGGCATTGATCTGGTGAGGGCGACCGAGGGGCCTGCCCCTCGGGCTCCCCGCCAGGAGGCAGTGCCTCCTGGACCTGCCGGTAGTCGGGGGCGGCAGGACGGCGTAGCCTGTTCGCCCACACAGAACGCCAGGGGAAACCACGCCAATGACCCTCACCGTCCAGCAGATGCTCGCGGCCGCCGAAGCGGTGGTGCCGCGGATCACGCCTGAGGAAGCCAAGGGGCTGGTCGGCCGCGATGACGTCGTGTTCCTCGATGTGCGGGAACCGAACGAGGTCGCAACCTCCGGCAAGGTGCCGGGCGCGCTGGCCATCCCGCGTGGCCTGGTCGAATTCCGCGCCGACCCGGCCTCGCCCCTGCACGACGCGAAGTTCGACCGCGCCAAGACCGTGGTGGCCTATTGCGCCTCGGGCGGGCGGTCCGCGCTGGTGCTCAAGACGCTGCACGACATGGGCTACACGAACGTGCGCAACCTCGGCGGCTTCAAGGGCTGGGCCGATGCGGGCGGCGAGATCGAGAAGGTCTGATCAGGCCGCCGGCTTGGGCGCGCGCTCACGGGGCGCGCGTTCACTTTCCGTCTTCAACTGACCGCAGGCCGCCAGGATATCCCGCCCGCGCGGCCGGCGGATCGGGCTGGAATATCCGGCATCGTTCAGGATGGCGGCGAAGCGCTGGATCGCCTCCGTCGTGCTGGTCTTGTAGGCACTGCCCGGCCAGGGATTGAACGGGATCAGGTTCACCTTGGCCGGCATGCCGCGCAGCAGGCGCACCAGCTCGCGCGCCTCGGCCTCGGAGTCATTCACGCCGCGCAGCATGACGTATTCGAAGGTGATGCGCCGCGCGTTCGAGGCACCGGGGTAGCGCCGGCAGGCGGCCAGCAGCTCCTCGATCGGGTATTTGCGGTTCAGCGGCACGATCTCGTCGCGCAATTCATTCGTCACGGCATGCAGCGAGACCGCCAGGCCCACGCCCAGTTCGGCGCCGCACCGGTCCATCATGGGCACGACGCCGGAGGTGGACAGCGTGATGCGCCGGCGCGACAGGCCGATGCCCTCGTGGTCCATCACGATCCGCAGCGCCTTGGCCACGTTCTCGTAATTGTAGAGCGGCTCGCCCATGCCCATCACGACGATGTTGGACAGGTGCCGTGCCGTGCCGTCCTTGGGCGATGGCCATTCGCCGTAGGAATCGCGTGCCGCCATGAACTGGCCGACGATCTCTGCCGCGCCCAGGTTGCGGACGAGCTTCTGCGTGCCGGTGTGGCAGAACCGGCAGGACAGCGTGCAGCCGACCTGGGTGGAGATGCACACCGCGCCGCGGTCCTCATCGGCCGAGGGGATATAGACCGTCTCGACCCGCTGCGCGTCGCGGTAGGCAAACACCCATTTGCGCGTGCCGTCGTTGCTGTCCTGCTGCGTCGCCACATCCGGCCGTCCGACCACGAAGCGTTCGGCCAGCTTCGCCTGCATCGGCTTGGCGATGGAATTCATGCGCGCGAAGTCGGTGGCGCCCTGGTGGTAGATCCAGTGCCAGACCTGCTTGGCGCGGAAGGGCTTCTCGCCGATCGCGGCCATCTCGGCCGCCAGTTCCTCGCGCAACAGGCCGACCAGGTCGCGGCGGCCATCGGGCAGGGTGGCGGGGGGTGGGGCGAAGATCGCCGCCTTGGCCAGGATGCGGGCGCGCTCGGCCTCGGCCAGGCCGTCGGTGGTGGCGCTCATTGCGGCGGTGCCGGCGTGGGGGTCATCGGCGTTGCGCCGGGCATTCCTGGCTGATCGCCTCGTAGGCGGCGGTGAAGCCGGTCAGGCTGAAGGTGTCGGTGGCGGTGCCGCGGCCACCGGCGCGCGGGCCGCGGGACACGGCGGTCGCGCCGCCGCGGAAGGCCGCCACGGCCGCGCGGCCATCCCGCGCGAAGGCCGAATTGCCGCCGGTGTAGAAGGCCAGTTCGCGGCTGCCGACCGTGACCGTGACCGAGGCATTGCGCGGATAGGCATAGGCCGCCGACAGCGCCACCTGGTCGCGGCTGGTGGCGCGGTGGGTCACGGTCATGATCACGCCCTCGCGCGCCGGGTCGGTGCGCGACGCACGGGTGAAGGCGTAGCAGACCTTCTGTCCGGCCTCGGTGTGCACGGCGGCGATCCAGTCCTGGAAATCGCCCAGGCGTCTGGGTCCCTGGGTTTGCGCGCCCGCGGCGGGCGCGCGCTGCTGCGCTATGGCCGGGACGACCACCAGGGCGGACAGGGCGACGGAGAGGAGGGCGGCACGCATGGGCGGTGTTCTACGAAGCCCTGGCCGCCGGGGCAACCGCGCTGCGTTCGGGGCGGCGCCCGGGTGCGGCCTCGCGGCCGCGGTAGCATCGGCCAGGCCGGGACGCCGGGGCGGTCTGGCCGCGCGCCGAATCCCGGCGTAACTGGGCCCCATGACCGACCGAGCCGATGCCGCCCTGGCCGCGCAGTATGAGGCCTACCCCTATCCGCAGCGCGACCCGCGGGACGAGGCGAAGCGCCTGGTGGTGGGCAGCCCGTCCCACCTGCGCGAGGTGGATCACTGGATTTTCGGCGCCCGCCGCGCCGCCAGCGCGCCACTGAACGCCCTGGTCGCCGGCGGCGGATCGGGCGATGCGACGGTGATGCTGGCGCAGCAGATGGCCTGGGCCGGGCGGCCGGGCGGCGTGACCTGGCTGGATCGTTCCGCTGCCGCGCGCAAGGTGGCGGGCGCGCGGGTGGCGGCGCGGGGGCTGGGCAACGTGACCTTCGCGGAGGCCTCGATCCTGGACCTGCCGGGCAGCGGGCTCGGCCCCTTCGACTACATCGATTGCTGCGGCGTGCTGCACCATTTGCCCGACCCGCTGGAGGGGCTGCGCGCGCTGGTCTCGGTGCTGGCACCCGGCGGCGGCCTGGGGCTGATGGTCTATGCGCCGCATGGGCGCACCGGCGTCTACATGCTGCAGGACGCGCTGCGGCTGATCGCGCCGGCGGACGAAGCGCCGGCCCAGCGCGTGGACATCGCGAAGCGGCTGTGGCGCCAGGTGCCCGAGACCGCCTGGCTGCGCCGCAATCCCTGGATCACCGACCACCTCAAGGGCGGCGATGCGGGCATCTACGACCTGCTGCTGAACCCGCGCGACGTCGCCTACACCGTGCCGGCCCTGGCCGCGCTGGTCGAGGCCGCGGGGCTCGAGATCCGCTGCCTGGTCGAGCCCTTCCGCTACGACCCGGACAGCTTCCTCACCGACCCGCGGCTGCGTGAGCGTACCGCGCGGCTCGACTTAGTGCAGCGGGCCGCGTTGGCCGAGGCGGCAGCCGGCAACATGGGCATCCACATCGCCTATTGCGTTCGCAAGGGCGAGGCGGTGCTGCCGGCCTGGGACGACCCCGCCGCCGTGCCGGTGCTGCGGGAACTGGATGCCGCGAAATTCGCCGCGGGCATCCCGGGCGACGGCATGCTGCGCGTTGCCGCTGACGGGCTGGTGGTGCCGGTGGCGCTGCCGCGCCTGGCCGCGGCCATCATCGGGCGGGTGGATGGCAGGCGCAGCGTGGGGGAGATGGGCGACCAGCTTGCGGCGAACGGCGTTTCGCGCGAGGCCTTCGCGAAGGATTTTGCCGCTTTGGCGCGGGCGCTGGAGCGGGTGAACCGGCTGCTGCTGGCGGCGGTGTGACGGCGCGAAACCCGATCGCGCCGGCGGCACTGCACCCCAGCACGCGTCGCGCAACGCCCTGGCGGCGCGATGCGTTGTCGCGGATGATCCACCCATCCACGGCCCAGGAGAGCACCCCATGACCGTCATCATCGGCCTGTCCGGTAGCCTGCGCCGCGGTTCCCTCAACACCGCGCTGCTGAACGCCGCGGCGGGGCTGATGCCGGATGGCGCGACGCTCGATGTCGCGACGCTGCACGGCATCCCGCTCTATGACGGCGACCTGGAGGCGGAGCAGGGCATCCCCGCCGCGGTGACGGCGCTGAAGGACCGCATCGCGGCCGCGCAGGGGCTGCTGCTGGTCACGCCCGAGTACAACAATTCCATGCCCGGGGTGTTCAAGAACGCCATCGACTGGATGTCGCGGCCTTCGTCCGACATCGCGCGGGTGTTTGGCGGGCGGCCGGTCGGGCTGGTCGGCGCCTCGCCGGGCGGCTTCGGGACGATCCTGTCGCAGAACGCCTGGCTGCCGGTGCTGCGGACGCTCGGGACCGACCATTGGGCCGGCGGCAGGCTGATGGTGTCGCGCGCCGGGGGGGTGTTCGACGCCAACGGCGCGCTGACCGATGCGGCGACCGAGAAGCAGCTGCGCGGCTACCTCAAGGGCTTCGCGGATTACGTCGCCGCGCGCTCGGGCTGATCCAGCCGCGCGCGCACCAGCGACAGCGCGGCGGCGAAGGCGGCATCGGCATCGAGGATGGTGGTGTCCAGCAGGATCGCGTCCTGCGCCGGGCGCAGCGGGGCCACCGGGCGGTTGGCGTCCTGCGCGTCGCGGTCGCGGATCTCGGCCTCCACCTGCGTCGGGTCGGCGGCGATGCCGCGGGCGGTCAGTTCCAGGAAGCGTCGGCGCGCGCGTTCCGCCACGGAGGCGGTGACGAACAGTTTTACCTGTGCTTCGGGGAAGACCACCGTGCCGATGTCGCGCCCATCCAGCACCGCGCCGTGGGCACGGCCGAAATCGCGCTGGAAGTCCAGCAGCGCGGCGCGCACCGCGGGGATCGCGGCGACGGCGCTGGCCGCCATATCGGCCATCGGGCCGCGCAGGTCACCGCGGTCGAGGTTCGCCGGCAGCAGGGCGCGTGCGGCGGCCTCCGCGATCGCAGCATCGCGCGGGTCGGCGCCGGCATCCAGCACGCGCCGCCCGACGGCGCGATAGAGCAGCCCGGTATCGAGGTAGGGCAGCCCCAGCGTTGCCGCCAGGCGCCGCGCCAGCGTGCCCTTGCCCGCCGCGGCGGGGCCATCCACCGCGATGATCGCGGGTGGCGTCGTGTCAGAGCCCGGCAATCGGCCCCCCCGGGGCGCCATTGCCCGCCAGCCCGTTCATCAGCGCCGCGAAGCCGGGAAACGAGGTGTCGATGAAGGCGGCGTCATCCACCGCCACCGGCATCCGCGCGCCCAGGCCCATCACCAGCGCCGCCATGGCGATGCGATGGTCCATGTGGGTTTCCACCGTGCCGCCGCCGGGGATGGCGCCGCCGGTGCCGTGCACGATCAGGTCGTCGCCCTCGATCGCCGCGGTGATGCCGTTCACCGCCAGCAGGGCGGCGGTGGCGGACAGGCGGTCGCTCTCCTTCACGCGCAGTTCGGCCAGGCCCTTCATGCGTGTGATGCCCTGCGCGGCTGCGGCGGCCACGGCCAGCACGGGGTATTCGTCGATCATCGACGGCGCGCGGCCGGGCGGCACCTCGACGCCGCGCAGCTGGGTGTATTCCGCGACGATGTCGCCGACCGGCTCGCCGCCGGCGATGCGTTCATTTTCCACCCGCAGCGCGGCGCCCATCTCGCGCAGCGTGGCGATCAGGCCGGTGCGGAGCGGGTTCAGCCCGACATTCTCGACCACCACGCGCGAGCCGGGCACCAGCAGGGCGGCGACAATGGGAAACGCCGCGGAGGATGGGTCGCCAGGCACCACCACCGGCGCGGCCACCAGCTCCGGCTGGCCTTCCAGGGTCACCACGCGGCCTTCGGGCGTGTCGGTCACGGACACGGTCGCGCCGAAATGGCGCAGCATGTTCTCGGTGTGGTCGCGCGTCGGTTCGGGTTCGACCACCCTCGTGGTGCCGGGCGCACACAGCCCGGCCAGCAGGCAGGCCGACTTCACCTGCGCGGAGGCGACCGGCAGCACGTAGTCAATCGGCAGCGGGTCGGCCGCGCCGCGCACCGCCAGCGGCAGGCGGCCGCCCTCCCGCGTCCAGAATTGCGCGCCAGTCGCGGCGAGCGGGTCGGTCACGCGCTTCATCGGGCGCTTCCGCAAGGAGGCATCGCCGGTCATCACCGCGAAGACCGGGTGGCCCGAGATCAGCCCCAGCAGCAGCCGCGCCGCCGTGCCGGAATTGCCCATGTCCAGCACATCCGCCGGTTCCACCAGCCCGCCCACGCCACGCCCGGCAACGCGCCAGGCGCCGGGGCCGGTCTGCGTGACCTCGGCGCCCAAGGCGCGCATGGCGGCGGCGGTGCGGAGCACGTCCTCGCCTTCCAGCAGGCCGGTGATGGTGGTGGTGCCGACCGCCATGGCGCCGAACATCAGGGCGCGGTGGCTGATCGACTTGTCCCCCGGCACGCCGAGCCGGCCGGAGAGCGGGGCGGAGGGGGCGGCCGCCCGAAGCGGCCTTGGCGCGGGATGGGACATGGTGCGCGCGTTTGACATGCCCCGGCATCGCGTGGCAATGCGCCCGACCTTTTGCAAAAGCCGCGACGGGGCGCCGCCCCCCTGCCCCGTTGCGCGAGACGGAAGTGATCCATGGCCAAGCCTGAACTCGGTCTCAAGCGCAGCTGCGTCGCCTGCGGCACCCGCTTCTACGACCTGGCGCGCGCCCCGGCCGTCTGCCCCAAATGCGGCACGGAGCAGCCGGCGGAACAGCCGCGCCTGCGCCGCGCCGCCCCCACGCCCATCCCTGACGAGAAGCTGAAGAAGCGCGCCGTCGCCGCCGAGGCGGAGGGCGAGGACCTCGAGGTGGAGGATGTCGAGGGCGACGAGGCGATCGAGGACGCCGAGGAGCTCGAGGACGAAGCCGACGCCATCGACGAGGCGATCGAGGTCGAGACCGAGCGGGATGAGGAAACGTGATTTTTTGACCCTCAGACGGCGGGCGGGCCGCGTCCGCGGCCCTTGCCTTCGCGCCATGCACTGGTGCGCCGGGCGCGATTGATGGTCTGGGCGCGGTCGCGCTGTGCGCTCCCGGATCGTGCGGAGCACGATCCGCGTCTTTTTTGACCTCAGGCGCCGGCGCCCGCATGCGCGGCTTGGCTTGCGCGCCACGCACTGGTGCGCCGGGCGCCGCTGATGGTCTGGGCGCGGTCGCGCCTTGCGCTCCCGGTTCGCGGCAAGGCCGCGATCCGATGGGGCCGGGCCGGGCGGTTGTCCTTGACCCCAGGGCCACCCATTCTCCCTTCACCCGCATGGGAGGAACCGATGACCATCACCCACCGCCGCAGCCTGCTGCTCGGCGCCGCCGGTCTTGGCGCAGCGCTCGCCCTGCCCCGCCGTCCCTCCTACGCCCAGGCGCCGTCAGGCCCCTTCACCCTGCCGCCGCTGCCCTACGCCCCCAACGCGAACGAAGCCGCCATCGACGCCATGACGATGGAGATCCACCACGCCCGCCACCATGGCGGGCAGGTGGCGGGGCTGAACGCCGCCGTGCAGGGGCAGGCTCAACTGGGCGCCATGCAGCTCGACGACCTGCTGATGCGACTGTCCCAGGTGCCTGAGAACATCCGCACCGCCGTCCGCAACAATGGCGGCGGCCACGCCAACCATTCGATGTTCTGGGAGATCATGGGCGGGGCGGGTGGCGAGCCCGGCGGCGACCTGAAAGCCGCGATCGACCGCGACCTCGGCGGAATGGAGAAGTTCCGCACCGACTTCAATGCCGCGGGGATGCGCGTGTTCGGCTCCGGCTGGGTCTTCGTGACCGTCACGCCGGCCGGCGCGCTCGCCATCACCACCAAGCCAGGCCAGGACACGCCGCTGATGGACGGGCAGCGCGTGCTGATCGGCAACGACGTGTGGGAGCACGCCTACTACCTGCGCTACCAGAACCGCCGGGCGGACTACCTGAATTCCTGGTGGAACGTGCTGAACTGGGAGAAGATCCAGGCGCGCTACGCCGCCGCGCGAGACGGCACGCTGCGCGTCTGAGGCACCGTTCGGGACTGCGCCGCGGGTCGAACCCGGTGCCGGTTTGGTTCCTGAGCACCCGTCAGCCCGCCTCGCCGGCCGCCATGCCCTCGGGCAGGGTCCGGCTGGCCGCGGCGGGCGGGAAGGGCACGGCGCCTGCGCGGTCGCAGGCCGCGTGCCAGGCGCCCCAGCCCTCATTGTAGTCCAGCCGCGGGGCGCTGTAGCCGAAGGCATCGAAGCCGGTCGCTGCCGTGGTGGTCAGCGAACCCGGGCGGTGCAGCCCGATGGTCAGCGTCTGCGGCAGCACCGCCACCGCATCCGTGCCGAGCATCAGGCGCGCGCGCCACAGCATCTCGCTGTCGGCGCTGAAGCGCACATGGTCGTAGGCGCCCAGGCGCCGCAGCACGTCGCGCCGGATCATCGCGAAGGACGGGTTCGGATAGACCAGCCAGGCGCGCGGGGCGAAGGCGGCGCGCCCTGACGCATCCATGCGGAACCAGCAGGAATTCACTACCGCTATGCGCGGGTCGGCGAAGGCGGCGACCTCGGTCGCGATGCGCGCCGGGTGCATCCAGTCATCGGCATCGACGAAGGTAACGAACTCGCCGCGCGCCGCTGCGATGGCGCGGTTGCGCGACGCATAGGTGCCTGCGTTGCGCGCGTTGCGGAGCACCCGGACACGGCTGTCGCGTGCCGCCATGGCCTCGGCCAGCGCGGCGGTGCCGTCGGTGCTGGCATCGTCGACCACGATCGCCTCGATGCTGCGCCAGGACTGCGCGAGCACGCTGGACAGCGCATCGGCGAGTGTATCCGCCGCGTCGAAGGCGCTGATGATGATGCTGACCAGGGGCCCGTCAGCCGGCGGCCCGGCCGGCGCGGCGAAGCGGCCCGGCGCGCCGGTCGGCTGCGGGGCGGCCAGGCCCTGGTGGGTGAAGGCGGTGTCGAACAGCCGCGCTGCCTCGTGCGCCTGGCCGCGCGCCAGCGCGACGTTGCGCCGCAGGAGCGCCTCGGCCACCACGGGGTCCTCGCCGTGCAGGCCGGCCAGCGACAGGCGCGAGTCCGTGGGGTCGATGCGATCCGCGACACGGTCCGCCAGCCAGGCCCGCAGGCGCGGGTCGGCGCGGCCGGGTTCCAGCAGCGCCAGGCAGGTGGCCGGTGGCGGGTCGGCGGGATGGGCGCGCAGCAGGTCCAGCATCGCGGCCGGCGCCGCCGGCGCGTGGCGCTGCGCGTCCTCGAACAGAGTTTCGGCTTGGTCGCGGCGGCCGAGCCGCAGCGCAGTATGCGCCCGCTGGGTCGCGAGGCGCGCCGCCAGCGGGGCCGGCAAGGGCAGGGCCTCCGCCGCCAGGGAACCGAGCACGGCCATCGCCGATCGCTGCATGTTCAGCGCGCCGAGCGCATGGGCCTCGGCCAGCGCGGCGGAGGCGCGGAGGGCGGGATCGCCGGTCGCCTGGCGCAGCGCGCGGGCCGCGCCGATCGCGGTGAAGGGGTGCGCTTCACGCGTGGCGTCGTGCAGGGCGACTTCGACCTCGCGCGCGCTGGCGCCGGCCAGGGCCGCGGCGAGGCCGGTGCCGTCCTCGGCCGCGCCGGGGGGGTGTGCGGTGCCCAGGCGGGCGGGGCGGGCCAAGGCAGCGCGGTCGATCCAGGCCTGCGCGGCTGCCAGGGCGCCCGGGGCGGCGGCGGAGATCGCCAGCGCCTCGGCCCGGCGGCCGAGGCGACGCAGCGCCTGGGCGCGCAGGGCAATGATGGTGGCGTCGTCGGGCCGGGCGGCCTGGGCTTCCACCAGGCAGGCCAGGGCGGCATCGAAGTGCCGCGCCGTGAGCAGGGTGCGCGCTTCCTCGAGCAGGATGCCGGGGGGCTGCGGCGCAGCGGCGCGCGCCTCTGCGAAGGCTGCCAGGGCGTCCTGCGTCGCGCCGCGCCGGCGCAGCGCCCGTGCCAGTTCGACCCATGCGCGCGGATCACCGGGCGCGTGGTCCAGGGCCTGGCGTGCGGCCGCCTCGGCCTGGGCGGGGTCGCCGCCTTCGCGCAGCAGAACGGCGCGTTCCACCCAGGCACGGGCGAGAGACGGATGGTCGGCCAGCACAGCGTCCACCAGCGCCAGGGCGCCGGCGCTGTCGCCCGCGGCCCGCGCGGCGTGCAGCAGGGCCATGCGCGGCGGCACGGCCTGCGGGTCCAGCGCGGCGGCGGCGTGCCAGGCGGCGGTGGCCTCGTCCCGGTCGCCGGTTGCCCAACAGGCCCAGCCGTGCTCGACGCGGACGGCGATATCCTCGGGGCGCGCGGCGAGGTAAGCGGCAAGGAGGTCCGCCGCGCCGGCGTGGTCCCCCGCCCGCCGGGCGGCGCGGGCAGCCTTGAGCGCGCCGGCGGGGTCCGGCGGCGACGTGGCGGGGAGCGATCCATGCATGCCGCGACGATGCCCGCGGCCCGGCGGCCGGTCCACCGCCGCTTGCCCTTCGCGTCCCGCCGCGCTTTATGGCCGCGGCGCCGGCCAGGCGCGAAACGGGGACGACAGATGCGCGTGAAGGACGTGAAGAAGGTCGTGCTCGCCTATTCCGGCGGGCTCGACACCAGCGTGATCCTGAAGTGGCTGCAGACCAGCTACGGCTGCGAGGTGGTGACCTTCACCGCCGACCTCGGCCAGGGCGAGGAGCTGGGGCCGGCGCGCGACAAGGCGCTGCTGCTCGGCATCAAGCCCGAGAACATCTTCGTCGACGACCTGCGCGAGACCTTCGTGAAGGACTTTGTGTTCCCGATGTTCCGCGCCAATGCGCTGTACGAGGGGATGTACCTGCTGGGCACGTCGATCGCGCGGCCGCTGATCGCGCAGCGGCAGATCGAGATCGCGGAGCAGATGGGTGCGGATGCCGTCGCGCATGGCGCGACCGGCAAGGGCAATGACCAGGTGCGCTTCGAGCTGTCCTATTACGCGCTGAAGCCGGACATCAAGATCATCGCGCCGTGGCGCGAATGGGAGCTGACGTCGCGCACCGCGCTGATCGCCTTCGCGGAACAGCACCAGATTCCCATCGCCAAGGACAAGCGCGGCGAGTCTCCGTTCAGCGTCGATGCGAACCTGCTGCACTCGTCCTCCGAGGGGAAGATCCTGGAGGAACCCTGGGACAGTCCGGACGAGATGGTGTGGCAGCGCACCATCAGCCCGATGGATGCGAAGGACGAGGTCACCGAGATCACCATCGAATTCGAGCGCGGCGACGCTGTCGGCATCAATGGCGAGCGGCTCTCCCCCGCCACGCTGCTGACGAAGCTGAATGCGCTGGGGCGCGAGAACGGCATCGGGCGGCTCGACCTGGTGGAGAACCGCTTCGTCGGCATGAAGTCGCGCGGCTGCTACGAGACGCCGGGCGGCACCATCCTGTATGTCGCGCATCGCGCCATGGAGTCGATCACGCTGGATCGCGAGGCCTGTCACCTGAAGGACAGCCTGATGCCGCGCTATGCGGAGATCATCTACAACGGCTTCTGGTTCGCCCCCGAGCGGCGGATGCTGCAGGCGCTTATCGACGAGAGCCAGGCGAGCGTGACCGGCACGGTGCGGCTGAAACTCTACAAGGGCAACACGATCGTGACGGGCCGGCAGTCGCCGCATTCGCTGTATTCGATGAAGCATGTGACCTTCGAGGACGACCAGGGCGCCTACGACCAGTTCGACGCCCAGGGCTTCATCAAGCTGAACGCCCTGCGCCTGCGCCTGGGTGCGATGGCCGGCCGTCGCGGCGGCGCGCTGTAGTTCCCGCGGTCCAGGGGGCCGTAGCCCCCTGGCGGGGAGGTTCGGAGGGGCGGCGCCCCTCCGTACGCGTCATCAAGCAGGAGGACACGCCATGCCCGCGATTGCCCGTCTCCCGCTCGCCGTGCTGGCGCTGTTGCTGATTGCCATGCCGGCGCTCGCGCAGTCGGTCTGCCCCGGCCGTATCTCCGCCAATGCCTTCGCGCCGGTGCCGCGCGATGCCGCCATTGCCGTGCCCGACCGCGCCGGCGGTTCGCCCAGCGAGCAGCGGCTGCGCCGGGCCGTCGTGGCCGCCCTACAGGGCAGCGGCCGGCGCGTGGCGGCAGATGCGCCCTTCATCCTGTCCTGGCGCGGCGGCATCAGCGCCGAGGGCGACAATTTCGGCGGCTTCGGTGACACCATGCAGGGCCGCAGCTTCCGCGAGAGCGACGACCTCACCTGGGCGCAGAACGTGCCGCGCGCCGGCGGCCGGCGCGTGCCCGTGCTGCGCGTGAGCGGCACGGTGGAACTGCGCGACCGCGCCGCGAACCGCGTGATCTGGACCGCGGTGATCACCTGCGAACGGCACGGCACGGATGACGACGCGCTGTTCGGCCACCTGGCCCGGGCGGTCGCGCCGCTCATCGGGCAGGCGGCGGCCGGGCGGGCGTTCTGACGCAGGTCGGGAGGGCTCTGCCCTCCCGAACCCTCCCGCCGGGGGCATACGTGCCCCCGGACCCGCGTGAACGAAGGGCTGGTGGGGAGGAGGGGCTCGTCGGGGCGCCTTACGCGACGGGTGCGCCATGCCCCTCCTCCCCACCAGCCCTTTGACCGAGGGTCTGGGAGGCGGTTGCCTCCCAGCGGGGGGCCGGGGGGCTGGCCCCCCGCCTTGCGACCGCGCCCGCTGGGCAAGCCGCGCGCCTGGTCGTAGCCTCTCCGCAAAGCCAGGGAGGCAAAACAACCATGACCACACGCCGGACCGTTCTTGCGGGGGCCGCCGGGCTTGCCGCCACGCCGTTTGCCGCGCGCGCCTGGGAGCCTGCGCGGCCGATCCAGCTGATCGTCGGCTTCCCGCCTGGCGGCGGCACGGACCTCCAGGCCCGTGCCCTGGCCGAGGCCGCGAACCGCTTGTTCCCGACCCCGTTGGTGATCATGAACCGCCCTGGCGCCGGCGGTGCCATTGCCGCGCAGCAGGTGGCCGGCATGGCGCCGGATGGGCTGAACCTGCTGGTCGGCGGCGGGTCCGAGAGCACCTCGCTGGCCGCCTTCCGCGACCTGCCCTACGACCCCAAGCGGTCGTTCCGCGCGATCATCCGCATCACGCGCCAGCCGTTGCTGATCGTGACGAAGCGGGGCGGGCGCTTTGCCGACCTGGCGGCCGCGGTCGCCGCGGCCAAGGCGTCGCCCGGCACGGTCACCCATGCCTCCTCGGGCATCGGGTCGATCTATCATGCGGTGTTCGTGCTGTTCGCGGCCGCCGGGGGGTTCGAGATGCTGCACGTGCCCTTCTCCGGCGGCGCGCCGTCCTTGCAGGCGGTGCTGTCGGGCACCGTGGACCTGGCGGTACTGGCGCCGGAGGAGACCGGCGGCATGGTGCAGTCGGGCGAGTTGCGCGCGCTCGCGGTGTGCTCGGCCGAGCGCATTCCGATCCTGCCCAATGTGCCGACGCTGCGCGACCAGGGCTGGAACGTGGTGGTCGAGAACATGAAGGGGCTGAACGCGCCGGCCGGCCTGCCGGACGAGATCTACACCAGCCTGCACGACCGCTTCCGGCGCGCCATGCAGGAACCCGCCTGGACGGGTTTCCTGGAGCGAACCGGCACCTTTGCCGGCTACCTGGACGGGCCGGCTTACCAGGCGGCGATGGATGCCGTGCTGGATGGGCTGCGCGCCAGCGTCAGGCGGTAGGGCATCATCCGCTCGAACGGAATCTTTCGAGCGGAGACGGATGCGCGCCCGAACAGCGTCAGCCCGCTGGCACGCCCTTCGTCGTCGAGTATTCGAAATGCAGCGCCTCCCCCGGGAAGACCCGGGGGTGGATGGCGTGCGCGGCCATGGCGGCCTCGCTGAAGCCCTGCAGGATGAGCTTCAGCTTGCCCGGATAGGTCGCGATGTCGCCGATGGCGAAGACGCCGTCGATGGTCGTCGCGCAGGTGGCGGGCTGCACAGTGATGTGGCTGCGGTCCAGCCCGAGGCCCCATTCCGCGATCGGGCCGAGCTCCATCGACAGGCCGAAGAAGGCCAGCAGGTGGTCGGCGGGGATGTCGCGTTCCTCGCCCTTCAGCGTGGCCAGCGTGACCGCTTCCAGCTTCGATCCGTCGCCCTTCAGGCCGTGCAGCTGGTAGGGGATGGCCATCTCGACCTCGCCGCGCGCGGCGGCGGCGTCGAGCTGCGCGGCGGTCTCGGGTGCCGCGCGGAATTTCGGGCGGCGATGCACCACCGTGACGGTCGCGATGTCCTTCAGGGACAGCGCCCAGTCCACCGCGGAATCCCCGCCGCCGGCGATGACCACGCGCTTGCCGCGGAATTCCTCGCGCCGCGCCACCAGGTAGCGCACGGCACCCGACGCCTCGTAGCCTGGCAGGCCATCGAGCGGCGGGCGGTTCGGCCCGAAGGCGCCGGCACCCGCGGCGATGATGACGGCCTTGCAGCGGATGGTGTCGCCCGCGCTGGTGCCGAGCGTCAGCACATCGCCGTCGCGCTCCAGGCGTTCCACGCGCCGGCCGAGCAGGTAGGCGGGCGCGAAGGGCGCGGCCTGTTCCTCCAGCTTCGCGACCAGGTCGGCACCGGCGATCGAGGGATGCGCCGGCACGTCGAAGATCGGCTTTTCCGGGTAGAGCGCGGTGCATTGGCCGCCGACGGCTTCCAGCGCGTCGACCACCACGGATTTCATCCGCAGCATGCCGCATTCGAACACGGCAAACAGGCCCACGGGCCCCGCGCCGATGATCGCCACATCCGTATCGATGACGGCCGTCATGGCCACTCCCCCGAATCCTGGCCCGCGTGATAGACGGGACGCCCCGAGGTTCATAGCCGGCACCCCCCGGCAGGCCCCCCATGCCCCCGACCGTGACATTGGATCTGCCCGACCTTTCCGCCACCCATGCCCTCGCGGCGCGGCTGGCGGCGCTGTTGCGCGCGGGCGATGCGGTGCTGCTGGAAGGGCCGCTGGGGGCCGGGAAAAGCGAGCTGGCGCGTGCGGTGCTGCGGGCGGCGGCCGGGGACCCTGCGCTGGAGGTGCCCAGCCCGACCTTCACCCTGGTGCAGTCCTACGACCTGCCGGCGGGGGCAGCGCATCATTTCGACCTCTATCGGCTGGACGGGCCGGCGGGGTTGGACGAACTCGGCTGGGACGAGGCGCGGGAGGGGATCGTGCTGGTGGAATGGCCGGATCGGTTGGGCGCGCTGGCGCCGGCGGAGGCGCTGCGGATCGCCTTGGCGCCGATGGATGCCGAGGACGCGCGCCGCGCGCTGCTGTCGGGCTGGGACGCGCGGCTGGGGGCGCTCGCGGCATGAGGGATGTCGCGGCCTTTCTCGGCGCGCATGGGTTCGGTGCGGCGCGCGTGGACTGGATGGCGGGCGATGCGTCCCACCGCCGCTACGCGCGGCTGCGCGGCGGGCCTTGCGCGGCACTGCTGATGGATGCGCCGCCCCCGGAGGATGTGCGGCCCTTCGTCGCGGTGGCGCGGCACATCGCGGGCATCGGGTTGTCGGTCCCGGACATCCTGGCCGCCGACGAGGCCGCGGGATTCCTGCTGCTGGAGGATTTCGGCGACGCCACCCATGCCGCGCTGCTCGATGCCGGCGAGGCGGCGCTGCCCTGCTACCTGGAGGCGGCGGAGGCGCTGGCGGCGCTGCATGCCGCGCCGCCACCGGCCGCGCTGCCTGCCTGGGGGCCGGCGGAGATGGCGCGCGCGACGGCGGCGACCTTCCTCGACTGGTGGTGGCCGGCGGCGATGGGCGAGGCGGCGGATGCCGAGACGCGCGCGGCACTGGATGCGGCGATCCACACCATGGTCGCGCCCTTCGCGCAGGATGGCGGCTTCGTCCATCGCGACTATTTCCCGGCGAACCTGATGCGGCTGGATGGCCGCGACGGGCCGCGCCGCACCGGGCTGCTGGATTTCCAGGACGCGGCGCGCGGGCCAGCGGCCTATGACCTGGTGTCGCTGGTCGAGGATGCGCGGCGGGATGTGGCGCCGGCGCTGCGCGACGCCGCCATCGCGCGGTATCTCGATGTGCGCGGCGGCCTGGATCGCGACCGTTTCCACGCTGCCATGGCGGCCTGCGCGGCGCAGCGGCATCTGCGCGTCGCGGCGCTGTGGGTGCGGTTGGCGCGGCGCGATTCCAAGCCGCGCTACCTGGTGCATGGGCCGCGCTGCTGGCGGTTGCTGGATGCCGCGCTGGCGCATCCGGCGGCGCGGCCATTGCGCGACTTCCTCGACGCGCGCGTGCCGCGCGACCTGCGCTGCAATCCCCTGGTGCTGACGGAGCCCGCATGATCGACCTGACCCATGCCATGGTGCTCGCCGCCGGGCTCGGCACGCGGATGCGGCCGCTGACGGATGACCGGCCGAAGCCGCTGCTCGACCTGGGCGGGCGGTCGCTGCTGGATCATGCGCTGGACCGGCTGGCGGCGGCCGGTGTGACGCAGGCGGTGGTGAACGCGCATTGGCGCGGAGAGCAGATCGCCGAGGCGATGGCGATGCGCGAACACCCCTGCATCACGCTGCAGCGAGAGGACGAACTGCTGGAAACCGGCGGCGGCGTCACGCGCGCGCTGCCGGCGCTGGGCGCGGCACCCTTCGCGGTGGTGAATGGCGATGCCTTCTGGCTGGACGGGCCGACGCCGGCACTGACCCGCCTGGCCGCGGCCTTCGACCCGGCGCAGATGGACGCGCTGCTGCTGATGGTGCGGACCACGCAGGTGGATGGTGCGGTGGGGATGGGCGATTTCCTGCTGGATCCGCTGGGCCGGATGCGGCGGCCGAAAGAACGCGAGATCGCGCCCTATCTGTTCGCGGGGGTGCAAATCCTCTCGCCGGCGTTGTTCGAGGGCGCGCCGTCGGGGGCCTTCAGCCTGAACCGGCTGTATGACCGCGCGATTGAGAATGGGCGGCTGTTTGGCCTGGTCCATGACGGGGTGTGGTTCCACCTCTCGACGCCGGAGGATCTGCGGTATGCGGAGGCGACGCTCAGGGCGGGGCTGGTGAGGGCGTTGTTCTGATGGCGCGCGCATGACCCTGCACGCCATCCCGCCCTCGGCGCCGTTCCTCGACACGCTGGCGGCGGGCGTGCTGGCCCGGCTGCCCGGCGATGCGCCCGACGCCCTGGCGCGCACCACCATCCTGCTGCCCACGCGCCGTGCCGCGCGCGCGCTGCGCGAGGCCTTCCTGCGCGAAGCCGGCGGGCGCGCGTTGCTGCTGCCGCGCATGCGGGCGCTGGCTGGCCTGTCCACGGAGGATGCGGACGAACTCGCGCTGCCCGACCTGCTCGACCTCGCGCCGGCGGTGGAACCGCTGACGCGCCAGGCGGTGCTGGCGGCGATGGCGGCGCGCATCCCGCGCCGCGCCGGCGGCCCCGCCACGCCGGAGCAGGCCTGGCTGCTGGCGGGCGAATTGGCGCGGCTGTTCGACGAGATCGCGCTGGAGGAACGCGACCTCGATTCGCTGGCGCGGTTGACGCCGGGGGAGGTCGCGCAGGGCTGGCTGGCGCGGCTCGATGCGTTGGTGCCGGACCGGCACGCGGCGCATTGGCAGATCACCACCACCGTGCTGCGCGCCATCGCGACGGATTGGAACGGGTGGCTCGACGATCGCGGGCTGCTCGATATCGGACTGCGGCGCGTGCGCGCGCTGGCGGCGCAGGCCGCGGCGTGGCGGGATGCGCCGCCGGACCACCCCACTATCGCGGCGGGCATCGGCGCCGGCGGCACCATCCCGGCCGCGGCGGCGCTGCTGGGTGTGCTGGCGCGGGCGCCGCAGGGCGCGGTGGTGTTGCAGGGGCTGCCGGAAGCGATGGATGCGGCGCTGTGGGAGGCGGTGCGGGCGTCGCCCACGCATCCCCTCGCCGGCCAGGCGCGGCTGCTGGCGGCGATGGGCGCGACGCCGGCGGAGCTGCAACCCTGGCATGACCCGGCGCCGCGCGGTGCGGCGCCTGACCGCGCGGTGCTGCTTGGCCGCGCGATGGCGCCTGCGGCTGGGTTGGATGCCTGGACGCAGCGCGACCCGGCGCGCTGGGATGCCGCGCGTGACGGGCTGACGCGCCTGGTGGCGGCCGACGCGCAGCAGGAAGCCACCGCCATCGCGCTGCTGCTGCGCGAGGCTATGGAGGATGAGGGCGCGCGCGCCGCGCTCATCACGCCGGATCGCGACCTGGCGCGGCGTGTCTGCGCGGAACTGGCGCGCCACGGCATCACGGCGGATGACAGCGCGGGCGAACCGCTGGCGGAAACACCCGCCGCCGCGTTCCTGCGGCTGGTCGCGCGCATGGTGGCGGAGGGCTTCGCGCCGGTGCCGCTGCTGTCGGTGCTGAAACATCCTCTGTGTGCCGGCGGGATGGCGCGCGATGCCTGGCTGGCGGCGGCGCGAGTGCTGGAACGGATCGCGCTGCGCGGGCCACGGCCGGCGGCCGGGCTGGCGGGGCTGCGCGCGTCAGTGCAGGCGGCGGGAGATCCGCCGGGGTCGGTGATGGCGCTGCTCGATGCGCTGGCCGCCGCGCTGGACGGGTTCGACACGCTGCCCGACGCGCCGGCGCGCCCGCCCGCTGACCTGCTCGCCGCGCATATGGCGGCGGCGGAGGCGCTGGCCGCGACGCCCGAGTTGCCCGGCGGGCTGCGGCTCTATGCCGGCGAGGAAGGCGAACCTCTGGCGCGCCATCTCGATGCGCTGGCGACCGCGCTGCCGCACATGCCGCCGATCGCGCCCGCCGATTGGCCGGACCTGTTCGAGGGCGCGCTGGCGGGACCGGTCGCGCCGTCACTGCGTGCCTCGCGCGGGCGGGGGGCGGCGGCGCATCCGCGCATTGCGGTGCTGGGTCTGTTGGAAGCGCGGCTGCAATCCTTCGACCGCGTGGTACTCGGCGCGCTGGAGGAAAGCGTCTGGCCGCAGGCGACCGAGCCGGGACCGTGGATGAGCCGGCCGATGCGCGCCGCCTTCGGGCTGCCGGAAGCGGAGGCGCGCATCGGGCGCGTCGCGGCGGATTTCCTGTATGCGGCGGCTTCGGCGCGCGAGGCGGTGCTGTCATCGGCGCTGCGCCGTGGCGGGTCGCCGCGCGTGCCGGCGCGCTGGATGGTGCGGTTGGATACGTTTCTCGCCGGGCAGGGCGGGCTGGCGCTGGCGGCCTCGCCCGCTGCCGGGTGGGCGGCGGCGCTGGATGCGCCGGCTGTGGTGGCGCCGTGCAGGCGCCCCGCGCCGGCGCCGCCCGCTGCGCTGCGGCCGCGGCGGCTGACGGTGTCGGATGCCGCGCTGCTGATCGCCGATCCCTATGCCTTCTATGCGAAGCGCGTGCTGCGCCTGCAGCCGCTGCCGGCGCTGGAGCAGGATGTCGGCGCCATCGAGTACGGCACGCTGGTGCATGACGCGATGGCGGGCTTCCTGCGCGCGCTGCCGTTGGCCTGGCCGGGCGAGGATGTCGCGCGCGCCGCCTGGACCCGCGCCAGCGAGGCCGCGCTGGCGGTGCATGCGGATCGCCCCGGCATCCTGGCGTTCTGGGCGCCACGGTTGGCAAATATCGGTGGTTTCGTCATTGGCGAGGAAGCCGCGCTGCGCCGCGATGGCGGGCTGATCGCCTGCCATGTCGAGACCAAGGGCGTCGCACGGTTGGGCGCGGTGACCATCGAGGCGCGGGCGGATCGGCTCGATCACCTGTCGTCGGGCGGATGGCGCGTGGTGGACTACAAGACCGGCACGGTGCCGAAGGAGGGCGCGCTGGTCGCCGGCGACGCGCCGCAATTGCCGATCGAGGCGTGGCTGTTGCGCGAGGGCGCCTTTGGCGCGGCGGGTGTCGCGCGCGACCTGATCTACTGGCGCCTGACCGGCGGCGAGCAGCCGGGCGAGGTCAAGACCATCGACGCCACGGCGCAGGACTATGCCGCCATCGCGGAGGAGCGGTTGGAGCACCTCGCGGCGCGCTGGCTGTTGGGCGATGCGCCGTTTGCCTCGCGCCCGCATCCCTCGCGCAGCGCGGCGGGTGGCGACTACGACCACCTGGCGCGCATCGAGGAATGGTCTGCCGGGGAGGGCGAGGCATGAGCCAATCGCCACGCGAACGCGCCGAGCAGGCGCAGTCCCGCGCATCCGACCCCGCGGCCTCTGCCTGGGTGGAGGCCTCGGCGGGGTCGGGCAAGACGAAGCTGCTGACCGACCGCGTGCTGCGGCTGCTGCTGGCGGGTGTCGAGCCCGGGCGCATCCTGTGCCTGACCTTCACCAAGGCGGCGGCGGCGGAGATGGCGACGCGCCTGGCGCGCGCGCTGGGCGGCTGGGCGACGGCAGACGATGCGGCGCTGGATGCGACGCTGGCAGGGCTGACCGGCCGCGTGCCGGATGCCGTCGAGCGCAGCGCCGCGCGCGCTCTGTTCGTGCGCGTGCTGGAACAGCCGGGCGGGATGCGGATTTCCACCATCCATGCCTTCGCGCAGTCGCTGCTTCGTGCGTTTCCGCTGGAGGCCGGGCTGGCGCCGCAATTCGCGGTGGTCGAGGACGCCGACGCGCAGGCGATGCTGGCGCGCGAGCGCGAGGCCGTGCTGGCCGGCACGCCAGACCGCGCGGCGCTGGAGCATCTGGCGCGGCTGGTGCCGCCGACGCGCTTTGCCGAGGTGGTCGGCACGCTGGCGAAGACGCGCGGTCGGCTGCTGCGGGCGGTGGATTCCCGGCAGGGGCTGGCGGGGTTCGAGGCGGCGCTGGCGCGTGGGTTGGGGCTCGCGCCGGGCGAGGCCACCGAGGATGCGGTGCTGGATGCGGCCTGCGCGGCCGTCGGCGCATCCGTGCCGCGGGCCGGTGCGCTGCTGCGCGCCAGCGGCAATGCGAACGACCAGGCGCGTGGTGTGGAGATCGCCGCCTGGCTCGCGCGCGACCCCACCGCGCGCGCCGCGCATTGGGAGGACTGGCGCGCACTTCTGCTGACCGACAAGAACGAGCCGCGCAAACGCCTGGCCACCAAGCAGGCCGGCGCCGACGCGCCCTTCATCCAGGACACCCTGACGGCCGAGGCCGAGCGCGTGCAGGAGGCCGAGAGCGCCCGCGCCGCCGCCCGCGTGCTGGCCGCCACCATGGCGCTGATGGCGATCGGCACGCCGGTGCTGCGCCGCTACGAGGCCGCCAAGGCGCGCGCCGGGATGCTCGACTACGACGACCTGATCCGCGGTGCGGAACGGCTGCTGGAAGACCCCGGCAGTGCCTGGGTGCTGTTCAAGCTGGATGGCGGGCTGGACCATGTGCTGCTGGATGAGGCGCAGGATTCCAACCCCGACCAATGGGGCATCGTGCGTGCGCTGACCGGCGAGTTCTTCGCCGGCGAGGGTGCGCGCGAGCAGGGCCGCACGGTGTTCGCCGTGGGCGACGTGAAGCAGTCGATCTACGGCTTCCAGGGCGCGGATGCCGAGGGCTTCGCGCGCGAGCGCCGGCATTATGGCGACGTCGTGGAGCGCGCGGCGCTGGAGTTTCGGCCGGTGCCGCTCGACGTGTCGTTCCGGTCCACGGCGCCGGTGCTGGCGCTGGTCGATGCGGTGTTTGCCGGCGGCGAGGCGCGCGACGGCGTGGTGGAAGGTGACGCGCCGCTGCGCCACTACGCCGACCGCTCCGGCCAGGCCGGCAGCGTGGAATTATGGCCGCTGCTGGCGGTGGATGCCGCCGAGGCCCCGCCCGCCTGGGCGCCGCCCGATGCGCCGGTGGATGGCGAGGGCGCGGCGCCGCGCCTGGCCGCGCTGATCGCCGCGCGCATCCGCTTCATGCTGGACCACGAGACGCTGCCCGCGCGCGTCGAGCGCGGGGCCGACCAGCCCGAAGGGCGGCCGGTCCGCGCGGGCGACATCCTGGTGCTGCTGCGATCGCGCGCGCGCGGCGGGTTTCTGGCCGCGCTGGTGCGGGCGTTGAAGGATCTGAGGATTCCGGTCGGCGGCGTCGATCGCATGGTGCTGGCCGAGCAGATCGCCGTGCAGGACCTGCTGGCGCTGGCCGATGTGCTGCTGCTGCCCGACGGTGACCTGACTCTCGCCGCGCTGCTGAAATCTCCGCTGGTCGGATTGGAGGAGGACGACGTCTTCGCGCTGGCGCAGCCGCGGCAGGGGTCGCTGTGGGGCGCGCTGGCGGCGCATCGCGGGGCGGAGACGCGGGTCGGGCGTGTGGCGGATTGGATCGCGGCGCTGATGGGACGCGCCGACTACGCGACGCCGCATGCGCTGTTCGCCGATGTGCTGGGCGGGCCGGGGCCGCTCGATCCGCGGGCGGGGCGGGCGCGGATGCTCGCACGGCTCGGCCCCGATGCGGCGGACCCGATGGATGAGTTCCTCAATGCCGCGCTGGAGCATGAGCGCGCGCATCCGCCATCCTTGCAGGGTTTCGTGCATCGCCTGCGGCAGGGCGGGGCGGAGGTGAAGCGCGAGGCCGAGGGTGCGGGCGATGCCGTGCGTATCATGACCGTGCACGGCGCGAAGGGCTTGCAGGCGCCGATCGTCATCCTGCCCGACACCACCGGCGATCCGCCCGACCGCGCGGCGCTGCGCTGGATCGCCGACGACTTGCCGGCCTGGGCCCCAAAGCAGAAGGGCTTTGCCGCGACAGCGCTGTCCGACCGCCGCCAGGACGACAAGGATGCGGAGGCGCGCGAGCAGCACCGGCTGCTGTATGTCGCGCTGACGCGCGCGGAGGACCGGCTGGTGGTCTGCGGCTGGCAGGGGCGCCGCGCGGTGCCGGGCGGGTGCTGGTACCGTTTGGTCGAGCAGGGCTTTTCGCAGTTGGACGGCGCGCTGGCGGAGCCCTTCGAGGGCCCGGAGGAACTGTTCCCGGCCGACGCCGTGGTGCAGCGGCTGGAGGTGCCGCAGACCGCGCCGCCGCGTGTCGAAGACCCGCCGCGCGTCGCCGCCGCTGCCACCGCGCTGCCGGCCTGGGCGCGCGTGCCGGCGCGCGTGGAGACGCCGGAGGGTGCGGTCGCACCATCCGCGTTGGCAGGCGAGGAGGAGACACCCGCAGCGCCGCCGCGCCCTTTCGACGACCCGCGCGGGTTACGCTTCCGTCGCGGGCGGCTGGTGCATGCGCTGTTGCAGCATTTGCCCGACCACGACGTTGCCGCGCGCGCGGATGTGGCGCGGCGCTTCCTGGCGCGGCCGGGCCATGGGTTGGATGCCGGGGAACAGGAGGCGGTGCTGGCGGAGGTGCTGGCGCTGCTGGAGGCGCCGCTGGTGGCGGCAGCGCTGGGTCCGGGCAGCCTGGCGGAGGCGCCGCTGGCCGGGCGCGTCGGCGGGCGGCTGATCGCCGGCCAGGTGGACCGGCTGCTGGTGGACCCGGAGCGCGTGCTGGTGCTGGACTACAAGACCAACCGGCCGCCGCCGATGGACGTGGCGGCGGTGGCGCCGTTGTACCTGCGGCAGATGGCGGCGTATCGGGCACTGTTGCGCGCGGCGTTTCCGGGGCGGCGGGTGGATTGCGCGCTGGTCTGGACCTATGGCGCGCGGATCATGGCGCTGCCGGATGTGTTGTTGGACGGGCACGCGCCGGGGGCGTGAGTGCGCCCGGCCTACCCACGCAACCTGCGGATCGCGCGGATGCGCGATCCGGGAGCGCATAGCGCGACCGCGCCCAGACCATCAACAGCGCGCGGTGCGTCAGTGCGTGGCGCGAAAGCCAAGCCGGCGGAGCCGGCGCCCGGCGTTTGAGGGCGAACTACCGGCTCAATTCCTGCTCCACGAGCCTCGCGAATACCGAGGCGCCGAGCGGGATCAGGTCGTCGTTGAAGTCGAAGCGCGGGTTGTGCAAGCCGACGGAATGCTTGCCGCCATCGCCCTGGCCGATGCCGATGAAGGCGCCGGGGCATTTCTGCAGCATGTAGGAGAAATCCTCCGCCCCCATGCGCGGCGGCGCGTTGCGGTGGATGCGCGTATCCCCCAGCACCGCGGCGGCGGCGGCCTGGGCGCGCAGCGTCTCGGCCTCGTGGTTGATGGTGGGCGGGTAGCCGCGGGTGTAGGCGAGTTCGGCGCGCGCGCCATGCGCTTCCGCGATGGATGTCACGATGGCGCGCAGGCGCGTTTCCACCATGTCCTGCACCGCGGTCTTGAAGGTGCGGACGGTGCCGTTGAGTTCGGCGATCTCCGGGATCACGTTGCCCGCCGAGCCCGCATGGAATTGGCACAGGCTGACCACGGCGGTGTCGATCGGGTCCATCGAACGCGAGACGATGGATTGCACGGCGACGACGATCTGCGCGCCGACCAACACCGGGTCGATGCAGATCTGCGGGCGCGAGGCATGCCCGCCCTTGCCATGCACCGTGACGGTGATGCGGTCGGCCGCGGCGAGCACCGGGCCGGGGGTGATGCGCGCCTCGCCCAGCGGGAGTTCCGGGTCGTTGTGCAGGGCATAGACCTGGTCGGTGGGGAAGCGGTCGAACAGGCCTTCCTCGACCATCACGCGGCCGCCGCCGCCGCCTTCCTCCGCCGGCTGGAAGATGAAGTGGACGGTGCCGTCGAAGTTCCTGGTCTCGGCCAGGTAGCGTGCGGCGCCGAGCAGCATGGTGGTGTGGCCGTCATGGCCGCAGGCATGCATCTGGCCCGGCACGGTCGAGCGATGCGGCATGTCGTTGGCTTCCTGCATGGGCAGGCAGTCCATGTCGGCGCGCAGGCCGATGCTGCGCTTGGATGTGCCGTTGCGCAGCACGCCGACCAGGCCGGTGCCGGCGATGCCGCGATGCACCTCGATCCCCCAGGCGGCCAGTTGCTGGGCCACGAGTTCGGAGGTGCGGTGTTCCTTGAAGCCCATCTCTGGATGCGCGTGGATGTCGCGGCGCGTGGCGGCGAGGTCGGGCTGGAAGTCGGCGATGCGGTTGTAGATGGGCAAGGTGGTGTTCCCGTGTCTGTGGCGCGGGGCGTAGCGAGCCGCGCGGCATGGTTCCAGTGCGGTTACGTGCGCCGCGTCACAGCCCGGCGACGGCGGCGTCCACCGCATCGCCGAAGCGGTCCACGATCATGGCGATCTCGGCGGCATTGGTGACGTAGGGCGGCGCGAGGATGACGTGGTCGCCGTGCTTGCCGTCGATGGTGCCGCCCATCGGGTAGCAGGCCAGGCCACGGTCGAAGGCTTCCTTCTTGACGCGTTCGTTCACCGCCAGCGCCGGGTCGAAGGTGGATTTCGACGCGCGGTCAGTGACCAGCTCCACCGCCCAGAACAGCCCGCGGCCGCGGATGTCGCCGACCATCGCGTGGTTGCCCAGGCGTTCGACCAGCCCCTGTTCCAGCAGCGCGCCCATGGCCTGCACGTTGTCGAGCAGCTTCTCGTCGCGGATGACTTCCTGCACCGCGAGCGCGGCGGCACACGCCACCGGATGCGCCTGGTAGGTATGGCCATGCTTGAAGGTGCCGGAGCCGTTGGTCAGCGCCTCGATCACGCGGCCATGCACCAGGATGCCGCCGATCGGCTGGTAGCCGCCGCCCAGGCCTTTGGCGATGACCTGGATGTCCGGCGATATGCCCTCCTGTTCCCATGCGTGCAGCGTGCCGGTGCGGCCCATGCCGGACATGACCTCGTCGAGGATCAACAGCGCACCGTGGCGTTCGCAGACGGCCTTCATGGCGGGGAAGTAGCCGGGCAGCGCGGTGGCGCAGCCGAGCGTCGCGCCGACGACCGTTTCCGCACAGAAGGCGATGACGGTGTCCGGGCCGAGGCGCTGGAATTCCGCTTCGAGTTCGGCGGCGAGGCGCGCGACGTAGTCGGCATCGGTCTCGTCGGCGCGGCGGTCGCGATAGGCGAAGCAGGGCGAGACATGGCTGAAGGCGTCCGACAGGATCGGCGCATAGGGCGCGCGGCGCATGGCGTTGCCGCCGGCCGCCAGCGCACCGAGCGTGTTGCCGTGGTACGATTGCCGCCGCGCGATGAACTTCGTGCGTTGCGGCTGGCCGGCTTCCAGCGCCCATTGGCGGGCGATCTTGAGCGCGGCCTCCATGCCCTCGGAACCCGACGACACGAAGTAGGCGTGCGTCAGCCCGCCCGGCGCATGACCGACCAGCATGTCCGCGAGCTGTTCCGCGCTGCCGGCAGTGAACAGCGCGGTGTGCGCGTAGCAGAGCCGGTCGATCTGCGCCTTCATCGCCTCGATCACATGCGGGTGGCCATGGCCGAGGCAGGCCACCGCAGCGCCGCCGGACCCGTCGATGACCTCATGGCCCGATGCGTCGCGCAGCCAGATGCCGCGGCCCGAGACGGCGATGGGCGGGGCCTCCCGCAGGTTGCGGTGGACGACATGGGTCATGGAGGGGGCTCCTTTGCTTGCCATCCTGCACCGCTGTCAGGGCGCTGTCAGCACTCCGACCACCGCGCCGGTCATGCAGCACGCGATCGTGCCCGAGACCAGCGCCGGCAGCCCCAGCCGCACGATATCCGTCCGCCGTTCCGGGCACATGGCCGACATGCCGCCCACCATGATCCCGACGGCGCCGAGGTTGGTGAAGCCGCACAGCGCGTAGGTCAGGATCAGTCGCGAGCGTTCCGACAGCCCCGCGCCGCCAGACTGCGCCAGTTCGAGGTAGGACACGAATTCGTTGACGATCATCTTGGTGCCCAGCGAGGCGCCGACCGTCGCGGCTTCCGCCACCGGCACGCCCATCGCCCAGGCGACAGGCCACAACACCCAGCCCATCGCACGCTGCAAGGTGAAGCCGGTCAGCGGTTCCACCGCCAGGTTCACCAGCGCCACGATCGCCACGAAGACGATCAAGGACGCCATGATGCCGAGCAGCAGGTTCAGCCCATCCTGCGTGCCGCGCACCAGCGCATCCATGCTGCTGTCGTAGAGCTTTTCCGGGATGCCCTCGTCGCCTGCCGTCGCGACTTCGCCAGGCGCCGGCGGGATCATCAGCAACGCCACCAGGATCGCGGCGGGGGCCGAGACGAGCGAGGCCGTCAGCAACTGTCCTGCCGCATCCGGCACCACCGGCGCGATGACCAGCGCATAGACCACCAGCGTATTGCCGCTGATGGTCGCCAACCCGGCCGTCATCACCACGAACAGTTCCGAGCGCGTCAGCTTCGCGAGCCAGGCGCGGATCATCAGCGGCGCCTCGACCATGCCGACGAACACGTTGGCCGCGACGCCGAAGCCCGCCGCGCCACCCAGGCCGAACAGCCAGCCCAGTGCGCGGGCCATGACCTTCACGATCGCCGGCAGCACCCCCCAGTGATACAGCACCGCGGACAGCGCACCGACCACCAGCACCAGCGGCAGCGCCTGGAAGAACAGGATGAAGGACGCGCCGGGGAAGGGTTCGGCGAAGGGCAGCGGCCCGCCGCCCAGGTAGCCGAAGACCAGCGAAGTGCCGGCCTTGGTCGCGGTGGCCAGCGCATTCACGCCATCGCCGATCAGCGCGAAGCCGGCGCGCGCCAGCGGCACGTTCAGCAGCACCGCGGCGAGCAGGAGCTGCAACGCCAGGCCCGCCACCACCACGCGCCATGGCACGCCGCGCCGAAAGCCGCCCAGCGCCCAGGCCAGCGCGGCCAGCAGCAGCAGGCCGGCGGCGGATTGGATTTGCAGCGCGCTCATGAGGGCAGCACCTTCGGCGGCTCGGGGTCGTCCATCTCGAGGTCCAGCAGGCGCTGCCCGCCGCGCTTGATGGCGGCGGAGGAGACCTCGATCATGTCGATGTCCTTCTGCGCCTGGCCGAAATGCCGGCGCAGGCTTTCGGTGCGGTCATCGAGCCGGCCGACATCGGCCAGCAGCCGGTCCAGCTCGCGGCGGATCTTGCCGGCTTCCTGCCGCAGCCGCACGTCGCGCAGCAGCGCGCGCATGGTGCCGAGCACCGCCCAGAGCGTGGTCGGCGAGACGATGTACACGCCGCGCCGCGTCGCATCGCTGACCACCGCGACCAGGGTGGTGTGCAGTTCCGCGTAGATCGCTTCGGAGGGCACGAAGATGAGTGCGCCCTCGGCCGTCTCGCCGGGGATGACGTAGCGTTCCGCAACGTCCTTCACATGCTTCTGCACGTCGGCGGCCAGGCGCTTCAGTGCGGCGGCGCGGGTCGCGTCGTCGGGCGCCTCGCGCATTGCCAGCCAGGATTCCAGCGGGAACTTCGAATCGATCGCGATGGGGCCGGGCGGGTTGGGCAAATGGATCAGGCAGTCGGCGCGCTTGCCGTTCGACAGCGTGGCCTGGAGCGCATAGGCATCGGCCGGCAGGCGATCGGCGATGATCTGTTCCATCTGCGCCTCGCCGAAGGCGCCGCGGGCCTGCTTGTTGCCCAGGATGGAGGAGAGCGTGCCGACCTGCGCGCCCAGCGCCTCGATATTGGAGCGCGCGGCGTCGATGACGGCGAGGCGTTCGCGGATTTCGCTGGCGGTCGCACCCAGGGATTGCGTCACGCGGTCGGTCTGGCCGGACAGCGCCAGCGTCAGGCTCTCGTTCTGCGCCTTGATGGCTTCGGTCAGCGATTTCTCGGCGCCGGTCATGCGCGCGGTCAGGGCGGCTTCCTGCGCGGCGATGCGCGAGACCTGCGCCTGCACCGCATCGCTCATCACGCGTGTCTGGTCGAGCACCACGGCGTTCACCCGGTCCGCGATGTCGCCTTCCAACGCCGCGACGCGATCGGCCTGGCGGTCCTGCGCCGCCGCCACCGCATCGACGCGGCCGAGAATCTGCCCCAGCACCGGGTCCGGCGCCGGCCGGCGCAGCAGGATGGCCAGCACCAGCAGCACGGCGGCAAGCAGGATCGCCGCCGGCAGCGCGGCGTCGGGCGGCAGAAGGCCGAGGATGAGCCGGTCGTCCATGCGCCTCCGGGCGAATCGGTGCGGCGGAAGTCTCGCACCGCCGCCGGCGGCGCGCGAGGCCGCTCAGGCCGGCGCGGCGGGCCCTTCGGCCGGCACCAGCACCAGGCGGCCGGTCGCGACGCCGAAATGCGCGCCGTGCAGGGTCAGCCGGCCCTCCGCCACCGCCTCAGCCACCCAGGGGAAGGTCAGCAGGTTGGCAAGCGAGATCCGCACCGCCTCGTGCTCGGCCGCTTCCTGGCGCTGCGTCGGGTCGTCGCAGCGCAGCGCCACGTCGCGCGCGCGCTGCGCGATGCTGATCCAGCCGGCGACGAAGTCGTGCACCTCGGGCGGCGCGCCATTCAGCACGGCCGCGATGCCGCCGCACAGCGCATGGCCCATCACCACGATGCGGTCCACCTTCAGCACGCGCACGGCGAATTCGACGGCCGCGCTGGTGCCGTGGAACTTCGCGTCCGGCATGTAGGGCGGAACCAAATTGGCCACGTTCCGCAGCACGAACAGCTCGCCGGGGCCGGCCGAGAAGATCATCTGCGGATCGACCCGGCTGTCGGAACAGGCGATGACCATGGTGTGGGGGCGCTGGCCGTCGGCGGCCAGTTCCTCGAAGCGGGCGCGTTGCTGCGGCCAGGTCTCGGCGCGGAAGCGGCGATAGCCGGCGATCAGTTCATCCATGCCGAACCTCCAACCCTTCGGATCGCGCGCATGCGCGGTCCGGGAGCGCAAGGCGCGACCGCGCCCCAACCAACAGCCGCACCTGGCGCACCAGTGCATGGCGCGAAAGCCAAGCCGGCGAATGCCGGCGCCCGGCGTTTGAGGGCATCACTAATGCCTGAAATGCCGCATGCCGGTGAGGACCATCGCCAGGCCCGCGGCATCCGCGGCGGCGATCACCTCGCCATCGCGCATCGACCCGCCGGGCTGGATCACCGCGGTCGCGCCCGCCGCCGCCGCCGCCTGCAAGCCATCCGCGAAGGGGAAGAAGGCGTCGGATGCCACGACGGAGCCGCGCGCCAGCGGTTCCGCCAGGCCCCCGGCCTTCGCCGCCTCCTCGCTCTTCCATCCGGCGATGCGGGCGCTGTCGACGCGGTTGGGCTGGCCGCCGCCGATGCCCACCGTTGCCTCGTTCTTCGCATAGACGATGGCGTTCGACTTCACATGCTTGCAGACCCGGAAGGCGAAGATCAGGTCGCGGAGCTCGGCGGGCGAGGGCGCGCGCTGCGTCACCACCTTCAGCGCCGATTCCGCGACATGCCCGGCATCGCGCGACTGCGCCAGGAAGCCGCCCGAGACCGACTTGAAGCCCATGCCCGGCGCCGCGGGGTCCGGCATGGCGCCGGTCAGCAGCAGGCGCAGGTTCTTCTTGCGCGCGAAGATGGCGCGCGCGGCGTCATCGGCATCCGGGGCGATCACCACCTCGGTGAAGATGGCGGCGATCTTCTCGGCCGCCGCGGCGTCCAGCACGCGGTTCGCCGCGACGATGCCGCCGAAGGGCGAGACCGGGTCGCACAGGAAGGCGCGGTCCCAGGCGGTCACCAGGTCGTCGGCAACCGCGACGCCGCAGGGGGTGGCGTGCTTGATGATGGCGATGGCCGGGCGATCGAATTCCGCGACACATTCGAAAGCGGCGTCGGTGTCGTTGATGTTGTTGTAGGACAACTCCTTGCCCTGCACCTGCGTCGCCGTGGAGATGCCGGGGCGGTCGGTGCCGTCCACGTAAAAGGCAGCCTGCTGGTGCGGGTTCTCGCCATAGCGCAGGCCCTGGCGCAGCACGCCGGGCAGGGCCAGGCGCGGCGGGAAGTCCTGGCCTTCCTGGCGCGCGAACCAGCCGGAGATCGCCGCGTCATAACCCGCGGTGCGCGCATAGGCCGCGGCGGCGAGGCGCCGGCGCAGCGCCAGCGTCGTGCCGCCGGTGGCCTCGATCTCGGCTTGCACCTGCGCGAAATGCGCCGGTTCGGTCAGCACCGCGACGCCGGCGTGGTTCTTGGCGGCGGAGCGGATCATCGCCGGGCCGCCGATGTCGATGTTCTCGATGCAGTCGTCGAAGGATGCGCCGGCCGCGACCGTCGCCTCGAAGGGATAGAGGTTCACCGCCACCAGATCGATCGGCGCGATGGCGTGGGCTTCCATCTGCGCCAGATGATCCGCGCTGTCGCGCCGGCCCAGGATGCCGCCATGCACCTGCGGCACCAGGGTCTTGACCCGCCCGTCCAGGATCTCGGGGAAGCCGGTGTGGTCGGACACGTCCTTCACCGGCACCCCGGCCTCGCGCAATGCGCGGGCGGTGCCGCCGGTGGACAGGATCTCGACCCCGCGCGAGGCGAGGAAACGGCCGAATTCGACCAGCCCCGCCTTGTCGGAGACCGAGAGCAGGGCGCGGCGGATGGGGAGGATGTCGCTCATGGCCGGCGCATTAGACCCCGGCGGGCGGGCCGTCCATCGCGCCGCGCCGTCCTAACGGTTCGGCAGCACCCGCGGCGCCATGCTGGCGGCCATGCGCCTGCTGCTCGCCCTGCTGGTCCTGGCCGCGCCGGCCTTCGCCGAACCCGCTCGCGCGCCGCTGCACCTGACCGACCGGCAGGCGGCGCGCCTGGTCGGGTTGCGGGTCGAGATCCGCGACCTGCGCCTGGGCGCGCCGCGCTTCGGGCAGGGCGTCGAGCCCTCGTTGCTGGCCGACGCCGCCTGGTTCGCCGCCCAGCAGGCGGAGGCGCGCCGCATCGCCCCCGGCGAGGAGACCGACCTGCCCGAGGAAAGCTTCGAAGCCTGGGCCGCACGCAGCGGCGGCTTCTGCCGGGTCACCATCGGCGGCCCGGATTCCGGCCTGCCGGCCCAGGCTGCGGCGGCGCTGATGGCCGGCGTGGTGCATCCCGGCACGGCGGCGCGGCCGGACCCGTCGCGCATCGTCATCCGCCACCTGGACACCGCCGCGCTGGACCGCTTCACGCTGGACCACGAGCTCGGCCATTGCCGCGACCGGCTGCTGCGGTTCTCGACCCTGTCGCGCCTGGCGCTGGTGGGGTCCGGGCCGCTGATCGGCGAAAGCCGCCATGGTTTCGAGGTCTTTGCCGATGCCGTCGCCGCGCTGGAATTCCTGCGCGCCGCCCCGGTCGCCGACCCGGCTTCGGTGCTGCGGGAGGTCGCGAACCTGCGCCAGATCGCGGTGGTGACGAATTTCCGGCGGGGGGCGCTGGGGCGGGACGGGCGCATCCTGCTGGCGCCGGCGCTGGCCTACCACACCGCGCCGGCGCTGGATGCGGTGCTGGGGCTGGCGGCGGCGCGCGGGGTGGGCTGGATCCGCGGGCGCAGCGCGGCGGAGGTGGTGGCGCTGGCCGAGGCGATCCGCGCCCGCCATGCGCTGTCGCGCGCCGACCAGGCGGCGCTGGGGCGCGCGCTGGCGGATACGCGCGCCGTCACCGTGGCAGGCGGCGCGATACGGCTGGCCTTCAGCCCGGAATTGCCGAGCGTCTTCCTGGACCGCTTCCGAATCGCGGCGGCCGAACAGGGCTTCCGGCCGGCGGGGCATGAGGCCCTTGCGGACTCCGCGCCGCCACCGGCCTGGCGCCTCGCCAGCGCGCCGCAGCCGCTGCTGGATGGCGTCGCCGGCCTGCGCGCGGCGCTCGACCCCGATCTGCGCGACGGGGCGCGGCCACTGCGTGTCGCGGCGCTGCCCGGTGGCGGCTGGCGCGTGGCGCTGCGCGAGCGCGACGGGCGGCGCAGCGCGGTGGTGCTGCGCGCCGATGGCGACGTGCTTCGGCTGGCGGCGGGCGGGCGGATGCTGAGCCTGGCGCTCGACCGCCCGGCGCTGCTGCGCGCGGCGGAGGCGGTGCATGTGCTGCCCGACGGCCCGGCCGGGGCGGAGCGGGCGGAGGCCTGGTTCACCGGCCCGCTGCCCGGCGAGTAGGCGCGGGCGGCCGGCGCGGCCGCGCGGCGCGGACCTCGTCCGACTTGACCTTGCGAGTCACTCGCAATTGCAGCATACCTCCGCCTATGGCGGCCGGTCGCCTCTCCATCCCTTACCCGGCCGAGGGCAGAGGTTGCATGAATACTGATACGCCCGCCGCTGGCGGTGCAGCCCCCGCGGCTGCAGGCGCCGGTGGGACGCCCGGCCAACCCATCGCCCCGGCACCCGGCAGCGACGCCGCGGTGCCTGGCCCGCCGACCACACCCGCGACAGGCAGCGCCGCGACAGCGCCTGGCCAGCCGTCCGCGCCCCCCATCGGCAGCGATGCCGCCGCGCCTGGCCAGCCAGCCACACCCGGGACCGGCAGCACGGCTGCCGCGCCGGGCCAGCCGACAGGCGCCGCGCCTGGCACCGAGCCCGCTGCCGCAGCGCCACCGACCGTCGACCCCGCCACGAACGCGCCGGCCGGCACGCAACCCGCCGCCGCACCCTTCGATGCCGGCGCCGCCCTGCCGGCGACACCCGACGGCGTCACCGCCGGCCTGCCCGCCGACCAGGCTGCCGCGCTTGCTTCGGATCATTCGATCCTCGGGCTGATCCTCCAGGCCGGGCCGGTGGTGCAGGGCGTCATGGCTGCCCTCGCGCTTGCCTCGGTCGTGTGCTGGGCGATCATGGTCGAGAAGAGCATCCTGCTGGGCGGGCTGAAGCGCGAGATCGGGAAGCTGGCGCGTGCAGGCGCGGGCGGTGAGGCGCCGCAGGGCGAGGGCCTGTCCGCCCGCATCCAGCGCGCCGCCGCCCGCGAATGGGCCGAGGGCCGCGAGCCCGGCGAAAGCCGCGGCGAATACCGCGAGCGCATCGAACGCGCGATGCGCGAGACGCTGACCGGCGCGCTGCGCCGCGCGCAATCCGGCACCGCCTTCCTGGCCACCACCGGCGCCATCGGCCCCTTCGTTGGGCTGTTCGGCACGGTGTGGGGGATCATGGGGTCGTTCCAGGGCATCGCGGCGTCGCGCGACACCTCGCTGGCGGTCGTCGCACCCGGCATCGCGGAGGCGCTGCTGGCCACCGCGATCGGCCTGTTCGCCGCCATTCCGGCGGTGATCGGCTACAACCGCATCGCCCGGCGCATGGCGGGGCTGCGGGCCGAAGGGCTCGCCGCCATCTCCGGCATCGGCGCCCGGCTGTCGGCGCGCCCGCCGCGCGGCGGCCAGATGCGGGCGGCGGAATAGCGCCATGGCCGTCTCCATGGGCAGCGGCGGCGACGATGACGACGATGCCGCGCCGATGTCCGAGATCAACGTCACGCCCTTCGTGGACGTTATGCTGGTGCTGCTGATCATCTTCATGGTCGCCGCGCCGATGATGACGGCGGGCGTGCCGGTTGACCTGCCGCGCAGCGCCGCACCGCGCGCCAGCACGCCCGAGCCCCCCGTGGTGCTGACCGTGACGCGCGAGGGGGCCGTGCATGTCGGCGAGGAACGTATTGCCGAGGCCGAGCTCTCGGCCCGCCTTGTGGCGCTGAAGACGGCGCGCCCGGACATCGTGGTGCATGTGCGCGGCGACCGCGCGGTGCCCTATGGCGAGGTGCTGCGGATCATGGGGCGCGTGACCGCGGCGGGCATCCCGCGCGTGTCGCTGATCGCGGAGGCCGACCTGGCCGCCGCGGGGGCGCGTTGAGCGATGACGCTGCCGGCCGCGGCGCCGATGCCCGGCCCTGATACGGCGGAGGAGACGCCGGCCGCCGGTGGCCTGGCCTCGCCACGCCTGGTCGCCTGCGGTGTTGCGGTGGTGCTGCATGGTGCGTTGGCGGGCCTGCTGCTGCTCGCCCCCGCCACGCCGCCGAGCCTCGCCATGCCGGAGCCGGTGCTGGCGATGCTGGTTGCGCCGGCCGAGGAGCCCGTGGTCGCGCCGCCGCCGCCCGAGCCGGAACCGCCGGTCGAAGCCGCTGCGCCGCAGCCCGCGGAACCCACCCCTCCGACGCCGGAACCACTGCCGCCCGAGGCCGAACCGCCGCCTCCGGTGCCGGAGCCACCGCCGCCGGAACCCCCACCGCCGGAGCCGACCCCGCCGGAACCGCCCCCGCCGGAGCCGATGCCGTCGGAGCCGCCGCCCCCTGCGCCGCCCGAACCACTGCCCTTGCCGCCGGAGCCGGCACCCGAGCCGCCGCCGGAGCCCCGGGCCGAGCCGCCGCCCGCCCCGGCGCCGCGGCCGCGCCCCCGGCCGGTGCAGCGCGCAGCACCCACGCCCACCGCCGTCACGGCGCCCAGCGCGCCCGTCGCCGCGCCCGTGCAGGCGCCCGCGCCGCGGCCGGCCGCCGGCGCGCCGCCTTCCTACCTGCGCGCGCTGCTCGGCGCGCTGGAACGGCAGAAGCGGTATCCGGACAGCGCACGGTCGCGCCGCGCGACGGGCACCGCGACGCTGCGCTTCACCGTGCTGCGCGACGGGCGCGTGGCGCGCTGGCAGATCGTGCGAAGCGCCGGCGACGGCGACCTCGACCGCGCGGTGGAGGCGATGATCACCCGCGCCTCCTTGCCCGCCATGCCGGCCGACATGGCGGGCGACAGCCTGGATGTGGCCGTACCGGTGCGCTTCGAACTGCGCTGAGGGCCGGAGGCGTTTCCGTTCGCCTTGGTTCGCTGCAACGTCTCTCGCAGCGTGTCGTCGCGAGCAGCTTCACCCGATCCGGTGAGTCCACCGGATCGGCATCTGCGCTATGCCGGCAGGGCGCGGCGCCGCCGCTTGCCGCGCATCGAGGCCAGCCGGTCCAGCGCCAGGTAGACCACCGGCGTCGTGTACAGCGTGAGCACCTGCGACAGGATCATCCCGCCGATGATGGTGATGCCCAGCGGCGCGCGCAGTTCCGCCCCTGGCCCGGTCGCCAGCACCAGCGGCACCGCGCCGAACAGCGCCGCCAGCGTGGTCATCAGGATCGGCCGGAAGCGTTCGCGGCAGGCTTCGAGGATCGCGGCCTCGGCCGAGACGCCGTCCTCGCGGCGGTGTTCGATCGCGAAGTCCACCATCATGATCGCGTTCTTCTTCACGATGCCCATCAGCAGGATCACGCCGATCAGCGCGATCAGCGTGAAGGACAGGCCGGTCACCAGCAGCGCGACCAGCGCGCCGATGCCTGCCGTCGGCAGCGTGGACAGGATGGTGATGGGGTGCACCAGGCTTTCGTAGAGCACGCCGAGCACGATGTAGATGGCCAGCACCGCCGCCAGGATCAGCAGCGGCAGCCCGGCCTGGAAGTTCTGGAAAGTGCGCGCATTGCCGGCGAACTCGCCACGGATCGTCGCTGGCATCTGGATGTCGAGCGCGGCCCTGTCGATCGCGGCCGAAGCCTCGCCGAGCGAGACACCATCGGCCAGGTTGAAGCTGATGGTCGCCGCGGGGAACAGGCCCTGGTGGGTGATGGATCGCGGCGAGATGCCGCGTTCGAGGCGCGCGACGGCAGCGAGCGGCACCGGCCCGTCGCGGCCGGGCAGGAAGATGCGGTCCAGGTCCTCCGGCGACTGGGTCAGCAGCGGGTCGATCTCCAGGATCACGCGGTACTGGTTGCGGCTGCGGTAGATGGTCGAGACCTGGCGCTGCGAGAAGGCATTGTTCAGCGCCGTGCCGAAGGCCGAGACCGACACGCCGAGCCGTGCGGCCGCGTCGCGGTCGATGATGAGGCGGCTGACCAGCCCGGTGCGCTGCTGGTCGGAGGAGATGTCTGTCACCTGCGGCACGGTGCGGAGCTGGCGCACCAGCGCCTCGCTCCAGGTGGAGAGTTCCTCGAGGTTCGGGCTGAGCAGCACGTATTGGTAGGATGAATTGCCCTGCCGGCCGCCCACCACGATGTCGGAGACCGGGCGCAGGAAGGTCTGCGCGCCCGAGACCGTGGCGAGCGGCTGGCGCAGCCGGTTGATGACGTCGTTCGCCTTCACGCCCGGGCGCTGCGATTCCGGTATCAGGGAGATCTGCAGCCGCACATTGGCCGAGCCGCCGAAGAAGCCGCCGCCGCCGACCGAGGCGGAGACATTCTCCACTGCCGGATCGGCACGCAGGATGTCCATCACCAGGCGCTGGTAGACGGTCATCTGCTGGAAGGATGTATCGGGCTGCGCCTGCACCGCACCGAAGATCAGGTCGCTGTCCTGGTCCGGCATGAAGCCGCGCGGCACCACGGTGTAGAGCCACACCGTCACGCCGATCAGCCCGATGGTGAAGACCAGCATCGTGCGCCGCCAGCGCAGCGCGAGCGCGAGGGACCGCAGGTAGCCCGCGACCAGACCGGCCATCGCGCCCTCGAAGGCGCGGCCCAGCGCGCCCGGCGGGCGCGGCGCGCTGCGCGCCAGGTGCGCCGCCACCATCGGCGTGACGGTCAACGAGATCAGCGCCGAGATCGCCACCGCGATCGACAGCGTGGCGGCGAATTCGCGCAGCATCCGCCCGACGATGCCCGACATGAACAGCAGCGGGATGAAGACCGCGATCAGCGACAGGCTGATCGAGACCACGGTGAAGCCGATCTGCCGCGCCCCTTCCAGCGCCGCCTGCATGGGCTTCATGCCGCGGTCGGTGAAGCGGGCCATGTTCTCGATCATCACGATGGCGTCGTCGATCACGAAGCCGACCGAGATGGTCAGCGCCATCAGCGTGAAGTTGTTGAGCGAGAACCCCGCCAGCCACATGCATCCCAGCGTGCCGAGCAGCGAGAGCGGCACCGCGACGCTGGCGGCGAGGATCGCCGAGGGCTGCCGCAGGAACAGCGCCACCACCAGCACCACCAGCACGATGGAGATGATGAGCGCGTGCTCGACCTCCTTCACCGAGGCGCGAATGGTCAGTGAGCGGTCGCGCATGACGGTCACGTTGACGCCCGCCGGCATCCAGCGCTGGAGGTCCGGCAGCAACGCGTTGATGCCGTCCACCACCTCCAGCACATTGGCGTCGGCCTGCTTGAAGACCGTGACGATCACCGCGGGGCGATCATTGTACAGGCCGGCCTGGCGGCGGTCGCGCGGGCCGTGTTCGACGCGCGCGACGCCATCGAGGCGTACCAGCGCATCGCCCTGGCGGCGCACGATGATGGCGCCGAATTCCTCTGGCGTGGACAGCCGGTCGTTCACCATGATGGTGGCGGCCTGGTCGGGGCCGTCGATGAAGCCGGTCGCCTGGGTGACGTTGGCGCGGGTGATGGCGGTGCGGATCTGGTCGAAGGAGACGCCGGCGGCGGCGGCCGCGGCGGGGTCGACCGAGATGCGGATGGCCGGCTGCTCGGCGCCCGACAGGCTGACCTGCGCGGTGCCCGGCACCTGCGCGATGCGCGGCGCCAGCAGGCTGTCGGCGGCGTCGTAGATCGCGCCCGGCGCGACGGTGTCCGACGTCAGTGCCAGGATCAGCACCGGGGCGTCGGCCGGGTTCAGGCGGCGGAAGTTGGGTGGCGATGTCAGGCCCGAGGGCAGGTCCGGCCCCGCAGCGTTGATCGCCGCCTGCACGTCGCGCGCGGCGGAGGCGATCGAGCGCGACAGCTCGAATTGCACGATCACGGTCGTGCTGCCGAGGCTTGAGGTGGAGGTGAGTTCGGTGACCCCGGGGATTTCGCCCAGCCGCCGTTCGAGCGGTGCGGCGACCGAGGACGCCATGATGGTCGGGTCCGCGCCCGGCTGGCTGGCGCTGACCGCGATGGTCGGGAAATCGACGCGCGGCAGCGGCGCGACCGCCAGGTTGAAATAGGCGACGATGCCCGCCAGCGCGAGGCCGATGGCCAACAGCGTCGTGCCGATCGGCCGCGCGATGAAGGGGGCGGAGATCGACACGCTGCTATTCGGCCGGCTGCGCGCGCGGCGCGGTGCGGCGCATCACCCATGCGCGCAGGTCCTCCATCGCCAGGTAGATCACCGGCGTGGTGTAGAGGGTGATGACCTGGCTGAGCAGCAGTCCGCCGATCACCGAGATGCCGAGCGGCAGGCGCAATTCGCTGCCCGCACCATGGCCCAGCACCAGCGGCACGGCGCCGAGGATGGCGGCGAGCGTGGTCATCATGATGGGGCGGAAGCGCAGCAGGCAGGCCTCGGTGATCGCCTCGCGCGGCGTCATGCCGTGGTCGCGCTGCGCCTCGATCGCGAAGTCGATCATCATGATCGCGTTCTTCTTCACGATGCCCATCAGCAGCACGATGCCGATGAGGCCGACCACGTTGAGGTCGAGGCCGAAGAGGTCCAGCGCCACCAGCGCGCCGATGCCCGCGGAGGGCAGCGTCGAGAGGATGGTGATGGGATGGATCACGCTCTCGTACAGCACGCCGAGCACGATGTAGATCACCACGATGGCGGCCAGGATCAGCCAGCCCTGGCCGGCCAGGGATCGCTGGAATTCCGCCGCGTCGCCGCCATAGGTGCCGACCATCGAATCCGGCATGCCGAGCGCCCGTTCGGCCCGCGCGATGGCCTCCACCGCATCGCCGAGCGCGACGCCGGGGGCGAGGTTGAAGGACAGCGTCACCGCCGGGAACTGGTCCTGCCGCGTGACGGTCAGCGGGCCGGGGACGCGGCTGATGGTGGCGAGTTCCGCCAGCGGGATCTGCGCGGTGGTGGTGGTGCCGTTGACCGTGCCGCTGCCGGGTACGCGCAACTGCCCGATCACGGCGGGGTCGCCGGCCAGCGCCGGGTCCACCTCCAGCACCACGCGGTACTGGTTGGCCTGGCCGTAGATCGTGCTGATCTGGCGCTGGCCGAAGGCGCTGTAGAGCGCGTCGTCGATCGCCTGCATCGTCACGCCGAGGCGCGCGGCGCGGGTGCGGTCCACGTCGAGCGCCAGGCGCAGGCCATCCTCGCGCTGGTCGGTGGCGACGTCGCGCAGTTCCGGCAGGGCGCGCAGCGCATCGAGCAGGCGCGGCGCCCAGGTGGTGAGTTCCGCCTGCGCCGCGTTCATCACCGTGTACTGGTACTGCGTGCTCGATGCGCGCGTGCCGATCTGGATGTCCTGCACCATCTGCGGATAGGCGATGATGCCCGGCAGCGCGGCCAGGCGCGGCGCGAGGCGGTCGATCACCGCCTGGGTGCCCACGCTGCGCTCGCCGCGCGGGCGCAGCACCACGGTCAGCCGGCCGGTGTTCTGCGCCGCGTTGATGGTGCCCGCGCCGGCGACGGAGGCGACCGAGACGACCTCCGGGTCCTGCGCCACTATATCCGCCACCTGGCGCTGTAGCGTGGACATGCGGCGGAAGGAGACGTCCTGCGGCGCCTCGGTGGTGATGACGATGATGCCGGTGTCCTGCAAGGGCAGGAAGCCCTTGGGCATGGCGATGTAGAGCCACACCGTGCCACCCAGCGTCAGCACCGCCAGCAGCAGCATCATCCCTTCGCGCCGCAGCGCCCAGGCGAGCGTCACGCCATAGCCGCGCCGCATCCATTCGAAGCCGGCCTCGAAGGTGCGGTTGATGATGCCGGGGCGTTCCTCGGCGGCGGGGCGGAGCAGGTAGGCGCACATCATCGGCGTCAGCGTCAGCGACACCACCATCGACACCAGCACCGAGACCGACAGCACGATGGCGAATTCGCGGAACAGTCGGCCGACCACGCCCTCCATGAACAGCAGCGGGATGAAGACCGCGATGAGCGAGACGGTCAGCGAGACGATGGTGAAGCCGATCTGCTTCGCGCCTTCATAGGCGGCCTGCAAAGGCGGCATGCCCTTCTCGACGAAGCGCACCACGTTCTCGATCATCACGATGGCGTCGTCGACGATGAAGCCGGTGGCGATGACCAACGCCATCAGCGACAGGTTGTCGATGGTGAAGCCGGCCAGCGCCATGACGCCGAAGGTGCCCACGATCGACAGCGGCAGCGCCACGCCCGGCACGATGGTGGCGCGCAGCGTGCGCAGGAACAGGAAGATGACCAGCACCACCAGCACGATGGCGAGGATCAGCGTGAGCTGCACCTCGAAGACCGAGGCGCGGATCATCTCGGTGCGGTCCGCCACCACCGACAATTGCGTGCCGGCGGGCAGCGCACGTTCGAGGGATGCCAGCTGCGCGCGCAGTGCGCCCACCGTCGCGACGATGTTGGCACCCGGCTGGCGTTGCACGTCCAGCAGGATGGCCGGGCGGCCATTGTACCAGGCGGCGGTCAGGGTGTTCTCCAGATCCTCGACCGCGGCGCCGACATCGCGCAGGCGCACCGGCGCCTCGCCACGCCACGCGATGATGAGGTCCTCGAACCCCGCCGCCGAGGTCACCTGGTCGTTCGCCATGACGGCGGAGGCCTGCTGCGGCCCGTCTATCGAGCCCTTCGGTCCGGCGACATTGGCGGCGGCGATGGCGGAACGCACATCCTCAAGGCCGAGGTTGTAGGCGGCGAGCCGGCGCGGATCGACCTGCAGCCGCACCGCCGGGCGCATATTGCCCTGCACCGCCACGCGCCCGACGCCGCCCACCTGCGCGAGCCGCTGCGCCAGCAGCGTGTCCACCACGTCGGACAGGCGCGCGACCGGCAGCGTGTCCGAGGTCAGCGCCAGCGTCAGGATCGGCGGATCGGCCGGGTTCACCTTCGCGTAGGTCGGCGGGTAGGGCAGCGTCGAGGGCAGCGTGCCGCGCGCCGCGTTGATGGCGGCCTGCACATCCTGCGCCGCGTCGTCGATGTCGCGCCCCAGGCCGAATTGCAGCGTGATGCGGCTGACGCCCGGGCCGCTGACCGAGACGATCTCGGCAAGGCCCGCGATCTGCGCGAGCTGGCGTTCCAGCGATGCGGTGACCAGCACCGCCACCGTGTCGGGCGATGCGCCAGGCAGCTGCGTCGTGACCTGGATGGTGGGAAAATCCACCTCCGGCAGGGACGACACCGGCAGGCGCATGTAGCCGTAGATGCCGGCGATCAGCATCGCGATCGCCAGCAGCGATGTCGCAATCGGCCGCGCGATGAAGGGGGCGGAGATGTTCATCGCGCGGTCAGCGCGTCGGCGCTGCGCCAGGGGTTGGCGCACCGGCGGGGCGCGCGCCCTCGCGCCGCGCGCCGGCCGGGGGCGCGCCTTCGGGGCGGGCCTCGGCGCCCGCAGGCCGCTGTCCCGGCGGGCGACGACGCTGCGGCTGCGACGCCGGCGGCACCACCGGCGCGGCCACCTGCACCGTCGCGCCATCGGTCAGCCGCAGCGCGCCCGAGGTCACCACCTGTTCGCCCGGCCGCAGCCCCGACCGCACCATCGCCTGCGTGCCGGAGACGACGCCCAGCGTCAGCGGCCGTTGCCGCACCGTGCCGTCGGCCTGTACCACGAAGGCGAAGGCGCCATCCGGCCCGCGTTGCACCGCGACCAGCGGGATGATCGTGACGTCCCGCAGCAACGCGACCTGGAGCCGGATGTTCACGAAGGCGCCCGGCCACAGCCGCTGGTCGTCATTCGGGAAGGTCGCCTTCAGCCGCAGCGTGCCGGTCGCCGCATCCACCTGGTTGTCGAGCGTGACCAGCGTGCCGATGGGGTTCGCCGGCGGCGGCGCGGCATCGACGCGCGGGATGGCAGGGGCGGGCAGACGGGCCTCGACCTGCACGGGGCCGGCGGCGATCGCTTCGATGACCTGCGGCAGCGCCTGCTGCGGCAGGGTGAAGGTGACGCTGACCGGGCGCAGCTGCGTGACGGTGACGATGCCGCTGGAACTGGACTGCACCAGATTGCCGACATCGACCTGCCGCAGACCCACGCGGCCATCGAAGGGCGCGCGGATGGTGGTGTGCTCCAGCTGCACCTGCGCGTTGTCGATGGTCGCCTGGTCGAACTGCACCTGGGCTTCGAGCTGCGCGACGGCCGCGCGCTGCGTGTCCAGCTGCTGTTGCGATGCGCCATTGCCGCGCACCAGCTGCACATAGCGTTGCAGGTCCAGCCGCGCATTGGCCAGCTGCGCCTCGCGCTGCGCCTTGGTGGCGACGGCCTGGTCGAGCGCGGCCTGGTAGCTGCGCGGGTCGATCCGCACCAGCACCTCGCCGGCGCGGATCTCCTGGCCTTCGGTGAAGGCGATCTCGGTGATGCGGCCGGCGACCTGCGGCACGACGGTGATGGTGTTGGACGCCTGCACCGTGCCCAGCGCGTCGAGCATGATCGGCAAATCCTCGACCGTCGCGGCCGCGGCGGTGACCGGCACGGTCATGGCGCCACGCCCGCGCGGCCCGCCCGACGGTCCGGGGCCTGCTGGGGTGGTGGCGGTCGGGGAGGGCTGGCCGAGCCAGGGCAGCCAGCCGCGTTGCCAAGCAAACCAGCCGCCACCACCCAGCAGCGCCAGCAGCAACAGCCAGGGCCAGGCGCGGCGTCTGCGTGCCGGCGCCTCGGTTTGAGTCTGCGGCGCCGTGGGCACCGGCGGGCGGGGCAATTCGTTCATCGGGTCGGGCTCCCGGCGCGGGCGGCGTCAACGGTCCAGCCGCCGCCCAGCGCGGTGAACAACGCGGCCGCGGCCTGGAGGCGCGTGGACTGTGCCTGCGCCAGCGCGAGCCTCGCGCTGAACAGGCTGGCCTGGGTGTTGAGCACGGTCAGCAGGTCGATCGTCCCGACGCGGAACTGCGTCTCGGCGATAGCATAGGCGCGTTCGGCCGCCGCCGCCCGTGCTGCCTGCAACCGCGCCGATTCCTGGGCGCTGGCCAGGGCCGAGAGGCTGGTCTCGGCATCCTGCAAGGCCACCAGGATGGCGCGGCGGTAATTCGCCAGCAGCTCCTCGCGCCGCGCGCGGGTCAGCGCCAGCTGCGCGCGCAGGGCGCCACCATCGAAGATCGTCTGGGTCAGGCTGGCGGCGATGCTGTAGACGGTCGCACCCGGGCGCAGGAAGGTTTGCAGGGCGATGCTCTGCAAGCCGCCCTCGGCGGTCAGGGTGATGTTGGGAAACAGCGCGGCGCGCGCCGCCGTGACATCGGCGCTGGCGGCGGCGAGGTTGGCCTCGGCCTGGCGCACATCGGGGCGGCGCTGGAGCAGGTCGGCGGGCAGGCCGGGTGAGACCACCGGCACGCGGATGCGCGCGAGGCGCTCGGTCGCCACGCTCACCTGGTCCGGCGTCACGCCGGCCAGGGTTGCGAGGGCGAAGGTATTCGCCTCGACCGTTTGGCGCACCGGCGGGATCTGCGCGCGCTGCTGCGCCACCACGTTTTCCTGCTGCGCGACATCGAGGCCGGTGGCGGTGCCGACCTCCAGGCGCTGGCGCAGGATGGCCAGCGTGCGTTCCGCCAGGCGCAGATTGTCGTTCTGGATCGCGAGCAGTTCCTGCGCGCCGTAGAGGTCGAACAGCGTGCCGGCGACGGCGGCCTGGGTGGTCAGCGTGACCGTGCCCATGGCGAATTCCGCCGCGCGGACATCGTCGCGCGCCGCCTGGGTCTGCGCGCGCAAGCCGCCCCAGAAGTCGATCTGGTAGCTGGCGGCGATCGTGCCGCCATAGCGCCGGCCGGCATTGGCCGGCGTGCCGGGCGTGGCCGAGGTGCCGCGCGAACGCGCCACCGACCCGCTGGCACCGACGAAGGGCAGGAGTTCCGCACCCGCGATCCGCAGCACCTCGTCGGCCTGGTTGATGCGTGCGACGGCGGCGGCGAGGTCGAGATTGCCGGCCATGGAGGCCGCCATCAGGCGGTCCAGCTCGGGTGCGTTGAAGGCGCGCCACCAGTCGGGATCGGGCGCGGGCGCCGGGGCGACGGCCGCGGCGGCGGCGACGAAGCGCGCGGGCGTCACGATGCCGGATTCGACCGGTTCGATCGGCAGGCCGCAGGCCGCCAGCGGCAGCGCGAGCATGGCAAGGAGGGGGCCTGCGCGGAACCGCGGCGATGTCGGGGGATGTGTCACGGAGTCGGGCATCAATTCGCGAAAAGACCTCGGGTGCAGCCCTGGGCGCCTATTTGGCCTGTCGGGGGATGGGCGGCCAGTATCGAATGGCAACGGAATGCGGCGTTGTGGGTTGCGCGAGGCGGCGCGCGTCCGGCCGATGCGATGGCTGGACCGCAGCGCCTGTTCTCAGGTAAATGAGAATGCGAGGCAATTCCAACCTACCGCCCCAGGGCCATCCATGGGCGGCAACCCGATGCACAAGGCCGGCACCCCCCCTCGTGACCATGGTCGGAATCCATACCGCCGCGCCGGCCGGGCGCGGCCGCCAGGCTGCGCGATCCGCATGACCGCAGGCACACCGCAGGCCGTCCTGGCGCCGCTGGTGCTCGCGGGGGCGCAGGCGATCCACATCGCCGCGCGCAACGGCGCGACCTATCGCGTCATGGTCGCGGTGCCGGAGGGCGCGCCGCCACCGGACGGCTATCCCGTGCTCTATCACCTCGACGGCAATGCGGTTTTCGCCAGCATGGTCGAAGCGCTGCGGATCCAGGGCGCGCGCGGCGCCGCGACCGGCGTCGCGCCGGGGGTCGTGGTGGGCGTCGGCTATCCGGTGGACGGCCCCTATGACCGGGCGCGACGCACGCTGGACTACACGCCGCCGGCCGACCCCGCGCTGCTCGGCGAAAGGCCCGATGGTGGCGCCTGGTCCGAGACCGGCGGCGCGGACGCCTTCCTCGATGTGCTGGAGGGCGAGGTGATGCCGCTGGTCGCCAGCCTGGCGCCGATTGATGCGGCGCGACAGGCGCTGTTCGGGCATTCGCTGGGCGGGCTGTGTGCGCTGCATGCGCTGCTGACGCGGCCGGCTGTCTTCGCGCGGATCGTCGCGGTCAGTCCGTCATTGTGGTGGGATGGCGGGGCGTTGCTGCGCGCGCTCGACGCCCGACGCCCGACGTCGACGACCCGCGTGATGATCGCCGTCGGCAGCGAGGAGGAACCGCCAGAGACGCCGGGCGAGGACCCCCATGCCGCGCGCCGCCGCGCCCACCGCCTGGTGTCCAATGCGCGCGCCTTCGCCGAGCAACTGCCGGCGGACTCCTTCCTGATCCTGCCCGGCGAGAACCACGGTTCCGCCGTGCATGCCGCGATCGGTCCGGCGCTGCGCTTCGCGCTGCCGGCGACCCCCACGCCACGGAGTTCCCCATGACCTTCCCCACGCGCCGCGCGCTGCTGCTGGCGCCGCTGGCCACGCCGGCCCTGGCGCAGGTGCAGGGCGCCGTCGCGGTGACCGACCTGGTCGGCCGGCAGGTGCGCCTGCCGCGGCCGGCGCGGCGCATCGTGCTGACGCAGGGGCGGCATCTGCCGGTGCTGGCGCTGATCCATCCCGATCCGCTCAGCCTGATCATCGGCTGGTCGGCCGACCTGCGGCAGGCCAATGCCCCGGAATACGCGCATCTGCGGGGACAGACGCCGGCAGTGGACCAAATCCCGGTAATCGGGCGTGGGCCGGTGGACACGATTTCCTTCGAGAGCATTGTCGCGCTGCAGCCGGAGCTGGTGCTGCTCAGCCGATTCACCGCGGGCGGTGCGGATAGTGGGCTGGCGCGGCGGTTGGATGCGGCCGGCATACCCTGCGCGGTGATCGACTTCTTCGCCGATCCGCTGGCGGAATCCCAACGCAGCCTGGCGGTGCTGGGCGCGCTGATCGGGCGGTCGGAGCAGGCTGCCGCCTTCAACGCGCATTACCGCGGGCAGCTGGATGCGGTGGCGGCGCGCATGGGCGGCGCGGCGAAGCTGCCCATCCTGGTGCACGCGCATGCGGGCGGGACGGCGTGCTGCTTCTCGGCGGGCACGGGCATCTTCAACGGCATGATCGATGCCGCGGGCGGTTCGAACATCGCCACTGGCGTGCTGACCGGACAGATGGGGCAGTTGAGTCTGGAGTACATCCTCTCCGCCGATCCGCGCGCCTATGTCGCGACCGGCGGGCCGTTCGGCGGTGCGCGCGGGGGCATCACCATGGGGACCGGCGCCACCGCGCAGCAGGCGCGCGAGAGCCTGGCGCAGGTGGTGCAGTCGCAGGGGCTGTCGGGCCTGTCGGCGGTGAAGCAGGGGCGGGCGCATGCGCTGTGGCACGGCTTCAACGACACGCCCGCGCATTACCTGGCGATCGAGGCGATGGCGCGCTGGCTGCACCCGGATCGGATGGCCGGCATCGACCCCGATGCCTCGCTGGCGGAACTGAACGAGCGCTTCCTGTCGATCAAGATGCAGGGGACCTATTGGGTGGACCTGGCGTGAGCATCGCGCTGTCCGAAGGCACCGCGGCGGCGGTCGAGGGCTATCGCGCCAGCCTGCGGCGGCGGCGGGTGGTGCTGGCGGTGCTCGCGCTGGTCGCGGTGGCGGCGTTCCTCGCCGATATCGCGGTGGGGCCTTCGGCGCTGACGGCCGGCGATGCGTTGCGCGCGTTGTTCGATCCCGACTCAGCCACGCCGCTGGCGCGCATCGTGGTGTGGCAGGCGCGGCTGCCGCCGGCGATCATGGCGGTGCTGGTCGGCATGGCGCTCGCCGCCGCGGGGTGCGAGATGCAGACCATCCTCAACAACCCGCTGGCCAGCCCGTTCACACTGGGCGTGTCCTCGGCGGCGGCCTGCGGGGCGGCGCTGGCGATCGTGCTGGGCTTCGCCATCCCGGGGCTGCCGGCGCGCTGGGCGGTGTCGGGCAATGCCTTCCTGTTCGCCTTCGCGTCCGTCGCGATCCTGCAACTGGTGATCCGGCTGCGCGGCGCGGGAACCGAGACGCTGGTGCTGATGGGGATCGCGCTGGTCTTCACCTTCAACGCGGTGGTGGCGCTGATACAATTCGTTGCCAGCCAGGATGCGCTGCAACAGCTGGTGTTCTGGACGCTGGGCAGCCTGGGGCGCACGCAATGGGACGGCATCGCGCTGGTGGCGGTGGTGCTGGTGGTGGTGATCCCGTTCTCCTGGCGGGCGGCATGGCGGCTGACCGTGCTCAGGCTGGGCGAGGAACGCGCGCGCGGCCTGGGCGTGGATGTGGGCGCGCTGCGCTTCTATGCGCTGCTGCGGATATCGCTGCTGGCGGCGGCGGCGGTGGCGATGGTCGGGACGATCGGCTTCATCGGCCTGGTTGCGCCGCATGTCGCGCGGCTGCTGCTGGGCGAGGACCATCGCTTCCTGCTGCCGGGCAGCCTGCTGTGCGGCGCGGCGGTGATGTCGCTGGCGGCGACGGCCAGCGAGATGCTGGTGCGCGGCGCGGTGCTGCCGCTGGGCATCGTCACGGCGCTGGTCGGGCTGCCGGTCTTCATGCTGCTGATCCTGGGCGGTGGAAGGCGGCGCGGATGAGCGGGCTTGTGCTGTCGGACGTCGTCGCCGGGTATCGCCATCGGCGGGTGCTGCGCGGGCTGACCTGCGGGCCGCTGCCGGAGGGCTGCGTGACCGCGCTGGTCGGGCCGAATGCGGCGGGCAAGTCCACGCTGCTGCGTGCGATTGCCGGCGTGGTGCCGGCACAGGGGTCGATCCGCTTCGGCGGGGAGGAACTGGTCGGGATGCCGGCGCGCGAGCGTGCGCGGCGCCTGGCCTTCATGCCGCAGGCATTGCCGCAGGACACGGCGCTGTCGGTGATCGAGGCGCTGATCGGCGCCTGGCGCGCGCTGCCCGGCGGCGAGCGGCTGGGCGGCGAGGCGGCGCTGCTGGACCGCGTGGCGCGCGTGCTGGACCGGCTGGGGCTGGGGGCGCTGGGCATGGCGGCGTTGCAGTCGCTGTCGGGTGGGCAGCGGCAGATGGTGGCGCTGGCGCAGGCGATCATCCGCGACCCACCGCTGCTTCTGCTGGACGAACCGACCAGCGCGTTGGATCTGCGCCGGCAGTTCGAGGTGATGGGGTTGCTGCGCGAATTGGCGCGCGAGGGGCGTACGGTGGTGGTGGTGTTGCATGATCTGTCGCTGGCGGCGCGCTGGGCGGATTGCCTGCTGGTGATGCAGGACGGCGCGGCGCATGGCTTCGGCGCGTCGGAGGATGTGCTGACGCCGGCGATGCTGGAGGAGGTCTATGGCGTGGAGGCGCGCATCGAGGCGTGCTCGCGCGGTGGGCGTACGCTATTGATCGATGGGGTCAGCGCGCGGGCGCCATCACCCTGACCTTTTCGGATCGCGCATGCGCGATCCGGGAGCGCACAGCGCGACCGCGCCCAGACCGTCATTCGCGCACGGAACGCCAGTGCACAGCGCGCAAGCCAAGCCGCCGGATGGCGTCGCCCAGCGCCTGAGGGCAAGACAAAGACTCGGATCGCGGCCCTGCCGCGATCCGGGAGCGCAAAGCGCGACCGCGCCCAAACCATCAGCCGCCCCCGGCGCACCAGTGCATGGCGCGAAGGCAAGGCCGGCGGATGCCGGCCGCCCGCCGTTTGAGGGCAACGCAAAGACTCACATCTTACACCACATCCGCATCAGGTTGTGGTAGCAGGCCGTCAGTCCCAAGACGCTGACATGGTCGTCCGGCACGACCTGGCGCATCTGGATGATCGACATGTCCATCTCGAACAGCAATCGCCGCTGGCGGTCGTCGTCGATCATCGACTGCGTCCAGAAGAACGACCCCCAGCGGCTGCCGCGCGTGATCGGGTTCACGCGATGCAGGCTGGTGCCGGGATAGACGATCATGTCGCCCGCCGGCAGCTTGACCGACTGCGCGCCGTAGGTGTCCTCGATGACCAGCTCGCCGCCGTCGTATTCGTCGGGTTCGCTGAGGAACAGCGTGGAGGAGACGTCGGTCCGCATGCGCGTGCCGGAGACCACGCGGATGGCGTTGTCGACATGCGTGTCGAAGGTCATGCCCACGTCGTAGCGGTTGAACATCGGCGGATAGACGCGCAGCGGCAGCGCGGCCGAGGAAAACAGCGGGCTGCGTGCCAGGCCGCGCAGCACGATGTCGCCGAGTTCGCGCGCGGTGGCGGACTCCTCGGGCACCTGGAGGTTGTGCTTGACCTTGGCGGATTGCTCGCCGGCGGTGGCGCGTCCGTCCACCCAGTCGGCGGCGTTCAGGCGGGCGCGGCAATGCGCGACCTCCTCGGCGGTCAGGACATTGGGGATGTGGATCAGCATGGCGGGTCTCCTGCGGCTGCGGCGTCATGCCCCGCGCGGCCGGAATGCGAAAGGCCGCCCGGACATTGCTGTCCGGGCGGCCCCTTCTCAGTCCGGGGGGAGTTGAGGAGGGTCAGAAATCCACGGCGACCGTTGCCGTGACGGCGCGGCCAGGGCCCATCACGACCCGGTTGCCGAAGAGCTGCGCGTAGTTGCGGTTGTCGGTCAGGTTGTAGCCGTTCACCCGGATGGTCAGCTGGTCGTTCAGCCGGTGCGAGGCGAAGGCGTCGAGCGAGAAGGTGTAGGGCACCTCGCTGGTATTCGCCGCGTTCAGGTAGACCGAGCTGTTCCACACGACGCCGCCGCCGACCGTGGCGTTGTAGCGCGTGCCCTGGTTGAACTCGTAGCTGGTCCAGAGCGTGGCGGAATGCTCCGGCACATAAAGCACCTGGTTGCCGACATTCGCCGACTGGGCGGGATTGCCCACGCCGGTCGTCTCGCTGTTCATGTAGCTGTAGCGTGCATTGATCAGCCAGGCTGGCGTAATGCGCCCGGTGACGCCGAGGTCGATGCCGCGGATGCGCTGCTGGTCGCCCGAGGAGAACACCGTGCCGGTCGCCGGGTCGGTCTCGGTCGCGTTGTTCTTCTCGATCTGGTAGATCGACGCGCTGAGGCCGAGCCGCCCTTCCAGCAGGCTTATGCGCCCGCCGATCTCGTAGATGGTGTTGGTTTCGGGTTCGAGGCGCGAATTGTTCGCGCTGGCCTGGCCGGGCTGCGTCGACCAGTTGGAACCCGGCGCGAAGGTGGACTGCGCGTAGGACGCATACAGCGTGTATTGCGGCGTCGGTTCCCAGATGAGCGAGACACGCGGGTCGATGAAGTTGTTGTCGGCCGACAGCGTCGAGACCGGGTTGGTGCCACCGTAGGCGGTGTAGTCCGACTGCTGGCGCGTCCAGCGCACGCCACCGAGCACCGAGATCTCCGGCGTGAACCACACGCGGTCGGAGGCGAACAGCGCCGCCTGCGTGGTCTCGTTCTGGCGCTGCGCGTTCGCGTTGGTGCTGAGGGCGTAGGCGAAGTTCACGTCGTTGTTCGGCGCGAAGAGGTCGCCACGAAATGCCCCGCGCCCGGATGCGGCCGTGTAGGTGTAGGTCGTGCGCTGGAAATCCTCGTACCAGACATCGGCGCCGAAGGTTGCCTCGTGGCGCAGGCCCCAGGTGTTGAAGCGGGCCACCGCGGTGGTGATGTTCTGGATGCCCCAGGTCTGCGTGGTGTAAGGCGACCCGCCGCCGGACAGGCTGTATTGCGGCACGCCGCGCTGGGTGCCGAACATCCGGCCCACGCAGGTCGCGTCGCAGGATGCGATCGAGAAGCTGTAGGACTTGTCGGTGAAGCCGAGCCGCGTGTCGTTGTAGACCGTCAGCCAGTCATTCGCGCGATGCTGCACGCGCGCCGTCAGGCGGTTGACGGTGGCCTGGTCGCGGTCGGTGTGGTTGCTGCCGTAGAAGGTGCCGCGGCCCACGCCGTATTCCGTGACCGGCTGGCCGACCGAGTCGCCGGGCCGCAGGACCACGGGCACGCCGGCATCCGCCGGTTCGTCGTAGCGGTAATACAGGTATTCCAGCGTGACGGTGGTGTCGGTGCCCAGGCCGAAGGCGACCGACGGCGCGACGCCCCAGCGGTCGCCGCTCGGCAGGTTGCGGCCCGCGGTGCGCCCGGTCTGGCCCAGGACGTTGAGCCGGATCGCGGTGGTCTCGCCGATCTGGTAGTTGGCGTCGGCGGTGGCGCGCGCCAGCCAGTTCATGCCGCCGGTGACCGACGCACCGAAGGAATTGCCGAGCCGCGCCGTGCGGCTGGTGATGTTCACCACGCCGCCCGCCGAACCCGAGCCGAAATTCACGCCTGTCGGCCCCAGGATCGCCTGCACTTCCTCGAAGGTGAAGGCGTCGCGGCGATAGCTGCCGAAGTCGCGCAGGCCGTCGACATACAGGTCGTTCTGCGAATTGAAGCCGCGGATGCGGAGCTGGTCGCCGTTGACGCCGCCATTGCCCTCGCCGATCGACGAGGTGATGCCCGGCACGTTCCGCAGCGCCTCGCCCAGCGTGGTGACGCCCTGCTGCTGCAGGATTTCGCGCGGGACCACCTGGATGGTCTGCGGCTGGTCCTGGATGCGGCCGGGGATGCGGCCGAGGCCGGTGGTGCCCTGCAGCGTGTTCTCGGGCTGCGCGCCCTGCACGGCGATGGGCGGCAGGGTCACGCCGCCGGCGGCGGGGGCGGGCGCGGGGTCGGCGGTCTGCGCGCCGGCGGGCGCGGCGCCGACGAACACCATGCCGGCGGCAAGGGATGTCCCGAACAGCGTCGAGCACATCGCGGTCCGCAGGGAAGAGGCCATGGTCACGTGGGGTTACTCCTGAAGCGCAATCTCTGGAGGCCGCAGGGTGATGCGAATGAGAATCGTTATCAATAGACTCCGCGCAGTTCGAGGGCAGAAAATGTCGCGCCGGTAACCTCTGCGACATTCCTGCAACAGCGCCGCCGTTGGATCAGGCGCCTGGTGGGGTGCTTCGCGGCGGCCACAGCACGCGCGCGTCGATGTCACGCAGCCGGCGGCAGCCGGTCAGCGCCATCGCCACCTCGAACTCCGCGCGCAGCAGCTGCACGGCGTGGGCGACGCCCGCCGGGCCCGCCACCGCCAGCGCATGGACATAGGGGCGGCCGACCAGCACGGCCTGGGCGCCGCGGGCGATCGCCTTCAGCACATCCGTGCCGCGCCGGATGCCGCCATCGACCAGCAGCGGAACGCGCCCCGCCACGGCGGCGGCGATGACCGGCAGCGCCTCGATGGTGGGCGGCAGGGTGTCGAGCACGCGGCCGCCATGGTTGGAGACGATGATGCCATCCGCGCCCGCATCGATGGCGCGCAGCGCGTCGTCCGGCGCCATGATGCCCTTGACCAGCAGCGGCAGCCTGGTGGCGGCGCGCAGCCGCGCGAAGTCGGCCCAGCGCGCGGCGGTGTCGATGAAGCCGTTGAACAGCAGGCTTTCGCCCAGCCCCGCGCGCGCCATCGGACCGGGCCGCGCGCCGCGCAGGTGGATGGGTTCGCCGAGCATGGCGGGCGTCACCCCGGCGCGGCGCTCGCGGTCGCGCATGCCGCTGACCGGCGCGTCGGCGGTTACCACGATGGCCTTAGCGCCGGCGCGCGCGGCGCGATCCGCCAGGGCCAGGGTGAAGTCGCGGTCGTGCTGGATGTACAGCTGGAACCAGAAGGGCGCGCCCGGTACGGCGGCGGCGATCTGTTCGACCGGCGTGTCGGATTCCGTGCTGACCACGAAGCCGGCCCGCGCGCCGGCGGCGCCCACCGCGGTCGCGAGCTCGGCCGCCGGGCAGGCCAGGCCCTGGTGCGCGACCGGGGCGAGCAGGATCGGTTGGTCGAAGGCCTGCCCGAACAGGTCGACGCGCGTATTGCCGCCGGACAGGTCCGCCAGCACGCGCCCGGTCAGGCTGATGGCGTCGAAGGCCTCGCGGTTGCGGCGCAGGGTGATCTCGTCCGCCGCGCCGCCGCTGATATAGGCCCAGGCCTGGTCGGACAGGCGCGCGCGGGCGTGGCGTTCGTAATCCGCGAGGCTCACGACATCCGGCGGAATGGTGAAGGCGTCCGTCATGTGCGGACCTTCTGCTTGCCCCCCGCGGAGTCTGCAAGTAGCAATCATTCGCAATTCACTCAGCGAGAGCCCGGTGTCCTCCCCCCTCCTGCCCCTGCTGCGCCGCCACGAGGCGGAACTGACCGCCATCCGCCACGACCTGCACCGCCACCCGGAACTCGGCTTCGAGGAAAGCCGCACCGCCGCGATGGTCGCGCGCACCCTGCGCGGCTGGGGGATCGAGGTCGCGGAGGGCATCGCGCGGACCGGTGTGGTCGGCACCATCCGTGGCCTGCGCGGTGGCGCCCGCGCCATTGCCCTGCGCGCCGACATGGATGCGCTGCCGATCGTCGAGGCGACGGGCCTGCCATATGCCTCCGCGAATCCCGGCGTGATGCATGCCTGCGGGCATGACGGGCACACCGCGATGCTGCTCGGCGCCGCGCGACATTTGGCCGAGCAGCCGGATTTCGAAGGCAGCGTGCACCTGGTGTTCCAGCCGGCCGAGGAGGGGCTCGGTGGCGGGCGGCTGATGGTCGAGGAAGGGCTGTTCGACCGCTTCCCGGTCGAGGCGGTGTTCGGCATGCACAACGAACCGGGGATGCCGCTCGGGAAATTCGGCATCCGCACCGGGCCGATGCTGGCGAATGTCGATGGCTGGTCGGTGCGCTTGCGCGGCACCGGCGGGCATGGCGCGGTGCCGCACCGCGCGACCGACCCGACGCAGCCGATGGCGCAGTTCGTCGCGTCACTGCAATCGGTGATCGGGCGGTCCATCCCGCCCGGCCAGACCGCGGTGCTGAGCGTGGGGCACATCGCCGCCGGCGATGCGCGCGCGCCCAATGTCATCCCGGCCGAGGTGTTCGTGTCGGGCACCGGCCGGTCCTTCCTGCCTGGCCCGCGCGAGACGATGGAACGCCGGCTGCGCGAATTGGCCGCAGGCGCCGCGGCGGCGCATGGCTGCACGGCGGAGGTGGACTACATCCACAGCTACCCCGCGCTGGTGAACACGCCAGCCGAGGTCGCGCTCGCCGCGCGCGCGGCCGCCGCGGTGGTCGGCGCCGATGCGGTCGATGCAGACTATCCGCCGATCACCGCGGGCGAGGATTTCGCGTATATGCTGCAGAAGAAGCCCGGTGCTTTCATCCTGGCCGGCAACGGCGTCGCGGCGGATGGCAGCTACCACCATGTCCATACGCCGCGCTTCGACTTCAACGACGGGCTGCTGGCGATCGGTGCCGCCTATTGGGTGAGCCTGGTGGACCACGCGCTGGGGGATGGCGCATGACGAATGGCGGCGCCGGCGCGGTGGGCGGCTGATGGCGCAGGGCCAGGGCTCCTCCCGCGACCCCGTGCTGCTGGTGCTGATGGCGGCGGTGTTTTCCGGCAGCCTGGCGATGATGGCCTTCGTCGCGCTGATCGGCCCGGTGGCGCGCGAGGCGGGGCTGTCACCCTGGCAGGCCGGGCTGACCGTGACCGCCTCCGGCGTCATGTGGATGCTGACGGCGCGGCCCTGGGGCGCGGCGAGCGACCGCCACGGCCGCCGCACCATCCTGATGCTGGGCGTGGTGGGCTTCACGCTCGCCTATTGGGCGCTGTGCCTGTTCGTTGATGCCATGCTGCGCTGGCAGGTGCCGGCGATAGCGGGCTTCCTGGGGCTGGTGCTGCTGCGCGGGATGGTGGGCGGCGCCTATGCGGCGATCCCGGCGGCCGGCATGGCGCTGATCGCCGACCGCACGGAACCGGCGCGGCGCGGGCAGGCGATGGCGCAACTCGGCACCGGCAGCGCGGCGGGGCTGGTGGTCGGGCCGGGGATCGCGGCGCTGCTGGTGCCGCTGGGGCTTTCCGTGCCGCTGGTCGCGACGGCGGCGCTGCCGCTGCTGGCTGGCCTGGCGCTGTGGTGGCTGGTGCCGGCCACGCCGCCGTTGCCCGGCCCGGCGCGCCGGCGCCTGGCGCTGACCGACCCACGCTTGCGCCAGCCGCTGCTGGTCGGCTTCGCGGCGATGTTCAGCGTGGCGATCGCGCAGGTCAGCATCGGCTTCTACGCCATGGACCGGCTCGGCCTGCCGCCGGCCGACGCAGCCCGGGCGGCGGGCACGGCGCTGATGCTGGTGGGGGTGGCGCTGGTGATCTCGCAGGGCGTGGCGGCGCGGGTGCGGATCGCGCCGGCGCGGATGATCCGGCTGGGCGCGCTGGTCGCGGCGCTGGGCTTCGGCAGCGTGGTGCTGGCGGATCGGTCCTGGATGCTGGCCGGCTGTTACTTCGTCGCCGCGCTCGGCATGGGCTGGGTGTTCCCCGGCTTCACGGCGATGGCGGCGAATGCGGTCGATGCGGCCGAGCAGGGCGCGGCGCAGGGCGCGGCGGGGGCGGCGCAGGGGCTCGGCATGGTGGTCGGGCCGGTGGCGGGGACGCTGCTCTACGGCGTGGCGCCGGCGCTGCCCTATGTGATGGCGGGCGTGCTGCTGGTCGGGGTTTCGCTGCCGCTGTGGCGGGGGGCGGCGCGGTAGCCGGGGCCCCCTTGTCCGGTGGCGGGTTAGGCGCTAGTGAGAAGCATTCGCAAATAGACGCGCCGCTGCGCTGGATCGGGTTCCCCGGCCGGTCGCGGCCCGACGGAATGGATCTTCGCCTTGCTCCCGCTTCGACAGGTCTGGCCCGAGGATGTCGCCGCCCGCTATCGCGCGGCCGGGCATTGGCGCGGCGAGACATTTCCCGCCTTCCTGCGCGCCCGCGCCGAGCGGCACCCTGACGCGATCGCCATCATCGGCGGTAGGCAACGCTGGAGCTATGGCGACGTGTGGTCGCGCGCCGAGGCCGCGGCGGCGGGCTTCCTCGCGCTGGGGCTGCGCGCCGGAGACCGCGTGGTTGTGCAGCTTGGCAACGTGCCGGAATTCTTCGCTGCTGTGTTCGGGCTGTTCCGCGCGGGGATGGTGCCGGTCTATGCGCTGCCGGGGCATCGGCTGACCGAGGTCGCACACTTCGCCCGCAAGGCGGAAGCGGCCGGATATGTCTGCTGCGACCGCGGGGCTGACGGCTTCGACTACCGCGTGCTGGCGCGCGACCTGCGCGCGAGCATGCCGGCGCTGCGCGATGTCATCGTGGTCGGCGATGCGGAAGAATTCACGCCCTTCGCGCAGCTGGACGGCAACCGCGCCGCGCTGCCGGGCGACCCGGACCCGTCATCCGTCGCCTTCCTGCAGATATCGGGCGGCACCACGGGGTTGTCGAAGCTGATCCCGCGCACGCATGACGACTACATCTACAGCTTCCGCGCATCGAATGAGATCTGCGGTGTCACGGCAGACAGCGTGCACCTCATTGCCCTGCCGGCGGCGCATAATTTCCCGATGTCCTCGCCGGGCCACATGGGGTCGCTGCATGCGGGCGGGCGCGTGGTGCTCGCCCCCTCGCCGAGCCCGGATGCGTGCTTTCCGCTGATCGCGCGCGAAGGGGTGACGATCAGCGGCCTGGTGCCGCCGCTTGCGTTGCTCTGGGCGGAAGCGGCTGCGACGACGAAGCACGACCTGTCCAGCCTGCGAACGCTGCTGGTCGGCGGCGCGAAGCTGACGCCCGAGGCCGCGCGCCGCGTGCAGGATGCGCTGCCCGCCTGCCGGCTCCAGCAGGTGTTTGGCATGGCGGAGGGGCTGGTGAACTACACGCGCCTGGATGATCCCGATGCCATCGTGCTCGGCACGCAGGGACGCCCGATCAGCGAGGATGACGAGGTGCTGATCCTCGACGATCTCGGCAACCCGGTGCCCGAGGGCGAGGCCGGCCACCTGCTGGCGCGCGGCCCCTACACCATCCGCGCCTACCACAATGACGAGACCGCCGATGCGCGGTCCTTCACGCCGGATGGCTTCTACCGCACCGGCGACATCGTCAGCCGCACGGCGGAGGGCTACCTGGTCGTGCAGGGCCGCGCGGGGGATCACATCAATCGCGCCGGCGAGAAGATCTCGGCAGAGGAAATCGAGGACCACCTGCTGGCGCATCCGAACGTGTTCGATGCGGCGGTGGTGTCGGTGCCGGATGAGTTCCTCGGCGAACGCTCCTGCGCCTTCATCATCCCGCGCGGCGAGAGGCCGCGCATTGCCGCGATCAAGGCCTTCATGCGCGGCCGCGGCATCGCGGAATTCAAGGTGCCCGACCAGGTGGTGATGGTGGACGGTTTCGAGACGACCGCCGCCGGCAAGATCAGCCGCAAGGAACTGCGCGCCCGCCTGCGCGCCAGCCTGCTGGCGCAGGACGCAGGGGGCTGACCGCCATGGAAATCCTGACGCGCGAAGCCATGCGCGCCGACCTCGCCCGCGCGCTGCGCGTGCCGCCGGAGGAGATCGGCGATGATGACGACCTGGTCGATCTCGGCCTCGATTCCATGCGCGCGATGACGTTGCTGGCGCGTTGGTCGGAACGGGGTGTCGCGCTGGAATTGTCGGCGGTGGCGGAGACGGTGACGCTCGGCGCCTGGTGGGCGCTGGCCGAAGGCGCCCTGGCGGCGCGCGCCGATGGCTGACGGCGGCGGCGTGGGCCTGCCGCTGACCGAGGCGCAGGAGGGGCTTTGGTTCGCGCAGCGCCTCGACCCTGGCAATCCGCTGTTCAACACCGGGCATTGGCTGGACCTGCGCGGGCCGCTGGATGTCGAGGCGTTCCGCGCGGCGGTGGATGGCATGGTGGCGGAGGCGGATTCGCTCGCGCTGCGCGTCACCGGCGCGATGCAGCATGTCGATCCGGTGCTCCGGCCCTGGCTGGTGGTGGTGGATGGCGTGACCGAGGCCGATGCGCTGGCGGACATGGCCGCGGACATGGCGCAGCCGGTCGATCCCGCGCGCGGGCCGATGGCGGCGCAGCGCCTGTATCGGCTCTCGCCGACGCGCCACCTGTGGTTTCACCGGGCGCATCACCTGGTGCTGGATGGCTTCGGGACGGAGCTGGTGATGCGGCGCGTCGCTGCGCTGTATGCCGCGCGCGTCGCCGGCGCCGATCCCGGGCCGCCGCTCGCCGCGCTCTGCGCCGCGATTGCCGAGGACGCAGCCTATCGCGGCGCGACACGCCGTGCGCGCGACGCGGCGTTCTGGCGCGAGGCGATGGCCGATGCGCCGGACGTCACCGCCATCGGCCAGGGCGTGGCGCTGACCGCGCGATCGGCGCATCGCGCCGAGGCGTCCATTGCACCCGTGGCGTTGTGCGCCTTCACCGCGGCGCATGACGTGGCCTGGCCGGATGTCGCGACGGCGCTGCTCGGCGCCTATGTGCGGCGTCTGACGGGCGAGGCGGAGACGGTCATCGGCGTCACCTTCATGAACCGCTTCGGCAGCGCGGCGGCGCGCGTGCCGGCCACGCTGATGAACGTGCTGCCGCTGCGGATCGGCTTCGATGAATCGGCACCGATGCGCGATGGGGTGGAGGCGGTGGCGACAGCGCTGGCCGCGCTGCGTCGTCACGGGCGCTACCGTGGCGAACAGATCCGGCGCGACCTCGGCCGCGTGGGTGCAGCGCGGCGGTTGCACGGGCCGATCGTCAACATCCAGCCCTATCACGCGCTGCCCGTCTTTCCTGGACTAGCGGCGGAACTGCACTTGCTCGGCACCGGGCCGGTGGACGACATCACCTTCGACCTGCGCGGCGACCCCGCCGCCGGCGCGCTGCGCCTGATGGTCGAGGCCAACCCGAACCTGCACAGTGCGGAGGAGACGGCGGCGCATGCGTGGCGCGCCGCCTGCTTCATCGCGGCGGCGCTGGACGCGGGCAGCCTCGCTGATGTCGCGACTGCGACGCCGGCAGAAGCGCAGCGCTTCGTCGTCACCGTGAACGACACCGCGCATCCCGTGCCTGACACCACGCTGGCCGCGCTGATCGCCGCGACCATGCGCGCGCGGCCCGATTCGGAGGCGCTGGTCTTCGAGGGACAGTCGCTGCGCTATGCCGAACTGGACCGGCGCAGCGCCGCGTTGGCAGGCGCGCTTGCGGCGCGCGGCATCGGGCCGGGTGACCTGGTCGCGGTGGCGCTCGACCGCTCGGTGGAGCTGATCGTCGCGCTGCTGGGCGTGGTTCGATCCGGCGCGGCCTACCTGCCGATCGATGCCACGCATCCGGCCGGGCGCATCGCGCGCATCATGGCGACGGCCGCGCCGCGCGTGGTGCTGGCGCACGCTGACCTGCCGGGCGACGCGCCGCTGCTGCCGCCCGCGTCCTGGCCCGAGGCCGGCGCGGCCCCGCCCGGCCCGGCGCCCGGCGATGCGGCCTATGCCCTCTACACCTCCGGATCGACCGGCGAGCCCAAGGGCGCGGTGATCGACCACCGCGCCATCGTCAACCGCCTGGAATGGATGCGCGAGCACTACGGCATCGGGCCGGGCGACCGCATCCTGCAGAAGACGCCGGCCACCTTCGACGTCTCGGTGTGGGAATTCTTCCTGCCCTTCACCGCCGGCGCGACGCTGGTGGTCGCACCGCCCGGCGCGCATCGCGACCCGGCGGCGATTGCGCGGCTAGCACGCGACCAACGCATCACCTCGGCGCATTTCGTGCCCTCGATGCTCGGCGCTTTCCTCGCGCATCCCGCCGCGGCGGGCCTGTCGCTCAAGCGCGTCTTCTGTTCCGGTGAGGCGCTCACCACCGAACTGCGCGACCGTTTCCACGCGACGATGACGGCCGAGCTGCACAACCTGTACGGCCCAACCGAGGCGGCGGTGGACGTCACCTGGTGGGATGCCTCGCGCGGCGATGCCAGCGCGCCGGTGCCGATCGGCTTCCCGGTGTGGAATACGCGGCTGTATGTGCTGGATGGCGCGCTGCGGCCGCTGCCGCCGGGGGTGACGGGCGAGCTGTACATCGCCGGCGTGCAGTTGGCGCGCGGCTATCTCGGGCGGCCGGACCTGACCGAGCGCGCCTTCATCGCCGACCCCTTCCATACCGGCGAGCGGATGTATCGCACCGGCGACCTCGCGCGGTTCCGCGCCGACGGCGCGATCCTGTTCCTCGGCCGCGCCGACGGGCAGGTGAAGCTGCGCGGGCAGCGGATCGAACTCGGCGAGATCGAGGCGGCCATCGCCTCCTCGCCGCTGGTGTTGCAGAACCGCGTCATCGCGCGCGAGGACCGGCCAGGCGACATGCGACTGGTCGCCTATGTCGTGCCATCGCCGGATTACGAGGTCGAGGATCTGCGCGCGCACATCGCCGCGCGCCTGCCGGATACCATGGTGCCCTCGGCCTTCGTCGCGCTGGATGCGCTGCCCGTGAACGGGTCCGGCAAGCTCGACCGCAAGGCGCTGCCGGCGCCTGAGTTGCCGCACAGCGAAACCCGCACACCGGCGACCGACACCGAGCGCCGCATCGCCGCGCTGTTCGCCGAATGCCTCGGGGTGCCTAAGGTCGGCGCGGAGGATGATTTCTTCGCGCTCGGCGGCCATTCGCTGCTGGCGGTGCAACTGATGCTGGGCGTGCAGCGGGAGTTCGGCCGCGACCCGGGACTCGGCGCGCTGTTCGAGCACCCGACGGTCGCGCGCCTCGCGGCGTTGGTCGATTCCACCGCGCTGCCGCCGAGCGATGACGGGTTGCGGCCGCTGGTGGTCCTGGGACGCGGCGCGCCTGATCGCGCGCCGCTGTTCGTCGTGCATCCGGCGGGCGGCATCGCCTGGTGCTATGGCGGGCTGGCGCGCGCGATGGCGCCGGATGTCGGAGTGGTCGGCCTGCAATCGCCGGCGCTGGACCCCGCCGTGGCGCCGATGGATAGCCTCGAGGCGCTCGCGGCGGATTATGCCGAACGGCTTGTCGCGGCGACGCCGGGCGTGGTCCACCTTGCCGGCTGGTCGATCGGCGGCATCATTGCCCAGGCCATGGCCGTACGTCTGCGCGAGTTGGGGCGCGACGTGGGTCTCGTTGCGCTGCTCGATGCCTATCCGTGCGAGGCCTGGCGCGCGCAGCCCGAACCGGATGACGCGGCGATCTATGGCGCGCTGATCGCGATTGCCGGCATCGACCCGCGGCAGCACCCGGACCTGCCGCTGGAACGCGCCGCGGTGATCGATTTCCTGCGCCGCGCCGGCACGCCGCTGGGCCGGCTGCCCGAGGCCGCGCTGGATGGCGTGGTGCGCGTGGTCGAGGGCAACAACCGCCTGGTTCGCGGCCACGACCACGACCGCTTCGACGGCACGATCACCCATTTCCGCGCGGCGCGCGACCACGCGGGGCGCGACCTGTCGCCCGGCATGTGGGCGTCGCATGCCGAGCGGGTCGAGGTGATCGACGTGCCCGCGCTGCATGGCGAAATGCTTGGCGATGCGGCGCTGCGCGTGATCGCGCCGGCATTGCGCGAAAGGATGTGACCCGGATGCAGTGGTGCGATTCGCCGGAACGCTACGGCCTTGTCACGCGCCTGCTGCACTGGGGCATGGCGGCCATCTTGCTGTGGCAGTTCACCGGCATGGGTCTGCGCCTTGTGCTGGGCCGCACGCCGCTGATGGCCTTTTGGGTCGGCACGCACCAGTCGATCGGCACGGTGCTGATGGGGCTGGTCGTGCTGCGGCTGGGCTGGGCCTTGGCGCAACGCGGGCGGCGGCCGGCGCATGGGGGCACGCGGCTGGGGCGCGCGGCGCTGGTCGGCCAGCGTGTCATGTATGCGCTGATGCTGGTCGTGCCGACGCTGGCCTTGCTGCGCGCGATCGGCGGCGGGCGCGGCTACGCCGTCTTCGGCTGGCAGGTGGTGGAACGGACGGGCGTGCGGATCGACTGGATGGCGGCGCCGGCAGACCTGCTGCATGGCAGGCTGGCCTGGGTGCTGCTGGCGCTGGTGGTCGGCCATGCTGCCATGGCGGTGGCGCATCAGGTCCTGTGGCGCGACGGCGTGCTGCTTCGCATGGCGGGCGCGCGAAAGTGACCGCGCCGGGCTGACGAATCCTCGCCGCCAGGCGGCCCCGCGGCGTAGGGTTGCGGCCGGCATGGAGGATCATCGCATGCGCTGCCTTGCCGGGCTTGCCGCCGTCTCCGCGCTGCTTCTCGCCGCGCCGGTCAAGGCCGAGGTGCAGGTGCAGTTCGTCGATCCGCGCGGCTTCACGGATGCAGGCCTCGATACGCCGCGGACGGTCGATGCCGATGCACCGGCGCTGGTCGCGTTGCGTCGCGTGCTGGAGCGCGCGGGGCAGCGCCTGCCGCAGGGCCATCGGCTGGTGATCGAGGTGCTCGATGTCGATCTCGCGGGCTATTTTCCGCCCTGGCAGCGCTCCGGCCTGCCGGTGCGCGTGATGGAATCCACCACCTGGCCGCGTATCCGGCTGCGTACGACGCTGACGCGGCCGGACGGGTCGGTGACGCACGGCGAGGAGGTCGTCTCGGACATGACCTACCTCAGCCGCGCCGGGACGCTGCGGTCGAAAGCGCCGCTGCACTTCGAGGAGCCGATGCTGCGCGACTGGTTCGCCGCGCGCTTCGGCGCCTCGTCGGCGCTGGTGCTTGCCCAGCGCCGATAGTGCGCCGTCAGAGCCGGATGATGCTGACCGTGTCGCCGTTCGGATCCTCGGGCGGCGGGGGCGGCGGTGCGGCGGCCTGGCCCTCGGCAGGGCGCGGCCCGCGCGGTGCGGTGCGTGCCTTGTTCGAGACATAGGCCAGGCCGCTGCGCTTATCGACCGCCACGGTGTTCGGATGCGTGCCTGTGGCGAGGTTGGCGACCACCGTCAGCCCGCGCGTCTCGACGATGCTGGTGGTGCCGGCGCGGCGGTTCGCGACGTAGCAGATGCCGCCATCGGCGGAGAGCGTGACGCCGAGCGCACCCTCGCCGGTCTCGATCGACTTGATGAGTTCGCCGGTCGCGGCGTTCAGCACGGTGAGCGTGCCGCTGCGCTGGTTGGCGCAGAACAGCCGGCCGCTGGCGGGGTCGAAGGCGATGTTGATGGACCCCTCGCCGCCGGTGGCGAAGCGGCGCACGCCGGCATTGCGCGACAGGCTGACCTCGAACACCTCGTTCAGGCTGAGCGAGGAGCAGAACAGCCGGTCATTCGCCGCATCGAAGGACAGGCCGGAGACGCCGCCGTCGAGCCCCTCGGTGATGACGTTGGCGATGCGGTTGGCGGCGGTGTCGATCACCCAGATCGCGCTCGGCTGGCCACGCAGTCCGGGGGAGGTGACGAAGGCGCGGTCGCGCGCCTCGTCCGCCAGCACCTGGCGCAGATGGGCGGGGCCTTCGCGCGTCAGCTTCGCGCGCATCGTGCCGGTGCGCGCATCGATGATCATCACCGCGTTGTTGCGCGTGCCGGTGGCGAGCAGCAGGCCGCGGCGATTGTTCGCGGTCAGGCCGAAGGCGGCGTCCTCGCCGAGATGGATGGTCGATCGCGTCTCGAGCGTCCGCAGGTCGAGCCCGAGGATGCTCGCCGCATTGGCGCCGCGCCCGCCGACGGCCGCGACATGCACGAGGTTGGTCGCCTCGCTGACGGCGATCTCGTACAGCGCGGTGCCGACCTTCAGCGTCTTCTCGATGGCGGGCGCGGCATGTGCCGGCAGTGCGGCGACCGCCGCGCCGGCGCCGGCCAGCGCGAGGAAATGGCGCCGCGACAGGGCGGGGCGGGGGAGGGAGGCGGAGGGCATCGGAGGCATTTCCTCGGGCGCGGGGCCGGGCAAAATTGCGAATGCGTCGCAATACCACCGGGCGTGTCCGGCGGCAATGCGCCGCGGCACCTTGCCCCAGCGGCGTACGTCTGCAACAAGAATAGTGATTATCATTCGCAACTAAAGGTAACGGCCAGAGCGCCGTACGAGGCACCGCCATGACATCCTCGACCCCCCGCCTGCGGCGCCGCAGCGCCATTGCCCTGCTTGGCGTGACGGCCTTCGCAGCGCCCGCCCTGGCGCAGCCGCGTCCGCTCAGGATCGGCATGGTCACCTCGCTTTCGGGGCCCTTCGCGGCGCTGGGCGAGAGCATGCGCGCGGGGATGCGCCTGCTGCTGGCGCAGTCCGGCGAGGGCTTCGCGGGCCGCCCCGTCGAATTGCTGGTCGAGGACGACCTGGCGCGCCCGGATGACGGTGTCCGCAAGGCGCGCAAGCTGATCGGCCAGGATCGCGTCGACCTTCTGTGCGGCGTGCTGCATTCCGGCGTCGCGCTGGCGCTGCGCGACGTGGTGACGGAAGCGCGGATGCCGACCTTCCTGCTGGGCTCCGCGAACGACCTCGCGCGGCGCGCCGCCAGCCCGTACATCCTGCGGCCGACCAAGACCAACTGGATGCTGGGCAGCACCGCGGGGCGGCGGTCGCACGAGACGCATCCGGGCGCGCGCGTGGTCACGGCGGCATCGGACTATGCGGCGGGGCGGGAATTCGTCGGCGATTTCGCCAGCACCTACCAGGGGCTTGGCGGGCGGATCGGGCGGCAGTTCTGGACGCCGCTCGGTACCGCGGATTTCGGACCGCTGCTGACCGCCATCGCGGCCGAGCGCCCCGACGCCGTCTATGTGTTCTTCGCTGGCAGCGACGCGGTGCGCTTCCTGCGGCAATGGAAGGAATACCGCCTGGCCGGGCGCATCCGCCTGATGGGCACCGGCGCCTGCTTCGACCAGGAGGATGTGCTGCCCGCCGTCGGCGATGCGCCGCTTGGCGCGGTCAACACCTTCCACCAGTCGCCCACGGCGCCGTCCGCGGCTGGCTTCGTCGCGGCCTGGCGCGCCGCCGGCAAGCCGCTGCCGGGCGAGTTCAGCACGACGGGCTACGTCTGCGGCCAGGTGTTGCGCGCGGCCGTGGAACGCACCGGCGGCGACCCCGCCGGCGACTGGGCGCGCACGCGCCAGGCGCTGTTCGACGCACCCGTCGAGACAGCCTTCGGCGCCATGCCCTTCGATCCGCGCAACGGGCAGGCGATCCTCGACATCCATGTGAACGAGGTGAAGGCCGTGGCGGGCGCGCCGGTGTTGGTCAACACCGTGGTGCAGACCTATCCGGCGCTGCGCGACCCGGGGCCCGATGCCTGAGTATGCGGCGGTCCAGACGCTGAATGCGCTGTCCTTCTCGGCGCTGCTGTTGCTGAACGGGCTGGGGCTTTCCGTCGTGCTCAGCCTGATGCGCTTCGTGAACCTGGCGCATGGGTCGTTCACGCTGCTGGGCAGCTATGTCGCGATCCTGTGGCTGGCCGGTGGCGGGCCGTGGTGGCTGGCCTTCCCGGCCGCCTTCGGGGCGGCAGGGCTGGCCGGCGCGGTGCTGGAACGCTTCCCGTTCCGGCAATTCTATGCGCGCACCCACCTGATGCAGGTGCTGCTGACCTTCGGCCTGTCGCTGGTCTTCGCCGACCTGATGCGCTGGGGCTTCGGCGCGCAGATCCTGACGCCGACGCTGCCCGCGCTGCTGCAGGGCGTGGTGTTCGTCGGCGACATCCCCTTCCCGATGTATCGGCTGTTCCTGATCGCCGCCGGGCTGGCGCTGGGCCTGGCGCTGTGGCTGCTGATCGACCGCAGCATCTGGGGCGCGGTGGTGCGCGCCGCCGTCAGCGACCGCGGCATCGTCGAGACGCTGGGCATCGATACGCGCCGCGTGCTGACACTGGTGATGGTGCTGTCCGCCGGGCTGGGCGGGCTGAGCGGCGCGCTGGGCGCGGGCATGCTCGCCGCCTATCCGGGGCTGGATGAGGAGATGCTGCTGCTGGCGCTGCTCACGGTCGTGGTGGGTGGGCTCGGCAGCTTCGCCGGTGCGGCGGCGGGGGCGCTGGTGGTCGGCTTCGCGCTGACCTTCAGCAAGGTGTGGGTGCCTGAATTCGCCAACCTCGCGGCCTTCGCCGTGCTCGTGCTGCTGCTGGTGCTGCGGCCCGAGGGGTTGGTGGCGCCGGCCTCGCGCTGGGTATGACCCGCCTTGCCGCGCTTGCCTGCCTGGCCGCGACGGCGCTGCTGGCGGATGACTACACGCTGCGCTTCCTCGCCGAGATCCTGCTGGTCGGGGTCGCGGTGATGAGCCTCGACCTGCTGGTCGGCTTCGGCGGGCTGGTCTGCCTCGGCCATGCGGCGCTGTTCGGCGGCGCGGCCTATGCCGCCGCGATCGCGGCACGGCATTGGGGTGGCGACGTGCTGCTGATGCTGGGCACCGGCGTCATGACCGGCATGGCGCTGGCGGCGCTGATGGGCGTGGTCGCGCTGCGGAGCGGGCACCTGTTCCTGCTGGTGCTGACGCTGCTGACCGGCCAGATGGTGTGGGAAGTGGCGTTCCACTGGCGCGCGGTGACCGGCGGCGCGGACGGGCTGCGCGGGCTGCCGCCGCTCAGCCTCGGCCCGTGGGCGATGACCGGCGCGCGGGCGCTGTTCGTGCTGGCGGCGCTGGTTGCCGTGGCGGCCTTCGCGCTGGGCCGATCCTTCGTCATGGCGCCGATCGGCCGCGCGCTGGTCGGCACGCGCGAACAGCCGATCCGAATGCGCGCGCTGGGCTACGATGTCTTCGCCGTGCGCTTCCGCACCATGCTGGTCGCCGGCGCCATGGCCGGCGCGGCGGGCGCGCTGCTGCCCTTCGTGAACCTGTATGTCGGGCCGCAGGCGGTGCATTGGACGCAATCCGCCGCGCTGGTGATCATGCTGGTGATCGGCGGCATCGGGTCGCTGTGGGGCGGCTTCCTGGGCGCGGCCGCCTATCTTGGTATCCAGACCTATGTCAGCGCCTGGACGGATCGCTGGCAGCTGGTGGTCGGGCTGGTCTTCGTGCTCACGGTGCTGCTGCTGCCGCATGGCATCGCCGGCGCGCTGCGCGGCCGCCGCGCATGACGGCGCTGCTGGAGCTGCGCGGCATCGGCAAGCGGTTCGGCGCCTTCACGGCGGTCGAGGATGTCGGCTTCGCCATCGCCGCGGGCGAGGCGGTCGGGCTGATCGGACCGAATGGCGCGGGCAAGACCACGCTGTTCAACATCATCACCGGCTTCCTGCGCGCCGATGCCGGCAGCATCCGGCTGGATGGCCGGGAGATCGGCGCGACCGATCCCGAGAGGCGCGTCGGGCTCGGCCTCGCGCGCAGCTTCCAGGCCGCGATGGTATTTCCCGCCCTGACCGCGCGGGAGAACATCGCCATGGCGGCGCGCGCGCAAATCGCGGCGGGCATGCGCTGGTGGCGCGGCGGGCGCGCTGCCGCCGAGGCGGATGACACGGCGGCGCGGCTGCTGGCCGAAGCCGGCCTGGCACATCACGCACAGACGCGGCTGGCCGACCTGTCGCATGGCGAGCGCCGTATCATCGATGTGCTGATGCCCCTGGCCCTCAAGCCACGTCTGCTGCTGCTCGACGAACCTTCCGCCGGGCTGACGCGCGGGGAATGGGATGCGCTGCTGGCCATCCTGCGGCGCAGCCATGCCGGCACGGCGCTGCTGCTGGTGGCGCATGACCTCGATATCGTCTTCGGCCATTGCGACCGCGTGGCGGTGATGGAGCTCGGCCGGCTGATCCGCATCGGCACGCCGGACGAGGTGCGCGCCGACGTGCAGGTGCGCCGGGCCTATCTCGGCGACGCGCTGCGATGACGGTGCTGGCGCTGTCGGGTGTCTCGGCCGGGCATGGCGGTGCGACGGTGCTGCACGACATCGTGCTCGACGTGCAGGCGGGTGAACGCGTCGCGGTGCTGGGCCGCAACGGCGCGGGCAAGACCACACTTGTGGGGGCGATGCTCAACCTGGGGCCGCAGGTCGGCGGGTCGATCCGGGTGATGGGGCGGGAGGTCGCAGGCTGGCCGACCCATCGGATCGCCAGGCTGGGCGTGGGGCTGGTGCCGCAGGGGCGCGGCGGATTCGCCGACCTGACGGTGACCGACAACCTGCGCCTGGCGACGCTGGCGCGGCGCACCGGGCCATGGACGCTGGCGCGCGTCTTTGCTCTGTTCCCGCGCCTGGCTGAACGGCGCGCGGCGCTGAGTGGCGCGCTGAGCGGGGGCGAGCGGCAGATGCTGGCGATCGGCCGCGCGCTGCTGACGCAGCCGGCGCTGCTGGTGCTGGACGAACCGAGCGAGGGCCTGGCGCCGCGCCTGGCAGCGGAGGTGATCGTGGAGACCCTCGCCCGCCTGTCGGCCGAGGGCACGACTGTGCTGCTGGTCGAACAGAACCTCGCGCTCGCGCTGCGGTCCTGCGATCGCGCGGTGGTGCTGGGCGGCGGGCGGATTGTCTTCGACGGCAGCGCCGCGGCGTTGCGCGGGATGGACGGGCTGCTGGGCGAACACCTGGGCGTGTGAAGCGTCAGTGGCGGATGCTGCGCGCCGCCTGCGCGTAGCCGGCACGGCGTTCCGGCGCGACCGGATGGCGGCCCGCCACGCGTTCCAGCAGCAGGCGCGCATCTTGCTCGGCGCCTGCCTTCAGTGCGGCATCGAGGAACAGCTGTTCCAGCACATCCTGCTGCGCGTGGCTGCCGCCCATGCGGTGCATCACGCCGAGCGCCGGGCGCATCGCCGCCACCGCGCGCGCATGGTCGCCCTGCGCATGGGCCAGCACGGCCTCGCAGACCGGGATGGTCGAGTCGCGCAGGATGGGCGCGTTGGTGCCGCCGCGCGTGGCGGCATCGCGCATCGCATCCAGCATGCGCGCGGCGGCCTGGAAGCGGCCGGTCGCGGCCAGCGCCATCATCCAATGCGGCAGGGTGAAGGTGGACAGGCAATCGCCGATCCGCGCCTCGGCCTTGTCGGCCAGTTCGACCCAGCGGTCGCCGACAGCCACGCCCTGGCGCTGCAGCCGGAACAGCATCGACGCGGCGTTCTGCACGTCGATGTAGAGGTCCGGCATGGCCTGGGTCAGCGCACTGGCATGGTTGCGGAAGCCGCGGTCATAGAGCGCCAGGACCTCGGCATGTTCGCCGCGCTCCAGGTGGTACAGCGCGCGATGCCACCACAGATGGTGCAGCAGATTCGACCCGCCTTCCCAGTGGCGTTCCTGCGCCTTTAGCCAGGCGATGCCTTCGCCGCGGCGGCCCTGCATCTCCATGATGTGGGCCACGCCATGCGTCGCCCAGAGGTCGCCCGGGTCGAGGTCGACGGCCTCGCGCCCGGCTTCCTCCGCCACGGCATAGTTGGCGCATTCCTCATGGGCGAAGCAGCGGCACGCCAGCAGGGCGCCATAGCCGGGCACCGAGGCCGACCAGTGCGGCGCCAGGGCATCGACGCTGCGCAGCATCTGCGCCGGACGGCCCAGCCAGAAGGCCGCGTAGTGGTGCAGCCGGAAGGCAAACAGGTCATGCGGATGCGCGGCCATGATCGCTTCCCAGCCGGCCAGCGCGGCGTCCATCTGGCCATCCGCCCAGTGGGACAGCGCGGCGGCGTGGGCGCGCTCGCGCTCGGTGCCGGCATGGCGCAGCGCGGCGGCGGCGGCATCGCGGGCCTGCGGCAGCAGGCCGGCATTCATGGCGAGCAAGGCGAAGACGCCCCGCATCACCAACGCCATTGGCATCTGCGGATCGAGCTCCAGCGCCGCCTTCAGCTTCAGGCCGGCATCGGCGCGATATTTCAGGTAGCCGTCCAGGGCCTGGTCGTAGGCGAGGGCCGCGGCGTCCGATGCGGCGGTCAGGGGCAGTCCGCGAATGTCCTTGGCCATGCTTGCCTCGCGTCAGGTCGTGCCGGTGGACCCGAAGCCGCCGGTGCCGCGCGCGGTCTCCGGCAGGGTCGCGACCTCGCGCCAGGCGGCACGCACCACGGGCGCGATGACGGCCTGCGCGATCCGCATGCCGCGTTCGACGGTGAAGGGCTCGGCACCGGTGTTCAGGACAATGACGCCGAGTTCGCCGCGGTAATCCTCGTCGATCGTGCCGGGGCTGTTGGGCAGGGTGATGCCATGCTTCAGCGCCAGGCCGGAACGCGGCCGCACCTGCAATTCGTATCCATGGGGGAGTGCGATGGTCAGGCCGGTCGGCACCAGCGCGCGCCCGCCGGGCAGGATTACCAGGGGCGTGGTCACGGCGGCGAGCAGGTCCATGCCAGCCGCGCCGTCGGTGGCGTAGGAAGGCAAGGGCAAGCCCTCGGCATGGGGCAGGCGGACCACGTCGATGATGGGTGTGTCGGTCATGCCAGCGCCTGCGCGATGCGCGCGGCGAGGCGGCGCGCGACGTCTTCCTTGGGCAGGCGCGGCCAGTCCTCGACGCCGGCCGGCGTGACCAGGTGGACGGCGTTCTCGGCACCGCCCATGACGTCGCCGGAGACGTCGTTGGCCACGATCCAGTCGCAGCCTTTGCGCGTGCGCTTGGCGATGGCGTTGTCCACCACGGCCTCGGTCTCGGCGGCGAAGCCGACGACGAGGCGCGGGCGGCGCGGGCCGGGCGCGGCGAGGATGGCGAGGATGTCGGGGTTCAGTGCGAGGTCGAGCGGCGGTGGCGCTTCGCCCGGCACCTTCTTCATCTTCTGCGTCGCCTCGCGCGCGGTACGCCAATCGGCCACGGCGGCGGCGCAGATGGCGGCGTCGGCGGGCAGCGCGGCCTCGCAGGCGGCAAGCATGTCGCGCGCGGATTCGACGCGCGCCACGGTCACGCCCGGCGGGTCGGGCTGCGCCACCGGGCCGCTGACCAGCGTCACGCGCGCGCCCAGCGCGGCCAGCGCGGCGGCGATGGCGTGCCCCTGCTTCCCCGACGAACGATTGGCGATGTAGCGCACCGGGTCGATCGCCTCATGCGTCGGGCCGGAGGTGACGATGACGTGGCGGCCCTTCAGTGGCCCATCGGCCAATACGGCGTGGATCGCATCGCGCAGCGCGGGCGGTTCGACCAGCCGGCCCGGCCCGCTTTCCGGTTCCGCCATCGGGCCGTCATCGGGGCCGGTTACCACCACGCCACGCGCGCGCAGGGCCGCGACATTCGCCTGTGTCGCCGGATGCGCCCACATCGCCGGGTTCATCGCCGGTGCCACCAGCACCTTCGCGCGCGTGGCCAGCAGCACGCAGGTGGCGAGGTCGTCGGTGATGCCATGCGCCATTTTTGCCAGCAGGTCGGCCGAGGCCGGCACCACCGCGACCAGATCGGGCCATCGCGCCAGACGGATATGCCCGATCTCGGCCTCGGCGGCCCAGAGGTCGTCATGCACGCGTTCGCCGGTGATGGCGGCGAGCGCCTCCTTGGTGACGAAGTGCGCGCCGCCGGCGGTCAGCACCGCCATCACCTGCGCGCCGTCGCGCCGCAGCAGCCGCGTCAGTTCCAGCGCCTTGTAGGCGGCAACCGACCCCGAGACGACCAGCAGGATTCGCACGCTACAGGCGCCACCCGGTATGGATCGCCACGATGCCGCCCGACAGGTTGCGGACCGCGACATTCTCCAGCCCCGCGGCGCGCATCATGCCCGCCAGCGTCTCCTGGTCGGGGAACATGCGGATGCTCTCGGCGAGGTATTCGTAGCTGTCGCGGTCCTTGGCCACGCGCTCGCCGATAGCGGGCAGCGCCTTGAAGGACCAGGCATCGTACAGCGGGACCAGCGCGGAGACTTCGAGGCGCGAGAATTCCAGGCAATGGAACCGCCCACCGGGACGCAGCACGCGCCGGGCCTCGCGCAGCACGGCGTCCTTGTCGGTGCAGTTCCGCAAGCCGAAGGCCATCGAGATTTTCTCGACGCTGCGGTCGGGCAGCGGGATGCGCTCGGCGTCCACCACCATGAAGTCGATGCCCTCGGCCAGGCCGCAGTCCAGCGCGCGGGTCTGCGCGACCTCCAGCATCGCCGGGTTGACGTCGGTGAGGATGACGCGCCCGGCGCCGCGTTCCTTGGCCAGGAAGGCGATGTCGCCGGTGCCGCCGGCGAGGTCGAGCAAGGTCTCGCGCGGCGAACAGGCGATGGCATTGACGAAGATGCGCTTCCACACCCGATGGATGCCGAGCGACATCAGGTCGTTCATCACGTCGTAGCTGGGGGCCACGCTTTCGAAGACATCGCGCACCATCGACGCCTTCTCGGCGCGCGGCACGGTGCGGTAGCCGAAATCGGCCTGGTCCTGGGGGCTGTCGCTCATCATCGCGGCACCATAGCGTGCCGGGCGCGAAAGGGGAGGCACCATGCCCGAATTGCCGGAAGTCGAGACCGTGATGCGGGGCCTGGCCGCGGTGTTGGAGGGGCAGCGCATCACCGAGGTCGAGCAGCGCCGGCCCGACCTGCGCTTCCCCTTCCCGGAAAACCTCGTGCGCCGCATGGAGGGGCAGCGCGTGCTGTCATTCCGCCGCCGGGCGAAATACATGCTGATGCGCCTGGAGGGCGGCGAGAGCCTGCTGATCCACCTCGGCATGTCCGGGCGCATGGTGGCGCGCCCGGCCGGGGCGGCGCCGGTGGCGAGGCTGGGGCCGATGGGCGCGGCCTCGGACGCGCGCGGCCACAACGCCCCGCCCGAGGCGCATGAGCACCTGGTTATCGCCACCGACCATGGCTGGCGCGTCGGCTTCGTGGACCCGCGGCGCTTCGGGTCGGTCGACCTGGTGGCGACGGCGGCGGAGGATACGCACCGGCTGCTGGCGGGGCTGGGGCCGGAACCGCTGGAGGATGCGTTCACCGATGCCGTGCTTTCCGCCGCGCTGGTCGGGCGGCATACGCCGATCAAGGCGGCGCTGCTGGACCAGGGCGTGGTGGCGGGCCTCGGCAACATCTATGTCTGCGAGGCGCTGTTCCGCGCCGGCATCTCGCCGCGCCGGCTGGCGGCCAGCGTGGCCGGGGTGCGGGCCGCGCGCCTGGTGCCCGCGATCAAGACGGTGCTGGCGGAATCCATCGGTGCCGGCGGGTCATCGTTGCGCGACTATGTCCGCGCGGATGGCGAGTTGGGCCGCTTCCAGGACACCTTCGCGGTCTATGGACGCGAGGGCGCGCCCTGCCCGCATTGCGCCGCCCCCATCCAGCGCATCGTGCAATCCGGCCGGTCGACCTTCTTCTGCGCCCGGGCGCAGCGTTGAGGCGGGGCCGCGGCTGGGCTACAGCCAGACCGCACACACACGGCAAGGAAGGCGGCACATGCCCTACGAGATGATCCTGACCGAGACCGAGGGCCGCGTCGCCATCATCCGGCTGAACCGCCCGCAGGCGCTCAACGCCCTGTGCGACCAGCTGATGACCGAACTCGGCGATGCGCTGCGCGGCTACGATGCCGACCCCGCCATCGCCGCCATCGTCATCACCGGCAGCGAGAAGGCCTTCGCCGCCGGCGCCGATATCAAGGAGATGAAGGACCGCACCTTCCCCGCGGTCTATTTCAACGACTTCATCGGCGAGCGCTGGGAGACGGTGCTCGAGATCCGCAAGCCCGTCATCGCCGCGGTGTCCGGCTTCGCCCTGGGCGGCGGCTGCGAACTGGCGATGATGTGTGACCTGATCATCGCCGCCGATACCGCGAAGTTCGGCCAGCCGGAGATCAACCTCGGCATCATCCCCGGTGCCGGCGGGTCGCAGCGCCTCACGCGCGCGGTCGGCAAGTCCAAGGCCATGGAGATGATCCTGACCGGCCGCATGATGGATGCCGCCGAGGCCGAGCGCGCCAGCCTGGTGACCCGCGTGGTGCCGGCTGCCGACCTCATGGCGGAAGCGGTGAAGATCGGCGCCAAGATCGCCGCGCTGTCCGCGCCGTCGGTCGCCATGGCGAAGGAAGCGGTGAACGCCGCCTTCGAAGGCGGCCTGACCGAAGGCGTCCGCACCGAGCGCCGCCTGTTCCTCAGCCTGTTCGCGACAGAGGACCAGAAGGAGGGCATGTCGGCCTTCGCGGAGAAGCGCAAGCCGGCCTTCCAGCAGCGTTGAGGGCGCGCGGCATGGAATTCGGGCGCAGCGCCCGCTTGACGCGCCGCGCCCCGCGGCATTAGAAACCCGGCCTTCGCCGCGGCCACGACCTGGACTGCGGCCGCTAGAACCTCTGATTGATGTGAACCGGAATCCCCATGGCGAACACCGCGTCGGCGCGCAAGCGCATCCGCCAGAACGTGAAGCGCGTTGCGCGCAACAAGGCGCGCAAGTCGCGCGTCCGCAGCTTCGTTCGTAAGCTGGAAGAAGCCATCGCGACCGGCGACAAGGCCGTGGCGCAGGAAGCCTTCCGTGCGGCGCAGCCCGAGCTGCAGCGCGCGGTGACCAAGGGGACGCTGCACGCCAACACCGTGTCGCGGAAGATTTCGCGTCTTTCGGCGCGGGTGAAGTCCATCGGGGCCGCCGCGGCTTCGTAATGCGCCCGGCCGGATCCCCGGCCGGTTAGTTTCAGCACCAACATTACTCGCAGAATGGAAGTTGCGGTGAACAACCGCGACCGCCGTTCTGCGCGCGTTGTTTGGTGATTGTCGCGCATTACGGATTTGTTGTTTGTGCTCCAGGTGGCAGAGCATAGTCTTCGAATGCGTTGTAGGGGGGTGGCTCGGCCGACAGCCCGGCAGGGGCGCGGCGAGGGGTCCGGGGAAAAGAACCCCGGTGCATGCACAGGGGGGTCAGGGGGTCGCATGGAGAAGCCAGCCGGGTCGGGTCCGACGCTTTCCCCCGCGACGATGGGTGAAGCCTGGGCGCGCATCCGTGGACGACTGCGCGAAGAAGTGGGCGAGGTCGAGTACCGCACCTGGCTGCGCCAGATGACGCTGGCCGGCATCGAGGGCGACGAGGCCATCGTCGTGCTGCCGACACGCTTCCTGCGCGACTGGGTCCGCAGCCATTATGGCGACCGGTTGAGCGCGCTGTGGCAGCAGGAGAGCCCTGCGGTGCGGCGCGTCGATGTGCGCCTGGGCCCGCAACGCCCCGCCGAGCCCGCCGAGGATGCGGATGAGGCCGCGGCGCCAGCCCGTGATGGCCCGCCGCGTCGCCACGGCCTGGCAGAGCCGCTAGCATCCGGGCGTGCCGCGGCACGCGCCGTCGATGCGCGCGGCGACTGGTCGGCGCCGCTCGACCCGCGCTTCAGCTTCGACACCTTTGTCGTCGGCAAGCCGAATGAATTCGCCCATGCCTGCGCGCGGCGCGTGGCCGAGAAGCCGGCGCTGCCCGGCTTCAACCCGCTGTTCCTGTATGGCGGCGTGGGGCTGGGCAAGACCCACCTGATGCACGCCGTCGCCTGGGCGATCAGCGCCGGCGAACCGGCGCGCAATGTCGCCTACATGAGCGCCGAGAAGTTCATGTACCGCTTCATCGCCGCGCTTCGCAGCCAGTCGACCATGGAATTCAAGGAGAGCCTGCGGTCGGTCGACGTGCTGATGGTCGACGACCTGCAATTCCTGATCGGCAAGGACAATACGCAGGAAGAATTCTTCCACACCTTCAACGCGCTGGTCGACGCCGGCAAGCAGATCGTGGTCAGTGCCGACAAGTCGCCCTCGGACCTCAATGGCCTTGAGGACCGGCTGCGGACGCGGCTGGGCTGCGGCATGGTGGCCGACATCCACGCCACCACCTTCGAACTGCGCCTGTCGATCCTGGTGGCCAAGGCGACCGCCGCGGGCGTGGATGTGCCCAAGAACGTGCAGGAATTCCTCGCCCACAAGATCACGTCCAACGTGCGGGAGCTGGAAGGCGCGCTGAACCGGCTGATCGCCCATGCCAACCTGTTCGGCCGCGCCGTCACGCTGGATAACGCGCAGGAAGTGCTGCACGACATCCTGCGCGCGCACGACCGCCGCGTGACCATCGAGGAAATCCAGCGCAAGGTCGCCGAGCACTACAACATCCGCCTGACCGACATGAGCAGCCCGCGCCGCGCCCGCGCGGTGGCCAGGCCGCGCCAGGTGGCGATGTACCTGGCGAAGCAGCTGACGTCGCGCTCCCTGCCCGAGATCGGGCGGCGCTTCGGCAACCGCGACCACACCACGGTGATGCACGCGGTGTCGCGCATCGCCGAGCTCATGCAGGCCGACAGCGCCTTCGCCGAGGATGTCGAACTGCTGCGCCGGATGCTGGAGACGTAGTTTTTTGTGCCCTCAAGCGCCGGGCGCCGCCTCCGGCGGCTTGGCTTGCGCGCCGTGCACTGGTGCATTGGCGGCCATGGGCGGGTTGGGCGCGGTCGCGCTGTGCGCTCCCGGATCGCGCGTGCGCGCGATCCGATGGCTTTGCCTGACCTTGCCCGACTGCCTTGTGCCGGGGGCCTGCCGGCACGGCTGCCCAGCCCGTCGGGTTTCCCGCCTTTCCCCCCTGGAATCCCGCTGATATGGTACGGCCCCCTCGGTCGGCCGCCGCGCGGGCCGATTCGGCCCCGGTGTCCGCGGGGGGACCACAGGTGGACACCAGCGGCCCCGCATCGCGCGATGCGGCGGTCGCATCAAGGATCGGGGCGTCGGTGCAGCGATGAAGTTCACGGTCGACCGGGCAGTGCTGCTCAAGGCTCTCGCGCATGTGCAGAGCGTGGTGGAGCGGCGCAACACCATTCCCATCCTCGCGAACGTGCTGATCGATGCCAGGACCGAGGGCAACCTCACGCTCACCGCCACCGACATGGAGATCGCGGTGGTCGAGGAAGTCGCGGGCGTCACCGTGGCGCGCGGCGGGCGCACCACCGCGCCGGCATCGACCCTGTACGAGATCGTGCGGAAGCTGCCCGATGGCGCGCGCGTCGAATTCGACCATGGCGGCGGCGACGGCCCGCTCTCGCTGCGCGCGGGCAAGTTCAACACCACGCTGTCGGTGCTGCCGGTCGATGACTTCCCCTCGATGACCGAGGGCAAGATGCCGACCACCTTCGCCATCAAGGCCGGCGTGCTGCGCGACCTGATCGACCGCACGAAATTCGCGATCAGCACCGAGGAAACGCGCTACTACCTCAACGGCATCTACCTGCACGCGGCCGATTCCGACGGCACCGCCGTGCTGCGCGCCGTCGCCACCGATGGCCATCGCCTGGCGCGTGTCGAGGAACCGCTGCCCGAAGGTGCCAAGGGCATGCCCGGCGTGATCGTGCCGCGCAAGACGGTGAACGAGGTCCGCAAGCTGGCCGAGGAAACCCAGGACGAGATATCGATCCGCCTGTCCGACACCAAGATCCGCTTCTCGCTCGGCACCGTCTCGCTGACCTCGAAGCTGATCGATGGCACCTTCCCGGAATACGAGCGCGTCATCCCGCGCGGCAACGACAAGAAGCTGACCGTGCCGAAGAAGGATTTCGAGGAAGCGGTGGCGCGCGTCGCGGCGATCAGCAGCGAACGTTCGCGCCCGGTGAAGCTGTCGATTTCGCGCAACAACCTGATGCTCTCCGCCGCCAGCCCCGAGCAGGGCCAGGCGCAGGAGGAGCTGGACGGCGACGCGGTGTCCTACGAAAGCACCCCGCTCGAGATCGGCTTCCAGGCGCGCTACCTGACCGACATCACGGCGCAGATCGGCGAGAGCCTGGAGTTCCTGTTCTCCGACGGCGCGGCGCCCACCATCGTGAAGGACGCCGCGAAGCCCGAGGCGCTGTACGTGCTGATGCCGATGCGGGTCTAGCCCGCCGGCGCGGAGGCTCGGCCGATGCATATCCTGATGCTGCTCGTCGCCATCGTCGGCGGCTTCGGCTTCTGGTGGTTCAGGCTCCGCAACACCGCCGAGGCTGCGAAGGACGTCATCGATGTGGCGGAACGCGCGCGTGGTGCGTTCCGCCGCCGGCGTTTCCGCAGCAAGGTCGAGGGATCGACGCTGACCGCCGTGGACGACCCCGCCTTGGCGGCGGCCATCATGATGGCCGGGATCGCCAGCCTGAAGGGCGTGGCGCCGAGCCGAACAGCCGAGGACCGCATCCGCCATGATCTCGCGACGCGCATCGGCGCAGCCGACCCGGACGGCATGACGGCGCACGCCGTCTGGGCCGCGGGGCAGGTTGCCGACCCCAACGAGATCTCGCGCGCCCTGGCGAAGCTGTGGCGCGACCGCCTGTCCCCGGTCGAACGCCAGGACCTGCTGGACATGGCATCGACGATCGCTGCGGTGGACGGGCCAGCGACCGACACCCAGGTCGAGGCGCTGGACCGGCTGCGTGAGCGGCTCGAACTTCCGCCACCCGCTGCCGCGCAGATGCGGTAATCCACAGGGCGCTGTCATTCGGGGCGGGGATCCGTCCGGGACGCGCCATATCCGGCCCATGCTGCGCCTCACCCGCCTCCGCCTGAGCGATTTCCGGTCCTGGGGCGCCCTCGATGCGGCGTTTGGCGCGCCGGTGGTGGCCATCGCCGGCGAGAACGGCGCGGGGAAGACCAACCTGCTCGAAGCGATTTCGCTGCTTGGCCCGGGCCGGGGACTGCGTGGGGCGCGCATGGGCGAGTTCGGCCGGCGCGCGGAGGGCGGCGCGCTGCCCTGGGCCGTCGCAGGCCGTTTCGCCACGCCGCAAGGCGCTTTCGACCTTGGCACCGGTTCCGACCCCGAGGCGGCTTCGGACCGCCGCGCCTTCCGCCTGGATGGCCTGCCTGTCCGCACCCAGGCCGACCTGGCGGATCGCGTCGCGGCGGTCTGGCTGACGCCGCAGATGGACCGGCTGTTCCAGGAAGGGGCGTCGGGCCGGCGGCGCTTCCTCGACCGCCTGGCCTGGGCGCTGGAGCCCGCCCATGCGCGGGAGGTCGCCGCCCACGACAATGCCATGTCCCAGCGCAACCGCCTGTTGGCGCAGGGGCGCGGCGATGCGCGCTGGCTGGCGGGGCTTGAGGATGCGATGGCGCGCCATGCCGTCGCGGCCACCGCGGCGCGCCGCGCGCTGGCGCTGCGGCTGAACGCCGTGCTGGCGGCGGGCAGCGCGACCGGGGCGTTTCCCGCCGCGCGAATGGACTTGGCCTGCCCGATCGCCGCGGCGCTGGCGGACCAGCCCGCTTTGGCGGTGGAGGACGCGCTGCGCGCCGCGCTGGCCGCCGACCGCCGCCGCGATGCTGCGGCCGGGGGGGCGGCGCGTGGGGCGCATCGCGCGGACATGACGCTGGTGCACCTGCCCAAGGGCCAGCCCGCCGATTTGTGCTCGACCGGCGAGCAGAAGGCGCTGCTGATCGCCACCGTGCTGGCCCATGCGGCGCTGATCGCCGAGGCGCGCGGCTTCGCGCCGCTGCTGCTGCTGGACGAGGTCGCCGCGCACCTCGATGCGGCGCGGCGGGAGGCGCTGTTCGCCGCCCTGGCGGCGCTGCCCGCGCAGGTCTTCCTGACTGGCACGGAAGCCGAGGTTTTCCGCCCGTTGCGGGGCATCGCGGACATCTTCGAGGCGCGGCCGGGAATCCTGGTGCGGGCAGGCGAAACCGGGTCGCTTTGAAGGCCGGAAACACCTATATTACAACCACGCTTGAGACCCCCCCTTCCAGCAGGAGAGAGCGCGCCGCATGAGCGAGCCCGCGCGTCCCGAATCAGACGCCTACGACAGCGCCTCCATCACCGTGCTCCGCGGCCTCGAAGCCGTGCGGAAGCGGCCCGGCATGTATATTGGCGACACCGATGACGGGTCTGGCCTGCACCACATGGCCTTCGAGATCATCGACAACGCCGTGGACGAGGCGCAGGCCGGCTTCGCCACCTCCTGCCATGTCACGCTGAACGGCGATGGCAGCGTGACTGTGCGCGACGATGGGCGCGGCATCCCGACCGACATCCACGCCGAGGAAGGCATCTCCGCGGCCGAGGTCGTGCTCACGCGCCTGCATGCCGGCGGCAAGTTCAACCAGAATTCCTACAAGGTCTCGGGCGGGCTGCACGGCGTGGGTGCCGCGGTGGTCAATGCTCTGTCCGAATGGATGGAAGTGCGGATCTGGCGCGAGGGCAAGGAGCACCGGCTGCGCTTCGAGCATGGTGAGACCGTCGTGCCCTGCACGCTGGTCGGCCCCTCGGACCACCCGAACGGGACGGAGGTGACCTTCAAGCCCTCCGCGCTGACCTTCACCAAGACCGAATTCGACTTCACCGTGCTGGAACGCCGCCTGCGCGAGCTGGGCTTCCTGAATTCCGGCCTGGCGATCACGCTGCGCGACGAACGCCACACCGACGTCCAGGAAGCGGTGTTCAAGTTCGATGGCGGCCTGGTCGCCTTCGTGGAATGGCTCGACAAGGGCAAGACGCCGGTCTTCGCGCAGCCGATCAGCGTGATGTCGAAGGATCACGACGGCATGCGCGTCGAGATCGCGGTGCGCTGGAACGACAGCTACCACGAGACGATGCTGTGCTTCACCAACAACATCCCGCAGCGCGACGGCGGCACGCACCTGGCCGGCTTCCGCCAGGCGCTGACGCGCGTGGTGGGAAAGGTGGCCGAAGGGCTGGCGAAGAAGGAAAAATTCGCGCTCGCCGGCGAGGATATGCGCGAGGGGCTGACCGCCGTTCTCTCGGTCAAGGTGCCGGACCCGAAGTTCAGCAGCCAGACCAAGGAGAAGCTGGTTTCCTCCGAAGTGCAGCCGGTCGTGCACATGGCGGTGGCGGATGCGCTGACCCATTGGTTCGAGACGCATCCGAAGGAAGCCAAGGATGTCGTCAGCAAGATCATGGACGCCGCGGCGGCGCGCGAGGCGGCGCGCAAGGCGCGCGAACTCACGCGGCGCAAGGGCGTGCTGGATATTTCATCGCTGCCCGGCAAGCTTGCTGATTGCCAGGAGCGCGACCCGGCGAAGTCGGAACTGTTCATCGTCGAGGGTGACAGCGCCGGCGGGTCCGCCAAGCAGGGGCGCGACCGCGCCTTCCAGGCGATCCTGCCGCTCAAGGGCAAGATCCTGAATGTTGAGCGCGCGCGCTTCGACAAGATGCTCGGCAGCCAGGAGATCGGCACGCTGATCACCGCGCTGGGCACCGGGATCGGGCGCGGCGATCCGTCCGATGGCGGCTTCGATGCGAACAAGCTGCGCTACCACCGCATCGTCATCATGACCGACGCGGACGTGGACGGGTCCCACATCCGCACGCTGCTGCTGACCTTCTTCTTCCGCCAGATGCCGGAGCTGCTGGAGCGCGGGAACCTGTATATCGCGCAGCCGCCGCTCTATCGCGCCAAGCGCGGCAATGAGGAACGCTACCTGAAGGACGACCGCGCGCTCGAGGACTACCTGCTCGAGAAGGCGACGGGCGGCGCGTCCATCCGCTTCTTCGACGGGCGTCTGCTGACCGCGGCGGATCTGCAGACCGAGGTGGAGTTCCACCGCCAGGCGACCTCGCGCATCCGCCGTCTGGCGGGGCAGGTGCCGGGCGACATCGTCGAGCAGGCGGCAGTGGTCGGCGCGCTGACGCTCGATGCCGACCGCGCCACCGCGGCGGCGCAGGCGCTGGCCGCGCGGCTGAACGCCCTGGCGCCGGAGAATGAGCGCGGCTGGGTCATCAGCAGCGGCGAGAACGGGTTGACGCTGGCGCGCACCGTGCGCGGCGTGAATGAGCGCCACACGCTGGACGCCACCGCGCTGCGCAGCGCCGAGGCGCGCTGGCTGGACGAACGCCGCGACCGGCTGGCGGCCGATTTCGCCGGCGGGCCGGCGGTGCTGCTGCTGGGGTCGAACGAAGTCCCCACCCACGGCCCGATGCTGGCCTTCGACCGGCTGATCGCCGAGGGCCGTCGTGGCCTGGCGATCCAGCGCTTCAAGGGCCTGGGCGAGATGAACCCCGACCAGCTCTGGAAGACCACGCTGGACCCGGCGGTCCGCACGCTGCTCAAGGTGCGGATCGAGGATGTGGAGGATGCCGAGCAGGTCTTCTCCACCCTGATGGGCGACCTGGTGGAACCGCGCCGCGACTTCATCGTCGGCAATGCGCTGAAGGTGGCGAACCTGGACGTGTGACGCGCGCGCAGGTTTGCGCGCCGACACAAAAGCGGGGCTTCCCACGGCGGCCGGGGCGCGCAACCATCGCGCACCCCAGCAGCCGCGAGGTGCCCCGATGTCGCTCACCAACCAGCCCGATCCCGAGGAACGCCGGCGCGTCGTCGCGCAGGACCTCCAGAACGTCATGCACCCGATCCTCCAGCACAAGGTACTGGAGAAGTCGCAGATGGTGGTGACCGGCGCGCGCGGGTCGACCATCACGGATGCCGACGGCACGTCGTACCTCGATGCGATGGCCGGGCTGTGGTGCGTGAACATCGGCTATGGCCGCACCGAGCTCGCGCAAATCGCCGCCGAGCAGATGGAGCAGATGGCCTACTACCCGCACACGGCCATGAACCTGCCTGCCGCGCGCCTGGCCGAGCAGATCAACACGCTGATGGGCGGCGACTACCACACCTATTTCGTGAACTCCGGCTCCGAGGCGAACGAGGCCGGCTTCAAGGTCGCGCGGCAATACGCCAAGCACGAATTCCCGGGCCAGTTCCGCTTCAAGACCATCGCGCGCCACTACGCCTATCACGGCACGACGCTGGCCACGCTGGCGGCCGGCGGCATGGGCGAACGCAAGATGAAGTTCGAACCCTTCGCGGGCGAATTCATTCATGTGCCGGCGCCGACCTGCTACCGCTGCCCCTACGGCCTGGAATACCCGTCCTGCAAGACGGCCTGCGCCACCGCCTTCGAGGCGACGATCCTGGCGGAAGGGCCGCAGACGGTCGCCGAGATCATCGTCGAACCGATCATGTCCGGCGTCGGCGTCGCGGTGCCGCCCGACGACTACCTGCCGAAGGTGGAGGCCATCTGCCGCAAATACGACGTGCTGCTGCATGTCGATGAGGTGATCAACGGCTTCGGCCGCACCGGCAAGATGTTCGGCCATCAGCACTACGGCATCAGCCCGGACATCATGGCGGTGGCGAAGGGGATCGTCTCGGCCTACCTGCCGATCGCCGCCACGGTGGTGAAGAACCGCGTGTTCGAATCCTTCCTCGGCGAGGTCGCGGAATCGCGCCAGGTGATGCAGGTGAACACCTATGGCGGGCATCCGGCCGCGGCGGCGGTGGCGGTCCGCAACATCGAGATCATGCTCGAGGAGCAACTGCCGCAGCGCGCCGCCAGCATGGGCGCCTACCTGATGGACCAGCTGCAGGCCGCACTGTGGAAGCACGGCATCACCGGCGACATCCGCGGCAAGGGCCTGCTGATCGGCATCGAGCTGGTGACCGACCGCGAGAGCAAGACGCAGCTCGACGGCGCGCTGGTCGGCGGCGTGGTGGAATTCTGCAAGGCGAATGGCGTGATCGTCGGGCGCTCCGGCGGCGGGTCGCGACATTCCAACACCATCGTGCTGTCGCCGCCGCTGGTGATCACGCGCACCGAATGCGACACGCTGGTCGATGTGCTGGACCGTGCGCTGGCGCATACCGTGGCGAAGATGGCCGGCGCCTGAGCCAGCCACTCCCGCGCATGCCCTGGGCGCTGCTGGCCGCAGCGTGCCTGGGCATGTTCGCCGCGTCGTCCAGCGGCACGACGCGCGCGCCCTTCCTGATCGACATGGCGCGCGACCTCGACACCAGCCTGCCCGTGGTGGCGAACCTCATGGCGATGACATCGATCGCCTGGGGCGTCACGTCGTTGATGGCGGGCGCGGCGTCGGATCGCTGGGGGCGACGGCCTTTCCTGATCGGCGGGCCGATCGGGCTTGCGCTGTCCCTGGCGGGCGTGGCGGCGGCGCCGGACTACCTGGCGATGGTGCTGGCCGTCTCGCTCGCGGGGGCTTTCGCGGGGGGCTACACCGGCGTGGTGATGACCGAGGCCTCGGCGCGCACGGTCGACCGCCAGCGTGGGCGTGCGCTCGGCTGGGTGATGTCGGGGCAGTCGCTGTCGCTGCTGGTGGGCGTGCCGCTGGCGGCCTGGGCCGGCAGCGTCATCGGCTGGCGCGGAGTGAGCCTGGCTGTCGGCGCGATAGCGCTGCTGGCGGCGCTTGGGCTGTTCGCGACGACGCTGCGCCCTGTCGCGGCACGCAGCGCATCCGCGACACGACCGAGCCTGCGCGGCGCCATGACCGGCCCGGTGCTGCGGCTGCTCGCGATGGGGGTGGCTGAGCGCGTCTGCTACGGCGTCTCGGTGGTGTATTTCGCGACCTTCCTGCAGGTGTCCTACGGGCTGACACCGGCGGGTGTCGCGATCCCGCTGGCGGTGATCGCGCTGGGCAATATCCTCGGCACGGTGGTGGGCGGGCAGATGGCGGATAGGCTGCCGAACCGCCTGCATGTCTTCGCCGGCGCGATGGTCGGGTCCGCGTTGCTGGCGCTGGTGCTCTATGCCTGGACGCCGGCGCTGTTCGTGACCGTGGCGATGGGCTTCGCCTACATCTTCGTCAACGCCATCGCGCGGCCGTCGCTGATGGCCGCGCTGGCCAACGTGCCGGACGATGTGCGCGGCACGGTGCTGGGGCTGAACGTGACCTCGGCCAGCTTCGGCTGGCTCGGTGCGACGGCGATCGGCGGCTGGGTCATGGTGAGCTTTGGCTTCGCCGGCTTCGGGCCGCTGGCGGCGGGCTCGGCGCTGGTCGGCGCGGCCCTCGCACTGCGCCGCTGAACGGGGGTTGCACAATCGGCGTGGCGCGGGAACCATTCCACGCATGACCGACGCATTCGATCCCATCAGCCTCGAAATCCACTGGTCGCGGCTGATCTCCATCGCCGACGAGGCCGCCACCGGCCTGTTGCGGACCGCTTTCTCCACCATCGTGCGCGAGTCCAACGACTTCGCCACCGTGCTGATGGACCGCAACGGCGACAGCGTCAGCGAGAACACCGGCGGCATCGCCTCCTTCTCCTGCATCCTGCCGAAGACGACGAAGCATTTCCTGGAACGCTTCCCCGCCGAGACCTGGCGCCCGGGCGATTGCGTCATCACCAACGACCCCTGGCTCGCCACCGGGCACCTGCCGGATTTCACCGCCGTCACGCCCATTTTCCATCGCGGCGTTCTGGTGGGCTTTGCCGGTTCCATCGCGCATTCGCCCGATGTCGGCGGGTCGCTCTGGTCGGCCGATTGCCGCGAGCTGTTCGAGGAAGGCATCCGCATCCCTCCGCTGCGCCTGTATCGCGAGGGGACGCGCAACGGCGACCTGGTGGATGTGCTGTTGTCCAATGTCCGCGTGCCGCGCCAGGTGATGGGCGACCTGGAGGCGCAGGTGGTGGCTAACCAGGTCTGCGCGCAGGGCGTGGCGGAGTTCCTCGGCGACACCGGCCTGCCCGATTTGCAGGGCCTGTCCGTCGCGCTGTCCACCCGTACCGATGCGGCGATGCGCCGCGCCATCGCAGCACTTCCCGACGGCACCTGGCACAGCACGCTGGAAGCCGATGGCTTCGACGAGGCGATCACCCGCATCGAGTGCGAAGTCACCATCCGTGGCGACACCATGCATATCGACTATGCCGGCACCTCGCCACAGGTCGATCGCGGCATCAACTGCGTGATGAACTACACGCACGCCTACTCCGTCTATCCGGTGAAATGCGCGCTGGATCCCTTCACGCCGCGCAACGAGGGATCCTACCAGGCGGTCACCGTCAGCGCGCCGGATGGCAGCATCCTGAACCCGCGCTTCCCCGCGCCGTGTTCGGCGCGGCAGCTCACCGGGCATCTGCTGGCGGGTGCGATCTACAAGGCGCTGGCGCCGGTCATGCCAGACCGCATCATCGGCGAATGCGGCGGCGCGCCTACCATGCGCGCGCTGTTCAGCGGGCATGACCGGGAGGGCGACCGCTTTTCCCAGGTGCTGTTCGCCTCCGGCGGCATGGGAGCCTCGCCGCATCGCGACGGGCTGCCGACCACGGCCTTCCCGACCAATGTCGGCGCCGGATCCATCGAGGCGTATGAATCCGTCGCACCGCTGGTGGTGTGGAAGAAGCAGTTGCTGCCGGATTCCGGAGGAGCAGGACGCTTCCGCGGCGGTCTCGGCCAGGATGTCGAAATCGAGGTGCGCGCGCCGGACGCGGTGCGGCTGTCGCTGCTGTCGGACCGGCGCGACCATCCCGCGCAGGGCGTGCTGGGCGGCGGTGCGGGTGCGGCGGCGGTGATCGAACTCGCCGACGGCACGCGGCCGCATCCGAAGTCGCGCACCACCGTCGCGGCGGGTGCGCGGCTGCACATGCACTATGCCGGTGGCGGCGGATACGGAGACCCGGCGCAGCGCGACCCGGCGGCGCTCGCCGAGGATATCCGCAACGGCTACGTCACGCCCGAAGGCGCAGCGCGCGACTACGGGGTGAAGTCATGACCGCCACGGCGCGCATCGGCGTCGATGTCGGCGGCACCTTCACCGACTTCGTCCTGCACGACCCGGCCCATAGCCTGGTCGCGACCGGCAAGCGCCTGACCACGCCCGACGATCCGTCCGAGGCCATCATCGCCGGCATCGCGCGCCTGCTGGAGGAAACCGGCCTGCCGCCCGCAGCACTTCATTCGGTGGTGCACGGCACGACGCTGGTCACCAACACCATCATCGAGCGCACCGGCTGCAAGGTCGGCCTGCTGACCACCGAAGGTTTTCGTGACTCCATCGAGATCGGCAAGGAAACCCGCTACGACCTGTACGATCTGTTCCTCGAACCCGCGCCGACTCTGGTGCCGCGCGCGCTGCGGCTGGAAGTGCCCGGCCGGCTCGATGTGCATGGCGAGGAACTGAAGCCGCTCGACGAATCCGCCGTGCGACGGCAGGCCGATGCGCTGGTCGCGGAAGGCGTGGAGGCCATCGCCATCGGCTTCATGCATGCCTGGCGCGACCCGCGGCATGAACGCCGCGCGGCGGAGATCGTGCGCGCGGCGCATCCGGGCATCGCCATCACGCTGTCGTCGTCGGTCGCGCCAGAGATACGTGAATTCGAACGCATCTCCACCGCCTGCGCCAATGCGTATGTGCAACCGCGCATGCTGCGCTACCTGGATCGTCTGGAAGCGCGGCTCGTCGAAATGGGCGTGACCGGTGCGCTGTACGTCATGCTGTCGGGCGGCGGCATCGCCTCCGTGCAGGAAGCGAAGGACTACCCGATCCGCCTGATCGAGTCGGGCCCGGCCGCGGGGGCCATGGCGGCGTCGTGGCTGGCCAAGCAATCCGGCCTCGACCATGTCGTGTCCTACGACATGGGCGGCACCACCGCGAAGATGTGCCTGATCGAGAACGGCGCGCCCGACCGCAAATTCGAATTCGAAGCCGGGCGCGTGCGCCGCTTCCAGAAGGGGTCCGGCCTGCCGCTGAAGGTCAGCGTCGTGGACATGATCGAGATCGGTGCCGGCGGCGGCTCCATCGCGCGGGTCGAGGAAGGCTCCGGCCTGATGAAGGTCGGCCCGCGCAGCGCCGGCGCGAAGCCTGGCCCGATCTGCTACGGCCGCGGCGGCACGGAACCGACGGTGACGGATTCCGACCTGGTGCTCGGCCGGCTCGACCCGTCCTACTTCCTGGGCGGGGAGATGGCGCTCGACCTCGATGCGGTGAAGCGTGCCGTCACCGACCGTCTCGCGACATCGCTGCACGTCACGCCGGACGACGCCGCGCTCGGCATCCGTCGCATCGTGGACGAGACGATGGCCGCCGCCACGCGCATGCACCTGGCCGAGAAAGGCCGCGACCCGCGCCGCTACACGCTGATTGCCTTTGGTGGTGCGGGGCCCGTGCATGCCTGCGATCTCGCGCGGCTGCTCAAGATGCAGCGCGTGGTGGTGCCGCTCGGCGCCGGCGTCGCTTCCGCGCTCGGCTTCCTGGTGGCGCCGCCGGCCACCGACCTGGTGCGATCCCTGGTCGGGCGGATCGAGCGCATCGACTGGGCGAAGGTGGCGGATCTCTACGCCGAGATGGCGGAGGAAGCGCGCGCGCTGCTGACCGGTGCGGGTGCCGATCCCGCCACCATCGTGTTCCGCCCCGCCGCCGACATGCGCTACGTCGGCCAGGGCTTCGAGATTCCCGTGCCGCTGCCCACCCTCGCACCGACTGCCGCCGACCTGCCGGCGATCCGCGAATCCTTCCTCGCCGCCTATCGCGAACGCTTCGGCCGCGCGCTCGATGAACTGCCGATCGAGGCCCTCACCTGGCGCCTCGCCGCTGCCGCACCTGGCCGCGACATCGACATGAAAGGTGCCAACATCGTCGAGGGCCGCACCGCGGCGCGCGGCACGCGCCGTGCATTGTTCGAGCACCATGGCTGGCAGGACTGCGCCGTGATCGACCGCTACGCCCTCGCGCCCGGCGCATCCTTCACCGGCCCCGCGCTGGTGGAGGAACGCGAATCCACCTGCGTCATACCGCCTGGCGCGACCGTGACGGTCGACGCCTTCCGCAACCTCGTCATCGACCTTCCGACCCCCAAGGAGGCCTCGCCATGACCACGCTGCATCGTCGCTCGTTGCTCGCCGCGACCCTCGCCGTGCCCGCGCTGCACGGCGCGCAGGCGCAGGCGCCCTGGCCCTCGCGCCCCGTCACGATGGTCAATCCCTGGCCGCCGGGTGGATCGTCCGACACCATGACGCGGCTTTTCGCGCAGCGCTTCAGCCAGAGCTTCGGCCAGACCTTCGTGGTCGAGAACCGCGCCGGTGCCTCGGGCACCATCGGCCACAACCACGTCGCGCAGCAGCGGCCCGATGGGTACACGCTGCTGTTCGCGACCAACAGCACCTATGCGATCGCGCCGCATTTGATCTCGCCGCTGCCCTACGACAACCGCGCGGCCTTCACCGGCATCTCGCTGGTGGCGCGCACCGCGCAGTCGGTCTGCGTGCATCCTTCGGTGCCGGTGAACACCATCCAGGAATTCCTGGCCTATGTCCGCGCGCGGCCGGGTGAGATCAACTTCTCCTCCGCGGGCATCGGCGCCACCAGCCACCTCGCCACCGAATTGCTGATGGCCGCGGCGGGGCTGAACATGGTGCACGTGCCCTATCGCGGCGGCGCGCCATCGGCACAGGCCGTGCTGGCGGGCGAGACGAAGATGTCCTTCATCGACGCCGTCACCGCGCTGCCGCATCGCGCCGCCGGCACGCTGAAACTCCTGGCCGTCAGCACCGCGACGCGATCGCCGCTCGCGCAGGACGTGCCGACCTTGCAGGAGGCCGGCGTGGCGGGTTTCGAATCCTCCACCGACATGGCGCTGATGGCGCCGGCGAACCTGCCGGAGCCGATCGCCGCGCGGCTGTCGCAGGCCGTGCGCGCGGCGGTGACCGACGACGCCTTCCGCCGGCAGATCATCGCGCAAGGTGCCGACCCGGTCGGCGGCAGCCCGGTGGAATTTGCCGCCTACTGGACCGCGGAATCGGCCAAGTGGGGCGAACTCATCCGCGCGCGCGGCATCCGCGTCCCGGGCTGATCAGCGCACCGCGCCGGCGGGCGGCAGCGTCTGCGCCACGCTGGGGCGCGCCTGCGCGGCATCGAACAGCACGGCCAAGGCGGGGCGCGCGGTGCGCCAGCTGAACACCGTGTGGCGCCGTTCGCAGTAGCCGAGCAGCGCGACCAGCGCGAGCCACGCCGCATCGCGCTGCGCGAAGCCGCCTGTCGCCGCGTCGCGCTCCAGCGCATCCGCCACGCGCACCGCGCGCAGCGCCTCCAGCGCAATGACACCCGGCGAGCGTTCATGCTCGGGCCGCCGCAGTTCGCGGTTCCACACCGCGATGCCGTCCATCATGCCGAGCACGCGCCCGTAGCCGGCCAGCGCACGCGGGCGGTTCGCGCCGGGCAGCAGCCGCTGGCCTTCCGGCACCAGCGAATCGAGCACCATCAGCACTGGCGTGGTCTCGGTGATGGTGGTGCCATCCGCCAGCACCAGCGACGGCACGCGCCCGACCGGATTGTGCGGCAGCAGCACCGAGGCGGGGTCGCGCAGCGTCGCTTCCTCGACCGCCACGCGGTCCTGCAGGGCGAGTTCGATCACCGCCATGCGGGTGATGCGGGCATAGGGCGAACCGGCGGAATGGAACAGCTTCATGCCGGCTAGGCTATCATCGCTGATTGACGGCGCCATCCCGCCGGGCGAATCCATACGCATGATCGACACGCCCTTCGACCCCGCCGCCCATGGCTGGAAAATCCTGAACTGGCACGAGGAAGGCTTCCCGACCCTGGTCGGTCCCTTCTGGTCGAAAAAGACCGATGCCGGCTGGTCCTACGGCCTGGTGGCCGAACCGCGGCACGGCAACGCGCATGGAATCATCCATGGCGGCATGCTGGTGACCTTCCTCGACCAGATCCTGGGCGTGACCTGCTGGGAGGCGGCGCAACGCGCCCCGGTCGTGACCATCCAGCTGAATACGCACTTTGTGTCGGGCGCGCGTGCGGGAGAATTCCTGGAAGCCCGTGCCGACGCCGTGCGCGCGACGCGATCGGTGGTCTTCGTGCGTGGCCAGATCACGGTGGGCGAGCGCACCGTGGCGACCGCCGACGGTGTGTGGAAGCGGCTGGGCGCGTCGTAGCCGGCTCGTTCGACGTCGCGTGAAGGTTGGGGGAGGAGAACCTCCCCCAAACCCCCACCCTTTTTTTGGCTTTGGGGACGGCCCCCAACTGACAAAAAAAAGGAGGGGGATCGGGGGAGTTCCCTCCCCCGACCTTTCTGTTTCCTCAGTAGCGGTACTGCTCGGCCTTGAACGGCCCCTGCGGGCTGACGCCGATGTAGTCCGCCTGCTGCGCCGACATCTTGGTCAGCGTGGCGCCGACCTTTGCCAGGTGCAGCATCGCCACCTTCTCATCCAGGTGCTTGGGCAGCACGTAGACCTTCTTCTCGTACTTGCCCGGGTTCGTCCAAAGCTCGATCTGCGCGAGGGTCTGGTTGGTGAAGGACGCCGACATCACGAAGGACGGGTGGCCGGTCGCGTTGCCCAGGTTCACCAGGCGGCCTTCCGACAGCAGGATCATGCGCTTGCCGTCGGGGAACTCGATCTCGTCGACCTGCGGCTTAATGTTGTCCCACTTGAAGTTCTTCAGGCCGGCAACCTGGATCTCGCTGTCGAAGTGGCCGATGTTGCACACGATCGCGCGGTGCTTCATCGCGCGCATGTGGTCGACGGTGATGACGTCCACGTTGCCGGTCGCGGTGACGAAGATGTCCGCCTGCGGGGCGGCCTGCTCCATCGTGACGACCTCGTAGCCTTCCATCGCGGCCTGCAGGGCGCAGATCGGGTCGACCTCGCTGACCATGACACGGCAGCCGGCATTGCGCAGCGACGCGGCGGAACCCTTGCCGACATCGCCGAAGCCGCAGACCATCGCGACCTTGCCGGCCATCATCACGTCGGTGCCGCGGCGGATCGCGTCCACCAGCGATTCACGGCAGCCATAGAGGTTGTCGAACTTCGACTTGGTGACGCTGTCGTTCACGTTGATGGCCGGGAACAGCAGCTTGCCTTCCTTCGCCATGTTGTACAGGCGGTGCACGCCGGTGGTGGTCTCCTCGGAGACGCCCACGATGTTCTTGGCCAGCTGCGCGAACCAGCCCGGCTTGGTCTTCAGGCAATCCTTGATGAGGGCGAAGAAGACTTCCTCTTCCTCATTCGTCGGCTTCTCCAGGAAGGCGACATCGCCCTGTTCGGCGCGCAGGCCGTAATGGACCAGCAGCGTCATGTCGCCGCCATCGTCCAGCAGCACGTTGGGCGTGCCGCCATCGGCCCATTCCAGGGTGCGACGCACATACTCCCAGTATTCCGGGAGTGTCTCGCCCTTGATCGCAAACACTGGCGTGCCCGTCGCGGCGATCGCGGCCGCGGCGTGGTCCTGTGTGGAAAAAATGTTGCACGACGACCAGCGCACAGCGGCGCCGAGCGCCTTCAGCGTCTCGATCAGCACGGCGGTCTGGATGGTCATGTGCAGGCAGCCGGCGACGCGCGCGCCCTTCAGGACCTGCTTCGCACCGTATTCGGCGCGGGTCGCCATCAGGCCGGGCATCTCGTCCTCGGCCATCGAGATTTCCTTCCGGCCCCAGCCGGCCAGGGACAGATCCTTCACGACGAAATCGGCGGCAGCGGACATGCGCTTGGGTCTCTCTTGTCTGACTGGAACTGCGGGGCGGGTAGCACGCGGCGCCCGCCGAGACCAGAGGCTCAGACAAGATATAAGGATATCTTTATGGCGTGTGGACGCGCTCCTCGCGTTCCTGCTCCTGTTCGTCCCGGCCGGGCGTGGCCACGGCCTCGGCCCGCACCGGGCGATCCCCGCGGCAGCACGGGCCATTGGGGGCTTCCGCCACGGCCGAGAGTGGCGCGAGCCAGATCGCGAAAAGTCCGGTGACGGCGGCACGGCGGATGGTTCGCATGGCGCTTGGTATCCCTTGGCGACATCCCAACCGTGATGCGGCCGCTTGGCCATGGCAGGGCGTGAAGGTGGCAGAGGCATGGCATGCCCCCCGCGCGCCGGGCGAGTGATGAAGTGTTTCGCAGCGACGCGCTCAGTCGTCGTCGTCGCGTCCACGCCGAGGCAGACGCCATTCCGGCAGGCGCGGGGCATGCCGCCAGCGCGGGCCGCGTTCGTCGCGTTCGCGCCAGGATTGCTCGCGCACCCAGCCGCGGCGGCCGTTGCGGTCCTCGATCACCATGCGATCGACCCGCGTGCAGCGGCCATTCGAACAGTTCGAGGAGGAATCGGAGGATTGGCTGCCTGCCTCCGCCGGCACGGGCACCGGCGCGAGGGTGGCGACAAGCCCCGCGATGAGGGTCAGGCGGCGGATACCGGGCATGGGCGGCGTCTCCTGTGCTGCCCGAACAACGCAGCAGCGAGGCGCTGTCTTCCCGCCCGGCGTCAGGCCCGTTCGGACACCCCTTCCGCGAAGCCGGCCACCAGCTCCCGGATGCGCGCCGGGTCCGACTGTTCCATCACGCGCCGCGCAAAGCGCGCGCAATCGCCGATATCCAGCCCGCGCACCGCCTGCTTCACCCGCGGGATCGCGGACGCGTTCATGGAAAACGTCCGCACGCCCAGCCCCAGAAGCAGCGGCGTCAGCAGCGGATTGCCCGCCATCTCGCCGCAGATCGACACCGGCATGCGCAGCCGCAGCGCCGCTTCCGTGGCGAACTGCACCAGGCGCAGCACCGCCGGATGCAGCGGGTCGTAAAGATGCGCGACCTCCGCCTCCGCCCGATCCACCGCCAGCGTGTACATCGCCAGGTCATTGGTGCCGATGGCGAAGAAATCCGCCTCCAGCGCGATGGCATCGGCGGCCAGGGCGGCGCCGGGCGTCTCGATCATCACGCCCAGCGGCGGCAGCTTCTCTGGCAGGCGTTCGCCGCGCCGGCGCAGGCGGCGGGCCACGCGTTCGTAGATCTCGCGCGCCTGGCGGACTTCCTCGGGGATGGTCACCATCGGCAGCAGCAGGCGCACATTGCCATCCGCCCCGGCCGAGGCCACGCGCAACACCGCGGCAAACTGCACTTCCAGCAATTCCGGGCGCTTCAGCAGCATCCGCAACCCGCGCAGGCCGAGCGCCGGATTGCCGCCGGCATGCACCGGCACCACGCCCTCGGCCAGCGCCTCCATGTCCTTCTCGCCGCCCCAGTCGAGCACGCGGATCGTGACGGGCAGGCCCTCCATCGCCTCGACGACCTGGGTATAGGCCTCGACCTGGGCGTCCTCGTCGGGCAGGTCCTCGCGGTTCATGAACAGGAATTCGGTGCGCAGCAGGCCGATGCCCTCCGCGCCGGCCTGGGCGATCAACGGCAATTCCTGCGGAATTTCCAGGTTGGCCTGAAGTTCGACATGCTCGCCATCGGTGGTCTCGGCCGGCAGGCGGCGCAGCTTGCCCAGCTTGGTGCGTTCGCGCGCAAAGGCGGCCAGGCGGTCCTTGGCCTCGGCCAGCGTGGCGGCGGTGGGGTGGACCACCACCCGCCCGGCCGCGCCATCCAGCACCGCGGGGTCGCCGCGTTGGGCGGCCTCGGTCAGCCCATGCGCGCCCAGCACCGCCGGAATCCCCAGCGCGCGCAGCATGATGGCGGTGTGGCCATCGGCGCCGCCCTCCTCGGTGGCAACGCCGGCGATCCGCGCGGGGTCGAGCAGCGCGGCATCGGCCGGCGTGAGTTCCTCCGCGACCAGGATGCAGCCCTCGGGCAGGTCCTTGAGGCTGCGGAAGGGCGTGGCGGTCAGGTTGCGGACCAGGCGGCGGGCGATGTCGCGCACCTCGGCGGCGCGGCGCGCCAGGCCGGCCTTGTCGTCCTCCTTGATCGCCTGGATGGCGGCGATGATGCCCTCGGCCTCGTCGCCCACCGCGGTCTCGGCGCCGAGCATCTCGGCCTCGATGCGCTTGCGTGCGCCGCGGATCAGCCGGGAATTGCCCAGCATCATCAGGTGCGCGTCGAGCAGCGGGGCGATTTCCTCCTGCGCTTCCTCGGGCAGCACGCCAATGCGGGTCTTGAGCTTGGCGACCTGCTTGCGGGAAAATGCGATAGCGGCGGCCAGCTTGGCACGCTCGCCCTCGACGTCATCGGCGGTGATCCGCCGCCGCGGCGCCTCGGCCGGTGGGTCGGACGTATCGAAGACCAGCCCGATCGCGATCCCCGGGGAGACCGCGATGCCGGGAATGGCGACCTCGCGTCCCTTGGGCTTCGCCTTGGACTTGGCCGGATCAGTCTTCATGGAAGCCGGCCTCGACCAGGCCGGCGACCGCGTCGAGCGCTTCCTTGGCGTCCCAGCCCTCGGCTTCGATCGTGACCTCGGCGCCCTGGCCGGCGCCCAGCATCATCAGGCCCATGATGGAACACGCCGGCACGCTCTCGCCGTTGCGGAGCACGTTGACGCAGGCGGAATAGCGTTCGGCCATGGTGACAAGCTTGGCGGCGGCGCGGGCATGCAGGCCGCGGCTGTTCGGGATCACCACCGACCGTCGCAGCACCAGGCCCGACGGGCCGGGTTCGCAGCCGCAGCCATCAGCCGTGGCGGCGGCATCGGTCGCGCTGGGCCGATCGCTCATTGACCGTTTCCTCCGTTCGGGCGGGGCGGCGTTGCCCCGGCGACGTCCTTGCCGCTCGCGATGTATTTGCGCCCGGCGGCCAGGGCGTGGTCAACCGCTTCCGCCAGCGGCTCGGTACCGCGCAGCTTCGCCAGCTTGACCAGCAGCGGCAGGTTCACCCCGGCCAGCACCTCGATGGGCCGGTCCTGGCCGGTCATCTGCATCGCCAGGTTCGACGGCGTGCCGCCGAACATGTCGGTCAGCACCACCACGCCGTCGCCCTGGTCGACCGCGTCGATCGACCGCCGGATATCGGCGCGCGTGTGCTCCATGTCGTCCTCGGGCCCGATGCAGACCGTCGCGACACCCTGCTGCGGGCCCACCACGTGTTCCATGGCGTGCCGCAGCTCCTCGGCCAGGCGGCCGTGGGTGACCAGAACCATTCCGATCATGATACCTGTGTCAGGGCCTCCCGCCCCGCTTCTCGGCCGATGGCGCGCGCCCCGTCCTGGGGTCCCGGCGCCGCGCCGGCCGACAGCTCGCGGTGGAAAAGGTCCACCCGCCAGCCCTGGGAAAAGATGTGGTGCGCCAGGCGCTCCGCCGCCAGCACCGAGCGGTGCTTTCCGCCGGTGCAGCCGAGCGCGATGGTCAGGTACTTCTTCCCCTCCTGGGCATACCTGGGCAAGAGCGGCGCGAGCATTTCCGTCATGCAGCGCCAGAAGGGCGCGAAATCGGGGTCGGCCTCGATGAAGGCGGCCACCGCGGGATCGCGCCCGGTCAGCGGCCGCAGCGCCTCATTGTAGTGTGGGTTGCGCAGGAAGCGCAGGTCGAAGACCAGGTCGGCCTCGCGCGGGAGGCCCTTGGGATAGGCGAAGGACAGCACCGAGACACCCATCCCCGCCGCGCCCTCGATCGAGAAGCGGCGCTCGACCATGCGGCGCAGGGCGGGCAGCGGCAGGTCGGTGGTGTCGACCAGCATTTCGGCGGTCTCGCGCAGCGGGGCCAGCAGCGCGGCCTCACGCGCGATGCCGTCCGCCACGTTGTGGCCGAGCGGCCCGCCCGGGGCCAGCGGGTGGCGCCGGCGGGTCTCGGTGTAGCGGCGCAGCAGCGCATCGGCGTCGGCGGTGGCGAAGACCAGGGTAGCGGTGATGTCCGGGCGCAGCCGCAGCCGTTCCAGCAGCAACAGCGCCGCCTGCGGGTCGAAATCCCGCGTGCGGCTGTCCACGCCCGCGGCCAGCGGCTGCCCGCCATCGCCGACCAGCGCCTCGAGCACCGCCAGCGGGGGATTGTCCACGGTCTCGTAGCCGAGATCCTCGAGCACGCGCAGGATCGAGGCCTTGCCGGCCCCGGACAGCCCGGTGACCAGCACCACCTGGCGGCGCGCGGGCGGGGCGGCGTCCATCAGGCCGCGAACGCCCCGGCGCGCTGGGCGCGCAGGCCGAGCGCCGCATCCAGCGCCCATTCCAGCTTGTCGCAGGCGGAGGATTCGAAGGCATGCAGCGCGATGCGGGGCACCGCGGCATCGCCCCAGGCGGCGGGCAGGGGCAGGCGTGTCACGCCCTCGGGCGGGACCAGGTCCACCGCCAGGGCGAGGCGCGCGCCCTCGGTCACCGGCAGGTTTTCGAAGATGCCAAGGCCGCGGACTTCCAGCAGGCCGCGCAGGGCTGGCGGTGCGCTGGCGGCGCGGCCGTCCACCTCGACCTGGTCGTCGGCCACCAGCATGAAGCCCCGGCCGATCAGGCGCAGCGCAAGGTCGGACTTGCCGGAGCCGGGAGGACCCAGCACCAGCACCGCGGCACCTTCGCGCGCAATGCAGCTTCCGTGGACACGCATCCCAGCAGGGTCACCCCGTTCTGCGGCGGACCATGGCAGAACTGGGGCAAGGGGAAAAGCGCCCGCTGGTAACGGCGCCGGATGGACGCCGGCCCGGCCCGATGCGACCTTCCGGCCCATGCCTACCCAGGACGACATCCGCGCCGCCGCCGCCCGCATTGCCCCGCATGTCCGGCGCACGCCGGTCATCCGGCTTTCCCAGGCCGAGACCGGCCTGGACCATCCGCTGGCCCTGAAGCTGGAGCAGCTGCAGGTGACCGGGTCCTTCAAGCCGCGCGGCGCCTTCAACCGCATCCTGTCGGCGGATGTGCCAGCGGCCGGGGTGGTCGCGGCATCGGGCGGCAACCATGGACTGGCGGTGGCCCATGCCGCGCAGGTTCTGGGCATCACGGCCGAGATCTTCGTCCCCGAGATCACCCCCGAGGCCAAGCGCGCGCGCATCGCCGCCACCGGCGCCACGCTGACCGTGGGCGGCGCGGCCTATGACGCCGCGCGCCAGGCCAGCGAGGCCCGCGCGGCCGAGACCGGCGCGCTGGTGGTCCATGCCTACGACCAGGAGGAGGTCCTGGCCGGCCAGGGCACCGTCGGCATGGAATTCGAGGAGGACGCGCCTGAGCTGACCCATGTGCTGGTGGCGGCCGGCGGCGGCGGGCTCTATGGCGGCATCGCCTCGTGGTATCGCCGCCGCGCCAAGGTGGTGATCGTCGAGCCCGACGAATGCCCGACCATGCTGGTGGCCGCCATGGCCGGCCAGCCGATGGATGCGCCGACCGGCGGCGTGGCGGCCGACAGCCTGGGCGCGCGGCGCGCCGGCGCGCTGGCCTTCCGCATCATGGCGGAGATGGGCGGGCAATGCGTCGTGCAGAAGGACGACGCCATCCTGCACGCGCAGCGCTGGCTGTGGGACCGGCTGCGCGTGGTGGCCGAACCTGGCGGCGCGACGGCGCTGGCCGCCATCCTGTCCGGCAGCTTCGTCCCGCCCGCCGGCGCGCGCGTCGGCGTGGTGGTCTGCGGCGCCAATTGCGACCCGGGGTCGGTGGTCGGCTGAGGCCGCCCCTTTGGCTGCGGCATTGCCACGGCTAGATTGGCGCGGATGCGAGGGATCGGCACGGCAATGATCGGACGACGCGGATTGGCGGCACTCGGGCTGGCGGGCGTGCCCGCCGTGGCGCGGGCCCAGGCGGCCTGGCCGGACCGCCCGATCCGCCTGGTGGTGGGCTATCCGGCCGGCGGGCCGTCCGATGTCTTTGCCCGGCTGCTGGCCACGCAGATCGCCCCGCGCCTTGGCGAGCCCGTGGTGGTCGAGAACCGCCCCGGCGGCGGCGCCGTGCTGGCCAGCGAGACCGCCGCGCGCGCCGCTGCCGACGGCCACACCTGGATGCATGTCGACAACGGCATCCTGGTCTACAACCCGGCGCTCTATGGCCGGCTGCCCTATGACCCGGATCGCGACTTTGCCGGCGCCGGCTTCATCGGCCGCTTCCCGCTGTATATCGTGTGCCGGGCCGATGCGCCCTTCGCGGATTTCGCCGCGCTGGTCGCCGCATCCCGCAATCGGGCGCCGACCTATGGTTCGCCCGCGGTGGCGTCCCCGCACCATCTCGCGATGGAACTGGTCAAGCGGCGCTCCGGGCTGGCGGCCGAACACGTGCCCTATCGCGGCGGCCAGGCGGCGATGCAGGACCTGCTGGGCGGCAGCGTCGACCTGGTGATGATCGACACCGCGACCGGCCTGCCTTTCATCCGCGACGGCCGGGTCCGTGCGCTGGCGGTGCTGAGCGAGGCGCGCACCGCCGAGGCGCCCGCCGTGCCGAGCCTGCGCGAACTGGGCCACGACGCCGTCGCCTTCGGCTGGCAGGGCATCAGCGTGCCGCGGGGCGTGGCGGCGCCGGTGGTGGCGCGGCTAAACGCCGAGATCGTGCGCGCCATGGCGTCGGATGAGGTGCAGTCGCGCACCCGCGCCCTGGGCATCCAGACCACCGGCTGGTCGGCGGCGGAATTCGACGCCTTCGTGGCAACCGAGAACGCGCTGTGGCGGCCGCTGATCCGGGAGCTCGGCATCCGGCTGGACGCTTGACCGGGCGGCGGCTGCGGCGCGCCCGCGCCCTGTTGTCGCCGCGATGGCGCGGCATCATGTGTCCGGGCACGGCGCCCGCCCCATGATGGCGCCACGGCCCTGCGGAGACCCAAGATGCGCGTGATCCCTGCCGCCCTTCTCCTCGTTGTCGCCGCGGCGCCCGCGCTGGCGCAGGGTGCGGGCAGCCTGCCGCCGCCCGTGCCGCTGCCGGCGCCGCCGCCATCCGCGACCCCCACCCCCGACGCCGCGCCCGCCCCCGAACCGGGGCTGGGCGAACGCGCCGGCGCCGCGGTCGACCGCGCTGCCGGGCAGACCGGCCAGGCGCTGGAACGCGCGGCGGAGGAAAGCGGATCGGCGGTCGGCCGCGCCCTGCGCTGGTCCGGCCAGCAGATGCAGGGCGCCGGCGAATGGACGGCCCGCCAGGGCGAACGCATGACCGGCACGCCGCCGGCCCAGCCCGCGGCGCCGGCCTCGCGATAGGGCCGCGCCGCTACGCCTGCTGCGCGCGCCAGGATTCGGCGATCGCCGCGCCGCTGGCATTCCACACGCTGCCCTTCGCCAGGATGGCGTCGAGCATCGCCCCGAAGGCGCGGATGCGATGCGGCTGGCCCATCAGCCAGGGCGTCACCGACAGGGTCAGGATGCGCCCGCCTCCCGTGGCCGCCGCTTCCGTGTCAAGCGCCGCATGGGCAGCGAGCACGGCGGCGCAGAAATCCTCCGTCGCCATGTTTTGCTGCTGGAGCATCTTCTGGTCCGCCAGGTCCTGCGGCAGCGGCATCGCCAGCAGCGGGCCGGCGGACGTGGTCATGCCATAGGGCATGTCGTCGTTCAGCCAGCCGCTGGTCCAGTCGAAGCCCGCGGCGCCGACCAGGTCGAGCGTGCGCGGCGATTCCGAATGGGCCGGGGAATGCCAGCCGCGCACGGCATCGCCGAAGCGTGCGCGCAGCAGGGCGGCGGCCTGTTTGACGGTCGCGGCTTCCTCGGCCTCGGGCACCTGGCCGTGATGCAGGTGGCCCATGTCGAGGCCGGCGCAGGCGGGTTCCCAGCCGGCCTTCTCGATATCGTCCATCAGCACGGGATACAGCGGCGCCAGTGCGGCGCTGAGCAGCGCGGTGGCCGTCAGCTTGCGTGCTTCCAGCGCCTTCATCAGCCGGTAGATGCCGATGCGGTTGCCGTAGTCGCGTTGCGTGTAGTCCCAGAAGGACGGGTAGGGGCGTTCCATCCCGCCCGGGGCGATGAAGGGCTTGAGCGGCATGTCCATCGGGAAATGCCCGACATGCACGGCGATCCACAGCGCCACGCGCGCCCCGCCCGGCCACTGCACGGGCTTGGCATCCGGCAATGCGCGATAGGGGTAGATGTCGTGGTCCATGCCCCGCCGGCGCAGCGGGTATTCGAAGTAGTCTGCCGGCAGACCGCTCATGGCGTGCCCTCCGCGATCCAGGCCTCGTGGGCGGCCAAATGGTGGTCGATGTAGTGCTGCGCGATCTCGCGCCCGGTCGCGAGCCAGACCTTGTGGTGGCTGACGACATGCCGCAGCACTTCGTCCAGCGCGCCGATGCGATGCGCCTGGCCGATCAGGAAGGGGTGCAGCGGCATGCACATGACGGTGCCGGATTCCTCGCCTTCCTCATACAGCTGGTCGAACTGCGCCTTGCAGATGTCGGCGAAGCGGTCGGGTGGCGTGTTCCGCATGACCAGCAGCGGCACGTCGTTCACTTCCAGCGAATACGGGATCGACACGAAGGGCTTGCCGGACCGCACCTTGATCGGCGTCGGCTGGTCGTCGTGCAGCAGGTCGAGCGTGTACTTGATGCCTTCCTCCGCAAGGATGTGTTGCGTCGCCTCGTCGTTGGAGATCGCCGGCGTCAGCCAGCCATCCAGCGACTGGCCGGAGGCGCGCAGGATGGTCTCGCGGTTCTCGCGGATCACCTGGCGCTGCTGGTCCTCGGTCATGCCGTAGAAGTAGCGGGTGTTGTAGGTGCCGTGGCTGAACAGTTCCCATTCCAGTTCGCAGCAGCGTTCGATGATCTCGGGGTAGTGGTCGCAGACCGCGACGTTCAGGCTGACCGACCCGCGCACGCCGTGCCTGGCCATGACATCCGCCATGCGCCAGAAGCCCACGCGGTTGCCGTAGTCGCGCCAGGAATATCCCGTGACGTCGGGCTGCGGCCGCGGCCAGGGGGCGCGGCGCGGGTTGTTCGGGGCATACAGCTCGTAATGCTCGATGTTCGGCGCCACCCAGAAGGCGACGCGCGCGCCGCCGGGCCAGGTGATCTTCGGCCTGCGCCGCCAGGGCATGAAGCCGTAGTGCTGCTGTTCCTTCAGCATCGCGTCAGCCCTCCAGCGTCGGGATGGCGGCGAGCACATCGGCCACCGGCATTACATCCGCGTACTTCACCGCCATGTCGTACAGGTTGGCGAAATGCGGGCTCTCGTGCTTGTCGGCCACGCATTCCTCCGGGACGATCATGCGGAAGCCGCAGGACAGGCCATCGACCACGGTGGCACGCACGCAGCCTGACGTGGACCCACCCGTAACGATCACGGTGTCGATGCGGTGGAAGGTCAGCAGCGACCGGAAATGCGTCTCGAAGAACGCGCTCGCCATGCGCTTGTTGAACACGATGTCGGAGGCCGCGCGCCGCGTGCGCGGGTCGAGCTGCGCGCGCGGCGAGCCCTCCTTGATGTTCTGCAGGCTGTCGGGCGTGTCGGTGCGCGTGCCCCAGACGCCGCAATCCTCGCCCGAGGGCAAGTAGGCGACGTAAGTCCAGACCACCGGCCAGTTGCGCGCCCGCACGGCGTCGCTCACGGCGTTGATGTGCTCGATCTGCCGCGGGTCGGTCTCGTAGGCTGTCACGTAGGTCTGCGGCTGGGTATAGGCGCATTGCACGTCGATGTTCACCACCGCGCAGCGACGCCCGAAGCCGAAGCGTCGGCGCGATGGCGCCGCCTTGAACTCGGTGTAGAGTTGCCGTGCGGTCTTGCCGTCCTCGATCATCGTCCCTGCCTTGCGCTGCCGGCGCGGAGTCTGCGCGCCGGGCAGCGCTTGGCAAGAGGCTATGCGGCGAGGAACTCGTTCCACTTCTCGGTGTAGTATTCCAGGTTCGTCGGCCGCGTGTTCCACACATAGACGCGCTGCGAACGGTCCTCTAGCGAGCCGCCATCGCGCCCCTCCCCGCCATAGACCTGGCGGATCAGTTCGGGCGGCAGATACTGCGTGTAGGTGTCGATGGTGGAGAAGTAGCCGATCTCGGTCTGCCGCGCGCCGGCGAAGCCTTCCAGCCAGAAGTTCAGCCATTCGTAGCAGACATCGAGGTTGCGCGTGGTCGCCGAGATCGCCTGGCCCTGGCACCAGGCGCGGTAGCCTTCCTTGGCGACCGCGTAGCGCAGCGGAATGCCCTTGCTGGCCACTTCCACCACCACCGGCCACCAGGCGTCGGCGATCCAGACTTCCTCCGACGCCATCAGGTTCACCAGCTCGCCATAGGCGCGCCACAGCGCGCGGAAATGGCCTTCCTTCTTCTTGTCCTTGAGGAAGAGGATAACGGTGTCGACCTCGGCATTCGTGAGGTTCGAGATGTCGGCCGGGTTGATCAGGCCGAGCGCCTTCATCCCCAGCGCCGCATCCAGCATGCCCAGCCAGTCGATCCCGAACAGCGCGACCTTGCCGCGGTATTTCGGGTTGAACAGCTCGCCCCAGGACAGCTCGTTGTTCACGGCTTCGACGTGGCGCGTGTTGTAGCCGATGCTGTCCATCTGGAAGAAGGTCGGCATGAAGATGGCCTGGTTGCGCGCATCCGAGGTGTACATCATCTGCCCCGGATTGGCGCCGAGGCCCAGCGGGCTGGTCGGCGTGGCGCGGCCATCCTTCAGCAGCGGATGCATCTTCGACCAGTTCGGGATGCGCGAGATGTCGATCGGCTGCGTCAGGTTCTCGCCCTTGCCATAGGCGGCGAAGGGCGCGTCGGTGGTGATGCAGTCCACCGGCGCGGTGCGCACGCGGTCGATGCGCGCCTGCGTCGAAGGGTTCACCCAGGGCCGCGGCGTGATGCTGGTGCGCCGCGCGAATTCGCGCAGGATCGGGTCGCGCATGTCGAAGGATGCGCCGGCGAGGTTGATGACACGCGCCTGCGCCTGCGCGATGGAGGGCACGGCAAGGCCCGCGGTGGCGGCCCCGAGCAGATGGCGACGTCCGATCTCCATGATGCGTGGCTCCTGTGGCGTGGGTTCAGCGGGGTTGGACGCGGCGGCGCAGCGCCCAGAAGGCGACGGTGAAGATGCCGATGGCGAAGAAGGAGAAGACCGTTGTGACGGTGCCGATGGCATAGAGTTCCGGCGTGAGCTGCCGGTCGAGCTGCGCCATCACCGCCAGCGGCAGCGTGAGGTCGGCGCCCGTGGTGAACAGGGATCGCGGGTATTCGTCGTAAGACAGCGAGAAGCCGAACAGCCCCGCGCCGATCACGCCGGGCATCACCAGCGGCAGGGTGATGCGCCGGAAGGTCGTGATGCGCGACGCGCCCAGCGTGAGCGCGGCTTCCTCCAGCTTCGCATCGAAGCGGTTGAACACCGCCAGCATGGTCAGGAAGCCGAAGGGCAGCGTCCAGCTGACATGCGTGATGTAGGCGGTGGTGTCCCAGGACGGGTCGATGCCGAGCATCCGCATCATCAGCGCGAAGCCGAAGCCGACCAGGATGCCCGGCGCCATGATGCCGAGCAGCAGCAGGTAGAAGAACAAATTGTGCCCGCGGAACTGCCCGCGCACCGCCTGCGCCGCCGTCACCGACAGCACCACCGTGGTCAGCGAACACGCCACCGCCAGCAGGAAGGACCGCAGCACCGGCGGCTTGAAGTCGTTCATGATCGAGGCGTCCCACAGCTCCCGGTACCAGTGGAGCGAGACGCCGTTCATCGGGAAGGTGGTGCCCCCCGTCGGCCCGGCGAAGGAGAGCAGGCCGAGCGTGAAGATCGGCAGCCATTGATACAGCAGGAACAGCACGGTGACGGTGCCGAGCACCCAGCCGGTCAGGCGCGAACGCGTCTTCCAGTGCAGCATCACCGCGCGCCCAGCTTGCGGATGTCGACCACGCGCAGCGCCAGCACCACGCCGGCCAGCATGCAGACCATCAGCAGCACCGCGACCACGGCAGCGAAGCGCAGCTGAGAGCCCTCGTAGAAATTCAGCACCAGGTTGCCGAGCAGCGCGTACTTGTTGCCACCGATCGTCGCGACGGTGGCGAAATCCGCCATCACGTTCAGGAAGACCAGCACCTGGCCGATCACCACGCCGGGCAGCGTCAGCGGGAAGATGATGCGGCGGAAGACCGTGACGGGCGGCGCCTTCAGCGTCATGGCCGCTTCGCGCAGCGCCGGCGGGATACTGGCCAGCATGTACACCACCGGCCCGGCGGCGAGCATGGTGTAGAGCGAGACCTGCGCCATGGTCACGCCGGTCATGGAATAGAGGAACACCTCGACCGGCCGCGACGTCAGGCCGGTCGCCATCAGCGCCTGGTTGATGACGCCGTTGACGCCGAGGAACGGCACCCAGGCGATCGCGCGGATCAGCGTGGAGGTCCAGAACGGAATGATGAAGGCAAGGAACAGAGCCGTGCGCCAGCGCCCGTTCGTCACCTTGCAGACCAGGAAATACGCGACGCAGTAGCCGAGCGTCCCGCAGATCGCCATCAGCGTCGCGGCCTGCAGGAAGGTGCTGCCGATCAGGCGCAGGTACGACGCGTTGGAGAAGAAGCGGATGTAGTTGTCGAAGGTGAGCGGGCTGGATGCGCTGAAGGCCCGCCCGCCCCAGAAGGACACCCACAGGATCAGCAGCGTCGGCACCACCACCGCCGCGAGCATCCAGGCCCCGGCCGGCACGGCGAGCCAGAAGGCGGCGGGAGAACGCAGGCGGATGGTGCTCATGCGTGCAGCACCGCGTCCTCGGTGCGCCAGGCGAGCGTGGTGGATTCACCGGCGCGCAGCCGCTGCTTCGCGGCGCCGAACTGGTCGTATTTCAGCACCACGCCGGACGCGCTCTCCAGCACATGGCGGCGATAGGCGCCGAAGAACTCGACGGTGGTGCAGCGTGCGGCGATGGCGTTGTCGAGCGTCTCGCCCTCCTGCACCAGCTCCGCGCGGATCGAGAAGGACACCGCGGCACCCGCCGCCGGCGCGGCGCGCGCACCCAGCGGCACCAGGAAGCGGCCATCCGGTGTCTCCACCGGCAGCACGCCCTCGGCCGCCGCGCCGGCCACCCCGCGCAGCACGTTGTTGCCCTGGATGAAGCCGGCGACGAAGGCGGTGGCGGGGCGCGACAGCACCTCGTCCGGCGGGCCCTGCTGTTCGATCTTCGCGTGGTTCATGACCACGACGTGGTCGCCGAGGGAAAACGCCTCGTTCTGATCGTGCGTGACCCAGATGAAGGAGATGCCGGTGCGCTGCTGCAGCGCCTTCAGCTCCAGCATCACCGTCTCGCGCAGCGAGTAATCCAGCGCGCCGATCGGTTCATCCAGCAGCAGGATGCGCGGTTCGGTGATCATCGCGCGCGCCAGGGCAACGCGCTGCTTCTGCCCGCCCGAGAGCTGCGCCGGGCGGCGTTCGGCCAGCGCGGTGATCTCGAAGGCCGCCAGCACTTCCGCGACGCGCTTCGCGATGTCGGCGCGCGGCTTCTTCAGCATCTCGAGCCCGAAGCCGACCTGCTTCGCCACCGTCATGTGCGGGAACAGTGCGAAGTCCTGGAACATCATGGCGATATCGCGCTTCCAGGGCGGGTCGCCGGTGACCTGGCGGCCGCCGATCAGCACCTCGCCATCATCGGGTTCCTCCAGCCCCGCCACGCAGCGCAGCGTCGTGGTCTTGCCGCAGCCGGATGGGCCGAGCAGGCAGACGAACTGACCCTTCTCGACCTTCAGCGAGACATCATCGACCGCGACGAAGCTGCCGTAGCGCTTGCGGATGCCCCGCAGCTCCAGGTCGAGCTGCGCGATCATCGGACCCCCGGGCATCGGCGCCTCGGGCATCGCTCAGGCCGCCTGCGCGATCGGCAGGCGGGACTTCATCAAGGGCATGATGCGCGTGCCGAACTGCTCCATGCCGACCAGGAAATCGTCGAAGGTCAGCATCACGCCGGCCAGGCCCGGGATCGCCGCCAGGTCATCCATCTGCTTCGCGATGGTCTCGTAGGACCCGATCAGGCGCAGCATGTTGGTCGGCACGCGGTCGGACCGCACCATGCGGCCGACGGTGGAATGCGCCTCCGCCTTCACGTCCGCCGCGGCCTGGGAATCGCGCCAGGCGAGCGCCTCCATATCGGTGCCGGCGACGTAGTGGGTCCACTTCGCCATCGCCGCCTCGTCCGTCTCGTCGGCGATCACCATCATCAGCAGCATCGCCTCGCACTCGCGCCCGGCCTCGGCGTTCGCGGCGAGCAGGCGCTGCGTGTGCGGCGCCACCTGCGAGACATCGTTGATGCCGCCGGCGCTGATGAAGTTGTAGTCGGCGTGTTCGGCCGCGAACTTCATGCCGCGGTTCGACTGGCCCGCGGCGATCAGGCTGATATGCCCGGCGGGCGTGGGCGCCACGCGGCAATCCGTCATCTGGTAGAATTCGCCCTTGTGGTCCGATACGCCCTCGGACCACAGGTCGCGCAGCACGGTGGCGTATTCCTCGGCGAGCTCGTAGCGGCGGGCGAAGTGCTGCTCGCCAGGCCAGATGCCCATCTGTTCGTATTCCGCCTTCTGCCAGCCGGTCACGATGTTCACGCCGAAGCGGCCGGGGCTGATGGAATCGATGGTCGCGGCCATGCGCGCGATGATCGCCGGCGGGATCGACAGAACGGCCACCGAGGCGAACAGCTTGATGCGCGTGGTGACGGCCGCGAGGCCCGCCATCAGCGTGAAGCTCTCCAGGTTGAAGTCCCAGTAGCGCGACGGGCCGCCGAAGCCGCGCAGCTTGATCATCGACAGTGCGAAGTCGAAGCCGAAGCGCTCCGCCTTCAGCGTCACATCGCGGTTGAGCTCGAAGCTCGGCATGAATTGCGGGGAAGTGCTGGAGATCAGCCACCCATTGTTCCCGATCGGAAGGAAGACCCCGAGCTTCATGGCTGCCTCGCTGTTCGCAGGTGCAGCAATCTAGGGCTGCGGTCGTGCCGTCCGCAACCGCCCTGCTGCCCGAACATTCGGCAAAAAGACGGACAGCAGCACGAAGGCGCTGCAAGACAAGGCAACGCGGATCGGAATGATGAAGAATCCGGCAGCACCGCATGCCCTGATCCGTGGTGGAAATCTCCCGACAGTCATGGAAAGGTCATGTGTAGCCATGGCACCGTCGCCGACGGCACGGCGCGCACGGGGGAATCGCAAGGCATGGCGCTGACGCTGGCGCTCGAGCGCGTGGAGTTCATCCCGGCCGGGCGCGTCACCGACGACACCTCCATCCTGACGCTGCGTTCGCTCGTGTTCGAACCGCTCTGCACCTGGCGCGACGGGCGGATCGAACCCGGCCTGCTCGCCGCCTGGGCGCATGAGGCGGATGGCCGCGCCTGGCAATTCGCGCTGCGGCAGGGCGCGACCTTCCACGACGGCAGCCCCTGCACCGCCGACGACGTGGCGGAGGCGATCCACGCCCACCTGCGCGGCATCGACGGCTTCGGCATGGCCGGCCCCTACGCGCGCTACCTGGCCGGCGCGCGCATCACGCCAGAGGGGCCGGGGATGCTGTCGATCTCGACGCCCGAACCGCTCGGCGACCTGCCGGAGATCCTGGCGGAATTCTTCGTCGTGCGCGCGGCCGCGGATGGCGCGCCGACCCTCGGCACCGGCCCGTATCGCGTGCTGGACCACGCACCCGGATCGCATGCGCTGCTGGAGGCGGTGGAGCGCGCCCGCGCGCCCGCACGCATCCGCCTGGTGGCCGAACCCGACGCGCAGGGCCGCCAGCGCATGGTCAGCGAAGGCACCGCAGACGCCGCCAAGAACCTCGAACGCCTGCCCGACCCGACCCATCGCGACGCCGCGCTGCGCTGGGGGCATGCGGCGAACACGCTGTCGGTCATGGCGTATCTGGAATGCCGGCGCGGCGCCTTCGTCCATCCGGCGGCGCGCCGTGCGGCGAACCTCGCGGTGGATGTGCCGGCCATCATCGACAGCGTGTTCCATGGCCTGGGCGTGCCGGCCTCGACCATCGTGAGCCCCTTCCACCTGGGTCATCGCGAGGCCGCGCTGTCGCCCATCGCGCACGACCCCGCCGCCGCGCGCGCGCTGTTCGACAAGGCCGGCGCGGTCGGCGAACTGCTGATCCGCACGCCCCTGCATCTGCCCGAGCGCGCGCCGCAGGTGGCCGAGATGATCGCCCACGACCTCGCCCGCGCCGGCATCCCAGCCCGCATCCAGCCCGAGCCCGACCGGCCGGACTACGCCCGCCAGGTCGGGCGCGGGCAGATCGGCGACATCGCGCTGTTCGACAGCTCGCCGCACGCCACCTTCCGCGTGCTCAACGACAAGATTTCCTCGACCGTGCAGGGCCTGTGGTGGCAGGGCTTCGACGACCCGGCACTGGAACCGATGATCGCCGCGGCCGCACGCACCATGGACCAACCCGCCCGCGCGCAGGCCTACGCACGCTGCCTGCGCCGCCTGCACGACAACCCGCCCTGGCTGTACCTGTTCCACCCTGTCGAAGCCTTCGCCGCACGCGCCGACGCGCCGGCGCTGACGCTGGACCATCGCGGCGTGCTGGGGGTGGTGTGATGGCGGCGCGGCGGGGGAGGGCTTTGCCCTCCCCCGGAACCCCCACCCACCAAGGGCTTAAGGCCCCTGTTCCTTCTTTGACTGACAGTCGGGTGGCGGCCGAGATGCCCTCTGCGACGTTCTCCGGCAGACCCGGCTGGGCGGTGGTCAGCATCCGGGCAATGTGTCCCTCAACGGTGAATCCGGGCGGCTTTCTGGGCGGGCTCGGGTGGATCACCACACACTCTATCAGCTGCCGGGCAATGGCCATCGCCTCGGGGTCGTGTTCCGGCCCTGACAACCGCTCGCGCAGCTTCGCCAGCGTGCGCCGGTAGGACTCGCCCAGGTTCGGCATCAGTCGCACCGAGGTCGGCTTGGCTCGCTGAACCGCGAATGTCAGCCGGTCCCGCTCGGCCTCCAGTCCCGCCAGCTTCGCCTGGACGCCGGAACTGCGCAGCCCTTCCGCGATGGCGTCAATCACGTTGCCCAGCTTGCGCTCCACCGCCGCCAGGTCGCGGCGCAACTGCGCGCCCTGCGCCCCCGCTTGCGTTGCCAGCCGGTTCCACTCGGCGGTGAATTCCGTGGCGAACGCCTCTGCCAGCACGGGCTCCATCAGTTGCTCAGCCAGAACCTCCAGTACCTGCGCCTCGAGGCGCTCACGCCGGATGCTGGCGCGGTTGCTGCAAAGGTGCCGCTGCGCCGAGGTGCAGCGGAGAAACCCACCGCTCATCATGGCGAAATTGCCGCCGCAGGCGCCGCAGCGGACTTTGCCAGACAGCAGGTATTCCGGCGCCCGCTTTTCCCAGAACCGCGGCTGGCCGGTGGTCGGATCGGGCGCGCTGGCCGCCTCTGCCAATCGCCGCTGCACCACGTCCCAGGTCGCCTGGTCGATGATCCGCAACTCCGGCACCTCGCCGGTCACCCGGACCTCGACCGGATTCAGCCGGCGCACCACCCGCCCGGTCGCCGGGTCCACCGCCCTGGTCCGGCGGTTCCACACGGCCTCGCCGATATAGGCCCGGTTGCGCAGGATGCCGTCGCCGCGGGTCGGTCGGCCGCGCAGGGTCATCGGATCCCACCCCGTTCCTTTCGGCGACGGCACCCCGTTCGTATTCAGCCGCTGGCAGATGGCTCCAGCGGTCCGACCGTCCGCATACTCGGCAAAGATGCGCCGGACGACCGCCGCCTGGTCCGGATCGATTTCACGCAAGCCGCGTTCCAACTCTCCATCCGCGCGCAGCCGCCCGGTTACGCGGCGGTATCCGTAGGGCGGCGGGCCAAAGCACTTGCCGGCCTGCACGCGCCCGGCGATCCCCCGCTTTGTCTTGGCCGCGAGGTCCTGCAGGTAGAGCGCGTTCATCGTGCCCTTTAGGCCGACATGCAGGGCGCTGATATCGCCCTCGGCCAGGGTCACGATGCGGACCGACGCGAAACCCGCCAGCTTGTGGAACGCGGCGATGTGCTCCTGGTCGCGCGAGAACCGGTCGAGCGCCTCAGCCAGCACGATGTCGATGTCACCCCGGCGCATCGCCGCCTGCAGCGCCTGATACCCCGGCCGCTGCATGCTCGACCCGGACAGCGCGGCATCCTGGAATGTGACCAGCACGGTCCAGCCCTGCCGCTCGGCATGCTCGCGGCAGATGCGCAGCTGATCCTCGATCGAGTGCTCCGACTGCCGGTCGGAGGAGTAGCGCGCGTAGAGCGCAACGCGCGGTGCCAGGGTGTTCGACACCGGGATCATCCTGACACGCCCGCCTCGCCGCGGCGCGCCTGCTTGCGGCGCCTCAGCACGGCGGCCTGATAGCGGCGCATGGCACCGAGCTGGTTGGCGGCGACGTAGTACTTGCGGGTCGTCTGGAGGCTGTGGTGCCCCAGCAGGTCGGCGGCAATCCGGACCAGCTCTGGGTCTTCATCGGTAATGCTGGTGGCCAGGCAGTCGCGAAACAGGTGGCAATTTACCTCGTGACCGAACTGCGCCTCGGTGTGGCGGCGCAACAGCTTCTGCAAAGCGCCTGCCGTCATCGGCATGCCGGTCGCCGCGATCCAGAGATGCCGGCCCGGCTCCCGCCACGGCCGAGCCGGGTCGTGCCCTGCCCGCATGTCGAGCAGGCGCGGCCGATACAGATCGAGGTACGCCTCCAGCCCCGGTACGAGCACTTCCGGGAACGCCATCTTGAGCGCCGCATGCGTCTTGCTCTCGGCGGCGGGGATCATGATCATCCAACCCGCGCCAGCCTGCCGGAGCTGCCGCCCAATCTGCAGCCCGAGAAAGTTCAACTGCCGCAGCGGCCGCATCGCCAACAGCGCGATCATCAACCCGTCCCTGAAACCAATCGCCTGATCATTCGCCCGGCGCGCATCGGCGGCATCCAGCTCCAAAGCGGCGGCCTCGACCATGAGGCCGCAGCCGAGCTGCAGCAGGTCCTCCTGCGGCACGATGCGCGCGGCCTTGTTGCGCGACGGCTCGGCCAACCGCTGGCGCCGGGCCTGCAGATCGCACAGCCATCGCCAGTCCCCATCCGGCCAGACATCCCGGGCGAACATGTGGAGCTGGCCCAGGTAGCTCGACACCGTCACCGACGCGCACCTTCCCACCAGGAACCGGACATAGTCTGCCATCCGCTCCGGCGTGATGCGATCCGGCGGCGCCGTCCCGGCCAGATCGACGCCCTGTTCCGCCAGGTAGCCCAGCCACCGCGAATAAGCCCCCGTCAGGGCCTTGTGGGTCGCCGGCCGCCACTGCGCCGCGGCGCCACCCTCATCGAACGGGCTGCCCGCGACACAGGCCGCTTCATAGGCAGCGCGATCTGCCGCAGGCCACGCCGACAGCTTCACGGCCGCATGGCCAGGGGGCTGCGGGGCGCCCATCAGCGCAGGCCCTGCGGCAGCCGGCCATACGCCGCGCGGCGCCGCAGCACCAGGCCGTCGTGATGGCGGATGGCGGCCGCGGTCTGAAAGCCGATGTAGTGCGCCCGCGTCGTATCGGCCCGCTTGTGGCCGAGGGTCCGCATCACGACGCCATCCGCGCCCGGATCCTCCAGGAATTCGAGGTAGGCCACCAAGTGGCGGAACAAATGCGGGTGCCAATGCACCCCGGCCAGCTGCGCCATCGCCTTCGTGACCTGGCTGCGCAGCGCGCCCGTGGTCTTGCGGGTGCCGGGCCTGGCCCCGGGAAACAGCCAGGCCGACTTCGGGTCGCCGAGCAGCGGCCGAAATTTGTCGATATGCCGCCGCAGCAGGGCGGCCGAGGGCGCCGGCAGTTCGGCGATGATCGGGACGCGGTTCTTCACCTCGCCGGCCGGGATGACGATCTTCACGCCGCCATGCGACTGCAGCAGCAGCGTCCGGCCGATCTCAAGGCCCGCCAGGTTCTTGATGCGCAGCCCGGTCATCAGAAAGATCTCGATCGCCAGCGCCGTCTCCATCAACCGCGCCAGCGCCAGCGTCGGTTCGCCACCACGGGCCACCTTGGCGGCGATCCGATCGGGCAGGGTCAGCACCGCCTCCAGCCGGGCAGGATCGTCCAGTTGCGCGAGGCGCTGCTCGTTCCGCGGCGCGAGGCCGACATGCTCGGGGCGGAGGTTGTTCGCCAGGCGCCGCAGCTTCGCGACCTCGTCGTGATCGCGCTTCAGCCAGTGCTTGGCGATCAGCATCGGCACCCGGGCAATCTGGGCGAGGTGGCTGCACTTGCGCTGGCCGCCGCGCTCGTAGATCACCTCCAGCGCGCGGCGGGCCTGGGCATGGGTGATGACCACGGCGAAGGACGTCATCGTCGCGGGGTCTTCGCCGGCCGAAACCAGGGCGCCGAGATATAGCGCGAGCAGCTTCCGGCGGGCCTCGAACGATTCCGGGCGCAACGGCCGGAAATCACGATCCGCGAAGGTATCGCGGCCGAGCCAGTCGATCCACTCCTCGACCTCGTCCGTGAGCGAGGTCGGGTAGCGATCCCACGGCAGGCTATGGCGCACCGTGTTGTCCGGGACGGTGAGCCGCTGCTGCGGCCAGTCGGCGTGGGTCTCGCCGGCATGGTTCCAGGCACGGGCCGTCTCGCGCGCGACCCGCGCGGGCTCGGCCACCAGGCTGCGATTGGTCAGATCATCCAGGTAGCGATCGATGAGCCGATCATCGACGCCGTCGGGCTCGATGCCGAGCAGGGTGGCATACCGGGCCAGGCGGCCGAGGTAGTACAGCGCGTGGCCGCGCTTGCTCAGTCCGCCCAGCAACTCCGCCCAGGCGGGGCTCGGGTCGCTGTCGAACCGCCGGGGCAGGATGCCGCCCTCGACATGATCGACGGCCGCGCCGAGCAGGCTGAGCGCATTCCGCCAGCTGCCGGTGGAGATCTTCGCCATCGCCGGCGTCACCCCCGCCAGCAGCGGGCGCAACCGGACCGGCGCGGCGGGGATGGCGTCGAGCGGCAGGCCGAGGGCGCGGGCGACGGTGTTCAGGGCCGAGGCCAAGGCGCTGCGTCGGGTCTGCTGCAGCGTGGTGTCGGCGAGGATCATTGCCCGCAGGTCGGCAAGGGAGCGGTCGCCGGAGGCGAGTGGATGGGGGTCAGCGATTGGGACAGACGTGAACATGGTGTATCTCCGGTGTACTGATGATGGACAGGGTTGGACATTTATTATTATGTGAGGCGGGTAATGTATCTGGTTACTCGCAATACGTAGTCATAACTGCCTGGAATTCCGTGTATTCGCAGCGACATGCGTGGACAGGATTTCCGTCACCGGCAGCGGGCGAGGTAGGCGCGCAGATCCTCCTCGCTGATGCGCAGGCTGCCGCCGATGCGGTGGGCCTTGAGCACGCCATTCGCGATCAGGCGGCGCACGGTCTTGGTGCTGACGTCGAGAAACTCGGCGACACCCTGGACCGAGAGGAGCGGGGTGGGCTTGGCATGGGTGGACGGCGCGCGACGGCCCGGGAGGGCGCGCGAGGGACGGTCAATCATGGTGTCGGATCCTCGATGACGGGATGGTCGGGACAGGCCGACGCCCACGCCTCGCGCGCCGCCGACCGGGCAAGCGCACGCACAAGGTCACGCAGCCGTGCGTCGCGATCGGACGCTGTGGTGCGTGCCCGCGAGGTGTCGCAGACCGTCGCCACCGCGTCAGGCGCGGCGGTCGAGCAGTCCGGGTCGGGCTTTGGGATGAGCGCGGCCATGCCACCAGGGGGCCGTCACGACAGGCAAGGGGGAAGCGGAGACGTGGTCGCGAGGACCGTGGGAGGGCCCGGCCGAGGCCGCAACCTCAATGCAAGTCGCTGGTCTTCCTCGATAATATGTCAGGCGTCGACTCATCACGCGGCCAGCCAGAAAGCTATTGCACGGCCTGCGACTCGATCTGGGCGCTGCCAGCGAGCTGATCGCGCCTGCACCGTGAACTTGGCCTACAACTCAGCCACAAGGAGCCGGGCCGCCATGTCGCCGACGACGTGGCGCAGCTGCTCACTGAACTTCGTCGCGGCTCGCGGGAGGACCGTCCGGGTCAGGGTATTGGACAGGTCGCGCTTCCGACGCAGACCTTGCAGCCGTTCGGAATGAATCTCGGCGGTTCTGCATCTTTCAGTTGTGCTGTTGCGTTGCAGCACGTGGCCGCGCGCGCCTCGGGCCCACCGCCCGCATTCCACGCCGGTCAGCAGGAGCCCCGCAGACATGAGTTCCCAGGCACCGACGCTGCACCGTGTTGCCTTCCTCGGAAACCATCCGCCACGCATGTGCGGACTCGCGACCTTCACCGGCGACCTGCGAACGGCCGTGGCCCAGGCATTGCCGCATGCCGAATGCTTCGTGCTCGCGATGACGGATGCCGGAGCCAACCACGCCTACCCGCCCGATGTCTGGCTCGACATCGCCGAAGGCGACGTCCAGTCGTACCGCCGCGCGGCGGCGTTCCTCGAAGACGTCAATGCCGACGTCCTGTGCGTCCAGCATGAATATGGCATCTTCGGCGATGCGGATGGCGAGCGGGTGCTCGCCTTGATCGAGCGCGCCACCATGCCGGTGGTCACGACACTGCACACGGTGCTCGATCGACCAACGCCGGGCCAGTTCAGCGTGATGCAGGGCGTCATCCGCCACAGCGGCCGCCTCGTGGTGATGACCGAAAGGGCCAGACGGATCCTCGGCACCGTCCACGGCGTATCGCCGCACCGGATAACCGTGATCCCGCACGGCATCCCGGACGTTGGACCGCAAGGCCCGGCCACGGGCCACAAGGCGGAATTCGATGCGGTGGGGCGGACGGTGCTGCTCACCTTCGGCCTGCTGTCGCCAGGCAAGGGCATCGAGCAGGCGATCCGCGCCATGCCCGCCATCGTCGCGAGCCGGCCGGATGCGCTGTACCTGGTGCTTGGCGCCACCCATCCGAACGTGTTGCGGCGCGAGGGCGAGGCGCATCGGAACGCGCTGAAGGCGCTGGCGCAGCAACTGGGCGTCGGCGACCATGTGCGCTTCCTCGACCGCTTCGTCGACCTTCCGACGCTGACGCGCGCCATCGCCACGGCCGACATCTACGTCACCCCCTACCTGAACGAGGCGCAGAGCGTCTCGGGCACGCTCGCCTACAGCTTTGGCATGGGCAAGGCGGTGGTCTCGACTCCCTACTGGCATGCTGCCGAACTGCTGGCGGAGGACCGCGGCGTGCTGGTCCCCTTCGCTGACCCAGCGGCCATTGCCGGTGCCGTGATCGGGCTGCTCGACGACCCTGAGCGGCTGCGGCGCATGCGCGATGGCGCCTTCGCAATGGGCAACGACATGCGTTGGCCGCGGATCGGCGAACGCTACCGCGCGGTGTTCGAGCAGGCGCGATTGGATGCGCCGCACCACCGCCAACGCCTTGCCGCTTCGACCTTGCCGGAACGTGTGGCCGCTGCCGTCCAGCCGCGGCCGCAGTTAGCGACTCACGGCACCTCCGCACCCGGCACGGCGATGCCGCCGTTGAACTTCATTCATCTTGCCCGGATGCTGGACCCGACCGGCATCGCGCAGCACGCGACACTCGGCATCCCGGATCGATCCCACGGCTATTGCCTGGACGACAACGCACGCGGGCTGATCATGGCGACGCTGCTGTCGGAGCGCGGCCAGGACGGTCCGGTGGCCATGCCCGCCGACCTGTTCAGCGTCACCGCGGCCTTCGTCCAGCACGCCTGGGATGCCGGGTCCGGTCGGTTCAGGAACTTCATGGGCTATGATCGCAGCTGGCTCGAAGCGGCCGGCTCCGACGACAGCCATGGGCGCGCCGTCTGGGCGATCGGGACGGTCGCGGCGCTCGCAGACGACCCCTCGCACCGCAGCTGGGCGCATGGCCTGCTCGAGCGCGCCGCACTACCGGTACTGCAGTTGACCTCCCTGCGCGCCTGGGCCTTCGGGCTGCTCGGCGTGGTCGAGGCGCTGGCGGCTCGGCCCGAGGATCGGCGCTTGATTCGCCTGCGCGCCATCCTGGCCGGAAAGCTGGTGGATCACCTGCGTGGCAGCCGCCATCCCGGCTGGACCTGGTTCGAGGACATCCTGTCCTACGACAACGCCAGGCTGCCCCAGGCGCTGATCGCCGCCGGGCACCAGGCTGGCATGGCAGCCTGGGTGGATGAAGGCACCGAGGCGCTCGTGTGGCTGTGTGACGTGCAGCGCGCCGAGGCAGGGCACTTCCGCCCGATCGGCTCCAACGGCTTCTGGCCGCGTGGCGGCGAGCGCGCCGTGCATGACCAGCAGCCGCTCGAAGCCGCCGCGACGGTCTCCGCCTGCCTCACCGCCTGGCAGTCCAGCGGCGACGGCGCCTGGTTCACGCAGGCGGAACGCGCCTTCGCGTGGTTCCTCGGCGACAACGACCTGGGCCTGCCGGTGCACGATGCACGCACCGGCGGCTGCCATGACGGGCTGCTGTGCGACCGCGTGAACCGCAACCAGGGCGCGGAATCCACCCTCGCCTTCCTGATGGCCGCGCAGGCGATGCATGCCGCGCGCGCCGAAGCGTCGTCGCGCCTCGATGCCGCCTTCTTGCAGGCCGCCCAGTGACGCCTGACCTGCCGGGCCTGGTCCGGTTGCCGATCCTGCTGGCGCCGGACAGCGCGCGGGTCATCGCGCGGCCCTTCCTGTCCGCCATCGACCAGCGGGACCTGCATCGGTCGGACCTGCTGCGCGCCACTCGCCTGACCGACCGCGTCCACGCCATGGCGGCGCGCGCGGTCGAGGAGGAGCTAGCCGCGACCCTCCGCAGCTTCGCGACACGCCACGCCGACATCGAGGCCGTCTTTGCCGAGCGCTACACGCAGATCCGCGACCTGCTGGGCCTCGAGGACGACCCGGTCGATGAGAGGCGCCTGCTGATCGGCGCCTTCTTCACCAACGAATACACCTTCCAGTCCACCGCGTTGTTCAATCCGTCGATCGTCGAGCACCCGGACCAGTCTGGCCTGGCGCGCGGCGAACTGCGCTTCGTCATGAGCCTGCGCGCGACCGGCGAGGGGCACATCAGCTCGATCTGCTTCTGCTCGGGCGTGCTGACCGAAGCAGGCGAGGTCCGCGTCGATCCGCCGTCGCGCTTCGCCTCGACGCCACGGCGGACCACGGCTGCGCGGCTGGCGGATTCCTTCGATGTCGCCTTCCCGCCATCGACCGAACTGGGCGAGCGCGTGATCTTCCCGATCACTCCGCCCCAGCGCAACGGAATCGAGGATGCCCGCCTGGTCCGCTTCGTCGAGGCGGACGGCGATGCCACCTACTTCGCCACCTACACCGCCTATTCCGGGCGCGAGATCGCGCCGGAATTGCTGCGGACCGACGATTTCCGCCGCTTCTCCTTCGTGCCGCTGCGCGGCGATGCGGTGCATAACAAGGGCATGGCGCTGTTCCCGCGCCGCGTCGGCGGGCGCTACGCAATGCTGGCGCGTTCGGATGGGGAGACCCTGCAGCTGGTCACCTCGGACGACGTCCATGTCTGGAGCGCTCCACGCGAGATCCTCGCGGCGGCTGACCCTTGGGAGTTCGTGCAGATCGGCAATTGCGGAAGTCCCATCGAGCTGCCGGAGGGGTGGCTGGTGCTCACCCATGGCGTCGGCCCGATGCGCCAGTACTGCATCGGCGCGGCGCTGCTCGATCTGCACGATCCGAGCCACATGATCGCCAGGCTGCGCCGCCCATTGCTGACGGCGAGCGGGGAGGAGCGCAACGGCTATGTGCCGAATGTCGTCTATTCCTGCGGTTCGCTGGTGCATGCGGGACGGCTGATTCTGCCCTACGCGGCGTCCGACACGGCAACGCGCTTCGCGGTGATCCCGGTGACGGACCTCCTCGCCGCGATGGTCTGACGGTTCAGGGTACGGCGATGCAGGGCGTGGGGCCGGGACCACCATGCAGCAACGCCACCATCGCGCCTGGCGCGCCGGTGATGCGTGTCGTCGCGCCGGCGGCGGGAATGAATGCGGCGAGTCCGCGCGGCACGGCGCAATCGTCCATCGTCACGCCGTCTGTCAGCGCGACCATTATGTGCTGGCGGCTTCCATCCGGGCGCAGCGTCAGGCCACCCAGGACCGAGAGCCGTTCAAGCACGAAGCGCGGCGCCGTCGCGACCAGCTGACGAGGGTCCCCGGCCGCTGGCATGACGACCGCGCGCGACGCGCCGAGATCCGCGACGGCCATCGCCGCGTCGAGCTGCAGCGTCCGCGGGCGAGCATGATCGTATAGCCGCCAGGTGACGTCGATCGCGTCCTGCACCTCCAGCACTACCAGGCCGGCGCCGATCGCGTGAACCGTGCCCGCCGGCACCAGGATGGTCTCGCCGACGCGGGCGGGATGCCGGCGCATTAGCGCGAGGACCGATCCATCCGCCGCGGCGGCGCGCAATGCGTCTGCGGTGATCGGCTCGCGAAAGCCGATCCAGACCACGGCACCGGGCAATGCTTCGAGCACGAGCCATGCTTCGTCCTTGCCGGATGCGACGCCCGCGGCCGCCGCTGCGGCGTCGGTGGGGTGCACCTGCACCGATAGCGGCGCATCGGTGAACAGCAGCTTGGCCAGCAGCGGTGTCCCCACGCCGTCCTCGGCATTGGCCCCCGACAGCGCGCCCAGGGTTGTTCCATCCTCGGCGCGGCACGTCACATCGGTGAGCCAAGCTTCGCCGACCGGGAGGTCGCCCGCCGTGCGGCCCGTGCCGGCCCAGCCGCCAAGATCGCGCCGGCCCCATACGCGTTCGACCAGCAGCGGCTGCAACAAGAGGGGTTGCGTCGGCGCCATCCTCATGCGCGCGCGCTCCCGTTCGATGTGAATCGTGTTCCACAGCGGTGCGCCAGCGGGGGCACGCATGCTAGGCACGACGGTGCGAGGCGCACCGCATTCGTCCACGCCCCGCGCCCTCGCCTTATGGCGCCGGAGAAACTCCGCCGACGCCAAGGCGTTGATGGAAGCGTGTTGGCAGGTAGTGCCGTCGCAAGTGGCACGAGCCCCGTGCGCGCGCCGACCACACCGCTCCACGGGAGGTCTCCATGCGCCGTCCCCATCTGGCCGTGCTCGTTGTCGGTTTCGCGCTCGCAGGATGCGTCGGGGTGCCTGCCGGGCCGCAACCGGCGCCCTACAGCACCTATGCTGGCAACGCGCGGTTCGCGGCGCCCCAGGCCTATCGCCGTGGTGGCGACAACGACCTGTATGGCCAGTCGCGGCGGACGTGGCAGCCCAATTCCTATCGGCGGAGCCCGCCCCAGGCACAGACGCGCTACGTCAGGCCTGAGCCGCGTGACAGTGCCCCTCGTCACCCCGGATATGGCCGCGGCAACGAACGACAGCGCGACCGCGACCGCGATCGCAATCGCGACTGAGCGGCCGTCTCGTCGCATGGCCGGGTAGCGCCGACGCCCGCGTGCAGTGTCGGTCGCAGGCGTCACGGCGCCGGCCGATCGCGGGCAGCGCGTCGGACACAACGACGATCGCGCGGCTGCTGAACCCGCCGCGATCGCCACAGGAAAACGCCAGGCCATTACGCCCGCGCCGGCCTGCCGTGCTTGCGCGTCAGGCGAAGACCGCATCCGGCGCAGCCTGCGCCGTGATCACGATGGGTTCGTAGCTGCGTGCCCCCTGCGGGTCGGTTGCCGACACCCAGAGCCATTCGGTGCCGCCTGAAGGATCGGCTTGGCGCGTCAGCGTCGCGAGGGCTGCGTTGACGTCTTCGAGTTCGCCGGTCAGCCGGAGTTCGGTGGTGCCGTTGCCTTGCGCGCGCACGCCGTCGATGGCGCGCGCCCAGAGCAGCCCCTCGGCGTCGCTGACCGTGACCGCGTAGTCGCCGTTCGCCTCGTCGTCCGTGACATGCACGCCCGCGAGCCGCTCGCGCACGCCAGCGGCGGCCTGGACCGTATCCGGTGCGGCGATCGACGGCGCTGCGTTGCGTGCATCGGCCGTCACCGTCACCACGATCGGGCTGATGCCCTGGACTCCACCAGGATCATTGGCCGAGACCCAGAGCCATTCGGTGCCCGGCCGGTCGCCGGCCTGGTACGTCAGCGTCGCCAGTTCCGCATTGATGGCAGCCATGCTGCCCGTCAGCGTCAAGGCGACGCTGCCCTGGCCGCGCTCGACCGCGGTGGTGTCGGCGCTGGTTCGCAGCAGGCCGGTATCGCCGCTGACCATGACGGTGAAGATGCCGGCCGGGTTGCTGTCGCTAAAGCGGATGCCGGCGAGCGCCTGACTCTCGCCGGCCTCGATGCCGAAGGCGGATGGCGTGGTGACGACCGGGGCGCCGTTCGGCCCGGTCGCGGGCGGCGTGGGGTCGGGTCGTACGGGGTCGGGCGCCGGGCTCGGCGGACCGTTCCCCGGCGGCGCCGCCCCGGGCGAGGCGATGATCGAGCGCAAGCCCTGCGCGCCCTGCGGATCGACGGCGGAGACCCACACCCAGTCGGTACCGCCGCGGCCCTCGTAGGTGAGCGTCGAGAGCGCGGCGTTGATGCCGGACAGCCCGCCGGTCAGCGTGATGGATGTCGCCGCCTGGCCGGACCCATAGACCCCGGCGACCGCATCCGTTCGCAGCACGCCGAGCGTGTCGCTCACGGTGACGGAGAAATTCCCGCCGGGCCAGGTATCGGCGATCGACACGCCCGCCAGCGCCACCGCGTTGCCAGGCCGCGCCTGCAGCGTCCCCGGTGCGACGATGCTCGGAGCCAGGTTGCTGGCACCGACATTCTGCGCCGGGTCGGTCACCGTCACGGTGCCGCCCTCGGTGCCCGGATAGGCATAGGCGCGCACATAGTCGATCAGCATATGCGCCGGGAACGGCGTCGAGGCATCCGGCACGCCCGGCCAGTAGCCGCCGACGGCCAGGTTCGCCAGCATGTACATCTCCTTGTGCATGTCGGTCGGCGTCTTCATCGACGCGACCTCCTTGCCGTCGATGTACATGGTCACCGTATCGGGGCCCCACATGGCGCCGTAGGTGTGGAAGCCCTTCGACACGTCCTGCACCTTCAGCGTGGTGCCCTCGGTCGCTTGAACGGTCGAATGCGTGGAGAAGTAGAGCGTCTTGGGGTCGTGGCCGAGCACCTCGACCACGTCGAGTTCGGGTGGCCAGCTGAGATCGTCGGGCAGCAGCCAGAAGGCCGGCCACAATCCCTGCCCGGCGGGCAGCTCGGCGCGGATTTCGAAATACCCGTACAACTGGCTGAACGAGGTCTCCGTCGTGATGGCGCCGGACACGTAGGGCAGGCCCAGCGCATTCGCACCCGGCGCCGCGGTGATGTCGAGCACCCCGTTGCGGACGGTGAAGGGGTCGATGCCCACCGAAGCGTCGGAATAGTATTGCTGCTCGCCATTGGAGCCGAGCGTGCGGTTGCCCCAGGCGTAGGTGGTCTTCCAGGTTCCGCTTGATCCGTCGGGCGAACTGCTCAGGGTGTTGAATTCATCCGCGAAGGTGAGCTTGAGGGCTGAGGTATCGATCGTCGCGCCAACCGGCATGGTGCAAGTATTCCTACGGTCAGATTCCACAAAGACACCGCGCCGGCGCTTTAACAAGCGTCGGAATCCAAATAGTCGGTGCCAAGACCTTCACCTCCTTGCCGAGGGGCAAAACTACTGATTGAAATCGGTAGCAGCCATAGATTAATTTTCCGGCATCAATTTACCGCTATTTATTTCATGCGGAAAATGTCGTGCGATCCGCACCGCAGCCGATTTCAAGGAATGTCCTGCGCCCCGGGACGCATCCAGATAGGCATGCCGTGCCTCAAATTGGCACAAAGGCCCGCATGCCGAAGGCGATGCCGACGCCGCACGGCGCTGGGCCTGCCGCGCCTCCGTTCCACGCGGCCCGCAGCCCGTGCCGTCGGCGGCGGCGAACGGGCCGGTGGCCGCTCATTTTCGCGCCCCGCCTCCCGATTGAGGCGAACGCGGTTCGTCCATTCAGGCCACGCGGCAGCGTCCGTCGGGTCGGTTTCCGGTCGCTCTCGGTGCGGCCCTGCGGGTCAATTCCCGCGCGCGCGCAGGTCGTCGAACTGCCAGGCGCGGATCCAGTCGATCCGATAGACCCCCGAAAGCTCCCGCGCGGCGGCCCCCGGCCACGACCCCGCGCCGCCAACCGCGAGATTCGCCAGCAGGTACATGGGCCTATGCAGGTCCGCCGGCGTCGCCGCCTCATGCACCAGGCGGTCGTCGAGGTAGTAGCGGATGCGGTCCGGCCGCCAGGACACGGCGAAGGTGTGGAAGCCGGCCGTGAGGTCGGGCGTCTGCACCGCCGTCACCTCGTCGAGCGGCACGCCGTCCGGTCGCGCATGCAGCGCCACGTAGTACCTGCGGTGCTCGTGGCCGAGCATTTCCATCACGTCGATCTCGGGCGGCCAGTGCCCGTCGCTGGGCAGCAGCCAAAAGGCCGGCCAGAGCCCCCGCCCGCGCGGCAACTGCGCGCGGATCTCGAAATATCCGTACTGCTGGTTCAGCAGATGCTGCCCCATGATCATGCCCGAACGATGGGTCATGCCCTGCGGCAGGCCCGGCGCGGGCGCGGCGGTGATCTCGAGCACCCCGTCGCGCAGGCGGAAGGGGCCGTCGGGGCCGTGGTCGACATACCACTGCGCTTCGCGGTTGTTGGGCAGGGTGCGGTCGCCGCCGATATAGGTGTTGCGCCAGACCGGCTGGCCATCGAGGAAGCCGCTCGGCGTGGCGGCGAAGCGGGTGAATTCCTCGGCGAAGGTGGCGTGCATGCCGGCGCGCGGCGCTGCCTCCTGCGCGGCAAGGCCCGATGCGGCAAAGCCGGCGAGCAGCAGCGCAAGGCAGGGTCGCAGCACCGCCCTGGTCAGCGCGGTCATGCGGCGGCCGCCACGCTTGGCCGGCGAGAGAACAGCACATCCGTCTGTTCGGTCATGGGCAGCTTGAGCGCCTGCAGGGCCTCCGGCTTGGTGAAGGCGAGGTAGGCGCGAAGTTCGTAGGCATTGGCCACGGCACGCGTCTGGAACCCGGCGGCGTTGAAGCGCTCAACCAGTTCGCTCGCATCCGCCGCACCCGGGCTGGTGGCTTCGACCGCGAGCTCGGCCAGGAATTCCGCACCCGGCGGGAACGCCGCCAGCTCGTCGAGGATGTTCGCCAGCACCGGGCCCTCGCCGCCCTCGATGTCGATCTTCACCAGGCGCAAGCGCGCCAGTTCGTCCGGTGTCAGGATCTCGGTCAGCGGCAATGCCGCCACCTCCGCCTGCGCGGATTGCCCGGGGCGGGACACGGTGCTGGCCGTGCCGGCATTTCCCACCATGGGCGTATAGAGCGCGACCCGTCCGCGCGACGCCGTCACGGCAGCGGGCACCACCCGGACATTGGTCAGTCCGTTCAGCGCGATGTTGTCGCGCAGGCGGCGCAGCGCGGTGGGCGATGGCTCCACCGCAACCACGATGCCGCTGGGCCCGACCAGCCGAGACGCCAGGACGGTGTAGTAGCCGATATTGGCACCGACGTCGCAGAACACGTCGCCCGGCCGCAGTGAGTCGAGCACCACCGCGGTCACGTTCGGCTCCCAGACGCCAAAGTGGAACAGGCGCGACCCGATGAAGTCGCGCAGGTCGACATGCAGGCGGTCGCCGGTGCAGATCGTGGCGATGCGCCGCTGCGACAGGCGGGCGAGCCCGCCATTCATCCAGCCCCATCCGGCCTCGGTCATCATGGGCGAGAGCCGCATCGCCGCCACCGCGAGGCGTCGCGCCACCGGCAAGGCCGGTGGCGGAATGCGAAGCGGCGCATCGTGCTCCTGAACCCGCAATGGCGGCGCATCGGCTGGCGCATCGCGCTGCGCCAGGAACGCATCCGCATCGGCGCGCCTGCGTTCGCGTTCGGCCTGGTCGTTCGGCATGGAGGTCATCCGCCAATCGCCCTTGCCTGCGCCCCGGCCTGGGTGAACGGCAGGACGATGGCGATGAACTTCTGGTAGTCGGTGAAGGGCGAATTCGAGACGAAGATCAGGTCGTTGTTGCGCATCGGGAAGCGCTGCGTGAGGAACAGCGTGGTCGGGTTGGTGAAGTCGGCGCGATAGACCGTCGGCACGTCCTCCATCACCTCGCCCACCGGGCGCACGCCTATCCGCTGCAAGGTGGCGGCGCGTTCGTAGCGGAACAGGAAGACCGCCGATGGGTTGGCGCGGTCGTCCTGCAGGCCACCGGCGCGCGCCACCGCATCGGCCAGCGACAGTTGCCGGTCCTCGAAGGGAAAGCGGCGGTTCAGCTGGGTGATGCTGGCGCTCTGGCCGACGGCGCCGAGGGCAAGGAAATACCGCGGCTCGCGCGTGACGATGACGGAATCGCCCTGGCGCAGCTGCACGTTCTGGCGCGGGTCGAGCAGCACATCGGCCATGAGCGAACGTTCGCTGACGCCGGCGCGCTGCAGCGTCACCATGGACTCATAGGTGGGAAAGCGCGGGCCGCCAGCGCGCGCGATCGCGCTGAGCAGGCGCTCGCCGCCCGGATCCATGCCGAAGCGGACAGAGGTGGTCACGTCCCCCGTCACGCTCACCGCATTCGAACGGCGCTCGATGATGGTGACGATCACCTGCGGTTCGAGCGCACGGGTGCTGATGCGCTCGGCGATCGTTCGTTCGAGCTGCGAGGGCGTGAGGCCGATCGCACGGACGACGCCGCCGAATGGTACCGTGATGGTGCCTTCCCGGTTCACCTGCTGCGAAGGCAGCTGCACGAAGTTGCCGGGTCTGGCGCCGGGTTCGGTCGGGATGAACAGGCCGCCGCGCTGCGCCTCGAAGATGGTGGTGCCGATGATGTCGCCGACGCCGATGCGGATGTCGGTTTCGCGCGCGCCTGCCGCACGGTCGCTGAAGCGCGTGCCGGTTGGTTCGGCGGCCAGCCTGGCGACGTTGTCGGGATCGAGGGTGATCAGCGTATAGCCGAGCGCGGGGTTCTCGATCGGTCCGGGATTGCCGCTTTGCGTGCGGGCGCCGGCCTCCACGTCCAGCAGCCGCGGGCCGGAGGCCGGGATGAAGCTGTTGCAGCCGCCCAGCGCGAGTACGGCGGCGGCGCCGGCAAGCCGCAGCGCGGCGCGACGCGGCGGCCCGCGCACCGGCCCCGCGACCTGCCCGCGTGCGGGGTTACCAGCCGGCGCGCCGGTCAGGGTGACGTGGTGCGACATCGTGTCGGCCTGGCGTGGCATCGGTGTTGGCTTCCTTCGTGGAGGGGCGTTCGGCACGGACGGGGACCGGGTCGTCTCAGGCCAGCCATGGGGTCCATCGCCGCGCCGCGTTGCGGCCGGACGGGCCCTGATGACGCAAACGCGAGACGCCCGTTGCGGTTTCATCGCGGAGGCGGAATCCGCTCATCGAGCGCTGGCCTTGCGCTGTGCACGCTGCTGCGCGCGTGGCGATGCGCTCCAGGCCTTGAAGCTTTCCCAGCCGTCCAGTAGCAGCGCAAGCTGCTGCGCCTGCGACGCCTTGGCGATGCGCTGCTTCTGCAGCGTGTTGCGGAGCGCAAGGATGGGATGGCCCGGGCCGATATCCGCGCCGGTCTCCAGCGAATGAAGGAACCGGAGCGCCTGCTTCGCGTCGCTGCGCTCGAAGCTGTAGGCGGCGTAGCCGATCACGGATGGACGCGCGAAATCCGTCATGCGGCGTGCGTAGCCGCGCATCAGGAGCAGGCGCGGGTGCAGCCGGACGATGGTGCCGATCTCCGCCGCCGTCGCCTTGCCGCGGCGACCCGCCGGGGGGCGCATCTCGTGGCGCCACAGCAGATTGGCCATCGCCGTCAGCAGCGCGCGGTCGCCGAAGGATTCGAGGCCTTTGCGGCGCAGCGGGCGCGGTGTCGCATCCCGTGCCGCGACCGCCGACGCTCCGGCCGGAAGCCCGCGCAGGACCGCGAGCTCGACCGTCCGGCCCGCCAGGATGATGGCGCGAAGCCGGTGGCGCCCGTCCAGCAGGCGACCATCGCTGGCAATACAGATGGGATGGCCGTTGGGAAGCCAATGCGCTTCGACGACATCGCGCGCCATGGCCTCGACGCGCGGCCGGCTGATACGCCCGCCGTCCAGCACGTTCAGCAGATGGCCCGACGCGCGAAGCGGGCCGATGGTCTCGACCGCGACCCTCGGCACGCTATCGCGCGGGTCGACCTGGTCAATGGCGACGACTGCGGTGGCGGAGGCGGATATCGGCTGCACCAGCGCCCGCGTCGCGTGCAGGGCATCGATGGCTTGCGCGAGCCACGCGCCGTTGGCCACGGCATCCGGGGCGGCACGCACCGCATCATCGAGCCGCTGTCGCAGCACGGAACCGGGTTCGTCGCTGGCGTAGTCGCCGGGGCGCGCGATGGCGTCGAGCAGCCTTGCGATGACGCTCCGGTCGATGCCATAGGCGACGCAGATCAGCGCGGCGCGCACGGGTTCCTTCAGCGCGCCCGCTGCCATCGCGCGGCTTTCGTGCACCGCCTCACCGATCCGCGGGTGGGCGAGCAGCGCCTGGTCCAGCTCGGCAGGGCCTCGGGGCACATCGTGCGCGCCATCGCGACGCAGGAGCTCGGTCAAGGCCGCGCGCACGTCCCGGATCTGCCGCGCACCCGGTCCACCCTGGCCCTTCCCGCGGGAGGGCCGAGGCGTGCGCCGCGCACCGAATGTCGCGGCCGGGTCAACGCCCTCGACCACGAGGGTATCGAAGACGCAGGCGGACTCGACGCTCGCGAGCAGGCGCTGCAGGCCATCCAGCACCACGCCCTGGTGCGAGAGGACGACCGGCGTGCCGTCCAGTCGCCAACGCCCATCGCGCATCGCTTCGGCACAGGCCTGCACGACCGCATCACGACGACGCGCGCCTGCCCGGCGCCGTGACAGCAGACGCTCGGCGGTCTCCGGCGTGATGGTGACAATGCTGTAGCGCAGCGGAACGGTGCTGGCGCGCTCCGGGCACAGGTCGAGTGGGTCAAGCCGCGCGCTGGGCGTGGCATCGCCGGCTGGCGACGAAAGACGACGGGACGCGCTTGGCACGGCAGGCGCTTCCCGGATTGCTGTGAACTTGGGCGCAACGCGCCCTGGACGACAAATGGCGTCAGTAGCCACAACGTCCGAGGCGCCGCTTGTTTGCGTCGGCGGCGCAAATGTCCGATCGCAGGCGCAGCGCGAATGGGGTGCAACCCTGGAATGGCTCGTGCGCTAGTGCAGCGTCACGGCGGGGTCGTCTGCGTGGCAATCGGACAAGGGATCCAGGGACATGCCGCGCGTAGGCTTCATGCGGGCGCACGACGCGGCTGCGCGCGACGCGGTGCCGCGGGCTTTGCGGCGGGGCGCGTTCTCAGCCGCCGAGCGGACCGTATGTGCAGCGCCACGGCGGCGCTTCGAGGCTCGTTGTCGCACGGCGTGCGCTGCGCGCGGTCTCCGTCGCCATCACGGCTGCCGCCGCCAGGGTGAGGATTGCGGTCGCTTCGCGCATCACGCGCGCGGCGTCGGCATCGTGCGGGGGCAGCACCACGAGGCGTTCATAGGCGCGCCAGAACGACCCGTCGGGCCGGATCAGGTCGACAGCCTGCAACACCCCCGCCGCGACGACATCCTGGGACCGGCGGAGCTGTCCGCCGGCGACCGCCTCGATGACAGGTTCGAACGGATCGTTCGGCGCGAGCGGCGCGGGTGCGGGCCGCACTGCGCGAGACGAGGGCTGGTCCTGTCGATCATTCGTCACGGCGTGTCCCGCCCCCCAGCGTTGCGAAATGCGGTGCTGGCGCGTGTCCGCAAACCGGCACGCCAGGGAGCATGCCCGGTCTTCGCGGCACAACCAAGGCGGCCGGCCAGCGCGGGCGGGCAGGCCAGGTGCCACGTCCTTGCGCGGTGAGCCCACCGGAAGGGCGTATCTTCGCGGTGCCGCCTGGGCGGCGCTCGGCGGGGGCGCATCGATCGTGCTGCCGCTGCTGGTTTTTCTGGTCTTCGCGCGTGAGATTGGCCCGGAAGGCATCGGGCGGTTCGCGCTGGCGGTGGCGGTGGCGGAGATCCTGAAGGCCTGCGGCATTCCGGGCTTCTACGAAGCGCTGCTGGCCCGCCCGCTGCGCCCGGCGCGCAGCCAGGCCGCCGTGCTTGCATTCTTCCTGGTGGTCGGGGTGCTGCTGCTGCCGGTGCATGGCGGGTTGGTGATCGCGTTGCTGGCATTGACCGGAAGCACGCCGCCGTCGGCCGACCTGGTCCTGCTGCTGCTGGTCGGGCTGCGGATCCCTGTCGACCTGGCGCTGCTGCAACCGCAGGCGGAGCTGGCACGGCGCGGCGCCTATGCGCGGCTCGCCGCGCGCAGCCTTATCGGCAATGTGGGCGCGACGGCGGTCGGCCTCGCCATTCTTGTGGCGGGTCATCCAATGCTCGGGCTCATGGCCTATACGCTTGGCATCTCGATCGGCCACGCCGCGGCGACCGTGATCGGCACGCGGACCCTGCGATGGCCCCGTTGGAATGGCGGGTTTCTGTACGCGCTGTGGAGGGAGGGTCGCGCCGCCTCCGCCGTGCGGTTCTGCGCGACGGCGAACAACCAGCTCGACCAGGTGCTGGTCGGAGCGATCGCGGGGCCACTCGCCTTCGCGCAGTTCAACTTCGCCAAGCGCATAGAGTCCGCCTTCGGCAGCCTCTCAACGGTCCTGGCGACATCGTTGTTCCAGCCCGACTTCGCCGGCCGCATCACGGCTGCGGACCGGGCGGCGGGGCTCCGCAATGCGTTGATCATCGTGGCGGTGACCTGCGGCAGCGTGGCCGCGGCCTTCGCGGTGACGGCAGACCTCGCGGTGGAATTGGCGCTGGGGCCGGCATGGGCTGCGGCCGCGCCGGCCGCGGCGGTCCTGGCCGTCAGTGGCTACGGGCGTGCCATCGGCAGCGTCCATGCGGCGTTGCTGTCGGTCAGCGGGCGCAACGGCGTGCTGTTCGTACGCTTCGCCGTGACGATCCTGGTGGGGGCGCTGCTTGTTGCCGCGACGGCAAGCCATGGCGCGCTGGCCGCCGCCCTGGCGGTATCGGCGCAGATCCTGTTGGGGGTCGTGCTGCTGGCCTCGGTGACGGGGCGCACCACGGGCGTGCCTGCATTGCCGGTGCACCTGGCGCATGCGGTGGCACCCTTCGTCGCGATGCTCGCCGCCGCGGCGGCCGCCCGATGGGCGGTCCTGGCCTTGGTGTCGAACGACGACGTCGCATCGCCCGCGCTCTCGGTCGCCGCGGTTGTCGCCGCCAGCCTGGCGTCCGCCGCGACGGGACTTGCCTTCGGCCTGCTGTGGCTGGGTTCGGTGTGGCGAACAACCGCCCCTGTCGCGCCCTTGGCGACGACTGCGAGTCAGGACTCGCGCGCATGAGCCGCGCGGCCATGCGGCTCGTGTACTTCGTGCACGACCTCGGCGATCCGGCGGTGGTGCGGCGGCTCGACATGCTGCGCGCCCATGTGGACAGCGCCGTCGTGATGGGGTTCCACCGCGCGGCGGTCCCGCCAGCCCAGGTGGCAGGGTGGCCGGCGATTGCACTCGGCCGGACTGCGGATGCAAGGCTGGGGCAACGCGTGCTGTCGGTGCTGCGGGCGGGTGCCATGCTGCATCGGCTGCGAGCGCACCTGGCCGGCGCGACGGTGGTGATGGCGCGCCAATTGGAGATGCTCCCGCTGGCGCGCAGCGCGCGCAACCGATACGCACCTGGCGCCGTGCTGGCGTATGAATGCCTGGACATTCATCGCCTGATGGTTGCGACCTCGATGGCTGGCGCCGCGCTTCGCGGGATCGAAGCGCATCTGCTGCGCGGCACCGACCTGCTGGTCGTCAGCTCGCCCGCCTTCATCCGCGACCATCTGGCGCCGCGGCACGGTGCGGCATTGCCGCCCGTTTGCCTGGTCGAGAACAAGGTGTTGTGCAGCGACCTCGCGAGGGCACCTGCGCCGATCGTGAGACCGCCCGGACCGCCCTGGCGGATTGGCTGGTCAGGAGTGTTGCGGTGCCGGCGCAGCCTCGATTTACTGGCCGGGCTTACGCGCGCGTTGCCGGGGCAGATCGTGGTGGACCTGTCCGGCAAGCCGGCCTTGTCGGCGATCCCGGATTTCCATGCGCGCGTGGCTGCCGAGCCGGGGTTGCGCTTTCTCGGCCCGTATGACCGCCGCCACGACCTGCCCGCGATCTATCGCGACGCGCATTTCACCTGGGCGATCGACTTCTTCGAGGCGGATGCCAATTCGCGCTGGCTGCTGCCGAACCGTCTGTATGAAGGCGGCCTGCACGGCGCGGTGCCGATCGCCCTCGCCTCCGTCGAGACCGGGCGCTGGCTGGCCGCACGGCACGCCGGTGTGCTGTTGGAGGAGCCGCTTGCTCCGGCGCTGCTGCGCGCTCTCGCTGACCTCACGCCGGAAACCTACGCGGCGGAAACGGCGCGGCTTCACAGCCTGCCGATCGACACCTGGCTGGATGACGGGCGTGACGGTGCGCGGCTGGCGGCCGCGCTGCGCCACCGGACGTCAGCGCAGCCGGGGACGCAGGATCGCGGCTGACCGCGCGGGTTCAGCCATGCTGCGCGCGACGATGCGCTGAAGCCGGTCGCAGTAGCGCTCGAGACTGTGGCTCGCCTGCATGGCGTCGCGTGCGCGCTCGCCCATGGCGGCGGCTTCCTCCGGCGAGTTCATGAGGCGCTGCAGCACGCCGCGGAGCCCGGCGACATCGCCCGGTTCGATGAACAGCCCGGTGATGCCCGGCAGCAGGAAGTCGGGCGGCACTTCCGTGCGCGTCACGATCACCGCGCGCCGCATCGCCATGGCTTCCGCGACGACCGCATATCCGCAGGCGTGCCGCGCCGGATGCAGCGGAACGACGACGAAGCGGGCGCTGGCATAGAGATCGCGCAGTCGGGCGTAGTCGCCATAGGATCGGAAATCGACATTCGACGGCCCGCGCTGGTCGGGGGATGCGGCATCGGGCGGCATCCAGGTGCTGTCGGCCGCGACCCGCACATCGATCGGCAACTCCCCGGCCGCAGCGACCAGCGTCGGATAGTCCCGGTTGGCCGCGCCGGCGCTGACGATCGGACCACCGGCGGCGAAGGCCGCGCCGGCGAAGTAGCGCGTATCCACGCCATACCCGGTTGCGTGGCAGCGCTCGTGCGGGATGCCGAGCACTGCCTGCGTGCGTGCCCTGAGCGATTCCGACAGGCAGTGGAAGTGCACATGGCGCAGACGCCGCAATACGGGCGCGAGGCGCCGCAGCTTGGGCGATTCCAGGTGGTGGCCATGGAACATCATGTGGATCGGCACGCGGCTTCGCCGCAGCATCGATGCCAGGGCCAGCGGCACACCGATATCCTCGCCCGAGGCCAGGATGGCGTCGAAGCGGCCGGCGCGCGCCGTCACCAATCCCGCCAGGGCAAAGCGCCTGACCAGGCCCGGCAGGGCCGGCCCCGGAACGCCGCGGGTCGAGAGCGAGAACAGCGTCCCGCCGAACCGCGCCAGGAAGGCGTCGAACTCCGATCGTGGCTGCGGCGCGCCGTACGAGGGCTGCGGGTCATGCGCGCCCGACAGCACCCAGGCATAGCGGGGCGACACGGTGGACGCTTCTTCGGTCATGGGTACACCAACGTCCACTAATGCGACGACGGTGCCGGCCAGGGCGGCGCGGACTTAGGCGCATGCACGCCCAGTCCGCGTTCGGCGCGCGCGTGGTCCGCGCCGTAGGCTGCAATGGCAAACAGCAGGAAGCTGCCGATCGCGAAGGGATAGGGAATGTCCACTTCGCCGATGGTCCGCCCGGTCAGGCAGAAGATCGCCGCGACCAGCGCGGCGGTGGCCGGCGTCCGGTCCTTGAGTGCGAGACGCAGGATGCGCGTGATCGCCAATGCAAGCGTGATGACGAGTGCCGCGACGCCCAGCCATCCCAATTCCACGGCGAATTCCAGCACCGTGTTGTGGAAGTGGAACCCCATGCGCGAACCGATGCCGAAATCCCGCCAGATGGACTCCACCAGAGGGTTTCCCTGCAGCCAGAACGCATAGTAGCCGGTGCCGAGCAGCGGCCGCTTGTCGATCTCGGCCAGCGCGGTGCGCCAGAGCAGCGTGCGTCCGGTGAGAGTCGCATCCTTGCCGAGCACCTCCGTCACGAAGGCTGTCACCGCTTCGCCGAGCGTGCCGTTGAGCGCCAGGAGCAAGGTGACGGCCAGGGCCGGCACGAGAAGCACCACCGCACCCGCGCCAACCAGGAGCCGCTCGCGCGACCGCAGCCGCGCAAACGCGATCGTCGCGAGCAGGACCGCCAGCGACGCAACGGTGGTGATCAGCGCGCCCGCCGATCGCGCCAGCAGCAGCAGGGGAATGCTGAGTAGGAAGGACACCACCGCGAGCAGCCTCATCGGCGCCGGCTGTCCGCGGTCCAGCATGACCGCGGCCGCGAAGATCGCGAGCAGCGACATGAACAGGGCCATGGTGTTCTTGCTGGCGAAGATGCCGAGGAAGACGGTCGCGCCGGTCATGCCATCCACGCCGTATCGCCCGAAGACCAGCGATAGCAGCGCGCCGACCAGCAGGCCGGCCGACATGGCGGCGACGAAGGCGCGCGGCTTCAGGAATCCCGCCGCCAGCGATGCGATGCCGATGGTGAGCGCGAGCTGCACGGCCGCGCGCAGCGTGACATAGGGCGCCGCGGACCACAGCACCGACGCGATCGCCAGTGCCGGCACGAGCCACAGCCACGGCGCGCGAAACACCAGGCGCAGGCAGATATCCAGACGCGGCGCCGCGACCAGCACCCAGGCGGCCAGGAACAGCATTGCACCGAGTGATGATCCGCTGAGCGTCACGATCAGCCCGATGATGCACAGGAAGGTCGCCAGCCAAGCCGGGCGGTCTGTCGCACCGTCGACGCCGGGATCGGGTCGCAGGTCCAGCAAGCTTGTGTCCTCTCGGCCGCGAGGGTGCGGCGCCAGCACGTCTAATGCGTGGGGTGCCTCAAGGTTGCGTCGCGTCGGCTGCCGTTTCCGGCATCGGGCGGGCCTCGGGCGCGTCAGGTGCCGCGAGCAGGCCCTGGATGGCGTGTGTCAGCTCAATGAGTTTCACGGGCTTGTACAGTCGCACACAGCGCGGGATCACGTGGTCGCGCAGGGTCGTGGCCGAAACATCACCGGTCAGGATCACCGCCGGGACCTCGCGTTGCAGCGCATCCCGCAGCCGCATCGCGGCCTTGCAGCCGTCGATGCCATTAGGCAGGTTGAAGTCCACGAGGATGAGGTCCGGGTCGACGCCGTCCTGCGCCACGATCTCCATCGCAGCGACGCCGTCCGCCGCCACCGTCACGCTGTGGCCCTCGCTGTCGAGGAAGGCCCGCAGTGCCTCGCGCAACTCGGCATCGTCCTCGACGACAAGGATCGTCCCGCGCTGCCGTTCATTGGTCGCTGTCTCGGCCGCGGCAGGCCGCGCAGCCGCGGCCTGCCCCGCCATGCCGTCGGATGGCAAGGCGATCTCGACCGTGAAGACCGAGCCCTTCCCCACCCATGACCTGACCTTGATACGGTGGCCCAGCAGGTCCGCCATCCGCCGCGCGATCGCCAGGCCAAGGCCGAGGCCGCGGCTGCGCTCGCGCGCCGGATTTCCAAGCTGATGGTATTCGTCGAAGACCGCCTCGCGTTCGCTTTTGGGAATGCCGATCCCGGTGTCCCACACCTCGATGCGCAGCTTGCCGCGATGCCGACGACAGCCGAGCAGCACCTTGCCCCGGCGCGTGTACTTCAGCGCGTTCGACAGCAGGTTGCGGAGGATCTGGCCGAGCAGCCGCGCATCGGTGTCGACCGAAACGGTGCAGGGAACCATGCGGAAACCAAGGTTCTGCGCATCCGCGTGATAGGCGAACTCGTTCCTGAGCTCATCGAAGAGGGTGTTCACCGCGACCCTGGTGATCTCCGGGGAGATGGTGCCGGCCTCGATCTGGTTGATGTCGAGCAGCGTGTTGAGCATGTCCGACATCGCGCTGAGCGTATCGCCCAGCCGCGTGACGAATTCGCGCGGCCGCACACCCTCGACGGACTTTGCCAGCAGCCCCTGCAACAAGGTCAGCGTCTGCAACGGTTGGCGAAGGTCGTGGCTGGCGGATGCCAGGAAGCGCGATTTCACGGCATTCGCGAGGTCAGCCTGCTGCTTCGCCTCCTCGAGCGCCTCGGCCGTCCGGCGTCGCTCGGTGATGTCGGCGAAGGTGATGACGACGCCTTCGACGCCCGTATCCGAGGTTCTGTAGGGAAGGACGCGGCGCAGGTACCACTGCCCGCGACGACCGGCGATCTCGCGTTCGATCGGCGTGGTCGCCTGGAGCACCGTGCGCGCATCCGCCAGCAGGTTGCGATCGGAGGCCAGCAGGTGCAGGTCCGCCAAGGGCCGGCCGATATCGGACGGAATCACGCTGACCAGCTCCTTCGTCGCCGGCGTGAAAAAGCGGATCTTCAGTTCGGTATCGAGGAACAGTGTGGCGACATTGGTGCTGTAGAGCACGTTCTGGAGGTCGTTGGACGTCGTGCGCTGGCGTTCCAGGGTTTCCTGCAACTGGGTGTTGAGCGCGGTCAGCTCCTCGTTCAGGGATTGCAGTTCCTCCTTGGAGGTCAGCAGCTCCTCGTTCGCCGACTGGTATTCCTCGCTGACCGACCGCGCCTCCTCGTTGAAGGCTTTCAGGTCGTCATTCGACATTTCGAGGTTGTGGATCGCGCCCTGCAACTCCACGCGCGTGGCATCGAGGTCATGCTGGAGCTCCGCCACATTCGCCGCGTCCCGCTGCGCCGCCGGGCCGTCCGTCGCCCCGGACGGGGCCGGGCGCGCCACGAAGCAGACCAGCAACAGGTCCTCGTCATCCGCGCGGACCGGCTGCACGTCGAAGTCGAAGCGCAGGACCTGGCCGTCCTGCTTCAGCTGGCCGCCCGAGACGGTGATCCGTGCCTTTTCCTGGATGGCGCGCTGGATGGCGGAGCGCAGCTTCGTGCGAACGCCGCGCGGCGCCATGGCCAGGATGTCCTGCGTGGGTGCGCCCGGCGGGACGCGCAGGTACCTCTCGGTCGGCCCCAGGAAATGCAGGCATTCCTGCCGGTGGTCGATCAGCACGGCCGCCGGGGCGAAGCTGTCCATCACCAGCTTGCGGCTGAGTTCGGCATAGGATGCGTTGCGCGACACGCCCGGCGTGCGGCCTGCCGTCCGTTGGGCGCGATCGTTGCCGCCGGAGCCCAGCACGAAGCCGAGCTCGCCCGGACGGCTGCGACCGATGTGCCTGTAGACCCGCACGGTCTTGGACAGGACTTCGAAATGCGCGGCCGCATTCCCGACCGTCTCGGCATTGCCGAGCAGGAGGATGCCGCCCGGACGCAGCGCGAAGTGGAACAGTGAGATGACTTTCGTCTGCGCTTCCGGGCTGAGGTAGATCAGCAGGTTCCGGCAGGACACAAGGTCGAGCCGGGAGAACGGCGCATCGGCCAGGACGTCCTGGACCGTGAACACGATCGGCGCACGCAGTTCGGACGTGACGCGATAGCCGCCGCCCTCCTTGGTGAAGAAGCGCGCCAGCCGTTCGGGCGTGACGTCGGCCTCGATCGATTCGGGATAGAGGCCCTCGCGGGCGCGGGCCACGGCGTCGGCATCGATGTCGGAGGCGAAGATCTGCAGGCGCAGGTTGCGCGGCACCGCCGTGAGCCGTTCGCGCAGCAGCATGACCAGGGAATAGACTTCCTCGCCGGTGCTGCACCCGGGCACCCAGACGCGCAGGGGTTGGTCGCCCGTGACCTGGTCGAGGAGGTCTGGAATGACGGAAGTGGCAAGGTGGCTGAAGACCTGCGGATCGCGAAAAAAGCCGGTGACGTGGATAAGCAGATCCTTCGACAGCTGTTCCAACTCGGCGGGGTCGCGCCTGAGCAGGTCCAGGTAGCGATCGATTGCGGCAGGATTGATGTCGGCCATGGCCATGCGCCGAACAATCCGGCGCCGCAGCGTTCCGGGCTTGTAGAGCGTGAAGTCCTGGTCCGCATGGTCCCGCAGCAAGGCGATGATCTCGGGCACCGGGTCCGGTGCCACTGATGCCGGCAGGTCGACGGTTTTGGGCGCACCGGCCAGCATGCGTCGCCGATACGCCGCCAGCACCTTCGGCATGTCGGCGATCGGCAGCACGCGATCCACCGCGCCCGTGGCCATGGCGTTGCGCGGCATGCCGTCATGCGCCGCTTCCTCGGGATCCTGTGCGAGGACCAGGCCACCAGCCGCCTTGATCGCGCTGACGCCCAGGCTGCCATCCGACCCGGTGCCAGACAGGACGACGCACGCCATCGGCAGGGCGGCTTCCGATGCCATCGATTGCAGCAGGAAATCGAAGGGCATCCTGGCGCCGTGCCGCGGCCGAGGATCCGACAGCTTCAACGCCCCGTCGTGCACCGAGAGATAGGTGCCGGGCGGAATCACATACAGATGCCCACCTTCGACCGGCATCCCGTCCGTCGCCTGGCGCACCGTCAAGGCGGTATGGGAGGCGAGCAGGTCGACCATCATGCTCTCGTGCGACGGGTCGAGGTGCTGCACCAGGATCAGCGCCGTTCCCGTGTCCGCCGGCAGGGCGGCGACGAGTTTCCGGCAGGCTTCAAGCCCGCCCGCCGATGCGCCGATGCCAACGACCAGCAGACCGCTCGTGCGCGACGCAGCCTTCTTCGCCGCCCGTGCCACACGCGGCGGGGCGGGGCCTGCGACCGAATTTCCGGCTCTCCTGGCGGTGCGCTTGGTCAGTTTGGCCTCGCTGTGTCAGCAATGCGGGGGCGCTCATCAACCCGATCCATATGCGGCGCCATCGCACGCGAACACTAGCATGTGTTGTCACCATATCTTGTAGGATTAACGGCCTGACCACATATTTTACCTTATCGGGCAAAATATGTCCTAAAAATAACTATCTGGTTCGCTTAGGGATATTTTGCAGGCAGCACACGACAACCAGCACGCCTTGATCGGCACCGACGCCTCGGCGTCTCAGGAGGGCTACCTTGGGAACTCGTTGGCTGACCTCCGACATCCCGCGAGGCGTTGCGTGAGCCCGCTTCGCATCCTTGTCGTCGAAGACAATGCCATCATCGGCATGCTGCTGGCGGAGATGCTTCGCACCATGGGCCATGACGTCTGCGCCGTGGCGCGAACCGAGCAGGATGGTGTCGCCGCCGCATTGCGGCTCGAGCCCGATCTCATGGTCGTCGACGCCAGGCTGGCAGGCGTCGGAAGCGGGATCGTGGTCGTCGAGGCCGTTCGGCGCGTCCGGCACATTCCCCACGTCTTCATGAGCGGCGCGCCGGTCGATACCGGCACGCTCGGCGGACCCGTCCTGGACAAGCCGTTCCGGGAATCCGACCTGGTGCGCGTCATCGCGATCGCGATGGCGGCACAGGCCGCCTGACGGCACCAGCGCAGGCCGGCGCCACGCATCGTCCCGGCGCTACTGAACCCGATCCAAACGACCGGACCCCGATGGCGCACGGGACGCCGGCGCAAAAGGCGCGCCGTTTCCGGCCGAACGCCCAGGCCTGCCGCGGCGCCCGAAGACTTGGCGCAGGATCATCTTCGCGATGACGATGAAGCCGGAGACGACGCCGCTCTTGAACAGCGACATGACGTAGCGGCGCCCGGTCAGCACGGGGTGGACGAAGGCCTCGCCGCCAAGGCCGCGCAATTCGGCCTCATGCACCGGCGGCCACCAGTCGTAGCGATCTAGGCGCCCAAAGCATGATAGGTCACGCATCCTGAAGCCCTGCTGCGCCAGTTCCGTCCCGACATAGGCTTCCCCGATCGGCCACTGCCTTGCATCCGGCAGGTCGTAGGTCGCGCCCTGTTCGATCCGCCGTGCCGCGAGATGCCGCGCGGCGCGGGCCGAGAACACCGCGACGCAGATCAGCACGGGCTGGATCGCCGGGCGCGGGTAGAAGCGCAGCATCGACTTCGTCCACCAGTAGATGTCGAGCGACTTCACGATACGCTGCCCCACGAAATCGAGCGCCTCGGCGCGGCATGCGTCGATCATGCCATCGAGGTTGATGTTCGGAACCGCATCGTATTCCAGGACGGCAATGTAGTCGTAATCAGGGTAGAGGTTTTGGAAGTAATAAAGCGGATAGTCCGCGTTGTACCACAGCAACGCCCCCTTCGAGATCGCGGGCAGGCCCAGCGCGGCCACTTGCGGCTCGCTGTAGCGGATCACCCGGTCGAACGGGATCGGGCCGGCAGGGCCGCGCGTTTCGTCCATCAGGACATACACGTCGCCCGTGGGGGCCGAAGCCACCACCTGCGCCAGGCGGCGCGCAACGAAGTCGTCGTAGTGGAAGGCCTTGAAGAGGACGGCGTAGCGACCCGGCATTGGCATCAGTGTTTCCATGGGGAGGATCGCGGCCTGCGGCGAACACGTCCCGGTGTGTGAACGGCGGGACCGTCGTTCGGTTTCGCATCGAGACGATGCGGTGTCGAATTCGCGCGGCTGTGGCTCGACGCGCAACTTCGGCGGACTCTGCGCCGTTGCGTGCCATGGTGCCGCGCGACGGCGCATGACGCCCCATCCCGACGCGAGGACCGCATGGTCGCAATGCTGCCGCGCCGGTCGCCCCGCTGGCTCGCACTCAACGTGCTGCTGCTGTCCGGATCGAGCACGCTTCGCCTCACGCTCCAGTTCCTGCTGTTCCCGGTGCTCGCCAGGCTGCTGAGCCCGGCCGAGTTCGGCATGGTCGCACTGGCCATGCCGGTGGTGCTGATCGTGATGACCCTGGCCGAGGGCGGCATGGGTCCCGCGCTTGTGCGCGCGTCCGACCCGGACGGCACGGTCGAGGCGACCATGTTCTGGACGACGATGGCGCAGGGCTGCGCGCTCGCGCTGCTGCTGTTCGCGGCAGCCCCCTTGATCGCCGACGCGCTGTCGCACCCGGAGATCGCGCCGATCCTGCAATGGCTGTCGCCGACGCTGGTGCTCGGCGCGGTCTGCGGCGTGCCCGCTGCGCGCATCCAGCGCAGCGGCGCGACCTGGATCTTCGCCGTGGGCGATGTCGGCGCTGCGGTCATCAGCACCGCGGTCGCGCTCTATGGAGCCCTGCAAGGCTGGGGGGCCTGGAGCCTGGTGGCCCAGCAACTGGTGGTCTGGACCATCAAGGCCGCGGTGCTGGCGAGCCTTGCCGGCTTGCGGATCCGTGCGAGGCCGGAGCGCCAGGCGCTCATGCACCTGCTTCGCCACGGCGCGCCGATGGTGGGGTCGAACCTGCTGGCGCTGTTTGCGCGATCCATCGACGCCCTGCTGGTCGGTCGCCTGCTCGGCGTCGAGCAGCTCGGCGTCTACACGCTGGCGGCGCAGATCATCCGCATCCCCGAAGCGGTGCTGGTGGGGCCGGTCTTCGTGTCCTTCCTGCCGGCCATGGTCCGGCTGGAGGCGGACCGCGCGGCATCGTCGCGGGCCTTCGCGACCACGCTGCGCCTGATGCTGAGCGTGGCGGCACCGCTGATGCTGGGCCTTGCCGTGGTCGCCGACCTGGCGGTTCAGGTCGTGTTCGGCGCGCGCTGGGGCGGGGCGACGATCGTGCTCATGCTGCTGGCGCCCGCGGCGGTGGCGCAGGCGGTCGGGTGGTTGTCGACCGCGGTGCTGCTCGCCCGCGGCCGGTCGGGGTTGCATTTCAGGATAGCCCTGCTCGGTGCCGGCTTGACCGCCGTTGCGGTTCTGGGCGGCACGGCATTCGGGCTTGCTGGCGTTGCCGCTGGTGGCGCAATTGCCGTCATCGCCGCCAACGCGGTCAGCCTGGCCGCAGCGATGCGCGAACTGCGCCTGGCGCCGCGTGCCCTGTGGGCCGCCACCTGGTCTCCGCTGTCGGCGGCGATGATGATGGCGGCCGGTGTCGTCGGTCTTCGCAGCGTGCTGCCGCCTGGCCTGGGGCCGGTCGTGGAACTGGCGTTGGCCGTTGGCGTCGGCACACTGTTCTATGTCGGCCTGCTCGCCATGCTGGCGCCTGGCACGCTTGCAGCGGATGCCAGGCGCTTGCTGCGGCGGGGCGATGCGGATGCCCCGTGATGGTGCTCAGCCCGCTGGCATCGGCAGGGTGGCGCGCATCGATTGCAGGCGCGTCGCCTCGCCGGGATAAAGCCGCATCCGAGCCGGGTTGCAGCGGTTGAGCACCGCTCCCAGGAACAGGGCATCGGCGGCCGCGCTGCGCGACAGCGCCTCGGCCAGCAGCGGCTGCGCCGTGCTGCCCCAGCGCGACATCAGGACAAAGCCGTCGATGGTGTCGCTCAGCAGGACGGCGCTGCTGCTCGCGAGCAGCGGCGGCAGATCGAGCACGACGATGTCATGCGCCGCCCGCAACCGGCCCAGGAGCGCACGCGCCGCAGAGGCGCTCGGCTGAACCCTCTTCCCCCTGCCTGCCCGCGACTGGCCCAGGAAATGCAGGCCGGTGGCGGGGTCCGTCCAGACGGCTTCGGACAGGGCGACCTCCGCCGTGGCAACCTCCTGCACGCCGGCCTTTCCCTCCGGCGACAAGGCTTCCGTGAGCCAGGGTGCCGCCGCGTTCCAATCGACCAGCAGCGTGCGCCGGCCCTCGGTCGCCGCGGCGAAGGCGAGGTTGGCGGCAAAGGTACTGGCGCCCTCCCCGCTCCGCGCCGCGACACAGCCGATCAGGCGCACGTCGCGTCCGCGCGCCGAATGCCGGGTGCTGGCAACGCGCACGCCGTGGACCGCTTCTGCAATTGCCGAATCCCGATCCGTGGCGGCACGCAGGAAGGCGGGCGGGATCAGAACATTGCCGCGTGCGGCGCTGCTGCGCGCGGAACGGCGCCAGGCGGTGTTGCGCGTGAAGGCGAGCGCGGGCTCCTGCGGCACGACGCCCAGGCAATCGAGCCCGGTCGCCTGGCGCAGCTGCGCGACGGTGCGGACCGAGCCGTCCAGCGCCTCGCGCGCCACCGCGCCGACGACGCCGAGCCCGAGCCCGAAGCTCAGGGCCAGCACCAGCACGATCGCGCTGCGCGGGTGGCTGGGGTCGGCCGGCGCCAGCGCCGCGGCCGCGACCCTGGCATCGGAGATCGGGTAGGATTGGTCCTGCATGGCCTGCGTGAAGCGTTGCAGGAAGGTCTCGTAGATCTGGCGATAGGCGTCGGCGGAACTCTGCAGCGAACGCAGCTCGCTGCGCTCGATGTTGGTCTGCGCGGCGATCGCGACCTGCTCGGCAAGGCGTTCCTGGATGGCCACCAGGTTGGCTTCCGCCACCTCGAAGTCACCGCGGAAGGTTTCGGTCAGCCGCGCCAACTCGGTCTGGATGCTGCGCTGGAGTTCGGCCACTTCGTTGCGCTGCAGGACAACGGCGCCGTGGTTCGGCCCCTGGCGCGCGGTCAGCTCCGCCAGGCGGCGTGACGATTCCAGGAACTGCTGGCGAAGCTGCGCCATCACGGGGTTCGTGCCGAGGTCGGTGACCACGCCCTGCGTCACGCCATTGACCGTGCTGATGCGCGCGCGGTTGTAGCGCGCCTGCGCCTCGGCGAGCCGCGCACGGGCGGCGGCGACCTGCAGGTTCAGCTCGCCCAGCTGCTGTTCGTTCAGCAGCCCGAGCCCGGCGGCCGTGCCGACATCGACGATATTGTTGCGCGCCTTGTATTCCTGCACGGCGCGATCGGCGGCCACGGCCTGGCCGCGCAATTCGACGATGCGGGTTTCGAGCCAACCGCCGGCGCGCCGCGTGGTGTCGGAGATCGCCACCAGCTGCTGGTCCATGTAAGCCGCCGTCACGGCATTCGCGAGCCGGGCGGAAAGCTCCCGGTCCGGCGTACGCAGCCGGATCTCGACCACCGACGTCGTGCCGACGCGCCAGACTTCGAGCATGCGCGACAGCGCTGTGCCGGCCATGGCCTGCGCGCGCAGCGTCGGATCGACGGCGGCGCCCGTTCCGGTCAGCCAGCCCTTCAGAACCGCCACGGCCCTGGAGACCGGCCCCGGTTCACCCGGCGCGAAGAACGGATCGGTCGCGAGGTTCAGGCGATCGACCACGCGACGCAGCGTCGCGGGCGAGCGGATCAGTTCCACCTGGCTCTCGACATAGGCGCTCTCGGACTGCCAGTCGACGGAGGCCTGCTGCCCGCCGACCGGATGCGCGCGGCGGGTGTCGATCGTGAGCGTCGCGACGGCGGTATAGAGCGGCCGCGTGGACGCCAGGTAGCCGACGCCAAGCGCGATGCCCACCGCGGCAGCGCCCGCGATCAGGATCAGTCGCCGCCGGAAGAAGGCGATGCCCGCCGGCAGCCACTGGAAGGGTGGCGGGTCCACCGGTGAGGGCGGGCCAGGCGCAGGCCCGTACGGACCGGCAGAGGGAAAATTCAGCATGACGCGTTCGATCCTTCATTGGGCTTCCCCGGCGCATGGGGATCGGCACGGCCATCCACGGTATCAACGTTCATCGGTGATCTTCGATGCATCAGCCGGCCAGCGCATCGGCATCGCCACCAATGGCGCGACGCCCCGTGCCATCGCGGAGGGCCGCGGCTTCGCATAGGTTGCGACGAAGCCGGCCGCCCAGGCCAGGTGCATGGTCATCAGCGCAAGACCGGCCGGCATCAGCCGCGCATCGCCGCGGCGCAGCGTCTGCACCACGCCCCAACCCAGGCAGGACGCCGGGTAGAGCAGCGCAAACGCCGCCAGCATCGGGCCGAAGGGCGCGATGGCCAGCCCCGCGACACAGCCGCCGAGTGCCAGCACCGGTATCAACTGCCGCGGGCGTGGTCGCAGGCGGTGCTTGCGAAGCGTCCGCGCCCGCCCGGTGCCGTGCCGGAAGTATTGCTGCGCCAGGCGATCGAGGCTTTCGCGGGGGTAGTAGACGACCGGCGCCTCGGCGCACATCCAGATCCGCCCGCCCGCGGCGATGGCGCGTACGTCCAGCTCGGCATCCTCGTTATGCGTGAAGCTCTCGTCGTAGCCGCCGATGGAACGGAAGAAGGCGCGGTCGAAGGCCGCGTGGTGGCCGTGCTCGACGAAGCCGGAGACGCTGCCCATGCGGTGCGCGGCGCCGCCATTACCCAGACGGCTGCCCTGGGCGACAGCGATCGCGTGCTGCATGCCGCCATCGGGCCGGCTCTGCGTTCGCATCGGTACGACCACGGATGTCGCGCCCGATTGCAGCAGCGCGGCCACGCAGCGCCGCACGAAATCCAACGGGTACAAGGCGTGGGCATCGGCGCGCAAAAGCACCGTCGCGCGCGGCGACGCCAGTTGCGCGGCAAGGTTCATCGCGGCCGACTGCGTCCGGCGCGGATTGGCGAGCGCCACCACCGACGGGTGGCGCGCGCGGAAGGCATCCACAATCGCCGCGGTTGCGTCGGTGCTGCCGCCATCCAGCACCAGGATCTCGTAGGCACCCTCGGGCCACTGCCCGACGAGCGAGGCGAGGCATGCCTCGATGTAACGTTCCTCGTTGAGGGCCGGGACGACGATGGAGACGAAGGCATGGCGTGCGCCTGCCGTCGGGAAGGATCGCGTGGCGCCTGCCGATACGGCATCGATCGCGCGGTTTATCGTGTTCACGGCACGCTCCCGTTGGATTGGTGTTGAACGGCAATGCGGATCGCTGTCATGCGGCGCATCGGATGGCCTCAGCCGCTTCGCAGGGGCGGCTTGTCAGGCGGGCAATGACCGCGGCGTAGGCGGCGTCGGCGGAGAAGGAGTGCCGCGCCACCGCGAGCGCCGCGGTCGCGCGGGCCTCGCGCAGCGGCGCGGTGGCCAGCAGGCGCAGCACGTCCTCGGCGAAGGCCTCGGGCGCATCGGCGATGGCGACGGCGCCGTTCAGCAGGTCGGCCACGCCCTGGGCGGTGACGGTCGTGGCGACGACGGCCTTGCCCTGCCCCAGCGCCTCGATCAGCTTGATCTTGAGGCCCGAGCCCAGCCGCAGCGGCGAGATCACGACATCCGCGCGCCGATACAGCGTGGAGAGGTCGTCCACGCGGCCCAGCGGCGTCACGCCCACGGGCCACTCGGCTGGCGCAAGCGCCGTGCAGACGGTGCCCGCGACCTTCAGGCGCGTGTTGCTCCGCACCGCGCGGATGCGCGGCCAGATGTCGCTGAGGAACCAGCGCAGCCCGTCGACATTCGGCGCGGTCGCACTGCCGACAAAGAGCAACCCGTCGCCTTCCCCGGGCTGCGGTGCGGCAACCGGCACCACCGCCATCGGCGCCACGAGTACGGTGCGGTCGGGCGGCAGCATCCGTCGTGCGGCGGCCGCCTCATCCGCCTGGATGGCGATGACGACCTGCGCCGCGGCGAGAAGCGCGGCCTCCTCGCCGCTGCCGAGCGAGGCGACGCTGTCGCGCGCGCCGAGGGCCGCGAAAGCCTCCGGCCGACTGGACATCAGGTCGTGCATGACCACGGCGGTGGTCGCACCTGGGCTCAGCGCATACGGAATGCCGGGCGTAAGGAAGGCGTAGTCGGCAATGACGATGTCGGCGCCGCCGCGCGTCTGCGACGCGACAAAGACGACATCGTCGATCGTCCAGGGCGCAGCGACCGCATAGGGCGCAGGCTGTGCAAGGTGCGAGAGCTGCGTGGCCCCGAAGCGCCGCGCCAGGCGGTCGGCGATGCCGAGGGCGGCGCGCAGGAACACGCGAGGGTCGCGCGCCACGAACACACCACCGATGCGGAACGTGCCGCGCAGTGCGACCTGGTCGAACACGTCGCCATCGCCGGCAACGCGAAGGACCGGAACCCGGCCGAGGGTGACCGGCGATGGGCAGACCAGGCGCAGCGAGAAGCCTGCCCCGCGCAGCGCGCTGCAGAGGCTGACCAGGTAGGCGGAACTGCCATTCGCGCCGGTTGTCAGGCGCTGTCGCGACAGCACGCAGATGACCGGCTGGCGCGCTGGCGCACCGACCGCCGGCGCGTCGGCGGCACGGCGCGCGCGAAGCATCCGCACGAGCCTCGCTGGTGCCAGGAGGCGCAGAAGGATGGGGATGGCGCGCGGCTGGCGCACCAATGCCGACAGCGCCGCGACGGGCTGGCGCGCCTTCAGCGCGGCGATTGCTGCCTCTGCTGCCATGGCCGTATGGATGCTGGCAAGGCGCTGGTCCAGCGCGACCCGCAACGGCGCTGCCTCGGCTTCAGGCACCCAGGTGCGGAACCGTCCATCCGCCGCGATCATCGCGTCCATCGCCTCGGGGGAGAGGCGATGCGAGATCGATGCGGGATGCCGCCGGTAGAAGTACAGAAGTTCGGGCACGAGGCGGAACCGGGCCCCACGCGCCAGCAGGCGCAGGACCAGGTCGTAATCCTCGGCGATGTGGAGGTCCTCGGCGTAGCGGATGCGCCAGCGGGTCAGGACCTCCGCGCGGATCAGCGGCTTCAGGTACCCGAGCGGGACATCGCGCGCGAAGATCCGGTTGGCGTGAATATACTGCTTCGCATCGATCCAGGACGGTGCGGCCGCCAGCGAGCCGCGCAGCAGCCTCCGCGGCGGCGCTTCATGGTCGTGGTGGAAGATGAGCATGTCGTCCGCGACGATGTCCGCCGCGGCCGCCTCGCCGGCCGCGACCAGCCGTCGCAGCCGGTCCGGATGGATCATGTCGTCGCTGTCCACCACCGCGATCCAGGCGCCGCGCGCCATCGCAAGACCACGGTTGCGGGCCGCCGCCGGGCCGACATTCGCGGGCAGACGCAGCACCAGCAGGCGAGGGTCGCTGCGCGCGAACGCCTCGGCAATCGCGACGCTGCCATCCGTCGACGCGTCGTCGACGAACAACACCTCGATCTGCGTCAGCGACTGCGACAGGATCGATCGCAACGCATCGCCAACGTGCGAGGCGCCGTTGAAGTTCGCCACGACCACGCTGACGACGGGCGTCACGACTTGTCCGCCGGAACGATGCCGTTGAGCCCGCCTGGGAGATTCGGCGTGAAGGGTGGCCCGAGCACCAAGGGGGCGTCGATCGGCGGTGCCATGGCGCGGACGAAGGCGAGGATGGCGGATCGATGCGCCGGATCGCGGATTTCGCCGAAGATGCGGACGAGTTCGGCAACATCGTGCCGGGGCCGCTCGACGACAGCCTCGCCCAGGACGTCGCGGGGCGTGGTGAGTAGCGTCTCGATGGGTATGCCGAGCGCGTCGGCGATCGCGATCAGGCGGCTCGCGGCCACGCGGGACGCGCCGGTTTCGTAGCGCTGGAACTGCACTGCGCTGACGCCGATGGCGCTGCCCAGGCCCCGCAGAGTGAGGCCGTTGGCGCGCCGCAGCCGCCGGATCCGGGCGCCGACCGCGCGGTCGACGGCGGTCGGCGCGCGGGAATTGACGACCGGTTCGCCGAGCGCGTCCGGGTCCTGCGCGGCCATCATACGGCACCGCGGCGCGTGAGCACGGCGGGGATGGTCCGCAGCAGGATCTGCGCGTCGAGCAGCAGCGACCAGTCGGCGGCATAGCGGATGTCGAGCGCAACGCGCTCGCGGTAGCCGAGGTCGCTGCGTCCGCTCACCTGCCACAGGCCGGTGATGCCAGGCCGTCCCGCGAGGTAGGCCGCCTCGCCAATGGCGCCGTAGTGCTGGTGCAGCTCCTCGGCGACCACAGGGCGCGGCCCAACCAGGCTCATGTCCCCGAGCAGCACGTTCACCAGCTGCGGGAGTTCGTCGAGGCTCGTGGCCCGCAGCATGGCGCCGATCGGCGTCACGCGGGGATCGTCGGAAAGCTTCCGCCGGGCGCTCCATTCGCTGGCTGCCGCGGGCGAGGTCGCCAGGTGTTCCGCCAGCACCTGGTCGGCCGCGGGCACCATGGTGCGGAACTTGATGCAGCTGAAGCGCCGACCGCCGAGGCCCACGCGAAGATGCCGATACAGCGCAGGCCCGCCATCCAGGCGCACGGCCGCAAGCACCACCAGCAGAAGCGGCGCCAGGATCAGCAGCAGCGTCCCGGCGGCCAGCACGTCTGTGCCGCGCTTGAGCGACCTCGCGAAACGCCGCGCATCCCAGCGCGGCCTGCGCCGGGACAGTGCTGGCACGCGGCGCACGGGGTCCGCGCGGAACGCGGGTTGTACGGCGCGAGGCGATGGCGAGTCCGACATGCGGTGACCCTTGAGAGGTGAACGAGGGCCATCGCGCGACATGCGATGGCTTTCGTGATCAACACCTCAAGTGGCCGAATAGCGGACGAGCGCTGCCAGAAATACGGTGATTGCACCTGCGCGATTGCGAATATTCGTGCAGCACCAATTCGGTGCCCCATGCATTTTGCGCCTCGCCGGCCCGGGGGGGCGGCATCATTCATCGAATTGGGGTCGGACACCCGGTCCAGAGGCCGATCACACACGCTCTGCGGTATTTTTATGACCATGTGCGCGCATCTGGTTTGAGCGAAGTTGTGACGAATGACTTGCGAATTTTGCGGAATACGAAGGTAGTATTAGCCATTGAATGGTCGTGGGAACTTGCAGCCACTTTCCGGATATACAACTTTTACGCGCATAGAGAGTCGTGGAGCGCGCATGTCGCGCATTGCCGCGGCGCCATTGCCGCGGCATCCACGAAGGCTTGCTACGGCGAGGCGTCGGCGGTCGGTGCCGGTGTCAGGGCGCCGATGCGCTCGGCGATGATGGCGCCCACGTCGTTCTGCCATTGCCACAGGCCATTCGTCTGGCCCGAGAAGCTTGGCTCCCCGCCCACCGCCTCGGGGGATACGAAGCCGCATGCGAGGCCAAGTCCGAGCAGGCCGGGGATCGGCTCCCCCTCGCCATCGAGGACCCGGCATCGACCATCCACCAGTTGCCGCGCGCCGGGGCCCTCCGACAACAGGCGGATCGGATCGCCGGATGGCGAGAGGATAGGCAATGCGCGCGGCCGGTAGCCGAGTGCGGCGACAAGCAGGTCCGCATCATCGATGATCGCACGCGCTGCCGCATCCGAGCCGGTTCCCAGGCGCACCAGTCGCAGACGCGGTTCGGGCGGTCGGCCGCCGATGCCGCGCGCCGCCATCACCAGCTCGCGCGACTCAAGACGAAAGCCGGCGAAGCGGAAGACGAAGCCGCTGAGGGGGCAGATGTCCTCGGGGCCGAACTCGTCATAGCCTTCGGCGAGCGCCTCCGCGGCTGTGGGAAAGAAGACGCGGAGCGGGCGACGATGGAGCACGCTGATCGCGCCTGGGCCGAAGCGTGGCGCGAGCGCGCCGTTCAGCAGCAGGTGGGCGCAGGCGATGGCGCTGCTGGAACTGCCGATGATCGCGATCCTGGGATCGGGCCTATCCGCAAGCCGCTGCCCGATCGTCTCCAGGCCGCCCGAGACCAGAACCTCGCCCGACTGCATCAGCTTATGGCCGTGCAGGGGCAGCAGGGCGGCGCCCGCTGCGTGCTCGTTGTCCAGCCTGGATATCGGCTGCGCGCCGCCGGTGGCAAGCACGACCAGCTGCGATCGGAAAACCGTCAGCGTGCCGTCGCTGTCGTCGCGAACGATCGTGCACCAGCTTCCGTCTTCGATCAGCCGTGAATGCAGTGCGGTGCTGCCCAGGTGCACGCCGCAGCCGGGTGTCGTGGCCAGGATGCCGTGCAGCGCCTCGCCGACCACGATCATGAAGCGGCCGACCAGCGACAGCGGGACAGGACCGTTGCCATGCGACGCGACGGCGAGGGTGGCCGGATGGCTTCGCAACGCGGCGAGGGCCGGGTGCGTCTCCGCATGAACGCAGTTCACGATGGTCTCGGCGCTGCTGTCCGAGTTGATGGCGTAGCTGCCGAGCTGGCCGGCGCCGATCGCGTCGCGCTGATCGATCACCACGACGCCAGCTGCGAGGACGCGATCGAGCGTCCCTGCGCGGCTGGCGGCGATGAGAGGCGCCAGGCCCGCCGGTCCGCCGCCCACGATGACGGTGCCGACCGCCACGCTTCGGATGGCGGGCTGCGCGGTCGAGACGACGGCAGCGAAGTGCAGTCCCATCGCTTCCGGGTGGGACGCGTTGGAGACGTTCACGCCGAAAGCGCCACCGGCCGGGCAGCGCGACCGTCCGCGCCGGCCGTCGAACGGCAGGCGCGCCGCAGCGCGTCGCACACCAGGTCGATATCGGCTGGCGTGATGGAGTCCGAGAGCGGGAGGGAGATGATCCGCCGGCTTGTCGCGATGGTCACCGGAAGCTCGCCCGCGATGCAGGATGCCTGGAAATATGACTGCTCCGCGATGTGCGGAACGAAGTAGCGCCCCGCGCCGATGCCTTGCTCCGCGAGTGCGGCGATGACGTCCTGCACCTTGCCCGCGAGGCTTGGCGGCACGAGGACGGGAACGAACTGATGCGCGGTCCGCGCACCGGTGAGGCGCTGGAAGTCGAGGTCGGGCAGTAGCTCGCGATAGAGGGCATAGATGCCCTGGCGATGCGTGGTGATGCGTTCGAACTCGCCCAGCTTGGCGAGGCCGAGCAGCGCAGAAACCTCGCCGAGCTTGCTGTTCAATCCCGGCATCGTTGCCGTGCGCGGCTCGCCGAAGCCGAAATTGCCCATCATGCGCAGCGTCGCGATGCGTGCCGCGTCCGCGCAATAGATCACGCCGGCTTCGGCTGTCGCGAAGCTTTTGGTCGCGTGCATCGAGAACACCAGCGGGTGCGGGCAGCCTGCGCCGAAGGCGCGGCCATCGGCACCGATGCTGCCGAGCGAGGCGGCAGCGTCGATCACCACCGGGATGCCATGCGCGGTCGATATCCGTTCATACCGCGCGAGGTCCAGGCAATTGCCGAAGGTGGCGTTGGGCAGGATGACCGCGATCTCGGCGCCGTGGCGGTCGATCATGGCCTGTTCGGCATCGGCGTCGGGCAGCCAGGTGTGGGGGTCGATGTCGCACAGCAGCGGCGTCAGGCCGCACCACAGGGCGGCATGCGCCGTCGCCGCGAAGGTGAAGGACGGCATCAGCGCGTATCGGCCGCGCGGTTGCCAGCCGACCGCCTGCTTGATCGCGAGCATCAGGCCGAGGGTCGCGTTGCAGACGGTCAGGCATTCGCCCCCGGATTTGAAGACGCGCGTGAGCAGGCCGTCTTCCAGTTGGCAGTTCACCGGGCCGTAGTTCGAGAAGATGCCGCTGTTCTCGATCGAAGCCAGGCCATCGACGAGGTGCGAGAGCCTCGGGGGATTCGGCCGCAGGAAAGGGACTTTCAGGCGCTCCGGTGCCGCGGTAGGCGATAGCGGGCTGACAGCGCGTGGTTCGTTCGAAGATGACTGTGCCGATGCGGCGGTCCGTGCAGCGTTGCCGCCTGGTATGTCCTGGTCCGGCGTCATCGCTGCGTCAGGCCCCAGACGCGTTCGAGAAGGTCGTATTTCGGGCGCTGGTCGGCCGCGAGTTCCGGACGTCCCGCCTTGCCGCGCGTGAAGTAGGCGTTCACGCACACGAGGTCGCCCTCGAATCCCTCCACAGTCTCGATCCGGCGCAGATGGAGGCCATGCTGCGCTGCCAGTGCGGTGACGTCGTGCAGCAGCTTCTGCCCTCGGAAGACCGGGTAGAGCCAGCATTCCGCCTCGATCCCCATGACCCCATGAAGAAGGTCGCCGAAGCCGGACAGGACCTGATGCTCATAGCCTTCGACGTCCACCTTGATCACGTCGGGTGCGGGGACCTGGCCGCTGCGATGGAGCGCGTCGTAGCGCACGCAGTCGACGGCGATCTCCTGCACGGGTTCGTAGAGCGGCGCTATCTTGTAGCCCGCCAGCACCGCAGTATCGGCGTTCAGCAGCGAACTGCATCCTGGCCAATGCGCGATGTTGAGCGTGCGTTTCCCGGGCGTATCCGCAAGGCCGTGTTCGACCACCAGCGCGTCGGGGAATGGCGCCAGCAGTGGGCGCAGCTTCGAGGCCTCGCCCGGGTTCGGTTCGAACAGCACCGGGCGGACGTGCCTGCGATGTGCCATCCACTTTTTCTGCACGCCACCGGCGGCGCCGATGTCCACGAGCGTGATGCGCTCACGCGGCGGCGCGGCGACCGAGGTCAGGAACTTGAAGATGAGGTGTCTCCTTGGGCGGTCCGGTGCATTCACACGTCAACAACCACCCGGCGCCTTGCGGTCGGGGCGCATGGCGTCCTGCGTCGCGCCGGGGTGTGTCGCCTCGGCGGTGCGCCAGCGCTTGAGTCTTGGGGCACAACGTCGCCGGCGCAGCGATAGTTGCGCGACCTGAACCATCGGCATGGGCGGGTCAGCGGACCTTGAACCGCGCCGGGCTTGTCGGAAGCTTCAAGGCCTGGAGGGCCGGAGCGATGACGAGAAGTGTTTCGCCCGCCGCTCGCGACCGGGCGGTGCGGATGGAGAGCGTAAGCCGGACCACGATCGCCTACGTCGCCCGCGAGGTCTTCGCGCGCTGGTGGAAGCGCAGAGCCGCATCGCCGAATGCCATTTGACCGCCATCGCAGCTTCAGCGCCCTGGCCGAGATCATCAGCCGCATCGACAAGGCTGATGTCATTCTCCGGCGCGGCGCACCGCGCTTGGTCGACGCCTGGAATGCGCTACCCTCGAAAGGGCGCATTGATTCAACGATCGGTGACATCCCGCCGGTTGAGGCGGAAGCACTCTACGACGCAGCCGAGAAGAACCTGCTCCTCGCGGCGCGACGCAAGCCAAACAGCCTCCGGCACAACCTGGGCGGTTCAGACTATGTCTGCCCCTTATTCTTGGGCGCTCACGGTAGGTTGCCGACGCCTGAGGCGGAGTGTCGGAAAAGGAAGGACCAAGCCCTTGGAACCCTCGACTTGATCGGGGAAATTGGGGAGGGGCATGGCGCGCATTCCGCGTCGGTGGCACCGACGATGCCCCTCCCCAATTCCCCCGATTAAGACCCCGCGGTCCAGGGGGCCGTAGCCCCCTGGTGGGGGAGGTCCGGAGGGGGCAAAGCCCCCTCCGTCGCCGCCGCCCTACAGCGCCCGCCAGCCGATGTCCCGGCGGCAGAACCCTCCTGGCCAGTCGATCGCGTCCACCGCCGCGTAGGCGGCCGCCTGGGCTTCGGCCAGGGTGGCGCCGGTGGCGGTGATGCCCAGCACGCGGCCGCCGGTGGCGACCAGAGCGCCGTCCTCGCCGCGCGCGGTGCCGGCATGGAAGACCTGTACGCCAGGGATCTGCGCGGCGCGTTCCAGGCCGCGGATTTCGCTGCCTTTCGCGTAGCTGCCGGGGTAGCCGCGCGCGGCCATCACCACGACCAGCGAATGCAGCGGTTCCCAGCGCAGGTCGAAGCGCGCGAGTTCACCGTCGCAGGCCGCGAGCAGCGCGGGCAGCAGGTCGGAGCGCAGGCGCACCATCAGCGCCTGGCATTCCGGGTCGCCGAAGCGGACGTTGAATTCGATCAGGCGGGGGCCGTCGGGGGTGATCATCAGCCCGGCGAAGAGCACGCCGCGGAAGGGGGCGCCGCGGCGGGCCATCTCGGCCAGCACCGGGTTGACGATGCGTGCCATGACGTCGTCGCGCAGGGCGTCGGTGAAGATGGGCGGTGGGGAATAGGCGCCCATGCCGCCGGTGTTGGGGCCGGTGTCGCCATCGAAGGCACGCTTATGGTCCTGCGCGGCGCCGAGCGGGATCGCGTGGGTGCCGTCGCACAGCGCGAAGAAGGAGATTTCCTGGCCGACCAGGCATTCCTCGACCAGCACGGTGGCGCCGGACTCGCCGTGGATGCGGGATTCCATGATGTCGGCGATGGCGGCTTCCGCTTCATCGGTGCTGGCGGCCACGACAACGCCCTTGCCGGCGGCCAGGCCATCGGCCTTCACCACGATGGGCGCGCCCTGCGCGCGGATATAGGCCTTCGCTGCCGCCGGATCGGTGAAACGCTGCCAGCGCGCGCCGGGCGCGCCGGCGGCGTCCGCGACCTCGCGCGTGAAGGTCTTGCTGCCTTCCAACTGCGCCGCCGCCGCGGAAGGCCCGAAGCACTTGATGCCGGCGGCGGCGCAGGCATCCGCCAGGCCGAGCGTCAGCGGCGCTTCCGGCCCGACCACCACCAGGTCCACCGCCTGGTCGCGCGCGAACCCCACCAGCGCGGGGATGTCCTCCGCGCCGACCGGCACGCATTCGGCGACCTCGGCGATGCCGGCATTGCCCGGCGCGCACCACAGTTGCGTGAGCAACGGCGAGGCCGCGATCGCCCAGCACAGTGCGTGTTCCCGCCCGCCACCACCGACCACGAGAACCTTCATGCCCAACCCCCGTTCCGCAACGCGGGCGCCTTAGCATAGGGTGGCGCCATGGACACGCCCGCCACCAACATTCCCGACTACAGCGTCTCGGACCTGGCCGGCGCCATCCGCCGCACGCTGGAAGGCGCATTCGGCCGCGTGCGCGTGCGCGGCGAGATCACCGAACTCAAGCGCTACCCCTCCGGCCACACCTACCTGTCGTTGAAGGACCAGGACGCGAAGATCGAGGCGGTGATCTGGAAGACCGCCATCCGCAACATCGGCACCATGCCCGAGAACGGCGTGGAGATGATCGCGACCGGCCGCATCAGCACCTATGCCGACCGGTCGAAATACCAGCTGGTGATCGAACGCCTGGAATACGCCGGCGAGGGTGCGCTGCTCGCGAAGATCGAGGCGCTGCGGAAACGCCTGCTGGACGAAGGCCTGTTCGACGATGCGCGCAAGGTGGCCATCCCGCGACTGCCCGCCGTGATCGGCGTGGTGACGTCGGAGAAGGGCGCCGTCATCCAGGACATCCGCACCACCATCGCGCGGCGCTTCCCCCGCCGCATCCTGCTGTGGCCCGTGCCCGTGCAGGGCCAGGGCGCGGCCGAGCAGATCGCCGCCGCCATCCGCGGCTTCGACGCCATCGCGCCCGGCGGCCGCGTGCCGCGCCCGGATGTGGTGATCGTCGCGCGCGGCGGCGGCTCGCTGGAGGACCTGATGGCCTTCAACGAGGAAATCGTGCTGCGCGCCGTCGCCGCCTGCACCATCCCGCTGATCAGCGCCGTCGGGCACGAGACGGACACGACGCTCATCGACTACGCCTCCGACCGTCGCGCCCCCACGCCGACCGCCGCGGCCGAACTGGCCGTGCCCGCCCGCGTGGAATTGCAGGCCGCGCTGGCGCAGACCGGCGCGCGGCTGGTGCAGGCCGCCGCCGGCACGCTCAACGCTGCCCGCCTGCGCCTGCTGCGCGCCGAGCGCGGCCTGCCCGACCTGCCCGCCCGCGTCGCGCAATCCCGCCAACGCCTTGACGACACCGGCAGCCGCCTGCCGCGCGCCCTCGCCGCGCTGCTGACCGCCCGCCGCCAGGCCATCGCCGCGCTGCGCGTGCCCCACCCGCGCGAGGGCATCCTGGCGCGCCGCGCCGCCGTGCAGGCGCTGTCCCTGCGCCTCGGTTCCGCCTGGGCGCGCCAGAGCGACGGCCGCGCCCGCGCCCCGGCGCTGACGCGCCTGTCCCCCGCGCCCGTCCACGCCCTGCTGCGCCACAAGCGCACGCTGCTCGACGGCCTGGCCGCCCGGCTGGACAGCGCATCCTACCAATCCGTCCTGGCCCGCGGCTTCGCCCTGGTGCGCGACACCGACGGCCACCCCATCACCGCCGCCGCCGCCATCGCGCCGGGCCAACCCCTCCGCCTGGCCTTCGCCGACGGCGAGGCGCGCGCGGTCGCGGAGGGCGCACCGGCACGGCGGAAGGGGCAGGCGCCAGGGCAGGGGAGCTTGCTGTGAACGGCACGGACGCGCGGAGAGGGGCTTTGCCCCTCCCCGGACCCCACCCCACCAAAGGCCTAAAGGCTCTTGGAACCCTTGAGATTCATCGGGGATTTGGGGGAGGGGCAGGCGGTGCCGACGGCGTAGGGCGCGCCCTCGATGCCCCTCCCCCAAATCCCCGATCAAATACCGGTGTCCAGAGGCCCTTAGGCCTTTGGCGGGGTGGTCCGGAGGGGCAGAGCCCCTCCGCTCTCCCGCGCCGCGCACTGCTGGCTCTCCCGGCCCTGCTGCTGGCCCGTCCTGCCCGTGCGGTGTCCTTCCCCGACCGCGGGCTCACGCAGGGCGGGTTCGTGGTTGGGCAGGCCGCGCCGGGGACGCGGTTGGCGTTGGATGGCCGGGCGGTGCGGGTGTCGGCGGAGGGGGCGTTTGCCTTCGGGTTCGGGCGGGATCATGGGGCGGGGGCGGTGCTGGCGGTCGCGCAACCGGGGCAGCGGGCGGAGGAGCGGCGGCTCGCGATTGCGCTGCGGCGCTGGCAGGAACAGCGCATCAGCGGGCTGCCGCCGGCGCAGGTCACGCCGGACGAGGCGATGCTGGCGCGCATCCTGCGGGAGCGCGAGCGGCTGGGTGTGGCGCGCGCGACGGATTCCGCGCTGACCGGGTTTGCGCAGGGGTTCAGTGCGCCGGCGACGGGGCGCATCTCGGGTGTCTTCGGCAGCCGGCGCGTGCTCAACGGGCAGCCGCGGCAGCCGCATTACGGGCTGGATTTCGCGGTGCCGACGGGCACGCCGATGCTGGCGGCGTCGGCGGGGCGGGTGACGCTGGCGGCGTCCTTCCATTTCTTCGGCGACCTGGTGGTGATCGACCATGGGCATGGCGTGAACACGCTCTATGCCCATCTGTCGCGCATCGATGTGCAGGAGGGGCAGATGGTGGGCCGGGGCGAGCGCATTGCGCTGTCGGGCGCGACGGGGCGGGTGACCGGCCCGCACCTGCATTTCTCGCTGTCCTGGTACCAGGTGTGGCTGGACCCGCAGCCGGTGGTGCTGGGCGCGTGAGTACGTCTCTGGCCTGGGACGAACGCTATGCCGGCGGCAGATTCCAGTTCGGCGAGGCGCCGAACGAATTCCTGCTGGGCCAGGCGCATCGGCTGACGCGGGGGATGCGGGCGCTGGCGGTGGGCGATGGCGAGGGGCGCAACGGCGTGTGGCTCGCCGAACAGGGGCTGGCGGCGACGTCGGTGGATTGGTCGGCGGTGGGGCTGGAGAAGGCGCGCGCCCTGGCCGCGCGGCGCGGCGTGGCGCTGGAGACCTTGACCGCCGACGTCACGCGGTGGGACTGGCCGGAAGCGGGCTTCGACGTGATCGCCTGGATCTTCGTGCATTTGCCGCCGGAGGACCGCGCGGCGGCCTGCGCCGGGGCGCTGCGTGCGCTGGCCCCGGGCGGGCTGTTGCTGCTGGAAGCCTTCACCCCCGCGCAGGAGGGCCGGCGCAGCGGCGGGCCGAAGGACCCCTCGCTGCTATGGTCACGCGCGTTGGTCGAACGGCACTTCGCCGGGCTGGCGGTGCTGGAATTGCTGGAAGGCACGGTGGCGCTCGACGAAGGCCCGCGCCACCAGGGTTTGGCCGAGGTGGTGCGGGCGGTGCTGCGCCGGCCCTGAGGCTATTTGTGCAGCAGGCGGCCCAGCACGGGCATCGCCGCGAAGCCGACGATCAGCCCCACCACGCCGGCCAGCGCGGCGTTCACGATCCACTCCACCGTCGCGCCGCCCATGGCGCGGCCGGCGCCGGCCGCGATGTCGTGCGCCAGGTGCGGCAGCCAGCCCAGGCCGAATTCCTCCATCGCATGCAGGATGATGCCACCGCCGACCCACAGCATCGCCACGGTGCCCACAATGGACAGCAGCTTCAACACCACCGGCATGCCGCGCACCAGGATCGCGCCCGCCGAGATGCCGCGGCGCACCAGCGCCGCACCGACATCATCCGCCTTCACGATGATGGCCACCACGCCATAGACCGCGACCGTCACCACGAGGCCGATCAGCGCCAGCACCATCGCCTGGGTCAGCAGCGTCGATTGCGGCATGGTGGACAGCGCGATGGCCATCACCTCGGCCGAGAGGATGAAGTCGGTCTTGATGGCGCCGGCGACGCGCTCGTTCTCCAGGTGCAGCTTGTCGACGCCGGCCGCGTGGACATGCGCTTCGGGCGGCGCCGGGCGGAACCATTCGAGCAGCTTCTCGGCGCCCTCGAAGCTCAGGTAGATGCCGCCCAGCACCAGCAGCGGCGTGATCAGCCAGGGCGCGAAGGCGGACAGCAGCAGCGCGGCCGGCAACAGCACCAGGAACTTGTTGCGCAGCGACCCCATCGCGATGCGCCCGATGATCGGCAATTCGCGGTTGGCGTCGAAGCCGACGACATAGCGCGGCGTGACCGCGGCATCGTCGATCACCACGCCGGCGGCCTTCGCACCCGCCTTGCCGGCCTGCAGCGCAACATCGTCGAGCGAGGCCGCCGCCACCTTGGCGATGGCTGCAACGTCGTCCAGCAGGGCGAGGAGGCCTGTGCTCATGTGCGCTGTGTCCCGGGCGAGGAGGCCGCACCTTCGCAGATGCGAGACGGGGGTTCAATCCGACGGCATCACGAACGCAGGCCAAGGGACGAAGTTGCCAGGCGACGACACGCCAGCAGGCCGGCATGCGATGGGCGGTCCCGCCGCCTGGGGCACGCCTGCGGCGATCCGCGCCCGGTTGAATCCCGCGGTGGCGGCCCGGATGGAGCGACCGGTGGCGGCGTGGTCAGGCTCGTGTCAGCGGCTGCTCAAGGCGCCGTTGATCGCCCAGGACACGATCGAGACCACCAGCGCGCCGAACAGCGCGGCCATGAAGCCGCTCACCGTGAAGTCCGGCACCAGCCGCGCCGCCAGGCCGAGCATCGCCGCATTCACCACCAGGATGAACAGCCCGAAGGTGACGATGGTGATCGGGATCGACAGGAACAGCGCGACCGGCCGCAGGAACGCGTTGACGATGCCGAGCACGATGGCGGCCAGCACCAGTGCCGTGCCATCCGCCGCGTTCAGCCCCGGCACGATGGCGACGGCCACCCACAGGGCCACCGCTGTGACCACCGTCCGGACAATGAATCCCGCCATTCTTCCCTCGCGTCGGTCGACGCCATGTTGCCATCGCAGTATCAGGCAGGCGGCCCGATCGCGCGGAGCGACGGTCATCGCTCGCTGGAACCATCTGGGCCGACCGCATGTCGAATTCCACCCTCGCCGGCATCGGCGCCCTGCTGCTCTGGGCCTTCCTCGCGCTGCTGGCCCGGATGGCGGGCGGCGTGCCGGCCCTGCAACTGACGGCCATGGCCTTCGCGGTGGGGGGTGCGCTGGCGTTGGGCGTGGTGGCGGCGCGTGGGCGGCTGGGGGCGCTGCGGCAGGGACCGCTTGCATGGGCGCATGGCGTGGGCGGGCTGTTCGGCTACCACGCGCTGTATTTCGCGGCACTGGCGCTGGCGCCGGCGGTCGAGGCGAACCTGCTGAACTACCTGTGGCCGTTGCTGATCGTGCTGCTGTCCGCGCCGATCCTGGGGCTGCGGCTGGGGGCGCGGCGGCTGGCGGGGGTGGGGCTTGGCTTCGCGGGATGCGCGCTCCTGGTGGGCGCGGGCGCATCCTTCCCAGCGGGCGCGGCGCTGGGCTTTGCCTGCGCGGTCGGCTGCGCGGTGGTCTGGGCGGTGTATTCCGTGACCTCGAAGCGCATGGCGGCGGTGCCGACCGATGCGCTGGCCGGCTTCTGCATCGCGACCGCTCTGCTGGCCGGCGCGGCGCACCTGGCCTTCGAGACGACGGTGATGCCGGATGCGCGGCAATGGTTGGCGGTGCTGCTGCTCGGCGCCGGACCGCTCGGTGCGGCGTTCTTCCTGTGGGATGCCGGGATGAAGCGCGGTGATCCGCGACTGCTCGGCACGCTGGCTTATGCGGTGCCGGTCGCCTCCACGCTGCTGCTGGTGGCGGCGGGGGAGGGCGGGCTGGACTGGCGCGTCGCGGTGGCGGCGGCGCTGGTGGCGGGTGGCGGGCTGCTGGCGGCGACGGCGCGCGGCTGAGGGGGACGTTTCGCTCGCCCGGGACATGGCCTAGCCTGTGCGCCGCGATCGCCTCGTGCGGCCGCGCAAGGGAAGGAACAACCGGGAATGACAACCACACGTCGCGGCGTGATCGCCGCAGCGCTGCTGGCCGCACCGGCGGTGGCGCGGGCGCAGGCGGCCTGGCCGGGCGACCGGCCGATCCAGCTCATCGTGCCCTTCCCGCCTGGTGGCGGCACCGACATCAATATCCGCGCCATGGTGCCGTTCTTCGAGAAGCACCTGCCCGGCGCGCGCTTCATCGTGGCCAACCGCCCCGGCGCGGGGGCCGAGATCGGCTACACCGCGGCGGCGACGGCGGCGCCGGACGGATACACCATCGGCACCGTCATCACGCCCAGCCTGCAGACCATCACGATCGAGCGCACGCCGCGCTATTCGCTGCGGGACTTCGCCTTCCTGGGCACGGTGGTGGAGGATCCGGGCGGCTTTTTCGTCGCGCCGAACAGCCCGTGGCGGACGGTGGCGGACCTGGTGCAGGCGGCGAAGGCGGCGCCGGGGACCATCGCGGTCGCCACCGCCGGCATCGGCTCGGACGACCACCTGCTGATGATCGAGTTCGAGAACGCCGCCGGCGTGCGCCTGAACCACGTGCCCTTCGCCGGCCAGGCGCCGGGCGTGACGGCGCTGATCGGCGGCCATGTCCAGATCGCGTCCATGAACATGGGCGAGAGCGTGGGCATGATGCGCGAGGGCCGCGTGCGCGCGCTGGCCGCCGCCGGCCCGGCGCGCTTCCCGATGACACCCGATGTGCCGACCTTCGCCGAGGCCGGCTTCCCGATCGACACCGGCGTAGTCCGCAGCCTGGTGGTGCCGGTGGCGACGCCGGCGCCGATCCTGCAACGGCTGCAGGCGATGCTGGCCGAGACCATGCGCGACCCGGCCTGGATCGCCGAGGCGCAGCGCCTGTTCATCCCGCTGCAATACCGATCGCCCGAGGACACCTATCGGATCGTCTGGGATGCGGATCGGTCCCTGCGCGCCTTGTGGGCGCGGCGCCCCTGGAAGGACAGCTGAGACGTGGCGCGGCTGATCGACCTCTCGACCCCGGTCAGCACCGGGCATTTCCGCTGGGCGGTGGAACGCCGCCTGGCGAAAAGCCACGACACCGGCGCCGGCCAGGCGACCTGGGCGGGCTGGAACGTGCATGCCTTCACGCATATGGACAGCCCGCGGCATGTCGACCCGCAGGGGTTCACGACGGATGCGATTTCGCTGGACATGACCTGCGGGCCGGGGGCGGTGGTGGATGTCGCGGACGTGCCCGCGAACAGCCCGATTCCGGTCGAGCGGCTGGCCGCGGCGGGGGCGCATCTGAAGCGCGGCGACTTCGCGCTGATCCGCACGCGTTGGGATGAGCGCGCGAGCCTCGACACCGAGGATTTCTGGCTGAAGGCGCCGTGGATGACGGCCGAGGGGTCCATCTGGCTGCGGGAGCAGGGCATCAAGGCGGTCGGCTTCGATTTCCCGCAGGACCATTGCATCCGCTTCTTCCTGACCGGGGCGACGCGCCCGCCGCTGCCCGAGCACGTCACGCATTTCCACCTGTTGGCGCGCGGCGTCATCATGTTCGAATACCTGTGCAACATGGGCGCCATCACGCAGCCGCGCTGCCAGGTGATGGGCCTGCCGGTGAAGATCCCTGACAGCGACGGCGCGCCGGCGCGGGTCATCGCGATCGAGGACGAGGCATGAGCCTCGCGGGGCAGGTTGCGCTGGTCACCGGCGGCGGGTCGGGGATCGGCGAGGGGATCGCGCTGCGGCTGGCGCGCGACGGCGCGGCGGTGGTGGTGGCGGATGTGAATGCGGAGGCCGCGAAGCGGGTGGCGGATGCGATCACAGCCGCCGGTGGCACTGCGGCCCCGCAGGCGATGGACGTGACCGACGAGGCGCAGGTCGATGCCGCGGTGGCCGAGGCGGAGCGCCGCTTTGGCCGGCTACGCATCGCCGTGTGCAATGCCGGCATCACCGATCGCGTGCCGGTGCTGGAGATGTCGCTGGCGGCTTTCGAGCGTGTGCTGCGGGTGAACCTGGTGGGTTGCTTCCTGACGGCACGGGCGGCGGCGCGGGCGATGTCGGCCGCACCCGATCCTGGTGGGCGGATCGTCACCATCTCCTCGGTCTCGGGGCAGTTCGGCGGGACCGGGCGCGCCGCCTATGGCGCCAGCAAGGGCGGCATCGAGATGCTGACCCGGGTGCTGGCGGCGGAGCTGGCGCCCGCCGGCATCCTGGTGAATGGCGTCGCACCTGGTCCGGTGCAGGTGGCGCGCACCGCGCATGGGGCGCGGCAGCGCGCCGCCTTCCTGGATCGGATGGCAGTGAAGCGCTACGGCACGCCGGCGGATGTGGCGGCGGCGGTGGCCTTCCTGTGCAGCGGCGAGAACGGCTTCGTCACCGGGCAGATCCTGAACGTCGATGGCGGCTTCGCTTCGTCCGGCGTGATGTACGACCCGGCGGAGGGGGCCTGACGCTATTGCGGGAACTGCTCGACATGCGTCTCCGCGGTGCGGCCGAAATACACGACGCGCCGACCGGGGAAGGAGACGATGTAGCCGGCGCAGCCCGCGGCAGTGACCTTCCGGGAAAAGCCAAGGTAGGTGTAGCCGGGCACCATGGCCTGGGCTTCGTGCACCGCCGCCTGGACGATGCGCGCGTCGAAGGCGGCGGCGACGGGATCCTCCTGTTCGGGATGCGGGACTTCGACGCTGTCGCCCGAAGGCAGGTAGTAGGTCGAGGCGCCGCGGCGGTAGTCCACGGTGTAGCCCTCGAACCCCGCTTCCATCAGGCGGCCGATGATGGCGGGGAAGCTCAGCGATCCGTCATGCGCGGCGGCCAGGCAGGCCTCGGCGGTGTGCTTGTGGTGCGGGTCCATGGGGCGGTTCCTCACGACAGGGGGATGTCCTTCAGGCCGTGATGCGTGACGAGTTTGCGCAGGGCGGCCTCGACCGCGGCGCGTTCGGCGGCGGTCAGCGCGGCGAAGCAGGTGGCCTCGTTCGCCTCGGCCAGGCGCGCTAGGCGCGGCACCAGGCGCCGTCCGGCGGGCGTGAGCGAAAGGGTGTGGGCGCGGCCGTCCTGAGGATTCTCGTGCCGGACCACCAGCGCCTTCGCGAGCAGGCGGTCGGCCAGCTTGCTGATGGCGCCGCGCGTCATGCCCATGCGCGCGGCGAGCAGGCTGGGTGCCAGGGCATCGGCATCGAGCAGTTCGCGCAGCACCACCCATTCGGCAACGGTGACGCCCTGGCCGTCCAGCCGGCGGGCGAAGCCGGCCGAGACATGGTTGGAGACCATGCGGAGCCAGTAGCCGAGATGGTCGGTGAGGGCGGGGATGCGTGTCATGGCGGCCATTGTGGTTACCAAGGAAACTATATGGTGAAAGTTTCCTTGTCAACTTTCATGTCGTGGTCAGGTTGCCGGCGTTGCCTTCTCGTCGCTGACGATCCGCCCATCCACCAGGTGGATGCGGCGCGTGGCGCGGCGGGCCAGGTCGGCGTCATGCGTGACCACCAGGATCGCGCGGCCTTCCTCGGCTGCCAGGCGCGAGAAGATGTCGAAGACCGCGGCGGCGTTGCGGGTGTCGAGGTTGCCGGTCGGTTCGTCGGCCAGCAGCAGCACGGGGTCGTTGGCCAGCGCGCGGGCGATGGCGACGCGCTGGCGCATGCCGCCTGACAGCTGTTCCGGCAGCTTCGCCGCCGCATCCGCCAGGCCGAGCGCATCGAGCAACGCCATGGCGCGCGCCCGTGCCGCATCGGGCTTCAGCAGGCCGCGCCGGCGGATCGGGATGAGCACGTTGTCGAGTGCCGAGAATTCCGGCAGCAGGAAATGGAACTGGAAGACGAAGCCGAGCCGCGCGAGGCGCAGCGCCGCGAGGTCCTGGCCGGACAGCAGCGCGGTATCCGTGCCTTCCAGCAGCACGCGTCCTGCGCTCGGCCGGTCGAGCAGCCCAAGCAGGTAGAGCAGCGAGGACTTCCCCGACCCCGACGGCCCCGTGATGGCGACGAATTCCCCCCTGGTGACTGTCAGGCTGATATCGCTGACCAGCGTGACGCCCTCGCCAAGCCGCTTGGTGACGCCCTCGGCGGTGAGCAGCGCCGCGGTCACGGCGCCAGATTCCAGAAAAAGGAGGGGGTTCGGGTGAGTTCCCTCCCCCGACCTTCCTTCATGCCGCCCCCCTGACGACCTGCACCGGATCGAGCCTGGCTGCCCGCCGCGCCGGGATGACGGCCGCGAAGGCCGCCGATGCCACCGCGAAGAACGACGCCACCGCGAAGATCCGCCAGTCATGCGCCATCAGGAAGCGATCGGTGCCGGCGGGTGTCTGGGTGCCGAAGCGCACTTGCCCGAGCCCTTCGATCATCAATTGCCCGATCACGCAGCCGAGCACGGCGCCGAGCAGCCCCGCGATCATGCCCTGCACCAGGAACAGCCGCTGGATGTCGCCTTCGGTGAAGCCGAGCGACTTCAGGATGGCGATGTCGCGCGTCTTCTCGAACACCACGGTCGAGATGATGTTGTAGATGCCGAAGGCGGCCACCAGCAGGATGGCGCCGGTCACGCTGTACATGATGGCGTTCTGGATGACGAAGACCGTGAGGATATTGGCGTTCTGCTCCTCCCAGGATTCGGTGCGGTCGCCGAAGCGGGCCTCGATCTGGCGGGCCAGGGGTTCCGCCTGCGTGACGTCGGCCAGGCGCAGCAGGATCTGGTTCACCACATTGGGGCGGTCTTGCAGGGTCTGGTTGACCTTCAGCAGCGCATAGCCGGCAGATTGGTCGAGCGCGACGAGACCGGTGTGGAAGATGCCCACGATCTTCATCTGCAGGGACACGCCGCGGGGCGAGACGGCGATGACGGTGTCGCCCATCTGCACGCCGAGGCGCGTCGCCAGGGCCTGGCCGATGATCAAGCCGTTGGCGGCCGAGCGCAGGTCTTCGAGCCGGCCGTGGATCATGTCCTTCTGGAGATTGGCAACGCGCGCATAGGCCGCCGGTTCGATGCCGGTGACCGTGATGGTGACGTCGCGCGAGCCGTAGCGCAGCAGGGCGGCGCCGGTGAGGATGGCGGCGGCCGCCGCGCCGGGGATGGCCTCCAGCGCCGCGAGCTTGTCGCCGGGTGCGCGGATGCCACGCACGCGGTCGCGCGGCTTCACGCCGTTGATCGCGACGGCGCCGTCCGGTGCCGAGAGTTCCGCCGCCTGGGGCAGCGGGCGCCGCGTTTCGTCCTTGATGACGATGTGCGGCTGCACGTCGATGACCTGCTGCACGAAATAGGTCTGGAAGCCGCGCATCAGGGACGCGATGGCGATGAAGAAGGCGACGCCCAGCGCCACGCCGAGCACGCTGACCAGCGTCTGCCGCCGCCGGCGGGAGAGCATGCCGCGGGCGAGGTCGAGGATCAGCCTCATGGCCTGATCCGCACGGCCTGGCCGGCGGTGAGGCCGGCGGGCGGGTTCAGCACCACGGCCTCGCCGGGTTGCAGGCCGCGCAGGATCTCGACGGCGCGGGGGCCTTGGACGCCGAGCTCGACCGGGCGCGGCTGCACCGTTTCGCCCTGCACCACGAAGACGCGCCCGTCGCGCAGCGCGGCGGGGGGGACCAGCACGGCGTTGTCGGTCTGGCGCAGGACGATGTTCGCCTCGACCGTCATGCCGATGAGCAGGGGCGTGTCGTCCGGAAGGGCCAGGCGGACGCGGTAGGCCTTGCGGGTGGCGTCGCCCTTCGGGGTGATCTGGCCGACCGTCGCGGTCAGCACCTGGCCGGGGAAGGCATCGGCGCGCAGCAGCACGCGCTGGCCTTCGCGGACCTGGGCGATGTCTTCCTCATCCACCTCGGCCGTGACGCGCAGCGGGCGGGGTTCGCCGATCCAGAACAGGGAGGCGGGGGTGTCGACGACCTCGCCGACCTCGGCATCGCGGCGGAGCACGATGCCGTCGGCGGGGGCGCGGATGATGGTGTCGTCGAGGCGGCGCAGGGCGGCATCGGCCACGGCACGCACGGCGCGGGCCTCGGCCTCGGCGCGGTCGAGCGCGGCGCGGGCGGCGATGTCGCGGGTGACCAGGGTGCGGATGCGGGCCAGGTCCTCCTGGGCGAAGCGGGCGCGGGCCTCGGCTTCCTCGGCGCGATGGGCGGCTTCGCGGTTGTCCAGGCGAGCCATCGGCTGGCCTTCGGTGACGCGGGCGCCCTCATCGACCAGGACCTCGGTGATGCGGGCACGGATGGCCGGGCCGACGCGCGCCCAATGGACGGGTTCGACGCTGCCGGTGGCATAGACGGCGCGCAGCGCCGGGCCCGAGGTGGCCAGCGCGACGGCGACGCTTGCGGGCATGGTCCACCAGAACCAGCCGGCGGCGGCGGCGAGGAGGACAAGGACGGCCAGGAGCAGACGGCGACGCATGCCAGCGGATGGATAGCACGGGTGCGGCGATGGCGCGCGGGCGATCAAAGCCGGTTGCGGGGCTGGCGCGCGCCGGGTAGAAGGCGCCGCCTGGGCCGCGGTGAGCGGCGCGGTGGGTGGCCGGCATAGCTCAGTGGTAGAGCAACTGATTCGTAATCAGTAGGTCCGCGGTTCAAATCCGCGTGCCGGCACCAGGACTTAGCGAACGTATCCACAGCCTAGAAAATCCTTGCGGACCCCACGCGGACCCGACGGGTGCAAATTGGGTTGCTCGACCCATGAACCGTTCCGCACGCTCGGTAGCGTGAAGGTGGGTAAGGATGCGATGCGACGGGCTATTGCGCTCTTGGCCGCCCTCTGGCCCTGCATGTCGCTGGCGCAGGGTTCCTGGCTAACCGAAACTGACTTGGCCGCCGCCTACTGCTTGCGAGTCGAATCCGTGCATTTCGATGAGTTTTTGGGCCACGACCCATGCAACGACGCGGCTTGCCAAGACATTCGCCGCGAATCCCTGGACCAGCATACTAGGCTTAGGGCCTATCTCGCCGCTCGGGGCTTGACTTCCGGCGGACCAGCGACGCGCGGCCTTCTGATATCCCGGACGCGCGCCGACACAGATTTGCGTGAGTGCCGAGTTGCGCATGCTGTTCGATGCGATCATTGCCGGGCGGCCCCAATTGGAGCCATGAGCGCCTGTAACCAACAATGCTCGGCCACGATCCCTGCATGTGCCAGGCTTGCCAGATGCGAGAGCGGGCCGTTCTTGCAGGGCGTGCCCTAGCGCGAGAATGCTTGCCTCACCCATAAGCCCGCAGCACCGCCCGCGCCTCCGGGCCGCCATCCACCGCCGACAGGATCGCAGCGCCAAGCCGCTCCCGCTCCGGCGGGTTTTCGCGCGCGCGTTTTTTCAGCCCCCTCATGTCGCCACCACCCGCACCGCCTCGGCCCGCAGATGCATGGGCGGGCGGCAGGTCGTGCAGCACCAGCCATCCGGCTTTGGCGCATAGGTCCACCATCGATGCCCGCCGCAGCGGCAGCGGTCGCCTTCCACCGGCAGGTCGTCTGAATCGGACCAGCATGGCGGGCGCGCCGTCGCAGCGTGCCTTGATCGCACCAGGGCCGGCGGCAGGGGCGGCAGGAACCCCGCCGCTTCCAACGCCGCGACGGTGCCGGGCGTGACCACCAGGTGCGTGCCATCAGGCCGGATCAGGATCAGGAACCCGCCAGGATCGACCTCACGATCCGCGCGATCGGCGAGCGCGGCGCGGATGCTCAGCGCGATATCCGCCAAGTAGCCATCAGCAGCAGGCACCGCACCTAACCCATCTAATCCACCTAAACGGCCTGTGCCCCCCTCGGTCGGCTTCGCCGGATTAGCCGGATTAGGTGCCGCGTCGGCTTGCTCTCGGATTTTCGCGAGCGCCGCCCATGGATCAAACGCCGCCGCGCTCACGGGACAAGTTCCCATGCGTCGCGGCGTTGCTTGCCCTCAATTTCCGTCCCGTCCGGTAAGCGCCGCACATCGCCGAGCGCGACAACCTGGCAGCCGAGCGCGACGCGCTGGCGGTACGCAACGAGCGCCTCCAGCACCTGCTGCTGAAGCTCAAGCGCCGGCAGTTCGGGCAGAAGTCGGAGCGGCTGCCCGAGGAGCAGTTGCTGTTCGCGTTCGAGGAGATCGAGGCGA